>Ga0209023_10000052_pt1 | contig 193241 bp, 158 predicted proteins | sample LakOneMetagenome_FD_187468 | JGI IMG/M metagenome (GOLD analysis project Ga0209023, IMG submission 187468) | Freshwater and sediment microbial communities from Lake Erie, Canada (SPAdes) (version 2) | ecosystem: Environmental > Aquatic > Freshwater > Lentic | place: Lake Erie, Canada... | reverse complement strand
GGCTTCGCCGACCACCCTACAGCCCGGCCGCCATCAGGCCGTCATTGTGCGGCGTCCACACATTCCCCGTCCGCAAGAACTTGTCCGTATCCACCACCGCGAACTGTCCGTGCACCACGTCCCATCCATAGCGGTCGATCTCGACCCGGTCCGCTTCCACCCGCAACACGTTGAATGAATTCACCTCGCCGCGCCCGCGGGTCGAGGTCGCCGTTCCCGCCTGCACCACCAGCGCCGCGTACTCGCTGATCTGGTAGCGGCTGGCCGTGCTCCCCGCGTGGCTGGCATGCATGTGCCCGCCCATCAGGATGTCGATGCCGCATTCCGAAAACGCCTGCATCGCGCGCGAGGCCCGGTTCACCAGGTCGCGTTCCTCGAAGTGCTCCGGCAGGTCGAACGGATGGTGGGCCACCACGATGCGCGTCACCGAGGCCGGCAAGTCCGCCAGCTGCCGGCGCACCACGTCCAGCTGGTCGCGGCTGACCTTGCCGTCCTTGATGGTGAACGAGCGCGCCGTGTTGACGCCCACCACGGCGATCTCGTCGTCGATGTAGACCGGGTCCAGGTCGTCCGTGATGTAGCGCTTGTAGCGCTCGAGCGGCTTCACGAAGCGGCGGAACACGTTGTACAGCGAGATGTCGTGGTTGCCCGGGACGATGATCTGCGGGCCCGGCAGGGTGTCGAGCCAGGCGCGCGCCTCCTCGAACTGTTCCGGCTTCGCGCGCTGGGTCAGGTCGCCCGAGACCACCAGCACATCGGGATCGATGCGTTGAATCAGGTCGCGCAGCGGCGCCAGCAGGCCGTGGTCGACGCGGCCGAAATGCAGGTCAGACAGGTGTACGAGTGTGCGCATCCATTCTCCCTTGGGTCATATGTCCTGCGGCGCGCCCGGCCTGCCTTCGCAGCGGGCGCGGGCCCGGTTGCGCCGGTCGAGGGTGGCGGCGCCGGTGACGCAGATCGCCAGCCAGCCGCAACCTTCGGCGAACGCCGCCAGCACGTCGGACAAATAATGGACTCCAAGATACATCCTCGAGAACGCGACCGTCGCCACCATGGCGAATGCCAGCACGAAAGGCAGCACCCGGCCCGCCCAGCCGCGTGCGTGGCGCGCTGCATAGCAGGCCAGGCAGCCGTACAGCACCGTCGCCCCCATTGTGTGGCCGCTGGGGAAGCTGTAGGTCGTCAGCTCCAGGATCGGTTCGGCGAAATGCGGCCGGGCGCGCTCGAAGGTGTGTTTCAGGATCACGTTCAGGACCTGTCCACCCGGCACCGAGGCGATCAGGGCCAGGGTCCAGTAGCGGTGCCCGTTGCGGTAGAGCCAGATGGCGGCGAGCAGCGCCAGGATCAGGATACCGGGGGTGCTGTGCAGGTGGGTCAACAGCAGCAGGACGTCGCCCAGGAGGCCGCCGGCGCGCGCGTGCGCGTGCAGCCAGTTGGCCACCTCGACGTCGAGCCGGGTGATGGGCGCGCCAGCCACGACGGCGCCGGCCATGCGGGCGAAAACGGCGGTGGCCAGCAGCAGCATGGCCACGCCGGCGGTCAGGTGCAGGCCGTATTCACCCTCGGGCGAGAAGCGGGCTGCGGCGAAACGGTGGAGTCGGGGCAGGATGTGGTTGGCCATATTACGGAAGAGAGCTGTCGTCAATCGCCAAGATGGAGGCACTTAGCGAAAAAACCACACAACTCAAAATTTACTGTACATCCAAACAGTAACTGTAGATTTATACAGTGGTTGTGATATTCTTTACTTACTCCAACGATTTTAATAAAAGGAAACACATCATGACCACTCTGAACAGCTCCTTCGGCCTGGAATATGCACCTGTCCCTTTTATGGTCCGCATCGGCCGTCGCGAACTCCTGATCACCCGTGATTTCCGCAAGCGTTTCTATGCGGTGAACCCGATCATCGAGTGCGATACCGGCGTCGAGCCGGGTCACCTGGAAGTCCTGCTGTTCAAGCGCTGGCTGCTGATCCTGTCCAAGGCGCACTAAACGCATATTGTTACGCGAATAAATTCGTTCCTTCGGAAGGCTGCCGAGCCGTAGTCTAGAGGCTCCAACGAGCCTTCTGAAAGAACGACAACATGCTTCGCACAACCTTCCTTCGCTCGCTGGCGGCGCTGACGCTGCTGGCCCCGGTCCTGGCCCCGACGACCGCTTTCGCAGCAGACGTCACCCTGCTCAACGTGTCCTACGATCCGACCCGTGAGCTCTACCAGGACATCGACGCCGCCTTTGCCCGCCAGTGGAAGGCAAAGACCGGCGACAGCGTCACCATCAAGCAGTCGCACGGCGGCTCGGGCAAGCAGGCGCGCGCCGTCATCGACGGCCTGTCGGCCGACGTCGTCACGCTCGCGCTGGCCTACGACATCGATGCTATCAGCGAAAAAGGATTGATCGCGCCCGGCTGGGAGAAGCGCCTGTCCTACCGCAGCGCGCCCTACACCTCGACCATCGTGTTCCTGGTGCGCAAGGGCAATCCGAAACATATCCGCGACTGGGGCGACCTGGTCAAGCCGGGCGTGGCCGTGATCACGCCGAATCCGAAGACCTCGGGCGGCGCCCGCTGGAACCACCTGGCCGCCTACGGCTACGCCCTGCGCCAGCCGGGCGGCTCGCCCGCCACGGCCAGGGATTTCCTGGCCAAGCTGTACAAGAACGTGCCGGTGCTCGATTCGGGCGCCCGCGGCGCCACCACCACCTTCGTCGAGCGCGGCATCGGCGACGTGCTGCTGGCCTGGGAAAACGAAGCCCTGCTGGCCCTGCGCGAACTGGGTCCGGACAAATTCGAGATCGTCGCCCCGTCGATCAGCATCCTGGCCGAGCCGCCGGTGGCGGTGGTCGACAAGAACGTCGACAAGAAAGGCACGCGCAAGGTGGCCCAGGCCTACCTCGAGTTCCTGTACAGCGACGAGGGTCAGGACATCGTGGCCAAGAACTACTACCGCCCGGCGGTAGACAAGTTCGCCAAGAAATACGCGTCGCAGTTCCCGAACGTGAAGCTGTTCCCGATCAGCGAGCTGGGCGGCTGGCAGCAGGCGCAGAAGGCGCACTTCGCGGATGGCGGGTTGTTCGACCAGATTTACCAGCCGGGCAAGTAAACCACAGCGCTCCACTGTCCCGAACACGGCGCCGCCAATCGGCGCCCTGTTCGTTCAGGCCTGTCTGTCCGTCACCGCTGCCACTGCGGGCCGACCTCGCGCAGGCCGCAATAGGCGGCGATCTTCGTGGCCGCCGTATGGCTGGCATCCTGGTCGAGCCCGGCGCCGAAGCGGTAGCTGGCCTCCGTCGCTTCGATCTCGATCAAACCCGTTCCGATCCCCAGCGCGGCGTTCTTGCCCTCGGCCGAATAAGCGCCCGGGGGCGGACACACGCGCACCGAGCGCACGCTGGATGCGGCCAGCACCAGTTGCTCACCCTCGCTTTCCTCCACCCTGCCCTCGGGCATGTGCCGATACAGCAGCAAGACATCGCGAACGAACAGGTTGCGGTAAAGGAGGGCTGTGAAAGCCGTTCCCATCAACACCAGCACCCACACCTTGAACCACGAAAAGCGTTCAGGATCTCCACCGAACAACTTCGTCGCGGCCGTGGCCAGCACGGCAAGCCCGGCACAGGCAAGGACAATTGCCATCGGCCGCACGGCACTCGGGCAAACGATGCGCAGCGGTTCGGGAGTCATCGGGGTCGGGCAGGCGGTCATGGTCGTGGTTCGCTGGAGGCGGCCACACTGTAGTGCGTGCAAGCCTGCCTGGCAAGACATAAATATCCTAGAGGCAAGCGAAAACCCTGGTTTTGCCAGCCGGTCTAGCATGGTGATTGTTCAACAACGGCCTGTCGCGCGGCCGGACGCCGCGGACAGCCCTCATCACCCACCCTGGAATAAGGATCACGTCATGGCAATCAGACTTCGCAAACTGCACGACCAGGTCATGGTCATCACCGGCGCCACCAGCGGCATCGGCCTCACTACGGCGCGCATGGCGGCCGCACGCGGCGCCCGCCTGGTGCTGGCGGCGCGCAGCAGGGAGGCGCTCGACGAGCTGGCGGACGAGCTGCGCGGCAGGGGCGTCATGGTCGAGACCGTGGCCGCCGACGTCGGCGACATCAAGGACGTCGAGAAGATCGGCGACAAGGCCATCTCCCGCTTCGGCCGCATCGACACCTGGGTCAACAACGCCGGCATCTCGGTGTTCGGCCGCCTGGAGGAAGTAAATCCGGAAGATCACCACCGCCTGTTCCAGACCAATTTCTGGGGTACCGTCAACGGTTCGCTGGAAGCGGTGCGGCGCATGAAGCACCGCGGCGGCGGCGCCATCATCAACGTCGGCAGCGAAGTGTCGGAGCGTTCGATCCCGATGCAGGGCATGTATGCGTCCTCGAAGCACGCGGTGAAAGGCTTCACCGACGCGCTGCGCATGGAACTGGAAAAAGAAGGCGCGCCGCTGGCCGTCACCCTGGTGCGCCCGGCGGCGATCGACACCATGTTCGCGGTGCACGCCCGTAACTACATGGACCGGGAGCCGGCGCTGCCGGCGCCGATCTATGCGCCGGAAGTGGTGGCCGACGCCATCCTGTACTGCGCCGAGCATCCGAAGCGCGACGCCTACGCAGGCGGCGCCTCGAAGATGATCGCGGCCGGCTCCAAGCTGATGCCGGCCCTGTTCGACAAATACATGAACGCCAGCATGTTCAAGCAGCAGAAGTCGAACCGCCCTTCCCCGCCGAACCGCCGCGACGCGCTCTATAAACCGGATCCGTCGACCGAACTGCGCCAGCGCCAGGGCATGCCGCAGACGGTGCACGAGCGCAGCCTGTACACCCGGACCAGCCTGCGCTCTTCGCCCTTGAACATCGCCCTGGTGGGCGGCGGGGCTTTACTGGCCGCCTTCAGCCTCTCGCGGCGGTTTGGTCGTTAGGAAGTCGGTGTCCTCCTCGGTCAGCGGCAGGTCGGGGATGGACACCACCTGGTCGGTGTCGATGTCGGCGCCGTCCTTGCGCACGTTGTCGCGGCCGGCCGCGGCGCGCTCGCCGGTGCCGCCCATGTCGCTGTCGCCCGAGAAATCGGCGTCGCCGACGTCCGGGCCGGCGGTGCCGCCGGCATGGCTTTGTTCCATGTCCGAGGTAGTGCCGTGATCAAAATCCAGGGTCTGGTCGGGGTCCAGCGCTTCGGCAAAGCCGGGGCCGCCGACCACGTCGCTGCCGGTGTCGGAGATGTCGCTGGGACCGAGGGAATCGATGCCGTGTCCCTTGCCGAGACTACGGTCTGGACCTTCCGGGAAGTTATCCGGATCGAGTGTGCTTGCGCCTGTCATGTTGCCTCCAAAACGATAGTTGACCTATACAGTGTTAGGTACAGGCTACCTTTTTTTGCAACATCACGTCGCCGCGCACAGGCCGGCGCGCGCGCCTGAAAGGCCTCAGAACGCGCGCCGCATCCCGAGGTTGATCGCGCCGCCGCCGGTGCGCACGCTGGGGTTCTGGATGCCGCTCAGCGGCCGGATGTGCGAATAGGCCGCGTAGAAATCCAGCCGGCGCGACACCGCATAGGTGGCGCCGATGGCGACCTGGCGCGCGTCGCGGTTGGCCGGATCGCGGTCGTTCTTGCGGATATAGGACGCGAGCAGCGTGGTGGCGCGCGAGATCGGCACCGCCACGCCGGCCAGCACGTCGCGGCTGTCGGTGGACGGGATCGAGCTGATGCCGGCGCCGTAGGGATTGTCCGGATTGAACAGGGGCGAGTTGCCCCAGCCGCGGCTGGCGCTGTAGGCGGCATAGGCCGTGCCCCAGTTGAAACGCATGTTGGCGGCGACGATGGAATTCTTGGCCGCCATGCTGATGTCGACCGGGTTGATGCGGGTGACCTTGGCCACGTTGCGGTTCTGGTGCGCCGCGCGGATGTTCAGCGGCCCCAGGCTGAAGCCCACCGTCATGCCCCAGGCGCGGCCCGAGGGCGAGCCGTCGAGGTCGCCCTTGCCCCAGGACGAGCCGGCCGTAAAACCGTTGAGTTCGCTTTGGTAGGTGACGCTGTCGTCGTAGCGCAGCGGATTGCCGCTGGTGGCCGGGTTGCCGCTGCCGGCCAGGCCGCCGTGGAACGGGTCGCCCACGTCGCTCACGGCCTGGAACTCCAGGTTGTACTGGCGCCCCACGGTGAGCGTATGGGTCTCGGCGCCGCGGCGCTGCTCGGCTTCGTGCGCCGTTTCCAGCGTGAAAATGGCTGGCCCATCGCCGGTGCGGCCGGCTTGCGCCGTTCTGGCGGCGCTGGACACCGCCGCGCAGCCGCTGGTGCAGGCTTCCCTGACTTCCTTGGCGACCTCGGCGGCGCCTCTGCCCCCACCGGGGGCCGCGACGTCCTGGGCCGAGGCGCACGCCGCGCTCATTCCGAGCACGGCACATGCGACGATGGTCTTGTTCATGGCGTCATTCCTCTTTGAAGCCATCATTCCCTTCTTTGGCGAGCTGATCTGTCTACTACTTCACATAAAACAGCACGCGTGCAAGCATTTTTGGCAGTAGGGCTTGCATGACTTCAGCCGAAGTTTCCGGCCTGGCTCAAGTTCTACACCGTAGAATGAGTGGCCACAAGAGGCTTTCACAAACTGGAGGAGACCCGATGCCATTTGTTGTCCGTACGCTGCCAATTCTTGCCCTGCTGCTATCCACTGCGGTCGTCTCGACGCCCGCGCAGGCCCAGCCGCGCGTCGATGCGCCGATGGCCCATACGCCCTGGACCCGCAGCGCCAACATCTACGAGGTCAATATCCGGCAGTACACGAAGGAAGGCACCTTCAATGCATTCGCGAAACACCTGCCACGGCTGCGCAAGATGGGCGTGGACATCCTGTGGCTGATGCCGGTGCACCCGATCGGCGTACAGAATCGCAAGGGCACGCTGGGCAGCTACTACGCGGTGCGCGACTACACGGCCGTCAATCCCGAATTCGGCAGCATGGACGACTTCAAGCGCCTGGTGAAGCAGGCGCAAGGGCTGGGCATGCGCGTGATCATCGACTGGGTCGCCAACCACACGGCCTTCGACAACCCGTGGACGGTGCAGCACAAGGACTGGTACCTGAAGGATGCCAAGGGAGAGATCTATCCGGTGACCTATACCGAGGGGCCGGAGCCCGAGTACTGGACCGACGTCACCGGCCTGGACTGGCGGCAGAAAGGGCTATGGAAAGGCATGACGGATGCCATGGCCTTCTGGGTGCGCGAAACCGGCATCGACGGCTTCCGCTGCGACGTCGCAGCCAAGGTGCCGACCGCGTTCTGGGAGCAGGCGCGCGTGGAACTGGAGCGCATCAAGCCGGTGTTCATGCTGGCCGAAGCCTGGCAGCCCGAGCTGCAGCAGAAAGCCTTCGACATGACCTATGGCTGGGATACGCTGGGCGTATTCAAGGACCTCGCCAAGGGCAAGGCCGACGCGCGGGCGCTGCGCGCGCTGTTCGAACAGCCGCCGGTGGCGTATCCGGAACACGCGTACCGGATGCGCTTTACCAGCAACCACGACGAGAACTCCTGGCACGGCAGCGACGTGGAGCACTACGGACCGGCGTTCAAGGCGATGGCCGTGCTGGCCGCGACCCTGCCGGGCATGCCGCTCGTCTATGGCGGGCAGGAGGCGGGGCTGGACAAGCGCCTGGAGTTTTTCGAAAAGGATCCGATCGTGTGGAAGGATCACCCGAATGCGGCGCTGTACACCTGGCTGCTCAAGCTCAAGCATGACAATCCGGCGCTGTGGAACGGGCAGTATGGCGGGGCGCTGACCTTCGTCGAGACCGGAAACGACAAGGTGGTGGCGTTCCGGCGCGAGAAGGACAAGAACGTGGTGGCGGTGACGGTGAATCTGTCGGGGGTGGCGCAGCAGGTGACGCTGGGTGGGAAGAAGGAGTCGCTCGCGCCTTGGGCGTACCAGGTGAGTGGCGCGGTCAAGTGAGGGTTCGCTGCGCTCTGGTTTGTTCGTGCTGAACCGATGAAATTGGGTTCCCGCGAAGGCGGGAACCCAAGTTTGTGTGCGCAGCGTTAGCTACCGCCGCAACCCCACAAACCCCTCCGGCTCCCACTCCCGCAACGCCAGCAGCAACCCCGTCCCGCGCCGCTGCGGCAAGGGCGCCGCCAGGCTCTCCTCGTGCAACTGCGCAAAGCGCGCCCGCAGCTGCCGCAGCTCCCCCTGCAGCTTGGCGCGCGCGCTTTCGGTCAGCATGCCGTGCACGAAGTCGAGCGACTCGCCAGCGCCGCCGAACACACTGTCGATGAAGCCGGGCATGCCCTGCTCGCGGAAATACTGGCGGATCGGCCCGCCCGGCAGCCAGTCGAAATCGCGCGCCACGTTGAGGCGGATGCGGTTGCCCGGCAGCAAGGTGATCAAGTCCAGCCGGTCGAGGCGCAGCAGCAGTTGGACGCACTCGGCTTCGGTCAAGCGGTAGGCCGCCAGCATGTCGGCCATGGTCCAATGGTTGAGCGCGCACACCGTCACCAGCAGCAGCCGCTCGTCCGAGACCAGCTCGCGCTCCTGCGCCGGCGTGAGCGTGCGCAGGCGCTGGTGGCCCTGCCCTGCCTCCTGCGCCAGCTCGGCCAGGGTCAGGCCCAGCAGCCCGCAGATCTCGACCAGGCGCTCCAGGGTGAACTGTTCAAGGGCGAACAGGCGCTTGACACTCGGTTCGGACAGCCCGAGCGCCTCGGCCACGTCGCGGTAGGTCTTGCCCTGCCGCTTGAGTTCGCGCTTGAGGGTGGCGATGAGTTGGGTGATCTCGGACATGCAGGCAGGCAATTATTGAGGTGGGCCGATGGTAGCAGCCGCCCTGCCCGGCCGGCAAGTCACAGGGAGGCCGCGAGCGCGACGCCGTTCTTGCCGGCGCGCTTGACCGCATACATCGCGTGGTCGGCGCGCGCCAGCCAGGCGTCGACGTTGGCCGGGTCTTCCGGCCGATGCAGCGCGATGCCGATGCTGGCGCCCACGGTGACGGTGGCGCCGCGCAGCACGAAGGGTTCGTGCAGGCGCTCGAGCAGCTTGTGCGCGGTCTCCTCGGCATGCGCGGCGTCGGTCAGCATCTCCAGCACCACCACGAACTCGTCGCCCGCCAGACGCGCCACCATGTCGGTCTTGCGCACGCACTGGGTCAGGCGCACGCCGAACTGACGCAGCAGCTCGTCGCCCTCTTCGTGGCCGTGGTTGTCGTTGACGGCCTTGAAGCCGTCCATGTCGAGGAACAGCAGTGCGCACGGCCGCTTGATGCGGCGCGCGCGGCCCATGGCCTCGGGCAGCGTTTCCAGCAGCGCACGGCGGTTCGGCAGCCCGGTGAGCACGTCGCGTAGCAGCAGCGCCTGCAGTTCGGCGGTGCGTTCGGCCACGGCGGCCTCGAGCCGCTCGTTCAGGGCCAGCAGGGCCTGGCGGTGCGCGGTCTCGCTGCGTACCAGGTCGCGCATCGTGCTCGACAGGATCCTGGTTTCGAGGAAGCCGTCCACCTGCGGAATGGGCGGCGGTTCGCGCCCGGCATCGGTGGCCTCGGTGACCCTTTCGATCGCCTCGCGCAGCTCCGCCATCGGGCGCGTCAGGCGGCGCGCCAGCATGGCCGCCAGGCCGGCCAGCAGCAAGGCCAGCAGCGCGCTCCAGCCGAGCATGCGCTGCTTCAGGTCCACCGTGCCTTCCATGGCGCGGTTCTCGGTCTGCCGGACCAGCACGCTCCAGCGCAGCGAGGCGGGGTCGAGCGCGTCGCCCGTCTGGCTGTAGCCGGTGAGGTAGGCGCGGCCGTCCGGCCACACTTCGCGCAGCGAGCCGGTCAGGCCTTTCTGCGCCAGGCGCAGGCTGGTGGTGTCGACCCGGGTCTCGACCATCGACGCCGGCCCGAGCAGGACGGTGCCGTCGTCGCGCACCACCAGGATCTCGGCGCCGTACTCGCGCAGCGCCGGCGTGAGCAGCTTGCGGGCATGGACGCGCGCCCATTCCCAGCTCAGGTGCAGGCCGAGCACGGCCACCGGCCTGCCGGCGCCGTCGAGGATCGGGCCGGAGGCGTCGACGAAGCGCCAGGGATCCGGCTTGCGAGGCAGGATCTTCTCCAGCAGCACCGCCGGGTGGTAATCGGTGGCATGCACGCCCTGTATGCCGGCCGCGAACCAGGGCCGCTTGGCGACGTTCGCGCCCTCGAGCATGCTGCCGGTGGCGGCCGTGACCTTGCCGTCGAGGTCGGCGATGCCGATCCAGGCATAATCGGGAAAGCTGCGCTGCAGGCTTTCCAGCACCGCGCGCGTCTCGGCCGGATCACCGGCATGGCGCAGCTGCGGCAGCTCGGTGAGCAGGCGGGCGTCGCGGGCGGCCTGCTCGATCATCCGGTTGAGCGAGTCGCGCATCTGCCAGGACAGCTGCTGCAGGCGCAGCTGCGCTTCTTCGCGCGCCTGGCGCACGGCGAAATGGTTCACGAGCGCCAGCTGGAGCGCGACCGTCAGCGCGACGGTGGCGCACACGACCAAGGTCATCAATCTGGACAAACGCATCGTGCCGAAGAAGCCGCTCATGAAACGATTAACATGCGAAGGAAAGAACCGGACATTCTAGCGTGTTTACTTGCAAAAAATAAATACTGTTGAGCGTCATCGATGATCTGGCCGACCATTTTCGCAGCCTTGCAACAAAAGGGGCAGGGCCATCGGGATGTCTTATTGTCAAAGTGAACAAATACGCTGCACTTGGCTATTTTTTTCCCTTGCGGCAAACAATCGATGTCGAACCAGATCGACCGCTTCCGGGAGCGCTACCGGTCCTGTACCCGCAGAGTCGCCAGCGATCACCGCGCGTGCGGTGTTCGTCGACTGGCTCAAGGCCATCTTTGCGCAGTCGACCCTAGGCCAGCCCGACGCGTTGGTAGTACCATGGCCCGGTCCAGCCATTGATCGGAGCGCCGATGAAAGCAGCCGCCTGCCTGTTCGCCTTTTTCCTTGCTGGATGCGCGGCCGCGCCGCCTTCCGCGTCGATCGTCCCCGACGACGAGGTACTGCGCCTGATGGCGCGCGAGCATGTCGAGGGACTCGGGCTGGCCGTGATCGATCGCGGGCAGGTCGTGAGCGTGAAGGCCTACGGCAGGCGCAACGTCGAGCGCGACCTGCCGCTCACGTCCCGGACCATCATGTACGGCGCCTCGCTGACCAAGGCCGCTTTCGCCTACATGCTGCTGCAGCTGGCCGACGAAGGAAAGCTCAACCTCGACGCGCCCGTCAGCGCCCTGCTGCCGCGGCCCCTGCCCGCCTACGACAAGGAGCCCTGGAATTTCTCGGATCTCGCCGGCGACGAACGCTGGCGCCGGCTGACGCCGCGCATCCTGCTCACGCATTCGGCGGGCTTCGCCAACTTCCGCTGGCTGGAGCCGGACCGCAGGCTGCGCTTCCACTTCGATCCCGGTACGCGCTATGCCTACTCCGGCGAGGGCTTCTACATCCTGCAGCTGATCGTGGAACAGGGGCTGGGGCTGGACACAGGCCGGGAGATGCAGCGCCGCGTATTCGACCGCTTCGGCATGCGCAACACCAGCATGCAGTGGCGTCCGGATTTCGCGCACGACCTGGCCGACGGCTACACCCTGGAGGGCAAGTTCGAGCCGCACGACGAACGCAGCCGGCCCAGCGCCGCCGGCTCGATGGACACCACCATCGAAGACCAGGCGCACCTGTGGGCCGGCGTGATGCGCGGCGACGGCTTGAGCGCGGCTTCGCGCGCGATGCTGGTGAAGGGGCAGCTGCCGATCGCGTCAAACGGCCAGTTCCCGACCCTGACGGCCGGCCCGGCGACATGGCCGCAGGATCTCGCGGCAGGATTGGGCGTGGTGGCCTTCCGCGACCGCAGCGGCCCGGCATGGTTCAAGGGAGGACACAACGACAGCACCGGCAACATGGTGCTGTGCCTGGAGACGGGCCGGCGCTGCGTGGTCATGCTGGCCAACGACGTGCGCGCCGAGCGCATCTATCCGGAACTCGCCCGGCGCGTGCTGGGCGAGACCGACATGCCGTGGAAGTGGGAATACGGCTGGTATCAGTCGCCGCTCAGTTCCCGAAATAACGGCCCGGACGGTGCCAGGCCATGACCATGCTGCTCATCGCGATCGCGCTGAGCGAGGACCAGCCCACCAGTTCCGGCGTCACCAGGGCCAGCGCGGCGAGCAGGATCACGCCGTCGATCGCGACCTGGGTGCGGCCGGCATTGATCGCATACTTCTTCTGCAGCCACAGGGTGACGATGCCGGTGCCGCCTACGCCCGCGCCATGACGGGCCAGCGCCAGGATGCCCATGCCGCAGAAGGTGCCGCCGCCGAGCGCGGCGACCATCGGGTGCACGTGGCCGATCACCAGGCCGCTGGGCATCAGCTTGAGCATGGCCATGATCAGGACGCTGCCGACGAGGGATTTGATGGTGAAGCGCGCGCCCATGAACAGGTAGCCGAACAGGAAGAACGGCAGGTTGATGAGCATGAATAGCAGGCCGACCGACTGGCCGCTGACGTAGGATACCAGCAGCGAGATGCCGGCCACGCCGCCCGTGATCAACCCGGCCGCCTGCAGCAGCAGCACACCCATGGCGACGAACAGCACGCCTACGGTGATGCCGTAGACGTCGTCGAACAGGCTGTGCGGCTTAATGGAGACCACCTTCTTGCCCTGGGCGGGCTGGCTCTGGAGGGTCCCCTGCATCATCGCGCCACCTCGCTGCCGGCAGCGCGCATGGACACGGCGTCAGGCTGGAAAGGAGTCGAACGGGGCGCGGGACGATGCTTCATTTTCCTCGGGAGCGTGAATTGACGGCGAAGGCGGGCCGCCATTATGTCCCATGTTGCAGCGCAATGAAACTTCGCGTTCCGCATACCAGCCATACACGGAACGCATAACTTAACGAACTGACCAGTTTATTCGGTATGACACCTATTTATAGAGAACTTCGGGGAGCCACATCCCGATCGCCGGGAAGATATACAGCAGCACCACGCCCAACACCTGCAGCGCCATGAAGGGCAGCATCCCCAGGAAGATCTGGTTCAGGGTGACGTGCGGCGGCGCCACGCCCTTCAGGTAGAAGGCCGACATCGCCACCGGCGGCGACAGGAAGGCGGTCTGCAGGTTCATCGCCACCAGCAGCCCGAAGAACAGCGGGTCGATGTTGAAATGGGCCAGCAGCGGCACGAAGATCGGCATGAAGATCACGATGATCTCGGTCCACTCCAGCGGCCAGCCGAGCAGGAAGATCACGACCTGGGCCAGGATCATGAACTGCACCGGCGTCAGGTCCATGCCCAGCACCCAGGCGTTGATGATCTCCTGCCCGCCCAGCAGGGCAAAGGCGGCCGAGAAGATGCTGGAGCCGACGAACAGCCAGCACACCATGGCCGTGGTCTTGGTCGTCAGGTGGGCCGATTCACGCAGCAGGTTGAAATTGAAGCGCCGGTAGGCGATCGCCAGCAGCAGGCCCCCGAAGGCCCCCATCGCCGCCGCCTCGGTCGGCGTGGCCAGCCCGAACACGATGCTGCCCAACACCGCCAGGATCAGGATCACGAGCGGGAACAGGGACCCGAGCAGCATCTTGAAGATCTCGAGCCGCGCGAAGCTGAAGACCACATAAAAAATCGCCAGCGCCGCCGCGCACGCCCCGAGGGTGATCCAGTAGGCGCGCGGCGCCGGTTTGGCGACCGGGTCCGGCGCGGACACCGGCACGGCGGCCGGGGCCACGGCGGCGACTGGCGCCGCGACCGGCGGCGCTGCCGCCTCCCCTTCCACCGGCGGCTCGGCCAGGCCGCCCTCGATTGGCGGTTCGGCCAGCCCGCCCTCCTCGCCCGTGGAGACCGATGCGCCGTCGGCCAGCGAGCCCATTTCAACCAGCTCGGTGGGCGCGGCTTCCGGCGCCGTAACGATGCGGTAGCTCACCCCCATCACGGCGACGAAGGCCAGCGCCGGCAGCAGCGCCAGCGCCAGCTGCGACACCAGGATGCGGCTCGGGACATTCACCGAGTGCCGCCCCTTGAGCGCGCCCACCAGCCCGGACAGCGCGCTTTTCCGGTAGGCGTCCGGAATCGCCTGCGTGTAGGCAGGCAGCGCCACCACGCGCTGCGCGGCCGGCAGCGGCGGCGCCATCGAGGGCCTGAGCTTGGCGATCAGGAGCACATAGCCCACGTAGAGCGCGGCCAGCATGAGCCCGGGGAAGAAGGCGCCCGCATACAGCTTGACCACCGAGACGCCGGCGGTGGCGCCGTACACGATCAGCAGCACCGAGGGCGGAATCAGGATGCCGAGACAGCCACCGGCCGTGATGCAGCCGCTTGACAGCTGGGTGCTGTAGCCGGCCTTGAGCATGGCCGGCAGCGCCAGCAGACCCATGAGCGTGACCACCGCGCCCACGATGCCGGTGGCGGTCGCGAACACCGCGCAGGTGACGATGGTCGCCACCGCCAGCGAGCCGGGCACGCGCGCCATCGCCAGGTGCAGGCTCTTGAACAGACGCTCGATCAGGTTGGCCCGCTCGACCAGGTAGCCCATGAAGATGAACAGCGGGATCGAGATCAGGACGTCGTTGGCCATCACCGAATAGGCGCGCTGCACCATCAGGTCGAGCGTCAGCTGTACCGCCTGGTCCGGGTTCTGGCTGCGGTAGGCGAGCCAGGCGAACATCACGCCCATGCCCATCAGGGTGAAGGCGGTCGGAAAACCCAGCATGATGGCAACCACCACCAGCGCCAGCATCAGCAGGCCCAGGTGGCCATTGGTCATCTCGGCGGGCGCCGGCATCAGGGCGAACAGCCCGACGACGATCGCCACCAGGATCGCCAGGCCGAACCAGATTTCCTTTCTCATGGGCGGCCCTCTTCACTCACTTGCGCCTTGAGCTTGTCGACGTCGACCTCCTCCACGTCCGCCTCGCGCGCCGGCCAGGCGCCGTCGCGCAGGCAGACCACGCAGCGCACGATCTCCACCATCCCCTGCAGCAGGAGCAGCGCGCCGGCGAACGGAATCACCATCTTGAAGGGATACAGCGGCGGGCCGTTGGCGGTGAGGGTCGAGTGTTCGCGGATCGCAAGCGACTCGCTGGCATAGGTGTAGCCGGCCCACACCAGCGCCACCACGCCGGGGATGAAGAAGACGAAGTACAGGATCAGGTCCAGCCCGGCCTGCAGGCGCGGCGGAAAGAAGCTGTACAGCACATCGCCGCGCACATGACCGTTCTTGGCCAGGGTGTAGGCGCCGGCCATCATGAAGGCGGCGCCGTACATCATGATCATCAGGTCGAAGGCCCAGGGGTTGGGCGTGTTCAGGGCGTAGCGCGCGAAGACTTCCCAGGTGATCAGGAAGGTGAGCGCGACGATCAGCCAGGAGAAGGCCTGGCCTACCCAGCTTGAAACGCGGTCGACGAAGAATAGGACGTTTTGCATGGGGCGGCTCCGGCCACGAATATGAGAACGGCGATGACAACGCCGTAGGGTGGTCGGCTCCGCCGACCGCGCGTTCAACTCACGGACGCGCTGCGGCAGAGCATGACGTGGCTGGACGCGCGGTCGGACAAGCCGACCACCCTACGACTGGTTCAAGCCTTCTTGGGCGGCGCAGCCTTGCGACCGAAGTAGTGGTTGTAGGCCATCCGGCGCGGATTGTTGGTATCCATGTCCCACTTCATCGCCCGCTCCGCGAACGCCCGCATCGAGGCCTCGACCTTTTTGAAGAGCGGATTGTCCGCCCCCTTCCTGGCCACCACCTGGTCCCACACCGCGAGCTGGGCCTGCAGCACCGCATCCGGCGTCTTGTAGAACTTGACCCCGTTCTGCGCCTGCATGCCGGCATAGTCCCTGGAATAACGATCGACCGCCTTCCACGACATGTCGCTCGATGCCGCCTCGACCGCGTTCTCGATGATCGCTTTCAGCTTGGTCGGCATCGCGTTGTACTTGGTCTTGTTGAAGGTGATTTCGAACTGCTCCGAGCTCTGGTGGAAGCTCTGCAGCATGCAGATCTTCGACACGTCCGGGAAGCCCAGCACGCGGTCCGAGCTGGCGTTGTTGAATTCGGCGCCGTCGAGCAGGCCGCGGTCCATGGCCGGCACGATTTCGCCCGCCGGCAGCGCGTTCACGGCCGCGCCCATGGCCGTGAACATGTCGATCGCCAGGCCATTGGTGCGGAACTTCAGGCCCTTCAGGTCTTCGGTCTTGCCGATCGGTTTCTTGAACCAGCCGAGCGGCTGGGTCGGCATCGGGCCGGTGAGGAAAGAGACGACGTTGGCGCCGATCGAGTTATACAGCTCGGCCAGCAGCTCCTTGCCGCCGCCGTACTTGTGCCAGGCCAGCACCATGTTGGCGTCCATGCCGTAGGCCGGGCCCGAGGTCCAGAGTGCGATGGCGCTCTGCTTGCCGTAGTTGTAGCCCATGACGCCGTGGCCGCCGTCGAGGGTGCCCTTGGAGACCGCATCGAGCAGCCCGAAGGCGGGCACGACGGCGCCGGCCGGCAGCACTTCGATCTTGAGTTCGCCGCCGGTCATGTCGTTGACCTTCTTGGCGAAGTCGAGGGCGTATTCGTGGAAGATGTCCTTGCTGGGCCAGGTACTCTGGAAGCGCAACCCCTTGGGGGCCTGGGCGGTGGCGACCATCGGGACCGCCAGTGCGGTGCCGGCGGCGGTGCCCAGGAACTTGCGGCGGGCGGATGCGGGCTTCTTTGAATCGTTGTCACGCTGCTTCATCGTCTGTCTCCTGTCTGGTTTTATACGTCGGACTGAATCGATCACGCACAACTGCTGGCTTGGCTGGACTGTCTGAGCTTCCCTTTCTGCTGTATGGACATCACGCCCCAGGATGGGCTTGTTTCCTTACGGATTTCTTACGGCTGGCTTACAAAGCATCGCGGCGTTTTGTTTTTCTGTCAAGCAATTTACATATGCGTGAGCATCACAGCGCGACAATCTTGCCAGCGGAATCCAAGCGCTTCCAAATTCTGCAAGAATGACGCATGACTACCGTGCCTGATTACGCAGCGCTGTTCGAAGCGTCGCCCTATCCCTACCTCCTGATCGCGCCCGACAAGACACTGATCGGGGCCAACGCGGCCTACCTGACGGCCACCGAGACCACGGCCGACAAGATCGTCGGCAAGCACATCTTCGATGCCTTCCCCGCCGATCCTGCCGATCCGGATTCGACCAACCTCGGCGAGGTGCTCAGGTCGATCGAGACCGCACTCGCGACCCGCCAGCCGCACACGAGTCCCTTGCTGCGCTACGCGGTACCCCGGGAGGACGGATCGGGCTTCACCGAGCGCCTGTGGAGCGCGGTGCACACGCCGGTGCTGGACTCCGCGGGCCAGGTGCTGTTCGTGGCCCAGACCGCGATCGACGTCACCGACCTGTACCGCTTCGATCCCGCGACCCGGCGCTATCGCCTGAAGCAGACGCTCGACGCCGTGCCCGACATCGCCGAGCGCACCCGCGTGCAACTGCACGAAGCCCTGACCCGCATCCTCAACGCCGAGCGCACCGAACTGCAGAACCTGTTCGACCGGGCGCCCGGTTTCATCGCCATCCTGCACGGTGATGCGCACGTGTTCGACATGGCGAACGCGTCTTTCCAGCGCCTGGTCGGCGCCCGCACGCTGCTCGGCAGGCCGCTCCTCGATGCCCTGCCGGAGCTGGCCGGCCAGGACTTTGCCGAAGCGCTTGCGCAGGCCGTGCGCACTGCCAGCCCGCTCGCCCTGCGCGCCCTGAAGCTCGTGCTGCGGCGCCGCCAGGACGGCGCGTCCGAGGAGCGCTACGTCGACCTGGCGATCCAGCCGATCATGGGCGCCGACGATCGCATGGCGAGCGTCTTCCTGCAGGGCCAGGACGTGACCGACGCCTACCTGTCCAAGCTCGCGCTGGAGGAAAAGATCGCACAGCTCGAAGCGGCCCGGGCGCGCCACACGATGCTGCTGAAGCTGGGCGACCGCCTGCGCGGGCTGGCCGACGAGCCCGAGGCGATGATGGCGGCCGGCAGCGAAGAGCTGGCCGTCTTCCTGGGGGTGCCGCGCGTCGGCTACGTCGCCTTCGCGGAACACTCCAGCCAGGCCCTGGTCATGAACACCTACTCGGACCCGAGCCGGGTGCCGCCCCTGCCCGCGGTGGTCGAGCAGCCGGACGAATACGGCATCGCGGTGATGAGCGACCTGCGCGCCGGCCGCGCCATCGTGGTCAACGACCTCGCGACCGACCCGCGCACGGCCGGCGCCGTTGCGCAGTCCCATGCCGCCATCGGCGCCAGGGCCTCGCTGGCCGTCCCCATCCGGCGCCACGAGCGGGCGGTCGCTTTCATGTTCGCGCACGACGATCGCCCCCGGCTGTGGCAGGACGAAGACATCTCGCTGATGCACCAGGTTGCGGACCGCACCTGGGAAGCCGTCGAACGCGCACGTGCCCTGCTCGCCCTGCGCGACACCGACCGTCGCAAGGACGAGTTCCTGGCGATGCTGGCGCACGAGCTGCGCAATCCCCTGGCGCCGATCGGCGCGGCGGCCCGGCTTCTGCAGATGGCCAACCTCGACCGGGAGCGCCTGCGCCAGACCAGCGAAGTGATCGGCCGCCAGGTACGGCACATGACGGGCCTGATCGACGACCTGCTCGATGTCTCGCGCGTGACCAGCGGCTTGATCAGCCTGGAACGCGCGCCGCTGGATGTGCGTGAAGCGATCACCGATGCCGTCGAACAGGTCAATCCCCTGATCCGCGCCCGGGGCCACGACCTGGCCCTGCATCTGGCGCCGGAGCGCTCGCTGGTGTCGGGCGATCGCAAGCGCCTGGTGCAGGTGCTCGGCAACATCCTCAACAATGCAGCCAAATACACGGCCGACGGCGGCAGCATCGTCCTGCGCACCCAGGTAACGGTGGACCATGTAGTCGTGGAGATCGGCGACAACGGCATCGGCATGCCGCCCGAACTGGTCAGGCGCGCCTTCGACCTGTTCGCCCAGGCCGAACGCAGCCCGGACCGCTCATCCGGCGGCCTGGGACTGGGACTGGCGCTGGTGAAGAGCCTGGTCGAGCTGCATGGCGGTACGGTGAGCTGCTTCAGCGAAGGCGTCGGCAAGGGCAGCCTGTTCCGCATCTGCCTGCCGCGCCTGGAATACGCGGCGCAGCCGGTTTCCGAGCCGGCCGACACCGATGCCGGCGCCGCATCTGCCGCACTGCGCATCCTCGTGGTCGACGACAACGTGGATGCGGCCGCGATGCTCGCCATGCTGCTGGAAGCGATGGGACACCGGGTGCTGACCGCGCACACGCCGGCGCACGCACTGGCACTGGCGCCGGGCTTTGCGCCCCAGGTCTGCCTGCTCGACATCGGGCTGCCGGAGATGAACGGATACGAACTGGTGCAACGCCTGCGCCAACTGCCCGAGACGCGCAGCGCGCGCATGGTCGCGGTGACCGGCTACGGACAGCAGGACGACAGGCAGCGTTCGGCCGAGGCGGGGTTCGACCATCACCTGGTCAAGCCGGTCGACACGGACAAGCTGGCCGCGATCCTGGCGGGCCGCGCCTGAGCATGCCCGGGCGTCAGGCCTGGCGATGACGCGGCCGGTGGGCCGGCCGCCGATGCGCTGCCGGCTTCCCGTCGCGAGGACCGGCAGCGGCACGGATCAGAACAGCACGTCCATCGTCACCGTCACCATCTTGGCGTTCTTGGTAAAGTCATACGCGCTCGAATCCTGGACCGAATCCCACTGCACTTTCAAGTCCATGTTCTTGCGGAAGTCCCAGCGCACGCCGACGAAGCGCGTGTTGTCGTTCTGCGTTGCGGTATAGGTCGGGGTCAGCTTTTCCTTGTACATGGAGAAGCCGGCCATCGGCGTGAACTTGCCGTAGCGGTAGCCGACGGTCGCGGTCAGACTCTTGGACTTGTAGTCGAGCGAAGGACGCATGAAGCGGTTGGCTTCGGCGCGGACCATCCAGTTGCCGTAGTCGATGCTGCCCGACAGGCCGATGATGCGCTGGCGCGTGCCCTTCTGGAAGATCGGGTCTTCGCCCGGCGCGTAGATCCCGAGGTTGATCGAGTTCTGCATGTAGATCAGGCGCGCGCCGAACACGTCGTTGGAGACGTCCAGGTAGCCGCCCAGGATGTTCTTCCAGTCGTCGTCGACGCGGTGGCCGTAGAAGATCTTGCGCTGCTCGATGTTGTCGCGGGTGGTCTCCTGGCCGGCGAACACATTGGCCGTCACCGCCCAGTCGCCGATGCTGCGCGAGTGGCGCAGGTTCACGCCGTTGTAGGCGCCGATCTCCCAGCCGTAGATGTCCTGCGGCACGCGGGCCCACGGCAGCGTGTAGCCGATGTAGACGCTGTCCGAATAGGCGTAGATCGGCAGGCGGCGGCGGCCGGCCTGGATCGTGGTGTCCGGGGTCAGGTCGTAGGACAGGTACGCCCAGTCGACGTCCGGCTTGCCGTTCTCGGACGCGCGCAGCACCGCCTGCACGGTGCCCGACAGCTTGTCGGTGAACTGGTACTTGGCCTGCAGTCCGACCAGCGATTCGTTGGTCCAGCTCCAGTCGCCCTTGTTGTAGACGGCGCCATGCTCGTAGTTGCCGATGAAGCAGGGGCAGGCCTTGCCCATGTACTCGCCCTGCGAACCGCTGTAGGCCTTGCCGGCGGTGAGGGTCGCGAAGCCGGACAGGCTCAGGTCGTCGGCATGCGCCATGCCTGCGCTGGACAGCAGCGCGGCGATAATCAGTTTCTTCATTCTTCGTTCGTGCTTGTCGTGGTTAGTTGGCGGTGGCGATGACCTTGACGCTGGCGTCGGCATCCTTCTTGTCGATGTAGCCGACGGCATTCGGGTCGGCGGCGACGGCCTTCTTCATGGCCGCGACGCTGTCGACTTCCGTCGGCGGCGTGCCGGTGCCGGTGAAAATCAGCTTGCCCCACATGGCCTGCACCTGCACCGGATCCTTCTTGCAGGCCTTGGCGAAGAACTCGTCGCGCAGCGGGTTCTTTTCGTTGAGGTTGATCGGCGTGGGCGACTTGATCTTGCCGAGGAAGGCCTGGCACACCTGCGCCAGCTGGGGCGCCTGGGTCGATTTGGCGGAGACGATGACGCCGATCTCGGCGCGCGCCGGCGATGCGGCGAGCATGGCCAGCGCCAGCGCGCCGACCGCTGCTGTAGAAGCTTTATTCATTGTGGTCGAGTTGGTGGTGGTGAAGCCCCGGCGCCTGGGCCGGGCATGGTTCAGCAACCGCCCCGCTGCTGCCCGGGACGGCCGAAGAAAAGGTCGGAAAAGCCGCTCAGGCGCGGCGCTTGGTGGCCGGCCCGTTCGCCGCCAGTGCCAGCGCCCTGCCGGCGGTACGCGCCGGCGCACCGGCTGCTGCGGCATCGCGCGCCAGGACGAACACGCTCACCGCCTGCGCCAGGCTGGCCGCCTGCTCGCGCAGCGCCGCCGCCGAACCCGAGGTCTCCTCGACGAGTTCCGCGTTGTGCTGGGTGTCCTGGTCCATCTGGGCGACCGCATCGTTGATGTGCGAGATGCCTGCGGTCTGGGCGCTGCTGGCGTCGGCGATGGCGCCCATGATCTCGGTGACCCGCCGCACGCTGCCCACGATGTCGTCCATCGTGGTGCCGGTCTGGCTGGCCAGGCGGGTGCCGAGTTCCACCTGTTCGACCGAGCGGCCGATCAGGGAGTTGATTTCTTTTGCCGCCGCGGCCGAGCGCTGCGCCAGGTTGCGCACCTCGCTCGCGACCACGGCAAAGCCCCGTCCCTGCTCGCCGGCGCGCGCCGCTTCGACCGCGGCATTGAGCGCCAGCAGGTTGGTCTGGAAGGCGATGCCTTCGATGACGTTGACGATGTCCGCGATCTCGCGCGAGGACGCGTGGATCGCATCCATGGTCGCGATCACGCGGCCGACCACTTCCCCGCCCTGGGTCGCCACGCCCGCGGCGAAGCCGACCAGTTCGTTGGCCTGGGCCGCATTGTCGGCGTTGCGGCGCGCGGCGCCGGTCAGTTCGCCCATCGCGGAGGTGGTCTGCACCAGGGTCGCCGCCTGCTGCTCGGTACGCGCCGACAGGTCGCCGTTACCCTGCGCGATCTTTTGCGAGTTGACGGCGATGGTCTCGGTGGCGTTGTGGACTTCGCCGACGATGCGTACCAGGCTGCTGTTCATGTGCTTCAATGCCTTGAGCAGCTTGCCGGTTTCGTCGGTGGCGCTGTCGTCGATGGTGCTGGTGAGGTCGCCGGCGGCGACGGTCTCCGCCACCTTGACCGCCTGCTGCATCTGGCGCAGCAGGGTGCGCGCCACCAGGACCGCGAAGGCCAGGGTCAGAGCCAGGCCAATGGCGCCGATCAGCGCGCCGCCCAGGACCGCGCGGTCCGCCGCCGCCGTTGCGTCGCCGACGGTGGCAACGAAGCGTTCTTTCGCCGCGCTGCGGAAGCTCGCGGCGTCCTTGCGGTAGCTCGCCAGCGCGGCGGCCATGGCCTGCATCTTGTCCTTGGACGGCATGCCGGTTTGCTGGGCCATCATGTCGGACACGTCGCGTGCGATCTTGTAATAGGCGCCGAATTCGTTTGCCAGGCGCGCCAGTTCGTCGGCGCGGCCGCTGTCGATCTTGCGCAGGCGCCCGTAGTTGTCGGTGACTTTCCCGGCCAGGGTGTCGGCTGCTGCCAGCTGTTCCGGCTCGCCGGCGGCTGCGGCGGTGTTCAGGATGTCGATGATCTTGTCGAGGGCGGCGGCGTTTTCGGTCATCGCATCGAGCGCGGGGTACTGCACGTCGCGGACCTCTTCCAGCCTCAGGTTATTTTTCTGGAATACGACGGCTGTGAAGGCAAGGTACAGCGCCATGCAGACCATGGCGATTCCCGGGGCGACCAGGACCTTCCACATCACGGGCAAACGGTTCAGCATCTTCAATCAACAACCTCACGTGAGACTAGTCCGACCAGGCGGGCCGGCTGACAAAATGTATTTGCAGATAGTAAATCTCTACTATTCCTTGTGGCAAGTTTTATATTGCAGACTAATAAGGGATGTGAACTTGGTGCAACTGATGGACGTTCTTTGCGCAAAGAAGCATGAACATTCTATGTATCTCGCATGATTTATTGAAAAGACGATAGGTGCGGCGCCATCGATCCGGAGCGTCTGCGTGCAAAGGTCACCGTGAAAGCTGCCTGATCAAACGGTCGCGCTCGTTCAGATCGCCCAGGCGCTACCCGCGCTGCACACCCTTGAGTCGTATTCGTGTCTACGGTCGTGAGCGCGTAAAATCAGGGTTTTCGCTCATTCGGATGTCGCTCATGCCACTTGATATCTTCAGCTTCCTGAACGGTGGTGGTCAAGCCGCGGAACTGATTCGTGCCTTTCCTTGGGACCGAACCGCTTTGGGTCCGATTGCATCCTGGCCGGAAGTCCTGAAGACCACCATCGGCGCAATACTCCGTTCGCCGGTAGGGATCGTCACCATGTGGGGCCACGACGGCATCATGGTGTACAACGACGCGTATTCGGGCTTTGCCGGAGGACGCCATCCCCAACTGCTTGGATCGAAGGTGCGTGAGGGCTGGCCGGAAGTTGCAGACTTCAATGACAACGTCATGCAGGTCGTCATGCGTGGCGGAACGCTCAGCTATGTCGAACAGGAGCTCACCCTGCATCGCAGCGGCATGCCGGAACAGGTCTGGATGAATCTCGACTATTCTCCCATCATGACGGCGAACGGTGAGGTCGTCGGCGTGCTTGCCGTGGTCGTCGAAACAACCGCCAAGGTGAAGACCGAAGCGGCGCTGCGCGAGAGCGAAGCAAAATTCCGCACCTTTGCGCAGGCCATGCCGCACCATGTGTGGACCGCGCCGGCCAATGGGCAGCTCGACTGGTTCAACCAGCGTGTCTACGACTACTCCGGCGCGCGCGAAGGCGAACTCGATGGCGCGGGGTGGGCAAGCATCATTCACCCGGACGACGTTCCCACCGTGGTCGAGCGCTGGTCGGCCTCGCTCGCCACCCGCACCGAGTACGAAGTGGAGTTCCGCATCCGCCGTCATGATGGTGCGTATCGCTGGCACCTCGTGCGAGGCGTACCGATGCGCAACGAGCATGGCGATGTCGTGCGTTGGATCGGAAGCAACACCGATATCGAAGACCAGAAGGCGACCGCCCAGGCGCTGATCAACCTGAACGCGACACTGGAACAACAGATTTCGACGCGTACCGCCGAGCGCGACCGCATTTGGCGCCTGTCGAAAGACATCATGCTCATCGCCGACTTCAATGCCACGCTGACGGCCGTCAGTCCGGCGTTCACGTCCACCCTGGGCTGGCGCGAGCAGGATGTCCTCGGAAAATCGTTTCTGGACCTGGTGCATCCCGACGACGTGCAACCCACCATCGACCGGGTCAGCTCCCTCAGCAGCGGCGCCCACGTGTTCCGCTTTGAGAACCGCTACCGCAGGATCGATGGAACCTATTGCACGCTGTCATGGACTGCCGTGCCCGATGCGCAATTCATCCACGCGATCGGCAGGGATATCACCGCGGAACTGCAACGCGCCGAAGCGATGCGCCAGACCGAGGCCGCATTGCAGCAGGCGCAGAAGATGGAAACGATCGGCAAGCTGACCGGCGGCGTTGCCCACGACTTCAATAATTTGCTACAGGTTATTTCCGGTAATTTGCAACTGATGGCTGCCGACCTGGCGGCCATGCCGGCGGCCCGCCGCAGGGTGGACAACGCACTTGCGAGCGTCGAGCGAGGAGCCAAGCTGGCCAGCTCCCTGCTGTCCTTCGCGCGCAAGCAGCCGCTCGAGCCGAAGGTGATCAAGGTTGGCCGTCTCATCACGGGTATCGAAGACATGTTGCGCCGCAGCCTGGGTGAAGAAGTCGAGATGGAAACGGTCGTCTCTGGTGGCCTCTGGAGTACCTCGGTCGACATCGCCCAGCTGGAGAATGCCATCCTCAACCTCGCCATCAACGCGCGTGATGCGATGGATGGGCGCGGCAAGCTGACGATCGAAGTGAACAACGCCTTGCTCGACACCGCTTACTGCGCTGGCCACCCGGATGTGACACCGGGGCAATACGTGGCGATCGCCGTTACGGATACCGGCAGCGGGATGACGCCGGACGTCATGCGCCAGGCCTTCGAGCCGTTCTTCTCGACCAAGGCCGAGGGCAAGGGAACGGGACTTGGGCTGTCGATGGTCTACGGCCTGGTCAAGCAGTCCGGAGGACATATCAAGATCTACAGCGAGATCGGCGAAGGTACGACCATCCGGCTCTACCTGCCGCGCTCGCGTGACGCCGAGGACACCTACGTTCCCCTCGAGACGCAACCAGTCGTCGGTGGCAGCGAAACGGTGCTGGTGGTCGAGGACGACGACGCCGTACGCGCGACCGCGGTCGACATCCTGACCACGCTCGGCTACCGCGTGCTCAAGGCCAGCGACGCCAGCGCCGCCCTGACGGTGATCGACAGCGGGGTGCACATCGATCTGCTGTTCACCGACGTGGTGATGCCGGGCCCCTTGCGCAGTCCGGAACTGGCGCGTAAAGCGAAAGAGCGCCTTCCCGCACTTGGCGTGCTGTTCACCTCGGGCTATACGGAGAACGCGATCGTCCATGGGGGCCGGCTGGACCGGGGCGTTGAACTGATCGGCAAGCCCTACACAAAGGAAAGTTTGGCCAGGAAAATCCGGCATGTGCTGGCAAACGAGGCGCAGCGGCAAGCTGCCACGCCGCCACAAGCGTCAACCGGCGGCGGGTCACGAGCTGCCCGGTCCGCGGGCACGGGAACGAAGGTGCTGTTGGTGGAAGACGATGCCGATATCCGGAACAACACCCGCGACATGGTCGAGTTCCTGGGATATGACATCATCGCCGTCGGCAGTGCAGAAGAAGCGCTGGACCAACTCACGCCAGATGTCCACGTTCTGCTTGCAGACCAGCAGTTGCCAGGCATCCAGGGCGATGACCTGGTCCAGCTCGCAAAAGCGCGCTTCCCTCATCTACGCGTCGTGCTTGCAAGCGGCTACGGCAGCGTGCCGGAGCTCGCCGGCGTGACGACTCTTCCAAAGCCGTATTCGCTGGATATGCTGCGCAGCGTGCTGCAGGCGGCTACGGTGGCGGGCTAGCGCAGAGCGATCGCGCTGACGAAAAAAGCCCCAACATATGGGGCTTTTTGTCGATATGCTTGGCGGAAGCGGTGAGATTCGAACTCACGAACGGGTTCCCCCGTCGGCAGTTTTCAAGACTGCTGCCTTCAACCACTCGGCCACGCTTCCTGTGAGGAACCGGCATTATACCCAAGACATCATGCCGGACCAAGGAAATCAGCCCACGAGCAGCCAGTTCTCCCTGAGGCTGCGCTCGAAGTCGGCCGCCGGCAGCGGCTTGCTGTACAGGTAGCCCTGCACCTCGTCGCACCCGGACGCGCGCAGGAAAGCCAGCTGCTCGAGCGTCTCGACACCCTCCGCAATCACGCGCAGTCCAAGCTGCTGCGCCATGCTGACGATGGTCCCCGCGATCGCGCAATCGCTCTGGTCATCCGGAATCCCGGTGGTAAATGAGCGGTCGATCTTTAAGGTATCGATCGGGAAGCGCTTCAGGTACGACAGGCTCGAATACCCGGTCCCGAAGTCGTCCAGCGACAGCGCCACACCCAGCTGGTGGATATCGTCCATGATCGCCGTCACGCGCTCGAAGTCGTGCATCAGCGTGCTCTCGGTGATCTCCAGCTCCAGCCATTCCGCATCGAGCTGATACCGCGCCAGGGTCTCGGCCACACGCCCCGGCAGCGAAGGCGTGAATTCGCGCGCCGACACGTTCACCGCCAGGCGGAAAGGTTCAAGACCGGCGCGCTGCCAGATCGCCGCCTGCGAACAGGCCTGCTCCAGCACCCATGCCCCCACCTGCACGATCAAGCCGGTGGTCTCGGCCAGCGGAATGAATTCGCCCGGCGGCACCAGGCCGCGGGTCGGATGCACCCAGCGCACCAGGGCCTCGGCGCCGACGATGCGGTCGGTGCCGATCTCGAACTTCGGCTGGTAGTACAGGGTCAACTCGCCATTCCCGAGCGCCTGGCGCAGGCCGGATTCGATGCGCATGCGCTCCTGCATGCCCTGGTTCATGTCCTGGCTGTAGAACGCCACGCTGCGGTCCGGGTTGGCGTCGAGCTGCTTGGCCCGTTCCATCGCGATGTCGGCCAGGCCGAGCAGCGTTTCGGCATCGCTGCCGTCCTGCGGGAAGACGCTGATGCCGATGCTGGCGCCCACGCGCAGGTCGTGGCCGCCGATGATGAAAGGTGCGTCGAGGGCGGCCTGCAGCTTTTGCGCCACCGTGGTGGCCTCGAAGTGCTGGCGGATGTCGAACAGGCCGACGGCGAATTCGTCGCCCGACAGGCGCGCCACGACGTCTTCGTCGCGCAAGGTAGCGCGGAAGCGCTGGGCCACCTGGCGCAGCAGCTCGTCGCCGATCTTGCGGCCCAAGGTGTCGTTGATCCGCTTGAAGCGGTTCAGGTCGACGAACAGCAGGCAGCCGGACGACTCGTTGCGCTGGGCGACCATCAGGGCCTGGTCGACCAGGCGCGCGAACAGGGTGCGGTTCGGCAGGCCGGTGAGCTCGTCGTAGTAGGCCAGATGGTGCAGCTGTTCCTCGGCCTGCTTGCGTTCCGTGATGTCGGTGAGATAGGCGATCAAGCCGATCGGGCGCTCTGCCAGGTCGCGCAGCGGCGACAGCGACAGGCTGGCCCAGAACGCTTCGCCGGACTTCTTGCGGCGCCGGACTTCCATCATGCGTCCGCCCTGCTCCACGAAGCTGTCGGCGAAGCCTTCGTCCTCGTCGGCGTACAGGAAAAGGATGTTGCGGCCGATCGCCTCCAGCGCGGTGTAGCCGAACAGTTCTTCGGCGCCGCGGTTCCAGCTGGTGATATAGCCCATCTGGTCCATCGTCAGCACCGACTCGTGGATCTGGTCCAGGATCTGCGACTGGTGCGCCAGCTGGGCTTCCATCTGCGCATAGGCGTGGGTCGAGCGCACCGCCAGCGAGTGCACCTGCAGAAGCGACGCGGTCAGGTGGGCCAGGCCGGCCAGCAGGCGCGCGTCCTCGCTCGAATAGGAGGGGCGGCCGGCCACTTCGTAGATGCCGAATTGTTCGCTGGCGCCGGCCACGATCTGACGCAGCAGCGGGCTGTGGCCCAGCACGGGGCCGACGCCGGCGGCGGGCAGGAAGCGTCCGAACGGGCTGTCCAGCAGCGCGGCCGCGATGCGGCCCAGGGCCTCGTGCAGGGGCTCGCCGCGCAGGCGCAGGACGGCGTCGCTGACGGCGGTCGTGGCGCCGACGAAATCCAGTGATTCGTGCACTTGCGCGACCGCCCCCATCTTAGACATTCCTTCCCACCTGGATGGCCCAGTGATAGGCATTCAACTGGCTGTGCCACCAGTCGGTGGTGGAAATCTCCGCTGCCTCGATGTCCTCCTGCGAAGGATGGTTTTCCGTCATCCGCAGCCAGGCGCCGAGGATGCCGGCGCGGTGCAGTAGTGCTTCCGATACGTGCTCGGGCAGGCACAGGTCGGCGACGATTTCCGTCATCGGCATGTGCAGCAGCCGGTCGAGCAGCGAGAACACGCCGGTCATGAAGGCCAGGTCGCAGTCGTCGCGCTCCGCCCCGCCCAGCTTGCACAAGGCTTCCAGCTGGGCGCCGCGCCGCGCCGCCAGCGGCAGCAGCAGATTGGGCAGGCCGTCGGCCTGCTGGCGCGCATACAGCAGCAGCTGCAGCCAGCGCTGCAGCTGGCGCCGGCCGAGCAGGTTGATGGCCTGGTTGAAGCTGGTGATCTGGGTGCTGACCGCGAAGGCCGCCGAATTCACCAGCTTGAGCAGGTGGTAGGACAGCGCCGGGTCCTGCTTGAGCTGCTGTTCGAGTTCGCGCGAATCGGCGTCGCGCGACAGGAGGCCCAGCAGGGTCAGGATGCGCCGGCGCGAGCTGCCGTCGTTGGAGTCGCTTGTCGCCATGGCCGGGGCGCACGGATAGGCGCCGCTGAACCAGTCGAAGCCGGCCATCTCGCTCCTGGTAAAGCTGTCGGCGCTGTCGACGCGGCGCGCCAGGTGCGGGCCGAACAGCGCGGCCAGGCGGCCGGCCGGCAGGGTGTCGTGGGTGAGGTCGCGCGAGACCGTGCGCAGCGCCGCCGGGACGGCGACACCACTTGGCGGCGTGCCGTCGAGCCAGAGGCGGTAGCCGATTTCATGCAGTTCGCTCAAGCGCCGTGCGACGCCGTCCTGCGCCAGCGCGCCGGCGGCGACCACGAAGCCGATGCGGTTGGCCGGCATCAGGGCCAACACCGGCGGCGTCAGGGCGCTGGGATCGTCCAGCATCACCAGCCCGTCGAGCGGGGCGATGGCGGCCAGCAGGTCGGGCGCGCCGAAGACGCACTGCAGGCGCTGCGCCAGGTCCGGACCGGGCGCCAGATGCAGGCACAGCGCTACCCACTCGTTCTGCCCATTGGCGACCGGGTCGATTGCTACCAGCGGAAATGGGAGGTCCTGCTCGGCCATTGGTGGGCTCTCAATGATATTCGGTCAATCTTATTCGACCGGTTATCAGAAAGCAACACCTTTGTTTCCGTACGGATACTTTCTGTACATACTTATTAAAAACCACCGCTTTCGACGCGCTGGACGGCATAGCGGATCAGCTCCGCCTGGCCCTCGATGCCGAGCTTGCGTTTGATGTTCAGCCGATGGGTTTCAACCGTACGTACCGACAGGTCGAGTGCGCGGGCGATCTGCTTGTTCGCTTCGCCGGCCGCGATGTGTTTTAACACTTCCTGCTCGCGCAGGGTGAGCAGGCTGTCCGGCATGGCGGGGCTGGCCAGCTGGCGCGCCAGCGCGGCGCTGTAATAAATGCCGCCGCCGATCACGGTGTCGATCGCCAGCACGATGTCCTTGCCCGGCGCGTCCTTCAGGACGTAGCCGCGCGCCCCGGCCTGCATGGCCTGGGTCACGTACTCGGGCTTGTCGTGCATCGACAGGATCAGTACCGCGATGCCGGGATAGCGGTCCACCAGGCGGGCCGTGGCCTCGATGCCGCTGCCGCCCTTCATGTTCACGTCCATCAGCACCAGGTCGGGGCGGCAGGCGCCGGCCTGCTCCAGCGCTTCCTGGCCGGATCCGGCCTCGCCCACCACGCGCAGGCGCGGCGAGGCTTCCAGGCGCGCGCGCAGGCCGTCGCGCACCAGGGGGTGGTCGTCCACCAGCAGGATGCGGATGTCGTTTTCAATCATGTTTGTTCTTTCAGGTCGATGCTGGCGACTACCCGCGTGCCCTGGGGCGAGGAGTCGATGCTCAAGTGGCCGCCGATGGCCTCCATCCGCTCCATCATGTTGCGCAGGCCGATGCCGCGCTGCGGGTGGGAGGCGATGCCCTGGGCGTCGAAGCCGACGCCGTCGTCGGCGATGCTCAAGGTGAGGCAGCGGCCGCGCCGCACCAGGCGCAGGTCGATCTGGCGCGCGCCGGCGTGGCGCTCGGCATTGGTCAGGGCTTCCTGGGCGATGCGAAACAGCACCGTGCCCGCCATCTCGGGCAGCGCGTCCACCTGCCCTTCGGCGCTGAAGCGCACCGGGGTGCCGCTGTGGCGGCGCGATTCGCCCGCCAGGTGGTCGAGCGCCGGCGCCAGGCCCAGGTCGTCCAGCAGCGACGGGCGCAGGTCGTGCGAGATGCGGCGCACTTCGCCCAGCACGGACTTGACCTGCTCCACCGTGCGCTCGAGCGCCGCGCGCCCGGCCTGCTGCTGGACCGCGTCGCCGTCCAGGCGGATGATGCCGGCTTCCATCTGCAGCTTGACCGAGACCAGCGCCTGGCTGATCCCGTCGTGCAGGTCGCGCGACAGGCGCGCCCTCTCCTCTTCCTGCGATTCGACCACGCGCTGGGCCAGCGCCTTGAGCTTGGCGTCGGCCACGCGCAGCTCGCGCAGGTTCAGGACCAGGCCGCCGCAGGCCACCGCCACGGAGGCCAGGATCGCGAGACCCGCGATCCATAGCAGGGTCTCGTCGATGTTGCGCGACTGCTGGACGTCGATCTGGGCCAGCGCGGCCTCGACGTCGTCGAGGTAGATGCCGGTGCCCATCATCCAGCCCCAGTTCGCCACCGGCACCACGTAGCCGAGCTTGGGCGCGGGCTGCTTGGCCGAAGGCTTGGCCCAGGTGTAGCGGTGGAAGCCCCCGCCGGCCCTGGCGCGCTCGATCAGGCGCTGGATGGTCGGGGTGCCGGTCGAGTCGCGCCAGTTCCACATGTCGGTGCCCACCAGTTCGGGCTGGCGCGGGTGCATCAGGCTGCGGCCGTGCATGTCGTAGACGAAGAAGTAGCCGTCGTCGCCGAAGCTGAGCGAGCCTAGGATGCGCAGAGCCTCGGCGCGGGTGGCCGGGTCGCTGCGGCCGGACGCGACCAGGTGGCCGATGGCCTGGGAGCCCAGGGCCACGTAGTGGCGCAGCTCGGCCTCCTTGCTCGCCAGGTAGGCGCGCTGGATGGTGGCGCGCTGCTGCTTCGCCAGCTCGACCGCCTGCTGGCGCACGAACAGGGCGATCGCGCACAGCGCCACGATCAGCGGCGCAATCGCCAGCACGATGAGCTTTTGCCTGAGCCGCACTCTTCCTCCTTGGTAACCGCACATTTTACGGCGGAAACCGCCGGCTCATCTACGTACTATTACGGACGGCCTGCGTAATCATGCGCTTGTAGACCTGATATTCGTGCAACATACTTGAGGGTACGCTGTCCTAAAATCCGCCGGTGAAACGTCCTCTGCTGGAGTGCGTGCCCCGGCCATAACAAGTCGTCAATCCACCCTCGGAGGAGCACCATGAAACGAATGTCGAACGCGCTCGGCTGGATCGCGCTGTCGATCCTCGGCGCCGTCTCGCTCGGGTTCATCGCGGTCAAGCGCGGCGAAACCATCAATGCGATCTGGATCGTCGCCGCGGCCGTCTGCGTCTACCTGATCGCCTACCGCTTCTACAGCAAATTCATCGCCACCAGGGCGCTCGGACTCGATCCCGCGCGCCAGACCCCGGCCTATAAGTACAACGATGGCCTGGACTACGTGCCGACCAACCGCTATGTGCTGTTCGGCCACCACTTCGCCGCGATCGCCGGCGCCGGCCCGCTGGTCGGTCCCGTGCTGGCGGCCCAGATGGGCTATTTGCCGGGCATGATGTGGATCCTGGCCGGCGTCGTCTTTGCCGGCGCCGTCCAGGACTTCATCGTGCTGTTCATGTCGACCCGCCGCGACGGCCGTTCGCTGGGCGACCTGATCAAGTCCGAAATGGGCGAGATCCCGGGCCTGATCGCGCTGCTGGGCTGCTTCATGATCATGGTGATCATCCTGGCGGTGCTGGCCCTGATCGTCGTGAAAGCGCTGACCGGTTCGCCGTGGGGCACCTTCACCGTGATGGCGACCATCCCGATCGCGCTGTTCATGGGCCTGTACTCGCGCTTCGTGCGCGTCGGACGCATCGGCGAGATCTCGATCATCGGCTTCGTGCTGCTGATGCTGGCCATCATCGGCGGCCAGTGGGTGCACGATTCGCCGACTTGGGGCCCGGCCTTCACCTTCACCGGCACCGAGCTGACCTGGATGTTGATCGGCTACGGCTTCATCGCCTCGGTGATCCCGGTGTGGCTGCTGCTGGCGCCGCGCGACTACCTGTCCACCTTCCTCAAGATCGGCACCATCGTGGCGCTGGCGGTCGGCATCCTGATCGTCGCCCCGGACCTGCGCATGCCGGCCACCACCAAGTTCATCGACGGCACCGGTCCGGTGTGGTCGGGCAACCTGTTCCCCTTCCTGTTCATCACCATCGCCTGCGGCGCGGTGTCGGGCTTCCACGCCCTGATCTCCTCGGGCACCACGCCCAAGATGATCGAGAACGAGACCCACGCCCGCTTCATCGGCTACGGCGGCATGCTGATGGAATCGTTTGTCGCCATCATGGCGCTGGTGGCCGCGTCGACCATCGACCCGGGCGTCTACTTCGCCATGAACAGCCCGGCCGCGGTGCTGGGCACCACGGCGCAATCGGCCGCGGCGGCGGTGTCGAACATGGGCTTCGTGATCACGCCCGAGCTGCTCGAGCAGATGGCGCGTGACGTCGGCGAGCACACCATCATCTCGCGCGCCGGCGGCGCCCCGACCCTGGCGGTGGGCATGGCCCACATCCTGTCCAACGTGGTCGGCGGCCAGGCCATGATGGCCTTCTGGTACCACTTCGCGATCCTGTTCGAGGCCCTGTTCATCCTGACCGCGGTGGACGCGGGCACCCGCGCCGGCCGCTTCATGCTGCAGGACCTGCTGGGCGCCTTCTCCCCGTCGCTCAAGCGCACCGAGTCGCTGCCGGCCAACCTGCTGGCCACCGGTCTGTGCGTGGCGGCCTGGGGTTACTTCCTGTACCAGGGCGTGGTCGATCCGCTGGGCGGCATCAACACCCTGTGGCCGCTGTTCGGCATCGCCAACCAGATGCTGGCCGGTATCGCGCTGACCCTCGGCACCTGCGTGCTGTTCAAGATGAAGCGCGCCCAGTACGCCTGGGTCACCATCGTGCCGACCGCCTGGCTGCTGCTGTGCACCCTGACCGCGGGCTGGCAGAAGTTTTTCGACGCCAACCCGAAGGTCGGCTTCATCGCCCACGCCAACAAGTTCCAGGCCGCGCACGACGCCGGCACGGTGCTGGCGCCGGCCAAGTCGGTCGAGCAGATGGAGCGCATCATCTTCAACGACTACGTCGACGCCACCCTGACCGGCTTCTTCATGATCGTGGTGCTGGCAGTGGTGGTGTACGGCATCCGCACCATCCTGGCCGCACGCGCCAGCAGCGGCCCGACGGCGAAGGAAACGCCATACGTGGCCATGCCCACGCCACAGGTGCCGTGATGTTCGGGGCGCTGCTCGATGCGGGCAAGACGGCCGGGAAGTACCTTGGGCAGAGCATGCGCCTGATGGTCGGCCTGCCCGAGTACGACACCTACCTGGCGCATATGGAGCGTACCCATCCGGACCAGACGCCGATGACCTATGAGGAGTTTTTCAGGGAACGGCAGGAGGCCAGGTATGGGGGGAAGCGGGCGACCTGTTGTTGACAGGTTGTTAGCTGGATGATGGAGGGGCGCTGCGGCGCCCTTTTTTCGTCTGTCTGCACGCAGCCTGCTGGCGCATCGATCCACCGTTACCCCCAAGACCGTCGTTCCGGCGAAGGCCGGAACCCAAGTTCGTCGCGTCATGTTTGCCGGTGCACGCAAGCGCATCTGGACCGCACACAAAATTGGATTCCGGCCTGCGCCGGAGTGACGGTTTTAAGGCCGGCGGACGAAAAACAGTATCGATTCGCATCTGCATGAACGCCACATCCCTCCCCGCACTCCCCGTACGTTGACTTCCGTCAACGCTCCCCCTCCCCCACCAACGTATATTTTTTTCTTGCGGGAATTTGCATTCCGCAAAGGAGGTCCTGCTTCGTCCGTTGCAGGTCCGCTCCGCCTGGCCTGCGGGATCAGAATGCCGAACTTCGAGCGCTCCAGCCTGAACCAGAAGCTGACCATCATCTCGCTGCTCTCGACCGCGACCGCGCTGGTATTCGTGTTCGTGGCCTTCGCCGTGACCTCGGTGGCCAACCACCGCAAGGACGAGGCGATCCAGCTGTCGACCTTTGCCCAGGTCATCGCGGCCAGCAGCGCCGACTATCTGCTGCTGCGCGACCGTCCGCGCGCCGGCACGGCACTCGGCGCGCTGGCGGCCAAGAAGGACATCGCGTCGGCCGTCCTGTACGACCGCCATGGCCAGCCCTTCGTCCACTACCCGGCCGGCGACGACGACGCCGCCCCGGATGCGCTCGAGGGCACCGATGCCGAGGCCCTGGGCGCCGCCAACACCAAGGGCCAGCGCCTGCTGGCGCGCCGCATGCGCCTGTATCAACCGGTGATGGCCGGCGAACTGCAGGTCGGCGTGGTCATGATCGAGACCGACCTGGTCGACACCTGGATCGACATCCTGGCGGGACTGGCCGTGATGGGCCTGGCGATGGGCGCCTCGCTGGTGGTGTCGGTGGCCATGGCCGGCCGCTTCAAGCGCAGCATCGCCGAACCGGTCACGAAGCTGATCCAGGCCGCGCAAAAGGTGTCGAGCAGCCAGAACTACAGCCTGCGCATCGCCCATCAGCGCACCGACGAACTGGGCCAGCTGATCGACAGCTTCAACACCATGATGGCCCAGATCGAGGACCGCGGCGCCGCCCTGCTGCACCACCGCGACGAACTGGAACGCCAGGTCGGCGTGCGCACCGAGCAGCTGGAAAAGGCGAAGAACGCGGCTGAAGCGGCCAGCCGCGCCAAGAGCGCTTTTCTCGCCACCATGAGCCACGAGATCCGCACGCCCATGAACGGCGTGCTGGGCATGACGGAAATGCTGCTCGCCACCGAGCTCACCGAGGCCCAGCGCAACTACACCACCCTGGTGAAACGCTCGGGCGAGCACCTCCTGGTGATCATCAACGACATCCTCGACTTTTCCAAGATCGAGGCCGGCAAGCTCACCATCGAGTACATCAACTTCAACCTGTGGGACCTGCTCGACGACATCCACAACGTCTATACGCCGCAGGCGGCCGGCAAGGGCATCGGCTTCGACTTCGACATCGCCAACGACATCCCGGTGGCGATCTGCGGCGACCCCAACCGGCTGCGCCAGATCATGGCCAACCTGCTGGGCAACGCCATCAAGTTCACCGAGCAGGGCCGGATCCTGGCGCGGGTGCGCGTGGCGGGCGAAGACACCCAGTCGGTAATGCTGCGCTTCGAGGTCCACGACACCGGCATCGGCATTTCGCGCGAAGCGCGTGCGCGCCTGTTCGAGGCCTTCTCGCAGGCCGACGATTCGACCACCCGGCGCTACGGCGGCACCGGCCTGGGGCTGGCGATCTCCAAGCAGCTGGTCGAGCTGATGGGCGGCGCGATCGGCGTCGACAACGCGCCCAAGCAGGGCTCGATCTTCTGGTTCACGGTCGCCTTCGACAAGCGCCGCGTGGATCCGGATGCGCCGGACGCGCCCGGCCACCGCCAGCACACCCTGGAAGGCCTGCGCGTGCTGGTGGTCGACGAGCAGGAGGAAAGCCGCGAAGACCTGGCCCAGCAGTTGCAGGCCTGGCGCGCCAGCGCGGACAGCGCGGCCAGCGCGGCGGCCGGCTACGAGCGCCTGCTGAGCGCGGCCCGGGCCGGCCGGCCCTACGATGCCGCAGTGCTCGACATGGAGCTGACCCACACCAGCGGCCTGGCGCTGGCGGCCTCGATCAAGGCCGATGCGGGCGCGCGCGCCACCCACCTGGTGCTGGTCAGCCCGGAGCGGCTGGCGGCCGACCCGGTGCAGCGGCGCGCTGCCGGCGTGGCCTATCAGCTAGTCAAGCCGGCGCGTGCGGCCGACCTGTACGCCTGCCTGGGCGCCTGCGCCGCGCGCCTGCACGGCGCCACCTCGGTCTCCGCGGCGGCGGCACCGGCGCCGCTCGCGGCCCGCCCGGCTCCTGCGCGTGGCGCCGCATCGACCGCATCGCCCCCCGCCCGTCCGGTGCCGCGTGCACGCGCGCGTCGCGTGCTGCTGGCCGAAGACAACCCGGTCAACGTCGAAGTCGCGAAAGCCATGCTGGAAAGCCTCGGCATCGAGGCGACCTGCGCCCGCAACGGCCAGGAAGCGCTGCAGGCGGTGCGCAGTGGTGCCTTCGACGCCGTGCTGATGGATTGCCAGATGCCGGTGATGGACGGTTTCGCCGCCACCGCCGCGATCCGCCGCGAGGAGCGCGAAGCGGGCCGCGCCCGCACCCTGCCCGTCATTGCGATCACCGCCAACGCCCTGCAGGGCGACCGCGAAGCCTGCCTGGCGGCCGGCATGGACGATTACCTGTCCAAGCCCTTCACCCAGCAGCAGCTGGCCGCCGTGATCGGACGCTGGGTGGCGGTGCCGCTGGCGGCCACCACCCACCACCTGGATGCGCCGCCGCGCTTGCCGCCCGAATCGGTCGAGGTGATCCAGCGCGAAGCCGTCAACCGCAGCGCGCTCGACAACATCCGGGCGCTGAGCCGCGACGGCGGCGACGCGCTGGTGCAGAAGGTGATCAACGCCTACGTGGGCGACACGCCGCGCCACCTCGCGACCTTGCGCGAAGCGGTCGAGGGCATGGACGCCGGCAGCGTGCGCCGCGTCGCCCACAGCCTGAAGTCGGCCAGCGCCAACATCGGCGCCGCGCGCCTGGCGACCCTGTGCAAGGAACTCGAACAACTCGGGCGCGCCGACACCGTCATAGGCGCCGACCGGATCCTCGCCGACATGGAAAACGAATTCCAGACCGTGCGCCATTCGCTCCACGCCATGCTTGAAAAGGAAACCTGAGATGCCCTCCTCACCCTTGAAGCGCGGAACGGTCCTGGTTGCCGACGACGACCCGGTGATGCGCCTCCTGATGCTCGAGATGCTGGCCCAGGTCGGGCTGGACGCGATCGAGGCAGCCGACGGGCAGGCAGCCGTCGAACTGGCGCGCACCCGCGCGCCCGACCTGATCCTGATGGACGTCGAGATGCCGCGCATGGACGGCTTTGCCGCCTGCGAGGCGATCCGGGCCTTGGCGCCCGACGGCACCAGCGTGCCGATCGTGATGGTCACCGGCGGCGACGACCTGGAAGCGGTCACCCGCGCCTACGAGGCCGGCGCCACCGACTTCGTCTCCAAGCCGATCAACTGGCCGATCCTCGGCCACCGCGTGCTCTACGTGCTGCGCGCCAGCGACGCCATCGCGCGCCTGCGCATCGCCGATGCCCAGAACCGCGCGGTGCTGGCGGCCATCCCCGACACCTTCTTCCGGCTCGACCGCGACGGCTTCTACCTCGATTACGAGCCGGGCCACGAGCGCCCGGGACGCGGCCGGCCCGTCGTCGGGCCGCAACCCTGCATCGGCAAGCACATCACCGACGTGCTGCCGGGCGAGATCGCGGCGCGCGTGATCGAGCAGATGCGCACCGTGCTGGCCACCCAGCAGGTGCGCTCGGTCGAGTACGAACTGGAGACGTGCGGCGAGGTCCATCACTTCGAGGCGCGCCTGGTCGCGACCAGCGCCTCCGAGGTGCTGGGCCTGGTGCGCGACATCAGCGAACGCAAGCGCGCCGAGGAACAGATCCGGCGCCTGGCCTACTGCGACAGCCTGACCGGCATCCCGAACCGCCAGGCCTTCCTGGAGACGCTCGAGCGCGAGCTGCAGCGCTCGAAGATGGGCAACAAGAAGTTCGCGGTGCTGTTCATGGACCTGGATGCCTTCAAGCGCATCAACGACACCCTGGGCCACAACGCCGGCGACCAGCTGCTCAAGATGGTGTCCGAACGCCTGCGCGAGACCACCCGCCCGAGCGACCTGGTGTCGCGCGGCGACACGCCGGCGGGCGCGCGCCTGGACAATGCGACGAATCTCGCGCGCCTGGGCGGCGACGAGTTCACCATCCTGATCCCCGACCTGGAACGGGTCGAGCATGCGCTCAACGTGGCGCACCGCGTCAAGGAAGCGATGCGGCGGCCCTTCCTCATCGAAGGCAATGAGATCTTCGTTACCGCCAGTATCGGCATTTCGCTGTTTCCGGAAGACGGCGACGATTGCGGCTCGCTGCTCAAGTTCGCCGACACCGCGATGTACCACGCCAAGAACTGCGGCAAGAACAACGCCAAGCTGTACAGCTCGTCCCTGACCATGCAGATCATGAGCCACGTGAAGCTCGAAGTCGGGCTGCGCAAGGCCCTGCAGAACGACGAGCTGTACCTGCTCTACCAGCCGCAGCGCGACGTGCGTACTTCCGAGATCGTCGGCGTCGAAGCGCTGGTGCGCTGGCGCCATCCGGAGCGCGGACTGGTGCCGCCCACCGAGTTCATCCCGCTGGCCGAGGAGACCGGGCTGATCGTCCCGATCGGCGAATGGGTGCTGCGCACCGCCTGCCGCCAGGCGCGCCACTGGCAGCGCCACGCCCAGCGCACCCTGCGCATGGCGGTGAACCTGTCGGCCAAGCAGTTCAAGGACGAGAACCTGTCGCAGATGGTGCATTCGGCCTTGCTGGACGCCGGACTGGAGCCGCGCCTGCTGGAACTCGAGCTGACCGAAGGCACGCTGATGGACGACGCGCGCGCCACGCTCGTCACCCTGGAACGGCTGCGCGGCATCGGGGTGTACCTGTCGATCGACGACTTCGGCACCGGCTACTCGTCGATGAACTACTTAAAGCGCTTCGACGTGCGCGCGCTGAAGATCGACCGCAGCTTCATCAACGGCCTGCCCCAGGATTCGGAGAACGCGGCCATCACCCGCGCCATCATCGCGATGGCGCACGGGCTCAAGATGGTGGTGGTGGCCGAAGGAGTCGAGACCGGGGAACAGCTGCTGCTGCTCGAGCAGTATGGGTGCGATATGGTGCAGGGCTACTACCTGGGGCATCCGTCGAGTGCGGACGACATCACGGGGATGCTGCAGGCGCCGCTGCTGCTGCCTTCCAAGTAGGGGGTTCCGGGGCGCGTAGCCGGCTCTGCCGAACGCGCGTTCAAATCGCGTATGCAACAACGTAACGTGGTTTCATATGTTGGTTGAACGCGTGGTCGGCGAAGCCGACCACGCTACGACACTCCATCAGCGTCACGTCAGGGGACGAAACGCAAGGTGTGCTTCACCGCCCCCGGCAACAAGGGCACCGGCTTCGCCTCCACCCACTCCTGGTGCCCCGCCAGGAAAAACGGCGACAGCGGATGCCCGCTCTGCCCGCCCGGCATGTTGTACAGCCCCTCCTCCTCGCGCCCCGGCGACACCGTCAACCGTTCCGACTGCCCGAACTTCGGCCCCGCCACACGCGGCATGTTGGAGTCGCCCGGCAGCTGGTCCTGCGGCGCGCCCAGCACCGGTCTCAATGCCGGCACCGCGATGCTGATCGGATGCGCGATGCTGGCCGTATTGCGCTGCCCCCAGGTCGCCTTCGCGAGCGGCTGGCCATCCTTCGTCAAGTCGGCGACCACGCGGTCAACCGCCGCCAGTTCCACCGCGCGCCAGTCGGCGTAGCCCGGCGGCAGCCAACCGGCCGGCCGCGTGTCGAGCAGGCGCGCGACCACGTCGGGCCAGCGGCTGGTGGCGGTGGCCAGGGTGGTCTTCGGCGCGATCTCGTCCAGCGCCTTGTTGGCGCGCCCGAACAGCAGTTCGTTCAGCGCCCACAGGTAGTTGCGCGCCAGCCGGTACCCGCTCGAGTCGACGCTCGCATGCCCGCTCCAGCTTTTCTCCAGCAGCCGGCGGAACTCGACTCTCTGCGGATGGCCAGACAGCGCCTGCGCATCGAGCGCGCCCAGCGCACGCTCGCGCCAGCGGCCGATGAACAGGGCGCGGTCGTCCTGGGCCACGTCGAACACCTGGCGTACGTCCAGTTTGTCCCCACGGGCGCGCAGACCCTCTGCCAGCTGGCGGTTGCGTGCGCCAAGGTCGAAGCCGCCGTCGCCGATCAGGGCGGCGCCCTCGCCCAGCAATTGGCGGCTGTTGGCGGTCGTGATCTGGCCGCCGGCCGGGTTCAGCACGCGCGGATAGCGTTCCGGCGCCAGCAGCGCGTTCCAGGTCGGCACGCCCTCTTCCAGCGGGAAGGTGGTCGCCAGCGGCGCCGTCGTGCGCTGAGGCAGCAGGCCGGCGATGGTCCAGCCGATATTGCCCTGGGCGTCGCCCGCGACGAAGTTCTGGGCCGGGATGCCGTCGATGGCGGCGATCGCCAGCGCCTCGTCGACGCTGGCCGCGGTCTCGAGCTTCAGGTGGTTGACGTTGATGGCGCCGGGGTCGTGCGCGATCCAGTGCACCGCATACTGGCGCGTACCCACCGTGCGGATCGGGCCGAGCGAGGTGTCGCGCACGACGAAGCGCTCGGCCGGCGCGCCCTTTACGGCGATCAGCTCGACATGCTCGACCGGGGTCTCCCAGCCAGCGGGGGTGCGCACCTGGCCCGGGTGATCGGCGTCGCGGCCGAGCGCCACCAGGTCGACCAGGTCGGCGTAGCTGTTGGTGAAGGCCCAGGCCACAAGCCCGTTGCTGCCGACGATGATGCTCGGCGGCGCGCCCGGTAGGGTGACCCCGGCCAGGCGCCGCGGCCCCCCCTTCGGGTCCGGGAAGCGCAGCGCCACGCGGTACCAGATGTTGGGCAGTTGCAGGCCGAGATGCATGTCGTCGGCCACGATGGCCGCGCCGCTGGCGCTGCGGCTGCCGGCCACCGCGTAGTTGTTGCTGCCGACCGAGTCGGCGAAGAAGGCGCCCGCCAGCCGGGCCGGTTTATCCGCCGCCGGGCCCCACCAGGCCGGCGCCTTGTCCGGCACCGGGGCCGCCGCCGGGGCCGCGTTTGCCAGGCCGGCATCCAGGGTCGCATCCCAGGCGCTGGCTTCCGGCAGCAGGAAAGCCAGCTGCGCCGGGTCGCTGTGCTCGCGCAGCCAGCCGCGCGCCAGTTCGCGCGGTTCCTGATTGTTCTGCAGGTCGATGTACATGGCCCAGACCACCAGGAGCGAATCGGCTGCGGACCAGGGACGCGCCTCGGTGCCGGTCAGGAGGTATTCGAAGGGCTTGGCGCGCAGCGCCTGGAATCCGTCGTTGACGCCGGCCACGTAGCGCTCCAGCAGGGCGCGCTCGGCCGCCGGCAACCGGGCCAGCGTGCTTTCCGCACGGGCACGGAAGCGGTGCACCCGGCGCTCGCGGTCGAGCGGCAGCGCGCGCGGGCCGAACAGCTCGGACAATTCGCCGGCGGCGGTGCGGCGCAGCAGGTCCATCTGGAAATAGCGTTCCTGGGCGTGCACGAAGCCGGTGGCATAGGCGACGTCGGCGCGGCTGGCGCCGCTGATCAGGGGCACGCCCGCCGCATCGCGCTCCACCGTCACCGCCGCGCCCAGGCCGGGCGCCCGGCGTTCGCCGTCGAGTTGGGCCAGGCTGGCACGCAGGGTCAGCCAGGCGGCCGCAAGCGTCAGCAGGACGAGTGCCAGCAATCCCGCCAACCCACGCAGGGTCCAGGTCTTCCAAGAACGCTGTCGCATTGTGTCTCCCCCATCCTGTTTTTTTAGGGGGTATCTTGCCAGAAAAAGTGTTCCGGGGCGAACCGCACTTGTCCACTCTCCCGGAGAGCCCAGGCCCCGGGCACGATTGATTTACGCGCTACTTACCCCCACTTGCCGTCCTATACTGGAACCAGAATGCCAGCGAAGGAGCGGATCATGCAAATTGCAAAGATTGCGGTAGTGGGATTGACCATGGCCCTGGCCGCGTGCAGCACGCCCCAGCAGCGTGCCGAGCGCATGCAGACGGAAATGGCCGAGCTGATGACGATCTACGGACCGGCCTGCACGCGCCTGGGTTACGCGCAAAACAGCGACCCGTGGCGCACCTGCGTGTTGCAACTCAGTACGCGCGAGGAGCTGCGCAATGCCGGCCCGTCGTACTATGGCGGGTTCGGTGCGCGTCACTGGCGGGCGGGTGGCTACTGGGGACCGTACTGGTAAGTAGCCGTTCGGCAAACGCGGCCTTGGTCAGCGCAGTGCGGCTGGCGAGCAGCCGCGCGAGCGTCGCCTGCGCATGGCGCAGCAGGCGGGGATAACGCACGTCCGGCGGATGCAGGCTCAGGCGAACCAGCGGCCGGCGTGACAGCCCCAGCGCCAGCAGGTCGGCCAGCCACGGCGAGGCCAGGCGCCCGCTGCGGTTGCGCGCGGCGTACACCAGCGAAGGCGACAGCACCGACACCTCGGCGGCGCCCGGTCCGCCGTGCAGCAGGTGGAAGCGGCGGAAGGTCGTCGTGTAGTCGAAATCGAAGCCGCGTAGCGCCTGCCAGGCTCCCTCCCCCATCAGCCAGGCCGGCGGCACGAAGCCGCGCACCGGCCAGCCGCGCGCGGCGAACCAGTCGAGCCCGCGCTCGATGCGGCGTGCAGCCTCGTCGAGCGACAGAGCCGCGAACTCGCCTTCGACGCTGTAGGTGCCGCGCAGGAAACGCTCGCCCAGGCCCGGGCCACGCGGCGCCGTGTCGAGGTGGGTGAAGCCGTGCAGGGCCAGTTCGTCGCCGCGCGCCAGCGCGTCGTTCAGCCCGGCTTCCATGCGGGCCGCATCGCCACCGGGGCGGTGGTAGTGCGGCACCACCAGCCAGGTGAGCGGAATGTCGGCCACCGCGCGCAGGGCCTCGGCCAGGCGCGCGCATTCGTCCCAGGTGACCGGCGCCACGTCGTGGATCGAGACGCACAGCGCCGGCCGTCGCGGCGCTAGCGCCAGCGCATCGGCGCCCTGGCCGGCCGGGTTCTCAGTCGGGCACACAGATGCGCTCCAGCGCTCGGCGCGGATCGGGACGCCGCGCCAGCAGGCTGCCGTAGCGGTGCATCAGCTGCGGGAACACCTGGCTCCAGTCGTAGTGCTCGTGCGCCTTGCGCCGCGCGTTGGCGCTCAGGCGCACCAGGTCGCGCCCGTAGATCGCCTCGATGGCGCCGGCCAGGCTGTCGGCGTCGTCGGGGCGGGCCAGGATGCCGGTCTGCTCGTCCACCAGTTCGGCCACGCCGCCACCGTTGGTCCCCACCACCGGCAGGCCGCAGGCCATCGCCTCCAGCACGATCAGGCCGAAGGTTTCGCAATCGCCAGGGTGCACCAGCAGGTCGCAACTGGCCAGCACGCCGGCCAGCTCGCGCTGGTCGCGCTTGAAGGGCATGATGCTCATCTGCGCATGATGCGGCAGCGCGTCGCCGCCCCCGACCAGCAGCAGGTGGTAAGGCTTGCCGAGCTTGCGCACCGCCTCGATCAGGACAGCGAGCTTCTTTTCCGCCGTGAAGCGGCCGGCATACACGAGCAGGCGGGTGTCTTCGGGAACGCCGAGTTCGGCGCGCAGGCTGTCGCGCCGGCGGCTGGGATGGAAGATCTCGCTGTCGATGCCGAGCGGCTGGTGCAGCGCGTGGGTGATGCCCATGTCGGCCAGCTGGTGCACCATCAGGCGGCTCGGCGCCAGCACGGTGTCGAATTCGCGGTAGAGATGGGCCAGGTATTTGCAGGTGCCGTGAGAAATGGCGTCACCAAAACGGTTCTGCACCAGGCGCGGCAGGTCGGAGTGATAGAAGGCGATGGCCGGGATTCCGAGCTTCTGGCGCAGCCGCAGCGCGGCCCAGGCGCAATGTCCGGCGTCGCCGGCCTCGATCAGGTCGGGTTGTACCGCGCGCAGACGCCGCACGGCGGCCGCCACCGACAGCGGCATGCGGTAGCCGTTGATGCCGGGCAAGGAAAACGCCGGCACCCGCACCAGGCTGGACGCCGCGTCGTCGCTCACATTGGGACTGAAGATGGTGTGCCGAGCCCAGCCGTAGCGGGCAAGCCAGCGCGCCTTGGCGTTCAGGTAGGTGCTGACGCCCCCACCTTCGGGGGCGTAGAACATCGTGATGTCGACAAGATGCATGTAAGGATGCAGGTAAGGATGCGCTGAAGGGCCACGATAGCAGCGCCCCGCCCACGAGGCTTGCGCGCACGCACAGGCATCCGCGGAACCCTTTACCGTTGGCGCACCACCAGCCTTCCGCTACCGTTCGTCGTTACAGGGGGATTATGCCCCGCGCCGATCAAGCATGGCGCGCGCGATCGTGCCCGCATCGACATACTCGAGCTCGCCGCCGACGGGGACGCCGCGCGCCAGCCGGCTGACCTTCAGGCCGCGCGCCTTCAGCATCTCGCTGATGTAGTGGGCGGTGGCTTCGCCCTCGTTGGTGAAGTTGGTTGCGAGCACGACTTCGTCGACCACGCCGTCGGTGGCGCGCCCGACGAGCTTGTCGAGGTGCAGGTCGCGCGGGCCGATGCCGTCGAGCGGCGACAGGCGCCCCATCAGCACGAAGTACAGGCCCTTGTAAGTCATGGTCTGCTCGATCATGATCTGGTCGGCAGGGGTTTCGACGACGCACAGCAGCGCGCGGTCGCGCGTGTCGTCGGCGCACAGGTCGCACACCTCGGTGTCGGAAAAGGTATTGCAGCTGGCGCAGTGGTGCACGGTGTCCACCGCCTGGTAGAGCGCGCGCGACAGCATGGCCGCGCCTTCGCGGTCGTGCTGCAGCAGGTGGAAGGCCATGCGTTGCGCCGACTTCGGACCGATGCCGGGCAGGCGCCGCAGTGCTTCGGTCAGGAAGTCGAGCGACTTCGACATGCTGTCTCCTCAGAACGGCATCTTGAAGCCCGGCGGCAGCGGCATGCCGGCGGTCAGGCCGCTCATCTTTTCGGCGGCGGTGGCTTCGGCCTTGCGCACGGCGTCGTTGAACGCGGCCGCGACCAGGTCTTCCAGCATGTCGCGGTCGTCGCCCAGCAGCGATGGGTCGATGGTGACGCGCTTGACGTCGTTCTTGCAGGTCATCACGACCTTGACCAGGCCCGCGCCCGACTGGCCTTCGACTTCGATCTGAGCCAGCTGCTCCTGCGCCTTCTTCATGTTGTCCTGCATGGCCTGCGCCTGTTTCATGAGGCCTGCGAGCTGGTTTTTCATCATGGTCGGTTTCTCCAAAAAGTCCGGATGGTTTAGGTAAGAGGTCAGGTTGCGGCCGGCTTCACCGAGCCGGGCACGACGAAGGCGTCGAAAGTGCGTTCCATGGCCTGCACGAAGGGATCGGCGGCGACCAGGGCTTCGGCCTGGCGCTGGCGCTCCTCGCGCGCGGCCTTGGCTTCGGCCGCGGCCGTGTACCAGACCGGGCCGATCTCGGTATCGAGGCTGACACGCACTTGCGGGAAATGTTCTTGCAGCGCGGCGGTGAGCTTTTCGCTGTTGCCGCTGGCGCGCAGCGTGTCGACCGGCACACGCAGGCGGAAGGTCGCGGCCTGCTCGTGGGCCACGCATTCGATCAGTTCGGTCTGCAGGGCCAGCTGCTGGGCCACGCCGCGCAGCGGCAGGCCGGCGGCCAGCGCCGGCCAGTTGCCGTCCCAGCCGATCGCCGGGACCGGCGTGACGACATAGGCGTGCGGCGGCGCGGCCGGGGCGCGCATCTGCGCCGGCGCCGGCGCCGCAACCACTGCCGGGGCATCGGCGGCGACCGCGGTGTCGTCGGAAAATTCGGTGACCCACGAAGGCGGTTCATCCTCGGCCGGAGCCTGCTGCATGCGTGCCTGCGTCTGGACGGCCTGCGGCTGCGACTGTTCCCACGGCGGCGTGGCGCCCGGGGCCGGACGGCCGGCCGGGGCGCCCTGCATGGCGGCCGAGGGACCAGGCGCGGGCGGAGGCGCAACCGGTGCGGGGGCAGCGGGTGCGACCGGCGCCGCAGCGGGCTGCGCTTCGGAGCGCGGCTTCGGGGGCGCTTTCTGGCCGGAGGCGGCGCGGGCCGCTTCCAGCGCCGCATTGATCGCGGCGCGCGCCGAGGTCATGGCCGGGGCCGGGCCGGCGGGCCGCGCCGCCGCCGGGGCGGCCACTGCGGGCGCCGCCGCTGCAGCCGGCGGGGGCGCTGCCGGGCGGTCGTGCGCCACTGGCGCAGGACGCGCCACCGCATGGCTGGCCGCGGCCACCGCCGCCGCACGTGCGGCCGGGGCGGCACCCGCCGCCAGCGCAGGCGCCGGGCTCAAGGCCGGCTGCTCGGCCCCGCCCTGTCCCGGACGGAAAGCCAGCATGCGCAGCAAGGTCATGGTGAAACCCGCGTACTCGTCCGGCGCCAGGCCGATCTCGTTACGGCCGTGCACCGCGATCTGGTAATACAGCTGCACTTCCTGCGCATCGAAGGCCTGGGCCAGGCGCAGGATGTCGTTCAGTTCCGGCAGGTCCTGCGGCACCGCCGAAGGAACCGACTGCGCCAGCGCGATCCGGTGCAGCAGGGTGCCGAGGTCCTGCAGCGCGCCGTTATACGACAGGCTGCGGCTGGCCATCTCGTCGGCCACCGCCATCAGGTCGGCGCCGTCCTGCGCAAGCAGCGCGTCCAGCAGGCGCACCAGGTACGACTGGTCGAGCGCACCGAGCATGCCCTGCACCGCCTCGAGCGTGACCTGGCCGGCGGCGTAGGCGATCGCCTGGTCGGTCAGCGACAGCGCGTCGCGCATCGAGCCGTGGGCGCCTTGCGCCAGCAGGCGCAAGGCCGGCTGCTCGAAAGCCACGCCTTCCTGTCCCAGGATGTTTTCCAGGTGCCCGACGATGTGGCCCGGCGGCATTTGCTTGAGGTTGAACTGGAGGCAGCGCGACAGCACCGTCACCGGGATCTTTTGGGGATCGGTGGTCGCGAGGATGAACTTGACGTGCGGCGGCGGTTCCTCGAGCGTTTTCAGCATCGCGTTGAACGCGTGGTTGGTGAGCATGTGCACCTCGTCGATCATGTAGACCTTGAAGCGCGCATTGCTCGGCGCGTACACCGCCTGTTCCAGCAGCTGGGCCATCTCGTCCACGCCACGGTTCGAGGCCGCGTCCATCTCGATGTAGTCGACGAAGCGTCCGGCATCGATCGCGCGGCAGGCTTCGCACACGCCGCAGGGTTCGGCCGTGATCGAGCCCTGCCCGTCCGAACCCACGCAGTTGAGCGACTTGGCCAGGATGCGCGACAAGGTCGTCTTGCCGACCCCGCGCGTGCCCGTGAACAGGTAGGCGTGGTGCAGGCGACCGGTCCGCAACGCGTGGGTCAGGGCACGGACGACGTGCTCCTGGCCGACCAGCGTTTCGAAGTTCTTGGGACGGTATTTGCGGGCGAGGACTTGATAGGACATGCCGGGATTTTACCGCAGTTGGCGCTTGCGGCGAACTTTACCAGACATGCTTGATAACAACTCTGTTCGCACGCGCGCGACGATGCAAGCTGCCTTGAACAGATGAACCAACAACGGAAGGAAAGGATGAAACGGAAGAGAAAGATAGGAGGCGAGCCTGATCTGCGGCACTTGCGGTGAACGGCTTTGGCTGCTTCGTTCCCGACCTGACCAGGTAAACCATGCCGCAATGCGCAGGGGCCCGCCAGCGGCCATTATACCCGACCCCACCGGTTTTGGGGCCGGATCTTGTTATCGGCTCAGGCGCGCTGTTTCAACAGGGCCAGCAGGGCGCGGGCGCCCTCCTCCGACGACGCCGGGTTCTGGCCCGTCACCAGAAGGCCATCGGTGAGCACATAGGATTCCCAGTCGCCTACCTTGCTGTACTGGCCGCCGAGCTGGGTCAAGGTGTCCTCGACCAGGAAGGGCACGACCTGCGTCAGGCCGACCGCCTCCTCTTCGGAATTGGTGAAACCGGTCACGCGCTTGCCCTTGACCAGCGGTTCGCCATCCGGTCCCTTGACGCCTTTCAGCACGCCCGGCGCATGGCACACCGCGGCCACCGGCTTGCCGGCGGCGATCATGGTTTCGATCAGGCGGATCGAATCGGCGTCGTTGGCCAGGTCCCACAGCGGACCGTGGCCGCCGGGATAGAACACGGCGTCATAGTCCTGCGCGTTCACGCTCGAGAGCGGGACCGTACTCGCCAGCGCCTGCCCGGCCTCGGGGTCGGCGCGAAAGCGGCGGGTCGCTTCGGTCTGGGCATCCGGCGCGTCGCTCTTCGGATCGAGCGGCGGCTGGCCGCCCCTGGGCGACGCCAAGGTCGGCTTGATGCCGGCATCCTTGAATACATAATAGGGAGCGGCGAACTCTTCCAGCCAGAAACCGGTTTTCTTGCCGGTGTCGCCGAGGCGGTCGTGCGAAGTCAGCACCATCAGGATGTTCATGTCGAGCTCCGTGCGGTTGGTGGTCGGAGGGGCAGTGTAGCCGCCCCGCCCCCACTTCGCCGCACGCATGCCGGTGCGCTACAGACCGAGCTGTCCCCACAGATCATCCACACGCGCCTTGACTTCCGGCGCCATCGCGATCGGCGTACCCCATTCGCGATCGGTCTCGCCCGGCCACTTGTTGGTGGCGTCGATCCCCATCTTGCTGCCCAGGCCGCTGATCGGCGAGGCGAAGTCGAGATAGTCGATCGGGGTGTTGTCGACCATGACCGTGTCGCGGGTCGGATCGACCCGGGTCGTGATGGCCCAGATGACTTCCTTCCAGTCGCGCACGTTGACGTCCTCGTCGACCACGACGATGAACTTGGTGTACATGAACTGGCGCAGGAAACTCCAGACCCCGAACATGACGCGCTTGGCGTGGCCGGCGTACTGCTTCTTCATCTGCACCACCGCCATGCGGTAGCTGCAGCCTTCCGGCGGCAGGTAGAAATCAAGGATCTCGCTGAACTGCTTCTGGAGCAGCGGGATGAAGACTTCGTTCAGCGCCACGCCCAGTACCGCCGGTTCGTCGGGCGGCTTGCCGGTGTAGGTCGAGTGGTAGATTGGATCGCGGCGCATGGTAATGCGGTCGATCGTGAACACCGGGAAGCTGTCCTGCTCGTTGTAATAGCCGGTGTGGTCGCCGTAGGGGCCTTCGAGCGCATGCTCGAAGCCCGACGGATGGTTCGCATCCGGGTAGATATGCCCTTCCAGCACGATCTCGGCCGACGCCGGCACCCGCAGCTCGCTGCCGATGGCCTTGGTAAGTGCCGTGCGCTGGCCGCGCAGGAGGCCGGCGAACTGGTACTCGGACAGGCTGTCCGGCACCGGGGTCACGGCGCCGAGGATGGTGGCCGGATCGGCGCCCAGCGCCACCGCCACCGGATAGGGTTGGCCCGGATTGGCCAGCGCGTGTTCGCGGAAGTCGAGCGCGCCGCCGCGGTGGGCGAGCCAGCGCATGATCACCTTGTTCGGCCCCAGCACCTGCTGGCGGTAGATGCCCAGGTTCTGCCGCTTCTTGTGCGGCCCCTTGGTGATCACCAGGCCCCAGGTGATGAGGGGCGCCACGTCGCCCGGCCAGCAGTGCTGGATCGGCAGTTTGCCCAGGTCGACGTCCTGCCCTTCCCACACAATCTCCTGGCAGGACGCGCCGCGCACTTCTTTTGGCGCCATATCCCAGACCGCCTTGACGAGCGAGCCGAGGCCCATGATGTCCTTGAAGCCCTTGGGCGGTTCCGGCTCCTTCAGGCGCGCCAGCACGTGGCCGATGCGGCGCAGCTCGCCCACGTCGTCGGCGCCCATGCCGAGCGCCACCCGGCGCGGGGTGCCGAACAGGTTGCCCAGCACGGGAATGGTATGTCCTGCCGGTTTTTCGAACAGCAGCGCCGGGCCTTCGGCGCGCAAGGTGCGGTCGCAGATCTCCGTCATCTCGAGGTGGGGCGACACCGGTATGCCGACGTGCTTGAGCTCGCCCATCCGCTCGAGCTGGGCCATGAAGTCCCGTAAATCTGAATATTTCATCAAGTTTTGATCGTTATCTCGTCAATAGAAGCGGGGTGAAGGCACCATGCCAAGTAGCTGATTTAGCAAGAGTTTTCAAAATTTCGGCTTGGCAATCAGACCTAAAAGTAATAAGAGCGGATCGTGCTAGGGTTGACTTGGTATAAAGGAGCCACTAGAATCCGTCCTACTTGATGAGGCAGGCAGTCTTTCCGACATGATTTTAGCTGTTCTCATGCATTCACGGGGTCGGGGCCCCACATGACATTTTGAGGAGTGTTTTCACTGGGCGTCTGCCCAATCCCCCGAGACAGTTGTTGAGCCACTGGTTCTACCCGCACGGGTTGTAAAGCAGCCAGCTGTAGCAAAGCAATGACGGCGTTAGTCGGCCGCACCGCGGCGACCTACGATATTTCTGATGCACGGCATTCAGTTACCCGACACAGCGTCCCTTAGACGCCGTGACAGGAGCTCTTTTTGCCGCGACAAGGGGAATTCGATGATCAATCGTTTCATCATGAGCGCAAGGCTCATGCAATCCATGGCCAGCCAGCCAGTCACGTGGTCTTCCGTGAGCAAAGCGGCACGCGGTGTTCTGAATACCGCACGCAACACCTTGAGCATTTTCGGTCTGTCCGCAGTCGCCATGCTGGCGCTGCTGTATACCAACGAAAACGTCGCCAAGCGCGTCTCGGACGTGCTGGATCCCCAGCCCGAAGTCGTGGCCGTGGCGCCTGTTGCCCAGGCACCGGTGGTCGCCAAGGCCGCCGCGGCGGCCGAAGCACCGCGTGCCGACGCCCGCCAGCTCGGCAATACCAAGCAGCAGCAATGGGTCACGTCCTGGCTGAGCAAGCGCTACCGCGTCGCCGGCGACGCCGCCAACATGCTGGTCTCGACCGCCTACATGACGGCGCACGAAGTCAAGCTCGACCCGCTCCTGATCCTGGCGGTGATGGCGATCGAGTCCGGCCTGAATCCCTTCGCCGAGAGCGCCATGGGCGCCAAGGGCTTGATGCAGGTCATGGCCAAGGTCCACCACGACAAGTTCGAGCAGGTGGGCGGCCAGCAGGCGGCCCTGAATCCGGCCGCCAACATCAAGGTCGGCGCCTTGATCCTGAAGGATTACGTCAAGCGTACCGGCTCCGTCGAAGGCGGCCTCAAGACCTATGTCGGCGCCGCCGACATGGAGAGCGACTCCGGCTACGGCGCCAAGGTACTGGCCGAGTACAAGCGCCTGAAGCAGGTGGCGCGCGGCCAGAAGGTTCCGACCACCAACCCGGCACGTCCGGCGGCGCCCTCGCCCGCCCCGACGACCATCGTGGTGGACCAGGCGCCGACCCCGGCGCCGGCCAAGCCCGAGAACCACGGCGCGGACACCCTGGCGACCCTGTAAGGGGCGACGCAAACACTCCTCAAGACCACCGCTGCGGCGGTGGTTTTTCATTGCACGTTTTCCCCTGCGCGATCCGGTATCACGATGGTGGAATACGGCGCGCTGACGCGCCAGCCGAGCGCGCAGTACAGGGCACGTCCCGCTTCGGTTGCCACCAGCACCCTGCGCACGCTGCTCGAACCCTGTCCAGCGGCGAGCGCCGCCATCAGTGCACGGCCCAGGCCGCGCCGCCGGTGCGCCTCGTGCGTGACGATCCGGTCGAACACGAAGGCGCCGCCGGCTTCGACGGCATAGCCGCTGGCGGCGAGCGCGCCGTCCTGCGCATGGATGCGGGCCGCGAGCACGGCTCCATGCCGGTCGACGGCGAGCCGGTAGTTGGGCGCGAGCGGCGCCGCGGCGTGGCCCGGACCTTCATGGGTCATGAAGTAGCCGGCCGGCTGCAGCCGCCACCCTTCAGGGGCGAGCGCCAGCAAGGCTTCTCCCGGTCCACACATCTTGAGGAAGATGCGCGGCGCACGGACCGTTGCCGCCAGCATCTCCAGGCCCGGTTCGGGGCCGGCGAACACATAGCGGCAGGTTTCGTCCGCCGAGCCCGTATCGACGCGCATGCCGCCGTGCTCCGCCACGGGAAGCGGCAGCGAGCGGGCGATCGAACGCCCGGCCAGCCAGGCCCACAGCAGTTCGGGGTCGGCAAAACGCGCAACGGATGTCATTCCGCTATTGTAGAGCCAAACCTGGCGGGTGCTTGACGCCTGGTGCATGCCTGACTACAGTCAGGCGATGGACGAACACGCACCCTCCCTGTCCGGTAGCGCCGGGCTGACGATCACCGTCGCCGATCCGGCCGGCGAGGAGGCCCGCGCCTGCCTGCTGCGCTATTTCGGCGAGCTGCAGCAGCGCTTCGACAGCGGCTTCGATCCGGCGGCCAGCGTGTCGGCCAATCCGGAAGAACTGGTGCCGCCTTCCGGCTGGTTCCTGCTGGCGCGGCTCGATGGCGTGGCCGCGGGCTGCGGGGCGCTCAAGGTGCTGGGCGGCGGCGTCGGCGAGCTGAAACGGATGTGGGTGGCGCCAGGCGTGCGCGGGCTGGGGATCGCGCGGCGGCTGCTGGCGGCGCTGGAAGAACAGGCGCACGGCGCCGGGCTGGCGCTGCTGCGGCTGGATACGAGTCGGCACCTGCCGGAGGCGCATGCTTTATATGTGTGCAGTGGCTATGTCGAGATTGCAGCGTATAACGACAATCCGTATGCGGATCACTGGTTCGAGAAGCGGTTGTTGTAGCTCCGTAGGGTGGGCGGCTTCGCCGCCCGCGCGTTCAACCAGTCTTAGAGCAGTCGCACCACAGTTCATGGACGAGTTGAACGCGCGGGCGGGAGACCCGCCCACCCCACGAAAACCAGAAACGCACCAGTCAACCCCAACAAAAAAGTCACCGGGCAGCGCCACGGTGGCTTTCTCTTCTATATATATAGAAGGCGCAGCGTTCAGCGACGCGCGTCCGCCCCCACCTCGTCCGGGCGCAGGGTCGAAGCCAGCTTGTCGAGCACGCCGTTGACGTATTTGTGACCGTCGATGCCGCCGAAGGACTTGGTCAGCTCGACCGCTTCGTTGATCACGACGCGGTACGGGATTTCCGGGTGGTTCTTCAGTTCGTAGGCGCCCAGCAGCAGCACGCCGTGTTCGATCGGCGACAGCTCGGCGATGCTGCGGTCGATCAGCGGGGCGATCACTTCGCGCAGTTCCACCGAAGTGGCGATGGCGCCGTTCAGCAGTTCGCCGAAGAACTCGCCGTCGGCCTTGTCGAAGCCGTGGGCGCCGCGGATGTTGCTGACGACCGTGCGTGCCGGTTCATTGTTGAGCAGCCATTGGTACAGGCCCTGCAGCGCGAACTCGCGCGCGCGGTGGCGCGGCGTGCGGTTCTTGCTCGGGTTGGCGTGCGTGGTCTTGTCGGTCATGTGTTTCCTTCCTTATTCTTCTTCAGGCGCCAGTTCTTCCAGCGCGTACAGCAGGTTTGCCATCTCGACCGCGACGCGCGCGGCGTCCGCGCCCTTCTCGGCCATGCGGGCTTCGGCCTGCTCGTCGTTCTCGGTGGTCAGGATCGCATTCGCGATCGGCATGCCGTAGTCCAGGCCGATGCGGGTGATGCCGGCGCCCGACTCGTTCGACACCAGTTCGAAGTGGTAGGTCTCGCCGCGAATCACGGCGCCCAGCGCGATCAGGGAATCGAACTGCTGGGTCTCGGCCATCTTCTGCAGCGCCAGCGGCACTTCCAGCGCACCCGGCACGGTGATGTGGAGGATGTCCTCATCGGCGACGCCCAGGCGCTTCAGTTCGGCCAGGCAGGACGACAGCAGGCCGTGGCCGATGTCGGCGTTGAATCGTGCTTGCACGATGCCGATGCGCAGGCCTTCGCCCGCCAGATTGCTTTCAAAAGTTCCTACCGTCATGGCTGACCTCTTCTTCTCGATTGGTATATATATATTAGTAGTATTCGTCGCCTGCACGCTTCACGCGGCCGGCTGCGGCAGGTAGCCCGTCACTTCCAGGTCGAAGCCGGTCATCGACGGCATCTTGCGCGGGTTGGCCAGCAGCTGCATCTTGCCGACGCCGAGGTTGCGCAGGATCTGGGCGCCGATGCCGTAGGTACGCAGGTCCATCGACGCGGCGCGGCTGCTGCGCGGACCGGTGTCGCGCGGCGCGAACTGGGCGAACAGCTGGTCGGCCGTCTCGCCGCAGTTGAGCAGCACGATGGCGCCGCTGTCGCCGGCCTGCACCGCCTTCATGGCCGAGGCCAGGTCCCAGGAGTGGGTCGAGGCGCAGTTGCCGAGCACGTCCAGGATCGAGACCGGCTGGTGCACGCGCACCAGGGCTTCCTGGTCGCGCGCGATCGTGCCATGCACCAGCGCCAGGTGAGCCGCGCCGCTCGGCTTGTCGCGGTAGGCGACCAGCTTGAATTCGCCGTAGGGGGTGGCGAGCTGGCGCTCGGCCACGCGTTCGACCAGGCTCTCGTTCTGGCTGCGGTAGTGGATCAGGTCGGCGATGGTGCCGATCTTCAGGTTGTGTTCTTTCGCGAACTCGATCAGGTCCGGCAGGCGCGCCATGGTGCCGTCTTCCTTGATGATCTCGCAGATCACCGAGGCCGGGGTCAGGCCCGCCATCTCGGTCAGGTCGCAGCCGGCTTCCGTATGGCCGGCGCGCATCAGGACGCCGCCCTTCTGGGCGCGCAGCGGGAAGATGTGGCCCGGCTGCACCAGGTCGTCCGGAGTCGTGCCCTTGTTCACGGCCACCTGGATGGTGCGCGCGCGATCGGCCGCCGAGATGCCGGTGGTCACGCCCTCGGCCGCTTCGATCGACACCGTGAAGTTGGTGCCGAAGGAAGTGCCGTTCTTCGAGGTCATCATCGGCAGCGCCAGTTCGTCGCAGCGTTCCTCGGTCAGGGTCAGGCAGACCAGGCCGCGCGCGTGGCGGATCATGAAGTTGATCGCTTCCGGGGTGACGAAGTCGGCGGCAAGCACCAGGTCGCCTTCGTTCTCGCGATCTTCTTCATCGACAAGAATGACCATGCGCCCGGCGCGCAGTTCGGCAACGATTTCCTCGGTGCTGGAGATAGACATACGGATTCCTTGAAACGGGAGAGTTTTGCGTAATCCACTATTTTAAAGGATTTACCGCCTTTCAACCGACCATCGCCGCTTGAATGCCAGCACAGCGCCGGGCTGCCGTCAATCACCGTTGCCGTATGGCAACAAACAACAATTTGTGAGAATCTATGCACTCGGAATTGTTAAGCTCACCATTTCTTGCACGCTACATCGTGCCGTGCTCACGTATGACTCGATTATGATAAATAGACAGCGACCCATGCAGTCGCCGAGCACTTTTCCCGAAGATAACGGGTATTTCCATGGAGTTACCATGAGGGTGGTTCCGACTTGCTGCCAGCAGCGCCCGCCTGCCATGAAAGGCCGGTGCTGATGGCGACCATCCTCATCGTCGACGACCGGCCGAGCAACCGCGCCTTTCTCGATGCCCTGCTCGGTTACACCGGCCACCGCGTGCTGCAGGCCGAAGACGGCGCCCAGGCACTGGCGGCAGCGCGCGCCCAGCGTCCCGACCTGATCATCACCGACCTCCTGATGCCCGTCATGGACGGCTACGAGCTGGTCCAGCAGCTGCGCGGCGACGCCGACCTGCGTGGGATTCGCGTGATTTTCTTCTCGGCCGTCTACGCCGAGTGCGAAACCAAGGCGATGGCGGCGCGCTGCGGCGTCGCCACCGTGCTGCCCAAGCCGGCCGATCCGCAGCAGATCCTGGACGCCGTCAGCGCCGAGCTGGGCGTGGTCGAAGGCGCTCCTCCAACCCCGGTGCCGGCGCCGGCGCCGGAAAGCGACCGTGCCCTGCCCTTCGACCTGGGCGCCCGCCTGGCCGAACTCGAGCGCATGTGCTTGTCCCTGATCGGCGAGCGCCGGGTCGAGACCCTGGCCGCCTCCTTCCTCGACGCCGCGCGCCGCGTGCTGCATGCCGACTGCGCCGCCCTGTGCCTGCTCGACCGCGGCGAGCGCAACGTACGCCACCTCGACACCTGGTCGCTCGACCCGACCCTGCTGGGCAGCCACGCCCTCGACGAGACCCACCTGCCCGGCATGCTGCTGCGCGCCCGCGCGCCGCTGCGCCTGGCCGAGGGCGATGCCCTGCTGGGCGGGATGCCGTCCTGCCATCCGCCCATGGGCTGTTTCCTGGGCCTGCAGGTGCACGACCTGCAGCATCCGCACGGCTGGCTGTACTGCGCGCGCAGCCCGGGCGCCCGCCCCTTCACCGAAGAAGAGGAGCGCTGGGCCACGGCCCTGGCGGCCCAGCTGGCGGTGGCCTACGAAAACCTGAACCTGTACGACGTGGTGCAGCGCCACGCGGCCCAGCTGCAGCTGGAAGCGCTGGCGCGCGCCGACGCCGACAAGGCCCTGCGCGAGAGCGAGCACCGGCTGGAACTGGCGCGCCAGGTGTTCGACAGCACCCAGGAAGGCATCATGATGACCGATGCCGACGCCAACATCGTAGCGGTGAACCCCGCCTTCGAGCAGATCACCGGCTACCGCGAATCCGAGGTGCTGGGCCTGAGCCCGCGCATCCTGCGCTCGGGCCGGCACGACGCCACCTTCTACCGCGACATGTGGCACTGCCTGGAAACCGATGGCCAGTGGCGGGGCGAGATCTGGAACCGGCGCAAGAACGGCGAGGTCTACCCGGAGCGCACCAGCATCAGCGCGGTGCGCGACGAAGGGGGCAAGCTGACCGCCTACGTCTCGGTGTCGACCGACCTGTCGGCGCTGAAGGCGGCCCACCACCAGCTCGACTTCCTGTCCAACCACGACGCCCTCACCCTGCTGCCGAACCGCTCGCTGTTCAACGACCGCCTGCAGCAGGCGATGGCGGCGGCGCGCCTGGGCGACGGCCAGCTGGCGCTGCTGCTGTTTAACGTCGACCGCCTGTCGCGCATCAACGACAGCCTTGGCCATGCGGCCGGCGACGCCGTGCTGCGTGAAGTGGCGCGCCGGGTCGGCCAGATCGCCGGCCCCACCGACACCCTGGCGCGCCTGTCGGGCGACGAGTTCGTCCTGCTGCTCACCAACTGCCACGACACCGAGGACATCATCCTGTGCGCGCGCCGCCTGATCGACGCCATCGCCCAGCCGCACGCGGTGGGCGGGCACGACGTGGTCGTCACCGGCAGCGTCGGCATCAGCATCTTCCCGCGCGACGGCAACGCCTCCGGCGACCTGCTCAAGGCCGCCGACGCCGCCCTGACCGAGATGAAGGGCGCGGGACGCAACGGTTTCCGCTTCTTCAAGGGCGAGATGAACGCCCAGGCGCTGCGCTGGCTGGCGCTGGAAACGCGCCTGCGCCGCGCCATCGAGCGCGACGAACTGGCCCTGCACTACCAGCCGCAGGTCTCGCGCATCGACGGCAGCGTGGTCGGCATGGAAGCCCTGGTGCGCTGGCGCAGCGAAGAGATCGGCATGGTGTCGCCGGGCGACTTCATCCCGCTGGCCGAGGACACCGGCCTGATCCACCCGATCGGCGAATGGGTGATCCGCCAGGCCTGCTTCCAGAACAAGGCCTGGCAAAACGCCGGCCTGCCGCCGACCCGGATGGCGGTCAACGTCTCGGCCAACCAGTTCAAGTCAGGCTCGGTGGCCGGGATCGTGCGCAAGGCCCTGCAGGACAGCGGCCTGGCGCCGCGCTACCTGGAAGTGGAGCTGACCGAAAGCGTGATGCTGGGCGACAGCGCCGTCGCCGAAGCGCAGATGGCCGAACTGCGCGCGATGGGGGTGTCGCTCTCGCTGGACGACTTCGGCACCGGCTATTCCTCGCTCGGCTACCTGTCGCGCTTCCCGCTCGACAAACTCAAGATCGACCAGACTTTCGTGCGCAACATTGCCACCGAGCAGCGCAGTGCCGCGATCGCCCAGGCCACCATCGCACTGGCCCAGGGCCTGTCGCTGGCGGTCGTGGCCGAGGGCGTGGAGACGATCGGCCAGCGCGACTTCCTGGGCCTGATCGGCTGCGACGTGATGCAGGGCTACCTGTACAGCCGCCCGGTGCCGGCCCAGGAGATGGCCCAACTGCTGGCCAAGGGCCGGGTTGCGGTGTGACACATACATACGCGATACCACAACAGTTTCGAAGGGCATGCGCGGTAGAATGCGTGCTCGACCCCAGAATGGATCATCGATGAGCAAGAATTCCCTGCGCGGCCTGTCCTTGGCCGCGCTGCTGTGTGTGCAGGCGCTGGCGGGGGCTGCGCCGGCCGCCACGCCCGCCGTACCTGTCGCCAAACGTGCCGCCGCGCCTCTGCGCCTGGACGCCCCGATCCCGGTCGGCCCCCAGGTCAAGCTCGGCAAGCTGGCCAACGGCCTGACCTATTACATCCAGCGCAACGCCCGCCCCGAACGCAAGCTGGAACTGCGCCTGGTGGTCAAGGCCGGCTCCATCCTCGAAGACGACGACCAGCGCGGCCTGGCCCACTTCGTCGAGCACATGGCGTTCAACGGCTCGACCAATTTCCGCAAGCACGAGCTGGTTTCCTACCTGCAGAGCATCGGCGTCGGCTTCGGCGCCGACCTGAACGCGTATACCTCGTTCGACGAGACCGTCTACATCCTGCCGATCCCGACCGACAAGCCCGAACACGTCGCCAAAGCCTTCCAGGTGCTCGAAGACTGGGCCCACGGCCTGCGCTTCGATCCGGAAGACATCGACAAGGAACGCGGCATCGTGCTGGAAGAGCTACGGCTCGGCAAGGGCGCCTCGGACCGCATGGGCAAGCAGATCATGCCGGCGATCTTCAACGGCTCGAAGTATGCCGAGCGCCTGCCGATCGGCACCGAGGACGTACTGCGCAACTTCAAGCCCGAAGCCTTGACGCGCTTTTACCGCGACTGGTACCGCCCCGACCTGATGGCGGTGGTGGTGGTCGGCGACATCGACCCGGCCCAGGCCGAAAACCTGGTGAAAACCCACTTCGCGCGCCTGAAGAACCCGACCCCGTCGCGTGCGCGCACCTACGCCGCCATTCCCCCGCGTCCCGCCACCGAGGCGCTGGTCGTGCTTGATGCGGAAGCGACCGGCAATGCGGTCCTGATCCGCTATCCGGTGCAGCCGGTGGTCGAAGCCGGCACCATCCGCGCCTATCGCGACGACCTGGTGCAGTCGCTGTTCTCCGCCATGCTCAACCAGCGCCTACAGGAACTGTCGCAGCTGCCGGAGCCGCCCTTCATGGGCGCCAGCAGCTCGCTAGGCAAGCTGACCCCGCGCTACCGCTCCTACAACGCCTCGGCCGCGCTCGGCCCACGCGGCGCCGAGGTGGCCCTTACCGCCCTGGTCGAAGAGAACGAGCGCGCGCGCCGCTTCGGGTTCACGGCCGCGGAACTGGAGCGGGTCAAGAAAAACCTGATGCGCAACTACGAGCAGGCCTGGAACGAGCGCGCCAAGAGCGATTCGAGCACTTATGCCGCCGAGTACATCCGCAACTTCCTGCAGCAGGAAACGATACCCGGCATCGACACCGAGTACCGCTACGTCAAGGAACTGGTGCCCGGCATCACGCTGGACGAAATGAACGCCTACGCGCGCAGCATCATCCCGGCCGACTCCGGCAAACTGGTGCTGTACACCGGCGTGACCCGCCCCGACACGCCACAGGGCGAGCAGCTGCTGGCGGCCGTGGACGCCGCCCAGCGCGCCGAGCTGCACCCGCGCGACGAGAAAACCCTGGCCACGCGCCTGATGGAGCATCCTCCGCAGCCCGGCAAGATCGTGCACGAAACCCACGACAAGGCGCTCGGCCTGACCCACCTGACCCTGTCCAACGGCGTCAAGGCGATCCTGAAACCGACCGATTTCCGCAACGACCAGGTCATGATGAGCGCGGCCCGCTTCGGCGGCCAGAGCCTGTTCGGCGACAAGGACATCCTCAACGCACGCTTCGCCAACGCGATCGTGGCCAGCATGGGCGTCCGCGAGTTCACCCCGCTCGACATGCGCAAGATCCTGGCCGGCAAGGCGGCCCAGGTGAACGTGGGTCTGGCCAACTACACCGACGTGGTGGTGGGCGCCTCGGGCGCGACCGACATCGAGACCATGCTGCAGCTGACCTGGCTGAAGTTCAGCGGCGTGCGGCGCGACGAAGACCTGTTCAAGTCCTATGTCGGCAAGCAGGCCGAGCAGGCGCGCAACCAGACCGCCCAGCCGGGCGCGCGCTTCGGCGACGCGGTGATGGCCGCCCTGTACAACAACCACCCGCGCGCCCCGCGCACGCTCAAGGCCGAGGAATACGAGCAGATCGACCTCGACCGCAGCATCGACATCTTCCGCCAGCGCTTTTCCAGCGCGAAGGACCTGACCTTCATCCTGGTCGGCAGCTTCGACGTGGAGAAGATCAAGCCCATGCTGGCGACCTACCTTGGCAGCCTGCCGACCCCGGACCTCACCGTCGCCTACCGCGACGTCGGCCTGCGCCCGGCCACGGGCGTGGTCAAGCGCGAGGTGCGCAGCGGGTCCGAGCCGAAGTCGACGATCTCGCTGACCTTCACCGGCGTGGCCGAGTTCAGCGAAGCCGAACAGCTGCGCCTGGCCGCCCTGCTCGAGGTGGTCAACATCCGCATCATCGATGTGCTGCGCGAGAAGATGGCCCTGATCTACGGCGGCGGCGCCTCGGGCGTGCTGAGCAAGATCCCGTACGGGAACTACTCGATCGGCGTCACCCTGCCGACCGGGCCGGAGCACGTGGACAAGGTGATCGCCGCGACCTTCGAGGAAATCAAGCGCCTGCAGGCCGACGGGCCCGACGCGGCCGACCTGGAAAAGGTGAAGAGCAACTGGATCCAGAACCACCGCCGCTCGCTGCGCGAGAACGGTTACTGGCTGGGGCACCTGCAGACGGCGCTGAGCGAAGGGACCGACCCGGGCTCGATCCTGCAGGTCGAGAAGCAGGTGCAGGCCCTGAGCGCGGAAGACATCCGGGTGACGGCGCGGCGTTACTTCAACGAGCAGAACTACGTGCAGGTGGTGCTCAATCCCGAGACGCAGGCGGCGACGACTGTGGCGGCCTCGAGCACCAAGACCGCTTCGCCTGGCGGTTGATCGTAGGGTGGTCGGCTTTGCCGACCACCCTACGGTTCACTTTTGCGCGGACAGCATGCGCTCGACATAGCGCGCAATCAGGTCGATCTCCAGGTTGACCTTCGAGCCCGCCTGCAGGTGCTTCAGGGTCGTCACTTCGATGGTGTGCGGAATCAGGTTGATCGAGAAGCGGCACACCTTGCCCCCTGCGCCATGGATGTCCTCGACCCGGTTCACGGTCAGCGACACCCCGTTCACCACCACCGAGCCTTTATAGGCCAGGAACTTGCCCAGTTCATGGGGCGCGTCGATCACCAGCTCGCGCGATTCGCCCACCGGCTCGAAGCTGTGCACGGTACCGAGCCCGTCCACGTGGCCGGACACCAGGTGCCCGCCCAGGCGCTCGGCCAGGGTCAGCGCCTTTTCCAGGTTGACTTCGCCGGGCGCCTCCAGGCCGACGGTCTTGCTCAGGCTTTCGCGCGAGACGTCGACGGTGAACGCGCGCTCGGTCTTGGCGACCACGGTCATGCAGGCGCCGTTGATGGCGATCGAGTCGCCCAGTGCGACGTCACCCAGGCCCAGCGGGCCGGCGTCGACTTCCAGGCGCACGCCCGCGAACGAGCCGCCTTCGAGCGGGGTAACCGAGGTGATGTTGCCGACGGCGGCGACGATTCCAGTGAACATACACTTATCCTTCAGGTTGAATAGCAGATTGGGGGCCGGCGAAGCGCGCCAGGATGCGGATGTCGTCGCCGACCCGCGCCACGTCGTGGAAGCGCAGGGCGCGCTTGTCGGCCAGGCGCGCCAGCGGCGGCAAGTCGAACATGCCCTGCCCCGGTCCGATCAGGCTGGGCGCCAGGTAGACCAGCAGTTCGTCGACGCAGCCTTCGCGCACCAGGGAGGCATTCAGCTTGGCGCCGGCCTCGACGTGCACTTCGTTGATTTCGCGCCGGCCGAGTTCGCGCATCAGGGCCGGCAGGTCGACCTTGCCGCGCGGGTTCGGCAACACGATTACTTCGTGGCCGGCCGCGCGCAGGAGCGCAGCTTTGTCGGGCTGCCCGGCGGCGGCCACGATCCAACACGGTTGTCCCTGCAGGATGCGGGCGGCGGGGTCGATCTCGAGGCGGCTGTCGACGATCACGCGGCGCGGCATCAAGGGCGTGTCCACGCCACGCACGGTCAGCTGGGGGTCGTCGGCCTTGACGGTGCCGATGCCGGTCAGGATGGCCTGGGCGCGGGCGCGCCAGGCATGGCCGTCGGCGCGGGCGTCCGGCCCGGTGATCCACTGGCTTTCGCCATCGGCCAGGGCGGTGGCGCCGTCCAGGCTGGCGGCCACTTTCAGGCGCACCCAGGGCAGGCCGCGCCGCATGCGCGAGAAGAAGCCGATGTTCAGCTCGTGGGCCTGGTCCGCCAGCACGCCGGAGCTCACGGCGATGCCGGCCGCCTCCAGCTGGGCCAGGCCGCGGCCGGCGACCAGCGGATTAGGGTCCGTCATGGCGGCCACGACGCGCCCCAGGCCGGCCTGGACCAGGGCGCTGGAGCACGGCGGCGTACGTCCGTAGTGGCTGCAGGGCTCGAGCGTGACGTAGGCGGTGGCGCCGCGGACGTCGTTGCCGCGCGCCGCGGCGTCGCGCAGGGCCTGGATCTCGGCGTGGGCCTGGCCGGCGGGCTGGGTGTGGCCGGCGCCGATGACCACGCCGTCGCGCACGATCACGCAGCCGATGCGCGGGTTCGGCGCGGTGATGAACATGCCTTTCGCGGCCCATTCCAGGGCCAGTGCCATGCCCTCGGTATCGCTCTGTATCGTTGCGCTGTCGTGTGCCAAGATCGGTCGTTCCGCTGTCGAAGAGGTGCTCGCCGCTATGGCGGCGCCTGGGCGCCGTCGCAGCCGCCGTCGCGCGCCGGATTGCACATCCGCACGCGTCCGAGCATGTTGATTTTAATACGGCGGACCTGGCCGCCGTGGAACAGCGACAGCGTACCGAGCCGGGACGCCTGGCTCGCACCATCGCTGCAGCTGCGTCCGGCGCCATTGTAGGCGATGTACTGGGGCGGCGCAGAAGCCGTGAAGGAAAAGTCGATATGCAGGCCTCCCGGCAAGGGGCCGTGCACCGCCAGGATCTCGTCTTGCGGCCCCGGCTCGTGGTCGCCGTCGCGGTCGACGAAGACGGTCCAGCCCCGGGTCCAGTCTGTCCCGGCCGGGTCGCGCGGCATCAGCTTGACGCGCTCGCCCCTGGCGATGGCCTGGGAGCGGGTATGCGAGATGGCGTCGAACAGCTCGCCGGACGCCGCCTTCAGCTGCTGCGCCGTGACCAGGGCATGCAGGTCGGGCGCACCGGCGGCGAAGACCACGGCCGCGATCGCGAGCACCACCGCCAGCTCGACCAGCGTGGCGCCGCGTGGCGGCTTGTTCATGGCCAGCAACCCGGGGCGTCGCCGCTCGCCTGCTGGGCGCCGGTGCTGTCGAACATCAGGATGCCGCAGTCGGGATCGCTGAAATCGGTATCGACCCGCGCCGTCCCCGGCTGGGCGCGCAATTCGATGCACCGGCTGATGCCCTGGCCGGCGCAGGCGCGGCCTTCCAGCTCGTAGGCGCTGCTCGCGGGCTGCGTGCCGAGATACCAGCGGAACTGGCGGCTGTCGGGTTCCGTCGACGCGGCCGAGAAGGCGACATAGGTATGGTGCAGGGCGCGGTACTGTTCCTGGCGCTGCATGGCGTCGACCAGCGCCAATTGCGCCTCCACCCGGCGGGTCTTGACCAGGTAGCGCGCATAGTTCGGATAGGCGATGGCGCCGAGGATGCCGACGATCGCCAGCACGGTCAGTGTCTCGATCAGGGTGAATCCACGTCGTCTTGTCATGTTCCTCCTCCTGCCACGATGTCGCTCCAGTTGGCGATTTCGCGCCAGCCGACGCGGATGCCGGGACCGCCCTGGCTGCCGGGGCTGCCGGGCGGGGCTTTGCCGATGTTGCCGGGGAGCGCGCCCGGTCCGGGTCCTGCGCCTGCATCGCTTGCCGGGTCCGGGTCCGGCGCTCCCCCCGGCGCCGGCGCCGGTTCCGGCTCGGGCGGCCCCGCTTCCCCACCGCCGGCGGCGCGCACCTTGATGTAATAGGCCTGCAGCGCGACCTGGGTCGTCTCGACGCTGCCGAAGCCGAGCGCGCTGATGCGGTAGAGCAGCGCGCCTGCGGGGGCAGGCAGCAGCTCGATCAGGTAGCGCGGCGATTGCGCGGCCTGCGCGCCCTCCCCGACCGGTATCTGCGCGCCGCTGAAGCCGCCGAGCGCGATCGCCGGTCCCTCCTCGTCCGCCAGCAGCGCGGCGATGTCCTCCAGGTCCGCGATCGGTGTGCACAGACCGTCGTAGGGCGTGCCGCCACGGCAGCCGGCGGCAAAGGCGGCCGCCTGGCCAGCCGCCAGCGCTGCGGCGCGCGCCGAGCCCGGATCGCTGCCGCCGTCGATATCCCGTTCGGCGTCCGCCAGCGCCGCCATGGCGCCTTGTAGCGCCAGCATGCGGTCGCGCTCGTGCTGCGCCGAACGCGCGCCGTTGATCGCGCTGCGCGCGGCGGCGATACTGGTCATCAGGACCGCCAGCATGAGCAGCAAGGCAGTGAGCAACGCGATGCCGCCTTGTCCCGCTGACCCGACGCGCCGGTGATTCCCGAGGGCAGTCATGTCGCGCTCACCGGATGCGCGCCGGCAGCGCGATGGTGGTGCCGAACACCTTGCGGTAGCGCGGCGCTTCGCTGCCGGCAAGCTCCGCTTCCAGCAGCCGCACACCGGCATCGCCATCGCCCGCCAACGCCCCGTAGCCCGGTCCGAACAGCTCATGCACCACGTTGCGCGCCGACGCGAGGCTGCTGGCCGGGCCGTGCAGCAGCAGGGCCACGCGCACGCTGGCGATCTTCTTCCAGTGCGTGCGCCGCCGCAGCTCGGCTGCCCGCTCGGCCGCGCCGGCGCCAGCCAGCACCAGGCCGGCATCCAGGGTGTTCAGGGTGCTGGCGGTTACGTAGCGCTCCGGCGTACCGTCGTCGTCGGCATCGAGCCCGTACAAGACCTGGAAACCGTCGACCGCGCCGATTACCGCGTCGGCCGACCAGGCGCCGGCGCCGCGGTATTTGCAGCGCAGCTCGGCCTCGCCCTGGGCATTGCGCCCGACGTAGAAGATGCTCCAGCCCTCTTGCATGCGGTGCGCACCGAAACCGGCGCAATCGAGGCTGGCGCCATCGCCGGCGGGCGGCGGCCCGCTGCCCGGGAAACGCACGGCCAGCACGTCGCTGCCATGCACGGCGTCGTCGACCGAGTCGTCGAGGGCGAAGCCGCTCCGTTCCAGGCTGCGCGCATCGAGGCCGCTCAGGGCCGCCGGCGCATCCGGAGGGGGCATCCCGGCCTCCCAATCGATCGCCCCCGCTTGCCGCACGGCGCGCGCAATCGCCTCCAGCGCGTAGCGCCCGGCATCGTCCAGCGCGGCCGTCTCCATCTGGGCCGCGGCGGCGCGGCCGGCCCAGACGAACAGGCTGCCGGCGCCGAGCAGTACGCCCAGCCCGACCGTCATCGCGACCAGCAGCTCGGCGACGGTCATGCCGCCCTGGCGCAGCTTACTCATCGCAGCACCGCCACGTAGCCGGGCCCGTCGCCCGTGCCCTGCCAGCCGAGCTTGACGACCGGCAGCGCGCTCGGATTGCCGTCGCAGCTCCAGCGATACCGGTTGTCGGCGCCGTCCCAGGGCGAGCCGTCGCGGCACACGAGGATGCGTCCGCGCGGGAACTGCGCATAGACGGCGTGGCGGATATCGTCCAGGTCGGCGTCCGCCAGTTGTGCCGGTGTGCAGCCGGCGCCGCCGAAGCAGCCGGCGCCCGCGTCGGGCGGGCCCTCGGCCGCGTCGTAGTCCAGCGCGAGATAGGGATTGCCGGCGTCCGGCAGGCCGGCAATGCCCGGGTTGACCTGCATGCGCGCGGCCAGGTTAGCGGCCAGCTGGGCCGCGTCGCTCATCAAGGCCGATTGCTGGCGCGTGCGCTCGGCGGTCAACTGGGCGGCGCCGGCGCCGACGATGCCCACAGCCAGCACGAACAGCGCGACCAGCACCTCGACCAAGGTAAATCCCTGCACATGCGCCCGCACGACCGCCTCCCCCGCATCGAACCTGGCCGGCGCACCATGCGCCGCCAGCGCGAGCTGCGAAGTTATCAGGCAGGCATTACGCAGCCATGAGCTGGCGCAATCGGGTCAGGGGAAGAGCAGGATGGTTTGATTACTTGCGCGGATGGCCCACTTCGGCCAGCGCTTCCTGGAACTCTGCCAGGTCCTCGAAGTTCTTGTAGACCGAGGCAAACCGGATGTAGGCGATCTTGTCGAGGCGCTTGAGTTCCTGCATCACCAGTTCGCCGACGTAACCGGTATCCACCTCGCGCAAGCCGCTGGTCAGGAGCTTTTCCTCGATGGTGGCGACCGCGGTGTCGATCGCTTCGGCGGCGACCGGGCGCTTGCGCAGCGCCAGCATCAGGCTGCCGCGCAGCTTGGAGGATGCGAACTCGGTGCGGCTGCCGTTCTTCTTGACGATGATCGGCATCGACAGTTCGATGCGTTCGTAGGTGGTGAAGCGCTTGTCGCACTTCGCGCAGCGCCGGCGCCGGCGAATGGCATCCCCTTCCTCGGACACGCGGGTGTCGAGGACCTGGGTATCTTCATGCTGGCAGAAAGGACATTTCATGGCGCCGGGTGCTTCTCAAAAGGGGCCGCGGAGTATCACACCTGCAGCCCCGGATTGCCTTACTTCGCGTAAACCGGATACTTGTCGGTCAGGACCTTGACTTCGGCCTTCACGCGCTCGATGGTCGCGGCGTCATGCGGGTTGTCCAGCACGTCGGCGATCAGGTGGCCGACCTTGACCGCGTCTTCTTCCTTGAAGCCGCGGGTGGTGAAGGCCGGGCTGCCGAGGCGGATGCCCGAGGTGACGAAGGGCTTCTGCGGGTCGTTCGGAATACCGTTCTTGTTGCAGGTCATGTGCGCCTGGCCCAGGATCGCTTCCGCTTCCTTGCCGGTGAGACCCTTCGAACGCAGGTCGACCAGCATCACGTGCGACTCGGTGCGGCCCGAGACGATGCGCAGGCCGCGCTCGGTCAGGGTGTTGGCCAGGGCAGCGGCGTTCTTGACCACCTGCTTCTGGTACTCCTTGAACTCCGGCGACAACGCTTCCTTGAAGGCCACGGCCTTGCCGGCAATCACGTGCATCAGCGGACCGCCCTGGATGCCCGGGAAGATCGCCGAGTTGATGGCCTTCTCGTACTCGGCCTTCATCAGGATGATGCCGCCGCGCGGGCCGCGCAGCGACTTGTGGGTGGTCGAGGTGACGAAATCGGCGTGCGGCACCGGGTTCGGGTATTCGCCCGCGGCGATCAGGCCGGCGTAGTGGGCCATGTCGACCATGAAATAGGCGCCGACTTCCTTGGCGATGCGGGCGAAGCGCTCGAAATCGATGCGCAGGGCGAAGGCCGATGCGCCGGCGATGATCATCTTCGGCTTGTGCTCGCGCGCCAGGGCTTCCATGGCGTCGTAGTCGATGTCTTCCTGCTCGGTCAGGCCGTAGGAGACGACATTGAACCACTTGCCGGACATGTTCAGCGCCATGCCGTGGGTCAGGTGGCCGCCTTCGGCCAGCGACATGCCCATGATGGTGTCGCCTGGTTTGAGCATGGCGAAGAACACGCCCTGGTTGGCCTGCGAACCCGAGTTCGGCTGCACGTTGGCGGCCTCGGCGCCGAACAGTTGCTTCAGGCGGTCGATCGCCAGCTGCTCGGCGACGTCGACGTATTCGCAGCCGCCGTAGTAGCGCTTGCCCGGATAGCCTTCGGCGTACTTGTTGGTGAGCTGGGAGCCCTGCGCTTCCATCACGGCCGGCGAGGTGTAGTTCTCCGAAGCGATCAGTTCGATGTGATCTTGCTGGCGAACGTTTTCCTTTTGGATGGCATCCCACAGTTCCGGGTCGATATTGGCGAGCGTATGATCTTTTGCAAACATGTAAAACTCCAATCGAGAGAAATACCAGGCAACGGGCACGGTCCGGCGTGCCGGCGTCGAGGCGCGCGGCAGCGACCGGACACGACATGCCGGTTGATGGCTGCCCAGGCGAACGGCGGGTGACATCTCACGTTCCCCGGTGGTTGCCCACCTTTGCCGCGCGCGTCGCAAGCGGGAGTGCGCACGGTGTTTCGCCAGTATCGTGAGACGTTAGTGGGACGATTGTATGTGATCCCGGCCGCTTAGAGCAAGGAAACAGCTGTCTTCTTTACAAGCTTGCCGGCGCCAGCGGACCCATGGCCATTTCGGCTACAATTTTCTCTTCCTCCGCCCACCAGGACCCACCATGATCGTGTTTATCACCGGCGCTTCGGCCGGCTTTGGCGCCGCGATGGCGCGCATCTTCGTCCGCAACGGCCACCGCGCCATCCTGGCCGCGCGCCGCACCGAGCGCCTCGACGAGCTGGCGCGCGAGCTCGGCGATGCCGCCCTGCCCGTCACCCTCGACGTCACCAGCCGCGCCTCCATCGACGCCGCGCTCGCTGGGTTGCCGGAAGGCTGGCGCGACATCGATGTCCTGATCAACAACGCCGGCCTGGCCCTGAACACCAAGCCGGCCCACGAAGTGCCGCTGGAAGACTGGGACACCATGATCGCCACCAACTGCCAGGGCCTGGTGACCATGACCCGCGCCGTGCTGCCGAGCATGGTGGCGCGCGGCGCCGGCCTGGTGATCAACCTGGGCTCGGTGGCCGGCCACTACCCCTACCCGGGCGGCAACGTGTACGGTGCGACCAAGGCCTTCGTCGAGCAGTTCACCCTGAACCTGCGCGCCGACCTGGTCGGCACCGGCGTGCGCGCCACCAACCTGGCGCCCGGCCTGTGCGGCGGCACCGAATTCTCGAACGTGCGCTTCAAGGGCGACGACGCGGCCGCGGCCAAGGTCTACGAGGGCACCGTGCCGCTCACGGCCGAGGACATTGCGAATACCGCCTACTGGATCGCCACCCTGCCCCCGCACGTGAACGTCAACAGCATCGAGCTGATGCCGACTTGCCAGGGGTTTTCGCCGTTCACCATCAAGCGCACTTGAGTTGCTTCTCGTAGGGTGGTCGGCTCTGCCGACCGCGCGTCCAACTCCGGCTCGATCCGTCACGGTGCACGCACTAGCTGAACGCGCGATCGGCGAAGCTGACCACCCTACGTGCCAATAGCAGTTTGTTGACCGTTCGTATCGGACACTCGGCAATTGTTAGAAAGTGTTACAGTTATTGGCCTTTCGGCTATGTTTCACGTCTACTACTGCGCACCGCAGCTGCCTGCACCGAGAGGCACGCTCATGCTTTTCCGTCCTATATGTGCGCAAGCGTACATAAGGAGGGTAAAAATCGCGTAAAATGTTTCCTATTTTCATTTAATGGCAGGACAAATGCCCGAAGCTTTTGACTGGACAGTCAGGGTCTATTACGAAGATACCGACGCCGGTGGCATCGTGTTTTACGCGAATTACCTGAAATTCTTCGAACGCGCGCGCACCGAATGGCTGCGCGCAGCCGGCGTCGGCCAGCAGGAATTGCTCGAGGCCGAGGGCGCCGCGTTCGTGGTCAAGAGCGCCGCGCTGGATTACCACGCACCGGCCCGGCTGGACGACGTGCTGACCATCCGCACGACGGTCGACAAGCTCGGCCGCGCCTCGGTCCAGTTCGCCCAGGAGGCCTGGCGCGGCGCGGTCCTGCTCACGACCGCCAAGGTCAAGGTCGGCTGCGTCGACACCGCCACCATGCGTCCGCGTTCGTTGCCAGAACGTGCTGCTGAAAAAATGCGCGCCGCATAATATAAACAACCAGACAACAGATCATCGATGACCGCGACCCAAGACCTTTCGTTTATTACGCTGATCGCCAACGCGCATTTCCTGGTGCAGCTGATCATGGCCCTGTTGCTGCTCCTGTCGATCGTGAGCTGGACCTACATCTTCCGCAAGGTGTTCGCCCTGCGCGCCGCACGTAGCCAGACCGAACAGTTCGAACGCAGCTTCTGGGCCGGCGGCAACCTGCACACCCTGCACCAGAGCGCCAGCGCCCAGCGCGACCAGAGCGGTCCGCTGGCGCGCATCTTCGAGGCCGGCATGGGCGAATTCATCAAGGGCAAGCAGGCCGCACGCGACGCCATGGACATGGGCCCAGTGCTGGACGGCGCCCGCCGCGCCATGCGCGCCGCCTTCCAGCGCGAACTCGACGGTCTCGACCTGCACCTGAACTTCCTGGCCTCGGTCGGCTCGGTCTCCCCGTACATCGGCCTGCTCGGCACCGTGTGGGGCATCATGAACGCCTTCCGCGGCCTGGCCAGCGTGCAGCAGGCGACGCTCGCCGTGGTCGCGCCCGGCATTGCCGAAGCGCTGATCGCCACCGCGATCGGCCTGTTCGCCGCGATTCCGGCGGTGGTGGCCTACAACCGCTTCACCCACGACATCGACCGCCTGGCGATCCGCTTCGAGAGCTTCGTCGAAGAGTTCTCGAACATCCTGCAGCGCCAGGCGCGCTGAATGACGGAGGACCGGGATGGCCTTTAACAGCAGCCTGCGCAGCGGACGCAAACGCGCTTTCAAATCCGAGATCAACGTCGTGCCGTATATCGACGTGATGCTGGTGCTGCTCATCATCTTCATGGCGGTGCCGGCCAACGAGGTGCCGAACGTGGTCGACCTGCCGCGCGCCGAGAAATCGACCTTGCCGCCCGACACCTATATCCAGCTCTCGGTCCAGGAAGGCAACAAGCTGTCGATCGGTGTCGGCGGCAAGGACAAGGTCCCCATGGAGGACGTGGCCGACCGCACCGCCCTCTTGGCCCGCCTGCGCGCCCTGCACGAAGAGCATCCGGACTACCCGGTCTTGATTGCGGGCGACCGCGACAGCAAATACGACGATGTGATCTCCTTGATTTCCGAAGCGAAGAAGATGGGCATCAACCGGGTGGGTCTCGCCACCAAGTGACTACTAGATGTCAGCAATGAAGCCTGCCACCGCCGGCGCGCCTTACCGCCTGCCGCCAGAACCGAGCCGCCTGCCAGCTTTCATGCTGGCAGTGGCGGTGCACGCCGTTCTGCTGGGCTTCCTGTACTTCGGCATCAGCTGGCAGAACAACGAACCGGTCGCGGTCGAGGCCGAGGTCTGGGACATGTCGGTCCAGACCGCCGCGGCGCCGACCCTGCCGCCGCCACCGGCGCCGAAACCCGAGCCGGAACCCGAGCCCGTCCCGCCGCCGCCGCCGCCGCGGGCCGAGCCGCCGCCGGTGGAACGCCCTGCCCCGACGCCGCCGGACGTCGCCCTGCAGCGCGAGAAGGAACGCAAGGCCGAAGAAAAGAAACGCGCGCTCGCCGAAGAAAAGGAAAAGCAGCGCAAGGAGGAAGAAGAAAAAGAGCGCAAAGAACTCGCCGAGAAAAAGAAACGAGAAGAGGCTGAAAAGAAAGAGCTCGCCAAGAAGGAAGAGGCCGACAAGAAAAAGGCCGAGAAGCTCGCTGCAGAGAAAGCAGCGAAAGAAAAAGCAGCAAAGGACAAAGCAGCAAAGGCAGCTGAAGACGCCAAGCTCGCCAAGATCCGCCAAGAAGACCTGAAACGCATCGCCGGCGCCGCCGGCACCACCGGCTCGGCGGAAAAATCGACGGCGCCGAAGGCCGACGCCGGCTACGTCGCCGCGATCACCGCCGCCATCAAGAGCGCCACCGCCTATGGCGGCAGCACCACGATGCCGGGCAACCCGAAGGCCGTGTTCAAGGTCGAGCAGTTGCCGACCGGCGAGATCATGTCGGTGCGCCTGGTGAAAAGCAGCGGTGTGCCTGAGTTCGACAGGGCAGTGGAAAATGGCATCAAGAAGGCTTCTCCGCTCCCGAAAAAGAAGGACGGCACCGTGGAACGCGTCCTCGACGTCAACTTCTCGATGAAAGACTACGACTGATTCGGTTCAACCTATGAAAAAACTCCACTACCTGCTGTTCAGCGCCACCCTCTTGACGGGCACGGCGACAAACGCCCAGATCAAGGTCGAAATCGCCGGTGTCGGCAGCAACCAGATCCCGGTCGCGGTCGCGGCCTTCGCCGACGAAGGCATCGCCCCGGCCGACGTGTCGGACATCATCCGCGCCGACCTCGAGCGCAGCGGCGTGTTCAAGGTGATCGACGCCGGCCAGGTCATCAGCGACAGCGCCAGCATCGACCTGGCAGCCTTCAAGGCCAGGGGCGCCGACGCCCTGGTGGTCGGCAGCGTCAGCAAGCAGCCGGACGGCCGCTTCGCGATCCGCTACAAGCTGCACGACACCGTCAAGGGCGCGCAGATCTCGCAGATGGGCGGCGAAGTGCAGCCCCAGTACACCCGCCTGCAGGCGCACCGCATCGCCGACGACGTCTACGAAAAGCTGACCGGCGTGCGCGGCATCTTCTCGACCCGCATCGCCTACGTCAAGGACACCGGCAAGCAGCACGCGCTGGTGGTGGCCGACGCCGACGGCGAGAACGAGATCGTGGCCGCCTTCGGCCGCGAGTCGATCATCTCGCCGGCCTGGTCGCCGGATGGCACCCGGGTGGCCTATGTCTCGCTGGAGGACCGTAAACCCGTGGTCTACCTGCAGGACCTGCGCACCGGCAAGCGCAACGTGATCTCCAACGTCAAGGGCAATAACTCGGCCCCGGCCTGGTCGCCCGACGGCAGCCTGCTGGCGGTGGCCCTGTCCAAGGACGGCAATACCGAGATCTACACCGTGCGCCCGGACGGCAGCGGCCACCAGCGCCTGACCAACAATCCGGCGATCGACAGCGAGCCGCAGTTCTCGGCCGACGGCCAGACCATTTATTTCATGAGCGACCGCAGCGGCGGTCCGCAGATCTACAAGATGAGCGTCTCGGGCGGCAACGCCACCCGCGTCACGTTCAACGGCAACTACAACATCAGCCCGCGCGTGTCTTCCGACGGCAAGACCCTGGCATGGATCTCCCAGCGCAACGGCAATTTTTCCCTCTACGCGATGGACCTGGCCAGCGGCCAGGAGCTGCGCCTGGCCGATGGGGCCACTGAACCGAGTTTTTCGCCTAACGGCAAGTACATCATGTACGCGATCAAGGGCGGCGGGCGTGCCTCGCTCGCCGTGGTGTCGGTGGATGGACGGGTCAAGCAGCGCTTGAGCACCAATGCGGGAAACATTCGGGAGCCCAGCTGGGGTCCCTTCATGAAGTAAAAGCAGTAAAACTTTAATAGACAAGGAGAAAAACCATGCGCAACTTCCAGAAAGTAGCCCTCATCGCTTCGGCTGTCCTGTTGACCGCTTGCTCGTCCGCGCCCAAGCTGAACGAGACGCCGGTCGTCGAGAAGACCCCGACCCCGCCGGCAGCGGTGCAGCCGGACGCCCGTGAAATTCGCCCGGTCGAGACCGCCAGCGTCGATCCGCTGAACGACCCGCGCGGGGTGCTGGCCAACCGCAGCGTCTACTTCGACTACGACAGCTTCGTCGTGCGCGAAGACGGCAAGCCGGTCGTCGCCAACCACTCTGGCTACCTGACCAAGAACACCAACCGCAAGGTCCTGATCCAGGGCAACACCGACGAGCGCGGCGGCACCGAGTACAACCTGGCCCTGGGCCAGAAGCGTGCCGAAGCCGTGCGTCGTGCGATGGCCGCGCTGGGCGTGTCGGACAACCAGATGGAAGCCGTGTCGCTGGGCGAAGAGAAGCCGAAGGCCATGGGCAGCAACGAAGAGGCATGGGCCCAGAACCGCCGCGCCGACATCGTCTACCAGTAATTGCTACTCGATAAAGCTGATCGGTTTTAAGACTCGGCTGATTGACAGCGGGGCGGACGGCAGTGCAGACTGCATCCGCCCCGTTTTTACTCTGCAACCGGAAAGAACCCTGCCATGATGAAACTGTCCCCGTCCCGTCTTGCCTGCCTGGTCCTGGCGGCCTGGCTGCCGCTGCAGGCGCACGCCGGCCTGCTCGACGACGCGGAGGCCCGCAAGGCCATCATCGACCTGCGCGCCAAGGTCGACGCCATCGCCCGCGACCTGACTGCCCGCATCGATACCAAGTCGGACAAGACCGCCCAGCTCGACATGCTGAACCAGCACGAGCAGACCCTGCAGGAAATCGCCAAGCTGCGCGGCCAGATCGAAGTGCTGGCCAACGAAATAAGCAAGGCCCAGAACAACCAGAAGCAGCTGTACGCCGACCTCGATTCGCGCATCAAGAAGCTCGAGCCGCAACAGGCAACGGTCGACGGCCAGGTCGCCGAAGTGCTGCCGGCCGAGAAGACCGCCTACGAAAGCGCCTACGCGCTGGTGCAGTCGGGCGACTACAAGGGCGCCACGACCGCGCTGCAGGACTTCGTGCGCCGTTTCCCGGATTCGGCCTACGCCGCCAACGCGCAGTACTGGCTGGGCAACGCGTATTACGCCCTGGGCGACTACAAGAAGGCCATCGCGGCCCAGGAAGTCGTGACCACGACCTATGCCGGCAGCACCAAGGTGCCGGACGCGATGCTCAACATCGGCAGCAGCTACGCCCTGCTCAAGGACAGCAAGAACGCCAAGAAGGCGCTGCAGCAGCTGGTGTCGAAGTATCCCGAATCGAGCGCGGCCAAGACCGCCAAGGACCGCCTGGCCTCGCTGAAATAAGCCCGCGGATGGGCCGCGCCGTCGTGCTGCTCGTGCGGTATTTGACAGCGAGCCCGGCACATCCTATAATCTCGCTTCTTTCGGGTCGTTAGCTCAGTTGGTAGAGCAGCGGACTTTTAATCCGTTGGTCGCTGGTTCGAGCCCAGCACGGCCTACCAGATTCAACGACAACGCCAGCCTTCGGGCTGGCGTTGTCGTTTTTGGGCCGGGCTCAGCGCTGCGCCAGCGTGGCGCGCACCACGATCACCTGGGCCACACGGGGATCGGGCACATAGCTCATGAGCATGTCGTCGCCGGTATCGCCCCGGTTGAATTCCATCGTCACGTTGCCGTCGTAGGAAGTGAAGCGATCCGGGCTCAGCGCGACCAGGTGCATGGCCGGTTGCCGGTCGATCTGGGCCGAAATGCCGCCGGCCGCGCTGTTCACCTTCAGGCGCCAGCCATTCGACAGCGCGTAGGTGCCGCGCACGGCGTCGAGTTGCTCTTGATAGACGCGTACGGTACGGGCAGGCGCGCGCACCTGTACGCTCGAAATCGCTTCGCTGCCGGTAACCGGATAGCGCGACTGGGCTGCGGCGTCGGCCGCGATCATTAGCAGGGATACAGTCATTACCAGAGTCAGGGGACGCATGATCATTCCTTCACGACGGAGATATGGGCACCCTGGTCCACGTCCGGGGCGGCTCATTGCAGTCTAGGGCAGTGATCGCCACCTGCAAGGCCACATCACGAAACGATCTCGATCGCGCTTAGCTCGGACAGGAAGGAAATGACACAAAAAGCGCAATGACGTCTCCGCTTCTGTATCGTATTACGCACCCCGCAACGACCTGGAGTCCGACCGCGAGCGGGTGGGCCGTTGTTCAGCCTCGCGGCTGCGGCCCGGCCGAGACTTCCCTGGCGAGCCCCTAGGGCTCCGACAATCTCTCCGACACCTTGCCGAGCAGGCGCAGCAGCGCCGTGACGTCCACCGGCTTGGTCAGGTGGAAGTCGAAGCCGGCAGCGACCGAGCGTTCGCGGTCGGAATGCTGGCCGTAACCGGTCAGCGCGATCAGGGTGGCGTGCGCGGTCTGTGGCAGCGCACGAAGCTGCTCTGCCAGCTGGTAGCCGTCGATGTCGGGCAACCCGATGTCCAGCACGAGGACGTCGGGCGCAGCCTGCGCCACCAGGGTGAGCGCACCCTCCCCGCGGTAGGCCACGCGCAAGCGGTGTCCCAGGGTACCGAGGTACATCGACAGCGTATCGGCCGCATCGGCATTGTCGTCGACGATCAGGATGTCGAGCATGCGGCTGTCCGTCGCCTCGTCCGGCCCGGGCGCCGCCGCGGCGGGAGCGATGCCGCGCGCCCGCGGCAGCCGCATCGTGAACTCGCTGCCTGCGCCCGGCCCTGCGCTGGCCGCGTCGATGCTGCCCCCGTGCCGCTCGACCAGGCTTTTTACCAGCGCCAGCCCGATCCCGAGGCCGCCCTGGGCGCGGTCCGACGTGCGCTGGCCCTGGACAAACAGGTCGAAGACATGGGGCAGCAGGGCCGCATCGATACCGATGCCGTTATCGCGCACGACGACTTGCACCGTGCCGGCATCCTGGGCGAGCGCAAGCTCGATAACGCCGTCCGGCGGCGTGTACTTGGCCGCGTTGTTGAGCAGGTTCGTCACGACCTGGACCAGCCGGGTACCGTCGCCGTGCACCGGCGCGGCTTGCGCCGGCAGCACCAGCGACAGCCGATGGCGGCGCGCATCGACCAGGGGCCGCGCCTGTTCCACCGCATCGCGCACGACCGCTCCCATGTCGAGCGGTTCCCGGGCCAGCGCCACATGGCCGCGCGTGACGCGCGAGACGTCGAGCAGGTCGTCGAGCAGACTGGTCATGTGGGTGATCTGGCGGTCGATGATCTCGCAGGTCTGCTTCACGCGAACGGGCGTGGCCTGCCCCAGCCTCAGGATCTTGGCCGCCATGCCGATCGGCGCCAGCGGATTGCGCAGTTCGTGGGCCAGCATTGCCAGGAACTCATCCTTGCGACGGTCGGCGTCACGCAGCCTGGCCTCGGCCTCGCGCCGCGATACCAGTTCGTTTTCGGCACGCTGGTAGGCCGACTCCAGCTCGCGCCGGCTCACGTCAAGGGCGGCATTGAGTTCGCTGGCGCGCCGGTGGCTTTCACGCGCGGCGGCGGCAAGTCCCGCAGCGGCACGCTCGGCCAGTTCGCCGGCCAGCTTGGCGCCAAGCAGGGGCAGCATGGCGGCGATGGCAGCGCGGGCCGGCGCAGCAGGTTCGTTTCCGGCGAAAGCGACGATGACCTCCCCCTCGGGATCGCACTGGCCCCACACCGGCGCATCCGTCTCGGCGTCGGCGCAGGGAAGCGACGCCTGCGCGCTGCCCGCGTGCGCGCACTGGCGAAGAAAATCCTGCCAGCGCCGCCCCGCGCGCAGCGTCCGCGGCATTCCCGGAGCGGGCAGGAATGCCCCGACCTCGGCGTCCTTCCCGAACAGGAAAACCTGGGCGACGCCTGCGTAACGGGCGAGTCTGGTGGCCGCGACGAGTCTCGCATCGGGCCGGTGCAGCTCGATGAAGATCGACACGAGTTCCAAGGGGATCATCGAATGCTCAACGGGGAATCGCGCACACGACGGCAGTACAGTTGTGGAATCCGCTGAATTGCCCGGTGCTCCGCGCAATCTGGCCGTAGGTATTACAGCCCGCAAAATTTTCCGAGCCGAGCGCTTCGCCCACGGCGTCCAGTTCGTGGTCGAATGCGCGTCCAAGCCGCAGGCGGGTGGCGGCGCAGTCGAACAGCAGCGCACCGGCGTGCTCGCCGCCTTCCAGTCCCGCAAGCGCCGCCTGCGCCGCCTGGCGCGCGGCCTCGCAGGCCGAGTCCGCGTCAGCGACCATGATGCGCACCGTGGCCCCGAACGGCACCTCGGCGGCACAGGAAATCGAACCGTCGTCGTTGAGCATGAGCGGCACGCGCAGCTTGTAGCCGTCGCCGGTTTCGATGCCGATCACGTTATGGAGGAAGAACGGCAGCGCATCGCCGCGCTTGAAGGTCTGCCCCGTGGCCTGGGCATGCTCTTCGAAGATCTCCACCGCAGGGATGGCGTTCAGGCTGACCAGGCGGTTTCCCTGCGCTTCCGTCACGCGCAAGGCCGGGCCGGCGGGCCGCCATCCATGGCGCACCCCAAGACCGATCGGCTTCTTCGACAGCATCTCGAGCACCACGATCGCATCGGTATGCGCTTCGGTGCCGATGAACACATGCGTTTGATTGAACTTGGCATCATCGGCGGCCCCGCCGCCAAACAGCTGGTACGTTCCCCCGGTATGGATCATCATCTCGTGGATGATTTCGTCGACATATCCGGCCAGGGCATCGGTCAGCACCAGCGCACTGCGATAGGGGAAGTCGGGATGCTCGCTGCCGCTGAAGACCGGCATGACCTGCTCGAGGGCGCCCTTGAAGTCCTGGCGCAGGCCGGTGCCCAGTCCGGCCCGGAACGACATGTCGTCGGCGCGAATGGCCATGACCGAGACCGAACCGTTTCCGGTCGCGCAACCGGAAAATTCTCCTGCCGAGGAACAGCCGACGAGCACTCCCGGCCGGCACGCGGCCTCGAGCCCCGCCAACAGCGGCTGGTAATCCAGTTCGGGCGAGGCGAAAACGATCAGCACGTCAGGGCGGTCGCCCTTCAGTTTTTCAGAGATTGACTCAGCAAGCTCCTCGCTTGCTGCTACTGGCTCGCATAGAAGGGTGTGGCTGACTGCCACCAAGGTATTTGCCATGACTAACCTATGAGGCGAATAAACGCGAAACGGAAGGTGATTGAGGGTGCGAAGCAGCTTGGGAGGATCGCTCCACCCGACACAATAATGCATGTGAGCAAAATATGCATATTATTCCCGTGCGGTAACAATAATCGTGATGTTGTATCGCGTTTGAACTCCCTCGACCGCCTGTGGTCAAATGACTTTTAAGTCAGTTATGAAGGTCGAGTGTTGGTTCCTCCCTACGACTGACCACAATTGCTTGACATAGAGAAGAAGTCGCAGGATATTGTTTATTCGAGGAAATTCCTTGAGATTGGAAGCAATCGTGCGGCCTTGTGTTCAAACGGCCGCGATGTAAAATAGATAACATCTGGTGCAGGCGGCAACCGCAGATCCGGACGGATTCCAGAAGCGACACCCCATGGCATGTCACTTTCCTTCGCCGTAACCGGTCGACCCGCACTGCAAGCATACCGACAATGTCACATTACAACTCGAGCGCCAGTCTCCGGTGGAGACGGCATAAGGAAACCACCATGAACACCGAACATTCGCACCCACGCATTCATCCGGCAACAATCGACCGCAGCAATGCGAACGGTCCAAAGCGTACCTTCGCCAAGAGCATCGTCTCGAACAGCCGCCGCCTGCGCGCGCGCATCGGCGTCGCCGTCGGCCTGTGCCTTGGCCTGACCGTGCTGCTCATCGCCTTCGAGTAAGTTCCACTGGCGCGATGCGCGTGGGGCCCTGACCCGCGCATCGGCATGAAAAAAGGCAGCGCGCCCGTCGGCCCGCTGCCTTTTCGTTTCTCGCTTTCCGTTTCTCGCTTTCCGTTTCGCGCGCGGCGCGGCCTGCGCGGCTGCCTGCCCTGCCGCGCCACTCGGTTTCTCAGAACTCTTCCCATCCTTCGGTCGCTTCCGCGGCCTGTGCCTTGGCCGGCTTGCGCGCCGCTTTCGCCGCGGCCGGCTTGTCCGTGGCGGTCTTCGGCTGCGCGGCCTTCGGCTCGACCCGCGACTTGGCCGGACGCGTCACCAGCGCCGGTAGGCGGGTCGCCGGCGCCGCTGCCGCTGCCGCCTGGGTGTCCAGGCGGAAGGTGCCGACCGCGCGCGCCAGCGCACGCGCCTCTTCCTGCAGCGACTGGGCCGCGGCCGAGGCTTCCTCGACCAATGCGGCGTTCTGCTGGGTCACCTGGTCCATCTGGGTCACGGCGCTGTTGATCTGCTCGATGCCGGCCGTCTGCTCCTGGCTGGCGGCGGTGATCTCGGCCATGATGTCGGTCACGCGGCCCACGCTCTGGACGATCTCGGCCATGGTCGCGCCGGCCTGGTCCACCAGTTCGGAACCGTGGTGTACCTTCTGCACCGAGTCGTCGATCAGGCCCTTGATCTCCTTGGCCGCCGCCGCGCTGCGCTGGGCCAGGTTGCGCACCTCGCCCGCCACCACCGCAAAGCCGCGGCCCTGCTCGCCGGCGCGCGCCGCTTCCACCGCGGCATTGAGCGCCAGGATATTGGTCTGGAAGGCGATGCCGTCGATCACCGAGATGATGTCGACGATGCGGGTCGCCGAGGTGTTGATCGCGCCCATGGTGCGCACCACCTGCTCGACCACTTCGCCGCCCTTGCCCGCCACCTGCTGGGCCGAGGCCGCCAGCGCATTGGCCTGGCGCGCGTTGTCGGCGTTCTGCTTGACGGTCGAGGTCAGTTCTTCCATCGAGGAGGCCGTTTCTTCCAGCGAACCGGCCTGCTGCTCGGTGCGGGCCGACAGGTCCAGGTTGCCAGCTGCGATCTCGCCGGATGCGGTCTCGATGGTATCGGTGCTGCTGCGCACGCGGGTAACGATCCCGACCAGCGCCGTGTTCATTTCCTTCAGCGCCAGCAAGAGGCGGCCGGTTTCGTCGCGGGCATCGACCTCGATGTGCTGGGTCAGGTCGCCCGCGGCGACGGCGCCGGCGATCTGCACCGCGCGCTCGATCGGGCCGACGATGGCGCGCACCAGGATCCAGCCGACCACGGCCGCCATCACGAGGCCGAAGCCCAGGCCGGCCAGGCATACCAGGCGCACGGTTTCATAGGTCTGCTGCGAGCGCTCGTATTCCTGCATGGCCACGCGCTGCTGCAGCTCGAGCAACTGGCCGCCCAGGGTCGCGACCGGCTGGAACAGGCGCGCCATGCCGCCCGCGACCAGCGCGCTGGCGGCCCCCGTGTCGCCCGAACGCACCGCCGCCATCGCCGGCTGCAGGCCCTGGGCCAGGAAGACCTTGCGCGCCTCGACGAATTTCGTCGCCAGGGCGGCTTCCTCGGCCGTCAGGCTGGTCTGCTCGTAGGACTTCCACGTAGTGGACACGGCCGCGATATTCGATTCCACCTCGTTCAGCAGCGCGCCGCGCTGTCCGCTGTCGGTCACATGGACCGCCCTGGCGACGATCAGCTGGTTAGTGGTGATCAGGCCCATCACGCGGCTGAGCTGGCCGATCGGGACCACGCGGTCGTCGTGCAGGCTCTTCATTTCCTGGTTGGCGACGCTCAGGTTGTAGAGGCCGATCGCGGCGCCGGCGACGAGCTCGGCGGCCAGGAAGGCGATCACGAAGATGAGACGGGACTTGATGCTGAGATGTTTGAACATGGCGGGCTCGAAGTGGCGGGATCCAGTAAAGAGAGCATATCGAATTGAATTATAGAAACAACCGCTTGCCTGTCTAACATATTGAACGTCCGGCTTGCGTTATTCGCGGCCAGGCGTCGCCCACAAGCCACAGAGTTTTGGCAAGACGTCATCGTTCGTGGCCTGCTCGACCGGTGGGAGCCGCCCACCCACCCGGCAACGATGCCGGTTTGCCTATAGAATGCTGCGATTGATTTCCACGGCGCATGCGCTGTCGGAAATGGTTCCAATAAAGGCTCCGATGAACTTTCCTGTCCTGATCAACCTGATCCTTGCACTCGTGGTGTGCGTGCTGCTCTACCGCCTGCAGGCGAACCACGTCTCCTTCACCAAGCGCGTGTTCACCGGCCTCGGCCTCGGCGTGGTGCTGGGCGCGGGCCTGCAAGCCGTGTACGGCGCCGCCTCGCCCGACATCGCCGCCACCAATGCCTGGCTGGACGTGGTCGGCAGCGGCTACGTGAAGCTGCTGCAGATGATCGTCATTCCCCTGATCATGGTCTCGATCGTGCAGGCCATCCTCAAATTGCGCGACGCCGCCTCGCTCGGCACCATCAGCACGCTCACCATCGGCATCCTGATCGCGACCACCATCGTGGCCGCCGCGATCGGCATCCTGATGGCCAAGCTGTTCGGCCTGAGCGCCGTCGGCCTGACCGCCTCGACCGCCGAAGTGGCGCGCGGCGAGTACTTGCAAGGCAATCTGGCGGCCGCCAAGGATATCTCGCTGCCCTCGATGCTGCTGTCCTTCATTCCCGCCAATCCCTTCCTCGACATGACCGGCGCGCGCAAGACCTCGACCATCGCGGTGGTGGTGTTCGCGATCTTCATCGGCATCTCGGCCACCGGCATCGCCGGCAAGAAGCCGGAAGTGTTCCAGTCCTTCAGCGGCTTCGTGCACGTGGCCCACGTGATCGTGATGCGCATGGTGACCCTGGTGCTGCGCCTGACGCCCTTCGGCGTGTTCGCCCTGATGACCCAGATGGTCGCGGGCTCGAGCCCGCAGGACATCCTGAGCCTGGCCAGTTTTGTTGCCGCCTCATATTGCGCGCTGGCGCTGATGTTCGGCGTGCACCTGCTCCTCGTTACCGGCAGCGGCCTGAACCCGTTGCGCTACGTGGCCAAGATCTTCCCGGTGCTAGCCTTCGCCTTCACCTCGCGCACCAGCGCCGGCAGCATCCCGATGAGCGTGGCGACGCAAACGGCGCGCCTCGGCACGCCGGAAGGCATCGCCAACTTCGCCGCCTCGTTCGGCGCCACCATCGGCCAGAACGGCTGCGCCGGCATCTATCCGGCCATGCTGGCGGTGATGATCGCGCCTACCGTCGGGATCGACCCGTACACCTCCACCTTCCTGCTGCCGCTGCTGGCGATCGTCGCGTTTGGCTCGATCGGCGTGGCCGGCGTGGGCGGCGGCGCGACCTTCGCCGCGCTGATCGTGCTGTCGGCGATGGACTTGCCGGTGGCGCTGGCCGGCCTCCTCATTTCCGTCGAGCCGCTGATCGACATGGGCCGCACGGCGCTGAACGTCAGCGGTTCGATCACGGCCGGCACGGTGACCAGCCGCCTGCTCGGCCAGACCGACATGCGGGTGTTCCACAGCGATGCGGACATCAACCTGGACAGTGAAGAGCACATCGCCTGAAGGGGCAGGAAGCGCCGTTTCGAGACTGCCAGTAGGGCCGTGTAAGCGCTCTCCGACGCGGCAGCGCGCCGGTCCGGAAGTCCTTTAACAGTACCGTGTAAGAGGGTTCCGACGCCAAGGCGAGCCGGTGCGGAAGGCCCGCAATCGTGCGCTTTGCGCCCGTCGAATCCGTCTATGATGATGTCATGTCAATATCAAAGACGGACGGGTAATGGAACAGAAGTGGCCACAGCAGGTCTGGCTGGTCAGGCATGGACAGAGCGCCGGCAACGTCGCGCGCGACCTGGCCGAAGCCGCTGCCGGACATCGCATCGACATCGCCCAGCGCGACGTCGACGTGCCTCTGTCCGAGCTCGGCGAGCGCCAGTCGCAGGCGCTCGGCTCCTGGTTCGCCGCGCTGCCGCCCGAGCAGCAGCCGACCGTGGTGCTGCACTCGCCCTATGTGCGGGCGATGGAAACCGCCAACATCCTGATGCAGCGCCTGGACCGCTCGCGCCTCGTGGTCGAGTCCGACGAGCGCCTGCGCGAAAAGGAATTCGGCATCCTCGACCGCCTCACCACGCACGGCATCGCCCACCTGCATCCGGAGCTGTACGAACAGCGCAACCACGTCGGCAAGTTCTATTTCCGCCCGCCTGGCGGCGAGAGCTGGTGCGACGTGATCCTGCGCCTGCGCAGTGTGATCGACACGCTGAACCGTGAGTTCTGCCGCGAGCGCGTGCTGATCGTTGCGCACCAGGTCACGGTCAATTGTTTCCGCTACCTGTTCGAGCGCCTCACCGAACAGGCGATCCTGGACTTCGACCGCGCCGGCGACGTGCCGAACTGCTCGGTCACCTCTTATGAATACGATCCTGATTTGGGCAAGGGCGGCCATCTCGCCCCGCGCCTGGTGAACTTCGTCGCGCCGCTCGAAGCGACCGGCATCCCCGTCACCGCCAGCAAGGACCTGCCTGCCGCACCGAAGGCCTAAGCCCATCCCATGGAAACGCTCATCGATACGCCTGACCGCGCCAATGCCGTGCATGACGTCGACACAGCCCTGCTGCGCAGCTGGCCGGTGCCGATGCCGGCGGTCGAAGGCGACAAGGAAATCCGCGGCCACGTGCTGGTGCTGGGCGGCTCGTGCGAGATGCCGGGCGCTATCATCCTGGCCGCCACCGCGGCGCTGCGCGCGGGCGCGGGCAAGCTCACCATCGCCACCGGACAGAGCGTGGCCCAATTGGTGGCGCTGGCCATGCCCGAGGCGCGCGTGATCGGCCTGCCCGAAGAAGCCAGCGCCGGTTTCGGCATGGAGGCCGTGGCCGCGCTCGATCCGCTGGCGGAGCGCGTGGATGCGGTGCTGATCGGGCCCGGCATGCGCGACGAGCCGGGCACGGCCGAGCTGGTGCATGCCCTGCTGCCGCGCTTCGAGGCCACCGGCACCGCCGTGGTGCTGGATGCCTGCGCGATGGGCGCGCTCCTGCATCCACCGGCGCAATGGCCGGCCGGCATGCCATGGCGTTTCGAGCGGCCCGTGATCCTGACCCCGCACGCGGGCGAGATGGCGCACCTGACTGGCATCGCCAAGGACGAGATCGTGAACGCGCCCGACCCGCGCGCGCTCGAGGCCGCACGTGCGTGGAACGCCGTGATCGCATTAAAAGGTGCGCGCACTGTCATCGCAACGCCGGATGGAACGTTGTACCAGCATGAGGGCGGCAATGTGGGCCTGGCGATCTCCGGATCCGGAGACGTACTCGCCGGCGTCATCGCCGGTCTGGCGGCGCGCGGAGCGCCGCTCGACCAGGCCGTCTGCTGGGGCGTGGCGCTGCATGCGCGCGCCGGGGAAGTCCTGGCGCAACGCATGGGCACACTCGGTTATCTGGCGCGGGAAATTTCACAAGAGATTCCCGCGTTGTTGGAACACCTCGCCGGCAAGGATGCGGGCGAGTCCATGACCACCCGGCAGCTGCCGGTGGGCTGGGGAGCGGGAGCGTGATGCTCCTAATCTCCGGCAATTCCGCAAGCTGTCGCGGAAACAAGTACGACAGCCTGTGGTCCAACTGACTGGCGGCCCATTGCCAGTCGCATCAAGTCGGATCGTGGGTTGACCGGGGCCGCGTATTGCGTCGGTTCCCTGATGGTTCCACTGCTGGGTTTCCGAACCCTCAGAGGACCTAACCTGGCGCCACCGCGTTCCCGGGCCTCACCTGGACGCTGTGGCACAAGATAGACGTGAACGAGGAGTTTAAACAATGAAAGCACTGACTCAAGCACCAAAAATCCTGCTGACTGCTGCCGTGTTGGCCTCCCTGCTCGGCGCCTGCCGCAAGAACGAACCGGCCACCGACACCACCACCACCACGCCGGACACCTCGGCCACCGCCCCGAGCAGCACCTCGGGCGCCACCGGCACCACGGGTGACACCGGCACCGGCGCAACCGGCACCGGCACCACCGGTACCGGCACCACCGGCGATATGGGCACCGGCGCAACCGGCACCACCGGCACTGGCGCGACCGGCACCACCGGCGACACCACCGGCACCGGCGCAACCGGCACCACCGGCACTGGCGCAACCGGCACCACCGGCACCGGCACCACCGGCACCGGCGCAACTGGCACCACGGGCGGCACCGGCACCTCGGGCACCTCGGGCACCAGCGGCACCACCGGCACCGGCACCGGCACCACCGGCGGCACCACCGGCCGCTGATCCGGCGTCCGCCAGGCAACGAACGGGGACCGCCCAGCGGGCGGCCCCGGGACTTCCGGCCCTGCCGGAAGACTGGCTTCGTGCCGTATAGCATCGGCGATCGCCAGCCCGGCAGGGCTGGCTTAGTCGTTTGTCGTTTGTCGTTTTGTTGTTTTGTCTTTTGCCTTTGCGGCGCTTGCCGCTGCCCGCCTTCCGCTGCGGTTCAGCGCACTGCGCCTGCGCGCCCCCTCCATCCCGCGCCTGCAACGCGCAGCCTTGCCCCGTCGTGCACCTGCGTCATGCGCCTGTTAGCGGCGCGCCGCGCGCGCCTGGATGGCCAGATCGAGCAGCCGGTCCACCGCATCGAACTCCGCCGGCTTGGTGAGGTGGTGGTCGAAGCCCGCTTCGCGCGCGCGTTCCCGGTCTTGTTCCGTGCCCCAGCCGGTCAGGGCCACCAGCATGGCCTGCTGCAGGCCGTCGATGCGGCGCAGCGCGGTCGCGGCCACGTAGCCGGTCGTATCCGGCAGGCCGATGTCGAGGAAGACCACTTCCGGCAACAGTTCACGCGCCGCGGCCAGGGCGCCGGCGCCGTCGTGCGCCGTCCTCACTTCGTGGCCGCCGATGTCGAGCAGGGTAGCGAGCATCTCGGCGGCGTCGCAGTTGTCGTCGACCACCAGCACGCGCAGTGAGGCAGCCGCTCCCTGCCCGGGGGTGGGCGACGCTTCTCGCGCCGTCGCCTCTCCGGCCGCGCGCAAGGCCGCGCGTGCCGGTTCGGCCGTGCGTACCGGCGCCCCTTGCGGCAGGGGCAGGCGCACCGTGAAGCGGCTGCCCTGGCCTTCGCCGGGGCTCTCGGCAAACACGCTGCCGCCATGCAGCTGCACCAGGCGCCGCACCAGGTTCAGGCCCACGCCCAGGCCGCCCTCGCCCATCGCTTCATGGCCGCGTCCCTGCGCGTACATGTCGAACACCCGCTCCAGCGCATCGGGGGCGATGCCGATCCCGGTGTCGGAGACGGCGATCAGCACCGCGCCGCCGTCAACCCGGGCCTCGACCGCGATCGCGCCGCCGGCCGGCGTGTACTTGGCCGCGTTGTTGAGCAGGTTGCTCACGACCTGCGACAGGCGGTGCCGGTCCGCGTGCAGGGCGACCGGCGCCGGCGGCAGGCGCAGCGCCAGCCGGTGCGCGCGCGACTCGACCAGCGGCGCGGTCATCTCGACGGCGTCGCGCACCACGTCTTCCAGCAGCACGGTCTCGCGGCGCAGCGTGAGCTTGCCTTCGGACAGGCGCGCCATGTCGAGCAGGTCGTCGACCAGGTGCACCATGTGGTCGACCTGGCGCCGCATCATGGCGCGCACGTCGCGCACGCCGCCCGGCCCGGCGCCGGCCTCCATCGCCTGCATCAGCTCGATGCCGGCGCGGATCGGCGCCAGCGGATTGCGCAGCTCGTGCGCCAGGGTCGACAGGAATTCGCTCTGCTGGCGGTTCTTCGCCGCCAGCTCGTCGGCCAGGTGGCGCAGTTCCTGTTCCGCCAGCTTGTGGCTGCCGACGTCGAAGGTGACGCCGTCGAAGCGTCGCGGCAGTCCCTCTTCGTCGGCATCGCACCAGCCCACCGCGCGCAGCCAGCGCCCGCCCTGCACGCGAAACTCGATGTCGAGCATGGCGCCGTACTGCAGGGCACGCTGCAGGCGCACCTCGAACGCCGCGCGATCGAGCGGGTCGACCGCCCCCACCAGCGTCTCCACGCTCGCCTGCCACTGCCCGTCCAGTCCGAACTGGGCCGCCATCTCGCGGTTCAGCCGGAAGTGTTCGAACGGCGAGTCGGCATACCACACGCCGATGTTGCCGGCCTGCGCCACACGCTCGAAGCGCCGCTGCAGCACCTTGCGCTCGTGGACGTCGATCACGGTGCCGACATAGCCGTTCGGGCGGCCCGCTTCGTCCACGCGCGGCAGGCCCGAATCGATCACCCAGCGGTACTGGCCGTCATGGCGGCGCAGGCGGAAGTCGAGCGAGAACGGCACCCGCGCCGCGGCCGCATCGATGTAGGCATCCAAGGTGCGCTGCAGGTCGTCCGGATGGACGTTCTCGAGCCAGCCGCGGCCCAGGTCCTGCTCGACCCGGCGTCCGGTGAAGTCGTACCAGCGCTGGCTCAGGTAGGTGCACTGCTCGTCGGCGTCGGTGGTCCACAGCATCACCGGCGCGGCGTCGACCAGGGTCCGGAAATACGCGTCGCGGCGCGCCGCTTCCTGCTGCTGGCGGCGGCGCTCGCGCGACAGCGCGACCTGGCCGCGCACCCGCGCCAGCAATTCGCCGGCGGCGAAGGGCTTGACCATGTAGTCGTCGGCGCCGGCCTGCAGGCCCTCGACCTTGGCTTCCTCGCCGGCGCGCGCCGACAGCAGCATGACCGGCAGCTGGCGCAGGTCTGCGCGGGCGCGGATGCGCGCGACCAGGCCAAAGCCGTCCAGGCGCGGCATCATCACGTCGGACAGCAGCAGGTCGGGCGGATCGCGCTCGATCAGCGCCAGGGCGGTCTCGCCGTCGGCGCACACGGCGACGTCGGCGTGCGGCTCGAGCAGCAACTTGAGATAGCCGCGCATGTCGTTGTTGTCGTCGGCGACCAGGATGCGCGGGCGCGCCTCGAACGCAGCCGGGGCCGACGCCGGCGCCGGCACGGTGCGCTCGCCGCCCTCCTCGCCGTCCGGCAGCCAGCGCAGCGCCTCCTCCACGAACGCGGCGCCCATGCGCTGGGCGTCGTCCTGCGGCGCCAGGGTCTCGGCCAGCACGCGCTCGGCCGGCAGGTGGGCGTGGCCGAAGGGGATGTCGACGTCGAAGCGGGTGCCCTCGCCTTCGGTGCTCTGCACCGCGATGGAGCCGCCGTGCAGCCACACCAGTTCCTGCATCAGGGCCAGGCCGATGCCGGTACCCTCGTAGGTGCGGCCGGCCGCGCCCTCGATACGGTGGAAGCGCTCGAATACGCGCGGCAGGTGCGCGGCCGGGATGCCGATGCCGGTGTCGATCACGGACAGGCGCGCGCATTGCGACGCGCCTTCGCCGTGGCGCGCAAGGCGCACCGTAACGCCGCCCGCGAGCGTGAACTTGAAGGCGTTCGACAGCAGGTTGAAGACGATCTTCTCCCACATGTCGCGGTCGACCCAGACCGGCTCGCCCAGGTCCTCGGTCTCGACCGTGTAGGCCAGGGCCCCGCGCGCCATCGCCGACTCGAACACGGCGGCCAGGTCGACCGTCAGGCGCGCCAGGTCGACCGGCTGGTAGCTGGCCCGCACCCGGCCCGCCTCGATGCGCGAGAAGTCCAGCAGCGAATTGACCAGCTTCAGGAGGCGCAGCGCGTTGCGCTGGGTAAGATCCAGGCGGCGGCGCTGGGCCGGGCCGAGCGGCTCGAGGCTGTCCGCCAGCGCGTCGTCGAGCGGGCCCAGGATCAGGGTCAGCGGGGTGCGGAACTCGTGCGAGACGTTGGAGAAAAACGCCGTCTTGGCGCGGTCGATCTTGGCCAGTTCCTCGGCGCGGCGCTGCTCCTGCTCGTAGGCGGTGACGTTGCCCACCGCGGTCGCCACCGCGGCCCCCAGCAGCTCGAAGAAGTTCAGGTAGTCGGCATCGAGCGCGCGGCGGGCGCTGACGCCGGCCACCAGGTAGCCGAAGGGCTCCTGCTGGCCCGGGATCAGCACCGGCAGCACCAGCGCCGATTGCGGCGGCTCCTCGTAGCTGCCACAGCGCAGGCCGGCCAGGCGCGCCCCCAGGCCGTCGACGCGCTGGGCGCTGCGGCTCTCGGCGCTGCGCGCGAACGGCCAGACGGCGTCGCCCGGGGCCGGCGTGGCCGGGGCCAGATCGCTGTGGCCCTCGATGCCGGCGCGGCCGCGCAGCAGCAGCTGGCCGGTAGCCGGATCGCACTGGTAGAACAGCACGAACGGCAGGTCGTGCACCATGCCGGCATGGCAGGCTTCGAGCTGGCGCCCGATCTCGCCGGCGCTGCGCACGCTGGCCAGGGCCCCGCTCAGGTCGCGCAGCCCCTGGGTGCGGCGCGCGCCCAGCACCAGGGCGGTGGTCTCGGTGATCGGGTGGAACACCCCGCCCACCGCGCCCGACTCGTCGCGGATCGGCGAGAACGAGAAGGTCATGAAGGCCTCTTCCAGGTAGCCGTGGCGGTCGAGGAACATGCGCTGGTCGCGGATATAGGCGCCCTCGCCCTGGTGCGCGCGGTCGAAGGCGTCGCCCACGACCGGCAGCGCGGAAGCCCAGATTTCCTTGAACGGCCCGCCCATCGACTTCGGGTGCAGGTCGCCGCAGATCGGGCGGTAGGCATCGTTGTAGATCTGGATGTCCCGCTCGCCCCAGCACACCAGGATCGGGAAGGTCGACGACAGGCACAGGCTGACCGTGGTGCGCAGGCTCTGGGGCCAGCTCTCCAGGGGGCCGAGCGGTGTGGCCGACCAGTCCATCGAACGGATCAGCGCCCCCATCTCGCCGCCGCCGGCGAGCCAGTTGAGGTCGGGCTGGAGGCCGGGTCCGGTCGGGGTCGTGCTGGTTTCACGCATGGAGAGTGGCCTTGGTGGGAAGGCGCCTGGGGCGGCATTCTGCCTATTTTAATGCAACGATGCCTATTCACATTGCAAGACACACAATAATAATTGCGTAATTTGCGCGCATGCGACGAAAAAAAGGGCGCTGTCATCTTTCGATATGGATGAGGACGGAACTGCTGAGCTGCCCCGTGGTCCAAACCGTGTCTCCACTCTCGGGTATCGACCGTGCGCGCTCCCCAATTCAAGCAATGGTTTGCCAAACTTCCGGCATTGAACGTCCCCCAGCGCATCCAGACGCTGGCCGCGCTCCATCCTGCAGCCGGGCTGGACCGGGTGATCGCTCTCATCGGCCAGGTCGGCGAGTCGGCGCGACGCTGTCCCCGTTGCGCTTGCGACCGGTACTACCGGCACGGCCAGGCCAACGGGTTGCAGCGCTACCGCTGCCGCGCCTGCGGCCGCACCTATAACGACCTGAGCGGCTCACCCTTGGCACGGCTGCGCTTGCGCGACAAATGGCTCGATTACCTGAGCGCCGTGCTCGACTCGACGTCCGTGCGCGCGGCGGCAGACCGGGTCGGCGTGCACCGCAATACGGCCTTTCGCTGGCGCCACCGCTTCCTGCAAGGTCCGCGACAGGATCGCCCCAAGCGCCTGGACGGCATCGTTGAAGCCGACGAAATGTTCATGCTGGAATCGCAAAAGGGCGCGCGCAAGCTTGATCGGCCGGCACGCAAGCGTGGGGGGCGGGCCAGCAGGCGCGGTATTTCACGCGAGCTCGACTGCATCCTGGTAGCGCGCGACCGCAGTGGTAAAACCATCGATGCCGTTGTCGGCCGCGGCGCGCTGACGGTGGCGCAGCTCGATCGCCACCTGCTGCCCAAGTTAGAGCGGCAAGTGCTGCTGGTCAGCGATTCGCACGCGGCGTATCGCAGCTTCGCGCGCAAACATGGCATTGCCTACGAGGCCGTGAACCTGCGCGCCGGCATCCGGGTGCGTCGTGCCAGCGCCAGCGCCATCCACGTCCAGAACGTCAACGCCTATCACCAGCGCTTCCGCCAGTGGTTGCGCCGCTTTCACGGCGTGGCCTCGCGCTACCTGCCGAATTACCTGGGGTGGCGCCGGGCGCTCGATGGCGGGCGAGTTACTTCTGCTGAGCAATTGCTACGCATCGCAATCAAAGTCATCCATAGCGAGCGCTGACAGCGCCAATAAAAAAGCCAGCCCGGAGGCTGGCTCTCGCAGAAGGCGGCGGTGGCCGCCTGCGGTGGCTCAGGCCGGCAGCGCCGTGCCGCGGCCGCGGCCGGTGACCATGCGGCCGAGGCGCATGATGCCGCGGAAGACCAGGCGCACGAAGGTCAGGGTCAGGATGGCCTCGATGAAGGTCATCAGGAAGGCCAGGACCGGGTTGAAGCGGTCGGCGCGGCGGTTGAACTTCGCAAACATGCGGTCGCGGGCGATCTCGATGCTGTCGTAGAAGGTCGGCACCACCAGCAGGGTCAGGAAGGTCGAGGTGATGGTACCGCCGATGATCGCGATGGCCAGCGGCTGGTAGAACTGGCCGGCGTCGCCGAGGGCCAGCGCCACCGGCAGCATGCCGGCGATCAGCGCGAAGGTCGTCATCAGGATCGGACGCAGGCGCTTGCGGCCGGCCGCCATCAGCGCCTCCTCGCGGTCGATGCCCTGCTTTTCCAGTTCGCGGGCGGCGTCGAGCAGCAGGATCGCGTTCTTCGCCACCAGGCCCATCAGCATGATGACGCCGATCAGACTCATCAGGTTGAGGGTGTTCTTGGTGAGAAGCAGCGCCAGCACCACGCCGATCAGGGACAGCGGCAGCGACAGCATCACGCCCATCGGTGCGGTGAAGGAACCGAACTGCATCACCAGGATCAAATACATGAGGCCGATGCCCGAGATCAAGGCGATGCCCATGGCGCTGAACACTTCCTGCTGGTCCTGGCCGGCGCCGCCCAGCTGCAGGCCATAGCCCGGCGGGAAGTCGAAGCTCTTGGCCAGTTTCATGGCGTCGGCGGTCACCTCGCCCGGCGAGCGGCCCTGGGCATTGGCGGACACGGTGATCATGCGCTCGCCGTTCTTATGGCGGATCGCGGCCGGGCCCTTGCCCATGGTGATGCTGGCGATCTGCTCGAGCGGGACCATCATGCCGGTGCCCTGGACGGCGATCGGCAGGCGCTCGATGCTGTCGGTATTGACGCGGTCGTCCGGATGCAGGCGCACGGCGACGTCGCGGGTTTCGCTGCTCGGGTCGACCCAGTCGCCCACTTCGATGCCGGCGAAAGCCACGCGCAGCGACTGGGCGGCGTCGTTGATCGAGATGCCCATGGCGTTGGCCAGGCCGCGGTCGAGCACGACCTGCAGCTCGTTCTTCGGATCCTGCTCCGACAGGGTGACGTCGACCGCGCCCGGAACCTGGCGCAGCTTTTCCATGTAGGCGGTGGTCAGTTCCATCAGCTTGCGCGAATCCGGACCGGTGAACTGGATCTGGACCGGCTTGCCGCCGCCGTTCAGGTCGTCGATGACGACGTATTCGGCGCCGACCAGGCGGCTGACCTTCTCGCGCAGTTCGGTGGCGATATCGGCGCCGCTACGCTTGCGCTCGCTGCGCTTGCCGATGTCGACATAGACGCGGCCGCCACCGGTGTTGGCATTGCTGTTGGTGTCCTTGGTTTCCGGGATAGAACGGGCCAGCTCGGCCGCCGCTTCCACCTTGCGGCGCGAATATTCCACGCTCGACGAGGCCGGTACGCGGATCTCGACCATCAGGGTGCCGTTGTCCGACTTCGGCAGGAAGCTCGAGCCGCCGAAGAAGTGGTGCAGGACAAGTGCGCCGACGAAGCTGGCGACGGCGATCACCGCCATCCACTTGCGGTGGTGCAGCGCCCAGGCGATCACGCGGCTGTAGCGCTCGGCCTGGTGGTCGAACCACACGTTGAACTTGTCCAGCAGCTTGCCGATGCCCTTCTTCTGGATGGTGTGGTGGTCGACCGGGTCGCCCCAGTAGGCCGACAGCATCGGGTCGAGGGTGAAGGAGATGAACAGCGACACGATCACCGAGCAGGTCACGGTCAATGCGAACGGACCGAACCACTGTCCGGCCATGCCGGGCATGAAGGCGACCGGGATGAACACGGCCATGATCGAGAAGGTGGTCGCGGCCACGGCCATGCCGATCTCTGCAGTGCCTTCGAGGGCCGCGGTACGGCGGTCGGAACCCATTTCCATGTGGCGCACGATGTTTTCACGCACCACGATCGCATCGTCGATCAGGACGCCGATGGCCAGCGACAGGCCCAGCAGGGTCATGAAGTTCAGGGTGAAGCCGCACAGCCAGACCGCGATGAAGGCAGCCAGCACCGAGGTCGGCAGCGACAGCGCGGTGATCAGGGTCGAACGCCAGGAGTTCAGGAACACGTACACCACGAAAATGGTCAGGATCGCGCCCAGCACCAGCGATTCGATCACGTTGTTCAGGCTCATCTGGGCATCTTCGCCGCCGTCGCGGGTGACTTCCAGCTTGGTGCCGGCCTGCAGTTCCTTCTGGGTCTCTTCGACCACCTTGTGGACTTTCTTGGCCAGCGAGACGGTCGAGGCGTCGCGCGAACGCGAGATCTGGATGCCCACATTCGGCTTGCCGCTGCGCATGGACAGGCTGTTGACGTCGGCGTAGCCGTCCTTGATCTCGGCCACCTGGTTCAGGCGCACGATCTGGTCGCCGTTACGCTTGACCACGACCTGCGAGAAATCTTCCGGACGCTCGATGCGGCCGACCAGGCGGATGCCCTTCTCGTCCAGCTCGCTACGCAGCTTGCCCACCGGGGCGTTCGTGTTCTGGGTGCGCAGGGCGCCCGTCACGTCCGAAACGGACACGCCGAACTCGCGCAGCTTCTCGGCGCGCAGCAGGACCGACAGTTCGCGACGCAGGGCGCCGTTCACGCTCACGGTCGAGACGCCGTCGATGGCGCGGAATTTGTCGGCCAGCACGTCTTCGGCATAGCGCGAGATTTCCGCGTGGCTCTGCGAGCTCGAGGACAGGGCCAGCGACATCACCGGCTCCGAGGCCGGATCGATGCGGCGCAGGATCGGCTCGCGCATCTCGACCGGCAGCTTGTAGCGCACCGAGGCGATCGCATTGCGCACGTCGTCCGAGGCTTCGATCAGGTTGCGGCCGAAATCGAATTCCATCCAGATCGAGGAACCGCCCTCGTAGGAGTTGGAATTGACTTCGGTAACGCCCTGGATCGCCAGCATCTGCTTCTCGATGCGGTTGGTGATCTCGCGCTCGGCGGTTTCCGGCGAAGCGCCCGGATACGGGATGTCGACCACGATGATCGGCACCTCGACGTCCGGGTTCTGGTTCACCTTCAGCTTGGACAGGGCCAGCAGGCCCATGGCCATCATCGCCACGATCAGCACGACCGTGGCAACGGGTTTCTTGACACTAAAATTAGAGAGGAACATTTTTATTTTTCCTTATGGGCCTTACTTGCCCTGCACCGGGGCTGCGCTTGCCACGCGGGCGGTCGACATGTCGACCTTCTGGCCATCCTTCAGGTTCGAGGTCGGGGCGCGCAGCACGATGTCGCCGGCGGCGACGCCTTGCTTGATCTCGAAGTTGCCGGTACGCGGATCGCGTGCGCCGACCACCAGGTTGACCTGGGACAAGGTCTTGTCCTTGATGCGCCAGGTGTAGGCCTTGTCGCCCGAACGCACCACGGCGCTCTCCGGCAGCATCAGGGCGTCGGTCGAGGCGGCGTCGACGCGGCCTTCGGCGTACAGGCCGGCGACCTTCGGCTGGTTCTTGTCGGCGAACTCGATCACGACTTCGACCTGGCGCGTGACGGCGTTGGCGGCCGGGTCGATGCGCTTGACGACGCCGGCGAACTGCTGCTCGCCGTAGCCGTTGACGCGGAAGTTGACCTTCTGGCCGGTCTTCACGGAGGCGATCGAGTCGGCCGAGACGCGGCCCTGGAAGCGCATGCTGTTCGGGTCGATGACTTTCACCAGTTCCTTGCCGATGGTGGCGGTGTCGCCGCTTGATACCTTGCGCTCGGAGACGATGCCGTCGAACGGCGCACGGACCACGGTGCGGTTCAACTGCTGGCGCGCGGTGGCGGCGCGGCTGCGGGCGGCCGACAGCTCGCTCTGGGCGCTGTTGCGGCGCACTTCGGCTTCGTCCAGGCCGACGGCCGAGGTCATGCCGGAGGCGCGCAGGGTCTTCATGCGGTCCAGCTGGCGGGTGGCCTGGTCGAGGGCCTGGCTGGCGGCGCGCACGGCTTCGTCCGCGGACGCGACGGTATCGCGGATCGCGGTTTCGTCCAGGCGCACCAGCACGTCGCCGCGCTTGACCGGGTCGCCATTCTCTTTCAGGACCTGCAGGACCACGGCCGAGACTTCGGCGCGCAGGTCGGCCTTGCGCTCAGGCTGGATCGAGCCGGTCACTACCGGGCCACTGGTGAGCGTATCGCTCTGGACGGTCAGCACGTCTTCCGGTGCGACCTGCAGCTGCGACGGACGCTTGTCCTTGGGGCCGCCCTTGGCGCCGGCCTGGGCGGTTTCCTGGCCTGGCTTGCCAGGCTCCTTGGACTCCTTGCTGCAGGCGGCGAGGGCCGAGGCCAGGGCAAGGACGAGTAGTGTTTTGCGCAGCATTGTGGTTCTCCAGAGAATGGACTCAGTGTGTTCTTTTAAAAATAGCGGACATATACAGCCAGCGCGCAGTATCAAGTAGTGCCCCAAGGGGGTCAATGGACGACTCTGCATACTGCGGAAATCGAGGGATGAACTGCGATATTTCGCGACGAGCTGCATTCCAGCCGGACTGGAATGCGGCGTTTTCCGGACAGGCGGACGTCCGCGGCGTCCGCCGCGGACTATTTATATAGGGTAAGAGGCGCTCAGCCGAACAGGCTGTGGATGAGGAAACCCATGCCGATGCCCGTCAGGATGCCGCCACCGATTTCGACCAGGGTGTGGCCCATGCGTTCGCGCAGCACGGTGTGGCCGGCCGTTTCGACGGCCAGGCGGTTGATCGCGGCGGCCTGGCGGCCGACGTGCTGGCGCAGGCTGTTGGCGTCGATCATGACGATGAAGGCCAGGGTCACGGCCACACCGAAGGCCGGGTGGCCGATGCCCTCGCGCAAGGCGATCAGGGTGGCCATGCTGCTGACAACCGAGCTATGGTTGCTGGGAAAGCCGCCATTGCCGACCAGGTTGAAGGCCCAGCGGCGCTGGCGCACGCTGGTGATCAGGAACTTGATCGGGCCGACGATCATCCAGGTCAGCACGGGTGTTACAAGGTATGCGAGATCCATAGTCCAAAGTCCAGTAAATGATGCTAAGTTATGCCGCGCAGAATTATCTCAGATGCAAGCCCACCGGGATACCGATCAATGGGCGAAACGAAGACATCCGTAGCGCCCCGACCTCACCCGGAGGCGTTACACTTCGAGGAATAGACTAATTTACAAGAGGGGGTGGTATGCGGCATTTCCGGTTGTCGATTGCGGTGACGGTGATATTAATGGCCTTGGCCGGGTGGTGGGGCTACGAGCATCGCGGGATGCCGGGACTGTTGCAGGCGCTCTGGATCACGGCCGTGCTGGGCGTGCTCGAGGTATCGCTGTCCTTCGACAACGCGGTCGTCAACGCGTCCGTCCTGCGCGGCTGGAACGAGTTCTGGCGCAAGCTGTTCCTCACGGTCGGCATCGTGGTGGCCGTGTTCGGCATGCGCCTGCTGTTTCCGCTGGTGATCGTCTCGGCTGCGACCGGGCTCGGCCTGATCGAGGTCTGGCACATGGCGATCGAGAATCCGAACGAGTATTCGCGCCACCTCACCGACAAGCATGCCGAGGTGGCGGCTTTCGGCGGCGCTTTCCTGTTGCTGGTTTTCCTGAACTTCCTGTTCGACGAAGAGAAGGAACTCCACTGGCTCGGCTGGCTCGAGGAAAAGGTGGGCAAGTACGGCAGCGAAGGCCTGGCCATCCTGCTCACCCTGCTGGCCGTGTTCGGCGCCATGTCGCTGATGCCGGAGGCGCGCAAGCTCCCGGTGCTGATCGCGGGCGTCACCGGGGTGCTGATCTATATCGGCGTGCAATGGCTGAGCGGCCTGCTCGAGAGCGAGGAAGAAGACCCCACCGTGGGCAAGATGATCGCCCAGGGCAGCATCGGCGGCTTCCTCTACCTGGAAGTGCTGGACGCCTCGTTCAGCTTCGACGGCGTGATCGGGGCGTTCGCCATCACCAACGACGTCGTCATCATCATGCTGGGCCTGGCGATCGGCGCGATGTTCGTGCGTTCGATGACCGTGTTCCTGGTCTACAAGGGCACGCTGGAGGAATTCGTCTTCCTCGAGCACGGCGCCCACTACGCGATCGGCATCCTGGCCCTGATCATGTTCTTCAGCGTCGAGTACCACATCCCCGAATGGTTCACCGGATTGTCGGGGCTGGCCTTCATCCTGGTGTCGCTGTGGTCCTCGGTGCGCTACCGCAAGCGCATGGAGGACAAAGGGGACGGCCTGGGTGACTGAGGCATTTGCGAAATCGTCCAGCCGTGGCAGAATGGCCGCGGCTGCGATGCTGCCATCCTGACAACCAACCCCCTGACCGACCATGCCGAAACGCGCCACCGCCATCCTCCTGTCCGCCCTCGCCGCGATCGTCGTCCTGTTCGCGCTGTACACCTGGTTCACCCTGAGCTGGTCGTATTCGGAAGGCGAACGGGCGGGCTACCTGCAGAAGTTCTCCAGGAAGGGCTGGCTGTGCAAGACCTGGGAGGGCGAAATCCTGCTGTCGAGCATGCCAGGGGCGATTCCGGAGCGCTTTGCGTTTACCGTGCGCGACGAAGCGGTCGTGAAGCAGCTGCAGAGCGCGATGGGCCAGCGCGTGCAGATCTCGTACGAGCAGCATGTGGGCGTGCCGACTTCGTGCTTTGGGGAGACGGGGTATTTTGCGACCAGGGCGAGTACGGGGCCGGTGAATCCGGTGGCGCCGAATCCGCGGTGATACGTTTGGCGTATTAGTGGGGTGCTAATGATATGCGGCGCATATCAGGCTAAATTCGGTTCCCGCCTGCGCGGGAACGACGGTCTTGAGGATAACGCAGAGTAGTAGTTGCGCATATCGCAGTCCGCATCTCCAGCACGTCGTTCCCGCGAAGGCGGGAACCCAAGTTGATCCCCGCAGCGCAGCGTTAGCGCGAAAACCTCACTCCTCGCTCTTGCGCTGATGCGCAATCACATCCGCCAACCGAATCGCCGCCTGCGACGCCGACGCCGGCGGCGTGCTCTTGAACCTGCCCAGCACTTCGCGCGTGAGGTTCACCGACACCACCCGCTGCTCGGCCTCCGCCTTGCCCTCGCCGATGGCCTTGTCGAGCGCCGCCAGTTCCTGCCCCTGCTCGTCATAGCGCTGCGCCTCCAGGTCCGCCAGTTCCTTGCGCGCCTGCGCCATGCGCCGGGTGGCTTCGGCCGACTTGCGCTGCATGTCGGCGTGGCGCTGGGCATGTTCCAGGAGGGCGCGCTGGGCGTCGCGCTTTTCGACCGCGGCCTGCAGCGCGGCCAGTTCCGTCGCTTCGCGCTCGCGCGCCAGGCGCGCCTGTTCTTCTTCCGCCGCGGCGCGGACCAGTGCCGCCTGGGCGGCGGCCTGCTCGGAAGCCAGGCGGGCGCCGGCGGCTTCGTTGGCGCGCGCATCCGACGCGGCCTGCGACAGCTGAGCGGCCAGCTTGCGCTCGGCCAGGGCCAGCGACTCGCGCGCGGCGCCGGCGGTGGCGCGTTCCTCGGCCAGCGCGGATTCGGTCAAGGCCAGCTGGCGCTGTTCGGTCTGGAGCCGTTCGGCCTGCACCTGGGCCAGTTCGGCGGCGCGGCGCGCCTGCGTCTGCTGGGCCGCGCTGGCAGCCTCGGCGTGTTCGGCTTCCTCGATGGCGACCCGGGCCTGCTCGCGCTGGGCCGCCAACGCGGCCTGCTGCGCCTGTTCGGCGCGGCGCTCGGCCTCCAGCTGGGCGCGCAGCTGGGCCGCGGTCTCGGCCTCCAACCGGGCGCGCGCTTCGGCGGCCTGTTTCAGTTCCTGCTCGGCCTGCAAACGCTCGGCTTCGCGCGCCACTGCCGCCTGCTCGGCCGCGACGCGCTCGCGCTCGGCCGCGGCCAGCTGCTGCGCGGCCTCGAACCGCTGACGCGCCGCTTCCAATGCCGCCCCCTCGGCCGCGGCCTGTTCGCGCACCGCTGCCATCGCGGCTTCCGCCAACGCGTTTTCCTGGGCCCGGGCCTCGAGCGCCGCCTGCGCCAGGGCCGCGCGCTCTTCCAGGAGCGCGCGCTCGCGTGCCTGTTCTTCCGCTTCGCGCCGCGCGGCCAGCGCGCAAGCTTCCTCGGCCACGGCGCGCTCGCGCGCCTGGCGCGCGGCTTCGGTTTCGGCAGCGACCCTGGCCCGCATCTGTTCGCTCGCCTCTTCCTCGGCGCGCGCCCTTTCCTCGGCCACGTCGCGCAGCTTGCGGTCGGCTTCGATGCGCGCCTCGGTCGCCGCCAGGATGCGCTGCTCGGCGTCGCGGCGGGCCGCGGCGCTGGCGGCAGCCATCTGCTCCAGGCGCTCGCGGTGGGTGGCGGCGTCGCGCAATTCCTTCTCGGTTTCCAGGCGCATGCGCAGCGACTGGGCGGCGACGCGCTCGGATTCGGCCTGGGCCAGCGCGATCGCTTCGCGTTCCTGTTCGATGTGGGCCAGCGCGCGCGCCTCTTCCAGCGCGCGCGCCTCGGCGGCGGCGCGGGCGAAGCTTGACGCCAGCGCCACCTGGTCGGCGCGCTCGCGCTGCTGGGTCAGTTCCAGGGCCTCGGCTTCGGCCTGGGCCAGCTTCTCGGCGGTATGGCGGGCGGCGCGCTCGGCCCGCTCGCGCTCGCGCGCCAGGATCGCCACGCGCGCATCGGCGCTGGCGTTGTGCAGCACTTCTTCCTTGGCCGCTTCCACCGCCGCCATGCGTTCGGCCGCCTGCAGGCGCGCCTGCTCGGTCTGTACCAGCAATTCCTCGGCCGCGCGCGCGGCCTGGGCCGCCATTTCGGCCTGGGCCTCGACCTGGACGGCGGCGCGGCGGCGCGCTTCTTCCTCGGCGCGGGCGCGCGCCTCCACGGCCATGCGGGTCTCGGTCTCCTGCTGCACGCGGGCGCGCAGTTCGGCGGTCTCCTGGCGGATCGCCTCCAGCCGCTCGCTCGAGGCCTGGGCGGCGGCGCGCAGCGATTCCAGGCGGTCGCGGTCGGCGGCGATCGCCTCTTCCGAGGCCTGGGCATTGGCCAGGGCCGCGGCGGTCGCCGCCGCATCGAGCGCGGCGCGCTCCTCGGCCAGCGAACGGGCGCGCGCCTCGGCATGGGCGCGGCTCTCGGCCGCCACGTTGGCCTTGGCCTCGGCCTCGACGCGGGCGATGGCTTCCTGGATGTCGCGCATCTCCATCGGGCCGCGGCCGCCCGGCGGCACGGCGCTTCCCGCGTGGGACAGGTCGATCGTGAAGTCGTTATCGTCGGGTTCGGGCTTGATGGGTTCCATGGCGTTCTCGAGGGCGGACTGCGGCAAATGGATTATCCGGCAAATCGCCTGCGAACGTCACGCGGAACTGGGCGGTAAATCGGTGGCAATTCCGGCTATACCGGCCACAGTGGCGGCTCGTCCATCAGCGCCACCTGCTCGCGCAGCTCGAGGATGCGGTCCTGCCAGTAGCGCTGGGTGTTAAACCAGGGGAAGGCCGCCGGGAAGGCCGGGTCGTCCCAGCGCATCGCCAGCCAGCAGGAATAATGAATCAGGCGCAGGGTGCGCAGCGCTTCGACCAGGTAGAGCTGGCGCGGGTGGAACTCGCAGAAGTCCTCGTAGCCGGCCAGCACGTCGGCCATTTGCCCGACCATCTCCTGGCGCTCGCCCGAGAGCAGCATCCACAGGTCCTGCACGGCCGGGCCCATGCGGCTGTCGTCGAAGTCGACGAAGTGCGGGCCGCCAGGTGTCCATAGCACGTTGCCGCCGTGGCAGTCGCCGTGCAGGCGCAGCTCCGGCAGCTCGCCCGCGCGCTCGTAGCAGCGCGCGACGCCATCGAGGGCCTGCTCGACCACGCTGGCCCAGGTCCCGGCCAGCTCGGGCGGAATGTCGCCGTGGCGGCGCAGCCAGTCGTAGGGCTCGCGCCCGAAGGTCTGCAGGTCGAGCGCCGGGCGCTCGGTGTAGGGCCTGGCTGCGCCGACGGCGTGGATGCGGCCGATGAAGCGGCCGATCCATTCGAGGGTGGCGGGGTCGCCCAGTTCCGGCGCGCGTCCGCCGCGGCGCGGGAACACGGAAAAGCGGAAACCGGCGAAGCTGTGCAGGGTGCGGCCGTCGATGAGGGTAGCCGGCACCACCGGGATCTCGTGCTCGGCCAGTTCGGCCACGAACGCATGTTCCTCGAGAATGGCGGCGTCGCTCCAGCGCTCCGGGCGATAGAACTTGACGACCACCGGACCGCCCTCTTCCAGGCCGACTTGGTAGACGCGGTTTTCATAGCTGTTCAGGGCCAGCAGGCGGCCGTCGCCGCACAGGCCGACGCTTTCGACCGCTTCCAGCACGGTTTGCGGGTCGAGCCGCGCAAACGGGTGCGGCCGCGGGTTTTGTTGGGTAAACGCATTCTCCATGCGCCCATTGTAAGCGGCGCCACGGCGGTCCTCCTAATGCAGCCGGGAATTTGACGAATTCGGTGGCATCACTAACAGAGCGAGCGGGAAGTCGGCGCGAGAATCCAGTTTGTGCGTCCCTGTGCGCAGCCGCGCGCAGACGTTCTTTCACTAGGAAAACAACATGAAAAAAGCCATTCCGCTCGCGTTGACGGCCATCACAGCTGCTTTCGTCTGGAACGCAGCCAAGGCGCAGTCGCCGCAGCCTCCCAAGGCCGACGCCGACATGCAAAAGGTGCTCGACGCCCACGCCTCGCTCAATCCCAAGCCGATCGAAAAACTTACGCCTGCCGAGGCGCGCAAGCAGCCGACCCCAGCCGACGCGGTCAAGAAAGTGCTGACGGGCATGGGTAAAAGCACGGCGCCGGAACCCGGCGTCAGCAAGAAGACCATGAACGTACCTGTCAAGGGGGGCAGCATCCCCGTGCACATCTTCACGCCGGAAGGCGCCGGTCCCTTCCCGGTGATGGTGTACTACCACGGCGGCGGCTTCGTGATCGCCGACACCACCGTCTATGAAGCCTCGCCGCGCGCCCTGGCGAAGATGGCCAAGGCCATCATGGTGTCGGTCGATTACCGCCGGGCGCCCGAGCACAAGTTTCCGACCGCCCCGGAAGACGCCTATGCCGCCTATCTGTGGACGATCGAGCACGCACGCGACTTCAATGGCGACCCGGCGCGTGTCGCCGTCGGCGGCGAATCGGCCGGTGGCAACCTCGCAACCGTAGTGTCGATGATGGCCCGCGACCGCAAGGCCCAGCTGCCGGATCACCAGCTGCTGGTCTATCCGGTCGTGAACGACGACATGAACAACGAGTCGTACCAGCGCAACGCCAACGCCAAGCCACTCAACAAGGCAATGATGGCCTGGTTCTTCAAGCACTACGGCGGCGACCCCAAGAACCCGTATGCGTTGCCGATGAAGGCCGCCTCGCTCAAGGGCCTGCCGCCGGCGACCATCGTCGCGGCCGAAATCGACCCGCTGCTCACCGAGGGCAAAGAGTATGCGGCCAAGCTCAAGAAGGATGGCGTCAACGTCGACTACCGCGAGTGGAGCGGCGTGACGCACGAGTTCTTCGGGATGGGTGCGGTGGTAGCGAAGGCGAAAGAGGCGGAGCAGTATGCGGCGGATGCGCTCGGCAAGGCGTTCGCGGCGAAGAAATAAGCTTCCTACCACTACGAGCGCCAAAACCGTCGCCCTGGCACAGGTGGGGCGACGGCGCAAGGGCCGCAGGCCGTTTCACAGGTTTCTATGCTCCCTGCCCTCACAGCGGGTACACTGGCGCCTTCAAACACGCACCAAGAGCACCCCATGCATCTCGACGAACCCCTCAGCGACAAAGAATTCGACGAACTCGACCAGTTCCTGCTGTCCGACCGCTCCCCCGAGGACGCGATGACGATGGACACCCTGCACGGCTACCTGACCGCGATCGCGATCGGCCCGGAAACCATCATGCCGGCCGAGTGGCTGCCGCGCGTATGGGGCGAGGACGGCAAGCAGGCGCCGGTCTGGAAGAACCCGAAGGAAGAGCAGCGCATCCTCAACCTGATCATGCGCTTCATGAACGAAGTCCTGATCACCTTCGAAGCCGCGCCCAAGGAATTCGAGCCGCTGTTCTGCGAGCACGAGGTGGGCAACGAGACCCTGATCGACGCCGAAGCCTGGTGCTGGGGCTTCTGGGAAGGCATGGACCTGCGTCCCGGCTCCTGGGACCCGATCTGGGACTCCGAGGTCGCGGAGCTGATGCGCCCGATCTACCTGCTCGGCGCCGACGAAATCGAGGAAAGCGAGCTGCTTGAGGTCGAAGACCCGCGCAAGGCGCACCAGTTGGCGCTCGACATCGAGGCCAACATCCCGGCCATCTACCGCTACTGGCTGCCGCTGCGCAAGGGTGCTGTGGAGACCGTCAAGCGCGAGGAGCCGAAGGTCGGCCGCAACGACGACTGCCCCTGCGGCAGCGGCAAGAAGTACAAGAAGTGCTGCGGCGCCGAGGCTGGCTGATCCGGCTGTCGCAGCGCGTGGGCGGAGAATCCGCCCGCGCGTTCAACCTGCTCCCGAGCAACCACGCCACCTCACGCAGCTGCGTCCTGCAGCCCCAGGTCCAGCCCCACCAGCAAGTCCCCCGGCTGCACCATCCCCACCAGCCGTCCTTCGTCGTCCACCACGAACACTTCGCGCGCGCCGTCATGGAAGCGCGCCAGCAGCGCCGTGACGGGCGCCGCGTCCCGCGCCGCGACGAAATCCGGCTCGACCAGCTGGCCGATGGTCGGCACCGTATCGCGTCCGAACAGCAAGGCGGTGGCGCGCCGCGCCCGCGCCGGCAGCGGACGGCTGGCGCTGCCGCCGGCCGCCACCATGCCCGACATGCTCAGCACCCCGATCGGGCAGCCGCCGGCGTCCACCACCGGCAGCGCCGGCACGCCGTGCCGCACCAGCAGCGCGCGCGCAGCCGCCAGTGGCATGTCCGGGTCCAGTGTCGCCGGCACCGGCCTAGCCAGCTCGCCGCAACGGTGCAGGCGGGCGCGCCGCTCGGCCGCCCGCTGCTCGGTTTCGGCGAAGATCGTGGCCAGGTCGTCGCGGCTGACGTCGAGCGTCTCGCCGTAGCTGTCCAGCGCCGCATCCAGGTCTTCGCTGGCAAAGCCCGCCTTCTGCTCGGGCGGCCGGGCGGCCGGCTGCACGTGCGGGTAGCGGTGGCCCGACAGGTTGTTCCAGGCGATTGCGCCCAGCACCATCAATACCGAATTCAGGCCCACCGGCGCCAGCACGAACCAGAAACCCGCATCATGCACCGCGGCCCCGCCCAGCACGGCGGTGACGGCGACCGCGCCGCCGGGCGGATGCAGGCAGCGCAGCGAGGCCATCGCGGCGATCGCCAGGCCGCCGGCCAGGGGCGCGGCGACAAACGGGTCGGCGGCCTGGGCGCAGGCCACGCCGACCAGGGCCGACACGATATTGCCGCCGATGACCGGCCAGGGCTGGGCCAGCGGGGCCGCGGGCAGGCAGAACAGGAGCACAGCCGAGGCCGCCATCGGGGCGATCAGGAAAGGCAACGCGGCATGCGCCGCCGCGCCCAGCACCAGGCGGCTGAGGGAGGCGGTGAGCAGGAGGGCCAGCAGCGCGCCCAGGGCAGCGGGAAATTGACGGGTGAACGAAGTCGGTCCGGCCGGGCGCAGGCGCCGCAGCCGGTCAAGCAGAGGCAAGAACATGGATTCGATTTGCAACAATGGAACTTGGCATTACACCACGGCTGGCGCAAACGCGCTGTCCCTCAGCTCCGCATAAGCATTCCATATTGCAATCATGTAGGATATGCAACGCGCTGCGGTCGCCTGTGCCGCAGGAAACCAATAAGAAGGATCCAAGATGAAACGATCACAACTCACCCTGACGGCCCTTGCCCTGTGCCTTGCCGGCAGCGCCATGGCCGCTGCGCCGATGGCCAAGACCCCGGCCCCGGGCTGGAGCCGCCTGATGCTCGGCCAGTTCGAGATCACCCCGCTGTCGGACGGCACAGTGGACCTGCCGGTCGACCAGTTGCTGGCCCAGGATGCCAAGAAGACCAAAGCCGCGCTGTCCGCGGCGCACCTGAAGTCGCCGCTGGAAACCTCGGACAATGCGTTCCTGATCAACACCGGCAGCAAGCTGGTCCTGATCGACAGCGGCGCCGGCAGCTTCTTCGGCCCGACCCTAGGCAAACTGGTCGCCAACCTGAAGGCCGCCGGCTACCAGCCGGAACAGGTCGACGAGATCTATATCACCCACTTCCACGGCGACCACGTCGGCGGCCTGGTCAACAACTCGGCCGCGGTGTTCCCGAACGCCACCGTGCGCGCCAGCAAGGCGGAAGCCGACTACTGGCTGAGCCAGGCGAACATGGACAAGGCCAAGGATAAGCAAGGCTTCCAGGGCGCCCAGGCCGCGCTGGGCCCCTACGTCAAGGCCGGCCGCTTCCAGCCCTTCGAAGGCAGCGCCGAACTGGTGCCGGGCATCCGCGCCAACCCGACCGGCGCGCATACGCCCGGCCACACCACCTACCTGGTCGAAAGCGGCGGCCGGAAGCTGATGCTGATCGGCGACCTGATCCACGTTGCCGCGGTGCAGATGGAAAGCCCGGGCGTGACGATCCAGTTCGACAGCGACCAGAAGGCGGCAGCGGCCGTGCGCAGGAAGGTGTTCGACGCCGCCGCCAGGGACGGCAGCATGATCGGCGGCGCCCACCTGCAGTTCCCGGGCATCGGCTACCTGCGCAACGAAGGCAAGGGGTACCGCTACATCCCGGTGAACTACACCCAGCTGCGCTGATCCGCAGGCGGGCCCGGCTTCGAGCCAGGCCTGAAGTAGCCCAAGCGCAAGTGCGTGGCCGAACAGACGCGGCCGCGCCCTTCCCCGACCCTCTGGACTGGACTCGGAGAAGCGCATGGAACATGTTCAGGGCAACAGCAAGGCCGCGGCGGAAGACGAAGCGCCACGCAGCAGTTCGCAGAAGGTCATTTACGCGGCGATCGTCGCCAACCTCGGCATCGCCACCGCCAAGTTCATCGTGGCCGGCATCACCGGCAGCGCGGCCATGGTTGCCGAAGGCATCCACTCGGCGGTCGACACCGGCAACGAATTCCTCCTGCTGCTGGGCGAACGGCGCAGCAACCGCCCGCCCGACCGCAAACACCCTTTCGGCTACGGCAAGTCGGTGTATTTCTGGGCGCTGATCGTCGCCCTGTCCGTGTTCTCGCTCGGCGGCGGCCTGTCGATCTACCACGGCGTCGCAGCGATGCAGGATCCGCCGCCGCTGGACGACCCGCTGTGGAACTACGTGGTGCTGGGCGTGGCCTTCCTGTTCGAGGGTTACAGCTGGAACGTGTCGCGCAAGGCCTTGAACGCCGTGCGCGCACCGGGCATGAGCTTGTGGCGGGCGGTGCGCGCCAGCAAGGACGCCTCGGTGTTCACGGTCTTCATCGAGGATTCCGCCGCGCTGCTGGGCATCGTCGTGGCCGCCGGCGGCATCGCGCTCGGCCACGCGTTGGACAACCCCTATATCGACCCGGCCGCCTCGATCGTGATCGGCCTGCTCCTCATCGGCGCGGCCTTCACGCTGGCGCGCGAGACCGGCGGCCTGCTGGTGGGCGAGAGCATCGCCCCCGAGCAGCTGGCGGCCCTGTACGCGCTGTTCCGGCGCGAGCCGGCGCTGGACAGCGTGGCCGGCCTGCGCACCATGCAGATGGGGCCGGACGACGTGCTGCTGGCGGCGTCGGTCCAGTTCCGGCGCGGCATGCCGATCGACGAAGTGGAACAGGCGATCGCGCGACTGGAAGCGGCGATCGCGGCGGAGTATCCGGTCATCCGCCATGTATATTTCGAGGCGTCGGCGCTGAGGGCCGCGCTACACTGATTCCTGTCCGGGCGAGGCCGGACCCAAGCCAGCGCTAGCTGGCCTCCTGCGACATGGCCTGCGTCCCGGCACGCACCTCGCCCAGCAGCCGCACCAGCGCATCGAAATCCACCGGCTTGACCAGGTGGTGCTGGAACCCGGCCGCGAAGGCGTCCTCGCGGTCCTGCTGCTGCCCGTAGCCGGTGACCGCCACCAGCACGGCGTGGGCGGTTTCAAGCTGGGCGCGCAGGCGGCGCGCCAGTTCGCGGCCGTCGATCTCGGGCAGGCCGATGTCGAGCAGGCAGACATCGGGGACCAGGGTGCGCGCCCGCTCCAGCGCGCGCAGGGCGCCATGCTCGACCACCACTTCGTGACCCTGCGCAGCCAGCAGCAGGCCGAGGGTCTCGGCCGCGTCGACGTTGTCGTCCACCACCAGCACCTTCAGCGTATCGGCCGGGCCGGCCGCAGCCGGCATGGCCGCAACCGGGCCCGCATCAGGTACCTCGGCGTGCAGCAGCGGCAGGGTGATCACGAAGGTGCTGCCCTTGCCCACGCCCGGGCTCGAACAACCCACGGCGCCGCCCTGCAGCTCGACCAGGTTGCGCACCAGCGCCAGTCCCAGTCCAAGTCCGCCCTGCGAGCGGTCGGGCGAACGTTCGGCCTGGGCAAACAGGTCGAACACGCGTTCGGTAAGTTCGCGGTCCATGCCGATGCCTTCGTCGCGCACGCTCAGCACCAGCGCCGTGCTCTCGCCCGCGCTCTCGCCGGCGGCACGCACCTCGGCGCGCAGGTCGATGGCGCGCCCTTCCGGCGTGTACTTGGTGGCGTTGCCCAGCACGTTGGCGACCACCTGCACCAGGCGCGCCTTGTCGCCTTCGACCGTGGCCCAGGACGGCGGCAGGTGCACCGCCAGTCGCTGGCGCCGGGCGTCGATGGCGGGGCGCACCTGCTCGACCGCTTCCTGCACCACGCCGCGCATGCCGACCGGGGTGCGCTCGAGGGTGATCAGGCCGCGGGTGACGCGCGAGACGTCCAGCAGGTCGTCCACCAGGCGCGTCATGTGGCGCACCTGGCGGCCGATGATGTTGCTGCTTCTCCGCACCAGCGCCTCGCTCGGCGCGCCGATGCGCAGCAGCTCGGCGGCGGCGCTGATCGGCGCCAGCGGGTTGCGCAGCTCGTGCGCCAGCATCGCCAGGAACTCGTCCTTGCGGCGGTCGGCCTCGAGCAGCTTTTCCTCGGCCAGCTTGCGGTCGGTGATGTCGCGAAAGAAGGAGGCGATGCTCCCGTCGGGCATCGGATAGGCGCGCACCTCGGTCCAGATGCGCTGGCCGTCCGGGAAGGCATGGGAATAGATCGCGGCCGAGGCCACCCGCGTCTTCATCACCTCGCGGTACATGCGGCCCGCGTCCATGTCGACCGTGTGCGGGAACACCTCCCAGTGGTTGCGGCCGATGATCTCGTCGGCGGTAGCGCGGCACAGGCGCAGTCCTTCGGCGTTCATCTCGAGGATGGTCCAGTCGGCGTCGAATACGGCGAAGCCTTCGGCGATGGTGTCAAAGACGCTGCGGCTGCGGTCGCGCTCCGCGCGCAGCGCGGCCTGGGCGCGCGCGGTCTCGGTGGCGGCCCAGGTGCGCTCGGCGACGTCGCGCGCCAGCTGCACGTCGTCCTCGCTCCAGTGGCGCGGCTGGGGACAGTCGATCCCGAGGCAGGCGGTCAGCCGGCCGGATTTCACCAGCGGCACCACCAGCAGCGACCCGATGCGGCTGGCCACGTAGGCGCTGCGGTAGCCGACGGTGCGCACGTCGCGCGCGGTGTCGTGGATGCGCACCACGTCGCCCGCGCGCAGGGCTGCGCCCACGGCGGGACCGAATTCGTCCAGGCTGAAGCTGGGCTGGGACATCCTGCGGCCGTCGCGTGCCCACCAGCGCGGCACCGAGAAGCGTCCGCTGGATTCATCCCTTTCGGCGTACATGACGCGGCCGGCCTGCAGTTCGCCGCCCAGCAGCGCGCTGGCGGTGGCGATCACCTCTTCGCTCGAGGCCAGCGGGCGCAGCGCGTCCGACACGGTGAGCTCGAATGCCGCGCGGCGTTCGGCCGCGACCCGGCGCGTGGTTTCCATGACGGTGCAGAACAGGCCGGCCACCTGGCCGTCGTCGCCGATCAGGGGTGCGTGCGAGAAGGTGAAGGTGGCGCGCTCGGGGTAGCCGCGCCGCGTCACCGTCATCGGCATGTCCTCGAAGTACACCGGCTTGCCCGACAGCGCGCGGTCGATCAGCGGCACCATCTCGTTCCAGACTTCGGCCCACAAGTCGCAAAAGCGCTCGCCGAGCGCGTTGCCGTGCTTCTGCCCGAGCAGCGGCACGTAGGCGTCGTTGTAGAGAAAGGTCAGGTCCGGTCCCCAGGCCAGGAACATCGGGAAGGACGAGTGCAGCATCATGTCGACGGCCGTACGCAGGGCCGGCGGCCAGCCCTGCGCGGGACCGAGCGGGGTCTGGCTCCAGTCGTGGCGGCGGATGCGCATGCGCATGCCGCCATCAATGGATCCTGTATGCGCTGGAAAGGACATGCTCCGATTGTCGCATACCTTTTATTGCCTGTAATGCATTCTGCGAGACAGGCGACAGGACTGCATGCGACCGGTTTACAGCGTGCGCATCACAGCTTGATGAAGTGCTCGCGGTAGTAACGCAGCTCTTCGATCGACTCGACGATGTCGGCTAGCGCGGTGTGCTTCTGGTGCTTCTTGAAGCCCGAGGCCAGTTCGGGCTTCCAGCGGCGGCACAGCTCTTTCAGGGTCGACACGTCCAGGTTACGGTAGTGGAAGAAGGCTTCCAGCTTCGGCATGCCGCGCGCCATGAAGCGGCGGTCCTGGCAGATCGAATTGCCGCACATCGGCGATTTGTTCGCCGGAACGTAGCGCTTCAGGAAAGCGATCAGTTCCAGTTCCGCCTGCGCCTCGGACACGGTCGAGGCGCGCACACGGTCGATCAGGCCGGACTTGCCGTGGGTGCCCTTGTTCCAGTTGTCCATCTTGTCCAGGGTCTCGTCCGACTGGTGGATGGCGAACACCGGGCCTTCGGCGATGATGTTCAGGTCGGCATCGGTGACGACGGCCGCCACCTCGATAATGCGGTCGTTGTCCGGGTCCAGGCCGGTCATTTCCATGTCGACCCAGACCAGGTTGAATTCATTCGGACGCACGGCCGCGCCTGCGCCTTCGGTTTGTGTAGCTTGTGACATAATTCTCTCTTCGCTTATTGACGCGCCTAACAATTCCCACCATGGCTGCGTTGCATCGTCTCGCCGTACTAGCGTACTGTCTTCGCCGATGCGCTTTGCCCTGGTGGTTTTGTCAGACGCTCTGAGGTTTTTTTGCGTAATCCTGCATTTTCTCACAGGCACAGCATGTCTTCACTCGGGTTTTCGGTCTTGTTCGTCGTTTTCTTTGCGCTGACGCTTGGCGTGCGCTTCTGGCTGGCCAACCGGCACATCCGGCACGTGCTGCGCCATCGCGCCAGCGTACCCGCCGAGTTTGCACCGAAGGTGCCGCTGGCGGCGCACCAGAAGGCGGCCGACTACACGGTGGCGAAGACCCGGCTCGGGATCGTCGCGATGCTGTGGGGCGGCGTGGTACTGATCGGTTTTACGCTGCTGGGCGGACTGCAGGCCTTGTCGGTGTCCCTGCTGGGCGTGACCGGCCCCGGGACGGTGCACCAGATCGCCCTGGTGGCCGCCTTCGCAGTGCTCTCCAGCCTGCTCGACCTGCCGCTCGACTGGTACCGCCAGTTCGTGCTGGAAGAACGCTTCGGCTTCAACAAGATGACACCAGGCCTCTGGTTCGCCGACATGGTCAAGGGCGCGCTGGTGGGCGCCGCGATCGGCCTGCCCCTGCTGTGGGTGATCCTGGCGCTGATGGAGAAAAGCGGCGACCTGTGGTGGCTGTGGGCCTGGTGCGTGTGGAGCGGCTTCCAGCTCCTGATGATGGTCTTGTATCCGACTGTGATCGCGCCGATGTTCAACAAGTTCACGCCGCTCGCCGATGCAGGCCTGAAGGAACGCATCGAGGCCCTGATGGCGCGCGTCGGCTTCGCCTCCAAGGGCCTGTTCGTGATGGACGGCAGCAAGCGCAGCGCCCACGGCAACGCCTATTTTTCGGGCTTCGGGGCCAACAAGCGCATCGTCTTCTTCGACACCCTGCTGGCGCGCCTCGATCCGCACGAGATCGAAGCCGTGCTGGCGCACGAACTGGGCCACTTCAAGCTGCGTCACATCGTCAAGCGCATCGCCGTGATGTTCGCGCTGTCCCTGGGCTTCCTCGCCCTGCTGGGCTACCTGAAGACCCAGGCCTGGTTCTACACTGGGCTCGGCGTGCTGCCGATGATGGGGGCGCCGAACGACGGCATGGCCCTGATCCTGTTCGCGCTGGTGCTGCCGGTGTTCACCTTCGTGCTCTCGCCGCTGAGCTCCATCACCTCGCGCAGGCACGAGTTCGAGGCGGACGCCTTCGCGGCCAGGCACACCGATGGCAGCCACCTGGTCTCGGCCCTGGTCAAGATGTACGAGGACAACGCCTCGACCCTGACCCCGGATCCGCTGTATTCAAGCTTCTACGATTCGCACCCGCCGGCTTCGGTGCGGGTGAAACACCTGACGATGGCGGCCGCATGAGTCTTCTCGACCAACACTGCACCCATGGCGCCGCGGCGCTCGACCCGGACCTCATCCGCGCCCGCCTCGGCGAAGTGCCGGCCTGGCAGGCCATCGACGGCACCATCGCACGCGAGTACGCCTTTCCCGACTACCGCGCCACCATCGTCTTCGTGAATGCGGTGGCCGGCATGGCCGAAGCGGAGAACCACCATCCGGACATGACGGTCGGCTACCGCCGCTGCCTGCTTGCATATACCACCCACTCGGCCGGCGGCGCGCTGACCGACAACGATTTCATCTGCGCGGCCAAGGCCGATGCGCTCTACACCCAACAGGACGGCGCATGAGCGACTTGACCGGCACCATCATCGCGGCGCACGGACGCCACTACCTGGCCGACGCCAACGGCGAAAAGCTGCAGTGCGTCACGCGCGGCAAGAAGACCAACGTGGCCGTGGGCGACGTCGTCTTCCTGAAGCGCACCTCGAACGACCAGGCCGTGATCGAAAAGATCGCCGACCGCACCACCCTGCTCTACCGCTCCGACCAGTACAAGTCGAAGCTGCTGGCGGCGAACATCTCGCGCCTGTTCATCGTCGTCGCCACCGAACCGAGCTTCGCCGACGACCTGGTCTCGCGTTCGCTGGTCGCGGCCGAGGCGGCGGGCATCGAAGCGCACATCATCCTGAACAAGGTCGACGTCGAGGAACCTCTGGCGCGCGCCCGCGAGCGGGTCGGCCTGTATGCCTCGCTCGGCTACCCGGTGCACGAGCTGTCGGCGCGCACCCGGCCCGAACATGCGGTCGAGACCCTGATGCCGCTGTTAAACGGGCAGTCCTCGATCTTCATCGGGCAGTCGGGCATGGGCAAATCGTCCCTGATCAACCTCCTGGTGCCGGACGCCGACATCGCCGTGCGCGAGATCTCGGAAGCGCTCGACACCGGCAAGCACACCACGACCTTCACCCGCCTGTACTGGCTGCCCGGCGGCGCCTCGATCATCGATTCGCCCGGTTTCCAGGAATTCGGGCTATACCACCTGACCGAAGGGATGCTGGAGCGGGCCTTCGTCGAGTTCAAGCCTTACCTGGGCGGCTGCAAGTACTACAACTGCCGCCACCTGGCCGAGCCGCAGTGCGCGGTGCTGGGGGCGGTCGAGGAAGGCCGGATCGCCAACATGCGGCACGAGTTGTATGCGCAGCTGCTGCACGAGTCCTCGCAGACTTTGTATTAATGTAGGGTGGTCGGCTCTGCCGACCGCGCGTCCACATTCTGCAAGCTTTGTGGTAACGCGTCCGATAGCTGAACGCGCGGTCGGCGAAGCCGACCACCCTACCGTCAAGCAAAAACCCTTATAATTCAAGGCATAACATTCGAGCAAAGACGCTATGCCAGTCGCAAAGCCCATCAAGCATTTCCTGCAGTTCTCCGACTTCACGTTCGACGAATTCGAATACGTCATCGAGCGCGCCAAGGTCATCAAGCGCAAGTTCAAGGCCTACGAGGTCTACCACCCGCTGGTCGACCGCACGCTGGTGATGGTGTTCGAGAAAAGCTCGACCCGCACCCGCCTTTCCTTCGAGGCCGGCATGCACCAGCTGGGCGGCGCCGCGATCTACCTGAACACCCGCGACAGCCAGCTGGGCCGCGGCGAGCCGGTGGAAGACGCCGGCCAGGTCATGTCGCGCATGTGCGACATCATCATGGTGCGCACCTTCGGCCAGGAGATCATCGAGCGTTTCGCCGCCCATTCGCGGGTCCCGGTGATCAACGGCCTGACCAACGAACACCACCCCTGCCAGGTGCTGGCCGACATCTTTACCTTCTACGAGCACCGCGGCCCGATCGCCGGCAAGCTTGTCACCTGGATCGGCGACGCCAACAACATGCTGTACTCCTGGCTGCAGGCGGCCGAGGTGTTCGGCTTCCACCTGAACGTGTCCACGCCGAAGGGCTACGAGATCGATCCGAAGCTGGTGTCGACCCAGCGCTACACCCTGTTCGAGAACCCGTCGGATGCTTGCGAGGGCGCGCACCTGGTCAGCACCGACGTCTGGACCAGCATGGGCTACGAGAAGGAAAACGCCGAGCGCCTGAAGGCCTTCGATGGCTTCATCGTGGACGCCGCCAAGATGGCGCGCGCTACCCCGGACGCCCTGTTCATGCACTGCCTGCCGGCCCACCGCGGCGAAGAAGTCGCGGCCGAAGTCATCGACGGTCCGCAATCGGTGGTCTGGGACGAAGCGGAAAACCGCCTGCACGTGCAGAAGGCCCTGATCGAGTACCTGCTGCTCGGCCGGATCGAAGACAAGTAAAGCACCCGACACCTGTAACGATTTTTTTCACCACCCTAGTTTGATCGTCGGCCCCTTCGTTTCCGAAGCGGGTCGGCTGACCATCCCGACCCCACCTCCCTCCCCACACTGGAATCTTCCATGAGCGACATTAAAAAAGTAGTCCTCGCCTACTCCGGCGGCCTCGACACCTCGGTCATCCTGAAATGGCTGCAGGATCACTACAACTGCGAAATCGTCACCTTCACCGCCGACCTCGGCCAGGGCGAAGAACTGGAGCCGGCGCGCGCCAAGGCGATCAAGTTCGGCATCAAGCCGGAAAACATCTACATCGACGACGTGCGCGAAGAGTTCGTGCGCGACTTCGTGTTCCCGATGTTCCGCGCGAATACCGTGTACGAAGGCGAATACCTGCTGGGCACCTCGATCGCGCGTCCCTTGATCGCCAAGCGCCTGATCGAGATCGCCAACGAGACCGGCGCCGACGCCGTGTCGCACGGCGCGACCGGCAAGGGCAACGACCAGGTCCGTTTCGAACTGGGCGCCTACGCGCTGAAACCCGACGTCAAGATCATCGCTCCGTGGCGTGAATGGGACCTGCTCTCGCGCGAGAAGCTGCTGAAGTATGCGGAAGACGCCGGCATCGAGATCGACATGAAGCACAAGAACGGCGGCGCGCCTTACTCGATGGACGCCAACCTGCTGCACATCTCGTTCGAGGGCCGCCACCTGGAAAACCCGAGCGCGGAAGCCGAGGAATCGATGTGGCGCTGGACCGTGTCGCCGGAACAGGCGCCGAACGAAGCCGAGTACCTCGACATCGAATACGAACAGGGCGACATCGTGGCCCTGAACGGCGTGCGCATGAGCGCCGCCGAAGTCCTCACCGAGCTGAACCGCCTGGGCGGGAAGCACGGCATCGGCCGCCTCGACCTGGTGGAAAACCGCTACGTCGGCATGAAGTCGCGCGGCTGCTACGAGACCCCGGGCGGCACCATCATGCTCAAGGCCCACCGTGCGATCGAGTCGATCACCCTGGACCGCGAAGTGGCGCACCTGAAAGACGACCTGATGCCGCGCTACGCCAGCCTGATTTACAACGGCTACTGGTGGGCCCCGGAGCGCGTCGCGCTGCAGACCCTGATCGACCATACCCAGAAAACCGTCAACGGCTGGGTGCGCGTGAAGCTCTACAAGGGCAACGTGATCGTGGTGTCGCGCGATTCGAAGACCGACTCGCTGTTCGACATGAACATCGCGACCTTCGATGAAGACGGCGGCGCCTACAACCAGGCGGATGCGGGCGGCTTCATCAAGCTCAACGCCCTGCGCATGCGCATCGCCGCGAAGGCGCGCGCCAAGCGTGGCCAGTAAGCGCTGGCCAGAGTTTTGGAAGCCGCCTGCGGGCGGCTTTTTCATGGCCGCTTCGAAATTGGGTTCCCGCCTTCGCGGGAAGTCGTAGGCCCCAGCGGGGCGTACGACGGTTTTGAGGTTGTTGGTCAGAACTTTGCTACCACTGTTCTTCGAGCCAGCTTTTAGACCGTCGTTCCCGCGCAGGCGGGAACCTAATTTTGTTTGCGCCCCCTCATCAGCCTCCACACCCGTCGGCCCACAATCCGCCGATGGACAAACAATCCTACGTCTACATCCTCGCCAGCCGACGCTACGGAACGCTGTACATCGGCGTTACCTCCAACCTTATCCAGCGCATCCGGCAACACAAGGAAGGCTTCGTCGAGGGCTTCACGAAAACCCACAACCTGAAACTGCTGGTCTGGTACGAAGTCCATAACGACATCCTCGCCACCATCACCCGCGAAAAACAGATCGAGAAGTGGCGCCGCAACTGCAAGGTCAACCTGATCCAGTCTACCAACCCCGCCTGGCGCGACCTTTTTGAGGAGATCACCGCCTAGCCCGCCGTATTCCTCAAATCATCCACCGCCTCATGCCCAAACCGCTTCGATAACAAGCAACTCACCAGCTTCGCCGCGCAATCGGCCGGCGTGGTCAAGACCCCGCCCTCCTTCATGTCCACAAACCGCTGCTTGAGCGGAAACCGCCCATCGGGTGTGGCCCGGATCTCGGCCTGCATGTCGGTATCGATCACCCCCGGCGCCAGGCTGACGCATTTCACGCGCGGGTCGGCGTCCAGGGCTACCGCCCGTGCATGCTGGTCGAGCGCCGCCTTGGTCGCGCAGTACACGCTCCAGCCCGGATAGGCGCTGCGGCCCGCCCCGCTCGACACGTGCAGGATGCGCCGCTCGGCCTGGGGCGCGGCCTGCACGAAGGCGGCGGACAAGGCCAGCGGTGCGCCCACGTTCAGGGTGGCCGCGCGCAGCGCCGCCAGCGGGTCCTGATCCAGCAGCGGCCCGACCGGCGTCACCACGCCGGCATTGTTGACCAGCAGCGCCGTATCGCAGCCGGCGAGGAAGGAGCGCAGCGTGTGTCCGCCCAGCCAGGCCGCCAGCGCCGCCGGATCGCCCAGGTCGACCACGGCCTGCTCCATGCCCTCGCCTATCTCCGCATGCCCGCGCGCCAGCCCCAGCACCGGGATGCCGCGCGTCACCAGTTCCGCCGCGATGGCGGCGCCCAGGCCACGCGAGTGGCCCGTCACGACAGCCTTGATCATGCCTGCCTCCTTGACAACTTCTAAACGAATACCGGTTCCGGCTCGAGTTCCACGCCGTATTTCGCCGCAACGTCGGCCTGGATCGCACGCGCCAGCCGCACCACGTCTGCTCCTACGGCCCCGCCCAGGTTGACCAGCACCAGCGCCTGCTTCGGATACACGCCGGCGGCGCCCAGCGCCCGGCCTTTCCAGCCGCACTGGTCGATCAGCCAGCCGGCGGCCAGCTTCTCGCTGCCGTCCGGCTGCCTGTGGTGCACCAGTTCAGGATACTCCGCCAGCAGCCGCGCGCAATGCTCGGCGCTGACGACCGGGTTCTTGAAGAAGCTGCCCGCATTGCCGATCTCGCTTGGGTCGGGCAGCTTGCGGCGCCGGATCGCTTCCACGATGGCGCCGATGTCGCGCGGCGTCGGCGCGTCGAGGCCGGCCTCGTCCACCGCCCGCGCCAGCTCGGCATAACGCAGGTTCGCCTGCCAGGCGCTCGGCAGCGCAAAAGTGACGTCCAGCACCACGAGCTCGCGCCCGTCCGGGTGCTTGAACAGGCTGTCGCGGTAGGCGAAGCGGCAGGCGCCGGCATCCAGCGTGCGCACCGCCCCGCTGGCCAGGTCGTAGGCCGTCAGGGAATGAAACACATCCTTGGTTTCCGTCCCGTACGCCCCCACGTTCTGGATTGGCGCCGCCCCGACCGTGCCGGGAATGAGCGACAGGTTTTCCAGTCCGCCCAGGCCTTGCGCCAGTGTCCATTGCACGAAGGCGTGCCAGTTTTCGCCGGCCTGGGCCCGCACCAGGATCTTGCCGTCGCTTTCCCCCAGCACTTCCTTGCCCTGGGCCGCCATGTGCAGCACGATGCCGTCGAAGTCGCGGGTGAACAGCATGTTGCTGCCGCCGCCCAGCACCAGGCGCGGCAGGCCGGCGAGCGCCGGGTCGGCCCGGACGGCGTCCAGTTCCGCCGCGCCCTGTACCCGCAGGTAATGCCGGGCGCGCGCCGGGATGCGGAAGGTGTTCAGGGAAGCGAGGGAATGGTCGTGGAGGATAAGACTTTGCATAGGTCGGCAGTGTTTTTGCCCATTATAGGGGACATGCCGGTTCCGCCCGTTGCCTGATGGGCAAATCCGGTGGCCCCTGATGGGCGTTGTCCGTTAAAATAGAGGGATTCATCTAGTTAGCGTTACAGAAAAAGGAAAAACCGCCATGCCATCGTTTGATGTCGTCTGCGAAGCAGACATGGTCGAAGTGAAGAATGCCGTCGAACAATCGAACAAGGAAATCACCACCCGCTTCGACTTCAAGGGCAGCTCGGCCAATGTCGAGCAAAAGGACAAGGAACTGACCTTGTTCGCCGATTCCGACTTCCAGCTGGGCCAGGTCAAGGATGTCCTGATCAACAAGATGGCCAAGCGCAAGGTCGACGTGCGCTTCCTCGACGAAGGCAAGGTCGAGAAGATCGGCGGCGACAAGGTCAAGCAGGTCATCAAGGTGCGCAACGGCATCGAGACCGAGGATGCCAAGAAGATCACCAAGCTCATCAAGGAAAGCAAGATGAAGGTGCAGGCCAGCATCCAGGGCGAATCGGTGCGCGTCACCGGCGCCAAGCGCGACGACCTGCAGGCCGCCATGGCCATGCTGCGCAAGGATATTCAAGACCTGCCGCTTGCCTTCAACAATTTCCGCGACTAAACCCGGCAGGAATACCGCGTGGCACCCGCCACGCATGAGAGTTAGAATGACGGCCGTGCACTCGGCCTGTCAGTGCATATGTACGCGTAGGGAACTACGGCGGTTTAAGGATTGCAATGAAACGTGTTGATGATTTCCGCCTGAAGCTGGGCAACAAGGAATATGTTCCCATCATGATCGGCGGGATGGGCGTGGACATCTCGACCTCCGAACTGGCCCTCGAAGCCGCCCGTCTCGGCGGCATCGGCCATATCTCGGACGCCATGGTGCAGGACGTGTCGGACCGCAAGTTCGACACCACCTTCGTCAAGGACAAGACCAAGCTCTACAAGTTCAACATCAACAACATGAACAAGGCGGTGGTGCAGTTCGACCTCGACCGCCTGGCGGAAGCGACCCGCCTGCACGTGGGCTCGACCATGGAAGCGAAGAAGGGCGATGGCCTGATCTTCGTCAACTGCATGGAAAAGCTGACCATGAACGCGCCCAAGGAAACCCTGCGCACCCGCCTGTCGGCCGCGATGGACGCCGGCATCGACGGCATCACCATGTCGGCCGGCCTGCACCTGGGTTCCTTCGAGCTGATCAAGGACCACCCGCGCTTCCGTGACACCTTCCTGGGCATCATCGTCTCGTCGGTGCGCGCGCTGCAGCTGTTCCTGAAGAAAGTGTCGCGCCTGAACCGCCTGCCCGACTACATCATCGTGGAAGGCCCGCTGGCTGGCGGCCACCTCGGCTTCGGCATCGACGACTGGAAGCAGTACGACCTGCACACCATCATGGACGAGATCCATGTCTTCATGCGCGAGCAGGGGCTGGACATCCCGGTGATCGCCGCCGGCGGCATCTTCACCGGTTCGGATGCGGTCGGTTTCCTGGAAAAAGGCGCCGGCGGCGTGCAGGTGGCGACCCGCTTCACCGTCACCCACGAATGCGGCATGCCGGACCACGTCAAGCAGGAATACTTCCGCGCCAGCGAGGAAGACATCATCGTCAATGGCGTGTCGCCGACCGGCTATCCGATGCGCATGCTGAAAAGCACCCCGGCGATCGGCTCCGGCATCCGCCCGGGCTGCGAATCCTACGGCTATCTGCTGGACGCCACCGGCAACTGCGCCTACATCAACTCGTACAACCGCGAGGTGCAGGCCAGCCCGGACGGCAAGAACATCGCCGTGTTCGACAAGACCTGCCTGTGCACGCACATGCGCAATTTCAACTGCTGGACCTGCGGCCACTATACGTACCGCCTGAAGGACACCACCCACCGCCTGGCGGACGGCAGCTACCAGATCCTGTCGGCCCAGCATGTGTTCGAGGACTACCAGTTCAGCGTGAACAACGAGATCGCCCTGCCGCCGAAGGGGGAAACCGTCGCGGCCTGACCCGCTTCCCGGTTGTTCCGTATCCCGAAAGCCACGGTTCGCCGTGGCTTTTTCATTGCGCCCTTCCCTTGCGCCCTCCTTGCGCGAGTCCGTGTAAGCTGGTCTCCATCGATCGCTCATCGCGAAGGATGCCGGCATGTCCACCATCGACCCGTCCGCGCACGTCGTCTTCCTGACGGATGACGAGGGCCGGGTCGTGACCTGGAATCCTGCCTGCGCGGCCTTGTTCGGCTGGCCGCCGGAGCTGGCGCCGGGACGGGCGCTCACCGAACTGGTGCTGGGCGACGCCCACTGGCCGGCGCTGGCCGCGGCGGGCGGCGGGCGGGTGCGGATGCGCTTCAGCGGCGGCCGCGACGGTTCCGTCACCTTGTCTCTGCTGCGCCAGTACGATGACCGCGGCCAACCCTCCGGCTGGAGCGCCGGCATCGTGGTCGCACCAAGCGACGCCCCTTCCGAAGCCGAGCGCGTCGGCAACACCCCGCTTTCCCACGTGGTCGACCTGCTGCCCGGCACCTTCTATGCGATCAACCGCGCCGGCCGCTTCATCCTCTGGAACCAGAACCTGGAACGCATGACCGAACTCATGCCGGACGAACTGGCTGTCGCCAACGTCCTGGACATGTTCGATCCGCGCGAACGGGCACAGGCGGCGGAAAACTTCCGCCGCGTCTTCGACGAAGGCGCCGAAGTGTCAATGGAAATGAACTACGTGTCGCGCAGCGGGCGCGAGACGCCGATCATCGTCGGCGGCGCACGGGTCGGCTGCAACGGTGACCAGTACCTGTTCGGCATGGGCATCAGCATCGCCAAGCGGCGCGAGAAGGAGCGCCAGCTGCGCCTGAGCGAACGCGCGTTGCATGCAGCCAGCAACGGCATCGTGATCACCCGCTGCGCCGGCACCGACAACATCATCGAGTACGTGAACCCGGCCTTCGAGCGCATCGCCGGCTATTCGGCCGAGGAAGCGATCGGGCGCGACCCGCGCTTCATGTGCGCGCCCGGCTTCGACGCTCACGAGCGCAGCCAGGTCCGCCTGGCCCTGCGCGAACGGCGCGCCGTCAACGTGGTGTTCCGCAACCAGCGCAAGAACGGCGACGTGTTCTGGAACGACCTGAGCATCACCCCGGTGCGCGACGAATACGGCGAAGTCACCCATTTCATCGGCATCCTGCAGGACGTCACCGCCATCAAGCAGCGCGCCGACCACCTCGAACACGAGATCAACCATGACGCCCTCACCGGCCTGGCCAACCGCAACCTGCTGTGGGACCGGCTCGACCATGCGGTGCACCTGGCGCACCGCCACGGGGCGATGGTGGCGGTGGTGCTGATCGACCTCGACAACTTCAAGACCATCAACGATACCTTCGGCCACGAGGCCGGCGACGTGGTGCTCAAGGTGGTGGCGCGGCGCCTGCTGGCGGCCGTGCGCGAGAGCGACACGGTGGCGCGCATGTCGGGCGACGAGTTCGTGCTGGTGCTGGTCGACCAGCCTTCGCTGCGTTTCACCCTGCGCATGGCCGAGCGCCTGCGGCGCGCCATGACCATGCCGGTGGCCTTCGGCGGCAACGAGATTCCCGTCGGGGCCAGCCTCGGCGTGGCGGTATTCCCGTCGGACGGCGCCACCCCGGCCGAGCTGGTGCGCGCGGCCGATATGGCGATGTACCACGTCAAGAGCAGCGGCGGCGGCGTGCACTTCTTCTCGCCCGAGATGCGCTCGGCCAGCGAGAAGCGGGCAGCGCTGGCCGACAGCATCCGCAGCGCCCTCGAGCACGACGAACTGTTCCTGCTGTTCCAGCCGCGCATGGATGCGCGCAGCGGCAAGGTGCGCGGCTTCGAGGCCCTGCTGCGCTGGCGCCACCCGACCAACGGCATCATGCTGCCCGCCACCTTCCTGGCCGAGGCTGAGGAATCCGGCAAGATGATCGAGATCGGCAACTGGGTGCTGGACCAGGCCTGCGCCTTCCAGCAGGAACTGCGCCAGCTCGGCTACACGGGCCTGCCGGTGTCGGTCAACGTCTCGCACCGCGAGTACAGCCAGCACGCTTTCATCCCCGGGCTGGCGGCGCGCATGGAACGGTACGGGCTGCCGGCCGGCAGCATCGAGATCGAGATCCCCGAGGCCGACCTGATCCGCAACCCTGGCCTGGGGCGCGACCTCTCGGCCCAGCTGCGCGAAGCCGGCGTGGCGCTCTCGATCGACGAGTTCGGCCGCGGGATCTCGGACATCTCCTTCCTGCGCCAGCTGTCGGTGCGCCAGCTCAAGCTGTCGAAAGCGGCGGTGCACGACATCGCCGCCGAGGGCAAGGGGAGCCAGCTGGCCAAGACCCTGATCGACATCGGCCACAACCTCGAACTGTCGGTGGTCGGCGAGGCGGTCGAGACCGAGGCGCAGGTGGAATTCCTGCGCACCCACGGCTGCGACCAGCTGCAGGGGCAGTGGTTCAGCGAACCGCTGGCGCCGGAGGCGGTGCGGGCGATGCTGGACCAGCGTTATCACCTGTAAGGGCTTGGCCGCTCATGTAGGGTGTGCGGCTCGTGATCTGGTCCACTGGACCAGATCACCACACGCGTTCAGCCATCTGATGAGTAGACGAGCGGGCTGCTCAATCGACGTTTGAACGCGTGTGCGGCATAGCCGCACACCCTACGGCAGATCGTGCACGGTGGCTTGTGCTGCCTGGGGTCAGCCGTCCTTGTTGATGCGGTTGATGAGCGCCCCCAGCACGTCCTCGGCCATTTCGTTGTCCACCTGGCAGGTGCCGGCATTCTCGTGCCCGCCGCCGCCGTATTCGAGCATCAGGGCGCCGATGTTGGTCTTCGAGCTGCGGTTCAGGATCGACTTGCCGGTCGCGAACACGGTGTTCTGCTGCTTCACGCCCCACAGCACGTGGATCGAGATGTTCGTTTCGGGGAACAGCGCATAAATGATGAAGCGGTTGCCGGCGTAGATCACGGGTTCCTGGCGCAGGTCGAGCACCACCAGGTTGCCGTGCACCCGGGCGCAGCGCCGGATCTGCTCCTTGCAACGCTCGCTGTGCTCGAAGTACAGCGTGGTGCGCTCGCGCACGTCGGGCAGTTCCATGATCTGCTCGATGGAATGCTGGGCGCAGTAATCGATCAGGGCCATCATCAGCTGGTAGTTCGAGATGCGGAACTCATGGAAGCGCCCCAGGCCGGTGCGCGCATCCATCAGGAAATTCAGCAGGTTCCAGCCCTGCGGGAACAGCACCTCGTCGCGCGTGAAGCGGGCCGCGTCGCCCTTGTCGACCGCCGCCATCATATCGTCCCAGGCGGCCGGGAAGGTCTGGGCGCCGCCGTAGTGGTCATAGACCACGCGCGCCGCCGAGGGCGCCTCGGGGTGGATGATGTGGTTCTCGCGCCGGCCCGTGTTGCGGATGGTTTCGGACAGGTGGTGGTCGAAGACCAGGTGGGCCGCCGGCACGTAAGGCAGGTTGGTCGTGATGTCGCGCGGGCTGATTGCAATCTTGCCGTCCTGCATATCCTTCGGGTGGACGAACAGGATCTCGTCGATCAGGTCCAGGTGCTTGAGCAGCACTGCGCATACCAGGCCGTCGAAGTCGCTGCGGGTGACGAGGCGGAATTTGTGGTCGGCTGACATCGGCACATCCTTTCAGGAGTCGAAACGGAAATCTTGGCGCGAACAGGGTCCGAAAGATCATACCTTGCAATGTTTCCGCTTGTCAGCCTTTGCGGTGGCGCATCCTGGCTCGGCTGGGCGCAATCCATGCCCCGGATCGTGCAGGCTGTCGCACGGTGCTGGCCGGCGGGCGGCGCCGGGGGTAAAGTTGCATCATCCCAACAGTTATGGACGCCGGAGATGTTGTATTTCCGGCACGCGCAGGCGGCGACGCGGTACACTCGCCGCTTGCACCAAGATTGATGACCCTATGCAAGCAAGGAATACAGCCCCGCATTTTCTCTCGAGCGTCCTGTCGCGGCTCTACCGCGCCTTCGACGCCGTGGCGACCTGGGTCACCCAGCTGTCGTGGTGGAAGTTTTTCCTGTTTGCGATCCTGACCCTGATCGCCGGCGCGATCCTGCAGGAAGAACTGTTCTCCGGCCCCGGTGACGAAGACGTGGCGCGCGCCGAGCGCGACGCCGGACGCCGTAGCGACGCTGCCATCCTGATCGACGAGAGCGGCATCCGCTTCCATCCGCGCAACCGGCCCAAGACCGAGCCTGCCCCACCGCCGCCGTCGCCGGACGCCGCCGGCGCGACCGATGCCCCATCCGCGCCGGACGCTCCCGATGCACCGCCGGCCGCCCCGGCCGCCCCGGCCGCACCGGCTGCTCCGGCTGCTCCGGCGGTCGGCGCCAACGGCGACTCGGTCCACATCGAACTGCCGCCGCAGATCGGCGAAGAGCTGTCGAATGCGATCGAAGCGGCCGTCGAGGATGCCGCCGAGCAGAAGGTGTCGCGCTACCACAAGCAGGCCTCGACCTGGTTCATGAACTTCGTGATCCTGTTCGTGCTGGCCCTGTTCGGCACCAAGGCCCTGGTCGGCGGCAAGAAGCGCGCCGAGGCGGAATCGCAGGTGGCGAACCAGGCCGCCGAGCGCGAAGCCATGCAGCGCCAGCTGTCGGAAACCCGGATGCAGATGATGCAGGCCCAGGTGGAACCCCACTTCCTGTTCAACACCCTGGCTTCGGTCGAGCACCTGATCCGGGTCGACCCGCCACGCGCCTCGGCCATGCAGCGCAGCCTGATCCAGTACCTGCGCGCCGTGCTGCCGCAGATGCGCGACAACGCCGTCGTCACCGGCCTGGGGCGCGAGGTGGACATGGTGACGGCCTACCTGAACCTGCTCAAGATGCGCATGGAAGAACGCCTGACGGTGGTGATGGACGTGCCCGAAGGCCTGCGCAGCGCGGCCTTCCCGCCGATGATGCTGCAGTCGATGGTCGAGAACGCGATCAAGCACGGCCTCGAGTGCAAGCCGGAAGGCGGCACCCTGAAGATCCAGGCCGAGGTAGCCGACAGCAAGCTGCGCGTGACCGTCACCGACGACGGCGTGGGCTTCGGCGTGGTGCCCAGCGACGGCACCGGCCTCGGGCTGCAGACCATCCGCGACCGCCTCAAGCTGCTGCACGGCGAGGCCGGCCAGCTGCACATCGCGGCCAACAGCCCGAGCGGTGTGATCGCGATGATCGAAGTGCCCTACCAGCTGTCCAAATGACGACGACCATTCACCGCAGCTTGCCCCCTGCGCTGTTTCATTGAATAATTATTACCTCTTCTTTGCCGCGAGACGAACATGCCTACTGCAATCATTGCCGACGACGAAAGACTGATGCGCGACCAGCTGCGCCTGCGCCTGTCGGAGGCATGGCCGGAACTCGAGATCCTGGGCGAAGCCAAGAACGGCGAGGAAGCGGTGGAACTGGTCGAGCAGCTCAAGCCCGACCTGACCTTCCTCGACATCCGCATGCCCGGCAAGACCGGCATGGAAGCGGCGCGCGACATCGGCGACCGCAGCCAGATCGTGTTCGTCACCGCCTACGACCAGTACGCCGTGGAAGCCTTCGAGCGCGGCGCCATCGACTACGTGCTCAAGCCCACCGAGCCGGATCGCCTGAAGGTCACGGTCGACCGCCTCAAGGGGCGCCTCGACCGCCCGAGCGAGGGCGCCGGCGTCAACGTCAGCGTGCAGGCGATGCTGTCGCAACTGGCCGAGAAGATCGCCGCGCCGAAACAGAAGCACCTGCAGTGGATCCAGGCCAGCATCGGCCAGGACCTGCGCATGATCCCGGTGGAAGACATCCTGTTCTTCCGCTCGGACGAAAAATACACCTGCGTGCAGACCGCCAGCTTCGAAGCCCTGATCCGCAAGCCGGTGCGCGACCTGGCCGAGGAGCTCGATCCCTCGCTGTTCTGGCAGATCCATCGCGCGACCCTGGTCAACGTGAATGCGATCGAAGGCGTGACGCGGGATATTCGCGGGCGGCACCTGGTGCTGGTGAAGGGGCGGCCGGAGAAGCTGGAGGTGAGTCGGAGTTTTCTGCATTTGTTCAAGCAGATGTAACGGGCACTAGGCGGCGTTGAGCTGCCGCGTACATTTACCTCCGTCTTAAAAACCGTCATTCCCGCGAAGGCGGGAATCCAATTTCTTTGCGCGCCGCTAGGGCGTGCGTTCGTCTCTAAACATGGAAAATTGGATCCCGCCCTGCGCCGGGGTGACGACTCATGGGTTAACGGTGCAATCGACGTCTCGGGCTCTAGGCGGTCTCAAGTGACCTTCCTACCCCCTTTGTCTTGCATCAACGCCACTCCCTCCCCCACGCCGTAATGTAGAGCTCCCGGCCCCTCGGTCCCCACTTTTGCTCTGCTGCATGACTCCACAGCGACGCCCCCGCCGGCGCTCCCCAAACACGGCGGTCCTCGTGTTTTCCTTCCTGGGCGGCTATTGCGCCGGCCAGACCATGGCCGCACTCCGCCGGGCGCGCGGGGTGCGGCGGCCGTTGCGCGAGTTCGACGGGCGCCGCATCGTCAACGGCGCCAGCGACGCCATCCTCTCGATCGACGGGGAGGCCCTCATCCTGTTCGCCAACCCGGCCGCGGCCCACATGTTCGCCAGCAGCGTGGCGGCGATGCAGGGCAGCTCGCTGGCGCGCTTCATCCAGCCGCCCCGCCCCAACCCGCGCACGCCCTACGACTACTTCCCGGCCGGCGGCGGGCGCGCGGGGCGGCGCGCGACCGACTACGCCGTCACCGGCATCCGCGCAGACGGCCAGCTGTTCCCGGTCGAAGGCTCGATCTCCAGCGTCCTGCACGGCGGGGGCGAGATCTTCACCGTGATCCTGCGCGACGTCTCGGAACGCCACCTGGTGCAGCAGAAGCTGGCGCGCTCGCACGACCAGCTGCGCCAGCTGTCCTCGGCCCTGCAGACCATCCGCGAAGAAGAGCGCACCCACATCGCGCGCGAGCTGCACGACGATCTCGGCCAGCTGCTGGCCTCGCTGCGCATGGACCTTACCCTGCTGCAGGGCGACGGCCAGTTGCCCGAGCCGGGCCGGCGCCTGATCGAGGGCATGGAAACCAACCTGATGACGGCGATCGCCTCGCTGCGCCGCATCGCCACCAACCTGCGCCCGCGCGCGCTCGACGAAGGCGGCCTGTATTTCGCGCTGCAGGGCCTGCGCGAAGACTTCGTCGAACGCCACGGCATCGCCTGCACCCTGCTGGCCGAGGAAGCCGGACTGCGCCTGGACGATACCGCCAGCACCGCCATCTTCCGCATCGTGCAGGAAGCCCTGACCAACATCGCGCGCCACGCGGGCGCCACCCGGGTGCTGCTCAATCTCGACCGGGTCGACCACGAACTGCTGCTCACCATCGACGACGACGGGCGCGGCATCCGCGACAGCGACATGGAAAAGAAGGAGTCCCTCGGCCTGGTCGGCATGCGCGAGCGGGTCTGGGCCATGGGCGGCGAGATCAACATCGGCAGCGGCGACGGCACCGGCAGCGGCACCCGGATCGAGATCGTGCTGCCGCTCGCAGGCCACTTCATGACGGAGGAAAGCGCCGGCTAGGCTTGGACGTATCAGGATGTCAAATAGCAACATGTCATTAAGTGGACATATTGGCTCAGTAAGATTCGCGTCGATCTGAGTTGATTGAGAACTCGACATCCTGTCCAAACCAAAGGAGCTTTTCATGAAGTGTAAAACCCTGGCAGCCGCCTTGCTGTCCTCCCTGCCGCTGTTCGCCCACGCCCAGACCAGCGTCACCATCTACGGCGTCATGGATGCAGCCGTTGCCGTGGAAGACACCGACGCACCGGGTGAAGACCGTCGCACCGTGATCAACTCGGGCAACCAGTCGAGCAGCCGCATCGGTTTCCGCGGCACCGAAGACCTGGGCAACGGCCTGAAAGCGCTGTTCAACATCGAAGCCGGCGTGGCCCTCGATACCGGCGCCGCAGATTCGGCACTGTTCGGCCGCCGCGCCGTGGTCGGCCTGCAGGGTTCTTTCGGCACCGTGACCGTCGGCCGCGAGTACAGCCCGATCGCCGCCGTCGCCGCCGCCACCGACATCCTGGGCCAGGGCCTGTACGGCAGCAACCTGTCGGCCTTCGCCACCAACCGCCTGACCCGCCGCCTGGCCAACTCGGTCAACTACAAGAGCGACAGCCTGAGCGGCTTCACCGTGAATGCCGCCTACTCGGCCGGCGAGCGCAGCACCGAGCCGTCGGGCGACCTGATGGGCGTGTCGCTGGAATACAAGAACGGCGGCCTGTACCTGGGTGGCGGCTACCACGTGCTCGAGCGCCTGGCGACCGGCGACGACAAGGAATATGGCTTCGGCGCGGGCTATACCATGGGCGCGTTCGAGATCAAGGGCAACTACCTGGTGGCGGACCAGACCGGCGCCAACAACAAGTACAAGAACAGCAACATCGGCGCCGCCTACACCACCGGCCCGAACAAGTTTTTCATCAACTTCCAGCAGCAGAAGATCGAGAGCGGCGCCAAGGGCAACACCGTATCGCTGGCCTACACCTACAGCCTGTCGAAGCGCACCAACGTGTATACGACCTATGCCCAGCTGCGCAACAACGCGCGCGGTGTGTTCGGGATCAGCTCGTCGTCGGTGGCGGTGACCCCGCCGGCGACCGCGCTGGGCGCCGATCCGTCGGTGTTCACCGTGGGCGTGCGCCACTCGTTCTAAGCGGGGTCTGCGCGCGGCGGGGCCGCGTGCTTCCCATCGTCACGCGCGGCTGGCGCCGCGCGCTTCCCGATGCCGGCTTATGCCGGCGTTGTCGTTTGATCTGGCACAGTCCGACGCCGAACCGTCGGACCGTGCCGCAGTCCAACCGGTAGCCAGGCAGTCCGCCGTCCCGCGCTTGACCCGCTGACCCTGTGTGGCACAGACGAACATGGCCATGTTTTCAAGTCTAATACGCCTGTGGCGGCAATACGACACTTTGCCATCGCACCGTGCGCAGCCGTCGAGGCGCGCACGATTGAAACCATTAGCGATTGCCCAACATTGTTCCGGTATGATCATCGGCAAATTTTGGCAATTCCTGTTCCTGCTTGCGACGATAGGGGGTAGCGCATGACGACTACGGCACGGCGGCTCGATGGCGTCCTCAACGGGACCCGCGGCGGCGCCATCGACGGCTTCGACCTCGCGCACGACGATGCCGGGGCCCGCGAACTGCAAGCACTGCGCAACGCCATCGAAGAACGCCTGGCCGGCCTGCTGGCCGAGTGCGGCGACGGCGCCGACCTGCTGGCCGGCGCCATGCGCGCCGGTGCGCTCGGAGCGGGCAAGCGCATGCGTCCGCTGCTCGTGATGCTGGTTGCACGCGACCTCGGTTGCACCTCGCCGGCCCTGGCCGACGTCGCCTGCGCGGTCGAGATGGTGCATGCCGCTTCCCTGGTACTGGACGACATGCCCTGCATGGACAACGCCCGCCTGCGGCGCGGCCGCCCGGCAGTGCACGTACAATATGGCGAAGACGTCGCCATCCTGGCAGCCGTCGCCCTGCTCAGCCGCGCCTTCGGCGTGCTGGCCGGCGCCGCCGACATCCCGCCGGTGACGCGCGCGCGCCTGGTGGCGCGCCTGTCCGAAACGGTCGGCACCCAGGGCCTGGCGCGCGGCCAGTACCAGGACCTGCGCGGCGGCGCACGCACGCTCGACGCCATCGCCACCACCAACGAACTGAAAACCGGCGTGCTGCTCGGCGTCGCGGTCGACATGGCCGCCATCGTCGCCCAGGCCGACGAGTCGGTCGCCCAGTCGCTGCGCGCCTTTGCGCTGGCCGCCGGCCACGCCTTCCAGATCCGCGACGACCTGATCGACCTGCCCGGCAAGGACATCGCCCTGACCGGCATCGAGAGCGGCAAGGACGCTGGCCAAGACCTGGGCAAGGCTACCCTGCTCGCCGCGCTCGGCGTGGAAGAGACCCAGCGCCGCCTGGCGCGCCACCTGGGCGAGGCCCGGCAGCACCTGGACGCGGCGCTCGGCCCGCGCGCCGCGACGCACCGCTTCGTGGCCGGCCTGTTCGCCCGCAGCCGCGCGCGGCCGCTGGCGCCGGCGGCGCCGGCCGCCGACGGCGCACGCAGCCCCGCCATTCCCGCTGCCCTGGTCAACTGACGGAACCCCGCATGGCGCACTTCGGGGTGGTCGCACCCGCGTTCTACAGCCATTACAGCGCGCTCGGCGCGCTCGCCGGCGAACTGGTGGCGCGCGGCCACCGCGTGACCTTCCTGCACCGTCCCGACGCCGCCGCCTACGTCAGCGTCCCAGGCGTGGGCTTTCACGCGATCGGCGCCGCCACCCATCCTCCCGGTTCGCTCGACGCCGCCCTGCGCCGCGCCGCCAACCCGGGCGGGCCGCTCGGCCTGCGCCGCGTCATCCTCGACATGGCCGCCGCTACCTCCATGCTGTGCCGCGAGCTGCCGCGCGCCATCGATACCCTCGGCATCGACGCCCTGCTGGCCGACCAGATGGAAGCGGCCGGCGGCCTGGTCGGCGAGGCCCTTGGCTTGCCCTTCTTTTCGGTGGCCTGCGCGCTGCCGGTGAACCGCGAGCCCGGCATCCCGCTCGCGGTCATGCCCTTCGACTACGCCACGGACGAGCGCGCGCAGAAAATGTACGAAGGCAGCACCCGCGTCTACGACTGGATGATGGGGCCGCACCGCCGCAGCATCGCCGACAATGCGCGCCGCCTGGGCCTCTCGGCGCGCGACGGCCTGCACGACTGCCTGTCGCCGCTGGCCCAGGTCAGCCAGACCGTGGAAGCCTTCGACTTCCCGCGCCGCACGCTGCCGCCGCATTTTTATCACGTGGGGCCGCTGCGTCCGACCGGCATCGGCGGCGCCGCCTCGCGCCATTTCATGCCCGCGGTTGCGGCCGGCAAGCCCTTCGTGTTCGCCTCGCTCGGCACCATGCAAGGCGGGCGGCTTGACCTGTTCCGCCGCATCGCCCGCGCTTGCCGCCAACTCGACGTCCAGCTCCTGATCGCACATTGCGGCGGCCTGGATGCGGCCCAGGAGCGCCAGCTGGAAAGGGCCGGCTCCACCTGGGTGTGCGCGTTCGCGAACCAGGCGGCGGTCCTGGCGCGGGCCGACGCCGTGGTCTCGCATGCCGGTTCGAACACGGTGATGGACGCGATCGCCGCGCGCACGCCGATCCTGGCGCTGCCGATCGCCTTCGACCAGCCCGGCACGGCGGCGCGCGTGGTCCAGGCCGGCATCGGCCTGAAGGCGTCGGCCCGCTTCGCGAGCAGCGCGCGCATCGCGGGGCTGCTGCGGCGCCTGCTGGACGAACAAAGCTTCGCCGACCGGCTCGAAGCGATGGCGCCCGGCGTAGCGGCAGCGGGCGGCACGCTGCGCGCGGCCGATATCATCGAGGCCGCGCTCGCGAGGCAGCGCCGGCCGGAAAGCGTGGCCAGCCTTGGATAAGCCGGATTATGACCTGATCCTGGCCGGCGGGGGCCTGGCCAACGGCCTGCTGGCCTGGCGCCTGCACAGCCAGCGCCCCGAACTGCGCATCCTGCTGCTGGAGGGGGGCGAACGTATCGGAGGCAACCACACCTGGTCCTTCCACGACAGCGACCTGACGCCCGCCCAGCGCGCATGGATCGCGCCGCTCGTCGCGGCGCGCTGGCCGCGCTACGACGTGCGCTTCCCGGACCTGGCACGCACCCTGGACGGCGGCTACGCCAGCATCGATTCCGGCAGCTTCGCGCGGAGAATCCAGCCGGCGCTGGGCACCGCGCTGCTCACCGGCGCCCGCATCGAAGCGCTCACGCCGACCAGCGTGCGCCTCGCCGGCGGGCACGCCCTGCGCGCCAAAGCGGTCATCGACGGGCGCGGCATGCAACCCAGCTCCCGGCTCTCGCTCGGCTACCAGACCTTTCTCGGCCAGGAGCTGCGCCTGGCGCGTCCGCACGGGCTGGCCGCCCCCGTCATCATGGACGCCGCCGTCGAACAGGGGGGCGGCTACCGCTTCGTCTACCTGCTGCCTTTCGGTGCGGACCGGGTGCTGGTCGAGGACACCCACTACGTCGACAGCGCCGCCTGGGAGCCCGAGCGGCTGCGCGCCAACATCGCGGCCTATGCCGCCGCGCGCGGCTGGGAAGTGCTCGACATCTTGCGCGAGGAACACGGCTCGCTGCCGATCGTGCTGGCTGGCGACTTCGACGGCTACTGGGACGACCTGGCCGGCCAGCCATGCAGCGGCCTGCGCGCCGGCCTGTTCCACCCGACCACCGGTTATTCGCTGCCGCACGCGGTGCGCCTGGCCGAACGCGTGGCCGCCCTGCCCGACCTGCGCGCGCCGGTCTTGTTCGCGGCGCTGCGGAAGGAGGCCCGGCGCGAGTGGCAGGGCCAGCGCTTCTTCCGCCTCCTGAACCGCATGCTGTTCCTGGCCGGCCGGCAGGAAGAGCGCTGGCGCGTGATGCAGCGTTTCTACCGCCTGCCGGCGCCGCTCATCGCCCGCTTCTACGCCGGCCGCCTGCGCCTGCACGACAAGGCGCGGCTGCTCAGCGGCAAGCCGCCGGTGCCGGTGTTTGAGGCGCTGGCGGCGGCCAGCAAGATCCACCCAGACCAGATCAGGAAACCAGCATGAACCAGAAACAAGGACAACGCGCGGTCGTCATCGGCGCCGGCTTCGGCGGCCTCGCGCTCGCGATCCGGCTGCAGGCCGCCGGCATGCAGGTCACGCTGCTGGAAAAGCGCGACAAGCCGGGCGGGCGCGCCTATGTCTACGAGGACGAGGGCTTTGTCTTCGACGCCGGGCCCACCGTGATCACCGATCCGTCCTGCATCGAGGAGCTGTTCACGGCAGCCGGCAAGCGCCTCTCGGACTACGTCGAGCTGCTGCCAGTCACGCCCTTCTACCGCCTGTGCTGGGAAGACGGCAGCCATTTCGACTACGCCAACGACCAGGACGCGCTGGACCGCCAGATCCACGCGCGCAACCCGGCCGATGTGGCGGGCTACCGGCGCTTCCTGGCCTATTCGAAGGCCGTGTTCGACGAGGGCTACCTGAAGCTGGGCGCCGTGCCTTTCCTGTCGTTTCGCGACATGATCTCGGCCGGCCCGCAGCTGGCGCGCCTGCAGGCCTGGCGCAGCGTCTACGGCCTGGTCTCGCGCTTCATCCAGGACGAGCACCTGCGCCAGGCCTTCTCTTTCCACTCGCTGCTGGTGGGCGGCAATCCCTTCGCGACGAGCTCGATCTATACGCTGATCCACGCGCTCGAGCGCCAGTGGGGCGTGTGGTTCCCGCGCGGCGGCACCGGCGCGCTGGTGCGCGGCATGGTGCGCCTGTTCCAGGACATCGGCGGGCGCATCGAAGTCAATGCGCCGGTGGCGCGCATCGAGACCGAAGGCAACCGGGTCAGCGGCGTGCGCCTGGACGACGGGCGCCTGTTCCCGGCCGAAGCGGTGGCCTCGAACGCCGACGTGGTGCACACCTATGCCTCGCTGCTGGGCCAGCACCCGCGCGGCGCGGCCGAAGGCGCGGCGCTGCAGAAGAAGCGCTTCAGCAACTCGCTGTTCGTGCTCTACTTCGGCCTCGACAAGCACCACTCGCAGCTGCAGCACCACACGGTCTGCTTCGGCCCGCGCTACCGCGAACTGATCAAGGACATCTTCCAGGGCCAGCAGCTGGCCGACGATTTTTCGCTCTACCTGCATGCCCCCTGCGTGACCGACCCGTCGCTGGCGCCACCCGGCTGCGGCAGTCACTACGTGCTGGCGCCGGTGCCGCACCTGGGCAATGCGCCGATCGACTGGTCAAGCGAGGGTCCGCGCTACCGCGACCGCATCCTCGACTACCTGGAACAGCGCTACATGCCGGGCTTGAGAAGCCAGCTGGTTACCAGCCGCTTCTTCACGCCAGTGGACTTCCGCGACCAGTTGAATGCCCACCTGGGCTCGGCCTTCTCGCTCGAGCCGATCCTGACCCAGAGCGCCTGGTTCCGACCGCACAACCGCGACCGGGAATTGCGCAACCTGTACCTGGTCGGCGCCGGCACCCATCCGGGCGCCGGGGTGCCGGGCGTGATCGGCTCCGCCAAGGCCACCGCCGGCCTGATGCTCGCCGAGCACGGCCTGCGGCGCGAGGTGGCGGCATGAGCGAAGCGCTGATGGAGCACGCCACCCGCACCATCGCGGTCGGGTCGAAAAGCTTCGCCGCTAGCGCGCGCTTGTTCGATGCGGCGACGCGGCGCGGCGTGCTGATGCTCTATGCCTGGTGCCGCCATTGCGACGACGTGGTCGATGGCCAGGAGCTGGGTTTCAACCTGCCGAACGCAAGCCATGACGCCGGCGCCGCGCTGGCGCAGTTGCAGGACCTGACCCGCCGCGCGTATGCGGGCGAACCGATGGTGGATCCTGCCTTTGCCGCCTTCCAGGAAGTGGCGCTGCGCCACCGCATCGACCCGCGCTTCGCCTTCGACCACCTGGCCGGCTTCGCCATGGACGTCGAGGGCGCGCGCTACGAGACCATCGAGGATACGCTGCGCTATTGCTACCACGTAGCCGGGGTGGTCGGCCTGATGATGGCCTCGATCATGGGCGCCCACGATCCGCGCGTGCTGGACCGCGCCTGCGACCTCGGAATCGCCTTCCAGCTCACCAACATCGCGCGCGACATCGTCGAGGATGCGGGGATGGGGCGCTGCTACCTGCCGGCCGAGTGGCTGCGCGAAGCCGGCATCCCGCCGCATGCACTGGCCGACCCGCGCCACCGCGCCGCGCTGGCGCGGGTGGCGGCGCGCCTGGTGGACTATGCCGAACCCTATTACGACTCGGCGCAGCTGGGGATCGCCGCCCTGCCCCTGCGCTCGGCCTGGGCGATCGCCAGCGCGCGCAAGGTCTACCGCCAGATCGGCATCGAGGTGAAGCGACGCGGCGTGCACGCCTGGGACGAGCGCGCCGGTACCGGCAAGGCGATGAAACTCTGGCTGCTGGCCGGCGGCGCTTGCAGCGCAATGGTCTCGCGCGTTAGTGGCCCTGACGCTCGGCCGCGCGATCCGGCGCTGTGGCAGCGTCCGGGCGGCGCTGCAGGCGTCCTCCATGCAGCGCATGCAACTGCCGCTTGAGCACGTCGACCGGCGGCGCGTACAAGAAACCAAAGGAGACCGCGCCGTCCTTGCCCTCGACGGCATGGTGCATGCGGTGGGCCTGGTACAGGCGCTTCAGGTAGCCGCTGCGCGGCGTGTAGCGCAGCGGCCAGCGCCGGTGCACCAGGCCGTCGTGGGCGACGAAATACAGCGCGCCGTAGGCCGTCATGCCGGCGCCGATCCACTGCAGCGGCCAGGCGCCTTCGGTCCCGAACCAGATCAGGGCGATCGCCACGCCGGCGAACACCACGGCGTACAGGTCGTTCTTCTCGAACCATCCGGTGCGCGCTTCATGGTGCGAGCGATGCCAGCCCCAGCCGAAGCCGTGCATGACGTACTTGTGCGCGACGATGGAAAACACTTCCATCAGCACGACGGTGAGGACAACGATGAGGGCGTTGAGCAGCATGGCGCGGTCGTTATCGGAAGAATAAGCGAAAGAATATGCGGAGCCTACCACAGGCACGTGCGCGCATGCCCTGCGCACGCAGCCCGGCGCGGTTCAGCGACGGTACACATCCATTAATTAAGAAAGGAAACCCATGCGCCACCTTCATGCCGCCCTGCTCGCCTGCCTGCTGCTGCCGGCCTCCCTGCCCGCGCTGGCCGCCACGGTCGAAGTCCGCGTCACCAACGTCGCGGCCGGCAAGGGCAAGGTCAACGTCGCCGTCTGCGACCGCGAGCGCTTCCTCAAGCAGTGCGCCTACAGCGCCTCCATGCCGGCCAAGGGTGGCGAGACCGTGGTCAGTTTAAAGGACATTCCGCCCGGCACCTGGGCCGTGCTGGCCTACCAGGACGAAAACGAGAACAACGCGCTCGACCGCAATTTCATCGGCATCCCCAAGGAAAACTACGGCTTCAGCCGCGATGCCGCCAGCCGCTTCGGCCCGCCCGGCTTCGACGACGCCGCCATCGAGGTGCGCGATGGCACCACCGTCGCACCGATCCGCCTGCACTGACGCCCCCGAACCGTGCCGCCACGCCCCACTGTGGCGCTTGCGTCCGCCGGCCTGCACCCTCCGCGGGCATGGCGCAGCGCGGAAAAAATAACGGTAGGAATCAGCAAACTCTTCGGTTATCTTTGCTATCCACAAACAGCCGGATCCGGCCACAATCAATCGAATAAGTTTGCCAGGGGAAACACTGCAATGCATGAATTGGTCAACGCAATCAACGAGTATGTCTGGAGCCTGGCTCTGATCGGCCTGTGCCTGGGCGCCGGACTGTATTTTTCGATCCGCTCGCGCTTCCTGCAGGTGCGCCACATCGGCGAAATGCTGCGCCTGATGATGGAAGGTAAAAGCTCGGACCAGGGCGTGTCCTCGTTCCAGGCGCTGGCCATGACCCTGGCCGGCCGGGTCGGCACCGGCAACATCGCCGGCGTCGCCACCGCCATCACCTTCGGCGGTCCGGGCGCCGTGTTCTGGATGTGGATGGTGGCCTTCCTCGGCGCCAGCTCGGCCTTCGTCGAATCGACACTGGGCCAGGTCTACAAGGAGTCGATCAACCGCGAATTCCGCGGCGGCCCCGCCTTCTATATCGAGAAGGGTCTGGGCGTGAAGTGGTACGCCGTGCTGTTCGCCGTGGTCACCATCATTGCCACTGGCCTGCTGCTGCCGGGCGTGCAGGCCAACTCGATCGCCGAGAGCCTCAAGACCGCTGCCGGGTTCGACACCACCTACACCGGCCTGGCGCTGGCCGCGGTCCTCGCCTTCATCATCTTCGGCGGCGTCAAGCGCATCGCCACCTTCGCCGAATACGTGGTGCCCTTCATGGCGCTCGGCTACATCCTGGTGGCCTGCGCCATCGTTGCCATGAACATCGACCAGCTGCCGGGCGTGATGAAGCTGATCTTCACCTCGGCCTTCGGCGGGGACGCCGCCTTCGGCGCCATCATCGGCATGGCGATCCAGTGGGGCGTCAAGCGCGGCGTCTATTCGAACGAAGCCGGCCAGGGCACCGGCCCGCACGCCTCCTCGGCCGCCGAAGTGAGCCACCCGGCCAAGCAGGGCCTGGTGCAGGGCTTCTCGGTCTACGTCGACACCCTGTTCGTGTGCTCGGCCACTGCCTTCATGCTCCTGATCACCGGCCAGTACAACGTGCAGGCGCCGGACGGCACCCCGATGTTCGTCGGCGTGCAGGGCGTGGCCTCGGGCCCGGGCTATGTGCAGACGGCGCTGGAAAACATCATGCCGGGCTTCGGCTCGCTGTTCGTGGCCATCGCCCTGCTGTTCTTCGCCGGCACCACCATCGTCGCGTATTACTACATCGCCGAAACCAACATCGCCTATCTCAACCGCAAGATCAACCGTCCCTGGCTGACCCTGGTGCTGAAGCTGGCCCTGGTCGCCTCGACCTTCTACGGCGCCGTCAAGACCGCGGACGCGGCCTGGGCGCTGGGCGACCTGGGCGTCGGCCTGATGGCCTGGCTGAACCTGATCGCCATCCTCCTGATGCGCGACACCGCCTTCAAGTGCCTGCGCGACTACGAAGCGCAGAAGAAGCTGGGCAAGGATCCGGTATTCGATCCGACGGCGCTCGGCATCACCGGCGCGCACTTCTGGGAGCAGCGCGTGGCGCAGGCCAAGGCCCAGCCCAAGGCCGGCGACGCGGTCGCCACCGAAACCGTCTAGCCCGCACGATCACGCCCGGCACGCGCGCCGGGCGTGGTATCATGGACACGGGTGATCGTGCCAATCCGGCACGACAGGATGCGCGATGGTCGGGCCGCCACGCGGTTACTCCACGTCCCCATGATCCGCATCGAACACCCGCTGTCACACACCTTCAAGCAATTCACCGAGTCGAGCAAGGCCGGGGGCATCATCCTCATCGCCTGCACGCTCGTCTCCTTGTCCATCGCAAACTCGTCGCTCGGCCCGGCCTACCTCGGTTTCTGGCACCAGTACGTGGCGGGGCTCAGTATCGAGCATTGGGTCAACGACGCCCTGATGGCGATCTTCTTCCTTCTGATCGGCCTCGAGCTCGAGCGCGAGCTGGTCAACGGAGAACTGTCCGACCTGCGCAATGCCATGCTGCCGATGCTGGCCGCGGCCGGGGGTATCGCGGTGCCGGCCCTGATCCACTTCAGCCTGAACGGCGGCAGCGCCACCCAGGCCGGCGTCGGCATCCCGATGGCGACCGACATCGCCTTCGCGCTCGGCGTGCTGGCCCTGCTCGGCAGCCGGGTGCCGGCTTCGCTCAAGATCTTCCTGACCGCGCTGGCCGTGATGGACGACTTGGGCGCGATCGTCGTCATCGCCCTGTTCTATACCACCGACCTGTCCTTCCTCTACCTGCTGGGGGCACTGGCCGTGTTCGCGGGCCTCTTGGTCCTGAACCGCGTGCTGCGCGTGATGGCGCTGCTGCCCTATCTGGTCGGCGGCGCATTGATGTGGTTCCTGATGCTCAAATCCGGCGTACACGCGACCATCGCCGGCGTGCTGCTGGCCTTCGCGATTCCCTATTCAGCCAGGGAAGACGATACCGAATCTCCTTCGCACCGGCTCGAGCATATCCTGCACAAGCCCGTCACCTTCCTGATCCTGCCGGTGTTCGCGCTGGCGAACACCGGGATCGTCATCGGCGCGGACTGGGCCGCGGAACTGGCCACCCCGAACAGCCTGGGCATCATTCTCGGCCTGGTCGTGGGCAAGCCGGTCGGCATCTTCCTGTTCAGCTTTGCGGCGGTGGCGCTCGGCCTGTGCCGCCTGCCGCTCGACCTGGCCTGGCGCCACATCCTCGGCGCCGGCCTGCTGGGCGGGATCGGCTTCACCATGTCGATCTTCATCACCAACCTTGCCTTCACGGGCACGGTGGACGCCATCAATGCGTCCAAGATGGCGATCCTGCTGGCATCAACGGTGGCGGGCATCGTCGGCTTCAGCTGGCTCAAGCTGTTCGGCGCGCCGCTTGCTTCCGACCCGGATACCGACACGATGGACTTCGAGGGCAGCAGCCCGGGGCCGCGCTGAGCGCCCCAGGTCAACTGGCGTCAGTCCCGCGCGGCGTCGAGCAAGGCCAGGACCGCAGCCTTGTTACCCTCTTCCGGCCAGCCCTCGGTCTTGCCCATTACCTTGCCGTCCTTGAGGACGAAGAAGCGCGGCACGCCCGCCGCATCGATGGCGCGCCAGGCCGCCAGGTCGGCGGGAACGCCCATCGGCATCGACGGGTTGGCTGCATTCCACTCGCTGATGAAGTTAAACGGAACGCCGGACGAGGGTGGCGTGAGGATCAGCAGGTTCGCCTGGCGCAGGCGCGCCTGCAGGTCGGTATCGCCGTGCAGCGCGGCCAAGGCATTGGCCGAGAACCGGCAGCCGGCGTCGACCACCATGATCAGCTGCGTTCCCTTCGGTACCGGCGCCGCTTCGCGCGTCAAGGTGTGCGCGGCGCGGTCGTAACGGTAGAGGCTGCGGCCCTGGAAGCCGCTCCCGAGCGGGTCCTTCACTGTCGGGATGGCGCGCGTGCCCAGGTCCGGCCTCGCAGCGGCGAAGGCCCGGGCCTGGTCGAACAAGCGCACGGTCATCAATGCTTGCAGCACATCGCCGTCCAGCATGCGCCGCGTGTCGACGCCGCGCGTTGCCAGTTCCTGGTGAACGCGCAGCATATCCGGCAGTGCAGTGCCGGGATGGTTGAATTCCATTCTCCAGGCTGCTTCAAACAGCAGCAGAAGGTCGCCGAGGGGCTGGGTGCGCAGCGCCACGGCTTCGATCTGTTCGCCGAACAGACGCGTGTACTGCTGCAGCTGGGCGGTTGGCGAACGGACGGTCGCCCCACCCGTTGCCGTCGCGTCGCGTCGCTCGGCTTCCATCGCCCCGATTTGGACGAACTCCAGCAGCCGTTGTTCGATCAAGGGCGAAGGTTCGGGCAAGCGCAAGGGTTTCCCGACCAGTTGACGCTGGAACATCTCTAGCTGTTCAGAGCTGTCCAGGAAGGCGAGCAAGGCCGCCAGTTGCTGTTGATCCAGCTCGCGTACGATGGCCAGATAACTGAATCCGCGCGGCTCGCCGGTGTCGGTCCAGCGCATCGAGCGCAGGAAGCTGCGCTTGCCGTAAGGAGTCAAGGCGTCGAGTGGCGTTGCCTGACCGGATGCCAGCACAGCCTTGAGCTGTGCTTCGTTGCGGATGACCGGTACGTCGGCCGCGGGCGCCGGAACGGCCCAGCAGGCCAGGCACAGCACGAGCGAACTACGGAAGAACGATCCTGCCATGCTGCCTCCGAATCGATGATCGTCGATCCGTCGAGTATATCGGCAAGCGCGGCCATCAAGACAAATGGCGCTGTCGCGGGCGCCATTTCATGCAGGCCGGGTCGGCTAGCCTGCCGTCATGTTGCTTGCGTACTCAGGGCTGCCGGCGGCGGCGCGACAGGCCCAGCATTGCCAGGCCGAGGCCGAACGACGCCATGGTGGCCGGTTCCGGCAAGGCTTTCAGGCCGTCGGTACCCGCAAAGGTCGTGTACTGGCCGCTACCGATCTTGAACTGCGCCTGCGCGCTGCCGTCGCAGCAGTTCTCCAGGCCGAAAATAGTCAAAGTGTGATTGCCGGCTGCAAGATACTTGGAACCTCCCAGGAACTGCGAAGCGGTATTGTAGTTCCCGCCCCACCACATGTTGTTGCCATTGAAGGTCAAGGCCACGCCGTCGAGGAACATGGCGCCGCCGAAGCCAAAGTCGACCCCGGTGCGGAAGGACCACGTGCCGGCCTGGCTGGCCGTTACGCCGAAATCGATGGTGGCTTTCCACGCATAATTGCTGTCGGTACCGAACAGGGCTTTGTTCGTCAAATTGTCATACAACGCAACCTGCTTGGTGCCATAGCCGGCAGTCTTGTTCTGCGCCTGGGCCTGGATCGCGGCATTGACGACGTCGCGGTAGGAATTGGCCGAATTCTGGAACCCGGCGGTGCTGTAGCCGGTCTGAATTGTGATCACACTCGCATCGGCCTGCAGGGCCAGGATGGCGAGGGACAGAGCGGCAATGGGTTTGAGCATGGACATAATAGATCGACAATTGATTTAACTAAAGGTCAATATATCATGCCCAATGACAATGTAAATATATTTGTCGAAACTTACTCATTTCCGTCATTTATTTACAACGATTCCTTGACGCGTGCGCCGGCGCGCTTTGCAAGCGGCCGGCTAACTGAAAGATTGGCTCGTGGCAGCGATGTGCCGGGTGGAGTGGCGGGACTATGGGACGTAACCGGGCACCGGCCTTCGCCAGTGCGACGGTTCTGCTGGTAACGGAAGGATCCGTCAGCCAGGCGCTGGCAATACCAGCGGCATCACTTCAGCCGGCAAGTCAGCGCCCAGCAGCTGTCCCAGCGGCCGATCTTGATCTCGCGTACCGCCGTGCCGAGGCGCTTGCGCAGTGCGCTGTCGGTCGGGTAGTTCTTGGGCAGTTCGTGGCGCTGGCCATCGGCGTCGACGAACTGGGCCCAGGTGTTGCCCTGGGCGTCGGTGCGCGCCACGGTCGGGCTGACGCCTTCGACGTACTCGTCGTCGATCAGCACCAGGAGCGCGTTCGCGCCGATGCGGGTACGCAGCCCGGCCAGGAAGACGTCCTGCTGGTCCTTGGTGAAGTGCGACCACAGGAAGCCCGCGAACACGGCGGTGAATTTACCGAGGTCGGTCGGCAGGTTCAGCGCGTCGACCACGCGGTACTCGACGTTTTCCAGCCCTTCCCCATGCTCGCGCGCCACGTTCAGCATCGCTTCGCTGATGTCGGTGGCCAGCACCGACTTGGCGGTTTCGGCCAGCACGTCGGTCCAGTAGCCGGTGCCGCAGCCCAGTTCCAGCACGGTATGCCCGCGCATCAGGTCTGCCACCTGCCCGGCGACGTCGCCGAGGTCGTCCTGGCGGTCTTCGTCGCTCTCGTCGTGGAACTGGGCGTCGTAGTGGTCGGCGATCGAGGTGAAGAAGTCGGCGACGGCGCTTTTGCCAGATTCGTTGCTCATGGTATTTCCTTGTTTCTTACAGTTCGTAGTTTTCACCGCCGCGCATCGCGGCTTCGACCATCTTGCGGTTCAGCGTGGGGGCGAGCAGCTCGATGAAAGTATAGATATAGCTGCGCAGGTAGGCGCCCTGCTTGATCGCCACGCGCGAGACGTTCATGCCGAACAGCTGGCCCACCGGGATGGCGCGCAGGTTGCGGTCGCGCTCGGGGTCGAAGGCCATGCCGGCGATGATGCCCACACCCATGCCCAGCTCGACATAGGTCTTGATGACGTCGGCGTCGATCGCTTCCAGCAGCACGTCCGGCTTCAGGTTGCGCAGGCCGAAGGCATGGTCGATCTTGCTGCGGCCGGCAAACGCGGCGTCGTAGGTAATGACCGGGTAGCTGGCGATCTCTTCCAGCGAGACCGCCCTGGAACGGGTCAGCGGGTGCTCGTGCGGCACGACGACCACGTGTTCCCACTGGTAGCACGGCAAGGTGATCAGGCCTTCCACGGCCGCGATCGACTCGGTGGCAATCGCCAGGTCGGCCTGGTCGTTCTTGACCATGTCGGCGATCTGCCGGGGGTTGCCTTGCAACAGGGACAAGCGCACCTTGGGGAACTTCTGCATGAAGGCCTGCACCACCTTGGGCAGCATGTAGCGCGCCTGGGTGTGGGTGGTGGCAATGGTGAAGCTGCCGCTGTCGTGGGCCGCGTATTCCTTGCCGATGCGCTTGAGGCTCTCGATCTCCTGCATGATCAGCTCGACCGATTGCAGCACCAGCCGGCCCGGTTCGGTGAGCCCGCGGATGCGCTTGCCGTGGCGGGTGAAGATGTCCACGCCGAGCTCTTCCTCGAGCTCGATGATGGCTTTCGATACCCCGGGCTGCGAGGTGAACAGCGCCTTGGCGGCGTCGGTCAGGTTGTAGTTCTGGCGGACGGCTTCGCGCACGAAGCGCAGCTGGTGAAGGTTCATGTGGGTGGGGTCTGTTCTTATGTGGGTTTCTTGCAAATCCTGCAGCAGACGACATTTTAAGATGCTTATTCAAGTTACGCATATAAGCAAATGAAATCTCCGTAGTTTGGAATATATAGCGCGGTCCGTACACTTGCCCAGACATTTAACGGGTGGACAATGTTTGTGCAGGTCTACCCATACTGGACGAGACCATGTACCGCTACGACCACTACGACCATCTCATCGTGCGCGAACGCATCGCGCAGTACCGCAGTCAGGTGGAGCGCCGCCTGAACGATGAGCTGACCGAAGAAGAATTCATCCCCCTGCGCCTGCAGAACGGCCTGTACATGCAGCGCCACGCCTACATGCTGCGCGTGGCCGTGCCTTACGGCCTGCTGGCATCGAAGCAGATGCGCATGTTCGCGCACATCGCGCGCAAGTATGACCGCGGCTACGGCCACTTCACCACCCGCCAGAACATCCAGTACAACTGGATCGAGCTGGAACAGACCCCGCAGATCCTGGAAGACCTGGCCTCGGTCGAGATGCACGCCATCCAGACCTCGGGCAACTGCATCCGCAATATCACCACCGACGAATTCGCCGGCGTGGCGGCCGACGAGATCATCGATCCGCGCCCGTTCGCCGAAATCCTGCGCCAGTGGAGCACCTTCCACCCCGAGTTCATCGCCCTGCCGCGCAAGTTCAAGGTGGCGATCAATGGCGCCGTGGAAGACCGCGCCGCGATTGCCATCCACGACATCGGCCTGACCCTGGTGAAGAACGATGCGGGTGAAGTCGGCTTCAAGTTCATGGCCGGCGGCGGCATGGGCCGTACCCCGATCCTGGGATCCGTCATCCGCGACTTCCTGCCGTGGCAGCACCTGCTGACCTATACCGAAGCCGTGATGCGCGTGTATAACCAGCACGGCCGCCGCGACAACAAGTACAAGGCCCGCATCAAGATCCTGCTCAAGGCCCTTGGCGTGGAAGAATTCACGCGCCAGGTCGAGGAAGAATGGCAGGACCTGAAGGACGGTCCGGAAACACTGACCCAGGAAGAATTCGACCGCGTCGCCCAGTGGTTCCAGCCGCACGGTTACGCCCAGCTGGAAGACATCGATCCGACCGCCCAGCATGCGGACAACCGCGCCTTTGCCAACTGGGTCAACCGCAACGTCAAGCCGCACAAGGTGCCGGGCTACGCCGCCGTGGTGCTGTCGCTGAAGAAAACCGGCGTGCCGCCGGGCGACGCCACCGCCGAGCAGATGGACTTCGTGGCGGACCTGGCCGACAAGTACAGCTTCGGCGAACTGCGCGTGACCCACGAGCAGAACCTGGTGCTGGCCGACGTCGAGCAGTCGAAACTGTTCGAACTGTGGCAGCTGGTGAAGGCCAAGGGTCTGGCGACGCCGAACATCGGCCTGCTGACCGACATCATCGCCTGCCCGGGCGGCGACTTCTGCTCGCTGGCGAATGCCAAGTCGATCCCGATCGCGGCCGCCATCGCGGAGCGTTTCGACAACCTCGACTTCCAGCACGACATCGGCGACATCGAACTGAACATCTCGGGCTGCATCAACGCCTGCGGCCACCACCACGTGGGCGCCATCGGCATCCTCGGCGTCGACAAGGACGGCAGCGAGTGGTACCAGGTGTCGATCGGCGGCTCGCAGGGCAATCATTCGGCCATCGGCAAGATCATCGGCCCGTCGTTCTCGGCGGTGCAGATGCCGGAAGTCATCCAGCGCCTGCTCGACGTCTATGTGCGCGAGCGCTTCGAGGGCGAGCGTTTTGTGGATACCGTGCAGCGCCTCGGCATCGCGCCGTTCAAGGAACACGTCTATGCCACGCCGATCGCGGCGGGCGAACTGGTTGGGGAAGACCACTATGCCTAATCTTGTCCTGCACAAGCAGATCATCAAACACCGCGAAGTGGTCGAGGACGACTGGAGCGTGCTGCGCCTGGTCGAAGGCGAGACGCCCGAGAACGTCGTCGTGCCGGAAGGCCGCGTCATCGTGCCCCTGGGGGTTTGGCAGGCGCAGCGCCCGCTTCTCTCGGGCCGCAGCGAGATCGGCGTCTGGCTGGCGCCCGACGAACCGGCAGCTGCCATCAAGGACGACCTGGATCGCTTCAAGGTGGTCGCCGTCGACTTCCCGAAGTTCTCGGACGGCCGCGGCTACTCGACCGCGTTCAACCTGCGCAAGCGCCTCGCTTACACCGGCGAGCTGCGCGCGATCGGCGACGTCCTGCGTGACCAGCTGTGGCCCCTGTCGCGCGTCGGCTTCGATGCCTTCGCCACCCGCCAGGACCGCAGCATCCACGACGCACTGAAGGGCCTGACCGTGTTCTCGGAAACCTACCAGGCTTCCGTCGACCAGCCGGTGCCGCTGTTCCGCCGTGCGCCGCGCGGTACGCCGCCGGAACTGACTGACATCGGCGCGGGCATCTAAGGAATCCGACATGAGCGATTTGCACCGCCGCGTCGAAGAGACCAATGCCATCCTGGCGCGTATCGCCCGCGATTACTCGCCCGCCGTGTTCGCGTCGAGCCTGGCGGCCGAGGACATGGTCCTGACCGACCTGATTCTGAAGGCCAGGCTGCCAATCGGGATCTTCTCGCTCGAGACCGGCCGCCTGCATGCCGAAACGCTGGACATGCTCCAGCGCGTGCGCGACATCTACGGCTACGAGATCGCCCTGTTCCGCCCGCAGCCGGAGGCTGTGGAAGCCTACGTGGCGCAGAACGGCCTGAACGCCTTCTACGACAGCGTCGAAATGCGCAAGGAATGCTGCCGCGTGCGCAAGGTCGAGCCGCTGGGCCGTGCGCTGGGCGGCAACAAGGCCTGGATCACCGGCCAGCGCCGCGCCCAGTCGACCACGCGCGCCGAACTGGCGGTGCAGGAAGACGATGCCGCGCACGGCATGCAGAAGTTCAACCCGCTGGCCGACTGGCTTGAATCCGACGTCTGGGAATACCTGCGCATGCAGAACGTCGCTTATAACGCCCTGCACGACCGCGGCTACCCGTCGATCGGCTGCGAACCCTGCACCCGCGCGATCCAGCCGGGCGAGGACGTGCGCGCCGGCCGCTGGTGGTGGGAAAACCCCGAATCGAAGGAATGCGGCCTGCACGTGGTCGACGGCAAACTCATTCGCATCAAATCCGTGGCGGCTTGATAGCGCCACTCTCCAGACAGAACACACATGACGAACCTTCTCGACAATCCGGCCGTGCTCACCGACGTGCTCAGTGACGTCAACGCCCGCCACCTCGACGCCCTCGAGTCCGAGGCCATCCACATCCTGCGCGAAGTGGCGGCCGAATGCAGCAACCCTGCCCTGCTCTTCTCGGGCGGGAAGGATTCGGTCGTGCTGCTGCGCCTGGCCGAGAAGGCCTTCCGGCCCGGTAAATTCCCCTTCCCGCTGGTGCACATCGACACCGGCCACAACTTCGACGAAGTGATCGCCTTCCGCGACGCACGCGTCGCGGAACTCGGCGAGCGCCTGATCGTCGGCTCGGTCGAGGACTCGATCAAGCGCGGCACCGCGCGCCTGCGGAACCCTGCGACCGACTCGCGCAACGCGGCCCAGGCCGTGACCCTGCTGGAAACCATCGCCGAACATGCTTTTGATGCCTGCATCGGCGGCGCCAGGCGCGACGAAGAGAAAGCGCGCGCCAAGGAGCGCATCTTCTCCTTCCGCGACGAATTCGGCCAGTGGGACCCGAAGGCCCAGCGTCCGGAACTGTGGGACCTGTATAACACCCGCGTCCACCCGGGCGAGAACATGCGCGTGTTCCCGATCTCGAATTGGACGGAACTCGACGTGTGGCAGTACATCGCCCGCGAAAAGCTGGCCCTGCCCCCGATCTACTTCGCGCACGAGCGCCAGGTGATCCCGCGTAACGGCCTCCTGGTGCCGCTGACTCCCCTGACCCCGGCCAGGGAAGGCGAACAGGTCGAAACCCGCACCGTGCGCTTCCGCACCGTGGGCGACATCTCCTGCACCTGCCCGGTGGCGTCCAGCGCAGCCACGGTCGAGCACATCATCGCCGAGACGGCCGTGACCGAAGTGACCGAGCGCGGAGCGACCCGCATGGACGACCAGACCTCGGAAGCCTCGATGGAAAAACGCAAGAAGCAAGGATATTTCTGATGAACGCCATGACCGACAATCTCAATCAACGCGGCCTGCTGCGCTTCATCACCGCGGGTTCCGTCGACGACGGCAAGAGCACCCTGATCGGCCGCCTGCTGTACGACAGCAAGGGCATCTTCGCCGACCAGCTGGCCGCCGTCTCGCGCTCCAAGCACAAGCGCACCGTGGGCGACACCATCGACCTGTCGCTGCTGACCGACGGCCTGGAAGCCGAGCGCGAACAGGGCATCACCATCGACGTCGCCTACCGCTACTTCGCCACGCCAAAGCGCAAGTTCATCATCGCCGACACCCCGGGCCATGAGCAGTACACCCGCAACATGGTGACCGGCGCCTCGACCGCGGACGCCGTGATCATCCTGGTGGACGTCTCGAAGGTGAAACTTGGCGACGACGGCAGCGTGACCCTGCTGACGCAAACCAAGCGCCACTCGACCATCGCCAAGCTGCTGCAGATCGAGCACGTGATCGTGGCCGTCAACAAGATGGACCTGGTGAACTACGACCGGACCGTGTACGAGCGCATCGTCGCGGCCTACCGCGAGTTTGCCGATTCGCTGGGCCTGAAGGACGTGACCGCGATCCCGCTGTCGGCCCTCGCCGGCGACAACGTGGTGGAAGCGTCCAGCCACACGCCCTGGTACGAAGGCCCGACCCTGATCGAGCTGCTCGAAAGCCTGTCCGTCTACGACGAATCGCACACCGCCCCCTTTCGTTTCCCGGTCCAGCTGGTGGCGCGCCACAACGGCCACGAAGCGAACGACTTCCGCGGCTACATGGGCCGCATCGAGTCGGGCAAGGTCTCGGTCGGCGACAAACTCGTCGTCCAGCCCTCGGGCCAGCTTGCTACCGTGAAGGACATCGTGACCTTCGACGGTTCGCTGCAATCGGCCGTGGCCGGCCAGTCGGTGACCCTGCTGCTCAACGAATACCTCGACATCTCGCGCGGCGACCTGCTGGCAGGCAGCGACCAGCCGGCGACCCAGCTGAAACAGGTGGTGGCCGACGTGTGCTGGATGTCGGACGAGCCGCTCGACCTGCGCCGCAAGTACTGGATCAAACACGGCACCCGCCAGACCGCGGCCAAGGTCAAGCAGGTCGACAGCATCCTGGACGTCAACACGCAGCAGCGCCACGCGGGAGACGGCCTGACCCTGAACGACATCGCGACCGTGCAGCTCACCGTGCAGCAGCCGCTGGCGGCCGACGCCTACGCCGACAACCGCGCCACGGGCGCCTTCATCCTGATCGACGAAGTCACCCACCAAACCGTCGCAGCGGGTATGATCCGGCTGGATCAATAAGCGAAGGGTGCGTATGGCGGGGCTGGGGAAAGTCTATCTGGTCGGGGCTGGACCCGGTGCGGCCGACTTGATTACGGTGCGCGGCGCGCGCCTCTTGGGGCAGGCCGACGTCGTGCTCTACGATGCCCTGGTCACGCCCGAGATGCTCGCTTTGTGCCGCCAGGCCGAGCTGATCTCGGTCGGCAAGCGCTCGGGCCAGCGCTCCACCGCCCAGGTCCACATCAACCAGCAGCTGGTCGACTGCGCCGGCAAATTCCAGACCGTCGTGCGCCTGAAGGGCGGCGACCCGATGCTGTTCGGGCGCGCCGACGAGGAATTGCGCGCGCTGGAAGCGGCCGGCGTCGAGGTCGAGATCGTCCCCGGCATCACCACCGCCGTCGCCGCGGCGGCGGCATCCAAGCAGCCGCTGACCAAGCGCGGGGTGGCGCGCAGCGTCGCCTTCTTCACTTCCAGCACGGCGCCGGACCAGCCGGACCATCCAGCCTTACCGGAAACCGACACCCTGGTGCAGTACATGGGCGGCCGCGAAGCCGCCGCCACCGCCGAGCGCCTGCTGGCGGAAGGCCGGCGGCCGGACCTGCCGGTGGTGGTGGTGGAAAACTGCAGCCGTCACGACGAGCGCATCCTGCGCCTGACGCTGTCGGATCTGGCGCGCGGGCTGGAGCCGGGGCATGGCCCCGTGCTGGTGATGCTCGGCGAGGCGCTCGCCAAACGCGAGCACCAACTGTAGGGTGGTCGGCTCTGCCGACCGCGCGTCCAACCGGTGTCGGCGTTACGTCAGCGCATCCGTGAGTTGAACGCGTGCACGGCGGCGCCGTGCACCCTACGAGCTTACGCCCACGGCGTGAACTCGATCCCGTTCTGGATCGCCCCGATCACCTGCGCCTGGTTCTCCGCACTCTCGCTGAAGAAGGCCAGCACCTCTTCGCGCGGCACGTGCAGCTCGCCCAGCGCCTTGACCCAGTAGTCGTGGCCGGCGCCTTCGGCGCTGCGGTGCAGGACGTTGTAGTACAGCAGGTCCACGAACAGTTCGTTGCCCGGCGTGCCGCCGTACATGTGCTTGAATTCGGCGCTGTTCACGAAGCCGGCCGAGACCTCCTGCAAGCTCAGGCCCGCATCCAGCATCTTGATCCAGTAGCCCATGCCCTCCTTGTCCGGCGCCCGGTTGAAGGCGGCCTTGTACAGGCGGTAGGCCTGGCCGGCGGTGCCGTCGATGTCCAGCGCCACCGAGACGTCGCTGAAATCGATGCGCTCGACGCCCACCAGGGTGTCGACCACGCCTTTGCCCGCCCCGGCCGCCACGGTCGCCGCGTGGTCGGCGCGTTCGATCTTGAACTCGCTGCGCAGGCCGGTATAGCTGATGGTGTCGATGCCCGCATGGCCTTCGATGTGGCGGCCCGGCTCCACCGGCGTCTCGGTGCGCACCGGTTCGGTCACGGGCGCGCCGCCGGTCTGCTGGTTGCCGTTGCCGCCGGTCGCGCCGCTGCCGCCGGGGACCTCCGACGAACCGGCCAGCACGCGCGTCTCGACCTGGATCGCGCCGTTCGCATCGGTATCGATCCAGGCGGTGGCGAAGCCGCCATTCGCCAGCGCCGTCAGCGCCGGATTGGCCTGGTCGCCGGCGCGCAGTTCGTTGATGGCGAACTCGCGCAGGTCGAGCGCGTTGCCGGCGACGTCGAAGCGGCGCCCGAACACGCCGTTGCCTTCGAAGTCGCCGCTGGAGGACTGCCATGCAATCACGAAGCTGCCGTCCGACAGCGCCGTGACCTCGGCCTCGAAGCGCCCGCTGCCGCTGTCGACGTTGGCCTGGGTCATGGCGCCGACCTTGTTGCCGAAAGCGTCGTAGCGCTGGAAGAAGATGTCGCTCATGCTGAAGCCGAGCGGTTCGTTGGCATAGCTGTCCCAGGCCACCACGTAGCCGCCATCAAGCAGGGCGGCGATGCTGGGCAGCGGCGCCGCCGTGGCGATGCTGGCCGCCAGGCCGTCGCCGCTCACCACGCTGGTAGCGCCACCGAGACTGGCGGCGTAGATGTTGCCGTCGCCGATCTCGCCCCAGGCCACGGTATAGCCGCTGCCGGTGGCCGCGATGCTCGGGTTGAAGGCGGTGCCGAGCTGGCCGTAGACCTGCTCCAGACCGACCGAATTGCCGGCGGTGTCGAAGCTGCGCACGTGGACCTGGCCGTCCGCGCGCCAGGCGATCGCGAAGGAACCGTCGGCGAGCTTCGCCACATCCGGCATGGCGGCGTCGAAAGAAGCAGCAGCATCGGCCAGCAGCTGGGCGCCGGCCTTGCCGCTCGCGTCGACGATTTTATAGGCGATGCGCGGCGCGCCGCCCACCGTGGTGGTGTAAGCCGTCACGAAGCGCCCGCCGCCCAGGGCCGCCACCGAGGGCTGCCCTTCGGCGATGCCGTCGTTGGATGGCGTGAGCGCGAAGGCGGCGCCGCGTGCGTTGCCGGCGGCGTCGCGCAGTTGGGTCCAGATGGCCTGGTCTTGTCCCTGCCACACGGCGGCGAAACCGCCGTCGCCGAGCGCGGCCAGCGCCGGGCTGGCGCCGGCGCTGGCCGCGCCCAGTGCCGCTTCGCTGCCGAAGCCTTCGAGCTCGCGGGTACTGCCCGCTTCCACCGTGTAAACCAGGGTCTCGGCAAAGCCCTTGCCCGGGAGCGGGTTGCCGTTATAGTCGATCTGGTAGCGGTCGTAATAGTGCGCGGTGACAGTCACCGGCGTGCCTGCTCCCGGCAGCAGGGCGGCATTCGCGATGACCAGCTTGGCCGAGGTATCGGTGGCCGGGTTGTAGACGATGCTGAACAGGCCCGGGACCGACTGCGCGTCGATCACCCAGCGGCCGCTGGTAAGCACGCCGAAGTCGATCGGGGTCAGGGTGGCGGCGGTATCGCCGGTACGCAGGCTCGTCAATAGGATGTCGCGGTCGTCGATGATGCCGACCGGAGCGTAATCTGTGGTGTCGGTGCTCATGGGGAAATTCCTGGTAGTGCGGCGCAGAACGCGCTAGTGTCAGGAATGATGATGCCCCAAGCCAACTTTTTTTGACAGCGAGAAAGTAAATTCCTTACAGCAATACGACACGAATCCAACAGAAGATGAACATGCTGTCAGCGAAGTTGGCAGCATGTTTTTCATGTCTGTTAACAGAGTTATCGCTTGATCAAGAACGACTCCCGTTCGCAATTGCCAGGCATCTCCGACGGTGCGCTTTGTCCCTGCTCTGCATGCTATGGTCGCATTCAGTTCCCACAATCTGCCGCGATCGAAGGAGGAAGGATGAACCGTTTCAAAGACAAAGTCGTGCTGGTTACCGGTGCCGCGTCCGGCATCGGCCTGGCAGCAGCCCGTCGGTTTCTCGATGAAGGCGCCCGTGTCGTGATGCTCGATATCGACGAGGCCTGCCTCAAGGAATCCGCCGCCAAACTGCCGCAAGACCGCATTCTCGTGCAGATCGGCGATACCGCCGACCAGAAGACGGCCGCCGCCGCCGTCCAGGCAGCGCTCGACCGCTTCGGCGGCCTGCATATCCTGATCAACAATGCCGGCGTGGCCACTGAAGGCGACATCATGAAGACCAGTGAAGAAGACTTCGCACGGGTCATGGCCGTGAATGTGGCTGGCTACTTCCACATGGCAAAGGCGGCGATGCCCGAACTGGTCAAGACCCGTGGTGCGATCGTCATGACCTCGTCCGTCTCGGGGCTGGGCGGTGATTGGGAACTGTTCGCCTACAACACCTCGAAAGGCGCCGTCAGCAACATGGTGCGCGCGATGGCGATGGATGCCGGCAAGGATGGCGTGCGGGTCAATGCGGTCAATCCGAGCTTCACGAAGACCAGGATGACCGAGGACATGGTGGCCGATCCCGATCTCGTCGAAAAGTTCAGGGAACGCATGCCGCTCGGCGCGCCGGAGGATGCGGAGGGCGTGGCGGCGGCGATTGCCTTCCTGGCGAGCGAGGATGCGCGCCTCATCACCGGGGTCAACCTGCCGGTGGATGCAGGCTTGCGGGCATCCAACGGGCAACCGCCTATGTCGTAATCGATTCCACGCGGGAACCGCGACGAGCTGCACGCGAGTGCGCTACACCGTTCTCGCTGCAAGAGAAACCTGCGTCGAAACAGGCAGACCCAAGTTCACACCTGCGAGTTGACAAGTAATTTCCCATATGCAACGATCGCCGTCCGGGAACTAACAACCGCAGCTCATGAGACTCCATGCATTACCGATGTATTTGCTGATCGCCCTGGTTTCCGCTTGCGGAGGTCAGCGATCCACCGCGGACCAGTTGATGGAGAAGCGGCTGCTTGGCGCCGCTAGTGCTAGCAGCGGGAGCAGCGTCGCCAGGATCGACGGCTATCTGAAAAACTATGTAGTAGAACGTAACGGTAGCGAGACAACGGTTACCAGCAAATTCGACGGGCAAGCCACGCGCTATCCCAATTCGATTACGGCGCTCAGATTTGTAGATGGGCAGCTTGATTTCGATATCGACGGCGTTGCGGGCCAGGTCTATCGCCTGTACCGAGCAGCATTCGGACGCGAACCCGACGTTCAGGGACTGGGGTACTGGATCGCTGCCGCTCGCAACGGTGTCAGTCTCGAAACTATTGCAACGCAATTCCTGAGTAGTAACGAATTCTCTGCCCTATACGGGCGAGAGCTTACCGCTACAACGTTCATCAACGCTGTCTATCGTAACGTCTTGCAACGGGAACCGGACGGTGGAGGTTTGCAATGGTGGGTTAATTCGCTCGACAGTGGCGCCGATCGCGCGAGCGTGTTAAATGGGTTTTCCGAAAGTACCGAAAATCGAAAGGCCGTGGATCCGACGATTATAAGAGGATTCTCATACGTGCTGCCACGTTTGGCATCCGACCCCATTCTGCCAAAGCCAACCTCGTATGAAAATGCCAAGGAAACCGGCTTGAAGCCGTTTTCTTTGCCACGCGAAGCTGAGTGGTCAGCAGCCTACGCACGCGCGGATTTTTTAGGAAATGGAACGCTTTCATTGTTCGCTGCCTGGCGGACGTATGACAACAGCAAGCCACTGGAGGCCGCAACTCCTGGCTCGATGGCGTTTTTCACGGTCAATGCTGATGGCAGCTATACGAAGCACCCTGCCATGATTAACACATCCGTAAGTTGTATCGAACCCCGCAAAGCGGTTCTCGCGGATTTCAACGCGGATGGCAAGCCAGACGTCTTGCTTGCATGCACGGGATACGACAATACCCCCTTCCCCGGAGAGCGAATGATGCTTGTCGAAAGCACGCCCGCCGGCAGCTATAACGCCCATTTCATCGGTGATTTCATCGGGTTTTTCCACGGAGCCGCGGCGGCGGATCTCGACCATGACGGCCTGGTCGATATTGTCGCTACAGACGGCGGGCGCATTCCCAATCATGCAGTCCGTACCTTCCGCAACCTGGGTAATGGTCAGTTCAGCGAGGTCTTGACGGTCTTGCCTCCACAAGTGCCTACGACTGGACTATTCAGCCTGGAGCTGCTTGATCTCGATGAAGATGGAAACATCGACATGCTCGTCGGTGGACATGAGTCCGAGGGATACGCGACCTATGCGATCTACGGAAATGGCAGCATGTCGTTCACTTCCGCTGGTGTGCAGTTGTTACCCTCAATTAAAGACGCGGGCGTTGTCCTTGATTTCGTCAAGGTCGGCAAGAAGCTATATGTTGGTAGAACGAACGGAGGCGCAACGGGCTCGTATTCGGCACTTGGTCTGCAAACGATTGATCTCACCACAATGACAACAATCGATATGAAGCTTAAAACAAGCCTGTTATTTTATTGGCTCATCCCAGGCGAGGGCGGCGTCGTCAGCGACAGGCTTGATCGACCACTCTAAGAACCTATCCCGGTAGGGAGGAGGAAGCTGGCGGCGATGCATGGCTGGCAGGGGCAAGGCGCGAGGAGGCCGCAATGGTGAACGGATAGGCATCCGGATCCACGTTCGCGTGCGGATCGATCGAGAGCGAGCGCAGGTAGGGTTTGATGTCGAGCATTGCTCTACTCGCAGCTCTAGGGCTTCAAGCTGCGCACGCAGTAATCCGTCATCGCCGCCTGCACCTGCGGGTCTTCGCCGATCGCCCCGGCCACCTGCAAGCGCAGGCCGGGATGGGCGGCACGGATGCCCTCGGCCAGCTGCGGCAGGTCGCGCAGCAGGTGGCCGCCCTGGCCCAGGAACACGGGCACGACGGTGACCTCGTCCACGCCTTCGGCCACCAGGCTCGCCACCGCATCCGGCAGGCGCGGCTCCATCAGTTCGAGAAACGCGAGCACCACTTTCACCTCCGGCAGGCGCGCCTGGCTCTGGTCGCGCAGGCGCTCGAAGGGCGCGGCCCAGGACGCGGCGCGGGCGCCGTGGGCGAACAGGACGAGTGCGCGCGCCATCAGTGCCGCTCCACCCACCACAGGGCGCCGATCGCCAGCAGCAGGAACAGCATGCTCGGCGCGGCCGCCGTGAAGAAAGCCGGCAGGGCCGTGAGCATGCCCAGGCTCGAAAACAGCGCGTTAAGCAGCAGGAAGCTCACGCCGATCATGATGCCGACGAAAATCTTGAGGCTGACGCCGCCGCTGCGGGTGTGCAGGTAGGCGAAGGGCAAGGCCAGCGCCATCAGGACCAGGATCGCCAGCGGGCCGATGATCTTCTTCCAGAACGCGACCTTGAAGCGCTCGGTCTCCTGGCGGTTCTCGGCCAGGTGGCGGGTGTAGACCGCCAGTTCGTTGGCCGACATGCGCTCGGGGTCGGAGCGCGAGACCGACAGGATCTTGGGCGTGATCTCCGATGCCAGGTCGAGGAATTCGAGCTTGCGGGTGGCGACGGCCGAGGTTTCCTGGCCGAAGACGTCGGCGATCGACTGCCCTTGCTGCGCGGGCGTGCCCGGCGCCGGCAGCGCGCGGCTGTTGGAGAACAGGGTCTCGGTGACGCCGCGCAGGCGCCAGGTGTTGCCGCCGCTGTAGGTGCCGGTGGCGGCCGTGATCAGGGCGCGCATGCGCATGTTGGCGTCGAACTCGTACAGGCGCACGTCCACCAGCTGGCCGTCGGCGCCGATCTGGCGCACGTTGAAGAAGCGGGTGCCGGTCACCGGGCCCTTGAGGCCGTCGGCATGGACGCTGTCCTTGGTCCACATCCCCGAACGGAACTCGGCCGACAGGGTCGAGCCCTTGGCCGCCAGGCGTACCTGCTCGGCCAGCGGCGCCGTGCGCGGGGTGATCAGCTCGCCGAAGATATAGGTGATCACGACGAACACGATGCCGATCTTGAACAGCATCCAGCCCGCCATCCGGGTCGACATCGACGAGGCGCGCATGATGGTGAATTCCGAGCTGGAGGCGAATTGCGCCATCGTGTAGATGGTGCCGATCAGGGCCGCCACCGGCATCGTCTGGTAGACGTTACCCGGCACCAGCAGCAGCACGTAGGTGATCGCATTGTGGAACTCGTAGCCGCCCTTGCCCACGGACGGCAGCTCGCTGGTGAGGTCCATGAAGGAAATCAGGGCCAGGAAGGCGACCAGCACGAAGGCCACCGCCTGCACGATATTGACTGTGAAGTAGCGTTGCAGGACCGTCATGGCGCCTCCGCCTTCGCCGGGGCCGCATGGCGCAGGCGGCGCCGCTTCCAGGCCCCGACCAGGGCCAGCGGATGCCAGCGGTGGTTGACGTTCAGGCGCCAGGCGAACAAGGCCGCCACCATGAGCCCGGCCAGCACGTGCAGCGGCCACCAGGCCATGTCGAAATCGAGCTTGGCGCGCTTGACACTGTTTTCCATCAGCTTGTTCAGGTTCAGGTAGGTGAAGAAGATCAGCAGCGCCAGGATCATGTTGGCCGAGCTGCCGGCGCGCGGATTGACGAAGCCGAGCGGGATCGCCAGCAGCAGCAGGACCAGGCAGATGATCGGGGCCGAGATGCGGTCGAGCAGCTCGGCGTTGGTGTACTGGTTGTCGAGCTGCAGCAGCACCGAGGTCGGCAGCGCATTGCTGGGGGTGTCGGTGCCGAGCACCGGCGCCTTGGTCGCCACCCGCATCTTGTAGCGCTCGAATTCCATGGACTGGAAATCGGCCTGGCCCGGCGTACCCTGGTAGCGCCGGCCATTGCTCAGCACCAGGTACTGGCCGCCCTTCTCGTCGGCCTCGATCACGCCTTCCTTGGCGACGACGATCGAGGTGCCGTCCTTGTCCTGCGAGTTGACGAACACGTTCTGCACCACGGTGGCGCCGGTGGTGGAGCGCTCCACGAAGAACACGCGGTCGGCGGACGAGGATTCGCGGAACTGGCCGGGGGCCACCCGCTTGAGGTCTTCGCGTTTCTGGAAGCGTTCGACGAATTCGACCCGCTTCAGGGCGCCCCAGGGCGCGGCCCACAGCGACAGCGCGCCCACCGCCAGCACGATCGGCAGGCCGAAGGAAAGCACAGGCAGGATCCAGCGCCGCAGCGACACGCCCGAGGCGAACCACACCACCATCTCGGACTCGCGATAGCTGCGCGTGACGGCGGCCAGCACCGAGATGAAGACGGTGAGCGTCAGGATGGTGGGCAGGTAGAGCAGGATGGCGAAACCGATCAGGGCCAGCACGTCGGCAGGGTCGACCTTGCCGCCGGCGGCCGTGCCCAATACCTTGATGAGGGTCCAGGTGACCAGGATCGTGAACAACACCGTAAAGGTGGCGCCGGCCGAGCTGGCTAATTCACGTTGCAGGGCGCGTCGAAAGATCATTCAATAATAGCTATAATTGCAGATTAGGCACATCGACAAGCAAGGCGCCGCAGAAATCAAACCGGAGAACCAAAAATGGACTTTAGCATAAAAGCATTCGACACCAAGACCACCCTGGCCGCAGCGAAAGCCGGCGTGGTGGCCGTGGCCGTGTTCGAGAACAAAAAACTGTCGCAGGCTGCCAGGGCACTCGATGCCAGCGGCGAGATCACTGCAGCCCTCAAGTCCGGCGATATCAGCGGCAAGCCTGGTTCGACCCTGCTGCTGCGCGGCGTGTCCGGTGTCGGCGCGCAGCGCGTGCTGCTGGTCGGCATGGGCGCCGACGAAACCGTGTCGGAAAAGAGCTGGAGCAGCGCCGTTGCCGCAGCCTTGAAAGTGTTCGGCACCCTGGGCAGCCAGGATGCCATTATCGCATTCCCGCTCGTGGATGTGAAAGACCGCGACATCAACTGGGCAGTGCGTGCACTTGTGATCGCGGCCAATGAGACCGAACACCGCACTGATACGCAAAAGAGCAAGAAGGACCCGGTACCGAGCGGCGTGCGCAAGATCACCATCGCCGCCGACGCCGCCAATGCCGCGACTGCGCTCAAGGGCACCCTGGCCCAGGCCGTCGCCATCTCCAACGGCATGCAGCTGACCAAGATACTCGGCAACCTGTCGCCGAACGTCTGCACCCCGACCTACCTTGCCAATACCGCGCGCCAGCTGGCCGACGAATACGGCTTCGACATCGAAGTCCTGGAGCGCAAGCAGCTCGAAGCCCTCAAGATGGGCAGCTTCCTGTCGGTGGCCAAGGGCAGCGACGAAGCGCCGAAGTTCATCGTCCTCAAGCACATGGGCGGCAACAAGAAGGATGCGCCGGTGGTCCTGGTCGGCAAGGGCATCACTTTCGATACCGGCGGCATCTCGATCAAGCCGGGCCCGGGCATGGACGAGATGAAGTACGACATGTGCGGCGCCGGCTCGGTGCTGGGCACCTTCCGCGCCATCGGCGAGATGGGCCTGAAGCTGAACGTGATCGGCATCGTGGCCGCCTGCGAGAACATGCCGTCGGGCCGCGCCAGCAAGCCGGGCGACATCGTGACCTCGATGAACGGCCTCACCATCGAGATCCTGAACACCGACGCCGAAGGCCGCCTGATCCTGTGCGACGCCCTCACCTACGCCGAGCGCTTCAAGCCGGCCGCCGTGGTCGACATCGCCACGCTCACCGGCGCCTGCATCGTGGCCCTGGGCCACCACACCAGCGGCCTGTTCACCCGCCACGACGACGCCCACGACGCGCTGGCCGAGGAACTGCTGGACGCCGGCAAGCAGGCGGGCGACGTGGCATGGCGCTTCCCGCTGGGCGAGAACTACAACGAGCAGCTGAAGTCGAACTTCGCCGACCTGGCCAACATCGGCACCCCGGGCGCAGCCTCGATCACCGCGGCCTGCTTCCTGGAGAACTTCACCCGCAAGTACACCTGGGCCCACCTGGACATCGCCGGCACCGCCTGGAAGTCGGGCGCAGCCAAGGGCGCGACCGGCCGTCCGGTGCCGCTGCTGACCACCTTCCTGCTGAACCGCGTGTAATGCAAAACGCCACCATGAACCTTCTTCATGGTGGCGTTTTCAGCTGTACGTAGGGTGGTCGGCTCCGCCGACCGCGCGTCCGACTACAGCATGCTTCGCCACAGCGCATCCGTGAGTTGAACGCGCGGTCGGCAAGCCGACCACCCTACCGCATCAAAACACCGGGCTGTCGACCCGCTGCGCGACCAGGTCTTCGCGCGGCCTTAGTGGCTTAATCGGCTCCATCAGCACCGTCAGGTTGGCCGGATAGGAAAATCCCGCCCCCGTATAACGGTCGACCAGGTGGCCGATGCCCGCGCTGATCACCACGTTGCCCATCATGCCCGCCACGTCGGCGCGCGAACCGACCGTCTCGACTGCGCTGCCGGTACCCTCCTTCTTGCAGCTGACCGTGAGCGGCCGGGTGCTGCGCGTCACAGTGATGCGTCCCGGCGCGACCACGAACCAGCGGCCCATGTCGTTGCTCAGCACGCAGCCGACCCCGCCGACCTCCTGGTGGTCGAGCACGGCGTGCAGTTCGAGCTGCTGCAGGGGAGACTCGGAAACAGTGGCGCAGCCGCCCAGCAGGAACGGCACGCCCAACACGAAAGAGGAAAAACGCGACATGGAACCCATCGGATTGTGCTTCATGCCGTGGTTAACGGCAGGCAGGCGCGAATGCTGAAGGGCTATAAGCGATAAGAGGATCAATCGAGGGCCGCGAAGCGCGGCACCTCGACGCCGTCGATGGTGACGGTCTCGAAAAAGGCGGTGCGCGGTCGCACCCAGACGGCGCCGTCCTGGCCGCGATAGACCATCACGGGCGTGTGGTCCGCTTCCAGCACGGCCTCGGCGACCAGCTCGTACACACCGCCCTTGTAGTGGCGGTAACGCGTGGCGGCCATCAGGCCTTGGCGTCGGCCAGGCTCTTCTGCTTCTTCTTGAGGCTCTGGATGACCTTCAGCACGCCTTCCATGCCGGCGGCCTCGTCCAGCTCGCTGAATGCGTCGAGCACTTCGTTCAGCACGCGGTTGCGCACCGTCGCCTCGTCCTGGGTGACGGCAGGCTTGACTTCCGGCTCCTTGGCAAACTTCGACGGCGCCTCGGCCGCAGCCTTGGCGCCGTGCGTCAGGGCTGCCTGCCAGATGACCCAGCGGCGCTGGGTTTCGTAGACGAGGTATTCCTCGGGCTTGTCTTCGCGACGGCGGGTGATATGCCCTTCGCGTTGGGCCCACGCTTCGAATGCAGTGCGCATTTCAGTCCTTTGTAAATCGGCGTTCGGATTCATTTGCTATCGAAAAATTAACGTTTCGAATAGTACCACTTTGCATCTTGTCAACTCGTCCGCACGATTGTGTGAACAGGAAGACGACCGAACTTGTTTCTGGGTGTACAAATAGTACCGCGTTAGTTGCATCAACGCAATTAAATTATTCCACACGGAAACAGTGTTAAATGCTGTGGCGCTAGTTTAATTCTTTTGCGAACGTTTTTACAGCCCGCACCGCATAAAAAAACCAATTTCTTTAGTATTCTATTAAGTGATTCTAGCATAGCGACTTGCACCCCACACAAGGTTATGGGCTATTTAGCAACAGTTATCGCATAGAATCCATCAATACAACTGTGAAAACAATGCAAATTATTCTTCGGGCATAAAGATTGGCGCCGGGATCGTGTCAAGCCTGTCGATTTGTCCACCCGGGACGGGAGCGGTTATGATGCCGCCTCCCCCATCGACAAGCCCGCACTCATGGATATCGCCACCTGGAACGTCAATTCTCTGAAGGTTCGCCTCCCGCACCTGCTCACCTGGCTCGCCGCCAATCCGGTCGACGTCCTGTGCATCCAGGAGACCAAGCTCACCGACGATAAATTCCCCATGGCCGAGCTGAACGCGATCGGCTACGGGGTCGCCTTCACCGGCCAGAAGACCTACAACGGGGTGGCGATCCTGTCGAAGCATCCGATCGAGGACGTCCAGAAGGGCAATCCGCATTTCGAGGACGAGCAGCAGCGCTTGATCGCCGCCACCATCGGCGGCATGCGCATCATCTGCGCCTATGTGGTGAACGGCCAGGAAATCGGCAGCGACAAGTTCGCCTACAAGATGGCCTGGCTCGACGGCCTGCGCACCTGGGTGGCCGAGGAAATGCGTTCGCACCCGCAGCTGGCCGTGCTGGGCGACTACAACATCGCGCCGGAAGCACGCGACGTGCACGCCCCGGCCGAATGGGAAAACCACATCCACTTCACCCCGCCCGAGCGCGAGGCCCTGCAACAGCTCATGGCCCTCGGCCTGATCGATGCGTTCCGCCTGTTCGAGCAGCCGGAAAAGCAGTACAGCTGGTGGGACTACCGCCAGATGGCCTTCCGCCGCAACCGCGGCCTGCGCATCGACCACATCTTGCTGACGGAAGCACTGGCCAAACGCTGCACGGCCTGCCGCATCGACCGCGAGACCCGCAAGTGGGAGCAGCCGTCGGATCATGCGCCGGTGGTGGCGACGCTGGCGCCTACGTAAATCGTAGGGTGGTCGGCTATGCCGACCGCGCGTTCAACTCACGGACGCATTGTGGTCAACCATGCCGGAGCTAGACGCGCGGTCGGCGAAGCCGACCACCCTACCGTTCGATGGCCTCCAGCACCGACGCGACCAGCAACCGCGCCGCGTCCTGCGCCGGCAACGGCCGCGCAAACAAATACCCCTGCGCATACTGGCACCCGTAACCGTTCAGCAGCGCATACTGAGCTTCCGTCTCCACCCCTTCGGCCACCACCGACAGCCCCAGGCTGCCCGCCAGCGCCATCACCGCCGCGACGATGGCGCGGTCTTCCGAACTGGCTTCCAGCTCGCGCACGAAGGCGCGGTCGATCTTGATCTTGCGCACCGGGAAGCGCTTCAGGTAGGCCAGGCTCGAATAACCGGTGCCGAAGTCGTCGATCGACAGGCGCATGCCCATGCCGTTAATCTGGCGCAGGATGTCGAGCGTGCGGCCGCCCTGCTGCATCAGCGCGGTCTCGGTGAGCTCGAACTCGACCAGCATTGGCTCGATTCCGGTCTCGCCGACGATGCGGTGGATCGAGGCCACCAGGCCGTCGTGCATGAACTGGCGCGCCGACAGGTTGATCGCGAGCGGCACCGCCTGCAGGCCCTGGCGCTGCCAGGCCATGCTCTGCTCGCAGGCGGTGCGGATCACCCATTCGCCGACCGGCACGATCATGCCGTTCTCCTCGAGGATGGGGATGAATTCGTCCGGTCCCACCAGGCTGCCGCCCTCCCCGTCCGGGCGGCGCCAGCGCAGCAGCACCTCGAGCGCGTGCAGGCGCCGCGTGGCGGTGTCGACGATGGGCTGGTAGTGGAGCTCGAATTCGGCGCGCGCGAGCGCCCCGCGCAGGTTCGATTCCAGTGCGAAGCGGCGCGCCGCGGCCTGGTTCATGCGCTGGTCGAAGAACTGGTAGTTGTTGCGGCCCGCCGCCTTGGCGTGGTACATCGCGGCGTCGGCGTGGCGCATCAGGGTGTCGACGTCGTTGCCGTCGTCCGGGCACAGGCAGATGCCGATCGAGGGCGAGATGTGCAGGCTGTGCCCTTCCAGCGGGAAGGGCGTGGCCAGCGCCTCGATGATCTTGTCGCCCACCAGCGCGCATTCGGCCGCGCCGCCCACGTCCGGCAGCAGCACCACGAACTCGTCCCCGCCCAGGCGCGCCACGGTGTCGCTGTCGCGCACCGCCGCGCACAGGCGGCGCCCGACCTCGACCAGCAGCTGGTCGCCCATCGCGTGGCCGAGGGAGTCGTTGATGGTCTTGAAGCGGTCGAGGTCGAGGAACATCACGGCCAGTTTGCGCCCGGTGCGCTCGCCGTTGCGCCGTACCGCGCGCAGCGCGCAGTCGAGGCGGTCGGCCAGCAGCACGCGGTTCGGCAGGCGCGTCAGGCTGTCGTAATAGGCCATGTGGTGCACGCGCGCCTCGGCCTGGCGCCGCTCGGCGATCTCCTCCTGCAGCAGCGCGTTGGCGCCGGCCAGTTCGGCGGTGCGCTCGGCCACGCGGATCTCGAGCTCGTCGCGCGCGCGCCGGATCGCATCGGCCGCCTCGCGCCGCGCGGTGACGTCGTCGATCAGCCAGACGCTGCGGCCGCTGCGCTCGGCCACGTCGAACAGGCGCCCCGACAGGCGCGCCCAGAACAGGGTGCCGTCGCGGCGCGCCATGCGGTACTCGGCGGTGTGCACCTGGCCGGCGCGGAAGTTGCGCGCGGTGTCCTGGCGCGCCATGTTCCAGGTTCGCTCGTCCGGGTAGAGCGAGCGCACCGGGGCGCCGTCCATGCCGCCGGCCGGGCTGCCGAACAGCTCTTCCATCTTGCTGTTGCAATGCAGGGTGACGCCGTTTTCGACCACCGCGATGCCGAGCACCGCGTTGTCGAGGATCGCGCGGTTCTCCATCAGCGCGTTGCGCAGCTGGACCTCGTCCTGCTTCTCGCGCGTGCGGTCCTCGTACATCCACACGGTGCCGAGGTCCGGGTCTTTCGGGTTGAACAGGTAGCCGTTGACCTGCACCCAGATCCGCTCGCCGTCCTTGCGCACCAGCTCCACCTCGGCGCGGTAAGCCAGGCCGCGCTCCAGCTGCGGATAGGCCACCGCGCCGGTCTCGGCGAAGCTGGCGTCGTCGGCGAACAGGATGCGGGTGGAGCGCCCCAGCGCTTCGCCGTCGCGCCAGCCGAACATGGCGGCAAACGCCGGGTTGTAGCGCTGGATCACGCGGTTGCGGGCGAACATGATGCCGACCGTGGCATTGGTCATGATGGCCTGGACCTCGATCATGGCCTGCCGGGTTTCCGTCACATCCTCGACGATCCAGATGGTGCCGGCGTCGCGCGAGCCCGGGTCGACGGCGCGCCCGCGCAGGCGCGCCCACATGATCGTGCCGTCGCGGCGGCGGAACCGGTGCTCGCCTTTTTCGTAGAGGCCGCCGGCCAGCAGGAGGGGGTAGGCGTCTGCGGTCAGCGCCTGGTATTCCTCGTGCGAGGCGAAGATGTCGGCCGGGTGCATCCGGTACAACTCGGACAGCGAATAACCGAGCATCTCGCAAACGCGCGGATTGCAGGACCTGAACTGCCCGGGCTGCGTGAACAGGATGCCGACCGGGGCATTTTCGAGAATGGCGCGCTGCTCGCGCAACGCGACCTGCAGCATCTCGTGTTCGAGCTCGGGCGCGGGGGCGCCGCCGGATAGTCGGTCCATGGCGATTCTTGATGTTCTAGTGGCGACGTTGCCATTTAGAAATCATAAACCACAAACGAATGGTGTTCCAAAATTAACGGGCGGGATCGATGGGCCGTGTTGTTATGGCCCATCAATTGTTAATTAGAAGCAATCCCCCGGGACACGTACCCAGCCTTCCATCAAGACCCGCGCGCTGCGGCTCATGATGGCCTTGGCCACGCTCCACTCGCCGTTCGCCTGCACTGCTTCGGCGCCGACGCGCAGGGTGCCGGACGGATGGCCGAAGCGCACGGCGCTGCGCTCAGTTGCCCCTCCTCCGCCGCCGGCCGCCAGGTTGACCAGCGTGCCGGGAATGGCGGCGGCGGTGCCGATCGCGACCGCCGCCGTGCCCATCATCGCGTGGTGCAGCTTGCCCATCGAAAGCGCGCGCACCAGAAGGTCGACGTCGCCCGCATTCACCTGCTTGCCGCTCGAGGACACGTAGTTCGCCGGCCTGGCCACGAACGCGACCTTGGGCGTGTGCTGGCGCTTGGCCGCTTCCTCGATGCTCCCGATCAGGCCCATGCGCACGGCGCCGTGGGCGCGGATGGTCTCGAACATGGCCAGCGCGCGCGGGTCGCCGTTGATGGCTTCCTGCAGCTCGGTGCCGGTGTAGCCGATTGCCTCCGCGTTGACGAAGATGGTCGGGATGCCGGCGTTGATCATGGTCGCCTGCAGTTTGCCGACGCCCGGGACGTCCAGCTCGTCGACCAGGTTCCCGGTCGGGAACATGGCGCCTCCCGCGCCCTCTTCTTCGGCTGCCGGGTCGAGGAATTCCAGCTGGACTTCGGCCGCCGGGAAGGTCACGCCGTCGAGTTCGAAGCCGCCGGTTTCCTGCACCTCGCCGTTCGTCATCGGGACGTGGGCGATGATGGTCTTGCCGATGTTGGCCTGCCAGATGCGCACCGATGCCATGCCGTCTTGCGGCACGCGCGAGGAATCGACCAGGCCGCTGGCGATGGCAAAGGAGCCCACCGCCGACGACAGGTTGCCGCAGTTGCCGCTCCAGTCGACGAAGGGCTTGTCGATCGAGACCTGGCCGAACAGGTAGTCGACGTCGTGGTCCGGACGGGTGCTGCGGTCGACGATCACGGCCTTGCTGGTGCTCGAGGTGGCCCCGCCCATGCCGTCGATCTGCTTGCCGTAGGGGTCGGGGCTGCCGATCACGCGCAGCAGCAGCGCGTCACGGGCGGCGCCGGGCAACCGCGCCGGTTCGGGGAGGTCTTGCAGGCGGAAGAACACGCCTTTGCTGGTGCCGCCACGCATGTAGGTGGCGGGGATTTTGATTTGGGGGATGAAGGCCATTACATTGTCCGGTTTTGTAGGGTGGTCGGCTTGCCGACCGCGCGTCCAAACTTCAGGTGTGCAGCCCGCTCGTCTGCCCAGCGGCTGGTTGAACGCGCGGTCGGCATAGCCGACCACCCGACGGGTTACGCCGCGGCTTTGGGCGCCAACGATTCGAGGAAATCCTGTGCGAAGCGTTGCAGCACACCACCCGCCTCGTAGATCGCCACTTCCTCGGCGGTGTCGAGCCGGCAGGTCACCGCCACCTCGACCCGCTCGCCGTTCTTGCGATGGATGACGAGCGTCAGGTCCGCACGCGGCGTACGCGCGCCGATCACGTCGAAGGTCTCGGTGCCGTCGATGGCGAGCGTCAGGCGGTTCACGCCCGGCTTGAACTCGAGCGGCAGCACGCCCATGCCGACCAGGTTGGTGCGGTGGATGCGTTCGAAGCCTTCGGCCACGATCGCTTCCACGCCCGCCAGGCGCACGCCCTTGGCTGCCCAGTCGCGCGAGGAACCCTGGCCGTAGTCGGCGCCGGCGATGACGATCAGCGGCTGCTTGCGCTCCATGTAGGTCTCGATGGCTTCCCACATGCGGGTAACAAGGCCTTCCGGCTCGATGCGTGCCAGCGAACCGGCTTTCACGTTACCCATGGCATCCCGCACCATCTCGTTCTTCAGGGTCGGATTCGCGAAGGTCGCGCGCTGCGCCGTCAGGTGGTCGCCGCGGTGGGTCGCATACGAATTGAAGTCCTCTTCCGGCAGGCCCATCTTGGCCAGGTATTCGCCGGCGGCGGAGTCCAGCAGGATCGCGTTCGACGGCGACAGGTGGTCGGTGGTGATGTTGTCGCCCAGGACCGCCAGCGGACGCATGCCGGCCAGGGTGCGCTCGCCTGCCAGCGCGCCTTCCCAGTACGGCGGACGGCGGATGTAGGTGCTCCGCGCACGCCAGTCGTACAGCGGGCTCACCTTCTCGCCGTCGTCAACCACGCGCGCGAACATCGGCGTGTAGACCTTGCGGAACTGTTCGGGCTTGACGCTGGCGGCGACCACGGCGTCGATCTCTTCGTCTGACGGCCACAGGTCGGCCAGGCGGATTTCTTTACCGGACGCGTCGACGCCCAGCACGTCCTTCTCGATGTCGAAGCGGATGGTGCCGGCGATCGCATAGGCCACCACCAGCGGCGGCGAAGCCAGAAAGGCCTGCTTCGCGTAGGGGTGGATGCGGCCGTCGAAGTTGCGGTTGCCCGACAGGACGGCGGTCGCGTACAGGTCGCGCTCGATGATCTCTTGCTGGATGGTCGGGGCGAGCGCGCCGCTCATGCCGTTGCAGGTGGTGCAGGCAAAGGCGACCACGCCGAAGCCCAGCTTTTCCAGTTCCGGCATCAGGCCGGCTTCTTCCAGGTACAGGGCGACGGCTTTCGAACCGGGCGCGAGCGAGCTCTTGACCCAGGGCTTGCGCAACAGGCCCGCGCGGTTGGCGTTGCGGGCGATCAGGCCGGCCGCGATCATGTTGCGCGGGTTGTTGGTGTTGGTGCAGCTGGTGATCGCCGCGATGATGACGGCGCCGTCCGGCATCAGGCCCGGGGTGTTCTCGACGGTGCCGGCGATGCCGCGCTCGCTGAGCTCCGAAGTCGGCACGCGTTTGTGCGGGTTCGACGGTCCCGCGATGTTGCGCACCACGGACGACAAATCGAACGAGAGCACGCGCTCGTACTGGGCGGTCTTAAGGCTGTCGGCCCACAGGCCCGCTTCCTTGGCGTAGGCCTCGACCAGTTGCACGGTCTCTTCCTCGCGGCCGGTCAGGCGCAGGTACTTGATGGTCTGCTCGTCGATGTAGAACATCGCGGCGGTGGCGCCGAATTCCGGGGCCATGTTCGAGATCGTGGCGCGGTCGCCCAGGGTCAGGCTGGATGCGCCTTCGCCGTAGAACTCGAGGTAGGCGGAGACAACCTTCGACTTGCGCAGGAACTCGGTGAGGGCCAGCACGATGTCGGTGGCGGTGATGCCCGGTTGCGGCCTACCCGTCAGCTCGACGCCGACGATGTCCGGCAGGCGCATCCAGGAAGCGCGGCCCAGCATGACGCTCTCGGCTTCGAGGCCGCCCACGCCGATCGCGATCACGCCCAGCGCATCGACCATCGGGGTGTGCGAGTCGGTGCCGACCAGGGTGTCCGGGTAGGCCACGCCGGCTTCCTGCTGGATAACGGGCGACATGCGTTCCAGGTTGATCTGGTGCAGGATGCCGTTCCCCGGCGGGATCACGTCGACGTTCTGGAATGCCTTCTTGGTCCACTCGATGAAGTGGAAGCGGTCTTCGTTGCGGCGGTCCTCGATGGCGCGGTTCTTGGCGAAGGCGTCCGGATCGAAGCCGCCGCACTCGACGGCCAGCGAGTGGTCCACGACCAGCTGGGTCGGGACCACCGGATTGACCAGGGCCGGGTCGCCGCCCTGCTCAGCGATGGCGTCGCGCAGGCCGGCCAGGTCGACCAGGGCGGTCTGGCCCAGGATGTCGTGGCAGACCACGCGCGCCGGGAACCAGGGGAAGTCGAGCTCGCGCTTGCGCTCGATGAGCTGCTTGAGCGAATCGGTCATTGCTGCCGGGTCGCAGCGGCGGACCAGGTTCTCGGCCAGCACGCGCGAGGTATAGGGCAGCGTGTCGTAGGCGCCGGGCTGGATGGCATCGACCGCGGCGCGCGTGTCGAAGTAGTCCAGCGAGGTGCCTGGGAGGGGTTTGCGGTGGTTGGTGTTCATCATGATGAAGCTCGATTGATTAGTTACCCCTTGCACCGTCGTTCCCGCGAAGGCGGGAATGACGATCTTGGGGTCGCGGGCCGACGGACGAGTTAGTGACGTTCGTCGACCGCATGAATGATTTACTTACGATCCCCAATCGGCACAAACTGCAGATCCTCCGGACCCACATAATTTGCGCTCGGGCGGATGATCTTGTTGTCGATGCGCTGCTCGATGATGTGCGCGGCCCAGCCGGAAGTGCGCGAGATCACGAACAGCGGCGTGAACATGGCGGTCGGCACGCCCATCATGTGGTACGACACGGCCGAGAACCAGTCCAGGTTCGGGAACATCTTCTTGACTTCCCACATCACCGATTCCAGGCGCTCGGCGATTTCGAACATCTTCATCGAGCCGGCTTCCTGGGACAGCGAGCGCGCCACTTCCTTGATCACCACGTTGCGCGGGTCGCTGATGGTGTAGACCGGGTGGCCGAAGCCGATCACGACTTCCTTGTTGGCCACGCGGTTGCGGATGTCGGCCTCGGCTTCGTCGGCGTTCTCGTAGCGCTTCTGGATGTCCAGCGCCACTTCGTTGGCGCCGCCGTGCTTCGGGCCGCGCAGCGCGCCGATCGCGCCGGTGATGGCCGAGTGGATGTCGGAACCGGTGCCGGCGATCACGCGGCTGGTGAAGGTCGAGGCGTTGAACTCGTGCTCCGCGTACAGGATCAGCGAAGTGTGCATCGCGCGCACCCAGGATTCGCGCGGCTTCTCGCCGTGCAGCAGGTGCAGGAAGTGGCCGCCGATCGAGTCGTCGTCGGTCTCGACCTCGATACGCTTGCCGTTGTGGCTGAAGTGATACCAGTACAGCAGCATCGAGCCGAACGAGGCCATCAGGCGGTCGGCGATGTCGCGCGCGCCGGCCAGGTTATGGTCGTCCTTCTCCGGCAGCACGCAGCCCAGGGTCGACACGCCGGTGCGCATCACGTCCATCGGGTGGGCGCCGGCCGGCAGTGCTTCCAGCGCGCTCTTCACGGCCTGCGGCAGGCCGCGCAGGGACTTCAGCTTGGCCTTGTAGCCCTTCAGTTCGGCCACGGTGGGCAGCTTGCCGTGCACCAGCAGGTAGGCGATTTCTTCGAATTCGCAGGTGGTGGCCACGTCCAGGATGTCGTAGCCGCGGTAGTGCAGGTCGTTGCCCGACTTGCCCACCGAGCACAGGGCGGTATTGCCGGCGGCGACGCCCGACAGGGCCACCGATTTCTTCGGCTTGAAGGTAGGGGTCTCGTTGTTCTGGGTGCTCATGCGTGGATCTCCTGAAATCGATTTATTTGGTTTTCTTTTGTGCGAACAGCGCGTCGAGCTTCTGCTCATAGCTGTGATAGTCGATGCGGTCGTACAGTTCCGCACGGGTCTGCATCGTGTCCAGCACGTTCTTCTGGGTGCCGTCGCGTCGGATCGCGTTGTACACGTTCTCGGCCGCCTTGTTCATGGCGCGGAAGGCCGACAGCGGATACAGGGCGATGCTCACATTCGCGCTGCGCAACTCGTCCAGGGTGAACAGCGGGGTCGAGCCGAATTCGGTGATGTTGGCCAGCACCGGCACCTTGACCGCGTCGGCGAACTGTTTATACATCTCCAGGCTCGTCATCGCTTCGGGGAAGATCATGTCGGCGCCTGCTTCGACGCAGGCGACGGCGCGCTCGATGGCGGCGTCCAGGCCTTCCACGGCCAGCGCGTCGGTGCGCGCCATGATCACGAAGTCCTCATCGGTACGGGCGTCGGCGGCGGCCTTGACGCGGTCGACCATCTCGTCCTTGCCGACGATTTCCTTGCCCGGACGGTGGCCGCAGCGCTTGGCGCCGACCTGGTCTTCGATGTGGCAGGCGGCGGCGCCGGCCTTGATGAGCGAGCGCACGGTGCGCGCCACGTTGAAGGCCGAGGCGCCGAAGCCGGTATCGATGTCGACCAGCAGCGGCAGGTCGCACACGTCGGTGATGCGGCGCACGTCGATCAGCACGTCCTCCAGGCCGGAGATGCCGAGGTCCGGCAGGCCCAGCGAACCGGCGGCGACGCCGCCACCCGACAGGTAGATGGCGCGGTAGCCGGCGCGCTTGGCCAGCAGCGCGTGGTTGGCGTTGATCGCGCCGATGACCTGCAGCGGATGTTCTTCCTGTACAGCCAGGCGGAATGCGGCGCCTGCGGAGAGTTGACTCATGGTGTGCTGTCCTTTCGATGAAGCATTGACGGAATATGGTCATGGCTAATGCAAACGGCGTGCCAAGCGGCCGGGCCGACTGAAAAGCCCATGCTTTCAAGGACTTCGCTGAGTGCGGCGGATGCAACCCGGCGCACCATGTTTCACCATGAAACAAATTCTGAAACATGGATGATACCGTGGAACACCGGTGATGGCTTGCGTTCCGGTCGTCCTCGCGCTGGTGCGGCCGGGTTCGTCAGCGTAGAATCCGCTGCGCAGTTCTCTTTTGACAACAACAACCACCAAGAGGATCTATGTGCGACATTCGTAAGGCCAGCCTGCTGGCGACCCTGGTCATGGCTTGCCTCGGCGCCCGCGCCGCAGATGCGGTCGACGCCAACACCATCAACCGCATCGCCGACGAAGGCTACAACCGTGGCCAGGTCGTGAGCCTGGCTGCTCACCTGACCGACCATATCGGCGCCCGCATGACCAATTCGCCGGCCATGCGCCAGGCGGAGAAGTGGACCCAGCAGAAGTTTACGAGCTGGGGCCTGAAGAATGTCCACCTCGAAGGCTACGACTTCGGCCGCGGCTGGTGGATCGAATCGTCGTCGGTGCGCATGACCGCGCCGCGCCCGCTGGCCTTGAGCGCGATTCCTGTCGCATGGACGCCGGCCACGCGCGGCACGATCAACGCGCCCATCGTGATCGCGCCGGTTCGTCACGTGCGCGACCTGGCCCAGTACAAGGGCAAGGTGCGCGGCAAGATCGTCCTGGTCAGCTATCCGGAGGCCCCGAAGGACGACACCACCGGCACCTTCAAGCGCTATGACGAAGCGGAACTCGGCAAGCTCTCGACCTACGACCAGCCGCGCTACGATCCGGACGAGTCCTTCGACCTGTACAAGAAATACTTCGAGCAGGCGCGCGAGATCGACCGCTTCATGGCGGCCGAGGGCGCGCTGGCGCTGGTCAAGATGTCCTACCGCGGCGGCGGCCTGGTGCACGGCGAAGGCTATTTCCACCGCAAGGGCGAGACGGTCGCGCTGCCGGCAGTCGAGATGGCGGCCGAAGACTACCGCCGCCTTGCGCGCCTGGCCAAGGTCGGCGAGGTCAAGCTGGAGATGAACAACAACGTCCACTTCGACGACCGCGACATGAACGCCTATAACGTGCTGGCCGAGATCCCGGGCAGCGACCCGCAGGCCGGTTACGTGATGGCCGGCGCCCACCTCGACAGCTGGGTGGCCGGCGACGGCGCCGCGGACAACGGCGCCGGCTCGGTGGTGGTGATGGAAGCGGCGCGCATCCTGGCCCAACTGGGCGTGAAGCCCAAGCGCACCATCCGCTTTGCGCTGTGGAGCGGCGAGGAACAGGGCCTGCTCGGCTCGCTGGCCTACGTCCAGAAGCACATCGCCACCCGCCCGCGCCCGAGCGACCCGGCGCAGGCCAAGCTGCCCGAGTTCATGTGGGAGACCTACCCGATCACGCCCCTGCCCGGCTATCACGAGATGGCCGCCTACTTCAACCTCGACAACGGTTCCGGCAAGATCCGCGGCATCTACGCCGAGGGAAATTTCGCGGCCATGCCGGTGCTGCGCAGCTGGCTCGCGCCTTTCTCCAGTCTGGGCGCCGACAAGGTGGTGGCCAAGAAGACCGGCGGCACCGACCACGAGATCATGGCCGGCATGGGCCTGCCCGCCTTCCAGTTCATCCAGGATCCGCTGGACTACGGCTCGCGCGTGCACCACTCCAACCTCGACACTTTCGACCACCTGCGCACCGAAGACCTGCGCCAGGCCGCGGTGATCATGGCCACCGTGCTGCTGCAGGCGGCCGAGAGCGACACGCCGATGCCGCGCAACGTGCTGCCGAAGCAGCCGACGCCGACCGATCCTTTCCATTACCGCGATCCGGCCAAGGACTGAGCTGGAATAAAAAAACCGGAAGCCGCATACGGCTTCCGGTTCGGTGTGCGCTATTCCTCGGTTCAGTGGGCCGAAGCGGCCGCGGCGCCGATACCGGTTTCCGAGCGCACTTCCTGCGCCTCGAAGCCGGCCTTGTCGATCGCGGCGCGCGGGCTCTTGTCGGTGACCGAGAAGAACCAGATGCCGAAGAAGCCGACCGCCATCGAGAAGATCGCCGGCGAGGTGTAGGGGAAAATCGGCGCGGCGTTGCCGAGCACGTCGACCCAGACCGACTTCGACACCAGGGTCAGCACGACCGCGGTGGCCAGGCCCAGGAAGCCGCCCACGGTGGCGCCTCGGGTAGTGCAGTTCTTCCACAGCACCGACATGAACAGCACCGGGAAGTTGGCCGAAGCCGCGATGGCGAAGGCCAGCGACACCATGAAGGCGACGTTCTGCTTCTCGAACGCGATTCCGAGCAGCACCGCGATGACGCCGAGCGCGATGGTGGTGATCTTCGAGACCTTCAGCTCGTCGGCGCTGTTGGCCTTGCCCTTCTTGAACACCGTGGCGTACAGGTCGTGCGAAACGGCCGAGGCGCCCGACAGGGTCAGGCCGGCGACCACCGCCAGGATGGTGGCGAAGGCCACGGCCGAGATGAAGCCGAGGAAGATGTCGCCGCCCACGGCCTTGGCCAGGTGCACCGCCGCCATGTTGTTACCGCCCAGCAGCTTGCCGGCGGCGTCCTTGAAGTCCGGGTTGGTCCCGACCAGCACGATCGCGCCGAAGCCGATGATGAAGGTGAGGATGTAGAAGTAGCCGATCCAGGTGGTGGCCCACAGCACCGACTTGCGCGCCTCTTTCGCGCTCGGGACGGTGAAGAAGCGCATCAGGATGTGCGGCAGGCCTGCGGTGCCGAACATCAGCGCCATGCCGAACGAGACCGCCGAGATCGGATCTTTCAGGAAGCCGCCCGGGCCCATGATCGAGGTGCCCTTGGCGTGCACCTCGGTGGCGGTGGCGAACAGTTTTTCAGGGCTGAAGTTGTATTGCGCCAGCACCGAGAAGGCCATGAACGAGGCGCCCGCCAGCAGCATGACGGCCTTGATGATCTGCACCCAGGTGGTCGCGGTCATGCCGCCGAACAGCACGTAGACCATCATCAGGACGCCCACGATCACCACCGCGATCCAGTATTCGAGGCCGAACAGCAGCTTGATCAGCTGGCCGGCGCCGACCATCTGCGCGATCAGGTAGAAGGCCACCACCACCAGGGTGCCCGAGGCCGCGAACACGCGGATCGGCTTCTGGTGGAAGCGGTAGGCGGCCACGTCGGCGAAGGTGAAGCGGCCCAGGTTGCGCAGGCGCTCGGCCATCAGGAAGGTGATCACCGGCCAGCCGACCAGGAAGCCGATCGCATAGATCAGGCCGTCGAAGCCGTCCAGGAACACGGCGGCGGAAATGCCGAGGAAGGATGCCGCCGACATGAAGTCGCCCGCGATCGCCAGGCCGTTCTGGAAGCCGGAAATGCCGCCGCCGGCGGTGTAGAAGTCGGACGCCGAGCGGGTCTTGGCCGCGGCCCACTTGGTGATGAACAGGGTAAACACGACGAAGATCGCGAACATGCTGATCGCGGTCCAGTTGGTGGGCTGCTTGGTGGCCTGGCCGAGGTCGGGCGCGGCCAGGGCCACGCTGCTCGCCAGCATCAGGGCTGGTGCGACAAGGGAACGGATCTTCATGCCGCCACCTTCGGCTTGCCGCCTTCGGCACGGGCCTTGATGGCCTCGGTCAGCTGGTCGTATTCGCCGTTGGCGCGGCGCACGTAGATCGCGGTGACGACCACCGTGAACAGGATGACGAACAGGCCCAGCGGAATGCCCCAGGTCATGACGCCGGCGCCGATGCGGCTGCCCATGAATTCCTTGTCGAAAGCGCAGAGCAGGGTGAAGCCGTAATACACGACCATCATGCTCCAGGTGAGAATCCAGCCGAAGCGCGAACGCGCCTTGACCAGCTTGCGGTAGTTGGGGTCGGACTTGACCCGTTGCACGACGTCTTGATCCACTTGTGTCTCCGATCATAAATTCTGGTGATGCCTGTTATTCAAGGCTGGATCCATCCTACGGGCCTGCCCTTACCGAATGCTTACGCTCCCTTACACGTAACTGACAGGCCAAACTTTCAGATTGGAACGACAGGCAGCGAATCGGCTACACTTCGACCATGAGTCCTCCCACCCGCAACGCGTTTGATGTCAGCGACAAACCGGTCATCTGGACCGTGTCGGTGTCGCGCCTGTCCGACCTGTTCCGCGACATTACTCTCGAGTACGATCACCTGGCCGCGATCGAGCCGGTGCACCTGGGCTTCGACGAAGCCGCGCGCAGCTTGCGCGAGCGTCTCGCCACCGAACGCTGCGACGTGGTGATCGCGGCCGGCTCGAACGCCGCCTACCTGAAGGGCCGGATCTCGGTGCCGGTGGTAGTGGCCAAGGCCAGCGGCCTGGACTACCTGCAGGCGCTGGCGCGCGCGCGCCGCGTGGCCAGGCGCATCGGCGTCGTCACCTACCAGGAACCCTTGCGCGAGCTGGCCGATTTCGCCGCCACTTTCGGTATCGACATCGCCCAGCGCACCTATGTGACCGAGGAAGACGCGCGCACCGCGGTCAAGGAGCTGAAGGCGGCCGGCGTCGAGGTCATCGTCGGCGCCGGCCTGATCACCGACCTGGCCGAGGAAGCGGGCCTGGGCGGCGTGTTCGTGTACTCGGCCGCCTCGATCCGCCAGGCCTTCGACGACGCGCTCGAGATGGCGCGCCTGACCCGCCTGGAAGCGGGGCGCGGACGGCGCACTGCGGGCGCCGACACACGCCGCGCACGCCGCGGCCTGCACGATTTGCGCGGCGACTCGCCCGCCATGGAGCGGCTGCGCCAGACCGTGGTGCTGTATGCCCGCTCGCCGGCCACGGTGCTGATCCAGGGCGAGACCGGCAGCGGCAAGGAACTGGTGGCCCAGGCCATCCACCGCGAAAGCCCGCACCGCGCCGCCAACCGTCCCTTCATCGCGGTCAACTGCGGCGCGATCGCCGAATCGCTGCTGGAATCGGAACTGTTCGGCCACGAGGAAGGCGCGTTCACCGGTGCGCGCCGCGGCGGCCATGCCGGCCTGTTCGAGGCGGCCGACGGCGGCACGCTGTTCCTGGACGAGATCGGCGAGATGCCGCTGGCGCTGCAGACGCGCCTTTTGCGCGTGCTCGAGGAGCGCGAAGTGATGCGGGTGGGCGGCACGCGTCCGGTGCCGATCTCGGTGCGCGTGATCAGCGCTACCCACTGCGACCTCGAGGCGCGCGTGCGCGAGGGGCGCTTCCGCGCCGACCTGTTCTACCGCCTCGCCGTGCTGCGACTGAACCTGCCGCCGCTGCGCGCGCGGGTGCCCGACATTGCGCCGCTGGCCGAATGGTCGCTCAAGGGCGCGCTGGCCGCGCTCGACGCCCGCCCGCACCCGAACCTGCACGCCGAGATGGCGGCCTGCGCGCCCCTGCTCGAAGCCTACGGCTGGCCCGGCAACGTGCGCGAGCTGCGCAACCTGATGGAACGCCTGGCCCTGTTCCTGGCGGCCGAGCCGCTGCAGGCGCTGACGCCGAGCTTCCTGGTCTCGATTGCCCCGGAGCTGGCGAAGACGGCCGCCCCTGCCCTGCCCGCGCCCGGCGCCGAATCGGAAAGCATCGCCGAGGTGCTGGCCCGCTTCAACGGCCAGCGCGACGCGGCGGCCCGGCACCTGGGCATCAGCCGCACCACCCTGTGGCGGCGCTTGAAGGAGCGGTAGGGTGGTCGGCTCTGCCGACCGCGCGTCCAACTATCGCTGGCATCGTGACTGAGCATGCCGGAGCTGAACGCGCGGTCGGCGAAGCCGACCACCCTACGACCTGATAAATCTTCACCATGTCCGATCAACACGATGGTAGATTATCGCCGTATCATGTCATTCTTACATGGCCTGGCATCCATTCACCGCCAGCTCTTCGACTAGCGTCCGCCCACGAAGCGGCGCACCGCCCGGGCCCTGCCCGGCCTTCGGAGGCATCATGCAACATGCGTCGCAAGCTGCACTGTTTTCCCTGATCGGTGACACCCCGCTGATCGAAGTCACCCGGATCGACACCGGTCCCTGCCAGTTGTTCCTGAAACTCGAATCCCAGAATCCCGGCGGCTCCATCAAGGACCGCATCGGCCGCGCCATGATCGAGCAGGCCGAGCACGACGGACGGCTAGCACCGGGCGGCACCGTGGTCGAAGCCACCGCCGGCAATACCGGCCTGGGCCTGGCCCTGGTGGCCCGCATCAAGGGCTACCGTGTGGTGCTGGTGGTGCCGGACAAGATGGCGGCCGAGAAGGTGCTGCACCTGAAGGCGCTCGGCGCCGAGATCCACCTGACCCGCTCCGACGTCGGCAAAGGCCACCCCGAGTACTACCAGGACTACGCGGCGCGCCTGGCCAGGGAGATCCCCGGCGCCTGGTTCGCCGACCAGTTCAACAACCCGGCCAATCCGCGCGCCCACGAAACCACCACCGGGCCCGAGATCTGGGACCAGGTCAACCACAGGCTGGACGCGATCGTGGTCGGCGTCGGCTCGTCCGGCACCCTCACCGGCCTGTCGCGCTACTTCAGGAAGACGCAGCCGAACCTCGAGTTCGTGCTGGCCGACCCGAAAGGCTCGATCCTGGCCGACTACGTCAACACCGGCGTGCTGCGCACGGACGCGGGTTCGTGGGCGGTCGAAGGCATCGGCGAAGACTTCATTCCCGGCATCGCCGACCTGTCGCGCGTGAAGAAGGCCTACACCATCCCCGACGAAGAGAGCTTCAATACCGCGCGCCTGCTGCTGCAGCAGGAGGGCATCCTGGGTGGGTCGTCCACCGGCACCCTGCTGGCCGCCGCGCTGCGCTACTGCCGCGAACAGACCCGCCCCAAGCGCGTGGTGACGTTTGTCTGCGACACCGGCACCCGTTATCTCACCAAGGTCTACAGCGACGGCTGGATGGTCGACCAGGGCCTGCTCACGCGCCCGAAGACGGGCGACCTGCGCGACCTGATCGGCCGCCGCTACGACGACGGCGAAGTGGTCACCGTCTCGCCCAGCGACCCGCTGCTCACCGCCTTCAACCGCATGCGCTCAAGCGACCTGCAGCAACTGCCGGTGATCGACAAGGGCAAGCTGGTCGGCTTGATCGACGAATCGGACCTGCTGCTGCACGTCACCGGCAAGCAAGGGGACTTCAGTGCCCCGGTCTCGACCACCATGACTTCCTCGCTGCAGACCCTGCTGCCCACCGCCAGCATGGGCCACCTGCGCGAGATCCTCGACCGCGGACTGACCGCCGTGATCGCCGACGGCGACCACTTCTATGGCCTGATCACCCGCTACGACCTGCTCAACCATCTTCGTAGGACGCTTTCATGACCGATTCGAAAAAACACCTTGCCACCCGCGTGATCCACGGTGGCCAGGCGCCGGAACCGAGCACCGGCGCCGTGATGCCGCCGATCTTCGCCACCTCGACCTTCCGCCAGGACAGCCCGGGCGTGCACAAGGGCCTGGACTACGGCCGCTCGCACAACCCGACGCGCTGGGCGCTGGAACGCTGCGTGGCCGATGTTGAAAGCGGCGGCGCCGCCTTTGCCTTCGCCTCGGGCCTGGCCGCGATCGCGGCGGTGCTGGAACTGCTGCCGGCGAATTCGCACATCGTGGCCGGCGACGACATGTACGGCGGCACTTTCCGCCTGTTCGAGCGCGTGCGCCGGAAGAGCGCCGGCCACAGCTTCAGCTATGCCGACCTGACCGACCCGGACGCGCTCGCAAAGGCCATCACCTCGGAAACGAAGCTGGTGTGGGTCGAGACCCCGACCAACCCGATGCTGAAACTGGCCGACCTGGCCGCGATCGCCGCCCTGTGCCAGGCGCGCGGCATCATCACCGTGTGCGACAACACCTTCGCCAGTCCGGTCAATCAGCGGCCGCTGGAACTGGGCTTCGACATCGTGGTGCACTCGACCACCAAGTACATGAACGGCCACTCGGACGTGATCGGCGGCGTGGCCGTGGTCGGCATTGAGGAGCGCCACAAGGCGCTGGGCGAGCAGCTTGGCTTCATCCAGAACGCGGTGGGCGCGATCCAGGGGCCGTTCGACAGCTTCCTGGTGCTACGCGGGATCAAGACCCTGGCCCTGCGGGTGGAGCGCAGCAGCGCCAATGCGCTCGCGCTGGCCCAGTGGCTGGAACGCGAGCCGAAGGTCCGCAAGGTGTTCTATCCCGGCCTGGAATCGCACCCCCAGCATGCGCTGGCGCGGCGCCAGATGAACGGATTCGGCGGCATCGTCTCGATCGACCTCGCCACCGACCTGGCGGGGGCGCGCCGCTTCCTGGAAGCCTGCGAAGTGTTCACCCTGGCCGAAAGCCTGGGCGGCGTCGAGAGCCTGATCGAGCATCCGGCCCTGATGACCCACGCCAGCATCCCGGCCGAGCAGCGCGCCCAGCTCGGCATCGGCGACGGCCTGATCCGCCTGTCGGTCGGCATCGAGCACCTGGACGACCAGCGCGAAGACCTGCGCCGGGCCCTGGCCGCTATCTGAGGGTGCCCTTCACCCTGTGCCACCCGGCCGCGGTGCTGCCGCCGCATGCGGCCGCGCCGCGCCTGACCTCGCTCTCCGCGCTGGCCGTCGGCAGCATGGCGCCGGATTTCGTGTATTTCCTGTCGCTCGGCGTGAACGGCGGCTTCACACACAGCGCGGCCGGCGTGCTGCTGTACTGCGTACCGGCCGGGCTGCTGGTCTGGCTGGCCTACCACCTGCTGCTGCGCGACGCCCTGCTCGCCTGGGCGCCGGAGCAGCTGGCGGCGCGCATGGGGCCGCAGGCCGACTGGCGTCCGCGCGGGCTGCGCGGGGCCGTCATCGTGCTCGCCTCGCTGGTCCTGGGCGCCACTACCCACGTCTGCTGGGACGCCTTCACCCACGCGAACACACTCCTCACACGGCAGTTCGACCTGTTGCGCATGCCGGTCCAGCTGGGCAGCCTGCAGCTTCCCCTGTTCAAGGTGCTGCAGCACCTGAGCACCGTGGTCGGCGCCCTGGCGATCGCCGCGTGGTGCGCGCGCATCGAACCGGGCAGCCTGCCGCCGGGACGTCCGGGAACGACGCAGCGGCTGGCCGTGTTTGCCGGCATCGGCGCGGCAGCGGCGGCCGGCGGGGCGGCCGGCTTCTGGCTGCGCCCGGCCCGCAGCGCCGAGCATGCGCTGTTCAATACCGTGGTGACGTCGATGGCCGCCGCGGCGGCTGCCATCCTGCTGCTGGGCGCGGGATGGCGGATCGCGCGCGGACGGCAGGCTGCCTGACTGGCCTGTCGGGCCACTGTCGTGTTCCTGTCGTGCTGCTGTCGTCGCTTTAATAGCCGGACATTCCCATACTCGGAGTTCCGCACAAGGAGATCTTTCATGTCGATTCAAAGAATGCGCCTCCAGCGAGGCTGGTCCCAACAGCAACTGGCCGACGCGAGCGGCCTGAGCGTCCGTACCGTGCAAAGGATCGAGTCCGGGCATCCGGGCAGCATCGAGTCGATCAAGTCGCTTGCTGCGGTCTTCGAAGTGGATTTTTCAACCCTTACCAGCGAGGCAGCCATGGTGGAACAACAACAATCCGTCGCGGAGGCGATCCGCGAGCGGATCGCTTACATGCAAACACGCCGCATCCGCGGTTTCTATCTGCACCTGATGATCTACCTGGTCGTAAGCGGCGGATGCGCCCTGATCGACCTGGCGACCTCGCCCGGCTTCCTGTGGTTCATCGGCCTGAGCCTGTTCTGGGGACTGGGCGTGGCCGTGCACGCCCTGACGGTGTTCGTCTTCGACCGTTTCTTCGGCGGCCCCTGGGAACTGGCCCGGGTCGAGAAGCTCCTGGGCCGGCCGCTGGAGGGCTAGCACGGTCTCAAGCCCGCGGCTGCGGCGCATCGGGCGCGGCGGCCACGTTGGCGCCCCTCACGCCGTTGCGCCCGCCGCGCTTGACCGCATACAGCTCGGCGTCGGCGGCGCCGATCAGGACCTCGTAGCGGGCCGGCGGCTGGGGCGCGCGCGCCGGGACCGACGCGATGCCGAAGCTGGCCGTCGCCGACAGCGCGCCCTGCCCGTCCAGCGTGACGGTGCTGGCGGCAAACGCCGCGCGGATGCGTTCGGCCAGCGCCAGTGCGCCCGCCAGGTCGGTCTGGGGCAGCACCACCAGGAATTCCTCGCCGCCGTAGCGGATGACACTGTCGACCGACTCGCGCGTCATGCCCTGCAGGAGGCCGGCGAAACCGTTTAGTACCCGGTCGCCGGCCGCGTGGCCGTGGGTGTCGTTGATGCGCTTGAAATGGTCGATGTCGCACAGGATCACCGACAGCGCCGTGCCGTAGCGGCGCAGGCGCGCCAGTTCGGCGTCCAGCAGCCCACGCTGCAGGATGCGCCGGTTGTAGCAGCCGGTCAGGGGATCGCGGTCGGCGACCTGCTGCAGCAGCATGGTGGAATGGAACTGGCGGCGCTGGGCGCGCTGCAGCCGGCCCGCCGCGATGCAGCCGAGCGCATTGCCGAGGACCAGCAGCAGGAGCAGGGTCAGCACGTCGTCCGCACCCAGCGCAGCTTGTGCCCACAGCATGGCCGCGAACACCACGCTGGAACCGAGGCCGATCGCCACTTCGTAGACATAGCGGTTGGGGAAATACACGTACACCGCCATCAGGATCAGCGCATATGACATGGTGTTCCATGGCAGCGCTTGCGGCTGGTACCAGGCCACCGCCATGAACACGGCGAGCGCCGCCACCAGCAGGGAACAGGCGGCCGCTACCGAAACGGACACCGAAGCGGGCCAGCGCAACAAGGCGGCGCGCCCGCCCAGCGCGATCAGGGCCACGCCCATGCGCAGCGCGCAAAGGACCCAGGCGGTCGTGGTCGCGCCCAGGGTGGCGAAGTCGGTGACGCCGAACGCCACGTAAAAGCAAGCGGCGAACAGCAGGCTGGCGCGCAGTTGGATATTACGCTCAGGCAGGATGTGACGGAGGAAGCGCCGCTCCAGGTCCGGATCCGTGAATTCGGCGCGCCGCGGATCGAGGATGGAACGGGCAGAGGACGTATCTGGAAAGGGCACGTGGATTCCTCCGGTTGAAACGCGAAGGCACAGCAGCGGCTGACGCCGTGTCTGCCAAATCATACCCGATACGCATAAGACAGCCGGGAATCGGCTGCGGACGGGCCACCTGCCCTAGAGCCGGCACAGGCGCCCGCCGTCCACCAGCAGCGAAGCGCCCTGGACGAATGCCGCCTCGCTTGAGGCCAGGAACGCGACTGCGGCGGCGATGTCCTGCGGCTTGCCCACCTCGGCCGCATCGAGCCGTTCCGCGCCCGACTTCACCTCGGGGTTATTCCACAGCATGGGCGTATCGACCGCGCCGGGCAGGACGGCGTTGACCCGGATGCCCCTCGATGCCGCTTCGATCGCGCTCGAGCGCGTCAGCGACAGCAGTGCTGCCTTGGCGGCGGCATACGGCGCCACGTTCGGCTCGGTCTCGAGGGCGTGGACACTGGCCAGGTTGACGATGGCGCCGCCGGGCTGCATGTGCAGGAAGGCCTGCTTGATGAAATAGAAGGCGCCGAGCAGGTCGACCCGCAGCACCTTCAGCCAGTCGTCGCCGGTCAGCTGGTCCAGCGGCGCGAACAGCATCAAGCCGGCATTGTTGACGACCACGTCGAGGCGTCCCCAGTGCGCCAGGACCTGTCCGACGGTGTCGCCGACCTGCCCTTCGTCGCCGACGTCGCACACCAGTTCCAGGGTGGCGTCTGCACCCGCGCCCCCGCCGCGCAGCGCTGCCGCCGCGGCCGGCAGCGCTGCAGCGTCGCGGTCCACCAGCGCCACTTTCGCGCCCTCGGCGGCGAAACGCAGCGCCGTGGCCAGGCCGATGCCGCTGGCGGCCCCGGTGACGAGTACGACCTTGTCGGCAAATCGCATGACCCTCTCCTATTCCGTATTCCGGGGCGCGCTCGTGGCCGCGGCCGTGTCCGGGACGGCCGCCGGGCGCGCCGGCGGCACGACGCCGGCGGGATAATCGTCGTCCAGCGCCAGCGGCACCTGCAGGCACACGCTCTGGGTCGGCAGGACTTCGGTCCAGTCGCGGATCAGGTCGCGGTAGGCTTGCCCGACGGGGCGCAGGTTGCGGTCGAGATCGGCGAGGCCAAGGGCGTTCACGTTGCCGTTGTTTTCGCGCAGGCTGGTGTCCCAGTCGACCTGGTCGGTGAGCGAATACCAGGTGAAGCCGACCAGGGGCACGCCGTTGTTGCGCACCCGCAGCACGTTGGCCCATTCCTTGCGCAGCCACTTGACCGCCTCGTCGCCGCAGGGTCCCTGGCACAGGTTGGTCTCGGTGTGCATCACGGGCAGGCGGTAGCGGTTGTAGTACTGGTGGGTAATGACCGCATAGCCGAAGATCTCGCCGGAACCCGAGCTCATGCCGTCGGACGTCACCAGGTGCTCGTTGGTCTGGTAATAGTCGTTGCCCATGATGCAGTGGTGCTTCAGGTTATTGTTCAGGAAGAAGTGGTACTCCTCGCGCGTCATGCCGTTGTCGAGCAGGTATTCGTACATGGTCGAGTCCACGCGCCGCCCATAGTTCAGGTCCAGCGACAGGAAGCGGCGCGCATTCATCGTTTCCGCCGGCCCGATCGCGGCGGGCGACTTGGCATGGAAGTATTCGCTCGACTCGCTCTGGATGAACAGGGCGTCGGGGCGCACGTCCAGGATCGCCCGCATCGCCAGCAGGTTGGCCTTCACCAGGTGCTTGAGGGCGGTAACGAAAGCCCGGTCGCTGCGCAGCTGTTCGTTCCACCAGCCGTACAGGGCGGAAAACAGCGCGCAGATCGACATCTCGTTGACCGGCGTGTACAGCTGGATCCACGGGTAGCGCTGGGCGAACGCGCGCGCATAGGCGGCGAAGATGGCCGGGAAGTCCGGGTTCTGGAAATTGCCGAGAAAATCGGGCAGGCCGAAATGGCAGAGGTCGACGATGGCCACCAGGCCGCGCCGGCGCAGATCGGGAAAGACTTCGTCGGCGAACGACCAATCGTAGCGCTCCGGCCCCACCAGGGTGGTGTGCAGCGGCGGGCCGTAGCGCAGGAAGCGGATGCCGATTTCCTGCACCAGGTCGAAGTCGCGCCGCCAATGCCGGTAGTGGCCGCACTTGTCCATCTCGTCCATCCGATGCCGGCCGCCGTCGATGGTCGGGATGCTGTTTTCGATGCCGGTGGCAAACAGGAATCCGGGCTGGTTCGATACCATGGGACCTCCCAAGCGACTCTGTCAGGACATTGTCGGCAGGATGGTCATGCGATGTCAACGGTGCATGCGTGCGCGCCGCCGATACAAGCCGTAGACCATGAAGGCCACAATCGCGATGTTAATCAAGAGCAAAATGATGCTCAGCAGACCTGGCCGGCGCACCAGCTCGGCCACCTCGAAAGGCACGTAGATCGCCCCGCTGGCGGCGGCCAGCAGTTCGCCCCAGGTGCGTTCGAACCACAGGCCCCAGGCTTCCAGCAGGCGCAGCGCCGCGTACGCAAGCGCGGCCAGCGCCAGCTGGGTCAGGTGCCCGTTACCCAGTTCGCCGGCCCAGGCGATGAACACGCGCGGATAACGGGAGGCGGGATTCAGGTGGGTATGCCGCACCAGTTCCTCGGCCAGCGCCTGCAGGTCGCGGTGGACCAGCGCGAACAGGCCGCAGCCGGCCAGCAGGACCACCAGGCCCTTGGCCGCTTCCAGCAGCGCGACGGCGCGTATCCCCTGTGACAGCTTCATCGCGCCGCTCGCGTCAGCGGGGATACACGAAACCGGTGCGGATATCCATTGCCACCAGGGCGCCGCCCTCGCGCACCATCAGGCGCTGGGGCGGCTCGTCGCCGGCCAGCACGCGCCGGGTGATGGGCAGGCCTTCGGCCTTGCGTACCAGCTCGTCGGAACGCTCGTAGACGTTGGGGCAGCCGGTGGCCTTGACCAGTGCCTGCACGGCCGCGACCTTCCACAGGTCGACCCCGGCGGCGTTGAACTGGCACACCAGCCAGCCCGTGGGGCCGCCATAGGCGTGCACCAGCAGTCCCGGCAAGCCGTCCGGCTCGCCCTCGACCAGTGTTACCTGCGCCTGCGGGTCGGCGCCCGCCAGCGCGCCGGCGCGCCGTTCGACGGCGGCCTGCACGCGGCGCTTGACCAGCGCGTGGTCGACCGGTTCGCTTTCATCCAGGGTCCAGACCCGGGCCGCGATCTGCGATTTGGCGTTAAACGCGGCGCGCGCCAGGAAGCGGCGCGACGAGGACTGCACCAGGGCGGTGGCGCCCTGCGTGTTGCGTTCGCGCGGCTTGCCTTCGACTTTCTCGATGGCGGACAGGTAGATCCAGGGGTCGCCGGCCAGGATGCCGGTTTCCTTGCCCTGCTTGATGGTGATGATGAGCATGCGCGGCTTTCGGTTTCAGGAGCCGCATGATACCTCTTTTACCAAGCGCCTTTCCCTCAGCTTGCCGCCAGCGCGCGCGGCGCGTCCGTGCGCACCCGGAAGGTCGCGACCAGCGTCGCCAGCTCTGCCGCCTGGCGGCGCATCGCCGCCGCCGCCGCCGCGGCCTGCTCCACCATGGCGGCGTTCTGCCGGGTCGACTCGTCCATCTCGGCGATCGCCTGGGTCACCTGGGCCACGCTGCCGGCCTGCTCGGCGCTGGCGTTGTGGATGGTGTCGAGCAGGCTGGCCACGTCCTGCACCTGGGCCAGCACCGCGCGCATGGTCTCGCCGGCGGTGCCGGCGATGGCGGTGCCGGCCGCGATCTCCTCGCTCGATTCGCCGATCAGCTTCTTGATCTCCTTGGCCGCCGTGGCCGAGTGCTGGGCCAGGTTGCGCACCTCGGCCGCTACCACCGCGAAGCCGCGTCCTTCGCTGCCGGCGCGCGCCGCTTCCACGGCCGCGTTCAGGGCCAGGATGTTGGTCTGGAAGGCGATGCTGTCGATCATGCCGGTGATGTCGACGATGCGCGCGGCCGAGGCTTCGATCGCGCCCATGCGCGCCACCACCTGCTCGACCGCCTGGGCGCTGCGCGCCGCGACCTGCGAGGCCGACTGGGCCAGCCGGTTGGCCGAGCGCGCGCTGGCGTTGTTGCGGGCGATGGCTTCGCTCAGCGCTTCCATCGTGCCCACGGTCTGCTGCAGGGCCGTGGCCTGGCGCTCGGTGCGGCGCGACAGGTCGTGGTTGCCGTCGGCGATGTCGTTGGAGGCCGCATCGATCGCCTTGGCGCCCGCGAAGACCTGCGACACGGTGGCCGACACGCCGCCGGTCATGCCGTTCAGGGCATCGAACAGGCGGCCGATCTCGTCAAGGCGGCGGTGCCGGATGACCGGACGCAGGTCGCCTTTCGCCACCTGCTCGGCCAGCGCCGCGGCCTGCCTGAGCGGGCCGACGATGTTGCGGGTCAGGAGCCAGGCCAGCAGCGCGCCGATGACGAGCGCGGCGATGCCCAGCGCCAGCACCAGCGACTTGCCGAACAGCGAGGCCGATGCCGATTCCTTGGCCAGGCGGTGCGCTTCGTCCGCCTCGAAAGCCAGCAGGGCTTCCAGCGCGCCCGTATGCGCGTCGAAGCGCTGCTGCCAGTCGCCGGCGACCAGCCCCTCGACGACCTGGGTCTGGCCGAATTCCTTGGCCTGGAACAGCGCGACCTGGATCTTCTCCAGCGCCGCCTTGTGCCGGCCCGCCTCGCCGACCAAGGCCGCTTCGCGCGCCGAGCGCGGCAGCCTGCCCAGCTTCGCTTCCAGCTCGGCGGCGGCCTTCTTTCCCTGGGCCAGCTGGGCGCCGAAGTAGTCCGCCAGTTCCAGGCTGTCGCTACGCGCGATCGCCAGGGTGCGCGAGCCGTTCAGGCGCTCGACGCCGAGCAGGTCGGAAGTCAGCTGCTGCTTGGCCAGCTTGTCGTAGACGAGGTCGGTGGTGAGCGTGTCGTTGGCCTGCATGCGCCACAGCGCCACGCTGGCGAGGATCAGGGTCAGGAAGGAGATGAAACCGAAGGCGCCAAGGATCTTGGTGCCGGTCTGGAGCGTGAACGATGCAGGGCGCATGGCAAGTATCTATCGAAAGAATACTTGCAGTGTAGAAAGTAAATATGACAGGGCGATGAATCCGCCCTGTCATACAGGTACGCTTACTTGTTGGTCGGCGGCGCCTTGCCGGCCGCGTCGCCGGCATCCCACTGGCGCTTGAGCGCGGGGATCGCCGCCGGCTTCCACGGTTTGACCGGCTGCTCCTGCATCTTCTTCTGCAGCACCTCGATCGCCGTTTCCAGCTGGCGGTCGCGCCCTTCGAAGGTTTCGTGCGGCAGGTTGTCGACCTCGATGTCGGGGGTCACGCCCACGCCCTCGATCAGCCATTCGCCGTCGGCCGCGAACTGGCCGAACTCGGCGGCGCGCACCCTGCCGTTATCGAGCAGGCTGTTGCCGTCGCTGAGCCAGACGCCGGCGCCGGCGGTGCGTTTGCCGACCAGCGGGCCCAGTTTCAGGGCCTTGATGCCGGCCGCGAAGGTCTCGCCGTCCGAATAGGTCAGTTCGTCCATCAGCACCACCAGGTGGCCGCGGAAGGTGTTCTGCATGTTCGACTGCGGCATGTTGCCGTTCGCGCTCCAGAAGGCCCACGAGCGGCGCAGCAGCTTTTCGATGATCCAGCTGTCGATGTTGCCGCCGTTATTACGGCGCACGTCGATGATCAGGCCTTCCTTGTTGATGTTGGCGTAGAAGTCGCGGGCAAAGGCATTGATGTCGGCGGCACCCATGGCGCGCAGGTGCAGGTAGCCGATCTTGCCTTTGGATGCCTGCTCGGCCTGGCGTGCCCTGCTCTGCTCCCAGTCCGCGTAGCGCAGGCTGGCATGGCGCACCATGCTGACCGGGGTGACGATCACCGGGCGCGCGGCCTTCGCGCCAGGGCTCTTCACATGCAGCAGCACCTGCTTGTCGGCCTGGTCCAGCAGCAGGTCGGCGATGTCGCGGCTTTCCGCCAGCGACTTGCCGTTGACCGCGACAATGACGTCGCCTTCCTTGACGCCCACGTCCGGGGCCGCCAGCGGGCCGCGCTCGGACGGCAGCTCCGGTTCGCTGCGGTAGACGCGGTCGACGCGGAAGCCTTCATCGACGCGGCTCAGCACCGCGCCCAGGCTGGAGGGCACGCCCTCGCCGCTGGCGCGCCGCACGTCGCCCGGCACGATCTGCGAGTGCAAGGCACCGAGCTCGCCCACCATCATGCCCAGCACGTCGTTCAGTTCCGCGCGGTCAGTGACGCGCTCGACCAGCGGCGCGTAGCGCGCACGCGCGGCGGCCCAGTCGATGCCGCGCATGTTGGCGTCGTACAGGTAGTCGCGGTGCATGCGCCAGGCGTCGTTGAACATCTGCTTCCACTCCAGGCGCGGGTTGGTGCTGACCGCCCAGTCGTCGATCTTCACGCGCGCCTTGGTCACGTCGGCCGGGGCCTTGGCGCCGGCGGCGACGATCAGCATCTCGCCCGGTCCGGTGGCGGAAAACGTGCGGTAGAAGATGTGCTTGCGATCGAGGCTGAGGCCGAATTCGCGCACGTTGGCGACGAAGACTTCCGGGGTAGGGCTGCTGCGCGAGATCTCGAGGGTCTTCAGCGCGCCGCTGCGGCCGTTGTCGGATTCGAGGATGTACAGGCGCTTCTCGTCCACCGCCAGGCCACGGTAGTTGCCCGGCGCGACCGGCACTTCATAGAGGCGCTCGCGCAGGCCGGCGTAGTCGATGGCCGGCGTCGGCACCGGTTTCGTCTTCGGATCGGCGGCTGCGGCGGCAGCGGTGGCGGCGGCCGCGGCGGCGATCGCGGCGGTCTTCTCGGCATCTTCCTTGCCCGGGGTCTGGACGGCGGCGCGCGCGGCCGCTTCCGGCGACTTTTCTTCCGGCTTGGTCAGCTCGTCTTCGGGCTTGAACGGGAAGCGCACACCCGGCTGCAGGGCCAGCGCGTAGATGCCGACGCGGCGGTCGAACACGGGACCCATGTTGCGGTCGCCCCAGGGGCCGCCATTGCCGACGTTGAAGTGGCGGGCCGACAGGAAGTACAGCCACTTCCCGTCCGGCGAGAACACCGGCGAGTCGGCCGTGTAGCGGTCGGTCGTGACGAAGGCCATGGTCTTGCTCGGCAGGTGGTACATGCCGATCTGGTTGCGCTGCTCGCTCGAGCCGACGCGGACAAACGCCAGGTTGCGGCTGTCCGGCGACCACACCACCTGGTCCGGGCGGTCGGCGCCGACCTGCTTGGCGTCGTCGATGATCACGTTGGTGCGGGCCTGCAGGTCGAGCAGCCAGGTGCGGCCCTTCTTGTCGGTGTGGGCGAGCCAGCGGCCGTCCGGCGACGGGTAGATGCCGGAGCGGTGGCTGGCGCCGTCGATGGTCAGGCGCTCGCCCTTGCCCGAGCCGTCGGCGGCGTAGCGCCAGATCTCGTTCTCGCCGGTGGTGTCGACAAAGGCGTAGACCCACTTGTCGTCGTGGCTGAACACGGCGCTGCGCGCACGCGCGCCTTCCGGCACCGCGATCTCGACGCGGCGGTAGCTGCCGATGCCGGCGATGGTGACCTTGCCGCGCGCGGTCAGCACGATGCGCTCGGCCTTGCTGGCCAGTTCGATGTTGGTGAGCGCGTCCAGCGGCGAGCGCACGCGGCGGGTGCGCTGCTGGTCGAAGTCCGAGACCAGGCTGGCTTGTACCCGCGTATCGCTGCCGCTGGCGATGTCGAACACGCGCAGGTCGGCGCCCAGCTGGTAGGCGATGCGGCCGTCGCCCAGCGAGGCGGTGCGCACGTCCCATTCGCGGTGGCTGGTGTGAACCTTGCGGTCGGTGCCGTCCGGCAGCGCGGACCAGATGTTGTCGGCGCCGCCGGCGTCGCTGATGAAGTAGACGCGGCCCTGCCACCACATGGCGCGCCGGTTGTTGGCGCCGTCGTCGGCGAACAGGCGCACCGCCTCGCCCTTCTGGCCCAGCTGGTAGCGCCACAGCTGGGCATGGGCGCCGCCGCGGTAGGTCTTGACGTTATCGTTGGTCATCGACAGGCCCATGCGCGTGAAGAACACGAAGCGGCCGTCGTCGCTCAGCACGGCGTCGTTGGCGTCGGCCAGCGGCAGCACCCGGCGCGTCATCTTGACCGGGTCGAGCGCCGCCACGATGCGGTGCTTGGATGGGCCGGTGGAGTTCTCCGTGCTTACCAGGACTTCGCCCTCGGTGGTCCAGCCCAACACCGTCACGCCGCCGTTCTCGAAGGTGATCCGCTTGGGCAGGCCGCCCTCGAGCGGCATCACGTAGGCTTCCTGCGCGCCCTCGTAGGAGGCGGCGAAGGCGACGTATTTGCCGTCGTGCGAAATGGCGGCCTGGGTTTCGCTGGACGGGTGGGTGGTCAGGCGGGTGGCCTTGCCGCCGGCAAGCGTCGTACGCCACAGGTCGCCTTCGGCGGTGAATACGATGTTGTCGCCGCGGATGGCGGGGAAGCGGAAGTAAGGGTCGGCGGCGGCAGCCTGGCTGCCGATCAGGGCCAGCGACAGGGCGAGGATGGTGCGGGACACGGTCATAGGTAGGATGGCATGCTTGCTCAAAAGGATGAGTTTGCCATACGTGTGCTTGCGCGCGATGTGCATACGTGCAAAAAAATACAGATGCTCGTGGTGGGCGAGCCAAATTGGATTCCCGCCTACGCGGGAAGTCATGGGCGCCAGTGGCGCGCATGACGGCTTTAAGGCTGCGGGCCGACAACCGTACCGTCAGTCCGCGACCCCATACCGTCATTCCCGCGAAGGCGGGAATCCAAGTTCGGTGCATCTCGTTAGCCCATAAAAAAACCGCGCCGAAGCGCGGTTCTTGTCGAGCGACCGAAGATTATTCGATCTCCACCGTCTCCGCCGGAGCCGGCGGCGGCAGTGCGTCGCCTTCCGGGAACTCGAGGATGACGTCGTCTTTCTCGTTCAGGTCCACCGTCACGCGGCCGCCGTTGACCAGGCGGCCGAACAGCAGCTCGTCGGCCAGGGCCTTGCGGATCATGTCCTGGATCAGGCGCGACATCGGACGGGCGCCCATCAGCGGATCGAAGCCCTTCTTGCCGAGGAACTTGCGCAGCTTCTCGGTGAAGACGGCTTCCACCTTCTTCTCGTGCAGCTGCTCTTCCAGCTGCATCAGGAACTTGTCCACGACGCGCAGGATGATGTCCTCGTCCAGCGCGCGGAAGCTGATGATCGCGTCCAGGCGGTTGCGGAACTCCGGCGTGAACATGCGCTTGATGTCGGCCATCTCGTCGCCTGCCGCCTTCGAATCCACGAAGCCCACCGAGCGCTTGGTCAGGCTCTCGGCGCCCGCATTGGTGGTCATGATGATGATCACGTTGCGGAAGTCGGCCTTGCGTCCGTTGTTGTCGGTCAGCGTGCCATGGTCCATCACCTGCAGCAGGATGTTGAAGATGTCCGGATGGGCCTTCTCGATCTCGTCCAGCAGCAGCACCGCGTGCGGCTTCTTGGTGATGGCCTCGGTCAGCAGGCCGCCCTGGTCGAAGCCGACATAGCCCGGCGGCGCACCGATCAGGCGCGACACGGCGTGACGCTCCATGTACTCGGACATGTCGAAGCGCACCAGCTCGATGCCCAGGATAAAGGCCAGCTGCTTGGCGACCTCGGTCTTGCCGACACCGGTCGGACCCGAGAACAGGAAGGAGCCGATCGGCTTGTCGGTCTTGCCGAGGCCGGCGCGCGCCATCTTGATCGCGGCCGACAGGGCTTCGATCGCAGGATCCTGGCCGAACACCACGTTGCGCAGGTCGCGGTCGATGGTCTGCAGCTTGCTGCGGTCGTCCTGGTTGACGGTCTGCGGAGGGATCCGCGCGATCTTGGCGATGATGTCCTCGATCTCGGTCTTGCCAATGGTCTTCTTCTGCTTCGACTTCGGCAGGATGCGCTGCGCCGCGCCCGCTTCGTCGATCACGTCGATGGCCTTGTCCGGCAGGTGGCGGTCGTTGATGAAGCGCGCCGCCAGCTCGGCCGCGGTCGACAGCGCCGAGGCCGAATACTTCACGCCATGGTGCTCTTCGAAGCGCGACTTCAGGCCGCGCAGGATCGCCACGGTCTGCTCGACCGACGGTTCGTTCACGTCCACCTTCTGGAAGCGGCGGGAAAGCGCATGGTCTTTCTCGAACACGCCGCGGAATTCCGTGAACGTGGTCGCGCCGATGCACTTGAGCTGGCCGTTGGCCAGGGCAGGCTTCAGCAGGTTCGATGCGTCGAGCGTGCCGCCCGATGCCGAGCCGGCGCCGATGATGGTGTGGATCTCGTCGATGAACAGGATGCCGTTCGGGGTGTCCTTCAGCTGCTTGAGCACGGCCTTCAGGCGCTGCTCGAAATCGCCGCGGTACTTGGTGCCGGCCAGCAGCGCGCCCATGTCGAGCGAGTACACGACGGCGTTCTGCAGGATTTCCGGCACGTCCTCCTGGACGATGCGCCATGCCAGGCCTTCCGCGATGGCGGTCTTGCCGACACCGGCCTCGCCCACCAGCAGCGGATTGTTCTTGCGGCGGCGGCACAGGATCTGGATCACGCGGTCGACTTCTTCCTCGCGGCCGATCAGCGGATCGATCTTGCCGTCGGCAGCCGACTTGTTCAGGTTCTGGGTGAACTGGTCGAGCGGGCTTTCCTTGGCCTGGCCTTCGACCTGCGCTTCTTCCACGCCTTCCGACGCCTTGCTGGTGTCGAGCTGCTGGTCCTTGCGCACGCCGTGCGAAATGAAGTTGACCACGTCGAGGCGGGTCACGCCCTGCTGGTGCAGGTAGTAAACAGCGTGCGAGTCCTTCTCGCCGAAGATCGCCACCAGCACGTTGGCGCCGGTCACTTCCTTCTTGCCATTCGAGGCCGACTGCACGTGCATGATCGCACGCTGGATCACACGCTGGAATCCGAGCGTCGGCTGGGTGTCCACCTCGCCCGTGCCCGGCACGGTCGGGGTGTTGTCACCGATAAAATTAGTCAAGGTCTTGCGCAGGTCTTCGATATTGACCGCGCACGCACGCAGGACTTCGGCGGCTGATGGATTGTCGAGCAGGGCCAGCAGCAGGTGTTCCACGGTAATGAACTCGTGGCGTGCCTGTCGGGCTTCGACAAAGGCCATGTGTAGGGATACTTCAAGTTCCTGCGCAATCATACTTCCTCCATCACGCATTGCAGGGGGTGCCCTGCCTTACGCGCATGCGTTAAGACAAACTCCACTTTGGTACACGCTATATCTTTGGAAAACACCCCACAGACGCCCTTGCCGTGACGGTGCACGGAAAGCATGATCTGAGTCGCCGTTTCGCGATCCTTGTTGAAATACTCCTGGATGATCGCGACCACGAATTCCATCGGCGTGTAGTCGTCGTTCAGCAACGCCACCTGGTACAAGGGTGGCGGTTTTACGGTCTGCCGCTCCAGCAGCTGTTCGGTGTCATGCTTCGTAGCCATGGGCGTATTCTAATGCTTTCAAGTTCTGTGCCAAGCGTAAACATCAGCTCGTTTTCATGTGCTTCTATGTTACGTGTTTTCCGCTGAATGCGCAGATGGCGATCCAATTGACGAAATCAAGAGCCGTGTTACCTCTGCTGTGGAAAATTTGGCAACACCCTCCTAAAACCGCTTGACTTCAGTGATTATTCCACCAACAATGCAGTCATTGACATTGTACTTATGTACTTGTTGATAAGAAGTGAGCAGGCTGAGGAGGGGGCAAGAAGCTTCTTGCTTTTATGGCTCGTGTGATTAGTTAAAATTTGAAAGTTCTTTTATGGCAACTGGTACTGTTAAGTGGTTCAATGATTCCAAAGGTTTTGGCTTCATCACTCCTGATGACGGCGGCGAGGATCTGTTCGCGCACTTCTCCGCAATCAATATGAACGGTTTTAAGACCCTCAAAGAAGGTCAAAAAGTCCAATTCGAAGTCACGCAAGGCCCGAAAGGCAAGCAAGCTTCCAACATCCAGGGCATGTAATCATTCCCCTCCCGGAAGCGAAGAACCCCGCACCAAGCGGGGTTTTTTTTGGTTCATCACGGATTTCCGGGAAACGCGGCTTTGATTTTCAGGAAAAAGAACTCGCTGTCCCGGTAGCCGTAAGCCATCCGCTTCATCACCTTGATACGGTTGTTGATGCCTTCGAGCTGGCCGGTA
>Ga0209023_10000051_pt1 | contig 198262 bp, 194 predicted proteins | sample LakOneMetagenome_FD_187468 | JGI IMG/M metagenome (GOLD analysis project Ga0209023, IMG submission 187468) | Freshwater and sediment microbial communities from Lake Erie, Canada (SPAdes) (version 2) | ecosystem: Environmental > Aquatic > Freshwater > Lentic | place: Lake Erie, Canada... | reverse complement strand
AATACAACTTTTGCAGATTATTATTGTTATATTATTTTTTTTATCTTCTTCAGTTACTTCAAGATATTGGGCTAAAAATTCTTCAGAAATAATTTTACCAGGATGTTGAATAAATTCCTCGATAAATTGATTTAAAAATCTTATAAATGTCAAATAACAATAATAATCTGCAAAAGTTGTATTGTTTCTTATTTTCGAAATTTCAGTTTCAAAGACTTCAAGTTCAGTACGAAAGTTAGACTCAGAAGAGCGGAGATAAAGCTGAAATGAATTTATAAAATCATGATATCCTTCATTTATAATTCTCTGAAATCTGACTTTGAGCCTACTGTTTTCAATTAATTTTTTTACACTAATAAATGAATTCTGATTGTACATCTCTAAAGTACTGCTCTGTTTGCAAAGGGCACTAATCTTATTGAAAAGAAAATCTATCCCTTCTTCTGCAGTGACTAAATCTGTCTCAATTCTTTTTGTATAAAACCTATTCAAATGATGAAAGGGTTCGAGCTTTACCTTTTTTATATCATTTACATCAAATGACGCTAATTGATTTTTCATTACTGGAACAGAAAAGCTTTCTGCGTAATGCTTTGTAATTTTTTCAGAAAATGGAGCGAAAATATTGTCACTTCCGAGGGGAGCAGGCTGGCTATGGGCGAAACCATTTTCTTTATTAGGCCTCGAGTTCCTATAAAGTATTTTATAAATTAAAAATTCAGCTTTATCTCTTAGAATTTTTGAGTTTCGTAAAGTGGTATTATGTTTGTTTTTTAGGTATAGAACAACATCTGCAAGTTTAGTTATTGCACTTTCATTGCATTCTAAATAATCATCTAAATATGCAAGAAGGACATTGATTAAGAACAAGCTATACTTAATAACAGATGCTTCATGTTCCTTCTCCTTAGTATTTTCTATTGATTCTAATATAGTTGTTATTTCATTTAGAAAACTATATAGTTGATATTTGCTCGTATCAACGACTACTCCTTCCTGTTCTATTGCTAAATTTTGCTGACTGATATTTACTGCTTGTACTAACAATTCGAGATTGAGTATATAAATACTGCGGAAAATCTTTAGGCTCTTTATTATTTTTAGCCTTGCCTTTTTATCTTTCTCCTGAACTTCTGTCTCGTTTGTGGGAATTATCTCCTCTAATGCCAATATTGCTGTATTTAAATCGACGACATTAGTTATAGCATCATCAAGATATTGTTCACCTTCAATTATAGCTTCTTGAATTTCCTCTATTAGTTGATCGTTTAAACATACATTGATAGCTTCATAAGCAGGATAACTTGAGGTTAAGTTTAAAATTTTCTCTTTAGCAAGTTTTAAATGACTCATAATAATAATAATATAAAAATCCCTCACGTATGAAGGATTTTAATAATGTAAATTAGTAACTATTAAGCAAGTTGGTAATAATAAAAGGGCCTTTTTTCTATAGGCTGTTCTTCAATTTCTTTATAATTAATTATATCAATACTGTTTTCGTTATACTTATTTATCCAAGCGTCATATTGAGAAGATAATTCTGTAAGCCTTCCAATATTTCCATCAAAAAATGATTCCCCAGCTCCTGACTTGACTATTTTAATTCCATTATCAATCACACTACATAGATTTGTGAATTCCTCTTTTCTATCTTTTTGAACTTCGATTTGTGATAAAGTAAAACCAGGCTTTATTATAGTCTTGGCTATGGCTTCTTTTAGTGCTTCGTAATCGTCTTCAAATAAATCAGGATTTTTGATTTCAATTTTAGAAGGTTTTATTTTAAAAAACGAAAGATCGTACGGTTTCTGGTCGGTATATTCTCTTAGAGTTGGCAAATATTCTTTAATCACTTTTGAAGCAGGGGCATAAGTGTATGAAAAAAAATTGCCAAAGAGATTATATAAGGCATTTCCATGCCCGTTACTTAAGCTTATAAAAAATGGATAACTGAGTAGTAATGAACGACTTAGCTGATTTTTTTCGTTAAATACTGCAAATGTATCTAACCTCTTTGCCTTAGCATGGACTTGAGCAAGACCTGCTAATAAGTATTCGAAACTAACTTCGAAAAGTCTATTTACATCTTGGCTGCTTTTATCAACCAAAGTACTTGCTTTAAATTGCATAGTGTTCGATCCTGCTGGGTTAATATTATTTACTTGGGTGTCCATTTTTCGGTTTTCAGTGTATTGGATAATTTTGAAAAGTTATTGGCATTTACATTGAGTCCTCATAATAAAAATACAAAGCTTCGCCTTGAGATAGCTCTCATCCCCCCAGCAGACTTATTGTATTGAAACTTCTAAAGATCTCAATGGATAAATGACTTAATTTTCACGAGGGCAAATATAAGAGTGATTAGCACACATTAATACTATTTTACATTATATTTTTAAAAAAAGTAAAATTTACTGTTTGTATTCAATTATTCCTTATCTTTGCCGCCCTTTTCAAAAAATTTACCCAAATAATTAGATATAAAGTTACTCAACTACAGTTTAACCAAGGCTAATAATTTAGACATTTTAATTTGATTAACATTTATGATAAATATGCTGATAAATGCATTTTTATCACTCTTCAGCAATTGATGTTAAAGATTTTTCTAGTTATTTTGCCGCAAACGCTCCTTTGCTTCCAAATAGAATTTCGCCCTCACGGCTAAAAGTGTGGTTCTTCGCGATACAAAATTTCTGCCGGACGGTCACTCAAGTTACGGCCTTGCATGCCTTGTTAATTTCAACAACGCAGAAAGGTAATACAATGAAACTTTTTACAATTGCCGAATTAGATGCGGCATTCCTTGCATCCGAATTCTCTATCAGTACACCGGAGAAGAAAAATCATGCAAGCTATATCGCAAACTGGTTGAAAGTATTGAAAGACAATAAGCAGTTTATTATTTCTGCTGCAAGTGAAGCAAGTAAAGCGGTTGAGTATATGAAAGAAATGCAGCCGTTGAGATTTTAATCGGATTAGCCATCAAGCACAAAGCTTGATGGCCCCTTGAAATATTTCATTTGCGAAATAGCCAATCTTGGATTAAGGCAGCGTTAAAATTTTTTACTGCTAATTAATTTCAAAATTCAAAATGGTTACCATTAATTTAAACATTTTTTAACTTGAATACATTGTACTTAAAAACAATAAGTAAAACAATTTCGTCGTTTTAATTGTAGAACATGTTGGGTATATTTACTATAAAAAGGGCGATTTTGACAATTTTATGACTAAAAACGATAAATTTGGCATAAAATTTAAACTTTTTAGATTAAATTTAATCTTAATTATATTAATAAATATTAATTAATAATGCTAGATGTAATATATAGATCAATACAGAATGAAATTTATGGTGCGATTCCAAAATTTAATGTACATGGAATTGAGGCGCAAGTAGACGTAGAGCCATCTGAAAACAAATTACAGAAAACAACTAGCCAATTTAGAATTATTAATATTCATATGGTTATTTGTGAGGGGCCAACTACAGTATTCAAAATTTTATATACAAATGGTTTCAGAGCATCTATTTCTATAACTGGAGCGAATAGCAAAGCAAAAGAAATAGTAAAAACTATAGAAAGTAGTTTGCAAAAGATAAAAGATAGAGGAGAGACGCTATCTATTATTACTACATATGCGGAGAAAATAAAAAAGACACTGCCAGCGGATGAGAAAGGGAAATCTATGACAGACTTAAATCTTCCAGCAGAAATAAAAAACAATGAATCTTTAAGTTTAGCTAGAGAAATATTTTTGTTGAGTAAACTTCAAGAAGATGGATTTGAGGAAACGTCACGAGCGTCATATGCTGATGAAAAGGATTTCATTTTAAAGCATAAAAAATATCACGGCGATGAATTAGACGATATAATAACAGGTTTAATTAAAAAGAGAGCGAACCTTGTTAAACAACGCTATCATGTGGGGTGACGTGAATTTTTTATTATAATAAATGTCAAACAATTTTTCGTTAAGAGATTTTTCTTTTAATAAAAATTCACCACGCCAGTGGTAACCTGAATTAGTCCAATACTTCTCAAACTCCGCATCAAATATAATTTCAGAAATACACCTCTCAAGCCTATTCTCTTTCTTCATGTGGTTTACAAACTTTATGTGTTGGTTTTTTCGCATTGAATACCCAAATTTTGCCCAAGTTATAAAGCCATTGAAGACACCATCATTAGGATCATTCAACTCCTTGCCGCTCCCATAAGCAACTAATTCTATTCTTTTGAAACCTAATTCTATCGCAGCGGCTATTTGGTTTTTTTGGGCTTCAATACCAATATTAGAATTTTTGTTTGTTAATAAGATGGATTCATTTTCTATCTTGGCTTCATTAAAATGAAGTCTAATAACCATCTCAATTTTAGTACAAATTAATGTTACAATTGGAAAACTATCCTCAATTGTAACATCATCTTCTGAAATAATAGTATTAGCAATTTTCCCGTCAAAAAAGCCTGTAAGCTTCACCAGTACTTTTTTATCTGGCGTAGACGAAATTTTTCTTGCATCTTTTTTTTCTAAGTCATTTTTTTTTCGAAACATAAATGATAAATCAGGAATTAAAGTTTAGAAATTTGAAGTCTATCGTCAAAAGTTTGTCAAACGAGAGAGTAAAAATGAGATAGAACCAATAAGAAGATTCAAAGAAGAAAATATTTCAAGCATGACAATTTTTTTTAAATAAGAGGTGTCAGGATTAATACTATCAACACCAAGAGTTGTTAAACAGGAAAAACTTGCATAAACGCAATCAAAGGAATTTACAAAAGCATAAGGGTAAGTCTTCCAATTAGCATGATTATAAAGCGCAGCGAAGCTGAATGTTAGTACACCAAAAAAAAGTATCATAATTATTAAGGAAGCAACACGATTGGGGTAAAAGTTTAATTTACCCAAGTGTTTTACAGGATCTGGTGAGTCACTAATTATTGCCGCAATAAATAATAACGATAGCAAGTAAGCATTTATAACAAGAATAATAACTAACGGAATTAATTGACAGATTGTATTGTAGAATGCATAAATTGAAATCAATAATAAAAGTGTTGTGGTCAATACAAAAAGCGTAGACCTTTTTTGTAGAGTCATAAACAGATTTAAATTTTGGTTTAGTTGTTAAAGATAAGAAAAATATAACATGCAACAGGATTAAAAAATATTTTTTTGTTATAATGTTTATATGTTTCTGTATTAAATGATTTTTTCTATTGAATTCATATTTTGGAAACCTGAATTTCACTGATAGTATAAGTGCTTTTTTCTACTTCGCTGTATCGCTCATTTGTAGCCAAGATATATCTTGGTATATGACTAAAAAATTCCTGATATAGCGTTTCAAGCTTTGTACCTTTTAGAGTGATTGTGTGCGAAGTAAAATGCAGAACGATTTTGCTTTCGTCGGGCAAATATTCACCCGATACCAAATAACCGTAATTCAGAAAAAGCATCTTACCGTCCGACTGCACAAAGCAGACATTGCGAACATGACTTTCACCAGCATAAATTTGCTGTTGTTTGCCGGGATTGTTTTCCCGCATTTCGTCGATCTTAAATTTAAATTCCTGGCCCATAGTCTTTATCTTTTGTTTTTTCTTTAGGTGGCTGTTTTATCGGGACTGAATATTCCGAACGCTGTTTTTCAATCACACGATCTAAATGTGATTTATCACCTTCAACTAATTCCATGGCCGATTGCCTGTCTCCATAATTGGACGCATAGTCGAGCAAGGCCTCTTTGTCATCCGTATAAACTTTTGCGGAATATTTACCCCTCGAAACTGAGACGTAGAATTGCTTAGAGTTTGTTGCCGTAAAAGTAGAAGCGGGTTGTGATATCAACACATGATCGACCGTCTTTCCCTGCGATGCATGGGATGTGATGACATGAGCATGGGCGAGGTGGCCAAAGTTTTTATTAATGTCATAGGTCGCTTTGCTTATTTTATTTTGCAACTTTATCTCGCCCGTTTTGATAAGAGCAATAACATCGAAAATATCGCCAGTGTCCAGGCGTTTTTTATTGTCATCAAAACCTCCCCTTGTGATTCTTATTTTATCGCCTTTTGCAATTTTGATTTCCGATTGTTCGTATAGATCAAACCTGTCAGGCCTTTGCAGCGGTAACAAACGTTCTTCGCCTGTTTCACTGATAATCCTGGTTTTGCCTTTGTCGGAACTTTTAACCGACCAGATCGACCCCCGTTTGATCTTGTGCACATTCTGGCTGAATTGAACGATCTGGCCTTTCTTCATATTTCGCCAATCGCTTTTTTGGGCTTCGGTGAAATTCTGATTAGTGAGTATTTTCGCCGTGATTTCTTTCTTGCCGATCTTGCCGTATTTTTTTAGTTCATGCCTGATGTCATGGGTAAGACTTTCGCCCTGCTTATGTGTCGGCGAAATAATCAAAGCTGACTTTCCCTTTTTTGCGAACCCTACATAATCTTTCACAAGTTTTTCATTCGGATTTAACGGATCAATAATCTCAATCGCTTCCATTTTGTCCAATTTATCAAAGGCTGATTTTATTTTGCCCTGCGATAAATCCTCGACCGCTTCTTTGTATACAACATTCTGTTGCCTATAGATTTTTGAAACCTCAGCCGTCTTAATGCCGCCGACTGTATTCAAAATGCGAAGGGCGTCGCCACGGTCAACACTTGCGTGTTGCCTGGTATCGCCGCCTAAAATCAATTGGGCATTCTTTTCCGTTGCAAGCTTTATCAATGCCGACATGTCTTTTGTGCCGAGCAATCCGGCTTCATCCACCCACAACACGCCGCCTTTCAAACCTTCCTGCATTGCTTTATCAATTAAAAGCTTTGCAACCGTTGTTGCATCTTTAAATCCTTCTTCCTTTAAAGCTCCTCTTGATGCAGTGGAGGAAGGTGCTACGGCGGTAATGCTTTTGCCCTTTGCTTCATAAAGCCGTTGGGCTTCTCGCATTAGTGTGGTTTTACCAGCACCAGCCACACCCCGAATGATCGAAACACGATTTGCAGTCGTTAAAACATGGGTGACGGCTTTTGCCTGTTGATCTTTCAATTTGACATGCGGCAGTTCCTTATAAAGCGGTTTGATTTGACCTCGACCTTGACGGGCGAGGGCGACCATTTCCTTTTCTTCGGATAACACTTCCTTGGTCGTGCAAACCCACCTGCTTTTTTCTTTGACTTTGATAATCCTGTCATCCGTTTCAACAGCCTTGGCAATCGCATCACTGGATACATTGCCGTCCCCGATGCCGTGCCTGAAAGCCTCACCCAGCAATCGACGCTCACCCATCACGGAGGCCCGTTGGAAGGAATGGCCTAATGTGTAGTCAACACAATTCTTTGCCGTGATCTTTATGCGGTATGACCTGGAAGCATAGCGGATAGTTTTTTCTTTATCTTCTTCAGGAATGCTTTTAAGTTCTTCGATCTGCTTTCGCCATATCGTTTTAAGCTCTGTCATAGACAGGCCTTTTTGTTTTTTGGAACGGGTACGGGCACCGATCTCACTTAACTTTTTGGCGTCCCTTATGCCATGCTCTTTTGCAAACTGGCCGATCTCGTCCGTGCGTTTTGAAAAGAGGTCGATTGCATCTTTGGGCACGCCGTCTATCTCAAAGGACTTCGCCGTGCGCTTGATGTTGTAACCCGCCTCAATCAGTTTGTCGGAAAATACCTTATGAAACAAAGCCTGGTAATAAGGCATATCCCGTTTCACTTCGGCAAAGTCACCCGCCTTAATACGTTCTTCCTCCTTATCCCAAGTCATGTTGAAAACGAAGCAATGGGAATGCAGATGAGGATCGGGAACATGACCATCAACAGGCCTGGCCGTCTGGTGCAGAAATTCTGCCCATATCATCTCGTCAGTGGCCCTGTTGTGGAAAGCGCCGCCCTTCCTTACCCTTGTCTGGCAATCGGCCTCCATAGCCCGCATAACCTCATTAACGCTCTTTTGAAAGGCTTCGGCTATGTGTCCGTCCTTTGACAGGGCATGAATGATTGAGACCGATTTAGGGGCATGGAAATTAATATCATACCCGACCCGTCTCTGCTCCCTGGTTCGGGGGGTGAGGGCTTCGCCCGTTTTGGGGTTACGGTTCTCACAGAGTGCAAAGAAGATATCTTTGGTCACGGCACTGCCCAGACCAAGACGTTCCCCAAGGCGACCCATGAGCCGCCCGGAGAGTTCTTGATCGTCTATGTAATAATCGGATTTAGAGAGCGCATCGGAAAAGTATGTCTTAGCATGACCCTCCGAGGAACTTTGTATCATACGAATCATCGGCGGCGTTTATAATGGATTCAGTTTATTAAAAACAGACAATTCGTATCATTAACCTAAGCACAGCTTTTGTTGTTCCTAACACAGCTTTTCAATGGTTAATTTTTTGCTCTTTTTTTCATCAGACATCTCTCCTAAGCACAGCTTAGGTATTAAATGGCGACGGCAGTTTCTTCGTTTTCAGACACCACTTCATAAATTTTTTGACGCAAATCCTGGGCGGTTGGTTTGTCGCTAAACATCTTCACGCCACGGGCTTTTTCAGGCTCCGTATCATGCATAAATACCTTTTCCAACTCTTCGTTAAAGATCATCTGGTCGAGTTTATCCATGATGAAATTATCACCGCCGTTATAAGCCGCAACATAACTTAAGGAATAGATCACACTGCAAATTATGAGGACCATGCCGATATTCTGATCGAACTTCCAAAGGATAAAACCAAGAATAAAAAACACGGCAGGTTCGACAATAATTTCCTTCATTCTTTCACTTTCAAAGATTTTTATCTTGTGAAAAATAGGGTGAAGATTACCCGTTGAAAGACTGAACCGTTTGCCTTCGAATACTGAACCGTGCTTTTCGATTTCAGTTAAATGTAAGTATGAAAGAATGAAAAAGGCACCTGTATATATAAACCAAGTGGCATAACTGCCCATAAAACTTCCTTCGCCGTAATACCGTTTAGGATGTACAAAGTCGAAATTTCCCGTAAAGAAAAATGGCAAGTAAAGCATGATAAGCGCAAGGATGACGACCGAGGTTTGAGAGAAATAACGTTGACCGAATTGTTTGCGGGTGAATACTTCGATTAGAAGCCTGGGATAAGATGAGATCAGCATAAAAAAATCATAGAGGAGTTTTTTGACCTTGTTTTCTCTTTGATACATGATCGTGAATGTGTTTTTTGATGACATGGTTAAGCGGTTGGTTTTTGGTTAAAAATTATTTTCATGTAGTTAGTATCCTTCGAGAATGACCGACCTTGCCTGTGCATATAGCCTTCAACAACACCTCCATTTATGCTACTGCCGTTTTTAAGCCAAGTAAACTTTTCTGGCCGCACTGATTTTTCGAGTTGAGCGGAAACCGATTGGGTTGAAGAAAATTCACTAGCCGTCGTTTTACTTACCTGTACTGAAGCAGTGTATTTTTCGCCAATCAAAGCAGAAGCGTAATTGTTCGTTTCGATATCCGCATTGGCATGAAATATTTTGGTTCCTAATGTCCCGAGGAAACTCTTAACCTTATACTGGGAAGATTCGCCGCCCATATTGGCGTGATAGTTTGGAAGGTTTTGAGAAATATAAACCGTTGCAATTCTGCTACTGCGGGCTGTTGCCTGGTAATCGGCATCATAGCCATGTAAAAAGTGCTGCGCTTCGTCAGCCCATAAGAACAGGGGCCGACCATTTTCTTTAACGTCTCTACGCTCCATCGCCCGTTGCCAGATGTATTTGAACATGACCTGGATATCCCGACCGACTTTAAAATAATGTTTGACGGGAAGATTAAGTAGAATGATTTTTCCCCTTAGTGAATCCTCGGGTGTAAATGTTGATTGATGGCGACAGAATAAAGAAAACACAGGTTCCTTCATTAAGCGGAATAAAAATCCCGAAAATGAAAACTCAATAATTGATCTGGTTTTTTCATTTAGGTTTTTGTAATGTTCAAGAAAGAATTGGTTGATTAGTCGAAAAGTAATGGCATCGGGCAAATTTTCGAAAATCAATTTATCCATAAATCCATCTTCGGTTTTCCACTTTTCCTGATCTTCTTCTGATAACGAAAGCCTTAAAGTATCAATTTGTTTTGTGATCTTGTCGGAGGCTAATTTAAAAGCGAACATGCAAGAATTCGGCTCTGCCGACAGAGCGAGATTTGTTTCGTTTTTAGGAGCCGTTTGAACAATGTCATAAATTTGGTCTATTGACAAAGTGCCATAGGCGAGTTGGCAAAGATCAATGACATTGAAAATAAGCATGTCCAATGCCGTTTCCCAAAAGGGATCATCATTTTTGCCTGAAGATTTTTCTTCGCTTGATTGAATGACTGTCTTTAAGACTTGTACAATATTTTCCGTGATCGACATGCCGCCGATTTTATAGTCGGATTCGTATTGCAGGAAATTGAAAAAATGCTTACCGCCAGGTTCTACAATAATCAAATCATCCAGCCTGTTTGCCTCACGACAGTAATCAATCCACAAATCCTTTTCATCGGCCTTAGCCGTCAACACAAGACCGCCAAAATCGTTTAATAAATATTTGAGGGCAATCATACGGCCAGAGCCGGAGGTTTTGCCAGAGCCTATACCGCCGAAAATTTGTACACCTTCAACTGCTTCACGGATTGTCCAGTCAGATTGCTTATCGGCAGAAAAACTTATAAGTGTTTTGTCCAGGTCATAAGATTGCATAGGGATAGCGGGGAGCGTTTAGCTGGTAACTATTCGACATTTTAAAGGGTTAAAGAATTCGGACAACAATCATCCGGATTGTCGAATAAAAGTAATAGAGTATATGAAACTAAAAACAGGTGAAATCACCTGTTTTTTTAAATTGAGTATTGTTCCGTGGTGTTATTTGGTCAAATCGGGGCCACCTTTTTCTTTGTCCTTATTTTTTTCCTGATCTTGCTCTTTAGACTTCAATCTTTCAGACCTGAGCCAGGTAGGATAACGCTCTTTTTCAAATTCACGAATGAATTGATCTCTGCCGTCTTTCAGACCTGTGAGCTTAGGTGAATCGCCTTTTATGCGGGTAAGTTTTTCGGACAAGTCAGGCAGATGTTTGGCGATTAGATAACCATTATTGAATGCCTTTAAATATTCAGGAGTTGCTTCGATTTCTTCCATAATTAAAATGTGTCTTTAGCATGTTTTTCCAAATAGTCCGAAATAGAATCCCGATCATATACGATAATCTTTTTTTGCGGCTGGCTAAACCGGATTTTCCCATTATCCCGCAATTGCTGCATGGTACTTTTCGCTTTCACATTCAGAAGTTCCATCGCTTGTTCTTCTTTGATCCACTTGGATTGTTCAGCGCCATATTTTTCTTTAAGCCGATCTACGACTTCTTCAACTAGCGCATAAAGAGCGACATCTTGTAAGCAGATGACTTGCATAAAAATATATTTTTAGAATAAAACTAAGGCTAATATTTCAGATATATAATCAAATTTCGTAAATTTAATGTTCTAAAATAAATTTTATGATTACAGTACAAACGGACGATCAAATAAATCAAGTAAACACAGATGTGCATGTAAGAATGAGGCATCACGCCCCCGCAGTTCAGCGAGTTGCAGATATACTTATTCCATGTATATTTTCTAATGCATCTTTAATAGTAGAAGATGTTGATAGAGAAGGGCGATATGGCTATTGCTACAAGATTACAACTCCTACAAATCAAAGATTCTATATCACTTACAATCATGATGATGAAGTCATTTTTGTAAAGGATAAAATGAGAAATTATAATGTCATTCATGTATTCGAAAATGACGATACAGAAATAGACATTATAACCGCAGTTAGAAGAATTTTTGTGTGAGAAATAGATCGTCTTAAAAACCCCTATTTAAAAAGCCCCGCCAGTCAAGGCAGGGCTTTTTTATAAAAATGCTTGAACACTATTGTTGAATATACAAAAAGTAAGTATAAAATCTATTCCCATTTCTGCGTAAGCATCACACCAGTTGAATAAGCATTTATACGTCCGCCAGCTTGTGCATTGGTTTCAAGTCCTAAGCGTTCAACAAAAATTCCACCGTTCAAAACGTTCAGATTATCATTAGCTAATATTGCTCTGATTGTTTCAACTCCGTTTTTCATTAGAATTAATGTATCTCCGATACCAGCATCAAATGCGACAGTATTTGTAGCGCCTGATCGTGGTGTTCCTGTTAGCACATGACCACCCAATCCGCTAAACCGCAATGAATAAATTCCAGTAGGCCTTACATCATAAGAAAACACTGTTTCTGCTGTGTTGGAGTTTTGAACGTACATTCTAGTCGGTGCACCAGAAGCGTTTGGTAATTGAAAATATACCTGGGTTATTGTTTTTATTGTAACGCCAGAAGGAGCAACAGGAGTTGGCGAAGTTTCGTCACTTTTTTTGCAGCCGATAAATAATGTGATAAAGCTGATTAAAATAATTATTCTTTTCATGTTGTTTTGTTTTTATGGTTGTAATACGCATGGTCAGATAAGATTATAAAATTTGTTTGCCATGATACTTATTAAAGGCAGTGATGAACTCAGACTTGGACTTTGCAATATTCTTTTCGCAAACTAGCAAGGGATCATCATCTTTTTTATTGGGATCTGCTCCGATGGCTGGCGGCATGTAATCATGATTCACCATTTCATCTACTTTCGGGTTTTTCTTTAAGAACGCTGTGAAATCAGCAATGTCTTTTGAGAATTTATTTTGGAGTGCTATATAATTTGTAAATCCTTCTTTTGAAGGTATTCTTATATCAAACCGATATGCTTCGATCTCGTTTTGAGTCGCCGATAATCTTGTGAATACTTCATCATTTCGACCAACAATACTTTCTGCCCTTCTTACTTGGTTTGTTACGTAATTACGACGGCGCTCACATGCAACCGCTAGATTCCCCCAGTTTTTTTGCAGAGTGTAATAATTTGTCGCTTTTGTCTCGGCTTGTTTTGACGCTGTAGAACCGGAAGGATAATAAACGATTGTATCATAGGCTTGGGTGGAAATCATAATCAATTCACTGGCAGTCAATTTTATGATCTTGAATGTGCCGCTTTGCCTGCCGTCTTTTACTAAAATTGACTTATAATCACTAGCCACCTTATATGTACCACTCCCCTCAATGTTACCCTCATCGTATATGTTGAAGGTACCGTTTTGTAAAAACTCAACCGCTTTACCGTGATTGGTTTTGACTTCTAATATTCCCTTATTGAGAGACCCTGCGGGTACCCATCGGTTCACAATTTTGTTTTGTCCGCAGGATACTAGTGAGAGAAGCAATAAGGCAGTCAATAGGAAATAAATTACTCTTGTCTTTTGTGCCATTTTGAAAAGGGCTTTGATTGTTGTTCTGTTCATGGTCTTAATATTTATTGTGTTATAATTCTTTCAATAACCGATGCACGGTGCTTAAATGCCATCTTGAATTTCCGCCCGTGAATGTTTTTATTTTTTTGTCGTTCAATACTTTTGCAAGTGCCCTTACACTGGTAAAACCCATCTTTTGAAATCCTTTTATTTTCGGCCTTAACTGTTTTGCAAACGCTTTATATTCCCGCCGCCTTTTTCTCAATAACCACTTTACGGCTGTACCTAATTTAATACCCCGACACTTTGCCGCCTGTAATGCATCTTTCGTTCTTTGGCTTATGATCTTTGATTCCCGTTGAGCATTGGCTGCATCAATATGCAACTCATACTCGTCAGCATGAGGCTTATCGACGGATATAAAACGGATGGATGATTCCATGAGGGTCGCTATGAAAATCAACCTTCGGGCAAGCCTGTCAAGTTTGGCGATCAGCAATATTGCATTGTGTTCTTTGCAGGCGTCCAAAACATTAGATAAGCCAGGTCTGTTGTCTTTTTTGCCTGACTCCACATCTGTAAACTCGGCTATGATTTCTATTTTACGGTAGGCGGCAAAGTCCCGCACTGCCTTGCGTTGAGCATCCAACCCCAAACCGCTTTTACCTTGTCGTTTCGATGATACACGATAATATGCTACTGCTTTTTGCATAGGTTATACCTTTTAGAGTTACCTCATAGCAGTAGTATATCGTTCGCTCATGAAACGAGTATTAACTTCGAACGCTTTTCTCTGTTTTTTTCTTGAAATACGAATCCTATGAATTATCCGAAATGCTCTATTTGCAAGGCTTTCCTTCGATGGCGGTTTTTTCGCAGTTCATTGATAATCGTTTAATTCTGTTCGTTGGCGAACCTCGTTTCGTGAACGAACAAAAAATATTTTTATATGAGCGGTAGTATCTTTGCGGAAAATCTTTTCTACATTTAATACTAGTTTTCATAGGGTACAGATTAAATACAGGGGCACTGTCTCCACAGTTAGTCCCTTTTATAAAATTCTTGTATCTCTTGTTAATAAAAAGAAATATCTCTGTGTTGGAATAAACACTATAATTGCTGCACTAAATTGTACCAAATGAGTATGCTTGATTTAATGAGGCAGCATAAAGAATTAAGGGATAGACTAATGCCAGCTTCTATACAGTCGATTTTAGAGTTAAAAGAAAAATTAAAACCTCTAACGAACACCCTTGATATTATTAGACAAAGCGGAGCAGCACAAGCAGCAGCGACATTGAATAGTGATGCATTCAAATTTGTAAATCTCAATAAGCAGCTTTCGAGTTTAGTGTATAATCCATCCAAGGAATTTGTATCTCTCGAAAAGAATTTATTTTCAATTCATGGCGCATTAGATTTTGCCTATGAAAAGAATTTTGCCTCAATTTATAATTACCAAAGTGTTCTTAACCACATTAGCACATCTGCTTTAGCCGAAGTAAATACTTCTCCTTTAAGTGAAGGGTTTGAGCTTTACAAACTAATTTATCGAAATTTTGCTATTCCGAATTTTGAAGAATTGATCGAAGAAGAAAAGGAAAAAGAAGAAGAGCGTGAAAGTTTTCAGTTTGGCGAATCGCAGATATCAAGAATCATTACTGACATCTATACTGATAATTCTCTTTTTAACAGAGTTGAGTCCTGGGAGTTTGAAGAGGTGATAGCAGAGTTGTTACGCAGCCATGGATACAAAGTTGAAATGACAAAACGTACTCGTGATGGAGGTTTTGATTTAATTGCTCTTGCCAACTTACAAGGAAATATTCCGTTCAAAGCATTGGTAGAATGCAAAAGGTATAAAGATAAAGTGGGGGTTGGAATAATCCGCAGCTTTAAAGAAGTAGTGATGAGTAACAATGCGAATAAGGGCATCATTGTGACGACCGGGCTGTTTACCAGTGGTGCATGGAAAAAACAGGAGCAAACACCTTACCTATTAGATTTTAAAGACAAGACCGCAATAGTTTCATGGGTTGAGGAGTATGTAAAGAAGCGAGCATTGCGCTAACCGTCGCAATTCTATTGTGATTTGTATAATTTTAGTTTTATAGAAGGCTACGGATGTTCGTTAACCCAATAAAGATTAATGGGTAAAATAAAAAGTAAGCTGCGCCAAACTCTTTAGCCAAATTTTCCTTAAAAATTTCTGATATTTTTTTGTTTTAATTAATATACCAAATATTTTAGTATATTTATATTCCTAAATTTATAGCATGATTTACAAGGTAACCCGTAAAGCAATATTGATTGGATGTCCAGGAGCAGGCAAAGACCTTTTGAGAGGTGTCGAGTATGACTTAAAAAATATGAGAAGTCTGCTTCGTTCTGATAAATGCGGTAGGTGGAATGATGATGAAATCATTACGCTCCCGAATCCTACTCGCCATGAATTATTCCTCCATATTCAATCAACCTATGCAGACTATGTTTTCATTTACTTTTCTGGCCACGGATGGACAAGTAATACTGGCAAAAGAATGCTCGCACTAAAAGATTGTTCTATTTCGGATTTAGAACTATTAAATAGAAGCCCAAGGCAATTAGTCGTTGCTGATGCCTGCAGAAAATATATTACTCCTGGAATTGGAGGATTTTCTGACTTTGGTGATCGATTCGAAAACTTTAGTGGGACTTATGAGTCCAGAGAAATATTTAATCATTACATCGCTAACTCGCCACATGGAAAAATAATCGTTCATGCTACCCAAAATAACGAATTCTCTTATGATAGTGATAACGGCGGTTGTTTTACACAGGCACTAATTAATATCGCTACTAGACTAAAAACAGAACAAAACTATGCTCCGGTTCCGATTGCTAATATCTTAAGGCACGTTCCATCTTATTTACAAAAAGAAAATAACTTTCAAATTCCGGCAATTACATATAAGACAGGTAACCTGAAAGTTCCTTTTGCATTCGGATTTAAGAAAGTTATTCGACGAGTGCCAAGAGCGATTCCTCAAAGACGATTGACCACATCAAATAGCATTTCCCTTGGCCACGGAGTGGCATTTCTCGGCCTTACAGCTTTGCTTTTGATTGCAGCAAATTCTAAATAGAGATTACTCCAAAAGTGAATTAAATAATAGACTTTTTGAAATCAGGTATTTCCACCTGTAAAAATTTCTGATTTTTATCCGATTTTTATTCAAACTCAATATTTGATTGTTTAAGTATTTACTGTAAAAAATTATAGGGTATGAATTATATAGATCGGATTTTTCCAACCAATAAAGGCCTTACAACATACCTTGATGAACTGATTGCAAAAAATTATCAGATACCAACCTTTCAAAGAGATATGGTGTGGAATCAGGATAACGTCAAAAAGTTGTGGGATAGTATTTATAAGTTTTATCCCCTCGGCAGCATTTTAATTTGGAAGACAGATTTGAAATTACAAAATCACAGGTCTATTGGCGGACATGCTATAACAGATACGAATTTCAACAGAACAGAATACCAGTACATTTTAGACGGACAACAGAGAACAACTTCTCTTCTTACATCATTATATGGTGGCAGTATTGAGAACAGGCCTGGTTTTAATCCGGCTCTCTATGTTGATTTAACAATCACAAATGATAGCGATGTTGATGATGAAAGCTATCATAACAGATTTTTATTTTGGAACGAAATTGATGATCGTGAAGGCACTTTAAAACCGAATATGGGAAGGCAAAGACGTTTTAATGAGGGTTTAATAGTTCGCCTGATTGACATTAAAAATGATTTTCTAACAATTCAGACCAAGCTTTTTAATTCCGATCATGTAGATAAAAATTTCAGTCATCCCGTATTACAGGAATTAGCAAATCTAAAAGGAGTGTTAGATAATTACAGGATATCTTTTATCGAAGTAAAAGGGATACAAGTTTCGGAAGTATGCCAGATTTTTGAACGGATAAATCAGGCAGGAAAGCCGTTAGATATCTTTGATATTGTTGTCGCCAAAACGTTCAGGCCAACTACCCCGGCCACAGTAACAGCCAAAGCTGATCCGGGATTTTATCTGAGAGAATTAATCGATGGATTCAGAGAGCATAACAATAGTCAATTCCTGCAGATTAGTGATCTTGACTATTTACAAATACTCGCCGTATTAATCAATCACAACATACCCAACAGCGGGGTTCGCAATATCACTCCATTATACTTGAATGAAATTAAAACCGAACATATTTTGGAGGTTTGGGAAGAAGCAAAAAAGGCGATGCTTAAAACTTTTGATTTCTTTGAAAACCACCTGCATCTGAAAACGCCTTACCTTATTCCCTATCGATATTTTTATTTTTCTATTGTATCATATTTCTATAAAAACGTTGCGCCCAACTATTCTTTTCTAAAAAAATATTTTTGGTTTAACAGCCTTCACAATTCCGATCTATTGTCAAATACAACGCAACTGTCACAACATATTGAATTCCTGAAAAAAGAGAAAAATAATCAATCGCCTCAATTTGAAAGATTCCTGATAGACAAAAATAGATTACGCCTGGCAACTTATAGTTCTAAAGGAAGAATGAGTAGGGCGATATTATCTTTTTATGCAAGCAATCAACCAAAAGATTGGGAACATTGTGATAGACCAGTTTTAGTTGAAAATATATTCTTTAGCACAGACAAACCCAATCTGCACCATATATTTCCGACGAACTCCGAGTATGTAATTAATAATCAGCATAAGAATAAAATCACCAGCGACAGCCTTATGAATATTGCATATATAACGCAGATTACCAATTTAGATATTACAAACAGAAATCCTCTCGAATATATCAGAGACTATGATAAGCAGGAGTTTGAAAATATAATGCCCACACATTACTTACCTGCCAGTATTTTAACATGGGCTAGGGAGGAGAAAATGCCGGACAATGCAATAGATACGTTTATAGAGGAGAGATTAAATATACTGCTGGAAGATTTGAGACTTAAACTCACGTCGATATCTTTTGACGTGATAGATACATCGGAATTTGTAGATGAAAAATCAACTTCCTAGCCGAGAATATTCTTTATCGTAGTAATGTCTTTTGATTTTCTCATACTAAAATCACTTTTTCTTATTATGATTAAATAATATTATTTATTTTCAGCTAATTGTTTTATATTACACTAAAGATATACCTGATGGAAACTAATTTACTTTATGAAGTTAATTTTTCAAACAAACTTATTTGTGTAAAAGCATTAATGTTCGGGCAGACTTCGATAAATTATTTCAATTATTCCACTCGCCCTTTACAACCACCCTAAGGTGATTTTTTAACCAGAATCCATACCAATGAACAATCTTCAAGCATGTGTATTTTGAATTTTTAATTAAACTAAAACACATAAAAAAATGAAGAAAATAAAATCAATAAAACAGCTAATACCCCTACTGATCCTTTTACTGACTATAACTATTTTGGATAGTTGTAAAAAGGCAGATATGAAATTGGATACACCTAATCAGAATATTAATATTGAAACAGAACGTGCAAAAGCTGCAAAACTGATAGAGAAAGAGGGTGGTATTCCTCAAGTATTTACGCGCAAACAGCCAGTAACAACTTTTTGGGGCGATCAAAGCGGAAACAAGTTGACCAAAGAACAAATGCAAAACAACTTCACTTCCCAATGTAATTTTGATTTGCCTGCCTATGCCGAATTAGTTCAATATGCCAGGGTTTATCGCTGTGCCACTTCCGGCAATTTAGCAGGTTATTTTTTGCAATTTGAATTTGAGGTTTCCTGGAATAATAATATTGTAAAACTTGGTAGCGGAGGGAACAGAACTTCGGGTTTTGCAGATATCATAGATCCAGGCGGAGTTACCATACAATCTCTTTCTTTTGATAATACAAATAGTGATGTGCAGATTGTTGAAATTGGACCAGATCCCAATCCTTCCTTTCCAAACAATTATATCTTCAGGGTAAAATTTGTTACCACTGATTTTAATACACATTGGGTGGATGAAACTTATATTAATACCAGCGGCTATTCTGTAAACTTTAGTGCTATGTTTGTGAGTGATTGTAAAGTCGGCGGTGCCCCTTACTCATTATGGACGGTGCCGGTAACAACCTATGGTTTTACAGGAGCCAGCGGGAACGATCCATGTAAACGTAATGATAAAGCATGGGTTACTACAGGGCCCAGCGGTGGAGGCACAATGATTATTGCAGGATATACAGCCGGCGGCTTTGCAACCTGCAGTTTTGGAGGTAGTTTTGTGGCCACTGATTTGCAGCAGGTACAATATGATGTTGATGGGACAGGTTGGGTAAGTATGGATAATTATACTGCAACGGGCTTAGGCATTGCTAATAGTGCCTACATCAGGGGAGGTGATTTTTGCCAAACGGGAACACTTCCATCAGGTACCAACCATCTTGTAACAGTCAGATATAGAAACTGGAAATATGGAGGTACCACAACACCCTGGAACATCCCTTCTTTAGGTGCTGGAGATTGCCGCAGCCCGGTAAATACGAGTTTGCCTTCAGGTTATCAGGATTATTCAACGTGGGCTTATCAATACTGGCCTTACTAATTTTTTAAAGCAACCGCAGGCAAATACAACTTGCCTGTGGTTGTTAAATTGCTAAAAGTGCATGATTAAAAGATATTGCTTAGCATTATTTGTACTATTACCATTTTTTGGCAGCAGTCAAAATAATGGTTGTATTGATTCTGTTTCGTTCAACCAGTTTTATCCTTCAACTTTTAATACTCCTCTTAGCGTTAGCGGCACTTTTTTCTTTAATCCACAACGGGATGCCTCAGATAATTTATATGTCAGCGGAAACTCCGACGTCGGCTTTAACAGCAAATATTGGAGCATAATAAAATTTGATGTTAATAATAAACTGGTATGGTACAAAAATTATAAAGAAGACATCTTTCTTACATTTAGAGGGGGTGGCAATATACAAGATATAGAACCTAATGATAACCTTGTATTTGCCGATATCCTTGATAACCCCACTATTTCGGGGTCCAAGTGGCTACTTGTTTCAAAAACTGACGGTGCAGGTAATTTTTTATGGGGCAAGACAATAAAGAATGGAACAAACCCAGATGTTGTTGGTGGTTTAGATTTTCCCAAAACAAACGGCAATGGTGAATTGTTTGCATTGGGCAGGTATGCCGATAATAATGAAGAGCCTGTTTTAGCAGCCTTTGATGCTTCAGGGGGCTTAAAATGGAGCAAAAGATATAAACATATTACTGTATCAAAATTTCACCTTTTAGGCTCATTTCTTACAGTTGAAAACAACAATAGCGTTGTGGTTGCTATACAATACTATTACGATGCGGATATACCTACAGACCCTGCTGCGAAATTCGGTTTCCAACTATTTAAGATCAATACAACTGATGGCAGCATTACCCGGCAGGCTTCGTTTACTTACTACAATGATATTGCCGGAAATAATCTGCATCTAGCATATCTTAAAAAAATAAATTACGATCCAGTCTCAAAACGGATTTTACTATGCTCTGCAAGTGGGGCTGGTGAAGGAAATTGCGAACTTAGTTTATTCGACGAAAATTTAAATCATATAAAAACAAAACTGATAACTACTTCACCTTTAACGAGTGCCAGAAAAAGAACAATCGGCAAACAGAATGAAATATGCTTAATAAGGGATTACCAGGGCCCGGTTCAGAGTTTTCATTATACAACTGTAGATAATGAGCTTAATCTTGTTTCGCAGAAATATATCAACCTGTCGGCACTGGGGTTTCCACCCAAAAATTTTGAGATCGATCTATCCTACAAAAAAAACGGAATGCTTAGTTTCCAGGTTGGTACCTATAATACCATTGGCAACGCACCACGTTATTTTTTTATACAAGACCAGTCTCCTTTTTACAATAATATCAATACCTGCATAGGTAAAGATTCAGCGGTTTATTCCCAACTGCCTCTTTATTTATATCCGGCAGCTAACCCATTAATTGAGGAAGCGGGCTCAGTTTCTTTAAACTTCACCAATAATTTTCCCGATTCTCCACCAGTAGAATTTCCTTTTCCAAAGACATTGCTTTGTAAAGAAATCAGCATCTGCGATACCATCAAACTTTTTGGCACTAAATATCATTGCATGAGCAACCCGCTGGATAGTTTCAAAATTCACCGGAACCCATTATGTTTACGCAAAACAGCGTGGGAAGCTGATACAAGCTATATTAAAATACTTAGCCAGAACGATACTGCTTTGTATGTACAATACAAACAACCTTATCGTGGCAAAATAAGAGTGAGTTTCGGTGGCTGCTCTTTAGCAGATAGTATAGATATAGAAGTGTATGCAGCACAAACCGTGGTAAGCCTAGGGCCAGATACATTATACTGCCCTGGTAAGAGCATTACATTAAGAGCAGGCACAAACTTCAGAACATATCTTTGGCAGGATGGCAGCATCAAAGATAGTTTAGTGGCTGCACAACCGGGCCTCTACCACGTTACCGTAATAGATAGTTGCGGTAACGTGTTTAAAGATACGGTGGAGGTAAAACAAATGGACGTAAGTCTTAACCTTACCTACTCACAGCAGCTTTGCTATCAGGATACAGCACGCTTAGTCCTGCCCAACACTTTATATAATTATACTTGGCAGCCGCCAACCATGGCTTTACAAAACGGTAATAATTGGCAGCTATTTCCATCTTATACTACGACTTATAGCATTAAAGGTGAAAGATACCCTGGCTGCATACTAAGCGATACTGTATTGATAAGGGTAAAGCAATGCAAAATTTGGGTTTTGTTTCCAAACTCATTTACGCCTGATGATAATGGTATCAACGACCTTTTTAAGCCGTCTGTAAAGGGATTATTGCTTTCTTATAGGCTTGCTATTTTCAATAGGTATGGCCAGCCTGTGTTTAATACTACCGATGCTTCTAAAGGATGGAATGGTAGGTTTAAAAATAGTACTAAACCTCAAGCAGGAGCATATGTTTGGAGCTGTCGTTATCAGTTTGAAGGCTGGCCTATCCAGCAGGAACAGGGAACATTTATACTACTTAGATAGCCATTATTTAGCTTAGCGGATTGCATTACTGCTAAACCAGAGGGTATTGATTCTAATAGCTGGTTTATTTTTGTCTATTTTTCGTACATAACCCACCGAGCAAATTATTTAACCCAAATCAATATAAAGTTTGTAAAAAATGCGTTAAAGGTAGCTTTGCTACCTAAATATACTAAAATATAAACCGGTCTAAATAGCAGTTTTGCCAGAATTTTTCATACCCTGTTTTCTGTATCATTTATAATCAGCCAACCTACCTTTGGTACCTAAACCCATAACAAATGTACACATACAGACATGCACTCACTATTAAGAAGGAATTGGATGAACTTCTTAAAGACTCCGCCGTGACGGCCAAACTTGGCTTTGATGAAACATTAATAACACTTATTCAAAAGGGAGGCGATAGAGAGTTGGTAGAATTTGAAAAGGAAATCGCCTGGGACGCCAAGCACTGGACATTCAATGTTACCTTGCTGACAAGTAAGGAAAACGGACGGATAGAAGCTTTTAACTATGATGATAGTTTTCTTGATTGCATTGGCGTTAATCCTGAAACGGTGCAATGAAGGATTTAGGTTTATCCTACATCAAAGTAGATTACACGTCAGATGAAATAGCCACAGGGATAATCAAAGGGTTTGATCCGCTTTTAGATATTCTATGACCGCTTTTTGACAAAGAGTTTTTACAAAAAAAAGAAAAAATAGAGGGTGCTGGGGTTGCTTAAAACGGTAAATCAGCATCATTGAAAAGTAAGATAGGGTTAGTGGCAAAAAGCACGCACATTAATTTAATTACATGATCTCGTGAATACTCTTCAACCTTATCAAGTAGCGTGCAAATCTGATATTCCCTGAAAACATAACGGCGATGGTTGACATCTTCTTTCCATTCACTTTTCTCATATTTTTCTATGAGTTTTCGTGCCGTCATTACATGCTTGATGTAATGTTCATTTGTTAATCCGTCAGAATCAGGAAGCCTGTAAATCTGCCGCCTGATTTCGTTTTCATTTGCATTAGGAATTGTTTTAATTTTGGACATGGCCTTATGTTAATATATTTCAAGGCCAAAAGCAAGTATTTTATCACTATAAAATGACAATTATGCTTTGGGAAGAAATGCTTGAAAAACATGAAAAAGAGTTTGCTGAATTCGATAACGTAAAGAAGGACGAATGGGACAAACTGCACAAATCAGGACAACCAACGGCCGAACAATACAAGACATACGAGGAAAGCTATGCGAAAGACTATGCGACATTCATTAGATCAACTTTTACTGAAGCTGTATTTACCTACGGAAAAGAGCAGGTGGATATGGCTCGTTTGCAATACCTGAGAAATGAATCCAAGAAGCACCCTGAAGTTGATTATTTCCACCAACAAATACAAAAGGAAATTGAGAAGCTGGACGGCCCAAAGAAAGTGCGAGATAAACAATTAGGTAAGGACAATCCATAATTCATGGTATTATTCTACAAAAAAGATAAACCAAAAACTACATATAACAACTTAAAAAAAATATTTTTATAGTGCATTAACATTCAAAAATCGCTTCAAAAATTTCCCAATGAGCACTATAATCATAAATAGAAATAAATCGTATCTAGACAAAACCTTTAAATATAAAATTGACGTTTCTGAAATAAAAGGAAGATCGAAGGAGGAAATTCATAAGATTTTTTATCGAAAGCACTAGCTGCACATGCATTAATGATATCAGTTGGTATAAATGCGGCAAATGCTATTACTGATGGATTCGGTGACAATGGTTTAGATGCAATCTATTTCGATAACTAAAGCTAAATTAATAACGCCCTGCTGGATATCAGACTAAATTGAAAAATAAAAATTGAAATACGGCTTCCGCCCACCGCCAATTTGGCAAACCACATGTCACCTGCTTGCCGTGCTACTCACTATCATTTCCATTTCCATTGAATGATGTATCGTTAGGAATTACAACCTCACGTTTCTCATTTAGAACTTGTTCGATATGCTCAACTTTGTATGTCTCTTTCGCTATGTCGATTACCTTCATACAGGCGAAGTATAAGAGAAAAACCATCACTCCGAATACCGTCATTAAGTCTAAGTTTTTAAATTCGGTAAAATACTGTTTATCTGTAAAAAACTGCTGTATGTAGAGCCCTTTAAGCAAAGTTAAAGAAGTCGTTATGATGGTTCCATAAGCTACTCCACCAAAGGCATTGTCCACAAATGAACCAAATTTTTTTGTAATTATGGTTTCACTTTTTACTTCTTTGTCTTTGATTTTAAAGTAGTGAAGCATAAATATTAAAACTGTAACAGCCCAAAGTAAAAAGTATGTAAACTGCGCTTCAAGTATTAATCGTATTATTCCTTTTGTTGTATCCCAAAAAAAGAAAAAAGCAGCAGCCAATACAACTACAATTATTGCAGAAATAATCATTAACCTGAAATTATATTTTGGCTTCACCATACTCATTTACTATTGTTGAAGCGACTAATTAATATGTTTTCTTCATCATCAGAATTATTACCAATTAGCCCTCCAAGAAGACCTCCAATTAAAATTCCTAATGGGCCTCCAAGTAAGCCCACTACGCCTCCGACAACTGCACCAGTTGCAGTGCTATTACTGTCATTTTCAGCCCAAACATCGTAAACTGAATACAAATTATCTCCCAAAAAGAAGTTGTGTCCACCGATTTGGTTTATTAATGCTCTCCGTGTCGGTGCAGCCAGGTTGAGATAAACCTTTTGATTTTGCCTATTTACCACATAGAGTTTCATCTTAATGAATTTGATATTAATTCGATTAGTTCATTTTCATTTTCTGTGTTTGTTCCCCAATCAATGATTTGTACTCCAACTGAATTCGATGAAACAGATATTTTTAGATTCTCTTTATTATCATTTCGGAAATTTACTGTGATTTCATGGCCAAATGAAAGAAGGCCGCCGCCTTTTTTCGCATTGATTGTTCCTGATGAAAAGTCAGTTGAAATAATGGCGCACTCAAAGTCTTTTAAAGTTTTTTTGCAAACTTCAAAAGCTCTATTTTTTGTTACGTTGAAATTTTTACTTTTCATTTTTTTTTCTATTGCCTCGCAATTTTTGTACTGCTGCCCCAGTAGAGTGGATAATTCAAAAATAGGCGAAAGTTTTTGCACCACAATTCCTATTTACTACTATGAGCGCTAAAAGCTATAGCGTTAAATTGCTCACAAGCTTAGAATTATAATCGTCAAGGACATTTGACGGCAGACTTTTCAAATAAATCTCCGTTGTTTTAAGGCTGGAATGTCCGAGCATCGCGCTAATAACATTCACTGGCACTTCGGAAAGCATCGCATTAGTCGCAAATGTATGTCTGCTCACATAACTTGTAAGATTTTGCTCAATTCCGCACATTTCGGCTATTGTCTTTAAGTTTTCATTATAGTTTTTTCTTGCCCATTGGATATCCCGCTGTTGCATGATAGCACCATCTCGTTTGAGAATGGGAAACACATATTTTGATTTTGGGGATTGTTGTGTATAGTGAGTTATAATCCCAGCCAATCCTTCTGAAATTTTAATATCGTACAATTTACTTGTCTTGCGGCGGCGATATTGAATTCGACCATGAGTGATATCGTTTTTTTGCAAATAGGCCATGTCCGCAAAATTCATTCCGTACATCATATAACTCGCTACAAAATAGTTCCGTGCATTATAAGCCTGATGTTTTTTCGGCAGTTTTAAGGCAATGATCTTCGATAAGTAAGAACTTTCCAAAGCTCTTTTTCTTGTGGGTGTGTTTTTGATCTTGTAATCGGTAAAAGGGTACAGCGATATTTCAGCTTTGCCAGCTTTAATTGCTTGATTATACAGCGACCGGATTCCTCGCATGTAGACAGAAAGCCCATTCAATTCATTCCCAATTCCTAAATGGTAGCTTTCCAGTTTTCTAAGGAAAGAATAGTCGATTTCTTCAAATTTCAGATCGCTAAAATTCTCTTGCTTGAATTTCGCTTTTTTCGGATCGCCGCCTTTATTCTTATCAAGAGGCTTGCCTTTATTAAAAGTCTTTAGAAAATTAAGAACGCCGCGATAGCTTTTAGCCGAACCGATGCGCTCGGCATTAATCAAATCCTTGATTATTTTTTCACCAAACCCATAAAATGAGCTACTGGCAAACGATGGGTCAATTTTTTGTTTAAGGTCTGTCAAAGACAGAGGCCTTTGCTTTTCCTTTTCATCAAGTTTTAGAAGACTGTCCAGGAATTCAGCTTTTTTCTTCTGAATTTCATTATTAAGGCGAGTTATATTTGATGATCCTTTGTAGGATTTCTTTACTTCGTTTTTCTCACTGTCCCAATCTTCTTTTTTAAAATGAAAGCCAGTTTTAATTGAGGTTGTTTTTCTATTATGTGACAATCGCAGAATTAATGGATAAGTGCCGTCCGCTTTTGCACGACGGGTATCAAGCGAGATTTTAATGCTAGTTGCTTTCACGTATTTGCCTTTCATGCGATAAAGGAACGAAAAATTTGCACGCAATTTGCACGCAAAACACCCTTTTTTACAAAGTTTTACAGATTTATATTCGCTTAATTTCGGTGATTACTACTTGAATTGAACTGTATGAGATTGCATGACACATCATTCTCAAGACTTACAAGCAGAGGGTCCGCGGTTCGAACCCGTGTGCTCCCACAGAGAAAAGGTTCACAGCTAGTGAACCTTTTTCTATTTATACAGTTATTGAGTTGTCAGGTTGAGCTTGTCGAAACCGGTGCTACTCGGTATTCAAGCCGTCTTCGACAAGCTCAGACTGACAGTTAAATAATCAATGACATTTCAAACACGTAAATTTTACGCTTTCCTGAATCAAAAAATCAACTTATTTTTGTCCCTACAATATGTCAACCTACGCAAATACAAAATTTCAGGAAGATGAAGATACCCTGACGGTAACTGAATCTTACGCAAGCCTCATCGTTTGGAACGACGAGGTGAACACATTTGAATGGGTGATTGAAACACTTATTGAAGTTTGTGGCCACTCCAGCGAACAGGCCGAGCAATGCGCTGTAATTATCGACTCCAAAGGCAAATACGCCGTAAAACAGGGCAGCTACGATATTCTGAAACCTCAATGCGATGCCATTACAGAACGTGGCATCAATGCTACCATTGAAGTGGTAGCCAGTTGATCTCCATGTTTATTCTGAATGAAGAATTATTTTTTCCGCCATTGGATATGGCTGACGAAGATGGCTTACTGGCAATAGGCGGCGATCTGAACACTGAACGCCTGTTACTTGCCTATCGCAGCGGTATCTTTCCCTGGTATAACGAAGATGAACCCATTTGCTGGTGGAGCCCCGATCCCCGTTTTGTATTATATCCCGATGAACTGAAAGTAAGCAGCAGCATGAAGACCGTGCTGCAAAACGGTAAATACCGCTTTACAACCAACCGGGCATTTGATCTGGTGATACAAAACTGTAAAAGCATTTCCAGGCCGGGACAGGATGGAACCTGGATCTCTCCCGCCATGCAACAGGCCTATACCACTTTACACAAGCTAGGCTACGCCCACAGCGCCGAAACCTGGCAGGACGGTGTACTGGTGGGTGGCTTATACGGCATCAGGATGGGCAATCTTTTTTTTGGCGAAAGTATGTTTAGCCTGAAACCCAATGCCAGTAAATTTGCCTTTATTAATTATGTAAGGCTTTTACAAAAAGAACATGTACAGTTGATCGACTGCCAACTCCATACCAATCACCTGGAAAGCCTGGGTGCCCGAATGATACCCAGAGAACTTTTTGCAGCAATTCTTGTTACTCATGCGGGTAAATAAATTTGCCAGAAGGGTTGCCAACCTTTTGCAAAGAGTATAACTAAAATTGACTGCTTAAAAAGGTTGGCAACCCTGATTATTACCCGCCAATAATTTCCGTATTTTTGTCCATAATTTAAAAACCGAACTATGCTATTTGAATTTACTGAAGAACAACTGATGATAAAACAGGCTGCAAAGGATTTTGCAGTGAATGAATGCCTCCCCGGTGTTATTGAACGAGATGAACACCAGAAATTTCCGAAAGAACAGATTGAAAAACTGGCCGACCTGGGTTTTATGGGTATGATGGTAAAACCTGAATATGGCGGCAGCGGACTGGATACCATCAGCTATGTGCTGGCCATGGAAGAGATCAGTAAAATAGATGCCAGCGTGAGTGTTTGTGTAAGTGTAAACAATAGCCTGGTTTGCTACGGACTGCAGGAATATGCTACCGAAGAACAAAAACAAAAATATTTAAAGCCACTGGCCCAGGGTAAAAAAGATGGTGAACTTTACATCGGTGCTTTTTTGCTGAGTGAGCCTGAAGCCGGCAGCGACGCCACTTCGCAACGCACTACTGCTGAAGATAAAGGCGATTATTATTTGCTGAACGGCACCAAGAACTGGATCACCAATGGCAACAGCGCCAGCGTGTACCTGGTAATTGCGCAAACCGATCCGGCCAAAGGAAGTCGCGGTATTAATGCATTTATTGTTGAGAAAAGCTGGGCCGGTGTAGAAGTAGGCGCCAAAGAAAATAAACTCGGTATCCGCGGCAGCGATACACACAGTATTTTATTTACTGATGTTAAAGTGCCTAAAGAGAACCGCATTGGTGCCGATGGATTTGGTTTCACCTTTGCCATGAAAACATTGGCCGGCGGAAGGATCGGCATTGCATCACAGGCATTGGGTATTGCGGCAGGTGCGTACGAATTAGCACTTGCGTACAGCAAACAACGCAAAGCCTTTGGTACCGAAATTATGAACCACCAGATCATCCAGTTTAAGCTGGCTGATATGGCAACCAAAATTGAAGCGGCAAGATTGCTTTGCTTAAAAGCTGCCTGGGAAAAAGACAATCACCTGGATTATACATTAAGCAGCAGCATGGCAAAAGTATTTGCCAGCGAAACCGCTATGTGGACAGCCACCGAAGCTGTACAGATACACGGTGGTTATGGTTTTGTAAAAGAATACCATGTAGAACGCATGATGAGGGATGCAAAGATCACGCAGATATATGAGGGAACGAGTGAGGTGCAAAGGATCGTGATCAGCAGGGCGATATTGAAATAGCAAACCCCCTGAACTACGTTCGTTCCTTTGCAGGAACCCCTGAAGGGGGAACTGACCGAAGCGAAGATGTGCAGATGAATAATTTGCACATTTTTGTTTGCGGCTTTGCGATAACTTTGCCCTTTGGCGTCAAAACTATGAGCATCAACAGCAGAAAATACCAGGAAATTATTGAAGAATTAAATGGCAAAGCCACCCTGGTTGCCGTTTCCAAAACCAAACCTGCCGAAGATATTCTTGAATTGTACAACCTGGGCCAACGTGATTTTGGAGAAAATTATGTACAGGAACTGGCAGGCAAATACGAACAGCTTCCCAAAGATATCCGCTGGCATTATATAGGCCACCTGCAAAGCAATAAAGTAAAATACATTGCTCCCTTTGTACATTTAATTCACGGAGTTGATAGCTTGAGTTTGCTGAAAGAGATAAACAAGCAGGCAATAAAGAACAACCGCATCATTGATTGCTTATTGCAGATATACATTGCAAAAGAAGAAACCAAATTCGGATTGGATGAAAAAGAATTACACGAATTAGTTCAATTACACGAATTACACGAATTGAAAAATATACGTATCACCGGCTTAATGGGCATGGCCTCCTTCTCAACTAATATGGACCTTGTACGTGCAGAATTCAACCATTTAAAAAACCTGTTTGACCAGTACGCCCAACCACAAACCACCAACTACAAACTACAAACCCTTTCCATGGGCATGAGCTCCGACTACAAAATTGCCATTGAAGAAGGCAGTAATATGGTACGCATCGGCAGCCTGCTGTTTGGCGAAAGAAATTACAACCAGTAAATCCGTTGCAATATTGTTAAAACCTTAACAGCCATTATGAAATCCGGCACGATATTGTATCGTTTGTGTATAAATGGATAACTTTGATATGAGCAATACCAATCCCATGTCGGCAACATTTGAAGCAGAAAAAAACAGGAAAGCAGGAATTTATACCGCCCTTATTTGCGGTACCATCCTAATGATAGCCCTGTTGGTTTCCTGGAAGAACAGTCCGCCCCCACCCAAAATAGCAGAAGAATTTATTGAAATAAACCTGGGTAATGATATTGAAGGTTTTGGCGAAGTGCAACCCCTGATCAAGGGCGAAAAAGCACCTGCCGACGATCCTGCCCCCCAGCCACAGCAGGCTGCACCGGTAAACAACCAGCCCGAAGAAGCAAAGGCTGATGATAATACCGACCCCGAAGCAGCGCCTGTAAACAAACCGGTAAAAACAACACCCAAGGTTACGCCTGCGCCGGCACCCACGCCTGCGCCGCCTGCACCTAAGCCACAAAAGCCCAAGATAGCCGGTTATAACGGACCTAAAGGAGGCACAGGCAATGGTGCTACGGAAGATAATGGTTATAAATACCAGGGCAACAAACCCGGTGGTACCGGCGATGCCGGAAGCCCCAATGGTAAGCCCGATAGTTATGGAAACAAACCCGGCGGCAAGACCGGTGGCGGCGGTTTACGTGTTAGCAAAGGCGACCGCACTATTGAAAACAATTATATTTTTATGGGTAACCTGCCCCCTGCCGTTATTAACGCCAGGATAAAAGTTTCTCCCGAAGGCAGGGGCGTTTTTGTTGGTTTCGATAAAGGATCTACCAGCACCGAAGCCAGGTATGCCGATGCTATACGTGGTTATTTACCCAACATCGAATTCAATAAAGATGATCACGAATCGGTTGTAACCGTTCCGTTTAATTTCAGGGTGCAATAAAATAACAAAAATTATATGGTTTTTATAAAAGCATTTGTTTTTGTAATTTCTGTTGCAATTGCTACTTCATCTTTCGGACAAATAATTATTGCTAAAGATTCCCTGCTACACCCGCAAAATGCGAATTACAACACCGATTCGTTTACTTTTTGTAATAAGACATTTAAGGTACCAAGAGATTGTAGTGACAAATCCTTATATAACTGTTGTATTTATGGCAATAGTTCATTGGTTTGTGGAAGTGAAAAAGGAGATTTTATGAATTGGTACTATCTGCCAACATTAGACCTCGCCAGGCAAATCTTTGAAGGCTCGCTTGAGACCCGGGAATCTACAAATACCGGAAAAATCTCAAAACGCCAGGTAAACTGGTACCTGCTAGGAGTTAAAACTACCAGTTGGTATATAGAAGCTGAATCCAATATGGGCCTTAAAACATACGTGGTATTGTCTTATGGAACTGTAAATGGCAAATTTGTGGTTACTGAATATTATGCTCACGCAAGAATCACACAAAACTATATTCTCCCTAAGGTCTTCAGGGAAATTATCAGGTGGGATTAGCCGTTCTTTTTCTTTACCTACATTTGCCATTGTACAGCTAATATCGTACAAAGCAAATGACCTACCAGCAAACCATCGACTACCTATACGCCCAGCTGCCCATGTACAGCCGCATTGGCGCAGCTGCCTACAAAGAAGACCTGCACAATACCATTGCCCTCTGCAATGCGATTGATAACCCACAAAACAAATTCAAAAGCATACATATTGCCGGTACCAATGGCAAGGGCAGCACCAGCCATATGCTGGCAGCCATGCTGCAACAGGCTGGTTATAAAACAGGTTTATATACGTCGCCGCATTTAAAAGATTTCAGGGAGCGGATAAAAATTAACGGAGCAATGATCAGCCAGGAATTTGTGGTTGATTTTGTAGCACGTACAAAAAATATTTCTGAAGAAATTCAACCTTCCTTTTTTGAGCTTACTGTTGCCATGGCTTTTGATTATTTTGAAAAAGAAAAAGTGGATATCGCTGTTATTGAAACCGGCCTGGGCGGCCGGCTAGACAGTACCAATATCATCAGCCCCATCCTTTCCATCATCACCAATATCGGGTACGATCATATGGATATACTGGGCCATACGCTGGAAAAGATCGCATCCGAAAAAGCCGGCATCATCAAACCCGGCGTGCCGGTGGTTATTGGCGAATACCTGCCCGAAACAAAACCCGTGTTTACTGACAAAGCAACGGCATGCCATGCTCCCATATATTTTGCACAGGATGAGTATACCGTTAGCAACACGCAGTACAGCATGCAGTTACTAAGCTGCGATGTAACAAGCACTAACCACCACATCACCGAACATTTTGAGCTTGACCTGAACGGCCTGTATCAAACCAAAAACATACGCACGGTACTTTGTGCCGAAGGCATTTTAATGCAGCAGGGCTTTACCATTAAAAATGAAGATGAAAAAACAGCACTTAAACAGGTAAAAAAACTCACCGGGCTTTATGGCCGCTGGGACGTGATCAGCGAAGACCCTGTTATCATTCTTGATGTAGCGCATAACGAGGATGGCATCAGGCAGTTGCTGGAGCAGTTGTCCGTTGTCCGTCGTCCGTCGTCCGTAGTCCACCTCATCCTAGGCATGGTTAAAGACAAAGACATCAACAAAGCACTGGGCATACTCCCCAAAAACGCACAATACTATTTCACCAATGCACATATAGAACGGGCTTTGCCACATGCGGCTTTGCAGGAAAAAGCAAAAGCCTTTGAACTGCACGGCCAGGGCTATGGTGAGGTAAACGAAGCCATTAAAGCAGCCAAACAAAATGCTGCTGCTGATGATATTATTATAGTTTGCGGAAGCGTGTTTTTGGTGGCGGAGGTAGATTCCCTTGCGGCCGGCATTAAATAAAATGATATGCTGAAAATAATGCTATCCCTGTTCTTGTGTGCGGCTTTCACTAAAAGCCATGCACAGCCCGGTTACCATACCGGGGAACAGCTGAGCCTGCGCTTTGTAGATTCTGTAATGAAGATATATGGCCTCCGACTGGTTGACGGGTTATTCCCGGTAACCATCAATAAAAAGCAAGGCATATTAAAAAGTTCCCGAACCTGCAGGTATGGCAGCAGGAACTTTATACTTACCAGGTTCACAACCAAAGCCGGTGCAGTGCAGCGAGAGCGGGTTATCTTTTCAAAAAGAGACAGTAATAATTTTCAGTTCTTTTATCTCAATTTCCCGGGTTATCATTTGGGCATCGGGTATTATGCTTATGGCAATGAGATTGATAACCAGACACATAATTTTCCTTATCTGCCCTATCACCTCGGGGCTTTTACCGTTTTTTCTGATACTGGTGAACGCTTTGTAGTAGCATACGACGAAACAACAGAACTGCTTCCCGAAATGAATAACTCAGTGAGGATATGTATGCTGAACAAAGACCTGGTGCCGCAAAAAGTAATATTCATCAACAAGCAGGACAGTAACGTACTCTACGATATTAAACGCAACCTGGCTTATTCTTTCAACCGCAGTTTCAGTTCTATATACAGCACCGGCTTTGCCCAACTGTTTGCAGACAGCGGGAACTTACCGGTTAAACCGGTTGACTTAAGCCAGTTACAAACAGAGCCGTTCTTCTGGTGGTATCTCCATTGAGCTTTGAATAGCATAGATGCCCCAGGACCTTTTTGGAGATCCCTCCAAAGGCAAGAGCCTGGCAAATGAATGCAATCTGTAAATAGTAAACCTTTCGGCTTGGGGCCGCAGTACTCTGCAAGGACACACAACAGAAGCGTTTGAATTGCCTGCTGCTTTCTGTTATCTGAGTAACGGCAACTAAGGCAAAATGCACATTTGAGCATAGGTTATTTTATTCGATAACAGGTCTTTTATGTGTAATAATGTAGAATCCTAAGAAACCTTTTTTAGTATCCACCACAACAAATTTATAGGGTGCCAACTCCACATTTTTAGGGAATACCAGTTTTTTTATTATGCCATTTATTTTTACTTCGGCATAGGGAACATTACGCCTGCCCCGGCTTTTTAAATAGCCCGTTTCAAGAATTTCAGTTTTATGACTTTGTTGTTCATTATCCGGAAAGTAGTAATTGATGGCTATCAATAAACCAACAAGTAGTCCACCAAATGAAATGACATTAAAAAAGATCTTCCAAAAAATGCTTTCTATTTTACAGTATTTTTCAAAACTGAAAGAGGTAACCGGTGTCATCAAAAAACCGGTCAGCAAAAAAATAATAACCGGAACTTTCCAGATCAGAATAGTGTTTTCAAATAGAAACATACCGCCCGTGATGGCAAGTAACCCTGCAAAAAACAAAGTAAAATACATCCAGTAAAATACTTTATGCCGCTTTTGATCATTGATATTCATTTTTTTCTGCAATGCGAATTTTAAAAGGAATGCATTGTACATCGGGTATCACTCAAAAGTATTACAATGCTGCCGGTATATTGTGAAAACCCAGCGGGGACAAATATCAGTTACCTTTTCTTATTGCTGTAAGTAAACCGGTTTGTTTGCTTCAGGCAATTAAATAAAAGCTCATTTTCCCGGGGGTCTTTATCAACGGTTGAGTTATAAGCCAGTTCCATATAATTGCCGTCGGCAACGGCCCGTATCGTCATAAAGCTTATAGACGACATGGGATTCATCAGATACCCGCCATAGATCACTTCGCCGTTTACCACCAGCACAAATTGTTTTCCAATCATATCGAGGTTTAGCTTTTGTACCCGTTCCGTTAGTGAAACTGAAGTTTCAATGGTATGAATACGCCTGGTTACTTTTTTATACCGGGGAATTTTAGTTCTGAACTTTTCAAATGTGTACCCGACTATTTCTTCATTTTTAATAAAGGCGGTATCCTGCCAGTCTTCCCTGGGGGCTGTAAAATTCCGGCAGGTTCTGTAAGTACTATCCCAGCACTTTACATATTTTTTGAGCAGATAGACCTCAATTTTACATGTTGCCGCAGATTGCCCAAACCCTAACTGGTATGCAAGGATTGAAAAAATAAGAAGCAGTGTTTTCATTGAGTTGTTGTTTATAATAGTTTTAGCTCCATGGGGACACAAAGAATAATTTTCATTGCTTACGTTCGTATGCTAGGAACTAGGGCGAAGAGAAGCACTTCCAACGACTTTAGATGTATTAATCACTTTAATTTATTTGAATCACCAACCTGCTTTTTATCTCTGTCGACCATTGAACTTGCCACACACGTCCATCAATTTGATCGAGCAAAATGAAGTTATATATGTTTTGGGTTGGATAAAGGAAAAATCGACCATTTCTCTCTTCCGCTTTTGATACACGGGTTATTAAACTCAAAGGAACTTCCAAATTATTATCCTCTAAACTATACTGTACTTGCCACATTTGTCCATTCCGTGTATTTAGCTTGATGTACGTCCATTTATTTTGCGTTGAAAACAGTCGATACACGATATCACTATCAGGTGAAACTATCGACATTGGAGTTTGATTTTGAGCAAATAATGAACTTGCTGCCAATACAATAATTAGTGAGATAATTATTCTCTTCATATCAAATAATTTTTTAGCTACTATAGTTCGTTGTAGACGAAGCAATTTTCAATTCTTTTATTAAGTCTGTCACAAAACATGGTTGACGGGATGCATTTTCATTTTCCAATTAAATCAGCAAGAGTTACATTATTAGCTGCCATCAATTTATTAAAATTTTTCCAGATTTTTCGACTCTGCCTTTTGATGCAATCTCCATTATTTAGATCTTTCATAGTGCTATTTGCTTTTTCAATATAACTTAGATAGTTGCCCCAATTAAATTCTGTTGTCTTAATGTATTTAGTTTTGTCTTCTTTGGATGGCCTATAAATTAATTTTCTCCTTGAACCTTTGTAAGTAAACCTCTTATAAAGTCTTCCTTTGAATATTTTTGTGTCTGGATTCTTGCTGTTTTTAGCCAATGACGCTTTCTTTTTAAAAGATTTAATCATTGATCGGTAAAATTTTGAATATCCTGAAGTTTTGACAAGGACTCTCTCTCCATCAAAATTAAATCCCAAATATTCAAGTGTTTTATTGAAGTTTTTAACTTTGGTTTTTTCATCAATTTCAAATCCACAAAATTGAGAAGATATGGTTTCAAATCTGTAAGTTCTTGTTTTTTCTGGCTGAATGTCAAGATTTGCAATTTTTTCATCTGCGATTAATTCTCGAAGTGTCTTAATCATTTCATCTTCGTGTATTTGGCTGCAAACAACTACTAAATCATCACTGTATCTTTGGTAATACCCATTGATTGAACTTACCTTATCATACATTTGTTGGTCAAAATCGAGCATATAAACATTGGCCAGAGTCGCACTAATAGGACTGCCTTGTGGAATACCTTTCTTATTGTTCTTTGAGACAATTAGATTGAGATTATTTTTTAAAAAATCCTCTTTGTTACAATAGGCAATTACATTCTTTTCTTTAAAATATTGAGATTTTGTTACTTCTTTTTTGGCGTATTCAAATTCCTTTTTTTTGTTTGCAACACCTCTTTTTACCCAAACGATATTTTTGTTGGACTTTAGTAGTTGCTCTCCTTCCACATATTTAATGTTTGTTAACGCCTTGAATATGTTATAATGATGATCTGGTAATGTTTTCTCTTTTAATATTTTTGTCCATTGCCTTTTCAAAATTTTGTGATCAAGATTGTCAAAAAAAGAAGTTACATCTGCTACAATTACTGAAAGCTTATGCGATTTGTTTTCTTTTATAAATTCAAATACAGATTTAGCAAAATCAATATTACATTTATTGTGAGTGCTATTTTCAAAAAGAGGTATTTTTCGATAAGCCACAATTGAATTACTAAATGTTTTTTTCTTAATATAGTTTTCGTATGCTTCAACAAGTAAAGAGTTGTAATATGAAAATATCAAAGAATCGATGTGGGATGAAAAATATATGTTTCGCTCTTTTTTGCTTTTAATTCGGAATCTTCGTTTGGTTTTTGTTCTGTCTTTTCTTGATTTATCCGGCCTAAACTTGCGCTGCGTTATGCATCTGTGAATTAAGGGAAGGAAGCTGTGGATCCGGATTTTTTCTGTATCAACTATGTAGTCTTTAACCCATTTGTAATCAACGATAGTGATTGGCAAGCCAATATGTGGGTATTTTTTAAGTTTAAACCATTTTTCTAATTCCATATTTATTAAAAAAGGGGGCAGACTTGCGTAGCAGGTTTAGAATGTACAGGCTCCTTCGAAGCTTTACCTAATTAAAGGTTATTGCAACGCTACTCTATTCAGGTATTGAAATGGCTATCTTTGTTAAACAATTCATAAACATATTATCTATGTTCAGTAAACTATCACTCAGAAGCAACTCCAAGGTGTCAACAACATTGCTGTTGCTGGTACCGATTTCCGCATTCCTATTCAAAGAAAATTTGGAAATGTGTATTGCCTTTCCCATTTGACGTATTTCTCAAACAGTTTATTAAGTTAAACGTATCATTCCGACCCTTCTGCCCCCAGTATTTTAAAGATCTATTTTGTCAATATCTAATCATGCTAAGATATGCTTTGTTTTTGCATAAGAATTATCTACATATAAATGTACGCTCCTTAAAGTTCGGCCATTGGAAAGTTGGCTGTATGCTTTTTTAAACGCTATGCTGTAAGTCTATTTCAGGCATTTCGTCAAATGTTCGACCATTTAAAAGACGTCCATTCGCCTTTTTATTTTTCCCCCCCCATTGCTTGAAGAAAAAAGCAACATCTTTTATTTTGCATTGTTCCTGAATGTCAACTACCCAATCTGCATCCATTGGTCTTGGATTATGTCCGCTTTCGCCGCCAACAATAACCCAATCAATTTTCGACAAATTCATTTTAGGTAATGGCCCGATTAGAGGTTCTAGAGAAAGAAATTTTACTTTAGCTTTTGTTTTTCTTAAAAAATCAATTCGCTTTTTTACTTTTTCATTCTCAACAGAAACTCCCATCCAAATATTATGTGTCCACTTTAACTCCTTGTCGAGTTCTAAAAGCCTTTCTGCTCTTTTTGTCAACACTTGAAAAATATGTTGAGGATTGTCATTCATTACTGAAAAGACTTGCTTTATAAATTCTGTCGGGATGTCTTTATGAAACAAGTCGCTCATTGAATTTACAAAAACCACTTTTGAGTGTTTCCAGGTATAAGGAATGTTAAGTGCTGACGGGTGTGTCCTAACTTCAAAATTATCTTTATATTTTTCAACGCCCATTGCTTGAAGTCTCTTAGACATAATTTCTGCATAGCAATGTTTACAGCCTGCTGAAATTTTTGTGCAACCTGTTGTAGGGTTCCAAGTCATCTCTGTCCATTCTATACTAGATTGTGCCATTATCCTGATTATATTTTTTTACAATTTGGTTTGCAATTTTAACAGCCGCTGAATTATTTGAAGCCATTAAAAAATGGAACATTACAGAATTTGATTTATTCTTCAAGATGTAAGGCTCTGATACAAATTTAAATAACTTATTTAATCTTTTGCTATAAAGTTTAGCAGACTTTTCAATTGCCTTTTCTTCTTTTGTAACCACTTTTTCTTCCCCAAAAAGTGTTTGAACCTTTTTTTCATTATAGAAATGTGATAATATGTCTTCTTTAGTCATACCAAGGAATATTTCAAGTTTTGTTAACCAAGCATCTGATATTTCCCCATTAGTTTTTAGAAGTCGATTTACCCCCATACCTGTAGGAACTAATATCCAAACATCAACCGATAATTTTTCGAGGGCTTCTAATGAATTCCAATTTAGCTGCATTCCGCAAGGGTCAATATAAGCCAAGGTTTTATAACTCTTTCCTTTTGTACTTGACAAAAATTTGCTCATTGACTGAATTTTTTCGTTGCAGTCTGTGTTTACAATGTGAATTTTTTTGTTCGGAAATTTGTCTTTTGTATTTGTTTTTAGCAACTCTACGTTATCTGTTTCCTTCTCAACAAAGTAGAACAAATCAAAAGGTCTAGGGTCTTCAATTTCTAAAATTCTGGTTGCTCCTCCAACAATTAATTTAGGGTCTAAATCATTTCCTTTTTTAATAAATCCAGAACCTGCAAAGCCGTCAAAATATAAAAGCTTCCAATTATACTTGGTTGCATAAATATTCATTATGTTTAAATAAGCTTTTGCATATTCTACTAGAATTTCAATTTTATTTTCTGTCCAGTCGCCGCCAAATGTATTCATCGTTAAAGTTTTAAAGGGTTGCCACAAGCTTACAGCAAACACATAAATATACGCAACTCCCCGCACATATTCATTTTGGTTATCAATTGAATCCATTACCAACAGATTCCAAAATTACCCAGTAACAAAACATAAATTTCATTCATATCGGCTGTTGATAGAAAACCACAATCCAAAAAACCAGTTTTCCTCATTTCTGCACCAAAATTCCCACCACCCCCACCCCTATAGGTGGCACACCCACCCCAAAAGCCAAATTTACCCACCATACAGGGTTAGTTTTCCCACCAAAAACCAAAACCGGCCCAGTGCATACCTAAACTCACCCACCTTTTTAACCAAACCGACCCACCCCAAATACTAAACAGGCCTGCCCGGCTAGCCAAACTTACCCATGCCATTTGCCAAACCAGTTCGCCCTAAAACCAGCTGCCCCCACCTTACGGGTGGGGTCAGTTTACCAAAAAGGTTAACCGGGTTTGGGTTTGTGGTAGAGTAAGCGTTTTGCGGGCCAGGTGCCTTAACAGGCGGCTTTTTTATTTCCGGGATTCTTTACCCTCATTTCCCCTTCCCAACCTTATGACTACCTTTTATTAAATGCCAGGCCGGAAACAGGCAGATGATGATGCCGGTAATGATATAGTAAGTGCCATTGATGGCGCCAAACTGAAAATCGTCGCCATTGTAATACAGGGAGGGCTTTTTATCCAGTTCCATGATCTTAGTGTACAGCCCGGTTAAGGAAATGATGATGCCGCAGATGAGCATGATGTACAGGTTAAAGGCCCGGTGTTTGGGTATCGGGTCGGTGTCGTTTTCAGGTTCGTTTTTTTCAGGTTCCGGTACTGTATTATCCATCATATTAATTTTATGTACTGCCTAAAAATAAAAAGCCGTCAGCCTGAACTTGTCGAAGGCGGGTTGGTCCGGTATGACGGCTTCGACATACCGATAGTTATCGGGACAGCCTGACAGTCTTATTTAATCATGATACTTTTAGCTCCTCCAGCTTTGCAAACGCACAGAACATACAAGGCGCATACATGAACTGCACAATCTGGTTGTTTGCAACAAGGGCGTATGATCGTATGGTTATTGGCTGAATCTTTTATGAAAAGCGTTGTGGCGGTTTGGGTTTATCTACCACTTTGGTCATAAACCAGGTTGCAGTGCCGCCTAAGGGGTCTTCAATAAAACCATCCGTAAGGGTTCCGTTGCTGCTATTGAAAATGGCATGTCCTTTTTGTACATGCTGCTCGCCGCCGCCCGCCATATTAATGGTGGTTACGGTAAAGCTGAATTTATTTCCTTTTAAGGTATAGGTACCATCGGCAAAAGTGATATACTCCACACCGCCCTGGTAATATCCCTTGCTTTTGTAACTGATCCTGCCCCCGGGATAAATAGAAAAACTAAAATAGAATTGTGTTCCATCCGGTACCGGCATGGCAGCACCTACTGTATACGTTCCTTCATATAATCCTTCAATAGCGTTAGCACATTGTACAATACTGGTATCTTTTACAGGATTGATCGCTGTTACTGTTTTATGCCCGTTGCTGAAACCCAGCAACAGGATCATGACCAGCGAAAGGGAGAGCATGATTTGAAAAGCTTTCTTCATAAAGTAATATACGGTTACCTAAATGTAAGCGTAAACCGTGTAAAAGAAAAAATAAATTAGCCGGTACCAATGCACAAATACAGAAAAAGATCACTGCTACATACTGTCCAGCTTTGCAAACCCATGGAACATACAAAGCGCATGCATGGCCTGCACAATTTCGTTGTTCATCAGCATGGTTCTCACCTGCTGCAAGGGAAAAAGATTGATCTCTATCTCTTCATTAAAATCCAGGTGCTGTCCGCTTACTTTTCTGCCGCCGGTGGCCAGGTAAAGGTGGGTTAAATTATTGAGCACGCCGGGGTTGGCAGCCGTGCGGCCCAGGTAATGGAAATCGGAAAAACGGTAACCTGTCTCTTCCTGCAGCTCACGGGCAATAGCTGTATCGGGGCTTTCGCCGGCATCTACAAAGCCGCCGGGCAGCTCCAGTATTACTTCGCCAATGGGATGGCGGTATTGTTTTACCAGTATCACTTCATTGTTTTCGGTAAGGGCCATGGCGCAGGCCGATGGGGGCATTTCTACCACGTAATATTCAGGAACGATGGTGCCGTTGGGCATTTCGCATACATCTTTACGTGCCGTAAAGTAGCGGTGTTGGCTGATGTATTCGGAGCTGAGGGTTTTCCAATTCATGGTTGAAGGTTGGTGGTTGGTTGTTTGTGGTTGGTGGAGCCAGCATGTTCTTGCCTTTCAACTTATAACTTATAACTTTCAACTTATAACTACCATTTCATCCGCTCCCTTAACGCAGTAACATGCGCCGTATGGTGGCGGCCATGCCAGGCGTACAGGCCCAGCAGGAACCAGAGGCTCATTTCTTTTTTATGCTCGGGATGAAAGATGGTTCTGTTAAGGTCTGTCTCTGTAAGATGTCGCAAAATTTCGTACCAGCGCACATGCAGCGCATGCAGCAGGGTTAAGGAAATATTGATGGGCAGGTTTTTGGTGTCGATCATTTCGGCCCAGGCTACTTCATCATAAGGGCGAATGGTGGGGTTCTCTTCGGTAAGGCCCAGTTTAAAACGGATATAGGCATTCATATGGCTGTCGGCCACATGGTGTACCAGTTGCTTTACCGTCCAGCCGCCTTCGCGGTAGGGCGTGTTCAGCTGGGCTTCATCTAAGTTCAGCACGGCATTTTCTAAATGCTGTGGCAGGTTCTTTATATCGATCAGCCACTCCCCTAAAAGTTTTTCGGAGAATGGCTGAGCAATATATTTCCCTATCGGGTATTTTAATTCTTCTGTCATGATTTACATGCGTTTTATTTACCTGCAGTGGCTGCCGGTTTAATATCTTCCAGCGATATCTCAAACTTTAAAGTTGAGTATGGAGGAATGGCAGCGCCATTACCTGCTGCACCATAAGCCAGTTCGCTTGGTACATATACTTTCCAATGATCACCCTTGCGCATCAGCTGCAATACTTCTATCCATCCTTTAATAACACCCATTACCGGGAACACAGCAGGCTGTCCGCTTTTAAAACTGTTCTCAATGTCTTCGCCGTCAAATAAAGCAACCCTGTAATTTACTACCACGGTATCTACGCTTTTGGCGGTGGGTCCGTTCACATCTCCGCTCCTGATCACTTCGTATTGTAAACCGCTTTTGGTAGTTACCACTTCGGGGCGTTTTTTATTGGCATCTAAAAAAGCCTGGCCTTTTTTGCTGGCTTCTGCTCCTTTTGCCAGGGCAAAAATATCAAGCTGCCTTTGCATGGTGCTGTTGATCAGCTCCTGGCTCATGGCTGGATTATTCTTTTTAAATACATCTTCAATACCCTTGTTCATTAATGCACTGTTAAGCTGGTTAATACCCTGCGCCTGCATATTGGTGGCCACATTAAAGCCGGCAGCATAGCTGAAACTATCCAGCAGGTTCTTGAATTTGGGGGCGTTGGCCGGTGCTTTGGCAGCCGGTTTGGCGGCTGGTTTAGCAGCTGGCTTGCTGCCATTTTGTGCCGTAGCGGCAAAAGAAACAGATAACAGAACAGCAGTACCTAGTAATACTTTTTTCATTTGTATGTATTTTGTTTTTTGTAAGAAACTATGCCCGGCCGCAGCCGGGATGCAAATAAAAGGCTTTTTTACTCATCCCGGATGGGATTGCCCGTTAAATGTATAAAAACGTCTTCGAGGTTGGCGGCCTTTACCTGTTTGGGGCGCTCAAAGCCCGAAGCTACCAGGTCGTCGATCATTTTATCCGGACTATCCAGCGAAATGATCCGGCCGGCATCGATGATGGCAATGCGGTCGCAGAGCTGCTCGGCCTCATCCATATAATGGGTGGTTAAAATTACGGTAGTACCCTGCGCCTTAATGTTTTTGATCAGGTCCCAGAGGTTGCGCCTGGCCTGCGGATCAAGCCCGGTGGTGGGTTCATCCAAAAAAACGATTTTGGGTTTGTTGATAAGCGTAGTGGCAATAGAAAAGCGTTGTTTTTGTCCGCCGCTGAGGTCTTTGAATTTGGCTTTGGCCTTATCGGTTAGGTCAACCAGTTTCAGCAGTTCCATCGGGTTTATATCTTCATTGTACAAGCCGGCAAATAACTGTATCAGCTGGGTTAAAGAAAGCCCGGGGTAATAACCGGATGATTGCAGCTGCACACCGATCAGCTTTTTAATATTTTCGGGTTCCTTATCCAGATCCATACCGCATACGGTAACTTCTCCGCTGGTTTTGGTACGCAGGGTTTCAATGATCTCCAGCGTGGTGGATTTACCGGCACCGTTGGGGCCCAGCAAACCAAATATCTCACCTTCGTACACTTCAAATGAAATGCCTTTTACTGCATTGAAGTTGCCGTAGTTCTTAACCAGGTCTTTTACTTTGATGATCGTGTTCATTATTTATATTTTACTGCTCTTCAATCTTCGCTAATATCTTCTCCATAATCAGTTCCCCCTTCAGGGGGCGGAGGGGGTTTCACTTCGCTCCGGTCAGTTCCCCCTTCAGGGGGCGGAGGGGGTTATTTTAAGTTCTCCTTTGTAATACCTATCCATCTCCTCCATCATGCCTTTGCTGCCGATAAAGAAAGGCGTTCTTTCGTGCAGCTCGGTGGGCTGTATATCCAGTATGGGTATAATGCCATTGGTTGCCAGTCCGCCTGCTTTTTCAATGATAAATGCCAGCGGGTTACACTCGTACAGCAACCGGAGTTTACCACCTGGCTTGCTGGTAGTACCGGGATACATAAAGATGCCGCCCTTAATTAAATTGCGGTGCACATCCGCCACCATGCTGCCGATATACCGCTGGGTATAAGGCCCCCCGTTTGTCTTGTCTTTTTTCTGGCAGGCCGTAATGTATTGTCTTACCCCTTCATCGTACTGGAAAAAATTTCCATGATTTACCGAATACATTTTACCCCACTCCGGACAGGTAATATCCGGGTGGCTCAATGAATATTCGCCGATGGATTGATCCAGCGTAAACCCATTAACGCCCCTGCGGGTAGCATACACAAACATGGTACTGGAACCATAGATCACATAACCGGCAGCCACCTGCTTATTACCCTGCTGTAAAAAATCTTCTTTGGTGGCAGGCTTGCCCAGTTCGCTTACCCGGCGAAAAACGCTGAAGATGGTGCCGATGGAAACATTCACATCTATATTGCTGCTTCCATCCAGCGGATCGAAGAGGCAAACGTATTTGCTTTTATTACTTACAGGATCATCAAACACTACAATATCATCCATCTCTTCGCTGCCAATGCCGGCACAACTGATGCCATGCTTGAGCACACCCATGAACTGGTTATTAGCATACACATCCAGTTTCTTCACTTCTTCGCCCTGCACATTAATGCTGCCTTCATCGCCCAGTATATCTACCAGTCCGGCTTTGTTCACTTCTACATTCACCCGCTTGGCGGCCAGGCCCAGGTCACGCAACAGGCCCGAAAGTTCGCCGGTTGCCTGCGGAAAATCACGCAATTGCTGGATGGTGAATTCATCCAATGTCTGTATGCGACGGTTCGTATCCATAAGCAAGCATTTTATGATTTTGCACCGATGTGTATCGGCGTTACATTTGTATCCAAAAATAAGCATTTAACCATAATTCCTGCTGTGTAATTAGCACATTGGCAAATCATCAAATCATCAAATCGGCTCATCATCAAATCATCAAATTAACACTATGAAGGTTTTTAAGTTTGGAGGCGCAAGCATCAATTCAGTTGAAAGAATAAAAAATACCGGCGATATTATCGGATCATTCAAGGGAGAAAAATTACTTATCATCATATCTGCCATGGGCAAAACCACCAATGCACTGGAAAAAGTGGTAGATGCGTTTTTTGAAGGCAGAAAGGATGATGCATTGAAATTATTTGAACAGGTTAAAGATTCGCATTTAAATACGTTGAAATATCTCATCACCCTCAACTGGCAACAGGCCGAGAACCAGCTGAAAGATTTTTTTACCGAAGTGGAATGGCTGCTGCACGATAAGCCGGTGAGGGAATACGATTATTATTACGACCAGATCGTGTGTTGTGGCGAGCTGCTGAGCACGGCGCTGGTAAGTATTTATTTAAATGAAAGAGGCATCAAAAACAAATGGGTAGATGTACGGGATATTGTGCGTACCGATGATAATTTCCGCGATGCATACATTAACTGGAACTATACACAACAAAAAGTGAAGGAAGATATTGAACCCCTGTTCAACGAATTTGATATTGTGATAACCCAGGGCTTTATTGGCGCTACCGATGAAAATGAAAGCACTACTTTGGGAAGAGAGGGAAGTGATTTCAGTGCCGCCATATTTGCCAACATCATGGATGCCGAAAGTCAGACGATCTGGAAGGATGTGGAAGCCGTGATGAGTGCCGACCCCAAAGAATTTCCGGATGCACAGAATATTTATGCATTAAGTTATCGTGAAGTGGTGGAGATGGCATACTATGGTGCACAGGTGATACATCCCAAGACCATCAAGCCTTTAGAGAACAAGAATATTCCATTGCATGTGCGTTGTTTTTTAAACCCCGATCTGCCGGGTACCACCATCAGCAATAAACCGGTACACAACCTCCCTCCTGTTATTGTGCTTAAAAAAGACCAGGTGCTAATGGAGCTTAGTTCCAAAGATTTTTCTTTTGTAGAAGAAAAGCCCATGAGCCGCCTGCACGAAATGTTTGCTGCTATTAAGATAAGGCCCAACCTGTCGCAGAATGGAGCCATTGGTTTGCTATGTTGCCTGGATAATAAGGCTGAAAAAATAGAGAAGCTGGCATTGGCTGCATCAGAAATTTTTGATGTGCAGATACAGAAAGATCTTACCCTGCTTACCATCAGGCATTATACCGAAGAGAAGATTGAGGAACTTACCAAAGGAAAAAGCATTGTGCTGGAACAGAAGACACCTGAAACCATACAGGTACTGATGCGCTAATTGAGTATATAATCTCCCTTATCATTTACCAGCACCACCGGCAGTTTCTTCTTCTTCTCAAAGAAATCGTACACGGCTTTTATGTTCAGGATGTTCTTATTAACAGCCTGCTTTGCTTTAATGGTTGAATTGAGATAATCCAGTGATTTCCTTACCGCATAATTAACCGGGTAAATATGCACAGGCACAAAATCCTGGCCGTTGGTTCTGGCAACCGAAGCAAGGGTATACACTTCTTCAATGGGATAATCCTGTATAGCAATGCAGCCAACAGATACACAATTGCCATGTATATAAATATCGCCGCCCGGCCTTTTGGCATCACTTAAAACCTTATCAGATGCATTGGGATAGTTAAGGCCCAGCGCCAAATGATACTGGCTGCGTGGATTAAATTCGTTTACATAATAGAAACCTTCGGGTACCTGGTTATCCCCTTCTGAACGCTTGGGACCAATGCTGCCACTTTCCATACAAACCTTGTAGGTTTTAAAAAGGGTGAAGCTGTCTACATTTTTGTTCTTTACCCATACTTCCAGCGACCGGTCGTATTTAAATGAACGGATAAAAACCTGTTGCGGGGGCCAGGCTAATCTTTTTTCTTTGAATTGCTGTTTCAGGGAATCCTCCAGCCTGGCAGAAACAAAGGTTTTGGTATATGTTTTTGTTGGATCGTTATAGCTGTTTTGTGCAAGCAGGTTGCCGGCGAAAAAAATGGCAAAACAAGCCATTATCCCACTAAACCCATGTGATTGTTTCATTAAAAGAGGTAATTTAAAATTGGTAGGCAAATGTAAAATTTTTATTGAGATTCATCTCAATAAAAGTATAAACAACTGCTTTACAATACTTTAAATTACCTCTTGTGGCTTATAAATTACCCCGGGCGTCCTGCTCTCTTTCCAATGCTTCAAACAGGGCCTTAAAATTTCCTTTACCAAAGCTTTTGGCTCCCTTGCGCTGAATGATCTCGAAGAACAATGTCGGGCGGTCTTCCAGTGGCTTGCTGAATATCTGCAGCAGGTAACCTTCTTCATCGCGGTCAATCAATATGCCCAGGTCTTGCAGGGGTTGCAGGTCTTCATCAATTTTACCAACACGGTCTAAAACCGTTTCGTAATAACTGGGCGGTATGCTTAAAAATTCAATACCTCTTTTTTGTAATTCGCTTACGGTTTTTACAATATCATTGGTAGCAATGGCCACATGCTGTACACCTTCGCCGTTATAGAAATCAAGGTACTCTTCTACCTGGCTTTTTTTCTTGCCTTCAGCAGGTTCGTTGATGGGGAATTTGATAAACCCGTTTCCATTGCTCATTACCTTGCTCATCAGGGCCGAATATTCGGTACTGATATCCTTGTCATCAAAACTCAGGATATTGCGGAAACCCATCACCTGCTCGTAAAATGATACCCAGGGGTTCATCTGGTTCCAGCCTACATTGCCTACACAATGATCTACATATAATAAACCGGTTTCTTCGGGGTTGTAATTAGATTCCCATTTGCGGAAGCCGGGCATAAATACTCCATTGTAATTATTTCTTTCTACAAAAAGATGCACGGTATCGCCATAGGTATGTATTCCACTCAATACCACTTCCCCGTTATCATCTTTTAAAACCGTAACAGGCATATAAGGCTTGGCTCCACGTTTAACAGTTTCTTCAAAGGCTTTGGTAGCATCATCTACTCTTAAAGCAAGCACTTTTACGCCATCGCCATGTTTATAAATATGGTCTGCAATATCATTGTTGATACGCAGCGGGGTTGTTAATATAAAGGTCAGCTTGTTCTGGCGTATCACATAACTCACTTTGTCTTTCATACCTGTTTCGGGGCCGGCATAGGCCAGCGACTGAAAGCCAAAAGCTGTTTTATAAAAATGTGCTGCCTGCTTGGCATTGCCTACATAGAATTCTACATAGTCGGTACCCAGTAAGGGCAAAAAATCGGTTGTGTTATCAGTACCAACTGATGGTTGCATAAGTGTTGTTTCCATTGTAATTAATTTGAAGTGGTGAAGAAAATGGGCCCGCAGATTTCGCTGATTGCGCAGACCTGGCCTTCTCCTCTGCGATATCAGCGACATATGCAGGAGAAACTCAAATTAAAGCACCGAATCCATGGCAAGCGTCAACATCAACAGGGAATAGTTGTTGCGCTTATCGGAGAACAGTTTATGTGGATAATCGGGAATCATTGTTCATTCAAAGGTAATAAAGATTTGAGCTACTTCAAGCTTCTGACTTTATATTTGCTTTATGGAACGTATCGGCATTTTAGGTGGTGGCCAGCTTGGCCGCATGTTATTACAGGCAGCAGCTAACTACCCTGTTGAAACCTTTGTAATGGAAAATGATGAGAACTGCCCTGCAGCCCATCTCTGCCATCATTTTACAAAAGGCGATATCCGCAATTTTGATGATGTTTATAATTTTGGTAAAGGCCTGGATGCCCTTACCATCGAAATTGAATCGGTTAATGAAGAAGCGCTGGAAAAACTGGAGGCCGAAGGCGTAAGGGTATATCCCAAACCATCCGCCCTAAGAACCATTAAAAGCAAGATCTTACAAAAGCAGTTCTATAAAGACAATGAGATCCCTACAAGCGATTTCATCATCACCCAAAATAAGGCAGAACTGAACCAGCATATAAATTTTTTACCCGCAGCACATAAACTGGCTATGGGTGGCTATGATGGCCGAGGAGTTGAACTGCTGAAGACCAAAGACGACCTGGTAAAAGGCTTTGATGCACCTGCCGTGCTGGAAAAACTGGTATCCATTAAAAAAGAAATTGCCGTAATTATTGCCGTGGCCGATAGTGGAGAGAATACATTATATCCCCCGGTGGACATGGTTTTTGATAACCGCCTTAACCTGCTGGAATACCAGATAAGCCCGGCCGACCTGCCCGAAAAAGTATTGTGGAAAGTAGAAGCCGTTGCTTTAAAAGTGGTGAAAGACTTAAAGAGTCCGGGTATTTTTGCCGTTGAGTTATTTGTAGATTTTGATGATAATGTTTTTGTGAATGAAACTGCTCCCCGTGTACACAACAGCGGGCACCATACCATTGAGTCCAATTTCAGTTCGCAGTTTGATATGCTCTGGCGGGTGATGCTGGGTTACCCCCTTGGAAGCACCGAACATATTTTACCCGCCGCCATTGTAAACCTGCTGGGAGAGCCCGGCTACACCGGCGAAGCCGTGTATGAGGGATTGAGCGAAATACTGCAGATAGAAAATGTGTTTGTACATATTTATGGTAAACGGGAAACCAAACCTGGCAGAAAAATGGGACATATCACCATCCTGAGCAAAGAAAAGCAGGAACTGATACACCAGGCAAACCGGATAAAGCAGACGGTAAAAGTGCTGTCGAAGTCCTGACCGGAGTTTTATCCGCTTTAATGTCCGTTGATACCTTTTTTTAACCGTTGTTGCTATTATTCAGGAACTTAGGCGACCGTTTTTTGTTAAAACAGCGTCTAACTAAATCAACCTATACGTGATATACAAGATGAAACCGATCCTTCCGTTGCTTATTTTAGTATCCCTGTCTTTCGCTTCCTGCAAATCGGATAAGGAAGAAAAAAAAGCCGATGCCGGTAAGGATAAAAAACCACCTTCTAAAGTAGAAGGATTTATTGTTACTCCCACTGTGCTATCGCAGGATATTGAAATGCCCGGAAGTTTGATGGCGGCCGAAGAAACTGAACTGCATCCCGAAGTTTCAGGACGGGTTACCGGCATTTATTTTAACGAAGGAAGTAGCGTAGGCCAGGGCGCCATGCTGGTAAAATTATACGATGGCGATCTGCAGGCACAGCTTGCCAAACTGCGGGTGCAGCTAAAAGTTGCCAAAGAAACTTTAGAAAGATATGAAGCCTTGCTGAAGATCGGTGGTGTAAGTGTTCAGGAAATTGAAATGTATAAACTATCGGTAAATAATATACAGGCCGATATGAATATTGTACAAACCAATATTGCCAGAACCTCGTTAAGAGCGCCTTTCAGCGGTAAGTTGGGACTTCGCAATATCAGTATCGGAGCCTATGTTACACCTGCAACTACCATCAGCACCTTAAGAAAGGTGAGCCAGCTTAAAATGGAATTTACAGTGCCTGAAAAATATGGTGTGGGTATGAAACCAGGCGGACAGGTGGAGTTTGGTATGGAAAACAATAGCAAGACCTATTCGGCCAGGATCATTGCAACCGAAAATAATATTGCCGAAGAAACAAGAAGCCTGAAGGTAAGAGCCGTGGTTACAAACGGCGATGCACAGCTGATTGCCGGTGCATTTATAAAAGTAAAAATAGCCCTGGGAGAAAACAATGCCGCATTGATGATACCATCGCAGGCCGTCATTCCTAAGGCAAGAAATAAGCAGGTGATTGTGTACAGGAGTGGCATTGCCAGCATGGAAACCGTAACTACCGGTATCCGTGATTCTTCGATGGTTGAAATTACATCGGGACTGAAGGCAGGTGATACTGTTTTAATTACCGGGCTGTTAACCACCAAGCCCGGCGCCAAAGTGATCATCAATAAAGTTAATAAACCATAAAAAGGTTATAAGTGAATATATCCGAACTCAGTTTAAGGCGGCCGGTAATGGCGATGGTACTCAGTATCATCATCATCTTATTTGGCTTTATCGGTTTTAAATTCCTGGGGGTAAGAGATTACCCGGCCATTGATCCGCCCAATATCAGTGTTCGTACTTCCTATGCCGGCGCTAATTCCGATATCATTGAATCGCAGATAACCGAACCTTTGGAAAAAGCTATCAATGGTATTGCAGGTGTAAAAAATATCACTTCTTCCAGCAGCCAGGGCAGCAGCAATATCAATGTGGAATTTGAACTGGGCTCCGACCTGGAAGGTGCGGCCAATGATGTACGTGATAAGGTATCGCAGGCGGTTCGTTCGCTGCCCGAAGATCTAAATGCACCACCGGTTGTATCCAAAGCCGATGCCAGCTCCGATCCTATCCTGGCCATGACGGTGCAGAGCAATACCCGCAACCAGCTGGAAGTAACCGAGTTTGCCAACAATAATCTTTTAGAAAGATTACAGACCATTCCTGGTGTAAGTGGTATCAATATCTGGGGCGAAAAAAGATATGCTATGCGTATCTGGTTCAATACCGACCAGATGAGTGCATACGCTATTACATTTGCCGATATACAGAATGCGCTCACCAGGCAAAACGTGGAGCTTCCTTCCGGAAAGATATCGGGCAATGCAACGGAATTATCGGTACGTACATTTGGTAAAATAAATACCGAAGAGGAATTTAAGAATGTAATCATTAAAAATGTAAACGGCACGGATATACATTTAGGTAACGTAGCCGATGTGGTACTGGGACCCGAAAACGAAGAATCCGTTTTAAAGGAAAGTGGCGTACCCATGATAGCGCTGGCTATCATTCCCCAGCCGGGCTCAAATTATGTTGCCATCTCCAATGAATTTTATAAAAGGCTGGAGCAGATCAAAAGAGATGTTCCGGAAGATATCAATATACAGATAGCACTGGACCAGACCAAGTTCATCAAAAAATCAATTTCAGAAGTAAAGGAAACATTGCTTGTTGCCTTGTTGCTGGTTATTCTTATCATCTATTTGTTCTTCCGCGACTGGCTCATTGCCTTCAGGCCATTGATAGATATACCGGTTTCACTGATCGGTGCCTTCTTCATCATGTACCTGTTTGGCTTTACCATTAATGTATTGACCCTGCTGGCCATTGTACTGGCAACAGGTTTGGTGGTGGATGATGGTATTGTGGTTACAGAAAATATTTATAAAAAGATGGAAGCCGGCATGGACAAATGGCGTGCTGCCCGGGAAGGTTCCAAGGAAATATATTTTGCCGTTATCTCCACTTCCATCACACTGGCAGTGGTATTTCTGCCTATCATTTTCTTACAGGGTTTTGTAGGCCGCCTGTTCCGTGAGTTTGGAATGGTGGTAGCCGGTGCTGTATTAATTTCTGCATTGGTCTCTTTAACCTTAACGCCGGTACTGAATGTGCTGATGACGAAGAAAAAACCCAAGCATTCTAAATTTTATGAAAGAACCGAGCCCTTCTTCCGCGGTATGGAAAACGGGTACAGGAGATTGCTGAAAGGCTTTATGAAAGTGCGGGCTGCTGCCTTCATCATCATCCTGGTATGCTTTGCCATCATTTATATTATCGGTAGCAGTATACAATCAGAACTGGCACCCATGGAAGACCGCAGCCAATTTAGGCTGCAGGTAACTGCACCTGAAGGAACGGCTTACGATTATATGGACAGGTATATGGATAAGCTGGGTAAGTTCATGGTTGATTCGGTTGCCGAAAAAGATGTGGTGATATCACTTACTGCACCCGGTTTTGTAAGCGGTGCCGTTAATTCAGGATTTGTAAGGGTTACCCTGGTTGATCCGGGTAAAAGAAAAAGATCGCAGCAGCAGATCGTAGATATGGTAAACAAAAATCTGCCAAAGTTCAATGAAGGCAGGGCCTCTGTTATACAGGAGCAAACCATCTCTGTGAACCGCCGTGGCGGTTTGCCCGTGCAGTTTGTGTTGCAGAATGTAAACTTCGATAAGCTAAAGGCCATCCTTCCTAAATTCCTGGAAGAATGTAATAATAACCCGGTTTTTATGACGCCTGATGTAGATCTTAAATTCAATAAACCTGAATTAAGGATCATCATCGACCGGTTGAAAGCAAGCGCCCTGGGCATAACTGTACAAGACATTAATGAAGCATTGCAACTGGCATTGAGTAACCGCCAGCTGGGTTATTTTATGAAAGATGGAAAACAATATGTGGTGATGGGACAGGTTGACCGTAATGAAAGAGATGATCCGTCTGATCTGAAATCTATTTATGTGCGTAACAACGCCGGCAACCAGATACCGCTCGATAACCTGGTTAGTTTTGAAGAGGACAACAGCCCCCCTACTATCTACCATTTTAACCGTTACAAATCAGCCACTATTTCTGCCGGGCTGGCACCAGGTAAAACAGTAGGCGATGGTATTAAAGCCATGCAGGCCATCGCTAAAAAATTACTGGACGAAAGTTTCAGTACAGCGCTCAGCGGCTCATCACGTGATTATGCCGAAAGCGGCAGCAATACCAGCTTTGCATTTATACTGGCATTGATACTGATCTTCCTTATCCTGGCAGCACAGTTCGAAAGTTTTATTGACCCGATCATCATTATTACAACCGTACCACTGGCTATCGCAGGTGCATTGTTATCATTACAAATATTCGGACAAACACTCAACATATTTTCACAGATAGGCATGATCATGCTGATAGGCCTGGTGACCAAGAACGGAATTTTAATTGTGGAGTTTGCCAATAAGCAACAGCTTACGGGCATGAAGAAGATCCCTGCTGTGATGGAAGCTGCTGTGGCCAGGTTCCGTCCTATTTTGATGACCAGCCTGGCTATGGCTTTGGGCGCATTGCCACTGGCATTATCATTGGGTGATGCATCTACCAGCCGTATACCGCTGGGTATAGTTATTGTGGGCGGTATCATGTTCTCGTTGATACTAACATTATTTGTGATACCAGCTATGTATTCTTTCCTGTCGTCAAAGAAAAAGAAGAACGCATTGGAGGAGATGGATGAAGCCGCAGCAGGGGAAAAGAAACCAGTTGAAAGACCAGATGAGGTTGAGAAAACTGATACAGGCAAAGAAGAAAAAGATATTATTTAATTTGAAAGATAGTAATTGAAAAAACAGAAGATGGCCCGTTATTCTAAAATATGGATTTCTTTTTTGCTGATGCTTGTTTTTGGTCCGCAATTATCTGCCCAAAACAAACTAACGGTTGAGCAGGCTATTGCTGCCACTATTGAAAACAATTACGATATCCAGTTACTGCGCAACGATTCCAGTTCTTATGCACTGGATAAATCCTATGCACGTGCTGCCTTTTTACCCAGGCTAAATGCAACCACCGGACTGGTCTTTAACAACAACAATCAAAAACAAAAACTGGCCGATGGTACCAAACGGCAGGGCAACGGCCTGCGTTCCAGCAACCTTAGCGGCTCTGTACAGCTTAACTGGACTGTGTTTGATGGCTTTAAAATGTTTGCCACCCGCGATAAGTTAAATGAGTTTGTAAAACTGGGTGAGTTAAATATCAAAAACCAGGTGGTAAACAGTGTGGCAACGGTAATCAATAATTATTACAACATTGTTCGTCAGAAGCAGCAGTTAAAAGCTATTGAAGAACAAATGAGCATTAATGAAGAAAGGGTAAAACTGGCCGAAAAGAAATTCAGCGTAGGCCTGGGCGCCAAGCCAGATATTTTGCAGGGCAAGGTTGATCTGAATGCACAAAAAGCAGCACGACTTAAACAACAAACATTGATCGATCAGCTAAAAGAACAACTGAACCAGCTGATGAATGTGGAACTGAACACCCGCTACGAAGTGGAAGACAGTATTGTTTTTAAAGATGAGATCATACTAGGCGATATTATGGGTACCGTAGAGGCAAGCAATCCGCAGCTGCAACTTATCAAAAAGAATATCGATATTGGTAAACTTACTTTAAAAGAAAGAAAAGCCGATCGTTACCCTGTTGTAAGCATCAACTCGGCCTACAATTATTCCAAAGTAAATAACCAGACGGTTATCAACAGCTTTACACCCCTGTTCACCCGCAATAATGGTTTTAATTATGGTATTGGTGTAACCATCCCTATTTTCAACAACTACAATGTAAAACGCCAGATACAGCAGGCCCAGCTGGATATTGATTACCTCAACATCAGTTACAAAAATCAAAAAACAAAGATCGACCTGGCTATTACCAATGCTTTTAAAGATTACGATCTGCAAAAGAAAACTTTGGCGCTGGAAGAAGAAAATATACTGCTGGCCAAAGAGAATGTATTCATAGCCCTCGAAAGATTAAGGCTCGGTATCTCTACCTATCTTGAACTGAGAGAGACACAAAAAAGTTTAGAACTTGCCTACGACCGGTTAATTGCCGCACGCTACAATACCAAACTTGCAGAAACGGAATTGCTGCGATTGAAGGGTGATCTGTTGAAATAATTAAGTTAGTGGTTTGTTGTTGGTGGTTGGTGGTTTTTTAACTTTGAAGAAAATTTCCAATGGCAACCATTACAAAATTTGAAGACCTCGAAATTTGGCTATTGTCAAGAGAATTATCAAAAGATATCTATTCCCTTACCTTTATTGAACCCATCAAAAGTGATTTTCGTTTGAGAGATCAGATGCGTGGAAGTTCGGGTTCAATCATGGATAATATTGCAGAAGGATTTGAAAGAGGAAGTAAACTGGAATTCATTAATTCCCTGGGGTATTCAAAAGGCGAAGTGGGAGAATTAAAATCACAATTGTATAGAAGTTTAGATAATAAATACATAACCCAGGAAATATTTGATAATTTATACAGCAAAGCAGATATACTTACAAAAAAAATTACTGCATTTATTTCCTACCTTAACAGTTCCAATATCAAAGGGCAAAAATTCAGGAACAGAACCTAAAATAAGAATAACCACAAACAACAAACCATAAACAACAAACCAACAGAAAATGAGCAATCCTTTAGTAGGTATAGTAATGGGCAGCGAAAGCGACCTTGATATTATGAAAGGCGCAGCCGAAATGCTTCGCCAGTTTGAAGTAGAACCTGAGTTAACCATCGTATCTGCACACCGCACACCTGAGCGCCTGCGAGAGTATGCCAGCAAAGCAAAAGAACGCGGTTTAAAAGTAATTATTGCTGGTGCCGGTGGCGCAGCGCATTTACCCGGTATGATTGCTGCACAAACTATCTTACCCGTAATTGGCGTTCCTGTAAAATCCAGCAACAGTATGGATGGCTGGGATTCTGTACTCTCTATTTTACAAATGCCTTATGGTGTACCTGTTGCTACCGTTGCGCTGAATGGTGCAAAAAATGCCGGCATATTGGCTGCACAGATATTGGCCCTGCACGATCCTTCCATCGCCGGCAAACTGGAAGCCTTTAAAGAATACCAGGATGATATTGTGATGGAAAGCGTGAAGAATGTGAAGAGCTTTGGGTTCAGGAATGAGTTTGATTGATCCCGATCGGTGTAAGAAAACAGACTAATGAATATTTGAAAATGAAAAAAATCATTGTTGTATTTATTTTCTGTTTCATAACCGGATCGGTTACAGCGCAGGATGAAACAGTCATTATTGATTCTTTACTAAATCAAACAGCGTCAAAGAAAAATACCCGATTTCAAAAAATAGTGATCGGCAACAGGCGCAATGGTATTGCCTATTTCTACCCCAAATCAACCAGGACTGTATTTTCTATCGTCAAAAGAATTGATTATTCCAGTTCCCGCATGCACCAGGATTCGGCATATGAATATAAATATTTCTTTCTCGATGATAAATTGGTAAAAGTGATCCATAGCAGGACAAGGATCAAGCCTTTTCGGAGAGGTTATACCTATTTATATTTCAAAAATAATGAGCTGATCGGCCACAAAGAATTTTTAGATTATCCGGCAACCAACATGGCATATGTATTATCTGAATCGGAATTACTTTTAGCAAAGGCTAAAGAGTTGATCAATAACAAATGAATAATGTTCAAATCACAGATCTTATCCTAATCCTAAACTGATAATAGTCGATCCTTTTTTATTGGTCGCCCAAGCAACCACAAACTACAAACCTCCAACCACCTACCCTCTCGCAATATTCATTTTTCTATTCCCCTTAAATCAGGTAAATTTAGTTCACATAAATTCTTCTATGCCTGAACAAGATCAAACCAACTCCCGCAGGGACTTTCTTAAAAAATCAACCGCCATTGCAGCGCTGAGCCTGGCATCTCCGGTATTGGCAAAAGCCGCTGAGCACGATGAAAAGATAGCGGCCCTCTTTGAACAGATACCGCTGAAGCTGGAAGTGAACGGCGTGATTCATTCTTTATCTGTTGAACCAAGGGTAACCCTGCTGGATCTGCTGCGTGAACAATTACACCTGATGGGTACCAAAAAGGGTTGCGACCATGGCCAGTGCGGTGCCTGCACTGTTCACGTGGATGGCAAACGCATCAACTCCTGTTTATCGCTGGCAGTGATGAATGAAGGAAAAAAGATAACTACCATTGAAGGCCTGGCCAATGGCGATAACCTGCACCCCATGCAGGAAGCATTTATTAAGCATGATGGTTTTCAATGCGGCTATTGTACACCGGGACAAATCATGTCGGCCGTTTGTTGTGTAAAAGAAGGGCATGCAAACAGTCCCGATGAAATAAGAGAATACATGAGCGGAAACATCTGCCGCTGCGGTGCCTATCCCAATATTGTAGATGCTATTATGGATGTACAAAAAGGAGGGCAAAGCTTATGATAAACTTTGATTACCAGAGAGCATCCTCTGCCAAAGCTGCTGTTGATGCAAAAGCAAAAAGCCCTTCATCTCAATTCATAGCAGGCGGCACCAATTTGGTTGATTTGATGAAGAGAGGTGTAACAGCTCCTGAAAAAATTATCGATATAAATGGTTTGCCTTTAAAACAAATTACTGCCGATGCAAAAGGCATAACCATTGGTGCATTGGTAACAAACAGCGAGGTTGCTGAACATCCACTCATCAAAACAAAATACCCTTTGCTTGCACAGGCAATCAACGCAGGCGCATCTGCACAGTTACGCAATATGGCAACCGTAGGCGGCAATATGATGCAACGCACCCGCTGCTCTTATTTTTATGATACTACCATGCCTTGCAATAAACGCGAACCTGGCACCGGCTGCGCTGCCATTGGCGGACAAAACCGCATGCATGCCATCTTCGGCACATCCGATAAATGCATTGCTGTACATCCTAGTGATATGTGTGTGGCACTGGTGGCATTAGATGCAGCTGTACACATCACCGGACCGAAGGGAGACAGAAAAATACTGTTCAGCGATTTTCACCGCCTGCCTGGCGATACACCCGAATTGGATAATAATTTACAAAAGGGAGAACTGATAACAGCCGTTCATATCCCTGCCAATACGTTTAACAAATTTCATTATCTGAAAATAAGAGACCGCTCTTCCTATGCATTTGCACTGCTGTCAGCAGCAGTTGCCCTGGAGATTTCTGACGGCAATATCAGCAATGCAAAGCTTGCTATGGGTGGTGTAGCGCATAAGCCCTGGAGACTAACTGCGGTTGAAAAATTTCTTATCGGCAAACCTGCAAACAAAGAAACTTATGAAGCAGCAGCCAACATAGCCATGGAAGGCGCCACTACTTTCGGAAAAAATAATTTTAAAATTAAGACGGGTAAAGCAGCTGTAATGGAAGCTTTGCAGCAGGCATCACAAAAAATTGGATAATCGCTTTCAACAATACACAATGGATAAAGATCTTTTTATAACCGAAACCTACCCTGCCGACGACCGTGTAGATGGCGTTGATAAAGTTACCGGCAAAGCCAGGTATGCAGCCGAACACAAACTGGATAATTTAGCTTATGCCGTTTTTGTTTGCAGCACCATTGCCAAAGGCTCCATCAAAAACATGATACTGGCCGATGCAAAACGGGCAGCCGGTGTGCTGGATATTATTTATTACGGCAATTGTCCGGATGTGCCGGGCTACAACCCATACAGCAAAGACCCTAACAAAAAAGGTTATGAGTGGTGGGGATTAAAACCCTTCAATACCAACCAGGTTTTCAGCAATGGCCAGCCCATTGCCATGGTAATTGCCGATACGCTGGAAAGAGCCGTGCACGCTGCTTCGCTGGTAAAGGCCCAGTACATTAAAGAAGACAGCGATACCGATTATGAAGCAGCCAAAGCCGACGATACAAAGTTGAAAAAGCCAGGCGAATACAAACGCGGTGAAGCAAATGCCTACAAAAAAGGAGAAGTAAGTATTGAGGCAGAATATACCCTGCCCATTGAAACCCATAACCCCATGGAACTGCATGCCACCATTGCCGCCTGGGATGGCGATGATAAACTGACCGTGTACGATAAATCGCAGGGGCCCAAGGGCACACAGCGTGACCTGGCAAAGAACTTTGGCCTGGACGAAAAGAATGTTCGGGTGGTTACCGAATACGTGGGCGGTGCTTTCGGCAGTGCCCTGCGCAGTTGGCCTCATGTGCCTGCAGCAGTGATAGCAGCCAAAAAATTAAAGCGCCCCGTAAAACTGGTCCTTACCCGTGAGCAGATGTTTACCACCGTTGGTTACCGCCCCTATGCCTGGCAAAAGATCGGCATCAGCGCCGGTAAAGATGGAAAGCTGAGTGGCATTACACACCATGCCGTAAGCATTACATCACGTTATGAAGATTTTGGAGAAGGCATTGTAAACGTGTCGCAGTTTTTGTATAACAGTCCCAATGTAAATACCAGCTACCGCCTGTTACCGATGGATGTAAACACACCCACCTGGATGCGTGGACCCGGCCCGGCCACCGGTTGCTTTGCGCTGGAATCTGCATTGGACGAGCTGAGTTACAAACTAAACATCGATCCCATTGAACTGCGGCTCATCAACCATGCCGATATCAATCCCGTGAACAAACTTCCCTGGACCACCAAGTTCCTCAAAGAATGTTATGCCCTGGGCAAGGAAAAAATTGGCTGGCAAAACCGACCCACCGTTCCCGGTAGTGTAAAAGAAGATGGTATGCTGGTGGGTTATGGTATGGCAGGCGGTGTGTTTGGTGCCGGCCGCGGACAGGCAACTGCCAAAGGCATCCTCAATGCAGAAGGCAATTTAATTTTACAAAGTGCCGTAAGCGATATGGGTCCCGGCACTTCTACTGCCATGGTAAGCATGGGTGCACAGTTCATGCAACTGCCGGCTAACAAAATAAGTTTTCAGCTGGGCGATACCGACCTGCCCAATGGCCCCACGCAGGGCGGCTCCGGCACTACTTCTGCCATTGGTACTGCCATCAGTGCTGTATGTGCAGCCTTGCAGCAAACCCTAAAAGAAATGGCCATTGCCAGTGTGCCAGCTTTTGCCAATCAAAAACCCGAAGCACTCAAATACGAGAAAGGAATTGTTTCTGTTACAGACAACGCATCTGTAAATATCTCTTACACCGATATTTTAAAAACAGCCAACAAGCCCGATATAGAAGTGATCAAAGAATCGGGCCGTGCCAGTGCCGAAGCGCAGAAATACGCCATGAATTCCTTTTCTGTGCATTTTGTAAAACTGCACGTGCATCCTGTTACCGGTGTTATTAAACTCAAACACATTGTTTCTGCTGCCGATGCCGGCAAGATCATCTCTGAAAATACAGCCCGCAGCCAGATGATTGGCGGAGCTGTTGGTGGTATTGGCATGGCTCTTACCGAAGAAGTATTAATGGATAACCGCTATGGCCGCTACACCAATGCCAACTTTGCCGATTACCATGTACCTGTGAATGCCGATGCGCCCCCCATGGATGTGGTATTTGTAAACAAGGCCGATAATATCATCAGTCCCACCGGTGCCAAAGGCATTGGCGAAATTGCCCTGGTGGGTGTGGCCCCTGCCATTGCCAATGCGGTGTATAATGCAACAGGGAAAAGGGTTAGGAATTTGCCGATTACGCCGGATAAGTTGATTTGATGCCGGACAAGGGCTACCAACCTTTGAAAGGTTGGTAGCCCTATCAACACTGGTTATCGAAGTCGGAAATGTTTTTTTGGGACAAGCATTTGTACTGAGCGTAGCCGAAGTATCATGGCAGCATCGTTGTGTCACTCACTTGTACGGCATATAAATATTGAGCATTTATCTAAGCATAGTTATGGAAATATAGTTCATGGGCATCATAAAAATAATTAAGCCATTCCAATGAGAAGACTTCTATTCTATGTTATTCTGATATGCAATCTATCGTGCAATATGCACGCTCCCAAAGATACAACCAGCTTTAAAACATTGGTTCCAGATGAATCTCTTGGGCAATTCAACGATCTTGAATTTGGCATCCGTAGGAGTCGCATGGTTAATTTGCCTTTACTTTATAAAGGAGTTGATAGTTTTGAAGTGAGGATATGGAATTTTGGAATATGGTCTCCATGGCAAGTTGTTTCTCTACGATATCTTGAAAATAGATGGATTGTATGTGAATATACTTACCAGATAAATTCAAGAGACCTGGTTGATAGTGTGGGAATTTCTTGCAAAACAATACAACCAGCTATAGCAGGTGCAATTGAAAATATTTTAACACAGGATAGTATTTTAAACCTCCCTTCTCAAACAGCTATTCCAAATTTTAAAGATAATTCAGCAGATGGTGATACTTATTTTATAGAAATTGCAACAAAAAAATTTTATAAAACATTAGGATATCACAATCCTCAATATTACAACGACAAGTATAACAAGCAGTTTTTACAACTTCTTAAATTTTTAGAATTGCACTTCAAGTTTTTCCACATATATTCTCCTGGTTCTTAGTACTGTTTTAAACAATCAATTTTTAGTCTTAAATTTATCTTACCAGATAAACCTTATCACATAACTTATGTCCACCACTCCCGAACACGACCAGAAGTTTGCAAAACTCATCTTCGCGTCCGTATATCCCATGTACGTAAAAAAAGTAGAAGCAAAAGGCCGCACTGAAGCCGAATTAAAACAGGTAATAGAATGGCTAACGGGCTTTAACAACAAAAAGCTGCAGCAACTTATTAAAGACAAAGTAATTTTTGAAGAATTCTTTAAGCAGGCTACTTTAAACCCAAATGCACATTTGATTACAGGTATGATCTGCGGCTATCGTATAGAAGACATTACTACTCCTTTAACCAAACAGTCCCGCTACCTGGATAAACTGGTAGATGAGTTGGCGAAAGGAAGGAAGATGGAGAAGATACTACGTTCCTAAGCATGGAATAAAATCAAATAAGCATGCGCAAACTTCAAATGAGAATGCGCAAACTTAAAATAGCCGTACGCTAACTTCAAATGAGCGTACGCAAACTTCAAATAAGCGTACCCAAACTTCAAATGACCATACACAAACTTCAAATAAGCATACCCTAACTTCAAATGAGAATGCGCAAACTTAAAATAGCCGTACGCTAACTTCAAATAAGCGTCCGCTAACTTCAAATGACCATACCCAAACTTCAAATGAGCGTACCCAAACTTCAAATGACCATGCACAAACTTCAAATAAGCGTACCCAAACTTCAAATAGCCGTACGCTAACTTCAAATGAACGTACCTAAACTTCAAATGACCATACCCAAACTTCAAATGAACGTACCTAAACTTCAAATGGCTGTACCAAGACTTCAAACAGACATCCATAATCCTCACATAAAACCATGTTCCGCTACTTATATACCACATGATTCACCAAATCAGTTTTTAATTATACATTTACCCGGGCTTTCAATACACAAAACTGCAGACCGTACAATACCATGCAAAAAACAATTACCACAGTCCTGCTCTGCCTTGCATACAACTTTTGCCTCGGGCAAAAACACAGGCCGGTTTCATTATATCTTTCAACCCAGTATAACAAAACCCTGTACGATGTTACCAAGGGCAATAATCCCTGGAGTATCGGGCTGGGCCTGCAGGCATTTATAAACATCAGCCCAAAGATTAAGCCCACGGCTGAGCTTACAGGCGATGCTTATCTTATGAATGACAAGGTTCTCAGGTTCGACTCTACCGGAAATGCACTGAATAATATTGAGGGAATGGTAAATCTTTTTGCAGGGCTTTCTTTTAACCCCGTAAAGCCTGTGTACATTTCAGTGCTGGGCGGGCCCTCTTTTGTTGGCGGACAAACCAGGTTAGGCATAAAACCGTCTGTGGGCTTTTATTTTCCCGGCTCTAAAAAGTTTACTGCAAAGGTCTCCTACATCAATATCTTTAACCGGGGTGAAACTACAAAGCATAATTTTGGTTCACTAAGTATTGCTGTTGGCTTCAGACTATTTTAATCACGTAGTAATTTTATGAAACGATCTTTTGTCGTCGCTTGTTTGGCTTTTACAACATGCTTCAGCCTGCCTGTTTTTTCTCAGGGTAAAATTGAACAATCTAAGCAGGAGTTAAAACAGGGCGGTAAAAAGCCCGATGCCCCTGCCAGCCAGCCTGCACCTTCGTCAAAAACTGATGATAATAAAACCATTGGCGAAACTTTTTTTGAAGGCGTTGCCAAAGTATTTTTATACATCACCTATTACTCAACCATTGGCAGTTATAAAACCGAGAACCACCTGCATAGCCCGGTTACTGCATATCCCTATTACAACAAACAGTCGGGCAATTATGAAAAGCCCGATACAACTGCCCGTAAAAAAAGTCACTTCCGTTTGGATGCTGCTTACCAGTTCCTGTACTCCAATAAAAACCTTACAGGCAACCAATTTACGATCAACATACGCCCCTTTCAGTATTTCTATGTACAGGGGCAGTACCGGCTGCTTACCGAAAAAGTAAACAACAAAAAACAAAACCTTTCCCTGTTCAATGCATCTCTTTGTTACGACAGGATGCGGTTCGAAAAATTCAACCTGGGCTGGAGTGCAGGCGTATGTTATATTGCTGATGATGTAAAAAGAGCCGGATTTTCTGCGGGGTTGAATGCCGAAGCTTTTATAATAAAGCCGGTGAGCATCTATGCATACAAACAATGGGGATCCATTCACCGGGTGGCCGTTAACCAGTTTGAAACAGGTGCAAAGGTTCACCTGCATAGGTTTCATATCAACGCAGGCTATCAGCATGTAAAGATAGGCAGTCCCCTATATGATTATGGTTTTTTAGGAGTGGGCGTACGTTTATAAAATCCCCTGCCAGCTATATATCTGCAACATCATAGTTCCTGCAGCCTGGCCTTAACAGCCTTATAACATCATAAAATATATTTACCCTTTTTTGTGCTTAACTTTACTCAAATGTTTTTATACAAATGAGAAGACCATTACTTGCCGTTGTTCTTATTGCTTTTTCTTTTACTGTGCAGGCACAAAAACTGGATGCAAAAATTGCACAGGCAGTGCAGGTGGTGTACAACCAGTACAGTAAATTCTTCGACAGCAGCCTGCTTCCAAAACATGTGGTACTCGACAGGAATAAGAGTTACCTGGTAAACAGCCAGACCCAAAAGATAAAAACCATGGCCCTGGCCGATGAAAGTTTTGTGTTTGATGAGTTCAACCTTTCCTTTGCCATTGTGTACAAGGGCGATACCATCCGGCATTTACCCACCTGCCGGTTAGATACGTACGGCACCCTGATGGCATTGGGCACGCCCTCCAATCCTGTGCAACATGGCGATGTGCTGCCTCCCTATACAGAACTGGTAAAAGGCAATATCAAATTCGGTTATAAAAAATTGCATGACCTGTTGCAAAAAATGAATGTACAAGCCACAGCTATTAATCTTATAAAAACTCAACCGGAGGCTGATGCAAAACGGTCATATACCTGGGAAGTAACTACTGCCTGCCCCGAAATTAAATGCAAACAGCTACTGGTATCAGCTGCAAACGGACAGGTGCTTGGCGAAAAAACTCCTTAAGCATATCAATACATAAAAAAAGTTCGTGCAGTAAACACGAACCAGGTAAATATGCTGAGCCGGTAATTACGAACCGGTAATATATTGCTCCATATGCCCGATAATGGCTTTCTGTTCCTTGATGATCGATCTTACCACATCTCCTATAGAAATAATGCCCACCAGTTTGCCTTCATCAACCACAGGCAAATGCCTGATGTATTTCCCGGTCATCAGTTCCATACATTCGTCAATGCTGCTGGCTGTAGATACGGTGAACAGGTTACCCGTCATGATCTCCCCAATAGCTGTATCCCTCGATGATTTGCCCTTAAGTACCACTTTACGGGCATAATCTCTTTCGGTGAAAATGCCAGCCAGTCTGTCGCCTTCCATCACCAGCAGGGCGCTTACATTTTTCTCAACCATCAACTCAAGTGCATGGTAAACAGTGGTATCGGGTGTAATGGTAAATATTGCATTACCCTTACTGTCCAGTATGTTTTTTACAGTTGCCATAAATAAGCTTTTGAATATAGTTAAAAGAAAGTGAGCCTATTAAAAATACACTTTTTCAGGCAAAATCAAAAGTAAACCTTCAGCTTAATAAGATGCAAGGTGAATTATTGTACTTCCAGTATCACAAACTCCTGCTCAAGCGCCAGGGAGTGGTTGTATACATTCCTGATAAACTCACTGCCCCATTTGGCATAAAAGGGCATCAGGTTCTCGATACGTTCCTGAAGATTATGATGAGGGAACAACTGTTCCTTTAGTTTATGTAGCTGGCGTTGCTGTGCTTCAAATTTTTTCTTTTCGGCACGCAGCATTTTCTTTTCAAGCGCATTCATTTTTTTAATGGCCTGTGCATGCAGCGAGGCGGTGTGTTTTTCAAGTGTAACATCCACGGCTCCCACTGTTAACAATAACCGGTCGTAAAAATCATCCAGCTCCTTTTTTTCTTTGTCCAGGCTCAGTTGCACTTCGCTGTCTCTTTTTACCAGCAAATTCAGCAATTCAGTTTCTGTTTTAAAAAGTTCGGCAGGCTTAAACCCTAAACTGCTGATCTTTGATACATGGTTTTTCTCTGCCAGTAAAAAAGAATTGCGTAAAACCAATACCGGAAAAGGAACCTGCACAGCAGCAAAAACATTTTTCAGTTCAAGCCAGTAAGCGATCTCTCCTCCACCGCCAATAAAAGCAATATTGGGTAATATCATTTCCTGGAAAACCGGCCGCAGTATTACATTGGGACTGAAACGCTCGGGGTGTGTATGAAGTTCTTCTATTATTTCAGGTTCGGTAAAAGCCTGTTCGCTGTTTACTATCGACCATTTGCTATTAGCTGCCTCAATACGTTCCCTGCTGTCGTTTTTTAAATAGAACATATTCAGTTCCCGGCCGCCGGCCTGCACTTTATATTCCTTGGGAAAACGATTGGCTGTTTCTTTTACTATGCTGTGAGAGAACTGTTCTTTTAATTCTTTTTCAGTAACAGGAATGAACGCCCTTTTATAATCTGCATCATCTGGCAGTAAAATGATCAGCCCGTATTCTCCAAATAAAGCATTTACTAATTTAAAAGTTGCCTGTTCTATTGTAGTGCCCTCTGTATAGCAGGCTTTCATCTGGCTGGTTATTTCTTTACCAAAAGGATACACCGCAATTTCTCCTTCAATCATATCCAGCATCTGTATCAATGCCTTATCCACCTTCATCCTTCCAACAGCACCCGATTGGTTTGTCTTCCATTCGTGTTTAATACCATTGATATAAACATGCCCCAGCTCATCCAGGTCGGCGTCTTCACTTCCCATATAATACACCGGTACAAAATCATTTTCTGGCATGGTTGCTTTCAGTTTTTCACAAAGCCTGATAGCGTGCAGTATCTTGTAAATAAAATACAGGTGGCCGGTAAATATATTAGGCTGATGGGCCGTGGTTACGGTAAAACAATTACTGTTTGCAAGCAATGCGATATGCTGTTGTTGCTTTGCCGTGATCTGTTGATTGCTGTAATGCTTTTGTAAAGTATCAGTTAGCAGTTTTCGGTCTGTGGCAAATGATCGTCTTGCTTCAATAGCCGCCTGAATTCCCTTTGCAGAAACCGGATGGGTGTAAAAATTATTTAGTTCTTCCCGGTTGCCAAGATAATCCAGTATGATCCTGGAATAAAACCCTGTTTCTTCGTAAGCAATTGCAGTAGATGTAGCGTTCATTAATGATTTTTAACCCGATGCCAAATTTAAGCAACAAACTTACACCAATCAATAAAAATAAAAGATGGTAATTTGTTAATTGTGCCGGAAGTAATTTCCGGATGTACTTGCATTTTTCAGAAAAATATTCTTTTTTGCAATACAGACAGAAATTACTCACCCAAAAAATTGCTTATGAACAAAAAACAATGGAGCGTTATGCTCATGCTGGTGTTATGTATAACAATGCTATCTTTTTTTAACGCCTGCAACAACAACGAAAGCAAAGCCCCTGTTGATTCTGCCCAAAAAGACTCCGTAGCAAAAATGATAGAACGGGGCTACTACCTGGCCCATCATGTAACACTTTGTATGGATTGCCACAGCCAGCGTGACTGGACAAAGTTTTCTGGTCCGCCAAAACCAGGCACCGAAGCCATTGGTGGCGATTCCTTTGATATGAAGCTGGATGTTCCGGGAGTGATTTATGCCCGCAATATTACCAGCGATACCGTAAACGGTATTGGTAAATGGACAGATGCAGAAATTGAAAGAGCCATTACCAAAGGCATCAGTAAGAATGGTGATACACTTTTTCCACTGATGCCCTACCCGCATTATAATGGCATGGGCAAAGATGATATCCGGGCTATCATCGCCTATATACGTACACTAAAACCCAACAGCAATAAAGTTCCGGATAGAAAACTGATGATACCCATGGCGCTGGCTTATCCGCCACTGCAAAGCCAATCGTTGGAAAAAAATGTAAAGCCCGATATGGCAGATATGGTCAAATATGGCGCCTATGTTATGAACAGTGCCGCCTGTATGGATTGCCATACACCAATGGACAGGGGTCAGTTTGTAATGACAAAATATATGGCTGGCGGCAGAAAAATGGATCTTGGCAGCTTTATCGTTACCACGCCTAATATAACACCTGATACTGCCACCGGCATTGGCAAATGGACCGAGCAGATGTTCCTGGACAAGTTCAAATTGTACAGGGATCATGCAGTATATTCATCCAACCCTGGTAAAAATAATTCGGTAATGCCCTGGAGTATGTACGCCAATATGGATGATTTTGATATTAAAGCCATATACAGGTACCTGCGAACAATACCGGCCGTAAACAACCATATCGATAAGTATCCTTTGTAAAAAGGTATTTATAAAAAAAGCCCCCTGGTATTCCGGGGGGCTTTTTTATACAACTTCTCCTTCAATGTCGTAATCGTATGCCTTTGTAATTTTTACTTGCACAAATTCACCTATGGCTAATTTCTTTTTACTCTGTATGATCACTTCATTGTCCACTTCTACACTATCAAACTCAGTGCGTCCTAAATAGCGGCCGGCTTCTTTTTTATCAATCAATACTTTAAATGTCTTGCCTACTTTTTCCTGGTTCTTTTCGAGGCTTATCTCCTGCTGCACTTCCATAATTTCCTGTGCCCGTTCTTCCTTTTCTTCTGCAGATATGTTATCAACCATTGCATGTGCACTGGTTCCTTCTTCATGGCTGTAAGTGAAAATGCCTACACGGTCAAAGCGCATTTTTTGCAAAAAGGTTTTCAGTTCTTCTACGTCATCCCTTGTTTCACCGGGAAAGCCTGCGATTAGGGTTGTGCGCAAGCAAATATCCGGCATGCGGCTGCGTATCTCACCAATCAGATCTTCCATCTCCTCACGGGTTATCTGGCGTTTCATTAAGTTCAGCATATTGTTGGCCGCATGCTGTAAAGGCATATCCAGGTAATTACAGATATTGTCACGTTCTTTGATGGCATCAATAATTTCCAGCGGAAATTTAGATGGGTATGCATAATGCAGGCGTATCCACTCCAGTCCTTTTACATCTGCAAGGGCATGCAACAGTTTTGGTAATTCTCTTTTTTTGTAAATATCCAGACCATAATAAGTAAGCTCCTGGGCAATCAGCATTACTTCTTTTACTCCGCGGTCAACCAGGCGTTTTGCCTCATCCACCAACGATTCAATTGGCCGGCTTACATGCTGCCCACGCATCAGTGGTATAGCACAGAATGAGCAGGTGCGGTTGCAGCCTTCACTTATTTTCATGTAGGCATAATGCTGTGGAGTGTACAGCAGCCTTTCACCCATCAGGTCGTTCTTGTAGTCGGCATCAAAGGTTTTTAGTATGTTGGGCAATTCCATGGTACCGAAATAAGCATCCACTTCGGGTATCTCTTCTTCTAAATTATTTTTATAGCGTTCACTCAGGCAGCCGGTAACGTATACTTTATCCAGTTTGCCGCGGCGTTTCAGTTCTACCTGTTGTAAAATGGTGTTGATGCTTTCTTCCTTTGCTTTTTCAATAAACCCGCAGGTATTTACCACCACAATATTGTGATCTTTCTTCGCATTCTCGTGCACTACATCAATATCATTGGCAAGCAGTTGTCCGCTTAGTACTTCACTATCCACCATATTTTTACTGCAACCCAGTGTAATGATGTTTACCTTATCTTTTTTTATAGACTTTGTCTTCATAATTGGCGGCAAAGTTACGCTTTTACAGGCGCTTTTGTAAGGAGGCTTTTTTAATAATACCCGGAAAAAACTGTGATTTTTTGTAGCCTGCTGCGAATAATGGGTAAAATACTGTTATTTAGGATTGATGATACAAAAAGACAAAGACGAATTTTTAAGGCAGATAGAGGCTCATAAGCTTATCATTTATAAAATATGTAATTCGTATTGTAAAAATGTAAGTGACCGTGACGACCTGGCTCAGGAAATAATTTACCAGCTTTGGAGATCATTTCAGATTTATAATGGCAGCGTCAAATTCTCTACCTGGATGTACCGGGTGGCATTAAATGTGGCTATTACATTTTACCGAAAAACAAAAACAGCCATTGCTATTATTCAATTGGGCGAAACGGATACCGAATTTGAAGACAGTAGGGATGACAGCTCTGAATTAGAAAACAATAAGAACCTGTTGCAGCTATTTATTAATGAGCTGAAGGAACTGGAAAAAGCTTTAATGATACTTTACCTGGAGGAAAAGAGCTATAGTGAAATAAGCGAAATACTGGGCATTACAGAAACCAATGTAGCTACCCGGATACACAGAATAAAAGACAAACTCAAACAGAGATTTTCAACAATAAATAATTAAGACCATGGACGACGTTACTTTAAAAACACTTTGGAAAGCCCAGGATGAAAAACTGGATTGGACAATGAAACAGAATCTTTTCATTATTGAATCTATCCAAAAACAAAAAGCAGCATCAAAGCTAAATGGACTGGCAAGGTTAAAACTGGTGGCCGTTATCCTGGGAATTTTCTGGTCATTGTTCTTAGGGGTTTTAATTTATGGTAACCAGTTGCACAATATGTACTTTACAGTTTCTGTGGGCATGATCATGCTGATTACCATTGGAGCCATTATTGCCTATATCAGACAGATTGTACTTATCAGGGAACTGGATTACAGCCAGAGCATTACCAACACCCAAAAAAAGCTTTCCAAACTACAGGCATCTACTTTCAGCAGCCGGTTTATTGTTTTACAAACCCCATTTTACACAACCTGGTTCTGGAGCACCAAAATGATCCAGGCATCCGTCATTAAATTCTGTTTAATAGCCGTTCCCATCACATTGCTTTTTACGATACTAACAATCTGGCTTTATAAAAACCTCACACCACTTAACATGCACAAAAAATGGGTAAGCTACCTGCTAAAGAATGATCCGGAACACCTACCGGTAATACAGGCGCAAAAATTTCTTCACGAGATAGAAGAATTTAAAACGGCTTCATAAAAAAATACACTTATACAAAATCGAAAGGCTACCAGTCATTTATTGTAAATTAAAGAATATTTTTCTAAAAACCATAAATATTTATTGTTTATCAATAAATATTTACCTACTTTTGCTTTTCAATTTTAAAAACAAGCAATATGAGTACTAGAACAAGAACAGAAACAATTTTGCTGGTGATGAATATAATGGCCTGGATAACTTTTGTAGGCCTGATGATTGAAGCCGGCGCCATACTGGTGACCTTTGGCATAGGTTTATCAAACCCAGCGATGGTACCTAAGTTATACAAAGGAATGGATTGGGTTAACCTGAGGCAATATGATGTTTGGTATTATACCGGAATCATTACACTTAAAGCTGCCATTCTCATACTGGAGGCTTACACCGCTTATATGGTCATTAAAGTGCTTAGTACCATCAAAATGACAAACCCCTTTACGATGGAAGTGGCTAAAAGGCTGGAAAATATTGCCTACACACTTATACTTGTATGGGTAGCAATACTGATCTACAACGGCCAGTTGAAGTGGCTTGCCAAAAATGTGGCTGACCTGGAAGGCAGAGCTCTTTCTACAGACCTGATAATCTATGCAGGGCTTGTATTTGTTATCTCGCAGATATTTAAAAAAGGAGTTGAAATTCAAACAGAAAACGAATTAACCGTATAACCATGCCGATAGTTGTAAACCTGGATGTGATGATGGCCAAAAGAAAGATGTCGCTGAACGAACTTTCGGAAAAGGTTGATCTTACACTCTCCAATCTTTCGATATTAAAAACAGGAAAGGCAAAAGCCATCCGTTTTAGCACGCTGGAAGCCATTTGCAAGGTACTTAATTGCCAGCCTGCAGACATTCTTGAATATGTTGAATAATCGTTTTTTAAATAATTATGTCATTTTAGAAACTATGTGTTAAAATATTATCGTTACTAATTCGTCTGTAATAACAAATAATTTTTCCATCAAGCTACCATTCATCCTTAAAAAAGCACATTCGTGAATTATGACAATCTGATTACAAATTAGCTTGACTAACTTGCGCCCGAAATTTATTAAACAGAAATATAAGTATAGCCATGAAACAAAAACTACTGCTGATACTCAGTATCGGCCTATTTACAACCATTACTGCTTTTGCACAAAGCCCGGCTAAGGTAAGCGGGCAAATAAATGACAATAGTGGTAAGCCCCTTGCAGCAGCTACCATTATGCTGCAAAAAGCAAAAGATTCTTCTCTGGTAAAAACAGCGGTAACCAATGCCAGTGGCGGTTACGAAATTACCCCGGTAAAGCCCGGTAGTTATTTTGTAAGCGCAACATCAGCTGGTATGAAAAAAACAGGCTCTGCGGTTTTTGAAGTGAAGGAAAGTGAAAATGTAGTGGTTCCGGTACTTACTGCACAGCCGGCACCCAAAGACCTGTCTGGCGTAACAGTTACCACCAAAAAACCAATGGTGGAAGTAAAGGCAGATAAAACCATTTTAAATGTGGAAGGAACCATCAATGCCGTGGGTAACGATGGTTTAGAACTGCTGCGTAAATCGCCGGGCGTAATGGTAGATAAAGATGATAACCTGAGCCTGGCCGGAAAGACTGGTGTTCAGATTTATATTGATGGTAAACCAAGCCCTTTGTCGGGTGCTGACCTTGCTGCTTATTTAAAATCTTTGCAGTCGTCACAAATAGAATCAATTGAGATCATCACCAACCCATCTGCCAAATATGAAGCGGCTGGAAATGCAGGTATCATCAATATCAGGCTTAAGAAAAACCTTACTATTGGTACCAACGGATCGGTAAATGCAGGATATAGTATTGGTATTAACGCAAGGTACAATGCCGGCATTTCGCTGAACCACCGCAATGCCAAAGTGAATGTTTTTGGCAACTACAATTACAACAGGGGTAAAAATGAATTCAGTATCAGATCCACCAGAACGGGGGCAGACAGTACTTTTGACCAGTCAAATACGATCACGAACCGCAATAATGGCTCACACAATTTTAAGGCGGGTATGGATTATTTCATCAACAAAAAAAGCACCATTGGTGTGGTGGTAAACGGGAATATTGCCGACAACCAAACTCTTACCAATGGCCCGATGAATATCTACTATACCCCTACTTATACACTTGACAGAACAGCCATTGGATCGGGTGATAATAAAAACAGAAGGTCGAATGTTAATTTTAACGGAAACTACCGTTATGCGGTTGCAGGCGGCAGCGAATTGAATATTGACGCTGATTTCGGCATCTTTAATTTGCGCAACAACCAGTCGCAGCCAAATACGTATTATAATTCATCAGGAACCCAGATATACAATTCATCAAACCAGATGGTATCACCAACCGATATCAGGATATACTCCCTGAAAGTGGATTATGAGCAGAATTTCAAGAAAGGAAGATTAGGATACGGAGGTAAAATTGGTTTTGTAAACACCGAGAACAATTTTAACCGAAATAGTATTGAAGGCAGCAAAACCTCCAGCGAAAACAACAAGTTTTCTTTTGATGAGAACATCAATGCTGCCTATGTAAATTACAACCGTGCTTTTAAAGGGTTTATAATACAGGCAGGTGTAAGGGTTGAAAATACCAACTCAAAAGGACACTCTACAGGTACTGTAAATAATGGTGTGCCCAATAGTTTTGATTCATCTGTACAGCGCAATTATGTAGATGTGTTCCCAAGCGCTGCCATTACCTTCAACAAAAACCCGTTGAACCAATGGGGTCTTACTTACAGCAGGCGTATTGACCGCCCTGCTTACCAGGACCTTAACCCCTTTGAATTCAGGCTGAATGATTACAGCACTATGAAAGGTAATACCCAGTTAAGGCCACAATACACCAACAGTTTTGGTTTAACCAACACTTATAAATACAAACTGAATACAAGACTTAACTACAGCCACGTAAAAGATATGTTTGCCATGCTTCCAGACGTATCAGGTTCAAAAAGCGTACTTAGCAAAAGTAACCTGGCAACCCAGGATATTGTAAGCTTTAATGTGAGTTATCCTTTTCAATACAAATGGTACAGTTTTTTTACCAATGTAAATGCAAGCTATACCATGTACAATGCTAAAATACCATCGCTATCTGGTACAATTGAAAAAGTGGATCTTGATGTAGCTGCTGTAAGCCTTTATATGCAGAACAGTTTTAAGCTGGGTAAAACACTCACAGCTGAGTTAAGTGGGTTTTACAATTCTCCTTCTGTATGGCAGGGATCTTTTAAGAGCAAATCTATTTACAGCATAGATGCCGGTTTACAAAAAACCGTTCTTAAAGGAAAAGGCAATGTAAAAATTGGTGTGGGCGATGTTTTCAATACATTAAAATTCAGGGGCGATTCTGATTTTGCAGGCCAGACAAACAAGTTTTATGGCAAACCAGAAAGCCGCCAGTTTAAGCTAAACTTCACCATGCGTTTTGGCAGCACTCAGATAAAAGCTGCACGTCAGCGCAAATCGGCAATTGAAGATGAAAATAAAAGAACAGAGAGCAGCGGAGGTTTGGGAGGAAGCTAATTACGCTTACATAAAAATACAAAAGCCGCTCTTTTTTTTATGAGCGGCTTTTTTGTCATCGTATTGTAAACAGGTGCTGCTTTGTAAAATCGTTTTAACGCTACTTTAACTGTGTTTTGTATTTTCTTAACAGCACAGCTTCTTATTTCTTTAGATATTTGTGTTGTAAAAATTAAACAATAAAGATTTTCTCATAAGCAGTTAGTTTTGGTAACCGGCCCCTGTTTCTACAGGGGCTTTTTTATTGGAACTATTGAATATCCAGTTCCATCCACATCGGCCGGTGATCCGAAATATAATATTTGATGTATCCCCTGAAAACAGATGGCTTGTTAAGATTGGCATTATACAGGTCGGCAAAAACAGCATTATCAAAAGGGAAAACACCATCGCTTAAAATACGTGTTTTTGAACCGGGTAGAAAAGCGATCTGGTCGTATTGCTGATCATTACTGATATTGGAATATACCAACGAAGTGTGATCGGGTAACTGCAAACCTCTTTTTACCAGTGCCTTATAAATAATATCATCCTTATCAATTTTAGGCAGGTTAAAATCGCCCAGTGCAAAAACATCTCTGATACCTTCATAAGTGTATTTGCTCTTTGCCCTCAGATCGGCCCATCGTGCAACAGCATAGGCTTCCAGGCAGCGGCGACCAAGTTTTTTTGCATCAGCATCATCGCCATAATACAAATGCACGGTCATTAAAGTAAATTTAAAATTACCTGCTGCAAAACTTACCAGGAACGGGCTTCTGTCGAACCCTGCAAACGTAGCAGCTACATCGGTAATTTTAATGCTGCTGTAATCGCTTGGTGGTATGGCATATTCTCCAATCTCTTGCATCAGTTTTACCTTATTACTGTTGTAAATAAATGCAAGCCGTTCATTATTACCGGCGGAATCCGAAAAAATGAATTTATACTTGGTGCCTGCAAAGCCAACTATTTTTTTAAAGTGTTCGTAATTCTCTTTGGTTTCCTGCACGGCAATAATATCAAACCAGGATATGATCTCTGCAATGATCTTCAGATGAACATCTTCGCGGTCCTGTTCGCCCAGGTTTGCAATATTCCAGGTTGCTACACGCAGTGTGTTACTTTTTGCCGGAGGTATCTTCAGTTCTGGTTTAGAATCTCTGTACGTACGTAAGGCTTTGATCTCTTTTGAAAGATTTACAGCATAGGCAATGGAAGGTTTGGGAAATGAAGGCATGGTTTTAAATTTAAATTGTTATCAATGAAAACAATACATCGTTGATGTATAACTCATGCCTTGAAAGTTGATCGGAGAGATTGGACTTTCAGCAAACTTAATATGTTTGAACTATAAATGCAAGCATTTATTGAAGAAGATGGGTACTTATTACTGGCCGGGCAGATTGAACAGACTATCTACAAAATCCATTTTATCAAAAACCAGCAGGTCTTCTGCCTTTTCTCCCACGCCTATAAACTTCACTGGTATTTTAAACTGGTTTGCAATAGCAAGTACCACGCCCCCTTTGGCAGTACCATCTAATTTGGTAATGGTTAATGCAGTAACATCAGTGGCTGCAGTAAAATGTTTAGCTTGTTCCAATGCATTTTGTCCGGTGCTTCCATCCAGTACAAGCATTACTTCGTGTGGTGCATCAGGTATTACTTTTTGAATTACCCGTTTAATTTTTGAAAGCTCATCCATCAGGTGCGCCTTATTATGTAAACGGCCTGCTGTATCAATAATAATAACATCTGCATTTTTTGCAACGCCACTGTTCACTGTGTCAAATGCAACTGCTGCGGGGTCGCTGCCCATTTCTTTTTTTACTATATCTACACCGGCTCTTTCGCTCCAGATGGTTAGCTGGTCAACCGCAGCAGCCCTGAAAGTATCGGCAGCCCCCAGCAATACAGATTTGCCTGCCAGTTTAAAATTATGCGCCAGTTTACCAATGGTGGTTGTTTTGCCCACACCGTTTACACCAACTACTAAAATAATATGAGGTTTGTGTCCGGCAGGCAGTTCGTAATTTACATAACTGCTATCCTGTGGTGCCGAAACTAAAATATGCTGAATCTCTTCTTTTAAAATTTTATTCAGTTCAGCCGTGTTCAGGTATTTATCCTTAGCCACCCGCTTTTCAATCTGTTCAATAATTTTAACAGTGGTTTCAATACCCACATCGGCACTTACCAATGCATTTTCCAGGTTATCCAGTACTTCTTCATCTACTGTGCTTTTTCCGGCAATGGCTTTGGTTATTTTACTAAAGAAGCCCTCCCGGGTTTTTTCCATCCCCTGGTTAAGTGTCTCCTGTTGCTGCTTTTTCCCAAATAATTTATCGAATAAACCCATGATTGATGATTTGTTGCTTGATGCTGGATGCTGTATTCTTGATACCAGATACTGGATTTTTGAAGGCTTAATTAACCCTTGATCTTCATCCAATATCAAGGGACCAGCGTCCAGTATCCGGTATCGCCTTTCCGATTCTCCTAAAATAAACAAAGCCTCCCGATAAATCAGGAAGCTTCATATAAAAATTTCTCATGCCTATTAATATCTTAATTGGCTAAGTACTCTTTAATTTTATCCTTATGAACGATAGCCTCTTTAAAAGTGTAGGCACCGGTTTTAGCGCTACGTACCGAACGTATTACTTTAGTCCAGTTCTTTGCGTCTGCTGCTGCTTTAGCATCTTTGATCTTAGCATTCTTTGAAGCTGCTTTTGCCATGGTAGTATGTTTATATGTTAACGGTTAAGGAGCTAACCTGCTAACGGATTAACGTTAATTATTTGATTTCTTTGTGAACAGTCACCTTTTTTAAGATCGGGTTCAGTTTTTTCAACTCCAGACGCTCAGGTGTGTTCTTTTTATTTTTTGTAGTGATATAACGGCTTGTGCCGGCCATACCGCTGGTTTTGTGCTCGGTACACTCCAGTATAACCTGTACCCTGTTACCTTTCTTTGCCATTGTTATTTGTTTATTTGTTTACTGGTTAATCCGTTTAAACGTATTAACGCTTAACTGATTAACGTATTAAATTTTTTCGCCTGCAGCACGTAACTGCTTTACTACCGACATTAAACCATTCTTGTTGATAGTTCTGATCGCTTCTGAAGAAACCTTAAGTGTAACCCACTTATCTTCTTCTGCAAGGAAATATCTTTTGGTCTGCAAATTTGGTAAAAACCTGCGTTTTGTCTTAATATTTGAGTGAGAAACCTTATTTCCTGTAATAGGCTTCTTTCCGGTAACCTGACATACTCTAGCCATAGTGCTTATTTTTGGACGGCAAAGGTAGGATTAAATCTTAATAATCAATGTTTGAAGCGAAAGAAATTTTGATTTTTTCCTGAAAACTACCCACAATCAGTACCAAACTGTTAATAAGTCAGCTTTCTTCACCTACTTTTGATGCAAATTTGAGCATTTTAAGGGAATCAGCGCCCGGAATTATAAAATCTAATTATGACAACACACCTGGTAAACACCGTATTCAACGGTAAAATGGCATTTACTGCCGATATTAACGGACATCAGATATTAATGGACACTACAGCCGATGATGGCGGCGATGACAGTGGACCCAGCCCCAAGCGCCTGATGCTGGCTTCGCTTGCAGGCTGCACGGGTATTGATATAGTTTCTGTACTGAACAAAATGAAAGTTGAGTTCAGCGATTTCAGTATTTCAGTGCATGCGGCGCTAAGTGCCGATCATCCCAAGATCTATAACCTGGTAAAGGTTACTTACAAGATAAAGCTTGCCGAAGAAGATAAAAGCAAAATGATAAAAGCAGTAAATCTCTCTATCGAAAAATATTGCGGTGTATTTGCCATGTTCAGCAGCTTTGCCAAAATGGATACCGAAATTGACTACCTGTAGTTGAGCAGCGGTTATATCTATTATTTATATTTCCTGCCCGGGATTTTGCCTGTGCTGCCGCCTAATTCTTATCATTTGTAAAACCACTGCTAACAGTATCAGCAGTACTCCAAAATAAAATGCACGGTTAAGTTGCTCATTTTCCCTGAAAAAAATAAAAGCAAGTATGATACCGTAAACAGGCTCCAGGTTATAAGTGAGGTTGGCAGTAAAGGCTGATAGTTTTTTTAATGCATTCAATTGCAGATCGAAACTAAGTACGGTACAAAGCCAGGCCAGTATCAGCAACCATATCCAATCTGTAGGGCTTGGTATATAATATGTTGCCGGAAATTGCATCAGGTAAAAGGGTACCAATATGGTTAATGCAATCAGTCCGCCACCCAACTCATATAAGGTTAGTGTTTTGGGCGAATAAACAAGCAGTAATTTCTTATTGAAAACAGGAAATAAAGCGCTGCCAATCGCTGAAATGATACCGAAGATTATACCTAGTTTGTACTGGGGATGAAAATCAAAAATGACATAGATACCCGAGATGGCGAGCAGGCCCAGCAGCACCTCAATTAAAGCAATCTTCCTTTTTAATATCAGTGGTTCAAAAAAAGCGGTAAAAAAACCGGTTGCACTAAAGCACACCAGCGCCACCGATACATTGGCATATTTAACACTGCCATAAAATGTAACCCAGTGAATGGCCACAATCACCCCTACTCCAAAAATTTTCAGCAAACCACTGAATGTAATACGCTGCAGTTGTTTTTTATACAACAAAATAGCACCCAAAGTAACAACAGTGATCAATAGTCTGTACCAAACCAATAGTCCTTCGTTCAGTGTAATTAATTTACCCAGTATGGCTGTAAAGCCTGCTAAAAAAACGGCAATATGAAGCTGAATGAGGGCTTTTTTCATCACACGAAGATAAGTACCTGCAATCAACACTGGCAGCTACACATTACCTGTTATTATATGCATACAGTGGCGGCCTCAAAAAAATCCACCAGCGGCCAACTTCTAAGCACAAACTAATTTATATTTGCCAACCTATAACCAAATCATATTTATGAACTTTAAACGCATCAACAACATTACGGGATGGATCGTTTGCATTATAGCATGCGCCGTGTATATTATGACAATGGAAGCCACTGGCAGTCTCTGGGATTGCGGCGAGTTCCTGTCAAGTGCCTATAAACTGCAAATACCGCATCCGCCCGGCGCACCCTTATTTGTATTGATAGCAAGACTGTTCATGGTTCCTTTTGATGCAAACCATGCTGCAACCGGTGGCAACCTGATGAGTGCCCTGGCAAGTGGATTCACCATCCTGTTCCTGTTCTGGAGCATTACACACTTCGCCCGTAAACTGGTAACCAAAGGTGGAGCCGAATTAACCAATGAAAAGATCTATGGCGTAATGGCTGCCGGTATCGTTGGTGCCCTGGCATATACGTTCTCTGATTCTTTCTGGTACAGTGCTGTTGAAGGTGAAGTGTATGCATTATCATCATTTTTTACCGCATTGGTATTCTGGGGCATTTTAAAATGGGAACAGAATGTAGATGTAGAACAAAAGCAAGGTATCAGGGGCCATTTTACCAAGGCAGATCGCTGGATAATACTCATCTTCTACCTGATGGGCTTATCTATTGGTGTTCACTTACTGAACCTGTTGACCATACCAGCTATTGTAATGCTATATTATTACAAGCGCTATGAAAAAGTAACCAAATGGGGTACCTTCCTGGCTTTTGTTATTGGTTGTGCCATTACAGGCCTGGTTCAAAAAGCTGTAATTGTATGGACCATTAAAGGTGCAGGTAATTTTGATATTTTATTTGTCAACAGCTTTGGCCTGCCTTATTTCTCTGGTTTTGTATTCTTCTTCCTGTTTACTGCTGCATTGGTTTTTGTTGGATTAAGAATTGCCGCCAGGAAGAACTGGAATTTCTTAAGACTGGGTTTATGGAGTTTTGTATTTATGCTGTTGGGTTATTCTACCTACTTTACTACTATGGTACGTTCAAGTGCCGATCCTTCAGTAGATATGTTCAATGTAGATAATCCCGTAAGTTTAGTAGGTTACCTGAGTCGTGAGCAATATGGCGACTGGCCTATTTTATATGGCCAGGATTTTACTGCCCAGCCCGAGGATACTAAAATAACCGATACCTATATCAAGAGTAACGGTAAATATGAAAAGAACGGCCAGAAAGTAGAATACGTTTACAACTCAGCAGACATGCACCTGTTTCCACGTATGTGGGATCAAAGCAACGACCAGGGGCATGCCGATTATTATGCCAACTGGATGGGTATCGGAAAAGATCAGCAGGGAAACTGGGAACGGGCCCCAACCATGGGAGAGAACATAAAATTTGCCATGGCTTACCAGGTTGGCTGGATGTATATGCGTTATTTTATGTGGAATTTTGCGGGCAAGCAAAATGATATACAAGGCGTGTACATGAATAATGTTAGAGACGGTAACTGGAAAACCGGTATCGGCTTCTGGGATAATGCACGCCTTGGAGATCAGAAAGCGCTGCCAGACAGTTTAATTAATAACAAAGCCAATAACAAACTCTTTGCACTGCCATTAATATTAGGTTTGCTGGGGCTTGTATTCCAGATCATAAAAGACAGAAGAGATTCTCTGGTTGTAGGATTACTATTCTTCTTTACAGGACTGGCCATAGTATTCTACCTCAACCAGGCCGGTAATCAGCCACGTGAGCGTGACTATGCCTTTGTGGGATCCTTCTATGCTTTTGCTATCTGGATAGGTTTAGGTGTGTTGTATGTAAAAGAAATGTTCACTTCTTTTATCAAGAACAAAGCTGCAGCAGGCTTTGCCGCAGGTGCATTATGCCTGCTGGCCGTACCGGTATTAATGGCCAGCCAGGAATGGGATGACCATGACCGTAGCAATAAAACTTTAGCAAGAGACCTGGCAAGAGATTACCTGGAAAGCTGTGATAAGAATGCAATACTGATCACTTTTGGCGATAATGATACTTACCCGCTTTGGTACGCACAGGAAGTGGAAGGCATCCGCCCCGATATCCGTGTTATTAATTCCAGCCTGATGGGCACCGACTGGTACCTGAACCAGCTGCGATATAAAGTGAACGAAAGTGACCCTATTGATCCTATCTGGAGTGCTGCGCAGATGGAAGGCTCAAAACGAGACATCGTATATGCACCCGAAGGACTGTATGGCAACAATGCGGCATTACTCAGCAAATACAGAAGTAAGGCTGGTGTTACAGGGGATCCTGCTCAGCCAATGGATCTTTTCACCATGATGAAGGATTTTGCTGGAAGCGATGACCCTAATAAAGTAGAACAGGGAAGAGATGGTGGAGCCATCAACATATTCCCTTCTAAAAGAGTATCTGTACCTGTTGATCTGAACGTTGTTCGCCAGAACGGAACCGTTAATGCTGATGACAGCGTGGTTTCGCAGGTGGTTTTTGATATTCCTAAAAATGCTTTGTTCAAAAATGATGCAGCTATTTTAAATATCATTGCGGCCAATAAATGGAAACGCCCGATCTACTTTACATCACAGGATGCCGGCGGACTTGGTTTTCAGAATTATATCCGCCAGGATGGATTGACCTATCGCCTGGTGCCTGTTTTGAATACCAACAGCGAAGTGAACGACAAATGGGCTTATGATAAAATGATGACCAAATTTGCATCCGGCAATGCAGATAAACCGGGTGTTTATTTTGATGAAGAAAACCGTCGTCATTTAAACAGCATCCGTATGGCCTATGCTTCTGCAGCATTGGATATGGCTCAGAAAAACAAGAAAGAAGAAGCCCGCAAAATGCTGAACAAGGCCGATAAAATGATGCTGGAAGAAAACTTCCCTTATGGCATGGTAAGCCGTAACCAGCAACAGAACTATATTTCATTAATGATGCTACAGGCTTCTTATGCTGCAGAAGATACTGTGCTGGCAGCCAAGATCAGTAAAAGCCTGAAGAAGGACCTGCAACAGCAAATTACGTACTACAACACACTTGATGAGAACAGGATTGCTTCTTTTGATTTTGTTGTAGATCAGTCGGGACGAAAGGGCGGTGATAAAAATACGGCTGAACAGTTCCTCATGCGTATCATGCAGCTGGAGCAACAGTTTAAAGCCCAGAACGGACAGCCAACTGAAGCGCCGGGCACATTAAACACACAACCGGTGAAACCAGCAGATACACCTAAGAAAAAATAAACCAGTTATTGATCATATTGAAAGAATCCCCTGAACTTTTCGGGGGATTCTTTTTTATTTAACAAACGAACAAATCAATGCAGGCAATTGTTTTGTAAATTACATGGCATACTTATTAACCATTAAACATTAACCATTAACCTTGTTAGGATACAATTTTTCAAAATTCGACCCCAATACAAACGGTAAATCTCCCTTTGAGACATTACTGAATCTTTTTTTACAACTACTCACCTATACCAATGGCGATTTTAACGAAGCCATGCAGTGGATGAATGAACTGGATAAAGAATACAAATTAACCAATAACGAATACGGCATTGGCGATTTTGTGGAAGACCTGAAAGAGAAAGGCTACATTGATGATAAAAATGAAACAGGTGAAATAAAGATCACTTCCAAAACAGAGCAAGGCATACGCAAAAAAAGCCTGGAAGAGATATTTGGCAAACTGAAGAAAACCAAATCGGGCAATCACCAAACCTTCAAACCCGGTGGCGGCGACGAGATCAATCCCGAAACCAGGCCTTTTCAGTTTGGCGATACCATGGAGCAGATCGATTTTACAAACTCCATCCGCAATGCACAGATCAACCATGGTATTGATAGTTTTAAAATGCATGAAGATGACCTGGAGATAAGAGAAACGGATTTTAAATCGCAGACATCAACCGTACTGATGATCGACATATCTCACTCTATGATCTTGTATGGTGAAGACAGGATAACGCCGGCCAAAAAAGTGGCGATGGCATTAAGCGAACTCATTCAAACCAAATACCCGAAAGATACTTTGGATATTGTGGTATTTGGCAACGATGCATGGCCGATTGAGATCAAGGACCTCCCCTACTTACAGGTTGGTCCATATCATACCAACACCGTCGCCGGTTTGGAACTGGCCATGGATATTTTAAGAAGAAGACGCAATCCCAATAAGCAGATATTCATGATAACTGATGGTAAACCAACCTGCTTAAAAGTAGGTAAGCGTTATTATAAAAACAGCTGGGGTGTTGACCGCAAGATATTAAACCGATGTATGAGCCTGGCTACACAGTGCAAGAAACTAAAAATACCCATCACCACATTCATGATAGCTACTGATCCATATTTGCAAAAATTTGTTCAGGAGTTTACTGAAACAAATAACGGGAAAGCATTTTTTGCAGGATTGGATAAACTGGGGTCATTTATATTTAAGGATTTTGAAAGTGGGAAGAGGAAGACCGTATATTGATCTTATCCCAAAAGAAATTCAAACTGAAACATTTTATTCTATTGAAAGTAATTTTAATTTTCGCTCTGGCTTCTTCTTTAATTTCCTGCAGTGGGCAAAGAATATCCACAATTTATCTTGCTCATTGCGATAGCCTTTTTTATATGGAGGGAGACAGATTTGATGCCGCAAAAATTAAACGTGGCAAGTTTAATGACTCAACATTTATTAATAAGTTGTTCAAGGATATTTCACCTGTTACGCACAAAATATTATTTAAACCTTATACTGATCTCTGCTCCCCGGACGGAATGGCTCCGTTAATAATAAACTGGAAAACTCTTTTAAAGAACAAAGGATTTAGCAATGATGTTCTCTTTACTGATAGTACAGAAGATAATTACTTTGGCGATATTTCCTTGAAACAATTTGCGGTTGAAAGATCAAAGATCGCGCCACCTCCACCACCTCCGCCTCCGCCTCCACCAAATATTATTGTAACCGAAGATGGTAAACCCATACCCGGCCGCAATGAAGATGCATTTTATGTTAAGGCTAAAAATGTTGTTACTTTTTTATTGTCTGCCAATGGTTCTATTTATTATTATGAAGGTATTTTTGCTGGTTCTCTTCGCAAAACTGATTTAAATTTTATAGGAAAATTAATTACACAATATAAAGGTAAGATTCCCTTAAGCGATCTTATGTTCATAATAAAGTCGGACAAAGTATCTTCTACTAAAAACATGATAGACCTCTTGGACGAGATGACTATTAACAAAATACCGATAGGGCATTATGCTCAAATTGACATTACTGAAAATGAAATTAAAAGTATAAATAATTATAAAGAAAACTGATGAACAACAAGATCAAAAACTTAGGCGAATTAAAAAACAGCGGCTACACCTCCAAAAGCATCAAACAGGAAATAAGAGACAACCTCATTAAAAAGCTGCAAGCCAAAGAAAATCCTTTCCCGGGTATTCTGGGCTACGAAGACTCGGTGATACCTGATACTGAGAGAGCTTTATTATCTCAACACAATATTTTGTTTCTGGGTTTACGCGGACAGGCAAAAACACGTATGGCCCGGCAGATGATCGATCTGCTGGATGAATACATTCCCGTTATTGCCGGCAGCGAGATCAATGATGATCCGCTACAGCCCATATCACGCTATGCACTGGACCTGATAGAAGAAAAAGGCGACGACACGCCTATTGCATGGCTGCACCGCAGTCAGCGTTATGGCGAAAAGCTGGCGACACCAGATGTTAGTGTGGCCGATCTGATCGGTGATATTGATCCCATCAAAGCTGCTAATCTTAAATTAAGCTTTGCCGATGAAAGAGTATTGCATTACGGTATCATCCCACGCAGCAACCGCTGCATTTTTGTAATTAATGAACTGCCCGATCTGCAGGCGAGAATACAGGTTTCTTTATTCAATATTTTAGAAGAAGGTGATCTGCAGATCCGCGGATTTAAATTAAGATTACCGCTGGATGTGTTGTTTGTGTTTACCGCTAATCCGGAAGATTACACCAACAGGGGAAGTATTGTAACGCCGCTTAAAGACAGGATAGAAAGCCAGATACTCACACACTATCCAAAATCACTGGAAACAGCTTTGGAAATTACCCACCAGGAAGCTGCCATTAACGAAGCGCAGGACAAAAGGGTAAAAGTGAGCGACCTGATAAAACGCCTGATAGAGCAGGTTGCATTTGAAGCCCGTGGAAGCGAACTGGTAGATAAGAAAAGTGGCGTAAGTGCCCGTCTCAGTATCAGCGCTTATGAAAATGCCATCAGCGCTGCCGAAAGAAGAGCCATCATCAATAACGAAAAAGAAACACAGGTATGGCTCAGCGATCTCATCGGTATCATTCCATCCATTACCGGCAAAATAGAGCTGGTGTACGAAGGCGAACAGGAAGGCCCCTACCAGGTTGCATTTAACCTGCTGGAAAGATCGATACGCACACAGTTTGGGCAATATTTCCCCAATCCGGATACTTTAAAAAAGAAAAGAGGAAAAGATGCTGCGCCGGAAGATAATCCCTACAAAGCCATCACCCGCTGGTTTGATGCCGGCAACACATTGAACAATTTTTTTGAAACAAAAGATGAGGATAAAGTTCAGTTATTATACAAAGTAGATGGACTGCATGCATTGGTAAAAAAATATTTTCATACAGCAACCGATAAAGAAAATGCATTGCTGATGGAATTTGTGCTGCACGGCCTGGCTGCCCATTCGCTGATCAGTAAAAAAATACTGGAAGGCAAGATCGAGTTTAAAGACCTGATGGGCAGTATGCTCAACATTGGCACACAGCATTTCAGCGAGGATGATTTTAATGAAGATGATTTTAATTGATCCTGACCTTCGCCAAAGCTTCAGGCTTTGGCGAAGTTGTTTATATACCTCTATACCACTAATAGGGTATTGCACAAAAAAAACTAACTGCGTATTTTGAGGCCTATTCATTAACCTCAAAAATTATTTTATGCCAGTTAAATTAACGCTCGACATCTTCAGCGGCAGGGCCAACCCCTATATGCTGCTGGATGATGCCAGCGCCAGGGAGCTTTTTAAAAAGCTATCTTTTGGAGCCCTGCGCAAAACAACGGAAAAAACAGCCCCCTTCCCCTCTGTGCTGGGCTACCGCGGATTGATCATTGAGCAGGATGCCAAAAAGCTGAATGCCGATATGCCACAGCGCCTGCATTACGCACATGACATGGTATTTGCCGATGGCAAAGCCGCCAAAGCTGAAGCAGGGCTGGAATCTTTTTTGTTCGATAATTTCCGAAGCCTGAAAGAAGTAAAGGGCCTTACCGATTTTCGCAAAACAACAGAAAAGCTCATAAAAGAATACCTCGATAAAAGACCACGATACATCGAGAATTATTACAAGAACATCGATCTGTTCCGGGATGATCTCATCTTAAGGCCCGTTTGCCCATGTTCGCCGCCGGCCGACCTTGCCGCCTGGAACACCGACTGGAACATTACCGGCAATAATAACTGTTACAATTATGCCAGCAATTACCGCACCGATACCTACGGCCAGCCTGGCCGGGCATCCGGTCAGCAATGGAGCGATCTCTCTGGTTGTAATGTACCAGCCGGACAGATCAGTGCAAAAATGGGAGCCATTGCCGATGGTTTGATAGATAAGCCAAACCAGGATAATAAATGTATCAGTCCCGGTCACCTGGTGGCGCTGGTTAATTATCCAAACCACGATTATCATTGGTACCGCAAAGGAAGTAATGGTAAATGGAGCCATAAAATGGGAGGCACACCTGCCACCGTTTTAGATAATTCCGGTAACCCCATTACCGATCCCCGCACTGCCGACCGTGGCAGCTATACAGGTTTTTGTACATTTATGCAGGTAATTCACGGGCATTTTAAAATTGACGGATGGGGAGATCCGCATTAAACATGATCAATAAAAACTGGACAGCGACAGCCCTGCTCTTTTCCGGAAGGCGGGATATTGAATGGCAACTTACCCCGGCGCAACAAAAAGCCTGGATGATACTATGGCAGCAGGCGCCATTGAGTAATGATGTAGTTGAAATTCCTTCTATACTGGGTTATAAAGGCTGCCGGTTGCAACATAATGAGCACAGCCATTGGCAATTGTACAATGGCTGTGTTTCTTATTATGATAAAGGAACTGTGTTTTCTAAAAAAGATGAAGAAAGACAGATGGAGATGTTTTTGCTGGGTACTGCGCCGGAGGAAGTGAAGGAGGTTTTGAGGGATATGAAAATTATTTAAAAAATTTTAAAAAGCCCATAGGGCTGAAATTTTGGTAGCAAATATTGTTCGGTTTGGGTATTAAGCCCCAGAGGGGCGACATTTCATTTTGTACGCTTCGATAAAAATGCCGCCCCCATGGGGCTTGAAAAATTCGAAAGATTCTTTTCTACCAAAATATCGCCTCTACGAGGCTTTACACTCAATCAAAAAATTCAAAAAGATATTTATCATCATAAACCACTTCAAAATCATTCAACATTTTCAAATACTCTTCTTTGAATGATTTAGTACGATGATGTTCCTCCTGCGTCATTATATAATTGATGACCGCATCTCTTTGGCTTTTGGAATATGAAAAAGCACCATAACCTTCCTGCCACTGAAATTTTGTTTTAAGAAATCCCTGTTCATTGATCCATTTGCTGCTATTTGCTTTTACAACACTCATAAAATCTGAAAGGCTTGTTGTAACCGGCATTCCAAATAAGATATGTACATGATCCTGCCATCCTCCAACTGCTAAACTCTTAGCACCTTTATTGGTTATAATACCCGATATATATTGATGCAGATTATCACGCCAATGTTTTGCAATAAAACCTTCTCTGTGCTTTACAGCAAAAACCGCATGAATAGTTATTTGGGAATAGGTGTTAGCCATATTTTTTCTAACTATTTCAATCTAATGTTTTTAAAGTAAGAAGACTCCCAAAAAGCAGGATCAGGCTGAGTGGAATTTTCTTTAAAAAAATTCTGTTCCTGAAGTTTGTTGAATAGATAGTGTTGTATGGCTTCCCTGCTTTTTACATAATGGATATTAAGAGTAGAACCGTAAGAATAAATAGAATAATACCATTTATTTTCTACTTTTTTGCCCCAGATTGTATTTGTTTCCCAATCTAGAATTGAATTAAATTTTGTTTCTTTTTCTTTCGTGTAAAAAGCAACAAATTTTGAGCTATCGCTATTATACAAAGCCTGGCAAATAAATTCGGGTTTTACACTACTTCCATTAAAAGAAGGGTGCTGTTTTTGAAATACTACATTGTCAAAATTCCGGTCACATAAGCTGTCGATCAGGTAATGATACCTCTGCTTTTGCAAATCAGAAAACTGCCAGACAAGCACTGGGTCATATCTTCTGCTCTTCAATTGGTCGAACCTGAATATTTTAATTTCGTTACCAAATATATCAATGTAGCCATTAACCGGGTCGCTGTCAAAAAATATTAAATAATGATCATTATCAGTTTCAAAAGCTTTTGAGAAATAGAGCAAATTACCATCAGGAAGACTATCTATTATTTTGAAATGTCCATTTTCAGCAGTTGAAATATAGACTTTATTCCAACCGTCTTGCATTAAATGATAAAGTTTATGGTCTGCCACAAAAGATGTGGTAATTAAAATTCCAAAAGTGTCGGCAAGTGTTATTTTTCCATTTTTGTAAAATGCTTCCGGGTAATCATAAAGACTGGAATAGTTTGTTTTTGAAATTGGCTTTTTTAAAATGTACATTTGGGAAGGGTCATCAATTTTTATTACATGACTGCTTCCGGCCAAATGCATAAGGCTATTCGTTACATAATATTTACCATCTATTTTATTAATCATTTCTGGGCATGTTGAACTACATGCATATTCTATTCCCGTTCGTTTGCTTTTAAAAATAACCGCACCTCCCCATTCACCATTGCAAATGGTACTTACAACGTAATCTTCATCCTCATAAAAAGCTTTACTTTTATTTTTTACTTTAAAATCAGAAGCTGACCTTACCTGGCTGCTATCTGTTAAAAAGATTTCCTGTATCTTAATTGGGCTTGGTTTTTGGCCCATGCATATCATAATAGAAGAGAAAAACGGGCATAGTAGTAATACAGATTTCTTCATTTTGATTTCAGTAATTATTAGTTTATTGAATCAATGCCTCTAATATACTATTATTTTTTTATAAGTAATTATCCGTCCTAAACAATATTCACCTCCCTCTCCGGCACTACCCCAAACTTCAGCTTCACATGCTCTTCGTCCTTGCTGGCATTAATAAAAAAGTAACTAATCTGTCATGCTCGCCCGCTGTTGACCGTCCCGCCAACAGTCATCCCCTAAACCACAAAACCCCTAACATTCCACCTTGCACCAAAATCATCTCCCCCACAGCCATAATAATATTACACACGGCTAATCAAATCTCCTGCATAATCAACCTGGTTTACCAAACATCCATTTGTATCTCCTGCACAGCCATTATAATCTCCCCCACAGTCAATCTCATTTGCCCCACAGCCATTATCATCTTCTCCATAGCTAATCTTATTTGCCCCACAGCCACTATCATCTTCCACACAGTCAATCTTGTTTACACTATTACGGCCTGCATTTACCACTTACACAGCCATAAAACACCCATACCAAATATATTATAATACATAAACACAATAAAAAATAGCACATGTATGCCGGTAAATAACATTAAAACTTATACACAGCATACAGTTCATAACATGTTAATATTATTGTATGTTTTTTATCAAGCAGTTTTATATATTTATATTATAACAATATTAATTAATCCCTAAACTCCCTTACTATGGCTTCCAAATCAGAAGTAACATTTGGCGCAAGACTAAACAATGCCCAAACCCTACAAACCCACCTGCAGTCATTTAAAGATTACACTTCATCCAACCCGGCCCTGCTGCCGGCGGCACTGCAAACATTTATTGACGACATCCGCAACCAGAACGAAAGCGTGGCCGGCGAAACCCAGGCCTACAGCAATGCAGTTAACAAGCGGCAGCAGCTGTTTAAAAAAGACAGTAAGTCGCTGGAAAAGATCATGAGCCCCATTGGCTCAGAGATACGCTCCGTATTTGGTAAAGACTCCAAAGAAGCAGCCTACATTACCGGCATCGTCAACAAAATTCGTGGCGAAAAAATAAGCCGCACCAAAAAAGAGCCCGACGCAGAATTTGTAAGCCAGAGCGAACGCAGCTTCGGCAGCATGACGCAGAATTTCTCCGACATGATTACCACACTTACCAAATACGGCAACAGTTACAGCCCTGCCAACAAAGCCATACAGGTACCCGCCCTCGCTGCTTTTCGTGATGCACTGGAACAGGCTAATAACGCTGTTACCACAGCCTTTGGCAAATTAAAAATTGCCACCGATAAACGGGCCGCCAGTTACGATGCACTTACCAATACCCGCCAGCGTGTAAAAGATGCCGTAAAAAGCCAGTACCTGGTAAACTCATCTGAGTATGCACTGGTAAAAGGTTTGAGAATTTGAACTGGCATCTGTTCTCCGCCAGTACTTGTGTGATTGAGGGTATCAACTGGTATTTATTCTTCACCAGTACTTGTGTAAGGCGCCTTATTTGATTCGGTCCCGGCTTTGCCGGGATTGGAAAAATGCGAAGCATATTTTTCCAAAGAAGCAAATATAGCGCCGGCACAGGTACGCAGCCCGCCGGCTGCGGAGGCAAAAGCAATAGCTCAAAAGAATGATTGATCAAATTGAGCTCCAAAACCTTTCAAAATAAAAAGCCCCGGCAATAAACCGGGGCTTTAAAATGCGGCGGGTTGATAAACCAACCTAAACTATTTCACGTTCAAAATAATCAGCGATATCATTAATGCTACTATCATTGCAGAAAGCACCAACCCAAAGCTTTTCCGCATCCTGGTCTTTTTGAAGTAATCAATTATACAAATTACCACAAAGGCTTTTACACTTATGAGTGTTATAGCCAGGCACCAGCCAAAAAACGAGGGAACCAGGCTTAATAAAAGGAAGACCAGAATAAGCTGGATCAACCTGTGCATATTTATTGAGGTATTCATGACTCAACGAAGTTAACAAAGTTAATATTCAATTTCCTGTAAATTTATACAATATTCACCTCCCTCTCCAGCACTACCCCAAATTTTGCCTTCACACTCTGCAATATCTCTTCACTCAGGTCATATATCTCACTGCCGCTTGCATTACCATAATTCACCAACACCAATGCCTGCTTTTCGTGGCAGCCTGCATCGCCCTTGCGGTAACCTTTCCAGCTTGTTCCAGCAAATGGGCCACATTGTTCAATCAACCATCCGGCAGCAAGTTTTACATTTCCGTTTGGCAGATCGTAGCCAACAATCCCCGGAAACATTCGTGTCAATTCGTGAAATTGCTGGCTATCTACTTCCGGATTCTTAAAAAAGCTGCCTGCATTTCCAATAACCGCCGGGTCGGGTAATTTGGAAGAACGGATATTAATAACTGCCTGGGAAATTGCCCGTATGCTCAGATCCTTCACCCCCATTTTCTCCAGTTCCTGGCCAATGGCCCCATAAGAAATATGATAATCCGGTACCCGGTTGAGGCGATAGGTTACGCTGGTTATGATAAACTGGTTCTTGAATTTTTTCTTGAAAACACTTTCGCGGTAGCCAAATTCACAATCGTTGAGGCTAAAAGTTACCAGCTTTTTATCTTTAATATGATATGCTTCCAACGAGTGAAAAACATCTTTGATCTCCATCCCGTAAGCGCCTATATTCTGCATGGGAGATGCCCCCACATTCCCGGGAATGAGGGACAGATTTTCTACTCCCGCCAGGTTATGTTCTATGCAAAATAAAACGAATTGATGCCAGTTTTCCCCGGCACCTGCCTGTATATATATATGCTGTTCATCTTCCTTAACTATCTTAATGCCCCTGATCTCATTTTTTAATATTAATCCATCGAAATCGCTGGTAAACAATAAGTTACTGCCTCCTCCTAATATTAAAACAGAGTTTTGTTGATTATTTCTAATTTGATAGTAGGTTTCTAGCAATTCTTGCGCATTTTCAACTGATTTGAATACAGCAAATGATGTAGAATAAGCATTGATTGCAAATGTGTTGTATTGTTTTATTGGTATATTATTTTGAATAAGGCTCATTTTCCGATTTTTCTGTTTATTTACATTTTTGTCAGTTTGGCAGTACTACATTTTATCTACATCGGCCACTACCAAAACACTCTTGAACTGCTTCTCCCCCGTTACCAGGTTAATATGATTCCGGATGGCTGCTTTATATCGTAAACTCATGCCCGGCTCCTTGGGTAGCTTGATCAGTATCTCCATTAAATACTGGTTGCGGATACGGTTTACCACCGGTGCAGCCGGACCCACAATAAAGTCCTTCAGATCCTGCCTGAGCAGTTGGGTTAGTTTTTCAGCGGCAGCGGTTACGGTCTCTTTATCCTTGTGTTTTAAAGTTAATAAAACGAGGCGGCTAAATGGCGGGTAAAAGAACTGCCTGCGGTTCTCTATCTCCATTTCATATAGTCTTTTGTAATCATGCTGCTGCACCAGTTGCAAAACCGGGTGCTTTACATTGGTAGCTTGTATGATCACTTTACCCTGTTCCTTTTTCCGCCCGGCACGGCCACTCACCTGCTCCATTAATTGAAAGGCCCGCTCATTTACCCGGAAATCGGCAAAAGCCAGTAAACCATCTGCATCTAAAATTCCCACCAGGCTCACTTTGTCAAAATCCAGGCCTTTAACCACCATTTGCGTGCCTACCAGTACATCGAGCCGATGCTGCTCGAACAACTGGATCAGGTTGTCATGGGCTGTTTTTCCACGCACACTATCCACATCCATACGGGCGATCCTGTACCTGGAAAAATCTTCTTCCAATTGCTCCTCTATCTTTTCTGTACCAAAATTCTTCTCCAGCCAGTTGTTGGTGCCACAGGCAGGGCAGGTAATTAATTTTGGATATATACTTCCGCAATAATGGCAATGCAGTTTATTGCTGTACTTGTGCAGGGTAAGCGACACATCGCAATGTGTACACTGCGGAATAAAGCCACAGGTTCCGCAGATCAGGTAAGGATTATAGCCCCTCCTGTTTTGAAACAGGATCACCTGCCGGTCGTTCTCCAATGCTTTCTGCATGGCTTCCTTCAACTGCGGACTGATCATCACCTTTCCTTTCTGCACAACCTGCCTGGTATCAATGATATCTATCTCCGGCAATTTGATGCCGCCAAAGCGTTCGTTCAGTTCTACCAAAGCATATTTATCATGCATGGCATTAAAATAACTTTCGATGGAGGGAGTAGCGCTACCAAGTAACACTTTTGCTTTAAACAATGATGCATAATAAATAGCGGCATCCCTGGCATTATACCTGGGAGCCGGATCCTGCTGCTTGAAGGATGGATCGTGCTCTTCATCCACTATGATGAGTCCAAGGTCTTTAAAGGGCAGAAACAGGGCACTCCTGGCTCCCAGTACGATCTTTACTTCGCCGGTCCGTATCTTATTCCACAATTCAATGCGTTCATTATTATTAAATCGGGAATGATAGATGGTGATATTGCCGCCGAAATGTTTTTGCAGCCGGCGGATGATCTGTGTAGTTAAAGCAATCTCGGGCAATAAATACAAAACCTGTTTGCCTTCTTTGAAATATTTTTCTATGAGTTTAACGTATACCTGCGTTTTACCACTGCTGGTTACACCGTGCAGCAGACAGGCATTTTTTGTTTCAAATGCGGTGGCCACTTTGTCAGATGCCTGCTGTTGCGCCTCGCTGAACTCAAAATCGATCTCCACATTTTTAGGTAAAGACTTAATACGATCAACGGATCGCTTTTCAACAATCAGGATGTTCTTCTCTGTAAGCCCTTTCAATTGCGCTGCAGAAGCGCCTGCTTTTTTCAGTAATTCGCTTTGTATAACATCACCTTCCGTTTTTTGCAGGTGCAAAAATGCCAGCAGCAATTCCATTTGTTTGGGTGCACGGCTCCAGCCTGCCTGTCCGGTAGGCAGGTTGTTCAAAAGCTCACTCATTTTCTCATCGCCGCTGTATTCCGGATTCAGAACAACATAATTCTCTTTCTTCACCTTGTACTGCTCGTCCATGGCTTCCCAAACGTAGCAGACTTTCTTATCTATCAGTTTTTTTATCAGCGGATAAACATGTGTTATATCCAATATCTGCTGAATCTCTGTTAACCTCAGTTCTTTCTTTAACAGTAAAGCTTCTGCCACCAGGAATTCCTCATCGCTCAAATGAGTAAAGTCTTCCCCTATTTCTTCGTTATAAATTAAAATGGTTTCACTGCTTAGTTTAAAATGTGTGGGCAGTGCTGCGGCCATCACTTCTCCTTCACTGCACATATAATATTCGCCCATCCATTGCCATAGCTTTAATTGCTGGGGATAAAGGATGGGTTCATCATCCAGCACATTCAATATAGCTTTGGTTGGATAAGGTGGTTGTTTATCCAACATTGTTTTAATGATACCGGCGTATTTTTTCTGTTTACCAAACACCACTTCTACCCGGCAACCGGGCAAGGCTCTTTGTATAAATTGTGTGGGAATAGAGTACGTGTAAGTTGTAGGTAATGCCAGCGGGAGAATGATCTCTGCCCATACTCCAGATGAATCATCTGCAAATTGTATTTCGTTTCCTTTGTTCATCTAATGCTCCTAAAGTTAATCCAGTTCTTTGTTTATTTGGCAACCCGTTTTATCCAGCTTGCTTTATAGGCGATGAGTTTTTCTTCCATGATGGAATACACTTTCTTATTCAGCAGCTCCACATCTTCTAAAGTCAGGCCATTTACCGGTATTTCTTCCAGGTAAACAGATCTTGATCTGCCGGGCGTGATAGAAAATATGGTCTCATAGCCCATACGATCATAAGCATCCAGGAACAAGATGGGTTTAATGGGGGTTTGGGTTTCTATGGCTACTTTAAAAGCTCCATCATAAAACTCTTTTAAAGGCTTATGCGTCATATTAAATGTGCCTTCAGGCGCAATTACAATGGAAATGCCTTTTTTAAGAACTGATTTGAGTTGTATAACACTGCGGGCCCTTTTTTGTGGATCTCCTCTTTCTACCATTACCACGGCACTGCGGTATAAAAAACCAAAAATGGGAATTTTAGCCATTTCGGCCTTTCCTAAAACCCGTATATGCTGCCGGCGGATGGTTTTGAATATAACCGGTATATCCATATAAGAAATATGGTTAAATACAAATACATATTGTTTTGACCGGTCGTGCGGGGCTTCATATATATTACGATGAAATATGCCCAGCAGCAGGAAAAAATAGTCTGTCCAGACATGACAAAGCCAGTAAATGAAGTTTCCGCCCTTAATTTTTCCGAAAAAAGAAGCAATGATCACCAACGGAAATATCAGAAAAAGAAAAGCAACGAAGACCAAAGCTGCATAAATTGTAAAAACGATTGATATAAAGCGGTTTAAATAGCGCATATTTGAAGGCGAATGTAGTGAGATTATGCCTTTAAACAGGCAGCATTCAGTTGAATTTGAGTCAAATACCACTATGTTTTCCCCAACGGGCCGATTTTGGTGTATATTTTTTATAAAATCAGGTCTGATTTTCAGTGTAAACCCTTACCTTTGCCGTCCTAAATTTGGGAAATTATGTTAGCAGTAGTAAAAATAGCAGGTCAGCAGTTTACAGTGAAAGCAGGCGACAGCTTATACGTACCTCATATCGAGGGCAAAACCGGCGACTCAGTAGAGTTCGCTGATGTATTGATGACCGATAACAACGGCAGCGTTGTTGCAGGTGCAGATGTACAGGCAGTAGTTAAAGCTGAAATTATCAGCGACCTGGTTAAAGGCGATAAAGTGATCGCTTTTAAAATGAAAAGAAGGAAAGGTTTCCGTAAAAAGCACGGACATCGTACGCAGTACACACACATTAAAGTAACTGCAATTGCTTAATTAGATTTTGAAAGTTAAAATTCAAAATTAAAAAATTAAAAGTTTAAAACATGGCACACAAAAAAGGTGAAGGCTCGGTAAAAAACGGTCGTGATTCACAAAGCAAAAGACTGGGTGTAAAAATTTACGGTGGTCAACCAGCACTTGCCGGAAATATAATTTTACGTCAACGCGGAACAAGTTATCATCCTGGTAAAAATGTTGGAGTTGGAAGAGACTTTACCATTTTTGCATTGACTGATGGACTGGTTGAATTCAAAAAAACCAAAGGTGATAAGACCGTGGTTTCTGTTGCCGCTGTTGAGGTTAGTGCTTAATTTTTTAATATTTTTTTTGGTAGTTTGAAAAATGTATTTATTTTTAAGTATTATTTACTAACCAATTAAATTTTAAAAAAATGGCAACAAAGAAAAAAGCTGCAAAAAAAGCTGCTCCAAAAAAAGCTGCTCCTAAGAAAGCTGCTCCTAAAAAAGCTGCTGCTAAGAAAGCCGCTCCAAAAAAAGCCGCTAAAAAAGCTGCTCCTAAAAAAGCTGCTAAGAAAGCTGCTCCTAAGAAGAAGTAATTCTCAGCTTTTAAAAAGCAGAATATCTTTAAAGTCCCGATCAATGATCGGGACTTTTTCATTAAACCCTTTACTGTAGCGGGTTTCAACAGATGCACATTTTACTCCTCCATGTTACTACTATTGCATTTATACAGAATCAAGTTTAGTAGATTCCACAGTTTTTTTTCTATCAACAAAGTGCATGTTTTTTAATTATTCCCAACCTATCTTTCATTGAAAAATATTTTCACTTTTGTATAATAGCCGAGCTCTGTTGTCATTTTTTTTCAGCAAAAACTATTTTTTCAGCAGGCAGTTTTTTATTCTTCTTACATTTACGTTAACAATTTTTAAAAATGGATAATTATCAAATTGCCGAGATTTTCAGCCTTTTAAGCAAGTTAACAGACATTCATGCAGAAAATAATTTTAAGGCAAAATCTTATGCAATTGCAGCATTTCATATTGAAAAATTACCTGAGCAATTAAGCGAAACTCCCAAAGAAAAAATTGCATCCATAAAAGGCATTGGAGACTCCTCTGCCAAAAAAATAATTGAGATTTTAGAAACCGGTTCATTAAAAATTTTGCAGGAGTTAATAGAAAAAACACCGATCGGAGTGATAGAAATGCTGAACATAAAAGGTATTGGCCCAAAGAAAATTTCTACCATCTGGAAAGAGATGGAAATAGAAAGTATTGGTGAACTTTTATACGCTTGTAAAGAGAACCGCCTGAAACTTTACAAAGGCTTTGGAGAAAAAACACAGCAGAACGTAATTGATACCATCGAATTTTATTTAAGCAACCAGGGCAGTAATTTATACCCGCAGGTGGAAGCTGTAGAACCACAGATAACCTCTTATCTGCAAAAGCTTTTTGGTGCCGCAAATGTTTTTTTAACAGGTGGTTTTAAAAGGCAACTGGAGATCATTGACGAACTGGAGTACGTGATTAAAAGTTCTGTGGAAGATATAAAACCCAAGTTTTTAACCGCAAACCCACCCGAATTACTGGAAGAAAATGCCGACAGCATACTTTACAGACTGCTGAACGGACTTAAACTGAGATTATATAGCGCACCGGATGCTTTTGAAAAGAAATGCTTTTTTACTTCCGGCAGCCCGGAGTTTATCAATGAATTCATATTCCGTTTCCCTGGTATTGGATTTTCAGAAGCTTCCGCTGCAGATGATTCAACAGTTTTTAAAGAAGCCGGAATTAGTTTTATACCCTCTTGTGCACGGGAAACGCCCGAAATTATTGAACGGGCTGCAAAAGGTCCATTACCACAGTTAATACAGCCAGAAGATATAAAAGGCATCATCCACAGCCATAGTAACTGGAGCGATGGCAGCAATACACTGGAAGAAATGGCCAAAGCTGCCAAAGAACAGGGCTTTGAATACCTGGTTATAAGCGACCATAGCAAAAGCGCCTTTTATGCCAACGGACTTACCGAGGAAAGAATACAGGCCCAGCATGAGCAAATTGATGCACTTAACAGCAAACTAACGGGCTTTAAGATATTTAAGAGCATTGAAAGTGATATTTTGTATGATGGCAGCCTGGATTACCCCAATGCCGTGCTGGCTACTTTTGACCTGGTGATCGCATCGGTACATAGTATTTTAAAAATGCCCGAAGAGAAAGCTATGCAACGCCTGATAACCGCTATTGAAAACCCTTACACCACTATACTTGGCCATATGACCGGGCGTTTATTACTAAGCCGCAAAGGCTATCCCGTTGATCATAAAAAAATAGTTGATGCATGCGCTGCCAATAATGTGGTGATTGAACTGAATGCCCACCCAAGCCGACTGGATATTGACTGGAGGCATATTGATTATGCGCTGGAAAAAAATGTACTCATCTCCATCGACCCGGATGCACATACTATTGAAGGGTTTAAAGACACCCGCTATGGCGTGTTGGCTGCACAAAAAGCCATGGTAACCAAAGATCAGAACTTGAGTAGTATGGGGTTGACTGAGTTTGAAAACTATATTCAGAAAAGAAAAGGGTAATAGCAGATCAATTTGCAACCGGTAACTCCACAAAAAACGTAGTTCCCACTCCTGCCTCAGTTTCAAACCATATCTTCCCTTTTGCCTGTTCTACAATACCCTTGCTCATGGCCAGGCCTAAGCCTGTACCAGATGTTTTGGTAGTAAAGTTTGGGGTAAATATTTTTGATTGCAGGTCTTCATCAATACCATTACCGTTATCTTTTACTTTTAGCAAAACGGTGCCGCCGTTTATTGTTTCATTGATGCTTATTTGCACACTACGTTCAGCAGGTATGGCCTGCATAGCATTTAAAATCAGGTTTGTAAACAGGCGGTTGATGTGGGTACGATCGGCATTTACCATCACCGGTTTATCAGTAACATGCAGGTCAATATGTATGCGGTCATCAACCGAATGTAGCTGTGTTACCAGTTTTATTACTTCATTCACATCAAAAACTTCGTTCTTGGGATTACCAATGTTTGCAAACTGGCTAAACTGCCCGGCAATATTATTAAGGTGCTCTATCTGTTCTACCAGGGTATTTGCTACATTGTCTGTAAGCTCCTCCACATTGGGCGATTTTGCTGCAATGGATTTTTGCAGGTATTGCAGGCTCAGCTTCATGGGTGTAAGCGGGTTCTTGATCTCATGCGCTACCTGCCGGGCCATTTCACGCCAGGCACCCTCACGTTCGCTTTTTGCAAGCGCTGCGGCACTTTCATCCAGCTTGCTTACCATTTTATTGTATTCCTTTACCAGGTCGCCAATCTCATCGTTACGTTTCCATTCAATGGCTTCGTTGTGTTTACCCAGATTTACAGCTTTCATTTTTTCGCTGATAAAAGAAAAAGAACGGGTAATACGGTTAGTGATGAACAACGCTATGATACCTGCAATTAAAAATATAAATGCATTCAGGTTGATAATCGTAACCAGGAAGTTGGCAATCTCTTCCTGCAGTTTGCTCTGGCTGGTAAAATAAGGTATGTTGAGGTATGCATATTCCCTGCCGCTGGCATCGATTACCGGTACATAATTACTTACAAAACGCAGTTTGCCTATCTGTTCATCTTTAAAAAACTGCACTTCCTTTTTATTGCTGAGGTGATAGTATGCCACGGGATCCATCTTACTGCTGATAACTCCTTTGTTATAAGGCAGTGGCAGCGAGGAAACCAGCAGGTTGCCATCCAGGTCGTACAGGTTAACATCAACAGAATGTATCTCTGATATCTTGTCAACCAGTTTTTCCAGTTTATCTTTAAAGGCCTCATCGCCTATTTTCATCTCATCACCTGCCTGCAACATTTCTGACAAAGAGCCACGTACTTCATTTTCCATCACATGTATTACACGGCTCAGTTTTTCACGGTTGCTGTTTTCGTATCGATTAATGAAGAACAGGATGGTAGCTATACCTATTACAAAAAAAGAAAGTACACTTATAAATATTACCGTACCATGTATCTGGCTGCGGATGCTGAATTGCCAGTAATTTCTGAGCTTGCTGCGGTTGAACCTTGCCCGGATGCTTATATTCAGCAGCCAGAAAATACCTGCTACAATAAGGAAAGCGCAGAATAAATAAGAGAACAGTGTTATTAACTCAAGCCAGAGGTTGTTCTGTTTGGCAATGATGACAACTTTTTGCGGCCCAGCCTTGTACCACAATTCATCGTAATCATCCTTCTTAATAATTTTATATTCTTCAGTTGGTAATTGCTGAGCGGTTAAAGAAGTTGCAAAAGCATAATCATTGTGACTGTTTACCATCTTCAGTTTATTATACACTGCAAATGCATATACGCTTGAGTTTTCAATGGCGTTGTTTTTACCTCTTGAAAACAACTCCAGGTTGAGGGCGTCTGTTTTGTATTTTTTTGGATTGGCCAGTACAAATACATAGCCCAGTATGTCTCCGGCTTCGTTTGTTACTGTTTTGCGGCTGATATAACTAAAGCGGTCGTAAGATTCATCATAATAATAGAGCTCGGGAATATTGGTTTGCTTGGCCTGTGTTTTTAATACGGTGTTCAGTTCATTAAAGCTGGCTTCTTCCTTATTAAAAAGCGGATTTTCATTTGCATCAAACGTAAATATCTTGGTATCGTAGTTATTGGTGTAACCCGAAAAGTTGCCGCTTACCAGGCTATCTTTAAAAAAATGATTGCTGCTGTCGCTTTCAAAGCGATAGAAATTAGCTGCCAGGTAATCATTTCTGAAATCGGTAAGCAAGGTGTTCAGCAGGGTTTCGCTGGCAGGATCTGCTTTGGTGGAGAGCGTTTCGGCATAATGCTTCCTGTTATTCATTTCCTTTTGGCTATTCTCCAGTACAATTACGGATGTGATGGTTATGGAGAAGAAGAAAAGCCAGAAGATGAGCATGGAAGAATTGATCTTATTTACAGACAATGACAGGTAACTTCTGCTTAGTAAAAACAGGTAAACGATCAGCCAGGTAAGGATGGCCAGTTCGAAGCCTGCATGAGAAATGCTAAGTTGTATAGATAAATAAATGAGTCCTCCAATAGCAATAGCCAGGTAAAGCCCTGCAAAATTTGCAGGAAAGTAAGGACGGATAAGCTGCAGCAATACCTGGCTTAGTAAAAAATAACCGATAGCTATACAACATAGCACTATGAAGCCTGTTACACTGTACATGTTCAGCGTGAAGAAATTGATCACATCAAAAGATATCTGCGAATCGGCTACCATACTGCTTATGATTCGGCCGGCTGTAAAAGTGGTTACCAATAAAACTATGCTTACCAATGCCAGCAATACCCATTTAAACCAGGCATTCGCAAACATGGGCCTGGCTTCTTTTTCGTTCAGTTGGTTGTGTATAAAAAGTACGATCCAGGTGAATAAAATAGAGTTGATAAGCAGGTCGCCAAGTGATCGCAAAATAACTGTTGAGCCATAAACCGAGGGATCAAACAACTCAAACTGCCGGAAATTAAGTGGAATAGGAAGATAATAGCTAGAAATCCTGATTACCAATATAACGGGCAGCAAAAATAGCAATGCTTTTAAAAGCCCTTTAGATGCTGCAATTTTAACCGCCAGCAAATGGATAAAGATCAATACAAATATGGCAGCAAAAATACGCAGCCATACTGCAACCATATTGTTTTTTGCAATAGCCAGCCCCGATTTTTCAGCCAGGGAAAACAGGGTTTTACCACTTATTGACCGTACCGAAGTACCTGTAGGTTTTTCGGCAATATCAAAATTTCTTTCGATCTCTTTACCGGCTGCAAATTTGTTTTGGAGATATGTGTTTACAACAAAGTAATTCCACTTAACAGGAATTAATGCGATGGTAATGCTTTTGGTAGTAGCTTTTCTGTTCCAGGCATAGTAACCATTATCCAGTTTTACAAAACCTGTGCTGTCTTGCGCAGTTATTACGTCTTCGTTTGGCTGCACAGTTTGTGTATTCCAAAAGCTAATACGATGCAGCCCGATATCATTTACAAAATACCTGAAAATGAAATATGGTTTTTGTGAAAGCTTCAGCAGTGCCGGTTCTTCAAATGTTTCATCATCCATTTGCCGGGTAAGGGCAGTATCATTGAGTATTTGTGAGAAATCTTTTTCCTGCTTTTGTATATACTGTTCAAGCTGGCTTTTAACTGCGCCCAGGGAGGAGTTGCCCGACCAATAGCTATCGATTATAACAGAAAAAGTGGCCAGCCATGCTGCCAGTATCAACAGGTAACTGTTCTTAAATAACTGTCGTTTGTAGGTAGGGCTTTGCTCCAATTATGTAAAATTATTTATGTTCTTTTTATTTTGTTCCAGATGCTGTCCATTTCCGCCAGGCTCATATCATGCAGATTTTTACCTTCCTCAAGCGCCGCTGCTTCCATTCGGGTAAACCTGCTTATGAACTTTTTATTTGTACGCTCCAGGGCATTTTCAGCATCTACCTGCAAAAACCTTGCAAAGTTTACCAAAGAGAAAAAAACATCCCCTAATTCGTCTTCCATTTTATCAATATTACCTGATTGTATGGCCTCAAATAGTTCTACCTTCTCTTCCTCCACCTTTTCCCAAACCTGTTCTTTAGTATCCCACTCAAAGCCCACCTGCTTTGCTTTTTCCTGCAGTCGCATGGCTTTAACCATGGATGGAAGCGCTTTGGGTACGCCACTTAAAACCGAGGTCTTGCCTTCCTTTAGTTTTAATTTTTCCCAGTTCTTTTTAACATCTTCTTCGTCATTAACATGTGTATCGCTGTAAATATGCGGATGCCGATGGATTAGTTTTTCACAAACACCATTTATAACTTCATCCAGGGTAAACTGGCTTTGTTCGGCTCCTATTTTGGCATAAAATACCAGGTGCAGCATCAGATCGCCCAGTTCTTCTTTAATGCCCTTCCAGTCATTATCAGTGATAGCATCAGCCAGTTCGTAAGTTTCTTCAATAGTTAACTGGCGCAGGGTTTGTATGGTTTGTTTTTTATCCCAGGGGCATTTTTCACGAAGTTCATCCATGATCTTTACCAGGCGTTCAAAGGCGATGGTGTTTTCTGAAGGCATATTTTTATAGTTTAAACAAAGAGAAGAATACAAATACAATAAATAAGATCATTACCGTTAAGAAAACAGAGAGATAAAGCAGTAAAAATTTCAGGATTGTTTTTGCCCTGCGCTGCTGATAAAAATTACGCATGGCTTTGTACAGGTAGAATAAGATACCAAATCCAAGCATGCTTTGAATAAACGTAATAAAGCCCCAGTTCAATGAGCTGTTAAGTTTTGAGAGGCCAAATATGACCAACATGGTAATAAAGCTGAAAATGTAAAAATGAATGCTGAAGATGCCATGATTAACATAGTAGTAATTCTGTCTGCGGATGTAAAGCAGTTTTAAAATACCTGCAAACAATGGTAACAATATAAAAAGCATCTGGGGGAGACTGTGTAATAAAATTTCGGTAAACGTTGTAAATATTTCACTTCTACGCCCTTTAAATTTTTCATTGATCTCTATGTTTTTATAAATAAGCTGCCGCTCAAACCAGTTGTGCTTCTTTTTACCTGACCGGAGGAGTGAATCATATTCGGCTGTGGTTTTATATTGCCCGGGGGTAAATTGAAAATTACTCTGGTCGGCCGAGCTGTCGAAATATTTTTTGAATTCGGTTCTGCTCATTGGTAAAGCTGCTTTTCCGTCTTCTTTGTTCACGTTTTTGGTAAAGGCATCAAAAGCCAAGGAGTCCATTGCTTCTATCTGCTCGTATGTCTTACCATTCATATCAATTTTTACTATTGATTTGGGCTCGACTTTGAAAAATGAAAAGAATATTAAAAAGAAAATGGCTGAGGTAAATACATACATTCGTATGGGATTAATATAACTTGCCCTGCGGCCAATCATGTATTCTTTTGATAAAAAGCCAGGTTTAGTTATCAGGTATTTCAGGCTGCTGAAAAATTTCCCGTCAAAATGGGTGATGTCCTGAAAAAAATGAGATACAAGGTGCCATACAGTTTCTTTTGGCTCTATGTTTTCCTGGCCGCAGCGGTGACAGAATCTTCCTTTAACATGGATACCGCAGTTAAGGCAGTTCTTCTCATTCCGTTCCTTAAGGTGACTCATGTGCGTTAATTTTGTTAAAAATAATAAAGTTTACGGGCTTATGGGTTATTGGTATAATTTAGGTTAATAAAAAGATAGATTAACTTTGCAACTGAAAAAAGAAAAATGATCAGATTCACTACTATTTTATTGCTCGCCATTACCGGCTCATCGAACCTGTATGCCCAATATTATTATAATGATATGGTAAATAACAAACAGGTGCTGGCCGAACTGGCTGCATTAAAGGAGAAGAAAATAAATGGCGTTAAGGTAATTTCTATGGAAGCTACCGGCGAAGAGACCGAAGGATTTACCTGCCAGAAAAAAATAAACAGGGATTATACCGAAGTGGAAATTTATACAGCCACCAACGAATCGTATCCTAATACTTTTACATCTTATTTTACCAAAGCCGGATTATTACAGAGAACAATTGATTCATCGGAAGCCGGTGCTACTACTGTTGATTATACTTATGACGCTGCGGGCAGGCTTGTATCTATCAATTCATCCAAGCATTTTGCCACCGATGATGATGCGGGGGTTGTAGTAGAAAAGCATTTGTATAATTATAACAATGCCGGCATCCTGGATAAAATGATACTTGTAAAAAACAACCGGGATACCACCATATTTGATTTTAAGGCGGATGAAAATGGCAATGTTGGCATTGAAAAAAATTCAAAGACCGGGGAAGACTATTATTACTATTACAACAGTAAAAATCAGCTTACAGATATTGTACATCGCTATAACTACCAGAAAAAACTTTTTCCGGAATATGCTTTTGAATACAATGAAGCCGGGCAGATTATTAAAATGATAACGACCGAAAAAGAAGGAGCTTATTATTTTACCTGGCGCTACGATTACGAAAACGGGCTGCGTGTAAATGAGCGTTGTTATTCAAAGGAAGGAAGGATCATGGGATCGGTGGAGTACAAGTATAAATAGTTATTAAAAGATTCACAAAATAAAAAAGCGACAATTTCTTGTCGCTTTTTTATTTGTACTCGGGAACGGAATTGAACCGTCACTCGCATTACTGCGAACAGGATTTTAAGTCCTGCGTGTCTACCAGTTCCACCACCCGAGTAACTGGTAAAGAAAAAAAATCCCGACGAGTCGGGATTAATTTTTGAGCGGAAGACCGGGCTCGAACCGGCCACCCCGACCTTGGCAAGGTCGTGCTCTACCAAATGAGCTACTTCCGCAATAATGATAAGAACTCTGTTATTTTTCGGAGGGCAAAAATAAGCGTTGTTTCGATACAATAAAAATTTATTTGTAAGTTGGGTTGTACAGGGTATTTGTTGGTACTTCAACATTAGGTTTACCCTTATAGCGATGGGTGTACAAATTGTAACATCCGCCCAAAACAAAAGCCAATACCAGGAATACCTGACAAAACCAGATAAAACGTGACGTTGATACCCAGTTGTGTGTAAAATCCTTGTGGCTGTTGTCTTCTATAACTTCCTGATTCATTTTATTATAGTTTGCGTTGCAAAAATAAGGGGTAACTGTTAAAAAAAATTATTTAGTGCCAATAATTTCTGAAAAGCTTTTTTTCTTTTTTATAAAATAATCCCAAACAACCGATCCATTGTACCATCCATAAAGCTTTCCGCTTTTTGTTTTAGGAAAAACTGACTGCTTTTTTTTGAAAAAAAGCCAACCTTTAAAATGCAGGTGCGCTTTACATATTGCAAAAAAATAGCCGCTATCGCCACTTAATAGGCCACGCCAGGCCGATATTGCATCCAGCAGCATCCTGAAAGGAATTTTCCATAGGGCTGTACCAACAGGCAGGTTTTTTGCCAGCATGATCAGGTTATTTCTAAAATTAAGAAATGTCTTCAGGCTGTTTCCCTTAGGTAATGTTCCTCCTCCTACATGATATACAACAGATGCCGGCTGCACAAAAATTTTATACCCTGCCAGCTGTGCCCGCCAGCAAAGGTCAATCTCTTCCTGGTGGGCAAAAAAGAATTCATCAAGTCCGCCCAGTTCATGATAAACAGATGAGCGCATGAACATGGCTGCCCCGCTTGCCCAAAAACATGGGCCTGCTTCATTATATTGCCCTGTATCGGGTTCACAATCGTCAAAAATTCTTCCTCTCAAAAAAGGGTAACCAAACTTATCGATCCAGCCGCCACTGGCTCCGGCATACTCAAACTTATCCTTGTTATGGTAAGCAAGTACCTTAGGCTGACAAGCGGCAATCATTTTATCTGATTCCATTAGTTCAATTACCGGTTCTATCCAGCCGGAAGTAACTTCCACATCGCTGTTCAATAACACATAATAGTCTGCTGCTACCTGCTTTAAAGCAGTATTATACCCCTTGGCAAAGCCTTCGTTAGTTCTGTTTTGAATTATAAATACCTGCGGATAATATTCCTTTAAAAAGCTGATAGAATCATCTGTTGATGCATTATCAGCAACCACTATTTTTTTATTCAGGTAAGAAGATGCAAGTACAGCAGGCAGAAACTTTTCAAGGAATTTTCTGCCATTCCAGTTTAAGATAACGATTGCTACTGTTGGGGTTTGCATTTTTTGTTCCAGCTATGGTATCCTGTTTAATCATTAACAGAAATTCCATGCTGCTTTGCCGTGTTTTAGCAAACTTACTATATTTCCTGCGGTACTTTAGCCGACAACTAAGTTATTCCTTATTTTTACTGCATGTTTAATTCCCTGTTTAATTGGCGTACGGCTCTGGCTCTAATTGCAATTGCTATTGTAACAGGTACAGTTTTTTATTCAAATCACCTGGCAAAAAAAATTGCCAATGAAGAAACGGTTAAAATCAGGCTTTGGGCAGAGGCTTCCAAGGATATTGCAAATCCCAACATAACCGAAATTAATTTAGCCAGTAGTGTATTAGTTGAAAACAGCAAGAACATCCCCATGATACAGGTTAATGAAAAAGACAGTATCATGGATCACCGAAACCTTGATTCATCGGCTATTATGAACGACAGATCGTATTTAACCGATAAACTGAATGAATTTAAAAAACTACATGACCCTATTGTATGGCAAAACCCATCAGACTCGCTGCAGACCAATCGTGTTTATTATGGCGAATCTGATCTGCTGAAACAGGTACGCTACTACCCCATTGTACAACTTTTTATTGTTGCACTTTTCATCATCATTACCTTAATAGCGATTACCACCCGAAACAAATCAACCCAAAACCAGGTGTGGGCTGGTATGGCAAAAGAAACCGCCCACCAGATGGGCACCCCGCTTACATCTTTACAGGGCTGGGTTGAAATGTTAAGAGAAACGCCGGGGATGGAAAAGATTGTGCCTGAAATGAGCAAGGATGTTGACCGCCTGAAACTGGTAAGCGACCGGTTTGGGAAAATAGGCAGTACACCACAGCTTGAACTGAATGATATTATTGTTCAGGTGCAGGATATGGTGAGTTATATTAAAAGAAGATCACCTGAAAGTGTTGCTTTCAGCATCAATACCAACGGCGAAAATGAGATAAAAGCCATGGTAAACGGGCCCTTGTTTGATTGGGTAATTGAAAACCTGCTGAAGAATGCATTGGATGCCATGGAAGGTAAAGGCACTTTAAATATCAATATTAAAAATGAAACGGCACAGGTTACTGTAGATGTGACCGACTCTGGTAAAGGCATCAGCAAACAGAATATCCGTAATGTTTTTAAACCTGGCTTTACCACCAAAAAGCGTGGCTGGGGACTGGGCCTTACACTTTGCAAGCGTATCATAGAGCAGTATCATAACGGGGAGTTATTTGTAAAAAATTCTGAACCGGGAAAAGGAACCACTTTCAGAATTGTATTGAGAAAATAATCTTTTACATTTGCAATCCCAACCAATGCCCGGGTGGCGAAATTGGTAGACGCACCACCTTGAGGTGGTGGCGCTGGAAACGGCGTGCTGGTTCGAATCCAGTCTCGGGCACTTTAAAAAAGCTTCTCATAAAGGGAGGCTTTTTAATTTTAAGTATCTTGTAAAAAAATATATAATGGGAACCGAAATAACCTGCCCGAATTGTAATCATCATTTTGAACTGAACGAAAGCCTTAAAAATGAGGTAGAGAAAGAACTGCGTGGTAAAATGCTGGACTGGCAGAAGAAAAAAGAAGAAGAGTTTGAAAAGCAAAAGAATCTTCTGCTGGCAGATGCATTAAAAAAAGCAGGGGAAGATACGGCTGCAAAAATGAGATCACTGGAGGAAGAAGCTAAAATAAAAACCCAGCAATTGCAGGATCTGCAGAAGAAGGAACTGGACCTGATGCGTGACAAAAATGCACTGGAAGAAAAACAGAAGAACCTGGAAGTTGAGATAGAAAAGCGTTTCCTGGAAAAAAGAAAGGAAATTGAAGAAAGTACCATCAAGCGTGAGCAGGAGTTGTTTGACCTGAAGACCAAGGAGTACAAACTGCAGATGGAGCAGCAGCAAAAACTGATTGAGGAATTGAAGCGTAAAAGTGAACAGGGAAGCATGCAGCTGCAGGGCGAAAGCCAGGAAATCTTACTGGAGGAAATCCTGAAAGAGAGTTTTCCTTTTGATATTATTGAAGAAGTAGGCAAAGGTGTAGAAGGTGCCGATTGTATGCAGATAATACGCAACAGCGCAGGTGTGGTGTGCGGCAAGATCATTTATGAAAGCAAACGCACCAAGGCGTGGAGCAATAGCTGGGTTGATAAGCTTAAGAATGATAAACGAAACCAGGCAGCTGATGCCGCCATTCTTGTAACACAGGCGTTTCCTAAAGATATGGACCGCTTTGGCGAAAAAGATGGCATCTGGCTTTGTGGTTTTATGGAAGTGAACAGTGTGGCGCATTTGCTACGCAATGGCATCATTAAAGTATATGAAGCCAGTAAAGCCCAGGAAGGCAAGGGCGACAAAATGCAGATGCTGTACGATTACCTTACCGGCAACGAATTCCGCGGACAGGTGGAAGCCATCATGGAAGGATTTATGGCCATTAAACAAGGCATTACCAAAGAACGAGTTCAGATGGAAAAGATCTGGAAAGAACGTGAAAAGCAACTGGAAAAAGTTTTATTAAGTACCAGCGGCATGTACGGTTCTGTAAAAGGAATTGCAGGAGCATCGATCGGAGATATTCCGCTGCTGGATGGAGATACAGAATTATTAGATTAAGTTTACAGCGTGCCCAATGATACCACATACCAGGTTGCTTCAAACAACAATTCAGATGACTCTATTGTAACCAGTTTTTATGATAGTGCCGGGAATATGATTAAAACCAGCAAGCAATCTATCAAAGATCTGCAGATCAATAACCTGGAAACTTTACAAAATGAAAGCCCTTACAAATATGAGGCAGGGATGAAAACCGACCCCGGTATTGATCCGGCCTTGCTTATTGGCGCTATACTGCTTTTTCTTTTGATAGGCTTTGCGTTTGTAGTAAAGAGAAATACAGCCCTTTGGAAAAAAGTACTCATGCAAATGGATGGTCCTCAAAAATTAATTTCGGTGATTGCGCTTGTATGCACGTTACTTTTTTTTAACGGTCGTATTGAATTTGGCTGGGGAGCTATATTGTTTATTGTGATACTGGCAGGAGAATTTAAGGATGAGATATTTTATCCAGACCGGGTTGATATTGAAACAGAGGAAGTTCCCCTGGTGCAGGATGAACCTAAACCGGTTTTGCAATACAATGGATCGGACTTGCATTTTACAGATGCGGAGATTGAAAGTGCTTTAAAAAAGAGATTTCCATATTATACTGCTATCAGCGATGAGAATAAAGAGCGTTTTATACACCGGATTAAAAATTTTATTGCAGATAAGATATTTTACATTCATGATGACAGTGGTTATAAAGAAATGCCTATCCTTATCAGCGCTTCAGCGATACAATTAACATTTGGGTATAAAAAATACCTGTTGCCCTACTTTAAAAATATCCATGTTTTTCCCGAAGAATTTTTCAGAAGCAGTGAGCTGGGTATCTGTGCACTTGCCGGTAATGTATCGGGCAATACCATTAACCTTTCGTGGAAACATTTTTTACATGGTTACCAGGATGGGACAGATGGCCAGAATGTTGGACTTCATGAACTTGCCCATGCTTTATACTACCAGGCACTTATTATCACAAAAGGGGTTGATGAGGATTTTGGTGAGTCGTACGATCAGTTTGCCAGTTTTGGTAATAAAGTGTACGATGCAGAAATGAACCCAGGCGGCGGCTTGTATTCTGAATATGCCAACAAAAATTTCCAGGAGTTTTGGGCCGAGAGTGCAGAGATTTTTTTTGAGCGACCGCAGGAATTAAAAGACCTCTATACCGATCTGTATGAAACATTGAAGGACCTGTTTAACCAGGATCCATTGAATTTACAGGATCTACCCTTGCGTTAGCACCCAGGTTAAAAAATTATTATTAAAGAATAGGTAATGAATATCCAGTTTAAATTCATTTTTGAATATACCATGCACGATGCCCTGCTCCATAGTACCTGTTGCCGATTGTAAAACGATATCTCTTTTAAAATCAACTTCGCCCCTGCCCCACCACTTAAAAACAGATTCTTTTACACTCCAGCATAATGTTAAATGTTGAATGTTGAATGTTGAATGTTGAATCTTCTCAAGTTCTTCATCACTGGTAAATTTATGTTGTATCTGCTCGATCTTTGTGTTTAGCAATTCCACATCTACCCCAACCCGGTGCGTTTTACTCACAATAGCCGCCGCATAATCCCCGCAATGCGATATAGAGAAATGAAAAGGTTCATTTGCTAAAAATGGTTTTTTGGTATCTGCTATTAGTATCATTTCCACCGGAAAATCAGGATATAATTCCTTAAGTAACAATCGCCCGGCCAGGTGCTGTAACCGCTTATGCCAATGCTTAATTTCCCGCTGTACGGGTACCGAAGCAAGAAAAAAATCTTCACTTTCTGTTATATGCCAAACTGCAATTTTACTTGTAGCGTTAATATTTTGTTGATAAACCAGCGGCATTTGAGCAATTAAAAATTAAAAATTAAAAATTGAAAATTTAGCTTTACAAATTAACGACTTAACTACTTAACAAAATAACATGATCTTAAGCGATAGCCGCATTTTAGAAGAAATTGAAAAAGGCACCATCAAAATTGTACCCTACGACCGGGATTGCCTGGGCAGTAACAGTTACGATGTGCACCTGGGTAAACATCTTGCCCGTTATGTGAACAAGGAACTGGATGCCAGGGCGCACAATACCATTGAGCATTTTGATATACCGGAGGAAGGCATTGTTTTATATCCGCACGAATTTTACCTGGGTGTAACGGAAGAATATACCGAAACCCATGCCCATGTTCCTTTCCTGGAAGGCAAATCAAGCACAGGGCGCCTGGGTATTGATATACATGCAACAGCAGGCAAGGGTGATGTTGGTTTTTGCGGAAACTGGACGCTGGAAATATCAGTTAAACAACCCGTGAGGGTTTATGCCGGTATGCCTATTGGCCAGTTAATATACTTTCCGGTAGATGGAGAAATTGAAGTGAAATACAATCAGAAAAAAAATGCAAAATACAGCGGCCAGCATAATAAACCGGTAGAAAGCATGATGTGGAAGAATAAGTTTTAGAGCCGAAAAAATTGTATTTTGCTGTATAAACAAAATACTATGAACCGATCTTTTTTGTCCTGCTCAAAATACAGGTGGCTCATTGTAATATGCATGCTGCTGCCGGGTAGCCGGGTACTGGCTCAGTTGGATCCTGCTAAAGCAGATTCATTTCTGTATTTTATAAAAGCCAACCCATTAAGATCTGCCGCTTACATAACCCGTAATGATACAGCCATTGCCCGGCTTAACGAGAACAGATTAATGCCATTGGCCAGCACTGTAACCATATTGGTTGCTATTGAATTTGCACAGCAGTCGACCCATGAAATGATCAACGAGAATGCACTGGTACCCGTTGCAGATATTGAAAAGTTCTACATTCCTTTTATAGATAGTGTTGCTTTTAATACCTGGATGGAAAAAGCAAAAGCTGCCAGCGAAATTAAAAATGGCTCCATCAAACTGGTAGATATAGCCCGTGGCATGATCATGTACGGATGCTATACCAATGCCGATTATTTAATGGACCTGCTGGGTTTTGATGCTGTGAAAGAAAATATTGCCATGCTTAAACTGAAACAGCATACTGCCATATACCCTTTCGCAGGTTCACTCTTTACTTTTCATATACCCAAAAAATCATCAGAAGATAAACTGCTGAAGTCGCTTGCCAAATATTCAGATAAAAAATACAGCATGGAGGCCTATTACAATCACCAGGATCTGAAACAGGACAGTAGTTTTAAAGAAACCTTCAGCCCGGAAAGATTTACTCCCAGGCTGCAAAAAATGTGGAACGATAACCTGCCATCTTCTACAGCCAAGGAATATGTTGCTGTGGCTGCAATCCTAAACAACCGGGAAGTGCTGGATGAAGATGCTTTTTTTCCTGTTGCTGAAGTACTGGAATATCCCATGGAAAAAAGAGAGTATCAAAAATTATACAAACACTTTGGTGCAAAAACCGGTAAAACACCTTACATATTTACCCGTGTTATTTATTTCACTGAGAAAGACGGAACCAGGTTTGAATCGGCTATTTTCTTTAACGGCCTTTCTCCTACCGAAGAAAAAAAACTGGAGGACTGGCAGCCTGCTTTTGAAGCACAATTCATTTCTGATCCGGCTTTCAGGGCAAAGGTTAAATTTTAGTTTAGTTGCCAGATACTGTAATTTAATACAGAAGCAAAGCTTACCCAGCTTATATATGGAACCAGCAACCACGCTGCTGCAGGTGAAATTTTTCCAAACCATATAATCGTAAGCAATATCATAATCCACATCAAAATAATTTCGGCAAAGGCCCAAACAGGTTGCTGCAGTCTAAAAAAGATAATAGACCAGAAGAAGTTAAGCGTTAACTGAATGACAAATAAAGCAATAGCAGTTTGTTTAATAGCCTTATCTGCATCAGATCTCCAGACTAAAAACAAAGCAATGCCCATCAACACATATAGGGTTGTCCATACTGGTGCAAATATCCAGTTGGGTGGATTGAACCAGGGTTTATTGGCAACAGCATACCAACCGTTAACACCCGACATTGTAAAGAATCCGGAGATGGCGCCTACCAACAACGGAATAAGTATTGAGATAACAAGCTTCATAGAATTATAACAATTAATAAAAAATAAGGTTCGAAGAAAGCCAGCTCCGGATACTTGATACTGGATACTCGATTCTGGAAGCTGCAAAAAAAAATAATTTCTATTATGGCTGGGAGAACCAATCTAGAATCTATAATCCAGCATCCGGTATCGCCCTTATATTTTAGCGTACTTTTTATAGTATGCAATTATAAAGCCGGTTACTTCATCATAACTTAAAACGCCCTGTGGCTGCTGGTTTTGCTCCAGGTATTTTCCATATATCCACCTGAAGACAGGCTCTATTGGGTTACGGTGTTTTATGCTGAATGCACGCCATTCTTTAATATCTGTAATTACTGCAGGAGACAGTTGCTTTCTGTAAGTAATAGCAGCAACAGAATCAGTGCCAAAAAGATTGCGGTTGCTATACATGAACAGATCCAGGTAAGTTGAATAGTGCAGTAAGGTATCTGTTGATGCCGTGGCGGCAAGATATCCAACAAAATTAGCTTCCATCTCCTTGGCATAGCCAAGCTGGTGCGCCACTTCATGGCATGTAGTAAATGGTTGCAGGAATTTGGGCACCAGTGTATTTACCTGTGCCTCGCCGGTAAAGGGGTTGTAGTAACCTGTAAAACCCATATAATTTCCCACCCAGCTCCATACCGATGGTTTTAAAGAAACCGGCTGATATTTTAAAAAGGGATACGTTTTTTCAGCATTGGTATAAGCGCTCTCCACTTTTGCAAACAGCTGTTTTTTGGAAGGATAGGCAGCCTGTTGATTTGTCAAAACCTGTTTACATGTATTCACTTTTTCCAGCAATAACCCATTGATCATTTTCAGATCTTCAGCTGTGTATTTCTCCATTTTCAATTGCAGCTGGCTGGCAATACCCTGCCTGTTGTAGTTGATACCCCAAAATAGGTTGAAAAATATATAAGTAATGAGTAAAATACGAAATGTTTTACCCAGCCCGGCAGCAAACCCTGGCCAGGTGGCCTGCCTTTTAATAATAACCTTAATTGCCTTAATAAGTTTCCATATCAGCCACAAAATAACCAGTGCGTATAAAATATCGCCCGCACTAAAAGGAAGCCAGCCAAAAATATAGCGCAAAACGCGGCTAATAGCCGGGTAAATGGCATTGGAATACTGGTTTTCCACACGTGTGGAATCATTTGCATACGCATGCAGCAAAACAGCAATTACAGCTAAAATCAGTGTAAAAACCAGCGATTTCTTTAGTTTCATATTGGCCGTAAAGCTAATCAATAGCTGTAAAGGGTATAAAATCTATTTTCCACCCTAAAAATTGCAAATATTGTATTACCTTTGCCGTCCTTTAAACCATACGTATGGCGAGTAAACGGACATTTGAGATTGCATTTGTAGGGTTAAAGCAGGGAGTTCATGAGTTTAACTACGTAGTGGACGACAAGTTCTTTGTTGAAAAAGGTGAACCTGATTTTACCAATTGCCAGGCAAACATTAAGCTTCAGCTTGATAAAAAAAGCAGTTTTATGCTGCTTAAGTTTGAAATTGGCGGTAAAGCAGATATTACCTGCGACCGATGCGGAAATCCGCTTGGCATGGACATCTGGGATGAGTTTAACATGTTGGTTAAGCTGGTAGATAATCCCGATGAAATGAATGCACAGGAAGAAGACCCGGACGTTTTTTATATTTCCCGTACCGAAAGCCATATTGATGTGGCCAACTGGATTTATGAATTTGTACTGCTGAGTTTTCCTTTACAGAAAATGTGCAGTCCCGAAGAAATGGGCGGCCCCCAATGCAACAAGGAAGTGCTTGAAAAACTGAAGGCTATGGAGGTTAAAGAAGAAGAGCACAATGCAAACCAACTGTGGAAAGGCCTGGAGCAGTTTAAAAAAGTAAAAAAAGAAAGAACAAAAAAATAATCATTAAAAATTAAAAACTAAGCGATATGCCAAATCCAAAAAGGCGCCACTCACAACAACGCAGTGCAAAAAGAAGAACACATTACAAAGCAAGCGAGCCAACTTTGAGTGTTGACAAAACAACCGGCGAAACACATGTACGTCATCGTGCACATGTTAGCGAAGGAAAATTATTTTACAAAGGAAAATTAGTAGCAGAGAAAGCTCCGCTGAAAGCATAATATTTTTCAAAGTATCAATTCTAAATCCGAAATTCGTTATACGAGTTTTGGATTTAGAATTTTTGCATTTATAGAGGTCAGGGATAGAAGATTTCTTCTCAGCTTCGCTGCGAAAATTTTTGGAACGCTGATAGTTATGATTATTAAGATTTTCGCTGAGTAATTATAATTTATCATAACCGTCATCAAAATCTGCGTTCCAATTAAAAAACGCCGCAGGCGGCTTTAAATTCTAATCTAAGACCTAACCAAAAAGCTACTAAAATGAATATAGGACTGGACATGATGGGAGGCGATTTTGCTCCGCTGGAAGCAGTGAAAGGGGCAGCAGAATATTTAACCACCGCCTCTGCCGATATTCATCTCACTTTAATTGGCGATGAAGCACAGATCAATGAACATCTTGCCAATCATCCCATCCCTGCAGATAAATTTACCATTGTACATGCCCCCGAAGTGATCGGCATGCACGAACATCCTACCAAGGCACTTAAAGAAAAACAAAACTCATCCATAGCCGTAGGTTTTCAGTTGCTGGCAACTGGTAAAACAGATGCTTTCATCAGCGCAGGCAATACCGGCGCTATGATGGTAGGCGCTTTGTTCAGCATTAAAACCATTGAAGGTTTGCTGCGGCCAACTATTGGTGGCTATATGCCCCGTGAAGATGGCACTTTAGGTTTGTTAGTTGATGTTGGACTCAACGCCGATTGCAAACCCGAAAACCTGAACCAGTTTGCAGTACTCGGTTCGCTGTTTGCCAAACACATTTTAAATTTTGAAAACCCCAGAGTTGGTTTGATAAACCTGGGCGAAGAAGAAGGCAAGGGCAATATACTTACGCAGGCAACCTATCCCCTGCTGAAAGAAAACAAACAGATCAACTTCATTGGCAATATTGAAGGCCGCGATATTTTACTCACCAAGGCCGACGTACTTGTTTGTAACGGCTACACCGGCAACGTAGTTTTAAAACTGGCCGAAAGCTTTTATGATATTGCCAAACGCCGCAACATCAACGACGAACATATCGACCGTTTTAACTTTGAACAATACGGCGGCGTGCCCGTACTGGGCGTAAGTAAACCGGTAATCATAGGCCACGGCATCTCCCACGCCCTGGCATTTAAAAACATGATACGCATTGCCCACCGCATGTTAGAGACTGATCTTTTAGGAAAGATGCAGGAAAGTTTTGTGGGCCTGGCTTAAGTACATTTACTTAGCTTCTGTGGTGTCATATCCTCATAATTCTTTTCCTTACTGAGTTTCCGTCAAATCACATTCAATTCTTTTAATCTCAAAAGAAATTTTGACTTTTAAACTGACATTTTTTTAGTTCCAAAAAGTCAAAATTTCATTTTCTAAATACCAAAAACCGGCTGGCACGGGAGTTGATCTGGTGGTTTTTGAAATATATTTTTTAACCATTAAAAAGGAGGTAAATTATGACACTCGTAAAAAGAAATGGAAGCCTTTTCAGTCCATTGCCCATGCTTTTTGATGATTTCTTTAACCGGGATCTGTTCAACTGGAACAACAGCAATTTCTCAACCACCAACACCACTATCCCGGCGGTTAACATTAAAGAAACAGCAGAAAGTTACGAAGTTGAAGTAGCTGCACCCGGAATGACTAAAAAAGATTTCAAGGTGGAGTTGCAGGACAATGTGTTAACAATCAGTTCGGAAAGAAGCCATCAAAATGAACAAAAGGATGGGATGCAATATTCCCTGAAGGAATTCAGCTACCAGTCTTTTCAGCGAACTTTTAACTTGCAAAAGGATGTGGTAGATATTGACAAGATTGAAGCCAGGTACGAAAATGGTTTACTGCACCTGCTGATCCCAAAAAAAGAAGAGGTAAAACAGAAACCACCGAGGTTGATAGAGATCTCGTAATTTCATTATTTCGGGGTGAAAAAGGAGTTGCCGTTTGACGGCAACTCTTTTTTTACTTATGTAAAGCCTGTGTTACTTCTGCAAACCCCACACTTTCTCATAATCGCCACTGGCCTCCTCTTTTGCTTTCAGTTCCTGTAGTGCTTTTTTAAACTGCTCATTAAATTCATCTACCTGGAAGACCTTATCAAACTCCACCGGTTTGTTCTTCTTCAGTTCGTAACCATTGCCGGTAATGTTGATAGTAAAATATTTGGTATTGCCCATGAAGGAACGGAAATCGCCATTGCTGATGCCTAACAGTTCTACGGTTAGGTAAGGCGTCATGGTGGGTTTTTTATCCCAGCTTAAAGCACAGGCCAGCGATACTTTAAGCAATGCATCGGCTTTTACATCTTTTAGCAAAGCGCTTTCACCGTAGTACATATTACTTACGCTGCTAAGGGTTTTAACCGGTTTCAGGCCTTTGTACACTTTTAAAAATTCACCATCGTTATTCACTTCGCCGGGCATAAATTTGATGGTGTTGGCATAGCTGGGTGCATTGGGAACTACAGTAATGGGCATCATGTTGCATCCTGTAACCGATGTGAGCGTGGCTGTAAATTTCTTGTATAAATCTTCCAGCATGGCGTCCAGGTAGGTATCGGGTATCTGCGGAAACTCTATGCTTTTGGTGGTTTCTGTCTTTGTCCAGCTATTGGTTTTCTGGTCGTACAACTGCGTAGTTCCATAAGTATAAAAAGAACTGACCGCTACATTTTTTGCAAAGCTCAGCGGCATGGCAAAGGCTGCATTCTTTTTTTCTATAGTAGCTGCCCCGGTTTCAAACTTAAAGCCTTTAAAGTTTGAGCTGCTGTTGATAACATCTATCCACATACCATCATTGCTGCCGGTAATGGCCATCTGGCTGGCCGGAATTTTGCCCGAAGTATTAATAGCTTTCACCAGTTGCTGCTCACTTACAGACAGGTAGCAGTCTTTAAAATTAAAGTTGTTGGTGTTTTCAATATTTCTGAAAGCTGCAGCCGGTATGGTAACAGTTGCTGCAGGCTTTAAATAAGCCACCATGCTCAGCGTACGAATGCCTATCTGCGTAGTGATCACATCCACACGTACCAATGCATCCGCCGCAGCAGAAAAATTTGCCAGCTCAAGCTGTACATCTTTGGTAAGATCAACTTTAATATTTTTGTTTTGCCCGTTAATGGAGATCAGTTTTATGTTTTTAGCAGGCAATGGTATTTCAAAACTCCCCTCCACTACCCCGTTCTTTTCAAAACTTATTTTTTTGTTGCCGCTGCCGGGGTTTTCGGTAACCGTGTGTACGCCCATACTTGCATGCTTCAGTTCTTTGCCATTTACTTTAATGATTCCGGCATATTTATACATGGTAAAAGCATCTTTGCTGGCCAGTTGCAGCATGGTAAAATCGCCGTTGTTTATCCATTCCTTTCCCAGGAAATCGGTAAAGATCAGTCCCAGGTCTTTAGAATAAATGTTGGTTCCAACCGATGCGATCACATCTACATTATCCAGGTTATCTGCTGTACTTACCATGCCCCCCAATCCGCCAACTGCACCGCCTGCAGCTTTGGCAACTTTACCAACTACTTTCTGAAAAAAGCCACCACCCTTTTTCTTTTCTGGTTCTTCTTCCTTAGCAGCCGTGGGCGTTACGGTTGTATCGGCTGACTGCTCAGTCTTGTCTTTTTTCTTCTTCAGTATTCCGCCAAACTGTGCATCTGCATTCATGAAGATGAAAACGCAGCAGATGATCGAAAATAAAAATCTGAGTTTCATATTGCTTGTTTAAGGGAGTTGTAAAATGATATGATCAACTATTGTTTGATAATTTTTCCGCTACTGATGAGCATTCCATCACTACCATAAACCTGGTAGAAATAAATACCGGCAGCAAGTGTATCAGTAAATATGGTATTGATACCTGCATTAATTACCTGAAGCCTGATCTGGTTACCATCTAAACCTGATAAGCGCAACTGCATTTTTTCATTGCCATCGTTTTGTACGGTGAAATAACTGCGAACCAATGTGGGGTAAGCAGTTACCGCTTTACTATCTAACCGAACCAGGCTGATATTGCTCTGCTTACTGAAGCCACTTTTATCTACTTCTTTTATACGGTAATAAATATTTGTACTGTTTTGCAAAGCTGCAATATCATCAGTAGCAGTATATATATTTTGCGACTGGTTATTTGCCGGTTTGCTTCCAATACTTACAAAATGTACAGCATCGGTACTTCTTTCAATTTCAAAATGCGATGCGTTTTGTTCATTGCTGGTTTTCCAGGTTAAACACACTTGCTTGTTGCTGCATTTTTGGGCATTAAAAGAAATAAAATTCAGGGGCAGAACCGCATTGCTGTTTAAAATACCAAAGGGCGAAAAGCTGGTTATATTGGTTCTGCTAAAACTGTACGGATTTGCCCCCATTGCAGTTCCTAGTGTTCCGTAATCCCAGGCGCCGCCTGTGTAATGGCCCAGATATGTTTGTGCTCTGTTGAACAATGGCAGCTCCTGAGCAGCATTCCATTGCAAATTAATTGTGGCATTGCTTCCACCGGCAATGGCTTCGTTAACAAACCAGGTATGGTTTACAGCGCCCGTAACAAACGGTAAACCGGATGGAGTTTCTGCTGTATAATTTTGGTTTAAAGTATTTATTACCCGTGCTGAAAAATTATCGATATCGCCAATATTGGTAATAGTTACAGGAGCATAATTGCCTACTGTGCCGATAGGTAAAAACTTGGGCTGATTATTTGCACCTGTTCCAAGCGCCATTGCTATAACAGAGCCTAAGCCATTTGTTACGAAGTAATTACTGCTGTTTGCTGTAGCTACCGCATTAATATTCAGCTTGAAATTATTATCATTCAAAAAAAGCCTTCCAGTGGTAAAACTAATTTTTGTGTACAGCGATATAGTACCACTTAATACAGATGAAGGACTTAATACATCGATATTATTGATATCAAATCCTCCGTCAACTTTTACAGTATCGCCGGTATAACTTTTTAAAGCAAGCACGCCGGGAAAACCAAGTGTATTATTGCCCAGGGCATTAATGCGGTTGTTGATAAACAGCGTGTCGGTTGCATTAACAAAATTAATGTTGGCATTGTTACCTATATTTAAAACGCCTGCATAGCCATTACCTCCTTCCACATTTAATATATTGGGTGTACCTGCGTTTACAAAAACAGTGTCGGTAATGCCGGGCGGCATCATGCTGTTCCAGTTGGTGCTATCTTTCCATTTGCCACCTGCAACAGTTCCGTTAAAAGTAAAGTCGCCCGTGTATTGATACAGGTTAATTACAGAAGCCGTATTGGTTGCAAAAAAATACAGCTTATCATTTTTTACAAAATAACCAAAGGGATTACTGCTGGCAACGCCGGATGCAATTTCAAAAACCTTGCTGGTTGTGGGTGCATTACCGCCGCTACGCCAGGGCTCTACATTGGCAGGCGAAGCAAGGTTACGGGCCGCCATCCACAAAGCACCTTTATAAATTTTTATATTTTGTGCATAGCTCATGCCGGTGGTAACCTGGTATGTGCCTGCCAGAGTACCATTACTGCGGTATATTTTTTCATTGTTACCGGCGCCAATGCTGTTGTATTCAATCATCCACAACCCATTCTCATCAACATCTGTATAGCTTCCACCGCTTACTCCGCTGAATGCTGCCTGCGCATTGGTGGTCAATTGCACGGTACCTGCACTGGTTCCATCAGTGCGCCATAATGCATTGGCTGTGCCGTTATTGGCAATAAAAAAACAATACCTGCTGTTAAAGCGTAGGTGAGCATTTTGCGATTGTGTTATCCAGGAGTTGCCGGCGCTGTTAATATCCTTCAGCATAAATGTACCTGCAGCAGTGCCGTCACTTACGTAAGGCTCGTATCCATCCACCGTGTTGTGTGCATAAAAGATCATTTTGTTATTTACCATGCCCACCGCATTATCTAAAATGTAAAATGGTTCGGTAACCGCAATTTGCACAGTACCGGCGGCCGTACCATCTGTTTTCCAAAGCTTACGTTCCAGGCCGGTTTCCATACAGGTAAAAAATACATCGGTTCCTATTTTACAAAAAGCCAGCGGGCTGCTGTTGCCTGTACCGGCCTTAATATCTTTCACCATATGCGTTCCGGCAGCAGTGCCGTCAGTCATCCACAATTCATTTCCGTTCACAGCATCGTAGCCTGCAAAAAACATGGTATTGCCTGATACCGAAAAATTCTTTCGGGCATCCCTGTCGCTGGTCCATTGGTTTGCATTTGCAATGGCGGCCTGCGGCATGGTATAAACCAAAGAAGTGCCTGCCGCTGTGCCATTGCTTTTATAGATCTGTGCCTCATAAGCAAAAGGAGAAAAAGAAGCGATACGATTGGTGATGATATACATAAAATCCTGCGTAGGTATGGTTGCTACAACCGTACCTGTGCCAATATCAGCTAAATAAACAGTGCCTGTATTGGTACCATCTGTAACACATAATTTGGTTGGGCTTCCCGTACCCTGGTAAAAAAACGATCCGTTCCATTCATTGCTTTTCCAGCCTTCCTGGTCTTTGGTTGCAGGTTCCGTGGCAGTACCTCCCACCGGTTTAACAATTGCAGGAGCCTGAGAAAACCCTTTTATTACAACAAAGGCAAAACAAAACAACCATAATATCTTTTTCATGATCGATGTATTTATTCAGGTAACAAATGTGGTTTTAAACAGTAAGCAGTCCTATACACTGATTAGTGTATTTTTAAACTGCACATTTTTAACCAGTTTTGCTTAAAATGATTATTTTACGCAGCAATGGAAATTAAAAGCGACCTGATATATATTGCCGATGACCACATTATGGTGGCACAGGGCATCAGCAGCCTGTTACAGCAACTGGGTTATACTAATGTTCGCATTTTTACCAACGGGGAAGAAGTGCTGAAAGCCTGCAATGCAAAAAAACCTGCCTGGATTTTTCTGGATGTTTATATGCCGGAAGGTGATGGCATATCTACCTTAAAAAAACTAAGAGCCAATGGTTACCAGATGCCGGTTTTGATGCTTTCGATGACGGCAGATAAAAAATACGTGGATACCAGCATGGAACAGGGGGCCAATGCCTACCTGCATAAAAGCTGCGATGCACTGGAGATCAGCAAAGCCATTGCTGCTATTGAAAATAACCATAAATATATTTCGGATGCAGTGAACTATATTAATACCTCTACCATTAAAGTAAGCATCAACAGCGAGTATTATTTAAAAGAAGCACTAACCAAAAGAGAAGTGGAAATATTGAGCAAGTACTGCGATGGATTAACAACTGAAGAAATAGCCCAACAGCTTTTTTTAAGTTTTGCTACGGTGGATACACATAAAAAACACATTATGCAGAAATTCGGCGTAAGTACACTTTCAAAACTGGTAGCTGTTGCCATTAAAAATTATTTTGTGTGATGCGGTATTTGTTGTTTTTACTGCTTGTTACCTGCAATGCTTCCTATGCACAGCAATACAATCAGTTTGATACGATAACCGACCCCGCTGTTGCTTTACAAAAACTACAATCCGCATTGGCGAAAGCACCTGCCGATCCGCAATTGTATAGCCGCATTGCTGCAAAAAAAAGAACACTGGGTGAATATGATTCCTGTATTTACTATTGCAATGAATGTATTGAATTGCTTGCGAAAAAACCCGACAACCAATTATTGATACAGGCGCTGATCAACAAAGGGGCATCGCAATATAACCTGGATGACAAACTGAAAGCAGATGCAACCTGGAGACAGGGATTGCAGCTGGCTACACGGGAAAATGACTACCAGGGAACTACAATACTGGCAACCGGCCTTGGTACCATATACCTCGATGAAAGGTATTTAAAGAGTATCAATGTCTATTCATTCAACACCGCAGATTCATTTTTTACGATATCATATAAAGAACACAAAGCCAAAGATTCGTTAACAAGTTACCAGGGCCTGCGTACTTTGCGGTTAATGGCTACCAGCCTGCAATTTCAAAAAAAATATGACAGTGCCAATTATTACTACAGGTTGGTTCTTAGCCTGTCTAAAAAAATCAATCCCAATGTTTACCTGCTTGCATTGTCGTTTTATGCACAATCACTCAGCCAGACAGGCCAGCATGCGCAGGCGCTTGCCACTATAAAAGAAGCTGTAGCATTAGTTGCAGACAGCGCTGCCATCCTGAAAGATAAAGAGCATATTCTGCACGTGTATGGAGAAGTATTAAATGCCAGCGGTAATTACAGAGAAGCTTATTTAGCAAATGATTCTTCGTATAATTTCCTGGCCGACGAATATCAAAGTTTAAATACAAAAGCATATTCGGAATCGGAATCTAAATTTAAAAACCAGATACTGCAATACCAGGTGCAACTGGAGCAGCAAAAAAAAAGCCGTCTGTATTATTTACTTGCAGCACTGGTATTGCTTGCAGCTTTTGCAGGCTTATGGTTATACAACAGAACCAGGAAACGCATTACCCTTGAGAAAGCCCGTCAAAAACAGATAGCCATTGATGCTTTTATTGAAGGAGAAGAAAAAGAAAAAGCACGTATTGGAAGAGAACTGCATGATGGCATAGCCCAGGAAATTGTAGGCGTAAAATTAGCTATGCACAAGTTGCAGGCAGATGCCGGGTTAATTGATGAACTTACACGTATCAGCCTCGACCTCAGAAATATTTCGCACGAGCTGATGCCTCAAACGCTGAAAGAATATGGATTGAAACTGGCCATAGAAGATATTTGCCAGAAGATACTGGCGCCTTCGGGCATACAGTACGAAGTGAATTCATCTTTACCCGAAGAAAGAATGACCAACAAAATTGAAATTACCCTGTATCGAATTTTCCAGGAACTGGTACATAATATCATTAAACACAGCCAGGCTACCGAAGTGCTGGTGCAGTTGCGTAAAATGAATAATCATATTCTGCTGATGGTAGAAGACAATGGCAAAGGCATGACGGATGAAAAGAAAAACGGCATCGGCATCAGTAACCTGAAAAGCCGGGTGGAGCTTTTAGATGGCAACCTGCAGTACGACAGCAGCGAAAACGAAGGCACTACTGCTATTATAAGAGTGCCGGTTTAAACTGTTATCGTTGCTACATAAAATATTTTGTATGATACGTTATTTACTGCTTTATCTGTTCATTGTTTGCAATGCTGCCCATGCGCAGCAGTACAAACAATTGGATAGTATGGCAGACCCGGTTGCTGCTTTACAGAAGTTACAGGCTGCACTGGTAAAAGACCCTGCCAATCCGGAACTGTATTGCCTTATTGGCCAAAAAAAATTCCAGGTGTCTGAGTATGATTCATCTATTTTTTATTGCAACAAAAGTATTGAGCTGCTTACAAAAGCCGGAAATAATAAATTGCTGGCCCAGGCACTACACACAAAAGGCGGTGCACAATATTACCTGGATGATAAAAGCAAGGCTGAAGCTAATTGGCGTCAGGCTTTGCAAATATCCATCCGGGAAAATGAATATGAAAGGATCAATAAATTATGTACCAATATAGGCGCATTGTACCTGGATGAGATTTATGTAAAAAGGGATAAACTTCGCAATTTCAAAATTGCCGATTCGTTTTTTGCCATTTCATACAACGCACACAAAGCCAAAGAAACATTAGGCTCCGATCATGGCTTACTTACTTTACGATTGATGGCAACCAGTTTGCAGTTTCAAAAAAAATACGATAGTGCCAACTATTATTACAAAAGAGTAATTGAATTATCCAAAGGAAAAAGTCCCAGTGCTTATTTGGGTGCATTGGTTTTTTACGCCCAGTCACTTAGCGAAACTGGAAAAAACGATGAAGCAATTACCTATATTAAAGAAGCTGTACATTTTGCCATTGATAGTAACAAAGCTTCCGAAAAAGACAAGACACATGTTTTGCATGTGTATGCCCAGGTGCTCAATAACAGCGGCAATTATAAAGATGCGTATAAGTTTAATGATTCTGCATTTGAATTGTTAGCTGCCGACTATCAGAAAGTAAATGCGCAGGCTTACTCTGAATCTGAATCAAAATTTAAGAACCAGATACTGCAATACCAGGTACAGCTGGAGCAGCAAAAGAAAAACCGCCTGTACTATTTACTTGCAGCGCTGATATTGTTTGCAGCTTTTGCCGGCTTATGGTTATACAACAGGGCCAACAAACGAATAGCGTTGGAAAAAGCACGCCAGAAACAAATAGCCATTGATGCTTTTATTGAAGGTGAAGAGAAAGAAAAAGCACGAATCGGAAGAGAACTGCATGATGGCATTGCACAGGAAATTGTGGGCGTAAAACTGGCTATGCACAAGTTACATGCTGATGCCAGCTTAATAGAAGAGCTAAGCCGTATTAGTATTGACATCCGAAATATATCGCACGAGCTTATGCCGCAAACCTTAAAGGAATATGGGTTAAAGCTGGCCGTAGAAGATATTTGCCAGAAGATACTGGCTCCTTCGGGCATACAGTACGAGGTGAATTCATCTTTACCGGATGAAAGAATGGCTAACAAAATTGAGATCACTTTGTATCGCATTTTCCAGGAACTGGTACACAACATTATTAAACACAGCCAGGCTACAGAAGTGCTGGTACAGTTGCGTAAAATGAATAACCATATTTTGCTGATGGTAGAAGATAATGGCAAAGGCATGACGGATGAAAAGAAGAATGGCATCGGCATCAGCAACCTCAAAAGCCGTGTACAGCTTTTAGATGGTAACCTGCAATACGACAGCAGCGAAAATGAAGGCACTACCGCTATTATAAGAGTGCCCGTTTAATGAAATTTCTGCAACTTGCACTAAAATTCAAACTCATGCGGCATCTCTTGTATGCATTGCTTTTACTGGTTAGTTTATCCTCCTGCAACAACCTTTCTCCCGATCAAAAAAAACAAATTAAAAAAACAGGAAAGGAAATTGCCAAACAGGTTACGGCAACTGTTGAGCACCTGGATATGGAGCATGATTATATCAGTTATGAAGCCAACCCCGACAGTGGCGCAATACGCATGTACTGGAAAGATGATCTGGGAAATATACTGGGCAGCATCGGCAATCTTAAAAACTACACAGCACAAAAAGGCGATGAACTTGTATATGCCTGCAACGGAGGTATGTATATGCTAAACCAGGCCCCGCTTGGATATTATGTAGAAAATGGAAGAACGCTGCAGAAAATAAATATCAAAAACGGCAGCGGAAATTTTTACTTAAAGCCTAAAGGCGTTTTTTATATAAATGAAAACAATATACCCGGCATACAAAGTGTTGAAAGCAGTGCCGACAGGAGTTTACTTCAAAACAAAAAAATAAAATACCTTACCCAAAGCGGACCCATGCTGGTACACAACAACAGCATCAATGTACTTTTTACCGCCGGCAGCAGCAATATAAACATACGCAATGGCGTGGGCATTTTACCCAATGGCCATGCATACTTTGCGATGAGCACTTACCCGGTTAGCTTTTACGATTTTGCCAAACACTTTAAAGACAAAGGTTGCAGCGAAGCATTATACTTTGATGGTTTTGTAAGCCGTAGTTTTTGTGCACAACAAAACTACCGCCAGCTGGATGGAAATTTTGGAGTAATGGTGGCAGTGGTAAAACCCGCTGCCAGCAGGTAAATACGCTCCTGCTCTCATTCACATGAACGGCCTTCTTTAAAAAAATAACCACTCATCCAACCATATAACCGCTTAATTTCAGACCCGTTTTTTTGCCCTCCTGTTATACATCATTATTGCCCCTCATCATTTTTTAACCTTACCTACGAAATCATTTGTACATTTTTACATAGCCATTAATTAAAGTATACAAAACAACGCCATGAAAAAAATTACTACGCTGCTAACAGCTATGCTGTTAACTATGCTGCTTTACGCACAAAACAAAACCGGAAAAATATCCGGCTCGGTTACAAGCCCCGATAAAAAACCGGTAGAATCTGCCACGGTACAATTATTAAAAGCCAGCGGTAATGCACTGGTAAAAACTGCCATAACCGATAAGGATGGCAATTATGTTTTTGAAAAAATTGCCGAAGGCAACTATGTCATCAGCATCAGTGCTGCAGGATTTGCAAAAAAACAAACAGCACAGCTAACCATCAATGCAGCCAATGCTGTTATTGATGTTGCAGCAACAGAACTGGCTATTCAATCCAGGTCGCTGGAAGCTGTTACGGTTGTGTCATCCAAACCTTTTATTGAACAAAAAGCCGATCGTACTGTGGTAAATGTAGAATCATCGCCCAGCAATGCAGGCGCTACTGCTTTGGAAGTACTGGAAAAATCGCCGGGCATTAGTGTTGATAATGACGGCAACATCAGCCTCAAAGGCAAACAGGGCGTAATTGTGATGATGGATGGAAAACCAACCTACCTGAGTGCCGCCGACCTGGCCAGTATGCTAAAGAATATGCCTGCATCGGCGCTGGAGCAGATCGAGATCATGACCAACCCTTCTGCCAAATACGATGCTTCCGGCAATTCGGGTATGATAAATATTAAAACCAAAAAAAGCAAAACCAAAGGATCGAACGGAAGCATCACATTGGGTGATGTTACATCGCTGTTCAGAAGAAACGGAAAAGAAGAACTGGTTTGGAAACCCACCTTTTCTGTTAACTACAATTACAGAAAGAACAAGGTAAGCCTGTTTGGCAATTTTGTGTATAATTACCGCGAAGGCCGTGGAACCCTGGATATTGTAAGCCGCTATTATGAAGACGGCAAACAGCTCGACAGCATCAATAAAGTAAATACCTATTTCCGTTTCCGCAATAATAACTACACACTAAAACTGGGTATGGATTATACCCCCAACAAACGCAACAGTTTTGGCATTGTGCTCAACGGATTTTTATTTGCAGGCCGCCCAACACCGCAAACCAATACCACATTCTCTACCCTGGATGGTGATGTGTTCAGCAGGATCAATTCAAAAACGATTAACAAACTTGCCTGGAATAATTTCAGCACCAACCTCAATTACAAACACACATTCGATTCAACCGGCACCGAACTTACGCTCGACCTGGATTATTCTCATTACCGTAACGTATCCGACCAGTTGCTGAGCACAGGCTTCTTTGATGGTAATTATAATCAAACAGCCGACTCGATGTTCTTACAGGGGCATCTGCCTGCATCGATAGATATCTATTCTTTAAAATCAGATTTTACCCATAGTTTTAAGAACAAGATAAAACTGGAAGCTGGCATCAAATCGAGTTATGTACAGAGCGATAACCTGGTTGACTACCTGCGCAAGATGGGTGGCAACTGGGCACCCGACAGCCGCAACAACCATTTTATTTACACCGAAAATATAAATGCGGCTTATGTAAACGCCAGCAAAACATTTAAGAAATGGGAAGTGCAGGCTGGCCTGCGAATGGAAAACACGAATACCAAAGGCGTGCAAACAACTGATAACAGCACCGTAAAGCGCAGCTATGTAAGCCTCTTCCCTTCTGTATTTGTAAGTTATAACGCCAGCGAAAAAAATGCATTTAGTGTAAGTGCCAGCAGGCGTTTGCAACGCCCCAACTACCAGGATCTGAATCCGTTCACCTTCTTCCTCGATTCACTATCCTATCGCCAGGGCAACCCCTACCTTACGCCACAGTTCAGTTATAATTACGAACTGAAACATACTTATAACAACAAACTGAGCACTACGCTTAATTACACCACAACTACCGATGTAATTTCGCAGATCATTAAAAGAAAACGCGGTACCAATAATGAACTGATCGGTTTTTTAACCATCGATAATATTGCCCGCTTTACCAATATGGGTATTGCCGTAACCACGCCGGTGAAAATAAAAAAATGGTGGAATGTTAACCTGTTTGCCAACCTGTACCGCAATCATTACACCGGTACTTATATCTCTACCGAAAGCAACCAATCCAAAGTTGTGGACCTGGACCTGGCCTACACTTCCTTCAGCTTTAATATCAATAACAGCTTTACCATTGGCAAGGGATGGACAGGTGAATTGAGTGCTTTTTATAATTACAAAAATGTACAGCAGCTATCGCTTACTTACCCGATGGGGCAAATGAGCTTTGGGCTTGCAAAAAATAATTTACTGAAAGGAAAAGCCAGCATACGCCTGAGTGCCCGTGACCCCTTTGGCTGGATGCGCTATAAAGCACTGACCCAGTATGGCAATGTTGATATATCGGTACTTAACCGTTTCGACAGCCGGCAGTATGGCATCAACTTTACCTACCGCTTTGGCAAGCAGCCGGGGCAAAGCCGCCGCAAAGCATCGGCTACCGAAGAGGAGCAGCAGCGTGTGGGTGCAGGAAATTAGGCTATAGTTTATGTTTCGATAAGGCCACCGGGTAACTGGTGGCTTTTTTGTGCTTTGTACCAGGCTGGCCTATTACTTTTATAGGGATGCCTATTTTCTTAGAACGAGAACCTACTTTTTTGGTAGGGCGACCTACTTATTTACTAGGAGGACCTACTGTTTTAGTAGGAAGACCTACTGTTTTGGTAGGAAGACCTACTGTTTTAGTAGGAAGACCTACTGTTTTAGTAGGAGGACCTACTGTTTTAGTAGGAAGACCTACCGTTTTGGTAGGAAGACCTACTGTTTTGGTAGGAAGACCTACCGTTTTAGTAGGAGGACCTACTGTTTTAGTAGGAAGACCTACTGTTTTAGTAGGAAGACCTACTGTTTTAGTAGGAGGACCTACTGTTTTAGTAGGAAGACCTACTGTTTTAGTAGGAGGACCTACCGTTTTAATAGGAGGACCTACCGTTTTGGTAGGAGGACCTACCGTTTTAGTAGGAGGACCTACCGTTTTAGTAGGAGGACCTACATATTTTACAAAAGCGAAAACTAAGCTACTGAAAATGAGCATTAGTAATTTTTTGGATAGGTGAAAAGGTTCGTATATTTAATTGTTAGCCGTGAGTTTATGAGAAACATCTTATTCTTAGCGATATTATTTTTAGTGTCTTGTACAAGCACTAAGTTATTAAATGAAAGATTCGACTATGAAATTTCAAATTATAATTTAGAAAATGTTGACACACTGGTAGATATAGGTTGTGGGTACGCTTATAATGACAGATATATTTCAAGTAAATTTCAAAATCTTCATATAATTCTAGAAGATTTACCAAAAGACATATGGGGTAATGATTTAAAAAAAGCCTTGGTTGAATATGTTAAGAATTCAACATTTGCACCAACGTTTGGAACAAATTCAAGAATAGTTATTGGCACTACAGACTCAATACCTTTACAAAGCGGACTCTATGAAAGAGTACTGTGCAGAATAACTTTGCATGAATTCTCAAACAGAGAAAAAATGGTTTCAGAACTCATAAGAATATTAAGTCCTACTGGTACTTTGATAGTTGTTGAAAAAATATCAGCATATGAAGGAGAAAGAGATAAATCTTGCAAACAACTTTACCTGACAAAAGAAAATATCATTAGGGCCTTTAAGAATTTAAAATTGGTAGACACGATTCCACTACAACCACTATCTAAGAATGGGTTTCTTTTTAAGTTCACAAAATAACCTGGCGTTATCGGGCTTGGCTAAATTAGGTCAAAAGGAAGTCCTGTTTCATCAGTTGCAATTTTGTTGTTTCTAATCCCAGCACAGTTTTCACAGCTTACTCTTCAATCAATATTGCTCTTAGGTGAAACCCCGGCGAATAACACACTAAAACTTAAAGCCTCCCACTCCATTCTTTCTAAAATGGCTTCGTAAATTGCAGAAACTGCATCACTATCTTAACAAAAGAAAAAAATAAACCAGCCATTGAAAAAGCTAACCCTTTTACTCATCGCCATTTTAGTTACAGCATATTCACAGGCACAAGAACCATCATCCAAAAAGCAACTGGAAATTCAGCAGGCCGTTATAAAAATGTTTGATGCTTTGTCGGCCAGGGATTCGGTAAGCCTGAAAATGCATTGTACCGCTGATATTACGCTGTACGAATACGGCCAGGTATGGAATATAGATACGCTGATCAGGAAAGCAATTACCATGAACCAATCTGCCGATTTTAAGCGAACCAATAGTTTTGAATTTATTAATACTGAAACTGATAAAAATATAGCCTGGGTAACTTACCGGCTCAGTTCGGTTATATTCAGGGAGGCCAAAGAATCGCAGGTACAATGGCTGGAAACAGTGATTTTAGCGAAACAAGGTAAACAGTGGAAAGTAAAACACCTGCACTCCACATTGCTCAAAAGGAACTAGTGACATTAAAAAAAATGAGATACTAAATTATTTTTTTGTTTTTTGTACCTGGTGTCAGCATTATTGCACAATTTGCAGCACAAGCAGTTAGAGAAAAATAAAAAAAATGATCTCGATAAATAGGGCAACAATAAGTGACCGTAAAATTATTGCAGATATTGGTTTGGTATCTGTAGAAGAAGCCCATCGCGGCAGTTGTTCGGCGGAAGAACTAAATGAATACCTTCAAAAACATTATAACAGCGAAGCTATTGGTACAGAACTCAGCGATGAAAAAAACAGGTACCATATTATTAAAGTAGATGGTGAGCCTGCCGGGTTTTCCAAGATCGTTTTTGACGAAGCACATGCAGATATTGAGCATACCCGTGTTACCAAGCTAGACCGTATTTATTTACTGAGTAAATTCTTTAATCTCAGGCTGGGGTTTCAGCTTTTACATTTCAATGTGGACCTCGCAAAAACAAATAACCAATCCGGTATCTGGCTGTATACCTGGACGGGTAATACCCGTGCAATCAATTTTTACCAGAAGAACGGTTTTGCCATTATCGGCAGTCATCATTTTAAGGTTACCGAAACACGGTATAACCTGAACCACCATATGTTTCTATCCTTTGTGTAGCCGGGCATTACAGGCTTTGCACGAATTTATTAGTGTACTTTAGCAGCTAAATATTTGTAACTAGGAATCAGATGTGACCATGGAAGTTTTTATACGTACAGCAACATTAAATGATGCACCATCCATCAGCAATCTTTCTGATCAATTGGGTTATCAGTCTGGTATATCAGAAACCGAAAAACGCTTACAGGCTGTTTTGCAGGATGGCAACAACTGTGTTTTTGTTGCTGTTGTTGATGAAAAAATCATTGGTTGGATACATGGGTTCTATACTGTACGGGTTGAATCGGATCCTTTTACAGAAATAGGTGGCCTGGTGGTTGATGAAAATTACCGCAGGCAAAACATAGGTAAACTGCTTATAAATAAAATAGTTGAATGGGCGCTTGCCCGTGAAAACAAAACCGTAAGGGTAAGATGCAATACAATACGCAAGGGATCGCACCAGTTCTATTTGGCGCTGGGCTTTGCTGAAGTGAAAGAACAGAAGATTTTTCAGATTCAACTGAATTGATCCTTTGGGATGCCCCGGGATTCTGAAATAAAGTATGCTGATTCTTGCTTACTTTTACTTAAATACATCCGGTATGAAATATATTGTTCTTCTGTTGCTGGTAAGCCTTCCATGCCAAAAAATATTTTGCCAGAACGGCGATGCTAAAAACCTGTATGCCGTTCCTGATTCTATACAGGCCAGTGGTTTTTATGCTGAAATACAAATCACCGATACCAGTAACCTTAAAAAAGATTTTGCAGGTATTGGCGCCAATAAAGCGGGGCTTCACTTTGGCTACGATGAAAAGGACAAAGTGATCAAGTTCCTGGTGTTTGCACCGCAGAAAACGGCGAAGGCAAATGGCCTTGATGCATATCCTTATCTCACAGGCCATGCGTGGAAGTTTAACTGGAAGCCTAATGTAACCTATCCCCTGCTGATTGCCACAGCCAGCGATTCGGCCAGCAACAGCACTTTGTGCTCTGGCTATATTTTTCTGCCCGAAGAAAAAAAATGGAAGCTGATAGCTACCCGTATATTTAAAGATACCATGCCCATAAAATATGCCTGGCCGGCAAACAGTGGTAACCAGGCTATTGCTGTTAACTGCAGCAACCGCTGGCTGCAGCGCAGCAACGGCAGCTGGAAAGCGCTTGACATGCAGACAACCAAAGCTCCTTCCCTGCGCCAGATGAGCAATATAGACAGCCTGGTACAACAAAAAACAGAAGAAGCATTACTGCGTGCAAAACTTAAAGACAGTGTTGTGTATGAAGAGGGCATGTTTTACCAAACCTTAAAAGAAGGGAACGGGCGCCTGGTGAAAGTTACCGATACACTTACCGTACATTACCGTGGCTCGCTGTACAGCGATGGCAGTGTATTTGATGAAACGAAAGACAAGCCTGCAACATTTCCCTTAGAACGCCTGATAAAAGGATGGCAGACAGGTTTGGTACATTGCAAAGTAGGTGGTAAAATGAGACTGTATCTTCCCTCGGGCAGCGCATATGGCATACGCACCCGTTCTGCCGAAATACCGCCAAACTGTATTTTGGTTTTTGAAGTGGAAGTACTGGATGCAAAGGAGAAAATAGCAAAGTGATCTTATTCATGCTTTGAACCTTTTATACAAATACTTGTTTAAACTGAACTAAAATATATACATCATGAAATTTAAAAAGTTAACAGCAGCTGTTTTACTTGCTGCTGTTGCATTCACATCCTGCAATAACAGCAGTGAAGAAAAAAAAGCAGAAGCCAGCAAGCCACAGCTGAAAGAGGAAAACATAAGCTACAAAATTGACAGTTTGAATATGGATGGATATGTGGTGTATGATTCTGCTGTTAAAGGCAAACGCCCGGCTGTATTAGTTGTACACGAATGGTGGGGCATGAATGAATATGTTAAAAGACGTGCACGTGAACTGGCGGGCCTGGGTTATATTGCCATGGCAGTAGATATGTATGGCAATGGGCAAAGGGCAGATAATCCTGAACTGGCTGGCAAACTGGCTACACCATTTTACAAAGACCCCGCTATGGCAAAGGCCCATTTCGATGCTGCATTGAACAAACTGAAAACCTATGCCGAAGTTGACACGGCCAATATTGGCGCAATAGGTTATTGCTTTGGTGGCGGCATGCTGCTGAACCTGGCACGCATGGGTGAGCCACTAAAAGGTGTTGTAAGTTTTCATGGAAGTTTGCTGGGTACAGCAGCTGATAAAAACTTACTAAAAGCCAAAATACTGGTATTGCATGGCGATGATGATAAGTTTGTACCGGCATCTGAAGTAGCTGCTTTTAAAAAGCAGATGGATAGTATCGGAGCTGCATATACTTTTAAAAGCTATGCAGGTGCAACCCATGCATTTTCTAATCCTGATGCAACTGCGATGGGTGAAAAATTTAAAATTCCAATTGCATACAATGCTGCAGCAGATACAGCATCCTGGAAAGAAATGAAAACTTTCTTTACCGGGCTGTTTAAATAATCAGCAATTCATATCATAAGTAAAGGGCAGTTTTTAAACTGCCCTTTTTCATGCCTGCAGCTTTTACAGCTAACACATCCGTTACCGGCTTAAGAATTAATTTTCACTAATCCATTAATGTTGTACAAAGTGCCTGGCCCACATTGGCGCCCGCAGTAACACGAACGGACCAGATATAAACACCGGCTTTCCAGGTTTGCCCGGCAAGAGGTGCAATACGTAAGATATACACCCCGGTTACTGCGCCACCAGCGCTTACACCGGTTATGTGCGATAGAGAGCCTCCGGGGCCAACAATGGGTGAACCTACTGCAAAATTTGCCTGTGTAAGTCCGGTAACGGCAGCTCCATTTACATCAGTTACACTTACAACAATGTACGAATCAAGTGCATTGGCGGGTTTGGCAATAGTGTCTTCGGCAATAGCATTTACAATTAAACGTGCCATAATTATTTATTTATTAGGTGATGCCTACTCTGATTACGCTTTTTCGGCTTCCGGCGATAGTTGAACAGAAAATATTTTCTGATACAAAAGTTGAAAAAAGCAGCCCGTCGTTAACAGGTACTTCTACGGAATTGTGCAGGTACATACACCTTTTTTGTTTGCGTAAATGCGGCACTAAGCGGCCTGGCAATAAAAACTCCGGTCATTTTCGTTCATTCAAACTTTATCCGGGATTACATTTGTAAACGCTTGTTTTTATTTAATTTACAATGAATTGATCAACACCTTAAACCCATGCCTGCAATAAATTCCATTGATAAAGTAATTGAAGCACTCGATGGCATTATTAAACAGTCGGAAGATAATAATGACAGCGCAGGTTATTTTGCTGCACTGTACCGCAAAGTAACTGCCAGGGTAAAGCTCGGTATTATCAATAATGAATTTGAAGACGGAGCCAGGATGGAACAACTGGACGTGTTGTTTGCTAACCGCTATATTGATGCTTATGTTGCATGGAAGCAAGATATGCCCGTAACAGCATCCTGGCAAAAAGCATTTGATATCACAACCAATTACTGGCCCATTGTGCTGCAGCACTTATTGATGGGTATGAATGCACATATCAATCTTGACCTGGGCATTGCAGCAGCCACAGTTTCTAATGGTAGTAACATAATGAGCCTGCAAAACGATTTCAATAAGATCAATACCATTCTTTCTTCGTTGGTTGCAGAAGTACAAAACGAACTGGCAGACATATGGCCCACACTGAAATGGATTTTGCAGCGTACCAGGCATGTAGATGATTTTATGGTTGACTTCAGCATGCAGCTAAGCCGGGAAGGTGCCTGGCAGTTTGCATTAAGCATTGCCGGTAAAAATGCTGCAGAACTTAATGCCCTCATTGCTGCAAGAGATAGTAAGGTGGCAGCAAAAACAACAATCATTACGCACGATGGATTTTGGGCAAGCCTGATCTTAGGGATCATTCGCCTGGGCGAACGCGGCACTATAAAACAAAAAATAGAAAAACTGAAAACATGAGCGTACAAAAAGCATATGATAGCTGGTCGGATCAATATGATACCAATATCAATAAAACACGAGACCTGGAGGCCATTGCCCTGCGTGAAATGCTTGCGGGCATTAGCTTTGACAACTGCCTTGAAATCGGTTGCGGTACCGGAAAAAATACAGCATGGCTGATGACCAAGGCAAAAAAGATAACTGCTGTTGACCTTTCTGCCGAAATGCTGGCGAAAGCAAAGCAGAAGATCAACAGTAAAAATGTAGACTTTATTCAGGCAAATATTTTAGAAGACTGGACATTTACTGACGAAAAATACAACCTGGTTAGTTTTAGTCTGGTGCTGGAGCATATTGAAGACCTGGAACCAATCTTTCATAAAATCGCAGGCATCATTGCCAAAGCTGGTTACGTGTATATTGGCGAGCTACATCCATTTAAACAGTATAGCGGTAGTAAGGCCAGGTTTAGTACTGATGAAGGAGAACAGGTAGTTTCCTGTTTTAATCATCATCTTTCAGACTTTTCTAATTCAGCAGCTAAACATGGTTTTGCAATACAGGCCATTAAAGAATATTTTGATGATAATGACCATAGCAATATACCAAGAATACTAAGCATTCTTTTTAAAGCCCCATAACCATTTCGGATAATTTCAATAACTAGCATATTAAAAAATCAAAAAATGAAGAAGCTATTTGTAACATTAATACTCCTGGCTTGCATGCAATTTTGTTTTGCACAGGTTTCTTATTACAAAGGAGAATGGACCCGGGTGAACAAACAGGAACTGTTTACCGGCATTTTAAAAGTTACTACAAATGCTGCAGGTACTGTAAAGGTTGAAATTGTGTGGACCTACCTGGCCATTGACAGCAGTAACAGTGAATTGATGGATATGTACAAAGGCAAAAAAGGCAGATCGGGCATTGAATACGCCGAAGGAAATTTTTCAGCAGCCGGAAACGATCTTAGCTTTGAAAGCATAAAAACTGATGACCCTTTTACTATACTGGGGCTCGATAAATATCATTTAAAACTTTCGGCAGATAAAAAAGTTATTTACGGCAGTACCGAAACGCAGGGTAGTAATGAAGGGTTGATGTATGCCATTAAATTACCGGATGCCGCTGGTGCCAAAGAATTTATGATTGCCAAGGCAAGGGTTAAAAAATAAACAGCATGAAAAAAATATGGTTTGTTGCAAGTTTACTGTTTATCATTTTTTCCTGTAAACCAGGTTTGCAGGAAGAAGATGCCGTTAAAGTGAACCAGGAAGGAATTGCATATATGAATGCCGGAAAATATGAAGCGGCGCTACAGGCATTTTTAAAAGCAGTACAAAGTCCCAGGCTTTCAAAAGAATCGAAAGGAACCATTTACCGCAATATTGCATTAACGTATAATGAACTGGAGAAAAAAGATTCAGCCATTCATTTTTCTACCCTGGCTTCCAAATGCTATTATAAAAACAGCTTTGATTATTTATTGAATGCTGCAGAAGTGGACATACTTACCGGCAAAACAGCCAATGCGCTGGATCGCTTGCTGAAGGCTGTAAAGCTTGACCCCGAAGATATGGCTGTAAACAATTCGCTTGGGCTTATATACCTGGGCGATTATGATGCAACGCTTACTGATTTTGACAAAGCACTCATCTACAATTCAAAAGCATTTGAAGTGAGTGGCAGCCGTGTTACCGAAGAAGTGCTGGCCAGAACTTATTATAGAATGGAAAATTATAAAGAAGCAGAAGTTCATTATGAAAGCCTGCTGGAAAAACATCCCGATATTACCTCGTATTTGCTGGCGATGGGAATGATAAAATTTAAAGAACACAAAAAAGAAGAAGCAGAAGGTATGTTTGAAAAAGTATTGGCAGCCGACAGTAGTTATAAAGAAACCATTGAGGTCTTTAAAATAAATAACAGGTAGCCTGCAAATTTATTTGTGCCTGCTTTGCAGGTATTTTTCATGTATGATCACACTCATGGGTTTATCATACACTTTACTTTCTACCCAGCTGATGATATCCAGGTAAGAGAATACCCTGGTTTCGTACCGGTCTGTTTCCAGTCGTTTCACATTTTGTAAAAACTGTTCCAGGCCTGGCTTTAGTTTTGCTGCGGATTCATAAACATTGTTCTTCAAAAATTTAAACATCTCCTCTTCTACTACCGTCATGTTGTCCATCCTGGACATAAAGCGGAATACTGATTTTATCAACGATTCAATGATCGCATCATTACCCAGCTCAAAATGCGCCAGCAAATGTAGTAGCCGTGCATAGCATTGCAGATCAATACGCATGTCCATCGGGCCATTGATGATCTTCTGCAGTTGATCAATTGATTCTTCGTAATTGCCATTCCCAAAATACAGTAAGGCTGTTTTGTATTGGATCACCAGTACACGGTGCCTGTCTATATACATCTGAAATTCATCCAACCCTTTCTCAATAACCGGTATCAGTTTAAGTCCATCGCCAAAAGTACCTTTCATCAAATGCTGGTTTATTTTGGCGCTGGTTAAATATACAAATGCCTGCATGCGGAAATTGTCATGCTGGTTTGCCGGCTTCGACAAAGCAAAGCGTTCAAAACGGGCCAGGTATTTATCAAACTGTTTGAAATTACGCAGATTGAAATTGGCTGTAAGCAGGTTGTGCATACCCTTGATGTAATGGCCCGTTTCAACGGTGATCATCATCGGCTCGTTCTTAAAAAGATCGGCCCATTTTTTACTGTAGCGGAAGTACATCAGAAAATCCTGGCGGATAAAAGCATACCAGCAATAACTTTGGTACAGGTACAGTAATTGGTAAAATCCACTGATATTGCCGGCATCCAGCTGCAGATTTTGTTTAAAGAATTGCTTTACACCTTCCTCATCTTTTATATTTCTTGCATGGCCATACTTAACATACCACTGGTAAAGCTGCAGGGCCAGGTTTGATAAAGATGTTATTTCGTTACGTTGTTTGTTTACAGCATTTGCCTCTTCCGTAAGACGGTCGGCTGCACCTTCGCCACTGCGGGTAATATGAAGCGTTTCAATCTTTTTTTCAAGAGAGATGATCTGTATCAGAAAACTTTCCTGGTGATAGCTTTTAGCCAGGTCTTTTGCTCTTTCCAGTATCTTCAGACTTTGCAGGTATAATCCTTTGTTGTACAGGATACGGGCATAATCCAGTTGTTCATGCAGTTGCATGTCGATACTTTCAGCACTTTTTAAAAGACGCAAACTCGTCAGCAATTCCTTGTACAAATGCGCTTTCAGGTTGGCAAACTGTGGTTTCTCAATTCCGGGGAGTTTTTTCAGTATTAATTTTTCATCGTAGTCTTTCCCCTTGTCAATAGCATCAAAAAGTTGAATAATCTTGAGGTCTTCCCGTGACGAACTTCTTTTAATATAGAGCTTAAAATGCCTCTTTTCCGCCTTTTCAAGCGATTTTATCAGTTGAAATAATATGTCTGCAGAACGGTTGGGCATCATAAAGGCTGTTTACCAAAATCCTTTACAGTAAAGGGTTTCAGGTTGTAAAAATGCTTTTAGCATAATAAAATCAAAGCTAAGTTGATTATGCCTGCAAAAATAGCCATCTTATATTTGTATTACAAGAACGGCAGATAGTTCATACAGCAGCAATCGTTAAAAGGAACAATCAATCGTTAGAAAGCCAAAGAGGCCGTTTCGCTGAGCTCATCAGCATTTAAAGAGAATATAAATTTTTCATATAGCAAGCAATCGTTAAAAGTCACTCCGTTTCTACGGAGTGGCAATTTATTTTGCAAGTATAGTTAATAATTATTTAACAAACCAAATGTGCAGGAAATTATTTTCCGCCAAACACTTTCTTCAATATATCAGTAACCTGTGCAGCCGGATTTTTGCGGATCTTTTGTTCTTCCAGGCTTATTTTAAGGAACAATCCACTTAAAGCTCTTTCAGTAACATAAGCCGTAAGGTCTGTATTTACCGGGTTTAACGTAAATCTGTTGTATGCTGTAAAAACATCTTTCCAGTATTTGGTAGCATCAAATTTTACCAGTGAGGCTTCAATTACGGGCCTGAATTTTTCAGTAAGTTCTTTGGTAGTTACAGATTTTAAGTAGTCTGTAGCTGCAAAATCGCCGCCACGCAATATTTTCAACCCATCGGTAATGCTCATTTTTTTAATGGCATCCCAGAAGATGGTACCCACACCGCTGGCCGCATCTTCGGCAGCACGGTTCATACTCAGGATGGCTTTATCTACCATATTGCCCATTCCCAGGCCACGGAGTTTGGTCTCCACCTTTTTCGCTTCTTCGGGCATAAGCACTTTTATAGCAGCATCGCCAAAAAAACCGTCCAGTTTACTCAGGCGTTTTGCGCTACTATCGGTACCAACACGCAGGGCATCTTTTAACCCATTAATGATATCTTCATTGCTGAGGCCGCTGCCCGATTTGGTGGTGGATTTGGTTGCTTTATCGAACAACCCTTTTAAAGTTTGTGCAGATACAGATTGAATGGTGATAAGGGCTACAGATAAAATGAGTATTATTTTCTTCATGAAATTTTTTAATGTTTACTAACAAAAATAAAGCCATTGATGCTAAGAAAGGGTTAAAAATCAGTTATCGTCTTTATTACTTAAATTCGCCCAAAATAATTGCTGTTATGAAAAAATATATCCTGCTGTTAATTGTAAGTATTTCCATGTTTGCAAAAGCATTTGCCGAGGAAGGTATGTGGCTGCCGCAGTTGCTGCAAACACTTAATGAAAAGCAAATGAAGCAGATGGGTATGAAGATAAGTGCATCGGATATTTACAGCATCAGCAAGGGAAGCTTAAAAGATGCCATAGTTAGTTTTGGCGGCTTTTGTACTGCAGAAGTTATCTCTGAGCAGGGTTTGCTGCTTACCAACCACCACTGTGGTTTTGATGCCATACAAAATCATTCTTCTTTACAAAACAATTATATACGGGATGGTTTTTGGGCCTATAATCGTGACCAGGAGTTGCAGAACCCGGGCCTGTTTGCAACTTTTATCATCAGCATTGATGATGTTACCAGCCAGGTGCTGAATGGAGTTACCAATAACCTGACCGAAAAAGAAAGACAAAGTATCATTGATAAAAATTTAGCTGCCCTAAAAACCTCCACCAAAAAAGAAAGTTACCAGGATGTGCTCATCCGCCCGTTCTTTGAGGCCAATAAATATTACCTGTTTGTAACAGAGACTTATAGGGATGTTCGCCTGGTTGGCGCTCCTCCATCATCAATAGGTAATTACGGAAAAGACAGCGACAACTGGATGTGGCCAAGGCATACCGGCGATTTCTCGATGTTTCGCATTTATGCAGATAAAAATAACAAACCTACTGCCGGTTACTCAGCCGATAATGTTCCTTACAAACCAAAACGTGCATTGAATATTTCGCTGGATGGAATTAAAGAAGGAGATTTTACCATGGTTTTTGGTTTTCCGGGCCGTACCAATGAATACCTGCACAGCAGCGCTATTGAGCAAACTGTAAAACTGAGCGATCCTGCCAAGATCGGCATTCGTACCAAAGCGCTGGGTGTTATTGATGGTTTTATGCGTAAGGACGAAGGCATTAAAATTCAGTATGCTGCAAAGTATGCAAACATCTCAAACGCCTGGAAGAAATGGCAGGGCGAAGTACTGGGACTTACCAAAACAAATGCCGTTGAGAAGAGAAAAGAATACGAAAGCAATTTTGAAAAGATAGTAATGAGCAGGCCGGAATACAACCTGGCATACATTGAATTACTGAAAAGCCTGAAGCAGGCTTACACTGATATTGAGCCTTATGCTTATGCCCGTGATTATTATAATGAGATCATTCCGAGGGTTGAATTGTGGGGTATTGCCGCCGATATGAATTCACTGGTTACAGCTGCAGCCAAAGATGAAGCTGCTTACACAAAACGCAAGACTGAAGTACTTGCAAAACTTGAAGAATCTTTTAAAGAATATAATGCAGGAGTGGATCAGAAATTATTTGAAGCCTTGATGGACATGTATGTGAAAGATCAGAAGGCTGAATATGTTTCTCCTGTTTTTAAAGCCACCATGGAGCGTACAGCAAATTCGGTTGCTGCTTTAACAGAAGCCGTTTACAAACAAACAGCTTTTAGTTCTTTAGATAAGATCAAAGCTTTGCTGAATGGAAGTACAGAAGAGGTTGTAGCAGCCATAAAAAGTGATGTAGCCGGGCAATTGTATGCTGATATTCAGAAAAACTATGTAAGCAATGTATCGCCCAGGTTAAATGAACTGCAATTGGATATTAACCGCCTGCAGCGCAATTACATGAAGGCGCAGATGGATGTTTTCAGCAACAAGGCTTTTTATCCCGATGCCAACAGCACCCTCCGTGTTACTTATGGCAATGTAAAAAATTATCAGCCCAGGGATGGCGTAAAATACGATCTGCAGACATATATGGAAGGCGTGATGGAAAAATACGTACCGGGCGATTATGAATTTGATCTTCCTAAAAAAATGATAGAACTGTATAATAAAAAAGATTTTGGCAGATGGGGTGTAAATGGCCGCCAGCCGGTTTGCTTTATTGCAGCCAATCATACAACAGGTGGTAATTCCGGTAGCCCGGCTTTGAATGCAGATGGCAATTTGGTAGGATTAAACTTTGATCGTGTTTGGGAAGGAACCATGAGTGATATCAATTACGATGCATCTATCTGCCGCAATATTATGGTTGATATTCGCTATGTGATGTTTATTATTGATAAATATGCAGAGGCGAAGAATTTGATTGCAGAGATGAAATTTGTGAGTAAGAAAGGAAAGAAGTAAAAAAGTAAACAGGTATAAAAGTAAAATAAGTGGCTGGCATACTAAAATGCCAGTCCGCTTTTCAGAGTAACAATTGAACCAGTCAAATACATACGCACATTTCTACAGGCTCTCGGCCTATATTTCCATTATGATGAATGGAACTTCGTGATGATGCCCCAACCCAAACCCCTAAAGGGGCTTTTAGAGTTTGCTAAAGCAGATACTCTTCCTTTTAAAAAACAGTACAGTTCTAACTTAATTAAAAAACTCCCGAACCATTAGGGTCTAAAGCCCCTTCAGGGGTTTGGGGTACTTCATTATATGCAAATAGCAATATTAGGTGCCGGCATGGTTGGCCGTGCAATGGCTGTTGATTTAGCCGCAAAATACAATGTAACTTCTTTTGATGTAAGTGACAATGCGTTGCAGTTACTTACTCAAAAAAACAATGCAATAAAAACAGTAAAAGCCGACCTGGGTGAATACGGTAATTACAATACCATGCTGTCAGGCTTTGACTTTGTGATCTGCGCTGTACCGGGTTTTATGGGCTACAAAGCGCTGGAGGCGATCATTAACGCAGAAAAAAACGTGGTTGATATTTCTTTCTTTCCCGAAAATGCGTTGGACCTGGATGCACTTGCAAAAGAAAAAAACGTAACTGCCATTGTGGATTGCGGCGTGGCACCGGGCATGAGTAATTTAATGCTGGGTTATCATAATGAGCGCATGAAGATAACCGACTTTGAATGTATGGTGGGCGGCTTGCCAAAGAAAAGGGTTTATCCATTTGAATACAAAGCACCCTTCTCTCCCATTGATGTGCTGGAAGAATATACCAGGCCGGCCAGGTATGTGGAGAACAGTCATATTGTTATCAAACCTGCATTGAGCGATGCTGAACTGATAGACTTTGAAAATGTGGGAACACTGGAATCTTTTAATACAGATGGGCTGCGTTCTATTTTATTTACCATGGGGCATATTCCCAACATGAAAGAAAAAACACTGCGCTACCCGGGGCATATTGACCTGATGAAAGGATTAATAAAGGCCGGTTTTTTGAGGAATACACCCGTACATTTTAAAGGACAGCAAATTTCTCCCATGGAATTTACTTCATCAATTTTATTTGACCAATGGAAGCTGGGCCCAACCGAAGCCGAATTTACCCTGATGCAGATAAAGATCAGCGATGCTGAAAGAACGATCTCTTACGATCTGTATGATGAATATGATGCTGCCACACAAACCTCATCTATGAGCCGTACCACAGGCTATACCTGCACAGCTGCTCTGAATATGCTGGCAGAAAATCTGTTTACGGAGAAAGGTGTTTTTCCACCAGAGCTGGTGGGCAAAGACGAAGCCTGCTTCAATTTCATAATCAATTACCTGGAAGAAAGGAATATTTATTACCACAAAACCGAGTTTAAACGGCAGGCTTAACTAAATATTTGCATTCTTTTATTGGTAGGGAACTGTTACAACAAAACAGTTCCCTATTTTTGTTCATATTTTGAAAAACAGATAATGAGAAAATATTTAGCAATACTTAGTCTTGTAATATTGGCGGCATGTAACAACCCTGATAAAAAAGGAGACGACGCTGAGCCTGTTGATACTTCACTGTTTTCTAAAGTTCAGGTAATCCCCTACCAGGTGCTGGCGGAATACCCACACGACACCAGTGCTTACACCCAGGGATTAGAATTTTATAAAGGTAAATTATATGAGGGTACCGGCGATTTTGAAACTTCATCATTAAGAATTACAGACTTTAAAACCGGTAAGGTTGAGCGGAAACACATGATGGGTACTGATTCTATTTTTGGAGAAGGGATCACCATTTTTAAAGATAAGATTTATCAATTGACCTGGCAAAGCCATATTGTATATGTGTACGATGTTAATAATATTGACAAGCCCGTAAAAACTTTCAACTGGCCTTATGAAGGTTGGGGAATTACCAATAATGGTACTGATCTTATAATCAGCGATGGATCGGCCAAACTTTATTTTGTTAATGCAGATGATTTCAGATTAAAGAGTACCATCAGGGTAAGTGAGAATGATAGTCCTGTTTATTCAATAAATGAGCTGGAATATGTTGATGGATTTGTTTTTGCCAATATTTACCAGTCAGATAAAATTGTTAAGATAGACCCATCGAGCGGCCAGGTGGTGGCCAAATTTGAATTCGGTGAAGCCTTAAAAAATCGTTTTAAATCAACCGACAGAACCGATTATTTTAATGGCATAGCCTACGATTCTGCCACCAAAAAATTCCTCGTTACCGGAAAGCGATGGCCAAAAATGTTTGAGCTGAAGTTTTAATCAGAAAATTTACTTGCTGATAACATAGATCACTGAGCTGCATTTTTTTACATTACTCCAGGCTTTTAAATTAGATAGAAAGCCATTGAAAACTGCTTTAATGATATTTCCTTTGCCGTTCCTGTATTGCTCACTGAGCATACTTACATAAAAACTATCAAACCACATAGGTTTAACTGCTGTAAGCTTTAAGCCATGCTGCGTTAATAAATTTTCCATGCTTTGTGGCGAAAAATGATACAGGTGACGGGGCACATCATAAGCCGCCCAATACTCTTTATACATTTCTGCATCTTTGGAAGTATAATTGGGCACGGCAATAAATGCTTTTCCGTTTACAGCAAGCAGGGCTGCAATTTGTTTGATGTATGCATGCAATTCGTGCACATGCTCCAGTACATGCCACATGGTAATAGCATTAAAAGAAGCTGCTGATAATTCAAATAATTTTCCTGGCTCCTGGGATTGAATATGGTACAGTTCAGCTGCTTTTGTTCTGGCAACTACATCCGGTTCAAGACCGGTAATATTCCAGTTGGCTTCTTTCATTGCTTGTAAAAAAGCGCCGGTGCCACAACCAATATCCAGTACTGTTCCTTTTACCATACTGGTCTCATTTATAACCAGTCTTCTTTTTGCCCCCAATGTTCTTTTACGCACCAGGTGATACAAACTGTTGATGATCCCCTTTTTAGTATCGCTGTGCGAAATATAATTTTCAGAAGCGTAATAAGCGCCGATCGCATCCTGTGCAGGCACATCCTGTGTAAACCTGGCAGTACATGCATTGCAATGCCAGATGGTAAACTGATCTTGCGAAACGGTATAATCTTTGGCTGAAAGTTGAGCTTTTATATCGGTGCTGTTGCAAATGGGACAACTTTTGTAATGGATCATGAAGCAGTTAGTTTTGTATCAAATTCCCGAATGGGTATGTTCCATTGAATTCAGTAAAATAAATAAGTAATGCCGCAAGCCCAAGCACCCCCAATACAATGGCCCATATCCACCAGCGGTCATTTATTTCGGTTTTTGGTGCAAGTAACTCAGTCATTACAGTATTGGTGGTTTCCTTATCTCCCACCAGTATCTGGTGTTCCGCATCGGGATGCACTACCCTTTCAGCAAAAACAGGCCGCAAAAATGCCGCTGGTAATTCCTCTTCTTTAAAACTGATAACCCCGGATCCATCTGTAAAAAAACTGCCAACATAATTCAAATGTACAGCTGTTTCGTTGGTAATTTTTTGTTTCAGATCGCTGCAAAAACGGGTAAGTACTTCACTTGCCTCAGATTTCTCTGAGCCGGTTGTTACCGACAAATAATTCAGCAAACCGCTTGCATCTGTTTCTGTTTGATCAAAGTGAACTGATGGTTTTGGAGATGTAAAGAGCTTGTTAGTAAAATCAGATCCTGCTTCCGAAATGGTTACAGATAATGTTCCCAGCCCCGGTAAAGGGCAGGTTTTATGCTGAAAAAGATATGATGCGATTTGCTTTTGCATTGCTGCGCAAAGATATGCTGTACAAGTGTGCAATGCAACCTTGTCGCTATATTTTTACTCTAGGGCATAAAAAACGGCTGACAGTATTGCCAGCCGGAATATTTTAAGTTGTTCCTTAAAAATTAACCCGTACGCCCCCCAACAGGTTCAGGCCATATACCGGGTAATTATGCCAGCGCTCGTATTTGTCGTTTAAAATATTATTCACATCAAACCAGGCGCTAAAGGTTTTATTTACTTTGAATTCGATACCAGCGCTCAGGTCAGATCCGGGTTTGAAAGCTTTTGCCACATTACCCTTAGCAAGGTAGTAACTGCCACTATAAGCATAAAAATCAGCCTTCAGCAATACCTGCTTAAATGCCCACCAGCGCAGGGAACTGGTAAACTCCAGTGGCAAAGTATTCCAGGCTTTTGCATTACTTTTCATGCCTACATATCCATTATAGGTAATGCCTGCACTTACGATGAATTTTTCCTTGCTTACATAACTAACATCACCATGAATACGGAGGTTACTCACTTTGCTCTCATTGCTGATCACAAATGCTTTACCATCCGTTGTTGTGTCATTAATTAAGAGGGGTAGGTTAGTATAATTTATATAACCCGCTTTTGCATTAAAATTAAAATGTTTACCAAGCGTACCTTTTATTCCTCCATAATATTCTATCTCTTTTGTATTCAGTTGGGAAGTAAATGGAGCCAAATACGGGTTTGTTTCCGATAAATTCCGGTATGTATTTTTGATGATACGTCCTACCCATCCCGCCTGGAAGGCAAATACATTTTCGGCAATGAATGCTTCGGCATATACATTGGGCAGCCAGACAAATTTACCATTATCCCAGGTAGGCGTTATGCCGCCATTGATACTAGCACGGGGTGTTGAAAAAACCAATGAAGGCGATACCTGGAAAACATTATTATTCAGTTTTATGTTGCTGGGTAAATAATTTTTAGTTGTGTAAGAAGTTATATCAGCCTTGCCCTCCAGTTTAAAGGCAAACATTTCTCCAAACTGCTTTTTAAGCGGCGCATTCAAAATAAAAGAGGTTTCTGTAAGCTTGTTTACATTGGTAAAATTGCTGAATTCAATATTTGGATCATAGCTGATCCCATACTCACCTACTTTGGTATTGCGAATGCCAATCTTACCGGCAAATTCCTGGAACTGCTGGCGCACATCTTTTTTACTGTATTTGTATAAGGCTGTATCATATCCATACAGGAACTGTTCGTTCATCTTTACATCAACACCGGCATATACTTCATTGGTTGGTAAAAACAGGCTACCTCTTGCTTTAACATGCAGCTTTGAATAATCCTGGTACAGCATTTTTCCTTTGGAAGAAATATAATCGGCATATACATTGGCCAAAAACTTTTTACCATCGCCAAAACTAAAGCCAGCGCTTACAAACGGAGTTGAAAAATTTCCGTACCCGGCTTTTACAAAATTTCTTGATCCAAGATAGAGGTTGGTATCCTGCTGCAAGGCCAATGGCTTTAATGAAATGGGCTGATACGAGTAAAATAAATTTTGTGCAGGGATACTGTATGTTAACTTAGGAGCAGTTGTATCTGCATTCAGGTGCGATGCCGAAAGATTTATTTTTACAGCATTGCGTAAAACCGGCTTGTATGCCGAGTTAATATCAATGGTGGATTTTTTCTTTATGGTAGTATCTTTTTGGGCAAATGTTATTGCCGGCAAAAAAATCAATATGAATACAAAGCTGGCAATACAGCTCATTGCTATCCGGTTTTTATAATATGGGTTATTGATCATCGAATGTCTATTTGTTGTTTGCATGGTTATTTTATTTGTTATCAGCAATCCACCAGGGATGAATTGCTACTCTCCCACTTTACTTACAGATTTTTCTTCTGCTATTGCTTTATCCAGTTTTTGTTGTGCTTCGGCTTTTAATTCAGGTATAGCCGCATTCTTTGCAACACTTTCATAAGTTGCTTTAGCATTGAAATAATCTTTCTGCTGCATAAAAATATCACCCAGTAAAATATAGCTTTTAGTTACCCAGTTATCGTAAGAGCCGGTCTCTTTAATTACTGCCAATGCAGATTTTTCGGCCGCTGCAAGATTGTTCATGCTAAACTGGCAGGCTGCAATTTCGTAGCGGGCTTCGGCACCCCAGGATGCTTTGTTGATGGCGGCGCATGATTTAAATGATGTAATAGCTGCAGCACAATCATTCTTCACCTGCTGCGATTTGCCCAATACCAGGAAGGCAATTGATTTATCATCGGTGCTGATACCTTTTTTGGTAAGTAGGTTCTTGGCCGCATCATTTGCCTGTGCATAGTCTTTAAGCTGGTAATAGCAACGAACCAACCCTCGCAGGGCTTCCAACTGGTTATCCTGGTTAACAGAGCCACTGGTCAGTGATTCAAAATATTTTTTTGCCTTGCCGTAATCCTTCAATTCAAAATAACTGATACGGGCTGCTTCCAGGGTTGCTTTTTCGAAGAACCGGTTCAGCCCTTTACTATTCACATAATCATAACCTGTCAATGCATTCTGAAAATCTTTTGAAGCATTATAACACTCTGCACTGAAATAATTAGCTTCCAGAATACTTGCCCCGTTGGGAAATTTATCTATATAATTTTTAAACCCTGCAATAGCAGCATTACAATCATTGGCATTATATTTTAATGCTGCAGCCGTGTAGGTCAATGAATCTGCTTCGCTTACTGAAACTGCTTTTCCGCTGCGCCGCATCATTTCCAGGTATTCATCGGGCTTGCCTGTTTCTACATAAATATTCTTCATAATGCCGGTAGCTTCATCCGCTTCGGAAGACTGAGGGTATTTGTCAACAAGCGTTTGATAATTTTTTAACGCATCATCATACTTATCTGCATTGTAATATACTAAGCCCAATGTCAGGTAAGTTTTGGGCTTTAATCCACCTGCATCAGGATTGTTCAGGATATTTTCCAGGAAAGGAACGGCCGAAAGGAATTTTTCATCCGCAATATAAGTTTGAGCAATCTCCATATTTACATCAGGCACCAGGTTGCTTTTAGGATACTGCCTTAGCAAGGTGTTCAGGGTACTGATCTTATTGGCAGAACTTTTTACACCAGCGATCATCGCTTTCTGAAACATGGCATAATCACTCTGCAGCAAAGCATTATTTACCACATTATCATACATGCTGTTTGCTTTTGTGAAATCCGATTTCATAAAATAACAATCAGCGCTGCGTACATAGGCATCCTGCTCCATAGGTGAAGAGGTTACGCTAACTGAAGTAGTGATCTGTTCAAAAAATATTAGCGCTTTGGCATAATTCTCTTTTTGCAGCCAGCTGTAACCGAGGTTGTAGTTGGCTGTATTTTTATTTGCCTCGCCCTGTGCAGCTACATTAGCCTGCATATACAGGCTCAGGTACCTGATCGCATTGTCATACTCGCTGTTGCGGTAAGCAATTTCGCCTTTCCAGAAATTGGCGTAGGGTGTTACTGCAGAATTAGGTAAAGCCAGCGTCTTAGTCAGCAATTCATCAGCTCTTTTAAGCTGCTGATCGTTTATCAGTTCTACGGCACGGCCATACAAAATACGTGGATACACTTTTTGCATAGAGGCTGTTGGCTTATCAAATGATTCATACAATTGCAAGGCATCGGCAAAATTGTTGGTATTGGCCAGCAGACTTACCAGTATCTCCTTTGCTTCTGTATCATAATCACTATTGGGATAATCATTCAGGTATTTTTTCATTTCATTCAGAGCAATATCCTGGAATCCCAGTTCGTAGGAAAGTTTTGCATAATTAAAGCGTGATACCTGTTGCTGCAGTTTATTGGAACTATTGAAGGCGCTGTACTGAAAAGCATTACGTGCATTGGCCTTCTGATTAGTACGCAGGTAACAGTCGCCTAGTAGGTACATGCTGTTCTGGCCCATGGAATCCGTTTCGGTGCTTAGCTGCTTAAATCCTTCAATGGCTTTGTCCAATTTATTGGCATCATAATAACAGTAACTCAGCTCGTACATGATCTCTTTGGTTACTTTATCACTGCTGTTTACATAAGATTCAAGAAGCGGCAATGCCTTCTGATAATTTTTCTTTTCAAAATACAATTGCCCCATCAGCAGGTTCATCTCTTTTTGATAAAACAAAACGCCAGGCCTGCTCAGTACACTTTCGCCATAACGCAAAGCCTCATCTTTTTTCCCCTGGAAATAATAGATCTCTGCAATGTAATAAGGCACAACCCCTTTGTATTCTTCCTGGGTTTCCACCATTTTAAAAGATTTCAATGCTTCATTAAAATCACGATCGTAGTAGCTGATGAAGCCGTAATAATAATTAGCTGGTATAAAGTATTTGTTACCGGGTAGCTGCTGTATCTCGTTAAATAACGGTTTGGCTTCGGCAAATTGTTTCAGGTTAAAATAACAATAAGCCCGCTCAAATTTTGCATCAGCTATCTCATCATTGTTCAGGTTATCCAAACCTGCCCGTTCGTAATAATTAATGGCGTTGTTGAAATCCTCTTTTACAAAATAGTATCTGGCCAGGTGATAACTTAGCAACTGGCGGCGGGGTTCGTTGGGCACCACACTTATATAATGCCTGGCCTCCTGTTCGGCAGCAGGCTGCTGTAATTTTAACTGACAAACGATCAGGTAATAACTCACATCATCATTGATATAAGTGTGGTTGCTGATGGTATTATCCGGATTTTCGGCCTTTAGCTCAGCAAATAAAGGATATGCCAGCGCAAATTGTTCTCTTACGAAAAGTTCCTTAGCGTCTTTAAATTTTTTCTCGGGGTCGGTGATGGTATGTGTTGGCTGGGCAAAAGCCGCAATGGAAAATACTGCAGCAAAAAATAACAGGGTTAACTTATGTTTTATCATGGTTGTAGATTCATTCATTTTACTGGTTGCAAAATTACCTCATTACGGTTCCTTTACAAACATCATTCCAAATGATTGTTAATAAGTGTATAATTGATGTAAACAAAACGAATGTATTTTTACAATGCTGTTAATGAAATGATAAATAAGATCTGTTGCATCATTTTATAACAGTTAATTAAAAAATCTAACCCCCCTTTAAAAAGATCAGGATGAAAAAATTATTATCTACAAAGTATTCCGCAGGCGCATTCAGCGCAGCTATGTTAGTGTTAAGATTAGGGCTTGGTATTTTAATGATGGCACATGGCTATAATAAGCTTATACACTTTGGCGAAATGCAACATAAGTTCATGAACTTTATGGGTATGGGCAGTACCATGTCGCTGGCACTGGTGGTCTTCGCAGAGTTTTTCTGCTCCCTGTTTTTAATCATTGGATTGTTCACCAGGCTGGCAGCTATCCCATTGATCATTGCAACATGTGTTATGGTTTTTAAGGCCCATAACGGCGATGTATTTGGTGAAGGAGAAACAGCAGCATTGTACCTTACCGGCTACCTCGTATTATTATTTGTTGGCCCCGGAAGAGTTAGTGTGGATAGCATGATTGGGAAATAATACAAATGGATAATTCAGCAACAGATAATTGATAATTCTTCATCTTAATTACTGCATCTGATAATTTCAGAAACCAGCCATTGAAAAAATTATCAGTTATCCACTAACTCATTATCAATTAAAGTATGTTTATTACCGAAACTCAAATACGTATTCACTATGCACTCACCGACCAGATGGGTGTGGTTTACTATGGCCATTATGCACAGTTTTATGAAATTGGCCGCACAGAAGCCATCCGGCAAATTGGCTATACCTACAAAGAAATAGAAACGTTGGGAATCATCATGCCCGTGGTGGAAATTCACAGCCGCTTTTTACGCCCGGCTAAATATGATGACCTGATCACTGTAAAAACAACATTGAAAGAAATGCCGGCGCATTTCAAAATTGTTTTTCATGCAGAGATATTTAACCAGCATGATGAATTGCTGAATACCGGTGTGGTAACATTATTTTTTGTAGATGCCAAAACCATGAAACGCTGTGATATGCCGGAAGTTTTGAAAGAGAAGCTTTCCGGATATTTTGTTAATGGATAATGATTTAATGCCTGCCTGTCGGCGAGACAGGGATAATTGATAATTCTTTTTCAAGCTTCCCCTCTGCTTATTTGATGAGAGTTTTAGTCTGACAAATTATCAATTATCCATTTTTAAATTATGCATTATTTAAGCCCTGTAATTATCGGCTCTCCAGTTATTAATTGCCATTTTAATTTGCTTGCTGGTCAGGTTTTCATCCGCAGCCCGTTTTGCCAGCGCTACAAATTCATCATCGCCTGCAAAGCGTAGCGCAACAATTTGCCCCATTCTTAAACGGCTATCCAACGGCTTACCGGTTGCAATAAAGTGCCTTAAGTTTTCTTCAGCACGTATTGCCCTGTCTTGCGCTTTTAAGGCAAAAGCCCGGCAAAACCACCAGAGGAATAACAGCACCAGGCTAATGCCAAAGAAAAGCATGGCATTGTGTAAACCCGCATGATTGCTACAGTCGCTACACGAATGGAACAGGCCGATACCTGAACCTACCAGCAGAAAAACGATCAGTGTAGAAGTGATATAGTGATAAAGAGGTACAAACCTGGTATGGTTTTTAAAATTCTGTTCACTCATAATTTTTAGTTTTGGTTGAAGGTTGAAATTACTTTAAAATATCCAGCAGTTTCCACATTTTTTCACGTACTATGCCGGGATTGCCATCATAGTTGTTAATGATGAATGCAAAAGTGTATTCAGTGCCCGATTTGGATCTGATATAACCCGTATAGCTTCTTACACCACCAATATATCCTGATTTCATTTTAATACCGTTCTGCTCGGGCAGGGCATTGTAAAAAGAAGGAAACCAGTTTTGCCTTTTAGCATATTGCATTACAGTTACCAATGCATTGGTGGTAACCCGGTTTGCAGGCGATAACCCGCTGCCGTCAATTATATTTAATGCAGATTTTTCTATACCCCTCTTACCCCAAAAATCTTTAATGATGTTTACACCGGTATCTGTAGAACCGAAACCTGTTTTTTCATAAGCAATTGTTTTTACAAATGCTTCGCCAAAAAGGTTAACACTTTTTTGAAGAAACCAGTAATTGATGCTATCTAGCGGAGGAGAAGATAATGTGAGTAAGGATTTAAAAGCAACAGGGAAATTCTGTTTACCTGAAAGGTATGATGCGCCATTTTTTACAGCACCATAAAACACAATATTATTATCCCCCAGAAATTTCACCAATTCTGTTCTGAAAGAAAGCGCAGCATCTGGTATAGAACCAGAGACCTTGAAGCTGCTTACAGCAGCAGGAACAGTTCCCCGTACAAAACCAATCGTACCATTCTCGGGTAAATAAATAATTGAATTGTCGCCACTGCCTGCCTTACCGGTTTTTAATTCATTGATCAATTGTGCCTGCAAAACCGGTTCGGTTCTTAACACTTCTACCGGATCTCCGGCAATTTTACCTGGCTTTACAAACAGGTCATATTGATTTTCGTGCCAGTTAAAAGCCCTGGCTCCGGCGCCATAATAATTACCCATGTCATCCCAGGTCCATCCGCCTGGTGTGGCCTGCGTTGACCATTGGGAATCATCTATAACCAGGTCGCCGGTAATGGTTTTTATATTTTTTTCTCTAAATGCGTCAGCTATTTTTTGAAAGATCAGATCTGCTTTTGTGTTCTCCCATCTCCAGCTGCCGGACGAAGGATCGCCAGAGCTTTTAATAATAATATTTCCTTTTAAAGAGTTTCCCTCAATTGCGCCATCGAATCCAATATCTGTTCTATAACTATATTTACTGCCCAATATTTCAAATGCTGTTGCACTGGTAACAACCTTTAAACAACTGGCCGTGGCCAAACCAACCTGCGAGTTTTTCTCAAACACAGTTTTGCCGGTTTTGCTTTCAACCACATACAGGCTTATGATAGCGTGTTTAAACTGGCTGTCGGTTTCAAATTTTTTAAATGCATTGGATAATTGCTCAATTTCCTTTTGCCCATAAGAAAATGTACTTACCAGTAAACTAAATCCTAAAAAAAATGTTTTCATCTTAACTTATCTTGCACTAAAATTAATCTATTTAAAACGATACATGACACAGGCTTCCATCATCACCATTGGCGATGAACTTTTAATAGGACAGGTTATTGATACCAACAGCGCCTGGATGGCGCAGGAACTCAACAAAGCAGGCATACGGGTAGTACGCAGGGTGGCCGTAGGCGATGTGTGGGATGAAATATGGGCCGCACTGGATGAGGAGCAGAAATATGCTGATATTATATTGATCACCGGCGGACTTGGCCCCACTGCCGATGATATTACCAAACCGCTTCTATGTAAATACTTCGGAGGAACGCTGGTGGTTGATGAAGGCGCTAAGCAGAATGTGCTGGAAATATTCACCCGGCTCAACCGCCCCATTATTGAACGTAATTTAAAACAGGCTGAAGTGCCGGATGTTTGCACCGTGCTGCAAAATAAAAGAGGTACTGCTCCCGGCATGTGGTTCAATAAAGATGAAAAAGTTTTTGTAAGTCTGCCCGGCGTACCACACGAAATGAAGGGCTTAATGGAAGATGATGTGATACCGATGCTACACAGGCAATTTGAATTTCCTGCCATCATTCATAAAACATTATTAACGGCAGGCGTTGGCGAAAGTTTTTTAGCCGATCTGATACAGCATTTTGAAGAAGCATTGCCTGCACATATAAAACTGGCTTACCTGCCCAATTATGGGATGGTTAGACTACGCTTAACAGCCCATGGCTTTGATGCTTCCGCAACAGCCAGAGAAGTTAATGAACAGTTTGAAAAATTAAAATCGCTGGTGGAAGCCTACCTGGTAACCGATGTCGATGATCCTATGGAAAAAGTGGTGGGCAAATTATTACTCGCCAAAGGCAAAACCATGTGTACGGCCGAAAGCTGCACAGGTGGCTATATTGCTCACCTGCTCACCGCTATTCCTGGTTCTTCTAAATTTTACGATGGCAGCGTAGTAAGTTATAGTTACCAGGCTAAAGAAGACTTGTTGCAGGTTGATAAAAACACACTGGAAACAAAAGGTGCAGTCAGTGAAGAAATTGTGTTACAAATGGCAAAGGGTGCCCTCAAAAATATTAAATCAGATTATGTGATAGCTGTATCCGGCATTATGGGGCCCGATGGAGGAATGCCCGATAAACCGGCAGGCACTGTTTGGATAGCAATTGGAAATAAAGACCGAATTGAAGCCCATAAACTGTATTTCCGGTTCGACAGAATGCGGAATATTCAGCTTACCGCTACCAATGCCCTTAATTTGCTGCGTAAATTCATACTGGCCCAGGACTAAAAAATATCGAATTGGGGAATACTAAATGGCGAATGTGGTGCGCCATATGCCGTTATATTGATAATGGCCGGAAATATTTGATATTCGATATTCATACATTCTACATTCAACATTAAAAGGGAAATAATTACCTTTGAACGCGATTGCAAACAAATTTCAAATAAGTATATGAGTTTAGTTGATTTAGTAATGCCAAAACTGGGAGAAAGTATTATGGAAGCCACCATCTTGAAATGGCATAAAAAACCCGGTGATACCATTAAACAGGACGAGACCGTGCTGGACATTGCCACTGATAAAGTGGACAGTGAAGTTCCATCCACAGCAGAAGGTGTAATTGAAGAAATATTATTTAAAGAGAATGACGTGGTGCCTATTGGCACTGTGATTGCGAAAATAAGAGTTGGCGCCAATGCTGCAGTTTCAAATAATCAGCCTGCGCCAGCACCTGTGCAACCTGAATATGAAGAAGCAAAAGTAGTTGAAGAAATTCCCTATCAACCCAAGGACAATGGGCAACAGACGATGGACAATAATAAATCAGCTATACGCTTTTACTCTCCATTAGTACTTAATATAGCCCAACAGGAAGGTATTAGTATGGCCGAGCTAGAAGCGATACCCGGAACCGGGCAGGATGGTCGTGTTAGCAAGAAAGATATTTTAGCCTACGTTGCCAATAAAGCTGTTAGTGACAAGCCATCGGCTGCAAGCCAGCCACCACAGACTACTCAGCCACCACAGCAAACTGCTGTTGCAATACAAACCGAACAACGGTCAACCAGCAACGATCAACCGGCCTACCAGCCTCCGACAGTTTTCAGCGGTAATGTGGAAGTAATTGAGATGGACCGCATGCGCAAGCTGATTGCCAAACACATGGTTGACAGTAAGCATACCAGTGCCCATGTTACCAGCTTTGCCGAATGCGATGTTACCAACCTGGTTTTGTGGAGAGAAAAAATTAAGAAGGATTTTGAAAAAAGAGAAGGCGAGAAAATTACCTACACTCCCCTCTTTATTGAAGCCATTGTTAAGAGCATAAAAAAGTATCCCCTGCTCAGCAGCAGTGTAGACGGCGATAAGATAATTGTAAAAAAAGATCTGAATATTGGCATGGCCACTGCTTTGCCAACGGGCAACCTGATTGTGCCTGTAATAAAAAATGCCGATCAATTAAATCTTACCGGCCTTACCAAACAGGTTAACAGCCTGGCCAATGCTGCCCGTACCGGCAAACTGAGACCCGATGATACCACCGGCGGAACCTTTACTCTTACCAACGTAGGTACTTTTGGCAGCATCATGGGTACGCCCATCATCAACCAGCCACAGGTAGCCATTATGGCTGTGGGTGCCATTAAAAAACGCCCCATGGTAATTGAAACCCCACAGGGTGATAGTATTGCCATTCGTCACATGATGTACATCTCCCTTAGTTACGACCACCGTATTATTGATGGCGCACTGGGCTCTACATTCTTAAATGCGGTGAGTAAAGAACTGGAGAATTTTGATATCAACAGGAGTATATAAGCGGATAAAATCCAGCCATGAATAAATTAGCAGCACTTGTAAACGAGCTGGAAACAAAGATTATTTTTAGTGAAAGGCAGAACCCTGCTGTTTCCAAATCAGCAGTGGGCTGGCATATACAGCATAGTTTACTGGTTGCTTTTCAGATCATTCATGCTGTGGAAAAATCAGACCCATTGGATTACCGTTACCAGTTCAATCTGCGGAAAATCCTGGTTTATACACTTAATAAAATTCCCAGGGGAAAGGCCAAAGCACCTGACAGAGTTATGCCCAAAGAAGCATTCAATACTGATGAGTTAAAAAAAGATATTCAGTTGCTGAAAAGCAGGCTTACTGTTTTAAATAGCTTGCATCCAAAGAGTTTTTTCAGGCACCCGTATTTTGGTAACCTTCATTTAAAAGATACTATCAAAATGCTGAAGCTTCACAGCAGGCATCATTTAGATATTATTAACGATATTATCAGTTGATCTTAATGCAAGCTAATTACACGGGTTAGTCTCCATTTTCCATTTTCATTTTTCCAGGTATGTACAAATTTGCCAATGGAAGGATGATCGTTTGGCGGTTCCTGGTTATTGATGAAATAATGTTGTCCCATTTCAATAGCACCGTAGCCGGCAATAGGATATACTTCAATGCTGCCCTGTATCAAAACACGTGTAACCTTACCACAAATATATTTTTTGGTAGCATCCATGATGCTGTCTTTGCTCGTCATCAGGCCTCCTTTATCATGATAAAATTCAATATTTTCCGAAAAACAGTCAGCCATAGTTGGCAGATCGCACACATTGTAAGCACCAAACAAAACACTGTCCATGTGAACAATATTATTGTAAAGTTCTTTTGAATCCGGCACGTAAGTTTTATTTGTATTCAGGCGCTTTGTATCATTACAGGCAAATAGCAATATTGATAACGCAAGTACAAATATTTCCTTTTTCATTTTCAAACGATTGAATGCTGTGTTTTAAGGACAGGTTGCCAACGTTTCAGCTGTTGGACCTGTAAACCCGTTTGGAGTAAGCATGTCTTCAAAATAGTAAAAACTTTTGGGTGGGTTAGCTGTAAAGCAGGTAAGACTGTACACTTCGCCACAAACACCAATTTTTTTATGTGCTAAAGTGGTGGCTTGAATTTTATAATAGTATTTTTTTACAGCAAGGCCGCCCGGTGTTGGTATAAACCCCTGGCCCAGTACATTGGTTGTAAACACAACCCTGTTGAATTCGTCATAAAGGGTAAACTGTATTGAATCTATGTTCTGCGTAATAGGCCTGCATATTTCATTTAAACCATCTCCGTTGGGACTGAATGCATTGGGCATAAATATGCGGCCATTATCGCCGCTGCCCAGCGTATCAGTTACCAAACTATCGCAGTTTACAGGTTTATAAGGTGCGCCTGATTTTGAGCAATGCGTAAATAAAGATGCGGATAATACCAATAATGTTATCAGCGAAAAAAAAAGTTTCATGTGATACCGTTTAAAAAAGTTCCTTGGTTTCGTCTTTGTAATAAAAGTTAGACACTGTCCAGCCACTACCATTATTGTACAGCACAAAATCAAAGCTCAGAAAATAGTTTTCAAACTTGAGAATATATCTTTTACGTGTCAGCACATTCTTTAATTGCTTTTCCTCTACCAGTTCATAACTTAAAATTTTTCCATAGTATGGTAAAATACCCGGCATTTGGTCATTCAGGGTTTTGTCTATTTTATCTATCACGGTTTCATCCATCACCGATTTTTGTTTGAACATCTGGATAGCTGTAGAATATTTGCCATCCACAAGCGTTTGCATCACTTTGTCGCAAAACATATTTATGCTGTCTTTGGTAGTGTAAGGCTTTGCCTGGCCATAAGAAACTGAAAAAAATATACAGAGAATTACTACCCCAATTAATTTGCGCATAAATACCGGTTGAATGAGTGAATATTATTTTTTTTGAAGCGTAAATATAACAACAAATACCGTTAACGAGCTGAATGCAGAAAAAGCCTGTAGGGTTAAGTTGCACAGGAGTGGCCTAAAGCCCTCTGGATAAAATATGCCCCCACAGCCCATCACGATTCCAAAAGAATGGAACATAAACAAAAGACACGCTAAAGCGTGTTCTTTTCAATTATTCTTTCATTAAATCCCTACTCCACTCCCAATCCCCAATCCTTACCCTTATCAGTTGCAGGAAGTCCATCTTTTATCCATTTGGTAGGTTTGGCATCTTTTAAATAATAATCAAAAAATTGTCCAAGTCTTATGGAAAGATCTTTACGGTTCTTACGTTCTACCAGGTTATGATCTTCGCCATTGTACTCAAGTAACCAAACTTTTTTGTTAAGGCGACGCAGCGCTGTAAAAAACTCAATACCCTGATACCAAGGTACAGCTCCATCCGCATCGTTGTGCATGATCACCAATGGTGTTGTTATTTTATCAGCTGCAAAGAGTGGTGAATTTTTCAGGTACAGATCCTGGCGCTGCCAAAGAGTAGCACCAATGCGGCTTTGCGTATGCTCGTATTGGAACTGGCGGTTTAAACCAGTACCCCAGCGTATGCCACCATAAGCACTCGTCATATTTGCAACAGGTGCGCCAGCCCATGCTGCCCTGAAAATATTTGTTTTGGTAACCAGGTATGCCACCTGGTAGCCGCCCCAGCTTTGCCCCTGTATGGCCATGCGAGTACTATCTACCCAGGGCATTTTAGATAAATATTTTGCAGCGCTCACTACACTATTGTAAGCACTGTTGCCCGGTTCGCCATCTTTATAATAAATATTGGGATCAAAGATCAGATACTCATTACTTACAAACCAGGGTACATTAACCGTAGAAGCGCTGGGGGCAGGCGCACGATAACTGTATAAACCATCTGCATCTCTTTCATAAAAATAAAAGATCACAGGATATTTTTTCTTCGGATCGAAGTTTTCTGGTTTGTATAAAATGCCTTCACTCATTTTACCATCAAACATTTTCCATTTCAGCAGTTCGGCAGTAAGCCAGTTATAATCTTTTTGCTGCGCAGCAATATCGGTTAACTGGGTAAGGTTTTTTAAATTACCTGTAGCATATAATTCGCTTTTTGCAATATTAGAACGCTGTACAATGTACTGTTCGGCAGATTTGGCTTTTATCGGATTGGCAAAGCTATAAGGTCCATCGGTGAGTAAAACAGGATCAGCAACCTCGTTCACTTTTTTATTGTAGAAACCTCCGTACTTACTGGTTTTATCCTGCGAACGCAGCAAAATAGTTTCATCTGCATTTATAAAACGTTTTTCCCTGTCGAGGTTTACGTAGTTGAAAACTATTTTATTCTTTTTACCAAAACCATTGGTTATGTTTTTGGGCTGTTCCATACCGTTAGGATCTGTCTGCCAGATATCATACACATCATTGATGAGGAAATACTGGTCGTTGGCAGTCCAGCCGGTAAAACCTGCAGAGCCCGGATAATCAGGCACATCGTTCTCCACATCATACAATGGCTCTTTTATTTTATCGCTGATGTTTTTGGTAACACCTGTTGTACTGTTCCAGGTAAAGTAATTTTTGGTATCCGGCTCGTACCAATACACATATTTACCTGCTGGCGATGCGTTGAAATTAGCCAGGGAAGCCGCTTTTATCAACCTTCTTGATCCATCTGCAGTGCTGATGGCATAGGCTGTTGTCTTTATCCTTCCCTCCCACTGCGATGCAATGCGGTTACCTTTGCTGCTTTCGGCCAGCACCCAGTCTGCATTGCCTTCGTCTGCCAATGTAATATTTTCTGCATCATCAGCACCCAGTTGTACTATTCTATTATCACCGGGTTTCATCACGGCTGTATAACTGCGTTTTTGTTCGTTACTTAAATTTTTAAGCTGCATGGGTTGCAGGTAGTCATCGTTATAATGCCATACATCCAGGCGGGCCAGTTCAAAATCGACCAGTGTGGTATCTTTGGCAGGAGTAATGGGTGCTGTACCGAAAAATAACTTCCTGCCATCCCTGCTGAATTTTACTGCACCGTTCTCACTGATGGTAAAACCGATCTGCATACCTACTGTGTTTTTTTCTGCAACCAGTTTGGCGCTATCTTGCCCGGCAGTGTAATACCAGAGCTTGTAAAATTTCTGCAGGGCTTTGGTACTGCTGTCACGCTCCACCACAAATGCAAGCTGTGTTCCTTCTTCATCAAAGCTAAAGTTCTTCGCGTCGTTCAGGCTGCGCATGATAGTGTCGGTTTTATCAGCAGCAAGATTATACAACAAAACATACGCTACACTATTGCTATCCTTACTGGCTTTGGTAGTTCTTATCAACAGCTTTGTTCCTTTCTTATCAAAAGTATAGTCGCTAACCAGCTTAAAAGTTTTCTCTTTTCCATCGCTTAGCCTTCTTACAACCAGGTCGGTTCCTTCTGCTGCAGCGCCACCGCCAGAGGCATCATCGCCATCAGCATCTTTGTTTCCGTCTTCGGCAACATACATTTCATCCTTGCCTTTCTTAATTATTTCCTTAACTGCTTTATTAGCTGCGCCAATCATTTCTTCTTTGGTAAGATTTTGTGCATTTACCGATTCCATTGATTTGCGGATAACAGAATCTGCCAGTTTTACCAGCATATCAATATTTGCTTTGGCAGAATCGATAACGGGCTTCTTGGCTTTTTTTGTTGTGTCGGGCAATGCTTTCTCCAATTGATAAGCCAGGTAGCCAAAACCCTTTTCAGGAGTTTTAAAACCTTTTACCCTGGCAAATTTCACAAGGCCATCTTTACCGAGTTCAACTATGCCTACGGAATCCTTGGTCATATCATCAGCCTTCTTCTTTTTAATTTTTGCCTGGCGGGTTTCCTGAAAGACTGGTTTTATTTTAAAAACAACGAAGCGGCTGTCTTCGGTAATAACAGCGCTATAGCCACGTGCGATTGTTTTTTTCTCCTGTGTAGCAAAATTCTGAATTACAAGTTCTCCATCTCCTTCCTGCGGATTAATGGCATACACTGCATATTGACCATCGTTGCTAATGAGCCTTTCACCTACGCTTTTCCAGCCATCGTAAACGGAATGATCGAGTGCTTTCTTTGTTTGAGCTGAAATACTAAAGCTAATGAATAGCAATACCGGGAGAAATAATTTCTTCATATCATTGGTTTTGGTGCATTAAAGTTATCGGAAATGATGCATAATTCGCAGGCCGCTTATCAATCTTCCAGGAATCCCCATTCATTGCGGAGTGTTTCCAGTTTTTCACCTTCCAGCTTTAGTGTATCATAGTGCCCGGCATTATTCTTTTGCCTGAAGGCTTCATACAAACTAACAGCGCAGGCCACTGATATATTCAATGATTTAATGATACCAACCTGTGGTATAATGAAATTTCCATCGGCCATACCAATGATCTCTTCACTAACGCCACTGTGTTCGTTACCAAACACCAGGCAAACCGGTTCGGTTAAATTCAGGTCGTGTAATCCAACCGCATCGCTGCTTAAGTGAGTGCTGTATATCTTTTTGTAGTGTTTCCGCAGTTCCGCAAAACATGCATTGGCATCTGTGAACTGATGAACCGTAAGCCATTTGGCTGCACTAGACGAGCTTTTGGCGCCCCATTTTTTATGCGGAGGTATTTTTGTGTTCAGAATATAAATGTCCTGTAATCCCACAGCATCGCAGGTTCTCATTACTGCAGATATGTTATGCGGATCAAAAACATTTTCCAGCAATACCGTCAGGTCGGGCTGGCGTTTGTTTAAAACAGATGTTAGGCGTTCGAAGCGTTCAGGAGTCATGGCTGCAATTTAAACAGAATGCACTAATTAAATCGAATTACACTAATTACACGGATTTTTCCCAATTCGTGTAATTCGTAAAAATCCGTGTAATTATATTTATTAGAATATTTTTGCCAATAAACAACCCGATTTGAGCTCAACCATTTTTTTAATAACACCACCATTCACACAGTTGAACACGCCCTACCCGGCTACAGCTTACCTGAAGGGTTTCTTCAATACGAAAGGCATAAGCTCTTTCCAGGCCGACCTGGGTATTGAAGTGACTGTGGCATTATTTTCTAAAACTGGTTTGCAAAATTTGTTTACTGAAATAAATGCGCTACAGAAGGAACATTCGATCAATATAGCAAGGATCATTGCTTTACAGGACGATTACATTAATACCATTGATGCAGTGATGTTGTTTTTGCAGGGCAAAAGTCCTACCCTGGCTCATTTGATTTGTAAACGCGATTTTTTGCCCGAAGCAGAACGATTTGCTCAACTGGATGACCTGAAATGGGCTTTCGGAAATATGGGTACACAGGATAAAGCCAAGCATCTGGCCACCATGTACCTGGAAGACCTTAGCGACCTGATCAAAGAAACCGTTGATGAACATTTTGGTTTCAGCCGTTATGCCGAAAGGCTGGGCAGAAGCGCCAACAGTTTTGATGAATTATACAAGAGCCTGCAGCAACCCTACACTTACCTTGACAACATATTGATTGATATCCTGCAAAAAAAGATGGCTGATGTGCAACCAAAGCTGGTTGCCATTTCAGTTCCTTTTCCGGGTAACTTATATACTTCACTCAGGTGCGGACAATGGATCAAAAAAAACTATCCCCAAGTAAAAGTATGTATGGGCGGCGGTTTTGCCAATACCGAATTACGATCTTTATCGGATGCACGGGTTTTTGAATTCTATGATTTTATTACATTAGATGATGGCGAAGCCCCTGTGGAAATTTTGCTGCAGCATCTTGAAGGAATCAAAACCCTTAATGAATTAAAACGAACCTTTACACTGGTTGATGGCGAGGTGTGCTACATTAACAATACTGCCTGCGCCGATTACAAACAGGGCCAGGTTGGCACGCCCGATTACAGCGATCTTTATTTAGACAAATACATCTCGGCCATTGAGGTAATAAACCCCATGCATAGTTTGTGGAGCGATGGACGCTGGAACAAACTTACCATGGCCCATGGTTGTTACTGGGGCAAATGCACTTTCTGCGATATCAGTTTAGACTATATCAAAAATTATGAACCCATTGCAGCTTCGCTGCTGTGTGATCGTATGGAAGAAATGATTGCCCAGACCGGGCAAAACGGTTTTCACTTTGTAGATGAGGCTGCGCCTCCTGCACTCATGCGTGCTCTGGCTATTGAGATCATCCGCAGAAAGTTAACCGTAAGCTGGTGGGCCAATATCCGTTTTGAAAAAAGTTTTACAAGAGACCTTTGTATTCTGTTAAAAGCTGCTGGCTGCATTGCTGTCTCAGGCGGACTGGAAGTTGCATCGGATCGATTATTGGATCTGATACAAAAAGGAATTACTGTTGCACAGGTTGCAAAGGTTAACAAGCACTTTACCGAAGCCGGCATTATGGTACATGCCTATCTCATGTATGGCTTTCCTACACAAACAGCACAGGAAACCATTGACTCGCTGGAGATGGTGAGGCAGATGTTTGAAACGGGAATATTGCAATCGGCTTTTTGGCATTTATTTACCATGACAGCTCATAGCCCGGTTGGGTTAAACCCCGAAAAATACGGGGTAAAAAAAGTGTCAGATATTATAGGAACTTTTGCCAACAATGACATTGAGCATACTGACCCAACAGGTACCGATCATGAAAGCTTTGGCTTCGGACTCAAAAAATCTTTACTCAATTATATGCATGGCGCCTGTTTTGATTATCCTTTGCAAAAATGGTTTGATCAAAAAGTACCACGCACTACCATTGGCCCCGATTATATTCTGAAAGCCATTGAAGAACCTGAGATCGTTAACTCCAACCCAAATACAAAAATCATCTTCCTGGGTAAACAACCCAAAAACGAAACAGTTGTAAAAAGCAAGAAAGGTAACCAGTGGGAATTACTGTCGCTAACCTTTGAAACGAAAAAAGAAACAATCAATATTAAAGTTGATAAAGAACCTGGTGAATGGCTGGCCGGCATACTTCCAGCTTTGTCTGTATCAAACCCTAAAACACTAACCTTGCAGGAAGTAAAAGCAGATTACGAAAGCGCAGGGCTGGAAGACTTTGAATTGTTTTGGGATAATAAGCCGGTGAACAGCTTGTTCAAAGCGGGATTATTGCAGTTATAGTCCTGACATAGATTCAGAAAAATAAGACCTGTAAGAGTACGTGGTGCCGCCGGTTATAGTAATGACAACATGATAGAATATTTTTGTATCTCTTTTGGGGAACCTTGCAAATGAGCGCAAAGCTTCTGTAATGGGATAAAAGAACTGATCTCCCCAGCCTGTATGCTGGGTAAATTTTTCGGGAACCCCTTTATCATTTACCGAAAATCCAAAGATTACCCTGTTATCCCCTGTCAGGTAGTCGTTGAAAGTTCCCCTTTCTATATCTCTTTGAATTACCTCTCTTATTTTATCTCCGGCATAAGATCGGAAATTATCCAGCTCGGTTTTAAAAGACTTGGTTATAATCTCTTTGCGCTGTTTAAAAACAGGACAGGCAAAGGTTTTAAACCTTTCCAGGTTATCCAGATAGTTGTACAGGAAAAAATTATTCAACACAGAAAATCCGCTGTATTTTTTCTTAACTTCAATATTTGTGTTTGGAAAACTTCCCTGTATATTTTGTCCTTTTAAAAATACTTCGGTGCAGTACACATTGTTGTTCAGGTAGGATATCCAGTTACCATCGGGCTTCCCATTTACGATATTTCCGGAAGCCGTAACCTGGTTCGGCAGGTTTTCATTTGCATTTACCGGCCCGCTGAAATAACCATTTCCATTGGTAACCGTATGTTGTCCTTTGCTGTTGTAAAACTCTGTAACCAGCGTATCTTCCGGAGTCATAGTAAGCGTTCTTTCAGGCTTTCCATCCTCATAAAAATAATGCCAGGTACCTACCGGGAAACCATCCCTGTAATCTCCCTTACTCTGCAATTGGCCATTAGGATAATAGATTTCAAAAGGTCCATTCTTATACCCCTCCATATAATATCCCCTTCCCAGTAAACTGTTATGATTGGTGCTGTCAGTAAAAGCCTGGAAAAAATTTCCTGCACTGTCAATACGTGTATATCTTTTGTTATCAGCACAGTCTGATTCCCTGAAATATGACTTACCATCGAAAAACATAACTACACTGTCGCCTTCAATTATGCGGTAAAAATTAATCGTACTGTTCTGGCTTTTTAACTGCAAAGTGATCTTACAAAGCAGAAAAAGAAGAAATGCTGTTTTAAAAAGGTACTTTTTCATTAGTGCAGGGTTGATCTGTCAAATATACCGAGTAGAAAATAAAACCAAAGGGCTTTTACCCATTGTTCAGATTTTATTTTCCTGCAATGTTCTGTCCGTCTACACTTTAGTTTCAATCGCTTGCTTCAGTGCAGATTTTACATCCGCAAAGTTATTAGCTGTCAGCGTTTGCTGGTTTAATGAATTAATATCTGCCAGGCAGGACAGGATATTCCTGATATCAATAACCAGGCGTTTGATAAATTGGTATTGCCGGGCCTGTTCCTCGGTTATAGAATCGCTTTCTTCTTTTACCCTTTTTGCCCATTCCTGTTCTTCTTCTTTCCAATACTGTGTATACCTGTTAACAACATCCGGGTCGCTCAGGTTCAGCGACTCATCAATACGAATTGGAAATAGTTTTTTACTGAATTTGTCGGCGTTCATTCCGGAATTTTTGTACAATTCATACAACTCGTACATACAGAATTTAGACTTCAGGTATTTATCGCTGATGGCAACAATCACGTAATCGGCATTGCCTATCTCATTCATAAATTTGGAGATAACGCCTTTATATCCCATATTCTCCTTGTCCTTGATCACATTAAATCCGTCTTTCTTTAAACTATTGTACAGCTGCATTACAAAATTTTCATCCTGGTCCCATGCATAGGAAAAAAATATCCTGGGCTGATCTGTGTCAGCAGTTCGTTTTCTCTTCAGGATAAAAAATAGCAGCCCGGCCAAACCAAACAATCCAATTGCCAGCAACCACCAGAATCTTTTCAAAAAATGTCCCTGGCCATTTTTGGTTTCCCTAATATCAACAACTGATGTGTCTATCTTTACTGCTACCCGTGGCGTATCAACAAGTACCTTTCCTGAATCTTTATTATTAGCCTTTAGCAATGAATCGATGATACGAACCAATGTCTGGTAATCAAGTGTCGTATCGCCAGTGATCGTTTTAGGATCATCTTTTGCTCCTTTATACACTGAATCGATAAGTGTTTTAATTCTTATTCTCTCTGCTAAGGTTGGATTGTTTTTAAACTTAAATGTGGCAGCCAGTTTTTTTATAAGCTGCGTATCTTTTTTTGCTGCAGGCTCAGGTTGTACAACGGTTATTTTTTGACCGGGCTGTAGATTTTCTACCTTCTGAACCTGCTTGATTGCATCAGATTTAAAAGCATTTGTTTTTATGAAAGCTTTTACCGGAACAGTATCAGGACCTGTATAGTGCTCATCATCATAAAATTCCGGATCTGAAACTAAAAAGCGGGGCTGAAAACCCTTTGCGGCAATTTTACCACAAGAGAAGATCATTACCAGTAGTGCAATAAAAACTTTTCCGGTGCTTTGCATATAATGTATTAGATGATGTTTTTGATATCTGGTGAAATAATATTTCCGATGTTTTCTGCAGTAGCACTAAAGAATCATCTGCACGGTTTAGGAGCAGCCCCTTCATCCCGAACGAAGTGCGCTACCGGGCTGCGCTACATCCCGTTTATATCTTCGTTATAAAAATACTAAAAAAGATTTTTACTTTTTCGGGTAAAGTTTTGCAATAAATTTTTTATCTGCTTCAGATAAACCATTGTTCCAGCCTATTGAAAAATTGCCTTTTGAAAGTGCCTCAGGTACGGGATACATCATAATTGATTTCTTATCCAGTTTGTTGGCCCGTATCTGGCTGATATCGTATTTATCAAAAACCTGGCTATCCACTTCTTCCTTGCTCCATCCATCAACCTTTTTGTAATATTCATATACTTTGGGCTTGTCCCAGGGAATACCATTATCGGGCCGCTCATGCTCATGTATGCAACCCAGCGTGTGCCCAAATTCGTGCAGCACCACCCGGTTATACTCCAGGTCATCGGTGGTAGGTGTAAGCCATCCAAAATTCATGGTTGGTCTTGTTTTATCTTCCGATAGGATGTCGGTGCCCATCAGCGACCAGGAACCATCATTCTTATCAAAAGCAATACGCACATTGCCGGGTGTTTTGCGGACTGTGAAATCAAATTCAATATTGGCATAGTCCATCCAGATCTTTGCGTGGCGGATGATCCGGTCTTTTACTTCTTTCTTCCCTCCCATAAAAGACACAGTGATCCTTCTCCCGTTCTTCCATTCGGTACTTATATCGGTAGCCATTCTTGAAAGTGATGTAAAATGTGTTGGTTTTTTGATCACATTCTTCATGGCGTAATCTTCCAGGATAGACATATCTACTTTTGACAGATCCCTGAAGTTTCCCGGTCTTTCCAAGAAGGAATCTTTAAGTTGCCTGATACTTTTATGATGCGATATGCGGCATTCACGGCAGTAATAGATATCTGAAATTTTCATGGCTTACATTTTTGATAAATAAATTCGTATGAAAATTAATGTGATTAATCTTAATCTGCAACAGGTATTTCTACGCAATTTCAATTTTAACATCTTTTACAAAATAGCCCGCATTGGCTTCCGCTTATCAAAAAACTGCTTTAAACCCACGATCATTCTTTACATTTATACATAAAACATTTTACATGAAAAAAATACTGCTTGCAATTACAACCCTTGCACTCATCACTTCCTGTAACAACAAAGAGGCTGCGCCAAAACCCGATATACTGGCGGCTAACCTTGATAGCTCTGTTAAGCCAGGAGAAGATTTTTTTGAATACGCCAATGGCGGTTGGTTAAAAAAGAATCCAATCCCTGGCGAACAATCCAGTTGGGGTATTGGCAACCTGGTAATAGAAGAGAATCTGAAACGCCTGAGAGAGATATCTGAAAAAGCAGCAGCATCCAATGCCGCCAAAGGCAGTAACGATCAAAAGATCGGCGACTTCTGGAGCATGGCCATGGATAGCGCAAAAATTGAAGCAGATGGTTTAAAACCCATTCAGCCTTTGCTGGATAAAGTAAATGCTATAACTGATGTTAAATCACTTGTGAATACAGTTTCTGAATTAAAAAAGATAGGATCCAATACGCTGTTCAGCGATTATGTGTACCAGGATGCCAAGAAAAGCGATGTGATGGCTTATAACCTTGCACAGGGCGGACTGGGCTTGCCTGAGCGGGAATACTATTTTAAAATGGATACGGCCACCATTAACATACGAAATGAGTATGTAAAGTATATGGCCAAAATACTAACCATGTCTGGCGAAGATGCAACAGTTGCTGAAACTGCTGCTAAAAATATTTTAGCACTGGAGACCAAACTGGCAACAGCCAGTCGCAAAATTGAAGACCTGCGGGACCCTTACAAAAATTATAATAAAATGGCCATTACCGATCTGGGCAAAATGGCTGGTAATGTCGATTGGGTTTCTTACTTAAAAAACACGGGGGTACAAAAAGTTGATTCGGTAATTGTGGGTCAGCCTGAATTTTTTACTGCGCTGAATGATGCACTTACAAAAACACCTATCAGCGACTGGAAGCAATATGTAAAATTCAACCTGATAAGTGATATGGCAGCCGTGTTGCCGGATGCTTACGGAATTGCTGCATTCAACTACGGCAAATTATTCAGCGGAGCTAAGGAAAGAAAACCCAGGTGGAAACGTGCCATACAAATGGAAGAAGATGCCATGGGCGAAATGCTTGGACAATTGTATGTAAAGGAATTCTTTAACGAAACAGCCAAGAAACGCTATACCAATATGGTGGAAGATATTCGCCAGGCACTGAAGGACCGCATTGCCAAACTGGACTGGATGAGCGACAGCACCAAACAAAAGGCGTACAAAAAACTGGCATCTGTAAAAAGCAAGGTTGGCTATCCTGATAAATGGAAAGATTTTTCAGGTATGGATATTGGTAAAGAAAGTTTTGCAAAGAATTACATGAATGCGAAGCTGTGGTGGCATAATTACAATTACAACAAACTGGGCAAACCGGTTGACCGTGATGAGTGGGATATGTACCCGCAAACCTACAATGCTTACTACAATCCCAGCAACAACGAGATTGTTTTACCTGCTGGTATTTTTACCGTACCGGGCTACCGCGATGAGGAACTGGATGACGCTGTAGTATATGGCTATGGCGGAGCCAGCACCATTGGCCACGAAATTACCCATGGCTTTGATGATGAAGGAAGACAGTTTGATGAGCAGGGTAATTTAAAAAGCTGGTGGACAAAAACGGATGAAGAAGCATTTAATAAAAGAGCTGATGTGATGGTAAAACAGTTTAACGAGTATGAACCTGTAAAAGGCTATCACATTAATGGTAAAGCATCGCTTGGGGAAAATATTGCCGACCTAGGTGGTATCTTGCTGGGTATTGAAGCCTTTAAAAAAACAAAGCAGTTTAAGGAAAACAAAACAATCAGCAACCTTACACCTATGCAGCGCTACTTTATGGGTTACGCATTGGGCTGGCTTAGCCAAACCCGTGAGGAGCAGCAAAGAAACCGTTTGTTAACAGATGTACATAGTCCGGCCAAATACAGGGTGAACGGGCCTTTTGTGGATGTGGATGAGTTTTACAGCACTTTCAATATTAAGCCCACAGATAAAATGTATCGGGCCGATAGTTTAAGGGTGAAGATCTGGTAAACAAAATTTTTATTTGCCGGGAAGTCAGAAGACTCAATCAAATGGAGCCTTCTGACTTCCCGGCTGTTTTTTTCATACGTTTTTAGTACTTTACGGTACATTTAAAAGCAACTGCATGCGTACAGTATTAAAGAAAGACGAAAAGATATTGATCATCATCAGGCAGCACTGGCTCAGGTTAGTACTTCCTTTTTTTGCCTGGCTTTTGCTGGCCATACTTTTGATATGGTGGCTGCAGAATGGAACAGCACTCATTATTGTTTTACTGGCAGCATTATACCCCATGATCGAGTATATCAACTGGAAGAACAATATCTGGTGTGTAACCAATCTTCGGGTGGTGGATGAAAGTGGTTTTTTCAGCCGGTACTCAAAAGAAAGTCCGCTTGATAAAATAAATAATGTAGAATACGACCAAAGCCTTTGGGGCCGCATGATGGGTTTTGGCAGCGTGGATATACAAACCGCTGCCGAACTGGGCGAAACCAAATACGAATTCATCCATCATCCCAAATTATTAAAAGACACCATTACCCACGCACAGGAGGAATATAAAAAACGGCAGGTAACAAGCCAGGCTACCCAACTGGCAGAAGCCATTGCCCGGACCAATGCCATTGCTGCTCCTTCGCAACAAATGATAGCCGATGAATTACACAAACTTTTTGATCTGTTGCAGAAAGGCGCCATTACACAGGAAGAATATTTAGCACAAAAGGCGAAGCTGATGGGGAACTAGTGAACAAGCTTGTTTCAATATTCCCACGGTTGTAGATCATTAGTTAGGACGCCAAAGTGATGGTTATCCGCTGAATTAATGATTCAAACTGCTATCTTACCATTCATACAAACCAACACAGGTATAATTATAAATTTCTTTTCTTTATAAGGCTAAACAGAAAATTAGCTGATCATGTGGAAACAAATTTGCAAAGCCGCTTTTATTGCGGGCTGCCTGGATATTACAGCTGCATGTATACAGGCATGGCTGGCAAAAGGTATTACACCCGAGGTGGTTTTGAAATATATTGCCAGTGGCGTATTTGGTAAGGATGCTTTCAGCGGTGGTATTGGCTATATACTGTTTGGCCTGTTGGTTCATTTTGCAATTGCATTTGCCTGTACATTCATTTACTTCCTGGCTTATCCAAAACTAAAATTTTTGCACATTCATATTTTGTTAAGTTCTTTATTGATTGCAGTTATTGCATGGGCTATCACCACCCGGCTGATAATTCCGCTGAGTAATATCAGGCCGGCTCCATTTAATATTACCAAAGCCCTTACCGCCATTGTCATCCTGTATGTGTGCATTGGCCTGCCGGTAAGTTATTTTGCCAAACGCTATTACAGTAAATAACAGGTACTACACCCTTTATGCAAAAGATGGCATTTCAGTAACTTTTACAATATCATAACTCAGGTAACAACACTAATTTTGTAATTCAGAAAGAAATCATTTCAGCAATATTTATGCGTTCAACCATTTACCTGGTAGCTTTTATCTTTTATATAGCCAATACGTTTGGACAATCAGCGGAGCCCAAACTAAAGATATCTCCGCTTACAGGAGACTTTTATGTATATACAACTTATAACACGTACGACGGATACCAGGTGCCGGCAAACGGAATGTACCTGGTTACCAGCAGCGGGGTTGTTATGTTTGATACCCCCTGGGATACCACCCAGTTTCAGCCGCTGCTTGACAGCATACAATTAAGGCATAATAAAAAGGTAGTACTTTGTTTTGCCACGCATTGGCATAGCGATAAAACAGCCGGACTTGAATACTACAGGCAACAGGGAATTAAAACCTATACCACTGTACTTACTGATGAACTAAGCAAACAGAACAATAAAAAAAGAGCTGAGTTTTTAATGACATCGGATACGGTTTTTCATGTAGGCCAATATGCTTTTGAGACCTACTACCCCGGGCAGGGACACACGGCTGACAATATTGTGATCTGGTTTAAGCAGGAAAAAATCCTTTATGGCGGTTGCCTGATAAAGGGTGCCGAGGATGAAAGTCTTGGCTATTTGGGCGATGCCAATGTAATGACCTATGCTTCTACATTAAAGAATGTTCAGAAAAAGTGTCGTAAACCAAAGTTTATTATCGTAGCACACAGCGACTGGAAAAACCTCAATTCATTAAAGCATTCTTTGCAAATGGCAAAGGAACTTAAAAAGAAGAACGAAAACTGACCTTAATTTCCAAACATAATATCAGCGTGATTCCTTAATATTTTTTATCTTGTATTGATGCTGTCGTTTACCGCTACCATATTGCAATTTGCCGAGCAGGGCGAAAAAACAGGCTGGACCTATATTACGGTACCTGCGGCTATTGCCGGTAAATTAAATCCCGGTGTAAAAAAATCGTACCGGGTAAAAGGTAAACTGGATGACTTTGCGATTGAGAAACTGGCCATGATACCCATGGGCAAGGGCGATTTTATCCTGACCATCAATGCTGCCATTCGCAAAGGCATTGGCAAAAGAAAAGGCGCCACTGTTAAAGTACAGCTTGAAATAGATCACGCTCCAATACTGCCGCCAGGCGAACTGATGGAATGCTTGCAGGATGAACCGGAAGCATTACAATATTTTAACAGCCTGCCACAAGGGCACCGCAATTATTTTACCAAGTGGATAGAAAGCGCCAAAACAGAACCCACCAGAACAAAGCGCATTGCCCTGGTAATAAAAACCATGGTACGCAAAATGGATTTTGGTGCTATGCTACGTGAGGAGCGGGAGGAAAGGAAGATGCTGGGACGGTAGAGAGCGATACCCCATACTGGTCGCTGGATACCAGATGCTGGATACTGGTTGCTGGTTTCTGGCAACAGCCCGAGATTAAAATAACCTTTAAAAAATTGAGTCCCATCCAGTATCCAGTAATCAATGCAACAAGATGCTTGTTCCCTTTTGCTGTATCCTTTTACCGGTATCAGTATTGGTGTACGTTAATATCCATACATAGGTTCCCAGGTCGGCAGGCTGACCTTTAAATTTACCGTTCCATCTTTTTTTCCAGTCGGTGGTTTCAAAAACCAGTTGGCCAACCCTGTTATACACTCTAAACAAAAGATCCCTTGCCTTGTAGGCATTAAGCGGATAAAGTTCATCATTTAATCCATCGTTATTAGGTGTAAATGCGTTGGGCACTGCAATGTAACAGCTGTTGGGTACTGTTATCTTTTGTATGGCCGTATCAAAACAACCGATATTGTTTTGTATGATCAGTCTTGGATATAGCTCCTGCGTAAACCTGGGCACAAAATAAGACTGGGGCGCAGGGTTTGGTTGGTTGCTGGTGCCTCCGTTCGCAAAATCCCAGTTATAGCTTACAATATTGCCGGTACTTTTATTTAAGAATGTAGCCTGTTCATTGGGGCATATAACCGAAGTAACTTCAAAATCAGCGTTCAGTGCATTATCTAAAAATATCTGCATGGTGTCGCTGGTGTCTCTGCAAATACCGTTAGATACAACCAGGTATGTTTTTTTAAGGCCGAACGAACCATATAATACCATTGGGTTTTGCAGGCTGCTGGTTCTTGTTCTGTCAAAATTCCATCTCCAGAAATTTACTTCGTTGGCACCGTTATGAAAATAATTGATCGTGTCCCTGTCGCAGCCATATTTAAGGTTGTAAGTAAAATCAGCGTTCACCGTGTCCTTGGTATTAAAGATAAGCGTAGCTCCTGCAGGGGTTTCCTGTCCGCACTCATCAATAATGGTATTGCCATCCGTACCTTTTTTCAGCCTTATCATATAAGTGCCCTTGGTACGTATAGGAGCCGATAAATTGGTTGCCAGTTTTACTTTAATGATTGGCGTTAACCCATTGGCATCACAGTTTCCTGAAGCGCCTATCACATTTACCTGCTCCGATCCGGAAATAAGAAAAACTTCAAAATCAGTTCCGCCGGGCTCAATACTGCTGCATTTAATATTCTTTCTGAATACGAGTTGTATCTCATCTGGTTTACAGCCCGGTGGCGTAATACTGTCCATTGGTGTTGGTATCAGTGGATATACAACCATGGGAATATTTTCTCCCGGCGGTATCTGCCTGTCGCAATTATCCAGTATGGTATTTCCATCGGTTCCATTGCGTATGCTGATGGTATAGTTACCTGGAGGAAGCGGTGCATCAAATGTGATGAGCACCGAATCCATATCAAATGCAGGATTGCAGCCATAGCCAACTGCAGCAACCACATTAGCCACTGCAGGCGTAATGGTAAACTCGCTACCGGTTGAGGTAACGCTGTTGCATTTCATTCTTTTATTCATTTTTATGCTGGCACTTACTCCATCACAAATAGCCCTGGCGCTTACCATGTGTGGTTCTTTGGGGTCGGTAATGCTGGCCGACCCGCCTGTAAACGAAAGATCGTATCCTGTTGTGCTTTTCGTCCAGTTGGTAACCATCAGCAAATAATTATGCCCTATAACAATGGTTGGCATCTCATTGAATGGCGTATTGCCACTGGCATTGCCATCACAATGAACATTTCCAGAACCACTTGGTGTGCATCCTGTGGGCGATTCTGGAAAAGGCACTGTACCACCACCTGCTCCGTAAATATTAATAGAAATGGGTAAAGATGAATTTGTAAATACGTCGTTGGGATTATGACCTGTAATGTCAAATAATACCCAATCATAATCATCTGTACTTGAAATACCGCTTATTAAAAAACCCAGCGTTCCGGTTTGAAAACAGGTAAACTTGTACCAGTATGAACTGGATGAAGTGATACCAACAGAACAGCCGGTTTGTGCTACATTATTGCCAGTACAATTATCTACATTACTTTGATGAAATACCGATGTGCCGCAAACCGGTATGGCATTGCCGGGGGTCATTCCTGGTAATGTGCATGATTGCGCATTAACATGAATAATATATGAAAAGCATGAAACAGCCAGTAATAGTATTTTTTTGATCATAAGTGCCGCAAAATTATTTAAAAGACCCCTTTAATGGCATTAGTGCTGCAAGAGTTAATAAGGTTTTAACAGGTTTGATGATTAAAAAGGAACAATTACATACGCACCATCAAATTTTATGCCTTTACCTTACTTTTAATTTCCTGCAATTTCAACAATGCTTCTACCGGTGTAAGCCTGTTTATATCCACTGCTTCCAGTAAATTTCTTATTTCATCAAAAGTAGCAGAGTGTGCATCAAAAATACTGAGCTGCATTTTAGGGGCAGATAGTTTTTTGATGTTCTCATCCAGGTTAATGCCTTCAGCAACTTCCCTGCTGTCTTCCAGCTGTTTTAATATTTCGTTGGCCCTATCGATCAGCAGAGGCGGCATACCGGCCATGCGTGCCACATGAATACCAAAACTATGTACGCTGCCGCCTGGTGCCAGTTTGCGCAGGAAGATGATCTTATTACCAACCTCTTTATTGGTTACATGAAAGTTTTTGATACCGGCGAATTTATTCTCCAATTCATTCAACTCGTGGTAATGTGTGGCAAATAATGTTTTGGGCTGATGGGGTGAATTGTGCAGAAACTCTGCAATGCTCCAGGCAATGCTTATACCATCATAGGTAGATGTGCCTCTTCCAATTTCATCCAGCAATATCAGGCTTCGTTTGGTGAGGTTGTTGATAATGCTGGCAGTCTCATTCATCTCAACCATAAAGGTACTTTCGCCACCGCTTAAATTGTCGCTGGCCCCTACCCTTGTAAATATCTTATCAGTTAGAGGAATTTTTGCATCACTGGCCGGCACAAAACTTCCGATGTGCGCCATCAGGGTTATTAAAGCGGTCTGCCGCAGGATGGCACTTTTACCACTCATGTTGGGCCCGGTTAAAATAATGATCTGCTGCGATGCAGGATCCAGGTAAATATCATTGGCAATATAAGGCTCGCCTGCTGGTAAATTGCGTTCAATAACCGGGTGGCGACTGTCTTTTATATCCAGCACAAAGTCATCCTGCAATACCGGCTTTTTGTATTTGAATTGAAGGGCATTGTTTGCAAAACAGCAAAGGCAATCCAGCACGGCCATCACATGCCCGTTCACCTGCATAGGAGCAATATAATCCTGCAACTCATTCAGCAACTCCTCAAAAAGCTGCATTTCAATGGCAAGTATCTTATCTTCTGCACCAACGATCTTCTCTTCGTATTCTTTTAATTCGGGAGTGATATAGCGTTCGGCATTTACCAGGGTTTGTTTGCGTATCCAGTTCTCTGGCACTTTGCTCTTATGTGCATGCGTAACTTCCAGGTAATAACCAAAAACATTGTTGAAACTTATTTTTAAGGAAGATATGCCGGTGGCCAGTGCTTCACGTTGCTGAATCTCAACCAGGTAATCTTTACCGCCGCTGGCAATTTTTCGTAAGGCATCCAGTTCTTCATTGATACCGGCAGCAATTACATTTCCTTTTGCAGCAGCAACAGGCGGGTTCTCATTCAGTTCCTTTATAATCTTATCTAAAATATATTTGCAGGGGTTGAGTGAATCGCCCAGTCTCTTCAAATATTCATTGTCTGCATGTTCACAAATGTCTTTAATTAGTGCCGTTTGCTGAAGGCCTTTGGCAATTTGTAAAACTTCCCGTGGGTTTACTTTTTTAAGCGGCACTTTACTCACCAGCCTTTCCACATCGCCAGCCTGCTTTATGCATTGTGCTATTTTGTTCCGAAGGTCAACTTCCTTAATTAAAAACTCAACAGTGTTCAATCGTTCATTGATCTTTACAATATTGTTCAACGGAAGCACCATCCAGCGTTTCAGCAGCCTGGCACCCATGGCCGAAACGGTATTATCTAGTACTTTCAATAAAGTATTACTTCCATCAGCACCACCAAACAGTTCAAGATTACGAATGGTAAACCGATCCATCCACAAATGATCTTCCCTGTCAATTCTTTGTATAGAAGTGATATGCCCCAGGTTGGGATGCTCGGTGTCTTTTAAATAATGGAGGATAGCACCCGCAGCAACAATACCCAGTTGCTGGCCCTCTACACCAAAGCCTTTTAAGCTATGAGTTCCAAAATGTTTCAGTAAACTTTCGGTAGCGTAGGCTTCTGCAAATATCCATTCCTCCAAAGTGTATGTAAAGAATTTGGTACCAAAATTCTCTTTAAAATATTTTTGCTGGCTGCGCTGAAAAATAACTTCGGCCGGTTTTAAGCTCTGCAGTAATTTATCGGCATATTCCTTATCGCCTTCGGCAACAAAAAACTCGCCGGTACTGATGTCTAAAAATGCAATGCCGATCTTTTCATTTTCAAAATGCAAGGCGGCCAAAAAATTATTGCTGTTATGCTCCAGTAATTTATCACTGGTTGCAACGCCTGGAGTTACCAATTCGGTTACACCACGCTTCACTATTCCTTTCGCTTGTTTGGGGTCTTCCAGTTGGTCGCAGATGGCAACCCGGTATCCTGCTTTTACCAGTTTGTGTAAATAAGTATCCAGCGCATGATGTGGAAAGCCGGCCAGTTCCGATGCATCCGGATTGCCGTTATTGCGTTTGGTAAGGGTGATGCCTAAAACGGCTGCGGTATTGATAGCATCCTGGCCAAAAGTTTCATAAAAATCTCCCACCCTGAAAAGCAATATCGCATCAGGGTACCTGGCCTTGATGGCATTGTGTTGTTGCATTAAGGGAGTTTCAGCAGTTGCTTTTGCCATGATAAATGACCACAGGCGACAGACAACAGACGGCCGTATGGGGCGTCAAAAATAACAAACCAATCCCACACTTATGAATTAAACAAAACCACGTACATAAATCAGCGAAATCTGTGGAAATCTTGTATAATCTGCGATCAGTTCTCCTGCTTCGTCAGTATCTCCTTCTTCATCTTTTCCCAAAGCCCGTCAAAGGTCTGGTGGTTCTCTTCTTTCCAGCGTTTGCTGAAGGTTTTCATTTTTTCATTACGGTCGTCCCTGGTCAAAGTAAAGAAGGCTTTAATGGCTTCGGTATCATTTTCAAAAGCCAGCTGATTGTATATTTCTTTTAGCTGTTGCTCCTTGCGGATATTGCTGTGTGCTATATCTATCTCCATTTCTTCCCGCAGCATTACTTTTTCATCGTAACTGCCCGATGGCAACATTGTTTTTGCGATCACGGGCATCAGTTCTATCAGCATTAAAATAAAAACGATCAGGTAATAGCGAAACTGTAATGCCGCATTATTCTTCAGCAGGTTGGTCAATGCTTCTACCCTGGTTAAAAAACCATTGTTTAAGTAAGCGGTAAAATTGGTTTCTTCAGCTTTTATCTTATTGTCAATTTCTTTCAAAGCTGCATCAGCACTATCTAATTTTGGCTGGGTTTCTTTTAACAGATTTTGATACTCACCATCCAGTTTCTGGTATTCATTTCTTTTGGCAATGGCAATATCTTTGATACCAACCTTGCCCGAGCCTCCGCTGCCATCAGTTTCGGCTATAAAACTTTCTCTTGCTTTGTTTACCGCATCATACTTGGCCTCCAGTTCGGCTTTTAATGCCGTTCTGTCTTTTAGCAATCCATCTTTAGGTGTTTTGTACAGTGCTGCTAGTTCCTGCTGTTTCAGCATTTTCTTTTTTTCATTATCGAGTGAGGTCTGCAGTTTTATTTCCTTATCAAACATATACAACACAGCCGGCTGCGCCATGAATGTGCCGATGGTTAATGCCAGCAAACCCCTGAATAAAAGCGGCGCCAGTTTTCGCTTATTGAATTTGGTAATGCCTTTTATCAATGCCCGGTCGATGGTAAGAATGATAAAACCCATGAATAATCCCAGGCAAGAGGCCAGTATCACCGAATCAACGATGGTGCTGAAAAAATAGGTCCAGGTAAAAGTTGCAAATGCCCAGGTGGCCAGCACAGTCATGCCGATGATCCGGTACCGGTTACGGTCAACCACCGAATCAACCAGTATCTCTTTTTCGGCAGTAGATAACCACCATAAAAATTCTGTGAATTGGCCAGGCTCATAGGTTTCCCTTTGAGAAAAGGCGATGTTTTTTTCCATGATAAGAAATAATTAAATGATACTTATAAAAGGATCAATAGCGGAGTGGAGTTGAAGACTTGCAAAATAGCTATTCTTTCGGGGAATAACGACCCCGGCACCTGCTTATTTTGGTATTGTGTTCATATTAACAGATTATTATACAAACGGCTTAAACATGCTTTGCATAAAAGGGTCTATTAGTATATCTTTGCAACCGCTTTATAAACAATGTATTTTTAATATTAAATAAAGAAAATGAAGAAAATTTTAAGTGTGGCAGTATTGATGTTATCGATATTCTTTACAACAAATGCCCAGGCTCCTAAAGGAATGGGCACCAGTGATCCCCAGGCCAAGAAAATACTGGATGCGGTGAGCGCTAAATTCAAGACTTTTAAATCTGTTCAATCCAATTTTAGCCTGAAGATAGAAAATGCTTCCAACAAGGTTTTAGGCAACAAAACCGGTACTGTTTATATGAAGGGAACCAAATACCGCATTAAGGTAAATGGCCAGGATATATTCAGCGATGGTGTTAACGTTTGGACAGTGGATCCGGGAGCCAAAGAGATCACTTTAACCAAGCTTGATCCATCAAACAACACTATTACTCCGCAAAAGCTTTTTACCGATTTCTATAACAAGGATTTTTTGTACAAGCTAAATGCAGAAGTTAAAGGCATTCAGGAAGTTGAATTGACTCCTATTGATAAATCCAAACTGTTCCATAAAGTACTGGTATTTATTAACAAGGCTACAAACAGTATCACCTCTACCAAAATTTTTGAAAAGGCAGGAAACAGATATACCTATACAGTTAGCGGCATGACCACCAACGGAAATATTGCCGATGCTATGTTTGTTTTTAACCAGAAGAATTACCCGGGAATGGAACTGGTGGATTTGAGATAAACAAACTAATTACTAGCTTGTTTTTTAATAAATATTTGAGCAGCACTTTCAGGTGCTGCTTTTTTATTGTATTGAATAACTGATTAATTCCCAAAGACCATTTCCAAGTACATCGCCCAAGGAATATTCTGATTGATTGAATTTTACTAAGCCAACCTGTGGCGATAACCAAATGTCATTATTTGTCCAGGAATTTACAATGTATTTTCGTTCTTGTCTAAGTTCGTAAGTATTTGTAAATGTGCCTGCCGGAACATTTACACTATAATTATCCCGAACCCAGGTAGTATCCTTGTAATTCTGGGGAATCGTCCATGTATCGCCAACAGTAACTGGTAGTTTGTATCGTTTTCTTTCATAATAAGAACCATAGGCATATATATAAACCTTAACCAGTTGGCTGTCAACCACAACATAATTTGTATCTCGAACCATTGGATAGTTATTGAAATTATATTTGTACGCCCACACCTTAGCTGTTTGTCCGCCAGTGATTGTTCGTGTTCCAACGATATCCACGTCAATTGTATCATGGCGAATAATAGCAAATCCCCAGGTATACAGATATCGCCAGTGATTCCCAATCTCATTGGGGAATTCAGAAATAATATTTTGAGAAGGATTATTATCTTTTTTGCAGGAAGAAATTACGGCGATAAAAACCAGGATAATAAAAGGGGACAGCTTTCTCATAAACTCACTTTTATATTGTGAATATAATTCTAAAACGTCATTCAATCCCTCATGGTTGCTTTCCCCAACGGTAAGATTCGTTTTGTAAACCTGCCAGGTCAATTACCCTGTCAACAACGGTTGCTGCTACTTCTTCAATAGTTGTTGGTTTGCTGTAAAAAGAGGGAGTGGCCGGGCAGATGATACCTCCTGCCAGGGTAATGGCTTCCATATTGCGGATGTGTATCAGGTTGTAAGGTGTATCCCTCAGCACGCAGATCAGTTTTCTTCTTTCCTTCAAAACAACATCTGCAGCACGGCTTATCAGGTCGTTTGAAATACCGGATGCAATGCGCCCCAAGGTTCCCATACTACAGGGAATGATGATCATGGTATCGTATTGGCCGGAGCCGGAAGCAAAGGGTGCATTGAAATCCTGCTGGGAATATTGTTTGACTTTATATCCATTATAATTTTCATTATCCAGTTCGATCTTCCATACCTCTCTGGCATTGGTTGTCATCACCAGGCTCAGTTCTGCCAGTTGATCTTTGATCTGCTCCAGTTTTCTCAGCAGCAGGTCAGCATAAATGGAACCACTGGCACCGGTTACCGCAATCACAATTTTTCTTTTCATTTCTCCGTTTGTATTATCTAAGCTACAAACAAAATTATATGCAAATTGTTTTTCGCCTCATATTATTAGCTGTGATACTCATTATCCTGATTGCTTTATAGTTTTACGAAATAAGAAATAAGTTCTGCTAACAATCGCCCGATTCAATTATTATCCCTCAAAATTGTAAATTACCGGTTCAATTCACCGGATGAGTGCACCAAAACTACAGAGAAGCTTAGGCTTATTTCAATCTACCGTTGTAAACATGATAGACATGGTGGGCATTGGCCCCTTTGTTACGCTGCCAATAGTGATGGGGCTGATGGGTGGCATGTTTCTATATGCCTGGATTGCCGGTGCCATACTTTCATTAGTTGATGCCATGATCTGGAGTGAACTGGGTGCTGCCTATCCCCTGGCTGGCGGCAGTTACAATTTTTTAAAAGAAGCCTACGGTAAAAACGGTATGGGCAGGATGATGAGTTTCCTTTACGTATGGCAAACCATTATACAGGCGCCGCTGGTTGCAGCATCGGCTGCTATTGGTTTTTCGCAATACCTGGGATACCTGGTTGAATTGAGTGTAGTGCAGCAAAAAATGGTTTCGGCTACCGTAATTATGTTTGTTACCATCCTGCTGTATCGTAAAATAGATAGCATTGGTAAAATAGCCGTATTGCTCTGGACGGGTGTAATTCTTACTATCGGCTGGATCATCATTGGCGGAATTGCACATGGTAATTTTTTGCAACCGCTCAGGGATATTAATGCTGATTTTAGCTGGGGCCAGTTAGCTTCTTTTGCCTTTGGCCAGGCATGCATCAAGTCTATTTACAGTTACCTGGGTTATTACAATGTTTGTCATTTAGGCGGAGAGATAAAGAACCCCGGCAAAAATATTCCACGAAGCATGTTTATTTCGGTTATTGGCATTGCCGTTTTATACATTGCCATGAACACCAGCGTAAGCAGCGTTATTAGCTGGCAGGAAATAAAACACTGGCAGGAAACAGGGATAAACAATTTTGTGGTAAGTACTTTTATTGAGCGGCTTTACGGAGTTACCGCAGCCAAAACAATTACAGTAATGATATTGTGGGTAGCCCTGGCGTCGCTGTTTGCTGTAATGCTTGGTTACTCAAGGGTGCCCTATGCAGCTGCTATTGATGGTGCATTTTTTAAAGTATTCGGCACGCTACATCCCACAAAAAACTTCCCTTATGTTTCATTAATTGTAATTGCGGCATTTGGGTTTATTTTCAGCCTGCTTTTTCGGATGAGTGATGTTATCAGTGGCATTTTAGCCATGCGTATCATGGTACAGTTTATCGGGCAGGCCGTTGGAGTGGTTATTTTGCGTAGGCGTAATGGAAGCGCCCACCTGCCTTATAAAATGCCCTTGTATCCACTCCCTGTAATTTTAGCTATTGCCATGTGGCTGTTTATTTTTTATTCTACAGGGCTGGCAGTCATCTGGTCTTTTTTAATTGTTTTCGGAACCGGAATAGTTGTGTATTTTATCTATGCAAAACTACAAAATCAATGGCCTTATAAAGGCAATACAGATACTGTGCTCGCTGATGATATTGAAAATACCGGGCAATGAAAACTGTAAAAAATATCATATCAATACTCAGCCTGCTGGCTTTTTGTTATTTTTTATACCTGGCCTTTATCAGCCCTGTACAATTAAAAAAACAGGCCTTCCATTCAGGTTTTCATGGAACTGTAATTTCAACATTGGAAGAAGGAAAGAGAATCCATAATATCCTAGTAGAAATAACGACAGGGGAATCTACATGCTACATCCTTATTTCAGCAGTTAAAGACCGGAAACTATATCCGCAATACCGTGATTCAATTTTTAAAAAGCCGCATTCAGGAATCATGTATCTTAAAAAAGATCAATCAAATGAAATTGCAGTAATGGATAACATTGATTGCATGGATATTAATTGTGATGCACCAAAGCATACTGTCCGGTAGCTCTTCACTCAGGGCAGTTGATCTATTTCTTTCAGCTCACTTTGGCTACAATCGCATGCCATACAATAACTTCCATTGGTAATAACCAGGTAAGGAACCTTCAGTGAAATATTATACCTCAAAACCTGGTCCAGTACGGATTTATCCAATGCCACATTCATCTCTTTACATTCTACGATCATCCATGGCTTTGCTTCTTTATCATACACAACAATGTCAAATCGTTTCTTCAACTCTCCCAATTTTATCTCCTTTTCAATAGCAATTAAAGAGGCGGGATATTTTTTTACCTGGGTAAGATATTGCAGAAAATTCTGTCGCACCCACTCTTCGGGCGTAAGCAATACCCAGCGTTTTCGGAATGCATCAAAGATAAATTCTCTTCCGTTCTCTTCTTTTATTTTGGGCTGATATGGCGGATATTCAATTTTGATCATACTTGCAAAACAGGCGTTAGGCCGAGAATTTGTATCTTTATCGGAATATAGAATTAAACGGAAAGATATGAAGTCAAAAGCAGAAATTGTAAATAACTGGTTACCGAGATATACCGGTGAAAAATTAGAGAACTTTGGTGAGTACATTTTACTTACCAATTTCAGTAACTATGTAAAAATGTTTGCTGAATGGAATAACGTAGAGATTGTGGGTAACGACAGGCCCATGCAGTGCGCTACTGCCAATAATATTACCATTATCAATTTTGGTATGGGCAGCCCCGGGGCAGCAACGGTGATGGATCTTTTAACTGCCATTGAACCGAAAGCTGTTTTGTTTTTAGGTAAATGCGGCGGACTTAAAAAAAGGAATAAAATAGGCGACCTGATATTACCTATTGCCGCTATCAGGGGCGAAGGTACCAGCAATGATTATTTTCCACCCGAAGTACCGGCACTGCCTGCGTTTGCCTTGCAAAAAGCGATCTCCACAACCATCCGTGACTCTTCCTGCGATTACTGGACAGGTGTTTGCTACACCACCAACCGACGTGTTTGGGAGCATGATGAGGTTTTTAAAGAATACCTGCAAAAAGTAAGGGCCTATGCTATTGATATGGAAACGGCAACTATTTTTACAGTTGGTTTTTACAATAAGATCCCAACAGGTGCTTTGCTGTTGGTTAGCGATAGCCCGATGATACCCGAAGGCGTTAAAACTGAAGAGAGCGATAAAAAAGTTACTACAGAATATGTTGACAGGCATTTAAAGATCGGCATCGATTCTTTGAAACAGCTGATCAATGATGGGCTGACTGTAAGGCATCTGAAGTTTTAATAAAGAGCATGGCTCCATTACTTTCAATAAAAAATCTTTCCATACAATTTACCCAGGATGGTAAATCAGGTACTGCAGCAAAGTGTAACTCATTTGATGTTGCTGCGGGAGAACTGGTTGCTATTGTGGGAGAAAGTGGTTCGGGCAAGTCAGTTACTGCATTATCCCTGTTGCAATTACTGCCACAACAGGCAAAGGTTTCAGGAGAAATTATTTTTCAGCAGGATAAACCCATTGACCTGCTGAAGTTATCCAAGAAAGAAATAAGCAGCATCCGTGGCAATGAAATTGCGATGATCTTCCAGGAGCCCATGACCTCGCTGAACCCGGTTTATACCTGTGGTTACCAGGTGATGGAAGCCATACAGTTACATCAACATGTAAACAAAGAAACTGCCAGAAAAAAAACAATAGCGCTTTTTGAAAAAGTAAACCTGCCCGATCCTGCTAACCTGGTAAACCGTTACCCGCATGAGATCAGCGGCGGACAGAAGCAACGAGTAATGATAGCCATGGCTATGAGCTGCAACCCGGCGCTGCTGATTGCAGATGAGCCTACAACAGCACTGGATGTAACTGTACAAAAAACAATTCTTGAACTGATACGATCGCTGCAGCAGCAAAACAATATGGGAGTGATATTTATAACACACGACCTGGGTGTTGTTGCTGATATTGCCGATAAAATTGTTGTGATGCATAAAGGAGAAATTGTAGAGCAGGGAGCCGCAAAAGAAATTTTACTCAATCCGCAGCACCCATACACCCAAGCCTTACTGGCCTGCCGCCCCGCAGGAAAAACAAAAGGAGAAAGATTGCCGGTGGTAAGTGATTTTATGAATGAAGGGATCGTAAAAGCAGAAAAGATATCTTCACAGCAGGAGCCACCAACCACCAACCACAAACCCCAAACCACTATCCTGGAAGTAAAGAACCTGCAGGTTCATTTTCCTGTAAAGAAAAATATGTTTGGGAAAACCACCCAGTACTTTAAAGCAGTTGATGATGTTAGCTTTACGGTGCAGCAGGGCGATATTGTTGGCCTTGTTGGCGAAAGTGGTTGTGGTAAAACAACGCTGGGCCGCAGTATATTACAATTGATAAAACCTACTTCCGGCAAGATACTACTGAACGGAAAAGACCTTGCACAAACCCATGCAGAAGCATTACGTAAGATGCGTAAAGACCTGCAAATTGTTTTCCAGGATCCCTATGGCTCACTCAATCCACGCATTACCATAGGCGATGCAATACTGGAACCATTGAAGGTTCATGCTGTACTGTCAAACAACAAACAACGTAAAGATAAAGTGATGGAACTGCTGGAGAAAGTAAACCTTGATACCAGCCATTTTAACCGCTATCCTCACCAGTTCAGTGGCGGTCAGCGGCAACGCATCTGTATTGCACGGGCATTGGCACTCAATCCTTCTTTTTTAATTTTTGATGAAAGTGTTTCGGCACTGGATGTAAGCGTACAAGCCCAGGTATTGAATCTGCTGAACGACCTGAAAGCAACATTCGGATTCACTGCTATTTTTATTTCACATGATCTTTCTGTTGTGCATTATATATGCAACCGCATACTGGTTATGTACAAGGGCAAAATTGTTGAATCCGGAACTGCTGACGATGTGTATCACAGGCCTGCAAATGAGTACACACAAAAACTTATACATGCCATTCCCGGAAAGCGCTTGAATCAGTTATCATAACTGCTTACCACCCTATAATCACCGTAACTGTTGTTGCTGTAAAAATTTCTGCCGCCCGGATATAAACTAAATAATTTTCTCTTCAGCTGGTTCATAAACTGGGTGTCTTCAGGCTCGTCTTTTTTTAGTTTCTTTTCAGTCATGCTGGTGAGCCGGGAGTCTGTAAATATCTCCTTTTCATTTTCAGGTTGTAAACCACTAATACCCATTTTCCAGTCGTCTTCTTTTTTTACCCGGTATTTAAATAAGTACACAACGCCCTTTTTATTCAGGTATGACGAAGCCTGTTTTTTAATCAATACAACAGAATCCAGCTTGCTGTAATTTTTACTGGTAACCAAAAAGCTTCTTGCTATATCAGGTTGGTTCTTATACTTTTCCGGAAATTTATCCAGGCGCTTAATCCTTTCCAGTTTTACATACAACCTGCTCCTGTATTGATCATCAGCAGCCAGGTTTGTCAGTATACTATCTGCCACCGGTTTGTTATTTCTTATCAGCAAAACAGCAGCACCAAGCCTTACATCAGGTTCACGTGAGTTTAAAAGTCGTTCAAAAAAGGTCTGCACATTCTTCTTATCATAAAAAGGAAGCAACAGCACACTGTAGTCATCCAGGTCGCTTTGGTTGTATCGGCCATAATTTACAAATGATGACGGCGACTCAACATCAGTCTTAACCATTTCTTTTTCCAGTATCTTTTCGTCCTTTACCTGAAGTTTTTTTAATTCAACTTTTGCATCAAAATATATTTTTGTAAAGTAAGAGCTGTAGTCTTCAGCCTTTACAATACTGCTATCAACCAATGTAACCAGCAATGAGAGCACCTGGTCTTTGTAATCACGTAAAGTAGATAGCTGAAGCAACTCGGGGAATAACTCCTTTGCCAGCAATAAAGAGTCGCCCAGGCTCCTGAACATATTGCTGTAATCATAGTTATCAGAAAAAACAGGCGGATCCTGCAAAATCAGCTCTTTGAATAAACGGTAAGATTCGCTGGTTCTGTGCCTGGCAAGCGCTTTAAATACTTCATTCTGAAAAAGGCTTGTATCGGCAGTTTGTTCAAATATTTTTTTAAGCTGGTTAACCACTACCGGGCGGGTTGTATCTTTTATATACCCGAGTTCTGCTATCAGTTTGGTTTTGGTGCTGAAGTATTCTTTATCGCCCAGGTTTAGCCTGTCGATAGCAGATACGATCTTTGGCACATCCTGCTCTCCGAAATAAACGCTGGAAATTGATTGCTGTGCTTTTTTCTGCGTTGCACTGTCTTTGCTGAACAGGTCGGCAAATAACTCATCAGTTCTGCTTCCATAGATATCCCTACCCAGTTTTTTATCTTCGGGCCTGATGCTGTTAAAGAAAGAACTGATAAACCCGCTTTCATCACTCAATGTATCTCCCATCGTTACCAGTCCGAATGTGTAATTGTCTTTCAGCATTACCAGGCGGCTAATGGTTCGTGATGAACCGGTATCACGCATACTGAACCTGAATCCTTTTAAAGTATTTTTCACCTGAAACGAATCGGTTTTGTATAGTACCATTCCGCTCCTTTCGTAATATTTTTTTATTTCTTCCGCCAAAAAATTTGCAGAATCCCTGGCATAAAAATATTTGGGGTATTCCTGCACATTCACGCCAATGAGTTCGCCGGTTGCTTCGCTTCTGAACAACGCATTTTTTGCCTTGGGCCAGTAGCTGAAATATCCCATACCATTATTTCCGTTAAGCAAATCGGCTGAGGCATTTTCGGTGATGGCCCTGATATCGCCGTCTATTTCCGGTACAACAGGTGTGTTTACTGTAAAATGCAGAAAGGTATCCACATAAGCTGTTGCAGGCCTGTATTGAAAACCGGTAAAGGCAAAGGAGTTTAAAAAATTATTAAAGTCAGACTTCTTATTCTTGCTTTTGGCCGCAATAACATAATAATGCGGCCCCCTTATAATATACCGTGCATAAACCGTTGCTCCGTCTTTTAGTTTCTCTTTTACATCCAGCGCCGGATATCCTTTATAACTGATCCGCTGCCTGCTTATTTGTTTTTCAAAATCATCGGGATTTCTGAAAGATTCCTCTATCAAGCCAAGGTCAAAATCATCTTCATCCAGGAAACGGAAATTGTATATCGATTTTTTCAGCACCAGGTATGCATCGCCCGTTGCTTTGTCAACTGCCTCATATTCCCAGCGGTCTGTTTTATCATTAACCGGGGTATTGATATGCTCTACCGGTTGCTGCGGAAACCTTACGCTAAAGCCGCCCTGTGCAGGCTGAAAGTTAACAGCAGTGCTAGTTGCTTCTTTTAACTGAATAGAGGAAAAGAAGCGTTCTGCTTCTTCCCCATCCACATAATTTTCTTTTCCACTCATCTTAAACAACAATACTTCAAAGGGCGTAACAAAAATGTTATACCGCTGCAGGTCGCCACGCCTGGTACGATTGCTGATATCAAAACCCGAGTAACCGTTCCTGGTGATGGGCTTTTTAGATAATATTTTACCTGGGATATTCTCATACAATATGCTGTCTATTTTGCTTAACACTTCTTTTTCATTCTGCCCCAAAAATGCAGCATGGGTTTGCACCCTTGTTACCAGGTAATAAGCGCCGTTGCTCATATCAGAGTATTGCCTTCTGTCAAGCTGCCTGTAATCGTTATTTAGTTTGAACAAAGGGCCAGGCATATCCACGCTAAAAAACCGGTCGTCTGAAGTTTGTGTAGAGAATTTTACCGGAACTTTCAACTTATCAATTCCTTCTTTTTGTGCAGCATCCCGGTCAGACATTTGAATGGGCCGAAGGTTATAACCCATCCTGCGTAATATTTCAATGATGCCCCTTTCGCCGGGCAGGTGCGCTGCACCCACCCCTACAAACAATGAGTTTTTTTTAATGATGGTGTCTATTGAATTTGCCTGTATCTCATTTCTTTTGAACAGGAATTTCTCCATAAATGCATCCGAACGATCCATCATCCTATCCAGCGAGTCCATCAGGTCAAGGTCACCACGGCGATAAGCATCCTGTGTTTTTTCAAGAATATCAGCACGTGATTCTCCATCGGTATCGATCGTTTTTTTCTTTTTCTCTTTGGCCATATCGGCATAAGCCTGCATCACAATTTTCTCGGTTTCAAAATAGTCCTCAACACCGGTTCCTCTTTTACCAAGCTTCCGGCCTGTTTGATAAATGTACAGATCCAGGAAAGTATCTTCCTCAAAATCTTCCCTGGTTTTGTACGACCGGTACAACAAGCTGTTTACAACAGTAGGCTCAGTACTCATGGCCATTTTAAGGGCATCATCGTATTTTGAGATACGGAAAGAGTTTTCATTCAGGTAATCCCCGGGCGGAGCTTGCATAAAATCTGAATAATTATCCTTGATCCTGTTCATGTCAACCATTTGCCCCTGCCACAGATCGGGATTAAGTTCCAGCGCAACTGCATCAACACTTTTAAGAGCCATGTAAAACGAATCGCTTAAATGAAAAACCAATTTACTGCTTACATGCATGGTACCAAAAAGGTAGGATGGTTTTGAGAGGCCATTACCGGTAATCTCCCATAAAAGACTGGGATATTTAGCTGTTTTTTTCTGAGCCGAAACTGCAACCGCACAAAACAATAAAACAGATAGCAGGGTATTAACGGGTTTTATAGACATTACAGTTAAAATTTATGAATTGTATGGAGCTTTATAAAGATGCGGAGAAGTAGAGATATCACAAAATTATGTTGACCGATTTAACGGTTTATATGCTATTTTCCCACAATAACTAAGGTTGCAAATATTTAGCGCAAAAATTCGCTGTTAATTGTTACCTTTGCCCACTTTAAATCATGCCGTAACATGATAAATGTCCTCAAAAAGGGGCTCCATCACTGTAAAACTACAGACCAGGCATGTGACACAACAAAAATTAAACACGTTACATGAAATTATCCCAATTCCGATTCGACCTTCCTCTTAACCTGATTGCCCAAAACCCTACCAAACGCCGTGAAGACAGCCGTATGATGGTGATTGACCGCAAGACCGGCAATATTGAGAACAAACACTTTAAAGAGATACTGGATTATTTTGATGACAAGGATGTGTTTGTAGTGAACAATACCAAGGTTTTTCCTGCACGTATGTATGGCCGCAAGGAAAAAACCGGTGCTAAAATTGAAGTTTTTCTTTTACGTGAACTAAACAAAGCCAACAAGCTTTGGGATGTGATCGTTGACCCGGCCCGTAAAATTCGTGTGGGTAATAAATTATATTTTGGCGAGAGTGATGAACTGGTTGCCGAAGTTATTGATAACACTACCAGCCGTGGCCGTACTATCCGTTTTTTATGGGATGGCACCGATGATGAGTTTAGAGGCATGCTGGAAATTTTAGGTGAAACCCCTTTGCCAAAATACATCAAGCGTAAGCCCGATGAAGAAGATAAAGAACGCTACCAGACCGTATATGCAAAGCATGAAGGCGCTGTAGCGGCACCAACTGCAGGTTTGCACTTTAGCCAGGAACTGATCAAGAGGCTTGAAATTAAAGGCATCCGCTTTGCTGAAGCCACTTTACACACCGGCCTTGGAACCTTTCGCCCTATCGAGGTTGAAGACCTGAGCAAACATAAAATGGATGCTGAATACTATCGCATTGAAGAAACTGCCTGCAATATTGTAAACAAGGCAAAACAAAGCGGGCACCGCATTTGCTCTATTGGCACCACAACCATGAGAGCGATGGAATCTTCATTTACAGCGCAGAAATTACTGAAACCATCTGAAGGCTGGACAAATCATTTTATTCACCCTCCTTACAATTTTAATATTGCCGATTCACTGGTAACCAATTTCCACCTGCCAAAAACCAGTTTGCTGATCATGGCCTGTGCATTTGCCGGTTACGACCTGATGATGGAAGCGTATAAAAAAGCAATTAAAGATAAATACCGTTTCTTCAGTTATGGAGATGCGATGCTGATCATCTAACATATTTCACCAAGAGTTTTTGAATCTCCGCCAGTGGCGGAGATTTTTTTTGCCCGGATTACATAAACTGGGGAGCAGTTTATCATGGCTTAAAAAAAAAGAAGCCCCGATAGAGATCGGGGCCGTTTAATCCAATATCCTATGAAAAACCAATAATAAGACGACGGAACGCCTCATTTTGTTGTAAATTATTTGTTAAGAGTTTTATTTATCTTTAAATAACAAATTACTGAAGCATGAAGACAATTCAACAATGGCTGAGTGAATATGGCGAAAGCCACCAGAACCACACCAATAAAACCATTCATTGGATCTGTGTTCCTTCTATTTTCTTTTCAATTGTAGGATTGTTGTACAGCATCAAGCTTCCTTTTTTATTGGCAGGTATTCAATTGAATGTGGCCATAATAGTACTGGCATTGGTTACGCTTTATTATATCTCACTATCCAAAACACTCTGGATAGGCCTGCTTCTATTTGCCGTATTTTGCCTTTGGCTTTGCCACCTGGTAGAACAGGCGGGTTTTATGCAGCTTTGGTTATTTTGTGTGATCGTTTTTGTGGTTGCCTGGATAGGCCAGTTCTATGGCCATAAGGTGGAAGGGAAAAAGCCTTCCTTTTTAAAAGACATTCAATTTTTAATGATTGGCCCGGCCTGGTTGATGAGCTTTATTTATAAGAAGCTGGGGATCGGGATTTAAATGCCGATGCTGGTCTCTGGATACTAGATGCTGGTTTCTGGATGCTGGACACAGCCTGAAAACACAAAAATCGTTTAATACTTGAGCGCTATCCAGCATCAAGTATCTAGTATCCAGCATCCAGCTTCCAGCATCTCCTTAAAGTCCAAACAGCCCTTTATTCAGCAACTGCAGCGTGGTTTCTTTATCTGCTCTGGCAATTAATAAAGATACATTGTGTTTGCTGCCGCCGTAGCTAACCATACGCACCGGTATTGGTTCCAGGGCATCAAATATCTTCTTCATCACATCTTTGGTTTCAGCAATTTCATTGCCCACAATAGATACAATGGTATGATTGGTGTCTATTTCAACCGTTCCAAAAGCTTCCAGTTCTTTTAAAATCTCAGGTAGATGCACATCATCATCAATGGTTACAGAAACGGCCACTTCGGATGTAGTGATCATATCAATGCTGGTGCGGTGTTTCTCAAACACTTCAAAAACCTTACGCAAAAAACCATAGGCCAGCAACATGCGGCTGCTTTTAATGCGGATGGCAGTAATGCCATCTTTTGCTGCTACTGCCTTTACACCCACACTGCCGGCTTTTTCTGCAATTAATGTTCCTTTGGCAGCCGGCTCCAGTGTATTTAATAATCTTACAGGCACATTAAAGAACTGTGCAGGCCAGATGCTGGCCGGGTGCAATATCTTGGCACCAAAATAGGCAAGCTCGGCTGCTTCTTCAAAACTCAGTTGCTCAATGGCTTTTGTTTTTTCAACAATGCGTGGATCATTGTTGTGCATGCCATCAATATCAGTCCATATTTCGCAAACAGATGCATTAATAGCCGCCGCTATAAGCGAAGCCGAATAGTCGCTACCGCCCCTTTTCAGGTTATCCACTTCGCCTTTTGCATTGCGGCTGATGTATCCCTGCGTAATGAAAATAGCCGTATCCTTATGCTTGTTTAAAAGCTGTGCCAGCTTTACTTTGATGGTGCCCACCTGCGGCTCGTCGTAACTGTCGATGCTCATAAAATCAAGCGCGGGCAGCAATACATGATCTATTTTCTTTTCTTCCAGGTACAGGCTGAACAATTTGGTACTCAGCAATTCGCCCTGCGCCAGTATATCTTTATTCAATGCCTGGCTGAAAGATATTTTAAGTATGATGGTAAGAAATTCGAAGTGCTCGTTCAATACCTCATTTGCTTTTTTTATTCCTTCTTCAGTAGACAAGAGTTCCGAAACAAAATTCTTATAATGTGCATGCAATGCTTCAATCTGTTGCTTTGCAATAGAGCGGTCGCCACTGGCCAGCGATTCGCTTATTTCAACCAATGCGTTGGTGGTACCGCTTAATGCCGACAGTACAACGATCTTTCGTTCCTCATCCCGGGTTATCAGGTTAGCTACTTCATGCATGCGGTGCGGCTTGCCTACGCTGGTACCGCCAAACTTCATTACTTTCATGTGTTTCTGCTGGTTGATTTTATTCAGAAAATCGTCCTGTAAACGTTCCGGGTATTGCTTCCCTTCTTTTTTACGGCTCATTTCATCCACTAAAAAATTTTTGAGATGCAAATATACTGTCATTGAAATTTATATCCTGACTTATTCGGCTTTAGCAGCCTGAAACAGGGTGATAAGCCGATAAAACCAATACCGGGGGTTAAGGAATACCCGGAATGTATTATTGAAATACCTATGAGGTATTTACAGGGTACCAGCCAAGTATTATTAGGGTACCTTGCTGGTATTTAAAAGATACCTGCAAAGTATTACGATGATACCTGCCTTGTATTTACAAAATACCAGCAAGGTATTATTAAGATCCCTGCCATGTATTTGCCGGGTACTTTAAAAGTATTGGGAAACTGGTTTAATCCCCCTTCCGAAGGGGTTATAAACCCTTCCGAAGGGGTTTTGATGTATTTCCGAAGAGGTTATAAACCCTTCCCCAAGGGGTTTTAAGGTGTTCCTAAAGGAGTTATATACCCTTACTCAAGGGGTTATATACCCTTACCCAAGGGATTATATACCCTTTCCCAAGGGGTTATATACCCTTACCCAAGTGGTTATATACCCTTACTCAAGGGGTTTTAATGTATTCCCCAAGGGGTTATAAACTATTCCTAAAGGGGTTTTAACCAGTTCCGAAGGGGTTATAGGCTGCCTGGCTTAAAAAACAACCTCAAACCTATCACTTAAAGCTTTCAAATCCTCCACCACAGCAGGCAGCAAAGGAATTCCGTTTTTCATTCTTTCCACTTCCATCTCTCTTTCCGGGTCACCGGGGATGATGACCTTTTCCTGCCCATCAATGGTTTGTGCCTGCCTGAAACGCAGTATCCATTTATCCATATGTTCTTTAAATTCCTGGGCGCTCCTGAATGCATCAATACGCATTACACCAAAGAAATGCCCGATACCTTCGCCCGGCATATTTTCGGGCATGGGAATATAGGCGGGGAATGGCGGCACCCATGGACCATAATTGGCACCACTGAGTATGGCTGAAAAAATATCAACAATGGCGCCCAGTGCATACCCTTTATGGCTGCCATGTTCTTTATCGCCGCCGAGCGGCACTAATGTTCCGCCATTCTTTAATTCGCCGGCATTGGTTGATACATTTCCATCCTTATCCTGTATCCAGCCGGCTGGCGCTTCTAAATTTTTTCTTTGTAAGATCTCGAGTTTGCCATTGGCAGCCGTGGTTGTTGCAAAGTCGGCAACAAAAGCGGGTTGTGTTCCGGCAGGAATTGCAACTGCGATCGGGTTGGTGCCCAGCATTCTTTCTTTTGAAAATGTTGGCGCCACCAGGGCCGAGGCATTGGTCATGGCAATGCCGATCATATCATGCGGCAAAGCCATCATGGCATGATAGCCGGCAATACCAAAATGGTTGCTGTTCTTAACACTTACCCAACCCGTGCCGACAGCTTTTGCTTTATCAATAGCTACCTGCATGGCAAATGGTGCCACTACTAATCCCAATCCTTTATCGCCATCCACAACAGCGGTTGATGGAGTTTCGTGTACAATTTTCAGATCAGGCTTTGCATTTACCCTTGCTGCTTCCCACAGGCGTATATAGCCGCTAAGCCGGGCCACACCATGACTATCAACCCCACGCAGATCGGCTGATAGTAACGATCTCGTTGCTGTTTCGGCATCTGCTTCGCTGCAGCCAATTTTTAAAAATATGTTTTTGGAGAAGTTGAATAAGTGATCGTAAGTGAAGGTTGTACTCATTGGGCAAAAATAAGTTTTTCCGGTGAGTCACTCCACAAGAGTGGCTCACCGCTTTAGTATTAGTACGGTGAGCCACCCTATTGGGGTGACTCACCAAAAAAGCCGCTCAAAAATGAACGGCTTCTTTTTTTTGCTCAACCTTACTGCAGGGAAAAGTGACTGATGCTTCTCCTGCCAATAAAATTTTTATGGATTGTTTTGCCGGGAGGCTTTAAATTTTTCGAATTGTTCGGGCGTTAAAATAGCCTGTATCTTCTCTACCTGTGCTTTCTGCAGGCTGCGTAATTGTTTTTTCTTTTCGTCTTCTGATAAACTGGTATTATTCTCAATTGCCTCTTTTGCTGCTTTGCCTGACTGATTAATCTCTTTCAACTTACCCTTTTGTTCCCTGGTAAGATCCAGTTCTTTGAACCGTTCTTTACGGCTTTGCTTATCTATTGTTACTCTCGACCCTATAAAGGGTATAATGTTAGTATCTTTGGGTATCAAGTTAGTATCTTTTTTATCAGTCACTGGTACTCTTTCAATTTGTGCTGACGAGGATAAAGAAACCAAAACAAGAAGTAAAATGAGAACAGGACATTTCATGTATTTTATTTTTCTGTAAAATAGATATTATTTTAAGGCTAAAGTTTAATGCCGTCTTAATAAAAACAAAAAAAAATCCCACAAAGCCACGGAGTACACAAAGTAGTTTTCTTTGTGTTCTTAGCGTCTTTGTGGGATGCCCCTTCGACAAGCTCAGGGTAAAAGAATCTCTATCTTAAGAAAAGTATTTCCCTGTATTTAGGCAGTAACCAGAATGCATCATCTACCAGCAGTTCCAGCT